>Ga0326727_10000642_pt1 | contig 140982 bp, 95 predicted proteins | sample MB2enrmetagenome_FD_207643 | JGI IMG/M metagenome (GOLD analysis project Ga0326727, IMG submission 207643) | Lab enriched peat soil microbial communities from McLean, Ithaca, NY, United States - MB29MY | ecosystem: Environmental > Terrestrial > Soil > Wetlands > Peat | place: USA: New York... | reverse complement strand
TTTTGAACACGCCGACGGGGTCCGGCAAATCGCTGGTGGCCACCGCGCTGCATTTCAAGGCCATCGCCCAGGGCAAACGCTCGATTTACACCTGCCCGATCAAGGCGCTGGTCAACGAAAAATGGCTTGCCCTCTGCCGCGAGTTCGGGCCGGACAACGTCGGGCTGAGCACCGGGGACGCCTCGGTGAACCGGGACGCCCCCATTTTGTGTTGCACTGCGGAAATCCTGGCCAACATCGCCTTGCGCGAGGGCGGGCAGACCAACGTCCAGGAGGTGATCATGGACGAGTTTCATTATTACGCCGACCGTGAACGCGGCGTGGCGTGGCAGGTGCCATTGCTTACCTTGCCGCAAGCCCGATTTCTCCTCATGTCGGCCACGCTCGGGGACACGACGTTTTTCGAAGCCGAACTCACCAAACTCAACGGCCGTCAGACGGTCACGGTCGCGTCAACCGAGCGGCCGGTGCCGCTCGAGCACGCGTACTCTGAATTGCCTCTGGCCAAAACGCTCGAAAGCCTGGTGGCGGAAAACAAAGCGCCGGTTTATGTCGTCCATTTCACGCAACTCGAGGCGGCCCAAAGCGCGCAGGACTTCACGAGCATCAACGTGTGCACGCGCGACGAGAAGAACCTCATCGCCAACACGCTCGAGGGTTTCAAGTTCACCAGCCCTTACGGCCCGGATGTTCGGAAGTGGCTCAAGCACGGCATCGGTCTGCATCATGCGGGGCTGTTGCCGAAGTATCGCGTGCTGGTGGAGCAACTGGCGCAGAAAGGCCTGCTCAAAATCATCTGCGGCACGGACACGCTTGGCGTCGGCATCAATGTGCCGATCCGCACCGTGCTGTTTACGCGGCTCTGCAAGTTCGACGGACAGAGGGTCGGCATCCTGAGCGCCCGGGATTTTCACCAGATCGCCGGGCGTGCCGGGCGGAAAGGGTTTGACGAACGCGGTTGGGTGGTGGCGCAGGCGCCCGAACATGTGGTCGAAAACCTTAAGCTGGAGGAGAAGGCGGCGAAGGACGGAAGGAAGTTCGTCAAGCGCAAACCGCCGGACAGGAACTTCATCAACTGGGACAAAAACACATTCCTGCGACTCATTGCCGCTTCACCGGAACGGCTGGCCTCGCGGTTTGCGGTTTCGCATGGGACGTTGCTGAACGTGTTGAGCCGGAAAGGCGACGGCTGTGCGGCGATGCAAAAACTGATTCGGGATTGCCACGAATCGGACAAGGCCAAGGCGGCGCACCGCAAACGGGCCTGGCAGTTGTTCCGATCGCTGGTGGAGCGGAAGATTGTGGAGTTCACCAATCCGCGTAGCAACCGGCGCCTGAAGACTCAAAATGAAGGGTCAGAGGTCAGAAGTCAGAGGTCAGAAGAAGATCAGAGCCTGGCTCGCCCTCACCCTGACCCTCTCCCCCAGGAGAGGGAACAGCCAGGGAATACTCTCGGACGATCGAACGCTTTAGAAATCGTCCCAACGCAGGAACAACTTCCCCCTCTCCCCGGGGGAGAGGGCCGGGGTGAGGGCGGACGCAAACTCCGCGTGAACGTCGAGTTGCAGGACGATTTTTCGATGGACCAGACGCTGTCGCTTTACCTGCTGGAAACGATTCCGCTGGTGGACCCGCAGCAGCCGGATTACGCGCTGGTCCTGCTCACGCTAGTGGAGTCCATTCTCGAGGATCCGGAGATCATCCTGCGCAAGCAGCTCGACAAGCTGAAGTCCCGGAAAATGGCGGAGATGAAGATGGAAGGGCTGGAATACGAGGAACGGATGGAGGAACTGGAGAAGCTCGAACATCCCAAGCCGAACCGCGAATTCATCTACTCGACCTTCAACGCGTTTGCCGACAGACACCCGTGGGTGGGCCAGGAAAACATCCGCCCGAAATCCATTGCCCGGGAGATGTTCGAGTCGTTCCGCACCTTCTCCGATTACATCCGCGATTACGAACTGCAACGCGCCGAAGGCATCCTGTTGCGGCACCTGAACAGCGTTTATAAGGTGCTCGCGCAAACCGTTCCTGACACGGCGAAGAACGAACAAGTCCGCGAGATGGAACTTTACCTGGGCGCCATGATCCGTCAGATCGATTCCAGCCTGCTCGAAGAGTGGGAGAAGATGCGCGACCCGAATTATCAGCGCGCCCAGACGAAGGAAGTGCGTCCGCCGGGCGCCGAGGAAGCCGCGCCGGACATCACGCGCGACACCAAGGCTTTCACGGCCGCCATCCGCAACCGCATCTTCACCTTTCTGCGCGGGTTGGTGATCGGGGATTACGAAGCGGCGCTGGCGTTGTTGGATTCAGGTAGGGCGGGCTGTCCTCAGCCCGCCGCTGCCAGTGTTGACACCCAACAGCGGCGCGGTGAGGACACCGCGCCCCACCTTGACGAACCATGGACTGCCGAACGATTGCAGCAGGCCCTCGACGCCTACCATACCGACCATGAACGAATTTGCCTCGACCCGAACGCGCGCAACATCCGGCACACATACGTTACGCCGTCAGAGGACAGGAAAACCTGGTGCGTCCAGCAAATGCTCGTGGATCCGGAGGAGCACAATGATTGGGTGGCGGAGTTCGAGGTGGATCTGGCACGATCACGGGCAAACGGCGAGCCCGTGATGGGGTTGCGGAGGATCGGGAGTTTGGCCCAGTGAACCCTAAGACCGGAATAGCAACCACGAAATACACGAAATGACACGAAATGGGGGCTGGAATGGGTTTGCCGGAAGGGAAGAATAATGCGTCAGCCTGTCAAAAAGCCCGCAACATTTCTCTGATATTCTTCGTGTGATTCGTGTATTTCCTGGTTCATCAACTCGGTTTCTCAGGTTTGGCCGCAGCATCCGGCGCCTTGCCACCTCGGTCACACCCCGCACGGTTGTGTGCGGCGTCGCGCTGCCCGGGGAGGCGGCGTCGCGGCTTCAGAGAATTGGACGACCGATGTGAACAGGAGGCTGCTCTTGGCCAGGCAACCAAGGCCGGTCATTATTTGTCTGGCCGCTTCACTTTGGCCTTGTAGAGCGCTTCGAGGGAGTCAAACCGGGTATATCCAGACGGAGGTTTGAACAGTTTGGCGCTTGGTTTCCCCGCTCTTCGCCACACCATCAGTAAGTTCCGCAGTCGCGCCGAATGCGTTTGTTTCGCCGAAGTATTTCGATACATCCAACCCCCAGCAAATGGCAACAGGTACTGAGCCGAGGCCGTCTCAACCGGACAGTGGAGCAAGCCGAAGATTGCAGACAGGCATACGAATCGTTTCACAGGAATTACTTCCTTTTCTGCGCCATCAGGCGGGCCAGGAGCAGCGCCATTTCCATGGCCTGTTCGTAATTCAATCGCGGGTCCAGTGAGGTGCGGTAGTCGCGCTTGAGGTCGCCTTCGGTCACGCCGCTGGCGCCGCCGATGCATTCGGTCACGTTGTCGCCCGTGAGTTCAAAATGCACGCCGCCGAGATGCGCGCCGCCATCTCGAAGAATCCGGAAGGACTTCTCGAGTTCCTCGAGGATTTTGTCGAACCGGCGGGTTTTGATGCCGTTGCGGGTGGTTTCAGTATTGCCGTGCATGGGGTCGCAGCACCAAAGCACCTGTTTCTCTTTGCGCCGCATCGCTTCGATCAGCGGCGGAAAACATTTTTCCGCGCGATCCGCCCCGAAGCGATGGATGAAGGTGAGCCGGCCCGGTTCGTTCCGCGGGTTGAGCGTGTCGGCCAGGGCCAGCCCTTCGTCCGGCGTGATGCCGGGGCCGATCTTGACGCCGATGGGATTGGCGATGCCGCGAAAGAACTCGACGTGGGCGCCGTCGAGGGCGCGGGTGCGTTCGCCAATCCAGGGGAAATGGGTGGAGAGATCGTACCAGCCGGCGCGGTGCGGCACCTGTCGGGTTTGCGCCTGTTCGTAGTAAAGGTGCAGCCCCTCATGGCTGGTGAAGAAGTCCACGCGCCCGATGTCCGCCAGCACGCTGCCGGAGAGGGCTTCCATGAAGCGCAGCGATTCGCCGATGCTGTCAACCAGGTGCGTGTATTCGGCGGCGTGCGGAGATTTTGAAACGAAACCCAGTTCCCAGTATTCGGGATGATGCAGATCGGCGAAGCCGCCTTCGATCAGGGCGCGAATGAAATTGATCGTAAGGCCGGATCGTTCGTAGGCGCGGAGCAGCAAATCGGGATCCGGCGTGCGGTCTTTCAACGTGAAGCCGGCGCGGTTGACCATGTCGCCGCGGTAACAAGGCAGGGTAACACCATCGCGGGTCTCGGTGTCGGCGGAGCGGGGTTTGGCGTATTGGCCGGCGAAGCGGCCAACGCGGGTCACGCGTTTCTTCCCGCCCTGCACCAGCACGAGGCTCATCTGGAGCAGGATTTTCAGTTTGCTGGCGATGGCGCCCGATTCGCAGTCGTCGAAGCTTTCGGAGCAGTCACCGCCTTGCAGCAGGAAGCGTTCGCCGCGCGTGGCTTCGGCGAACTGGTGCTTGAGGTTTTCTATTTCCCAACTGGTCACCAGGGGCGGAAGCCGGGCCAGTTGCGCCAGCGCCTTCTGCAACGCATTTGCGTCCGGATAAACGGGCTGCTGCGCGGTGGCCTTCTTCTGCCATGAGGTCGGCGACCAATCCTGACGCGTTGAAGCGGACGGCGTTTCCATGTGCATTCTCTGCCGCGACAGCGTCGGGGATTCCTCTTGAAATGTAAAGGCGCAGAGGGCCCGGCCAAGACTTACCGACGGCTCAGGTCCGGGGCGCGATGACGAGGGTCCGTTCCGACACTACGCCTGCGGACGCGGACTCGAACTCGGCGGCGTGCGCCTCCCACCATCGCTCTGCTTCCAGCGATGTCCAGGTTCGCGCCGACGCACATCCGGCCAACGATTCCTCGAGCGCCTCGGCGTTTACCGGGCGTTGTGCCGGTTGCTTCGCCAGGCATTGCATAACGAGCGATTCGAGGTCGGCCGAGATCGCCCGGCCCAGCCGTTGAGAGGGCGGCAACGGAACTTCCCCGACCTGTTTCGCGAGCCATTCCTGGACGTCCTCGGTCTCGAACAATTGTTGGCCGGTAAGCAACCAATAGCCCACGGACCCGACGGAATAAAGATCGCAGCGAAGGTCGACGCTGCCGGGGGTTTCGATCGCTTCCGGCGACATGTACTGCGGCGTTCCAACTATCATGTTCGCCGCGCGATTCTTCGCCGGGCTGGGATCGACCGCCTTCGCCAGTCCGAAGTCCAACACCTTAACCAGGTCGCAAATACGGCCGCGCCGCGTCAGGACGATGTTTGCCGGTTTGACGTCGCGGTGGATCAGTCCGATGCGGTGGGCTTCGGCCAGAGAGTCGCAGACCTGGCGCAGAATATGAATGACACGCCCTTCGGGTTGGGGCCCGTAATGCGTGACCAGGCGGTGAAGGTCGATGCCGGTCAAATATTCCATCGCGTAATAGAACAAGCCCTCGGGGGTGCGGCCGTAATCGTAGATGGCGACGGTATTGGGGTGAGTGAGCTGGCTCGTAATCTGCACTTCGTGTTCGAACCGTGCGGCGGCTGCCTCATTCGTCAACTCCGGGCTCAGCAGCTTGATGGCGACGGGGCGGCGCAGGAGGGCATGCCTGGCCCGGTAGACCATGCCGTTGGCGCCGTGCCCGATCTCCTGCAGGAGCACATACTGGCCAAGCCGCTTGGCGGCCAGCGCGCTCTTACGGGCCGACGCCTCCAACCGATCGATCAACACGGTAAAGGCGAAGATCGCGACGCCGCTCAGCACCAACAAGCCGAACAGAGCCAGGAATGGCCTTCGCAGGACGTAAAGCGTCTGAAAGGCTTCATCAGCCGCAACTTCCGTTGCCACCCCCATTTCACAATCCGGCAACCACGCCCAGGCCCCGACGACCTCCACGCCGCGGCAATTCCGATAGCCCTGCACATCGCAACCGTCCATCTCCTTCGTGGCAAGGGCCGCCATCCGGGTCAGAGGCAGGTCGGCGCGCGGCCGCGTCGGCCGTTTACCGCGTTCCAGATTGGCACCGGGATCCAGGAGCTTCAGATTCAGAATCGGGGTGGCATCGGGAGTATCGGGAATCAAGCCCAGGGCTTTGAGCTTCGAGTCAAATCGCGATGTTGTCAGCATCACGCCCTGGCGGTCGAAGGCAAACGATTCGCCGGTCGCACCCATTTGGGCCACCGAAAAAACGCGGGTAAACTCATCCTTCGGGTTCATGCGCAAGCCAAGCACGGCGATGACAGCGCCCTTGGTGGAGCGCACCGGCGAACCAACAAACATCGTCGGTTCATCCTCGCCCCGGCTGCCTGAGGCCTCACCGGCGAATGGTCGGGACATTGCCAGTTGACCTGCCAACGCTTGGTTCACGAACAAGCTGTACCCGGCGGGAGCACTGCGGTTGACCAGGCGCGAGTCTGGCGAAGCCAGGATGCGCCTGTCCATGCCCACCACGACATAGTCGAGGTAGTGCTGTGACTCCAGGAGCGGCTGCAAATCAGCCAGCAGCGTTCGCGCCGCCGCTGAATTCGTCAGCAGCGCCGGGGTGACACCCGGCTTCTGCGCCAGCGCCGCGAGTTCCGCGATGGAGCTCTGGAAGTGGGCATCGGCCGCAAACGATTTCACGTCGAATTCCTGTTCGGTAAACCATAAGTGCAGGGCGGCAATGTTGGCGTCCCGCACCGTCTGGAGTTGCGAGGCAAGCGCAACTTTGGTCGTTCCCTCCACGCGGTCACGAACCCATAAGCCGACCAGGCTGAGCGACGCGGCGCCCAGCAACGGCCAGGCCCACAGGTGCCTGGAAAGCCACAGCGGCGCCTGAGTCACGAGCCGGGTTGCAGCGGTCATTCGGGATGCTGTTTCGTCCGCGATCACGCAGCCATCCTCGGTGTGGGTGCGCCGGTTGTCAACCAGAACGCCATTCGACAATGAGCTTTGGAGGTTGTCATCTGCCATTTTTCGTTAACGTCGCTCTTAAGTGGCGGCCTGGAATCGCCGATGAAATGGCACCTGAGAAGCCGGCCGACTCGGTTGCGCCGGAAGGGCTTTCTCGCGCAGGGTCCAAGCCGTGGTATCCCGCGGGTGCTCGTCGGAAGGCGTCATCGAAACGCAAATCATCCCCGGCTTCGAACTGGCGGCGCAACGGACGCTCGGGCCATTGGCAATTCCGGACAAACATGCCACGAATAAAGACCGACTCTCTGCGAGAAGGAATGGTGGTCGAAAGCGATGTGAAGAACATCGACGACATGCTGCTCATTCCTGCGGGCTGCAATTTGACGGAACGCCAGATCAACATCCTCCAGGCCTGGGGCGTCGTGGAAATCGACATCCAGTGCACTCCCGCCCTCGAGCAGTCCGACCCGCTGGCGAAACTTCCGCCGGAAGCGGTGGAAAAACTCGCCGCTGAAGTCAAAAGCCTGTTCTGGCAGCCGGACGACGCGAATCCTATCTTCGCGGAGATATTCAAAGTGATGTTGCGGCGGCACGCCATCAAAGCCGCCCTGAAGTAAACCCATGGCTTCCCCGAAAATAGGCGAACTGATCAGCGGCATCTCCTCCAGCCTGGGTTCCTACGCGCCTGTCCTGGAGGAGATCGAAGTCGCGCTTCAGTCCCCGCAGTGCAGCCTGGTGACGCTCGGCGATGCCATTGAAAAGGATCCTGATCTGACCGCCCGGCTGCTGCGGTTGGGCAACAGTCCCTTTTACGGTTTCTCTTCCCGTCTTTCCACGGTCACCGAGGCGATCAGCTTGATCGGCATTCAACAAGTGCAGGACCTGATTCTGGCTTCGAGCATTCTGGAGCAATTTGCCGGGGTGTCCGACGAGTTTGTCAGCATGGAATCATTCTGGCGCCACAGTCTGGCATGCGGGATCGGCGCGCGTCTGCTGGCGATGGAACGGCGGTTGCCCAAGCCGGACAAGTTTTTCGTGGCCGGGTTGCTGCACGACGTGGGGCGGCTGGTGTTGTTTGCCCGGGCGCCGCAAGCCGCCCAGCAGGTTTTCCAGCTTTACCAGCAGGAGCGCCTGCTGCTGCGGGAAGCCGAGACGCGGGTGCTCGGCTACGATCATCAACAGATTGCCGAAGCGTTGCTGCATCTCTGGAAATTCCCGGTCAATCTCGTTCAGGCGGTGGCCTACCACCATCAGCCGATGTCGTCCCAGATCGCCCGGGAGGAAGCGGCCGTGGTCCATCTTTCAGATCATCTCGTCAACGCCATGCGGATCGGGAGTTCCGGCGAGCGGCATGTGCCTCCGCTGAACATGAAAGCCTGGGAGATCCTGCGTTTCCCGCCGCAGATCCTTACCGGCATCGTGGCCGGGATCGACGAACAAATCGAGGCGGTTCAGGCCGTCTTCCTGGCCCAGGAGATCGAGGCATGAGCGAAACGTTTGATTCGGTTTATCCGGACCTGCTCAAGACGGGTTTGGGCAAACTGGGATGCCTGGATGCGCGGCGCGAGCTGCTGGCCCTCTTTTCCGCTCTCGAACATTTTCGCCGGGACCTCCACGCCCAGGAAAGCACGGCCGGCATTCTGCAGGCCAGCCACCGGTACGTTGCCGGGTTGAACCTGTTTCGCGCGCTGGGCTTCTGGCTGGTCAACCCGGTGGATTTCGGCTTTGAAGCGGCGCTGATAATGCCGCGCGGCGACAAGGCCGTGCTCGAACAGGTTGTCCAACGGGAAATCCAAAGCAGGCGGTTCGCGTCGGCGTTGCGGCAAAACGGGCCGGTTTTTCTTCATGCCGGATCAAAGGAGAATCAGGAGCAGGGCCTGCTTCATTCGCTGGCGTTGTCCAACCAGGTGGTCGGCATGTTCTGCGGGCTGCTCCATCGGGAACTGGCGCCCAATCAGGAAATCACTTTCAGCTTGCTTTCACTTCTGTTGGGCGCGAGCGCGGACGCGCTCGCCACCCTGCGCAAGACCGCGCAGTTGACCAATCAGATCGAGACTTTGAACGGCCTGCTGCCGTTATGCGCCTGGTGCAAAAAAGTCCGCAACGACAGCGGCTACTGGGAACAGCTCGAGAAATATGTCTCCACGCGCTCCGCAGCTTCCTTCACCCATGGCGTTTGCCCGGATTGTCAGAAGAAACTGCTCCGGGGTGTGGCTCGGGGCTAGCAGTCCCGCTTGAGGTTTCCTCCCTTCTTTACTTTCCCCCGCCGCTCGCGCAAGTTGGTCCGTGCATGACACGGTTGGATCGTTATTCACTGATGGCGGGCTTGCTCGTCCTGGCTCTGGGCCAACCGGCATTGCCGGCGGCCGGGGCCGGCGCCAGCCCGAATTTCCCCGAGGTTTACCGTCTCATCAAAGAACACGCCACGGGGGTGACTGATGCGGAGCTGAACCGCGCTGCGGTCGAGGGCCTGTTGGCCGCGCTCGGGCCGAAAGCATCCTGGGTCACCAACAGCCTGTCGACGAACGCACCGGCCGAGACGCCGCTCGTGACCAAAGCCAGCCTTTTCGAGGGTCCGATTGCATATCTCCGAGTAGCTCAAGCGGGGGGCGGATTGGCCAAAGAACTGAAAAGCGCGTACGATCGTTTGGATTCGACCAATACGCTGGTAGGCGTCGTGCTGGATTTGCGCTACGCCGAGGGAGACGATTACGCGGCGGCGGCGGCGGCGGCGGATTGGTTCACCTCCAGGGGTGAGCCGTTGTTGAACTGGGGGACCGGCATCGTTTCTTCGCACGAGAAGACGAATGCGATCGGCGTGCCGGTGGTCGTTCTGGTGAATCATGAAACGGCAGGCGCGGCCGAAGCCTTGGCCGCGATGTTGCGCGAAGTCGGCGCCGGCTTGGTCCTCGGCGGCAGAACCGCCGGGCAGGCCATGGTCCTGAAAGACTTCCCCTTGTCCGCGGGCGGCCAACTCCGCATCGCCGTCGCCCCGGTGACGTTGGGCAACGGCTCGCCGCTGCCGGCTCAGGGCATCAACCCCGACATCACTGTCGCGGTAAACCCGGAAGATGAGCGGGCCTATTACGGGAACCCGTTTGCGGTTTTGCCAAAAACGAGCGCCCTTGGGGCCGCCAGGCCGTCGTCGGCCAACCCTGCCGACGAAACGAACCTCGTTTCGCGCCATCCGCGGCTGAATGAGGCGGAGCTGGTGCGGGAGCATAAGGAAGGCCTGGATCGTGATCTGGATTTGGAAGCCCCGCGGCGGCTGCCGGAGCCGGCCAAGCTGCTGGTGAACGATCCGGGGCTGTCGCGCGCGCTGGATTTGTTGAAAGGGCTTGCTTTGGTGCGTCAAAGCCGTTTCTGATTTCGCCAATGACTTTTTGATGAAGACGATCCTTTTTGTTTGCACGGGTAACGTGTGCCGCAGTCCCATGGCCGAGGGAATCTTTCGCAGGGCCGTTGTGGGCCGCGGGGAATTTCGCGTTCTGTCGGCGGGACTGGGCGCCGTGGAAGGCCAGCCTCCCAGCGCCCACGCCATCCAGGCCGTCAAAGAACTGGGCATCGACATCACCCAGTTGCGCAGCCACATGCTGACCCCTGAGATGGTCCAACAGGCGGACTACATCCTGGGGATGACGCACAGCCACGTGGACACCGTGACGCTGCTCTATCCGCAGGCCGCGGAGAAAGTCTTCCTGCTGCGCGAATTCGACGAAACGCTCGATGCCTTTGAAAAAGACATCAGCGATCCGATCGGCGGTTCCTATGAAGTGTATTTAAACTGCCGGGATCAGATCGAACAGGGCATCGCCTCGCTGCTGCGTTTCATCGAGCAGGGTGAAGGAGCCGGTCCGGCCGGCAGCCTGTCGGCTGCCGTTGCCATGGGCGCCGACCATGCGGGCTATGAGTTGAAGGAGTCGCTGAAGCAGTTCCTGGCGCGTCGCGGCGTCAGCGTGGTTGATTTCGGAGCCCAATCCAAAGCGGCCAGCGATTATCCCGAATTTGCGCTGGCGGTCGGCCAGTGCGTGGCGCAGCGCAAGGCGCAGTTCGGCATACTCGTGTGCACGACCGGCCTGGGCATGAGCATCGCGGCCAACAAAGTACCCGGCGTCCGCGCCGCCCTGGTCACCGATGAACGGATGGCGGCGCTGGCGCGGCAGCATAACAACGCCAACGTGCTCTGCCTGTCCGCCCAAAACACCCCCCTGGAGCTGGCCCAGAGGATTGTGGGATCTTTCCTCAACGCATCCTTCGAAGGCGGCCGGCATGAGCGCCGCATTGTTAAAATGGAAACCCAATTTGTCCGCCGCGACTTGAAACTCAGAATGGTAGATCCGGAGATTGCCAACGCCATCGAGCACGAGCGTTTGCGCCAACTGGAAAACATCGAACTGATCGCCAGCGAGAATTTCACCAGCCCCGCCGTCATGGAAGCGCAAGGCTCAGTGCTGACGAACAAGTACGCCGAAGGCTATCCCGGGCGGCGGTGGTACGGCGGTTGCGAAAACGTGGACGTGGTCGAGCAGCTCGCCATCGATCGCGCCCGGAAACTTTTCGGCGCCGAACATGCCAACGTGCAGCCGCACTCCGGCAGCGGCGCCAACATGGCCGTTTACTTCGCCCTGTTGAAGCCGGGCGATAAGATGCTGACCATGGACCTGTCGCATGGCGGGCACCTGACCCATGGCAACAAGGTCAATTTCTCGGGCCGATTCTTTGAAATCGTCCATTACGGCGTGCGCCGCGAGGACGAGCGGATCGATTATGATCAGCTCGCCCGGATGGCGCGCGAGCACAAACCCAAAATGATCACCGTCGGCGCAAGCGCCTACCCGCGCGTGATCGATTTCGCCCGCATGGGTGAAATCGCCCGTGAAACCGGTGCGCTGCTGCTGGCCGATATCGCGCACATCGCCGGACTGGTGGTCACGGGGCTGCATCCCAGCCCGATTCCGCATGCCGATTTCGTGACCACCACCACCCACAAGACGCTGCGCGGACCGCGCGGCGGTTTGATTCTTTGCCGGGAACAATACGCCAAGGACATTGATTCCCAGACTTTCCCGGGAATCCAGGGCGGTCCGCTGATGCACGTCATCGCCGCCAAGGCCGTGTGTTTTCAGGAAGCGCTGCAGCCCACGTTCAAAGCGTATCAGGAACAGATCATCAGGAATGCCGCGGCGCTGGCCGAGGGCATGAAACGAAACGGCTTCCGGCTTGTTAGCGGCGGCACGGACAATCATCTCATGCTGGTGGACGTGGGCGCGCGCGGTTTGACGGGCAAAGAATGCCAGATTGCCCTCGATGCAGCGGGCATTACGGTGAACAAGAACACGATTCCCTTTGAAACACGTTCGCCGTTTCAGGCCAGCGGCATCCGGCTGGGCACACCCGCCGTCACCACCCGCGGGATGAAGGAACCGGAGATGGCGGCCATCGCGGACATGATTTCCGAAGTGCTGCTCGATATTAAAAATGTTGAAGCTTTGCCAAAAGTGCGGCAGCGGGTGCGCGAATTGACCGGAAAATTTCCGCTGCCGTATTGAACACCGCGCAAGCCGCCGCCTGCGCCGCCGTGGAAAAGATTCGGTTCGACGGCGCCATCCCGCCGCGCGGGATCAGGCCGCTCTGATCTCAAGAAGCCTGAGCCGGCTCACGCCGACTCCTCCAACGATCAAGGTTAGGGCAGTTGGCGGAATGCGGGGCTGCTATATTCATTGATACACTTCCATTCGCCATCAATTCTCTTCAATACCATCATCAAGTCTCCTTGCTGCGGCGTTCCATTGGCTTGCACCTGAAGTTGCGCTTGAAGCATGACCTCGTCGTCAGCCAGGGGGATTCGGTTCAGGATTTGGAACGCGCTCCAACCCTTTGCTTCATCAGCCAGGAATCTGGATCGCGCCTCATCGGAATTTTGCTTGAGATAGGATTTTACGATGGCATTGGTTATCTCCGGGGTGGCGCTGGCCAGAAAAGCTTGAACATCGCCAACGCTCTTGGCCCACAACAGCGACTCAATCGCGGCTTCAGGCGTGGCATATCCGGCAAATCCCCAGGATTCCCTCGGGAAATTCGTCTGTCCCAGCGGCGACAGATCGGCTGCTGATGAATTCTGCCTGACAACGCCCTGCCAAGTTTGAGCCAGTTTTCCAAGCTCGTTGGTCTGTCGGCGAATCGTTCCCACTTCGCCCCGGAGCCGCAACAATTCATTCAATTGCTCGCCGGAAGGCGAGGGGCGATCGCCTGCCGCGGCCAGACGATTGGAAAGGCTTTCGTTCTCCGCCACGAGTTGTCCGATTTGTTCACGGAAGGATTCGTTTTGCCCGCACAGCTTGGTTTGCGCGTGGTGTTGCACCACCAGCGCCGTCGTCGCGCCGGCGACGACTAGCGCGCTGATGCCGAGTTGGAGTTTTATCGCGGTCATAAATTTTAAAAGAGTGAGCGCGGTTCCGGTTCCTGCACCGGCGAGCGAAGCTGTCGTGAGCGTTGCCGCCAACCCGGCGGGCGCGGTTTGCACGGCGTTCGCGCAAATCGCCGCCGTGAGCGCCGCGGTTGCGGTGATGCCGCGCCGCGTCAGAATGCCGCGCAATTTTTCCAGCGCGCGGTCCACGCGCATCCGCGCGGCGTTTTCGCCGAGGCCGAGTTTCGCGCCGACTTCGGCGAACGGCCGGTTTTCAAAGTAGCGCAGCAGAATGGCTTCGCGGTCGGTTTCGTGAAGTTCGTGCATGGCGTCGTCGAGCGCGGGACGGAGATTTTTCCATTCAACGGCGGGCGCGGGTTCATTCACAGCTTCGCGCATAAATTTCTCCTCGCGGTCGCGACGGCGGGTTTCAGTGCGGACGATTTTTGCGGCGGCAAAGTGCGCGCTGGTGTAGAGCCAGCCGGTCAAATTTCCCATGGCCGGGCGGGATCCGGCAATGCGAGACGCCTTGCGCGCGAGGTCCGTGAAGACGGCTTGCGCGACATCCTGTGCGAGGTGCGCGTCGCCGCCAACCTGCCGGAGTGCGGCGGAGTAAACCAGGTTCAGGTGGCGTGTCACCAGCTCGGAAAAAGCCTCTTCGGAACGGCTTCCGGCGTAGCGGCGAAGCAACTCGGTGTCCGGCGTCATGTTCATGTTATAGCACCCGCCCCCGTGACCAGCGCACAGGAAATCTGCACTGCTACTCATTCTCCAGTCTCCGTCCTCCATGCTCGATCTTGGTTGCGGCTACGCCGCGCCAAGATTTTTGTGGTTTGGCGGCTTGACACCCTGGCGCGGGTGCGGCAACGTGTGTACGAACTCACTGCAAGATTTCCCTTGCCGTATCGACGAACAACAAAGAGACTTGCAGCGCGCTCCCGGTTGGCAGCCATTCCAATTTGAACCAATCAAATCGTTGATCGTTGACCCGCAATCAGACCGGTGATCGGGCCTGCAGTTGCCACCTGTCATGACAATTTTGAACTTAAGCTTATTGACCTATGCCACGAGCCAGCAGCCGGAAACCTAAAGCCAAGGCGGGCAGGAAAGACGTCCCGGAGTTGACGCCGGACAACGGCGCCGACGCCGCGCCAACCGCAACCGCAGTAGCCGAGCTGCCGGCCGACGCTCTGCAGCCGCCGACCAAACCCGTCGAACCGCGCGCCGCGGAAACGGCCGAACCTTCGCGGGCGGCGGGGGACAAGGACCACATTGCCGCCTCCTTGAACATCGCCAAACTTCAGGCCATGTCCATGATCGATTTGAACGCCATGGCCCGCGAGCTGGCCGTGGAAAACTTCGGCACGATGCGGAAACACGAAGTGATTTTCCACATCCTTCAGAAAAACGCGGAACGGGCCGGCGTCCTCTTCTCCGAAGGCGTGCTCGAAGTGCTGGCGGAAGGCTTCGGGTTCCTGCGCTCCCAGAGTTTCAATTATCTGCCCTGCCCGGAAGACATCTACGTTTCTCCGTCGCAAATTCGCCGGTTTGATCTGCAGACCGGCAACCTGATCGCCGGCCAGATCCGGCCGCCCAAAGACAAGGAACGCTTCTTCGCCCTGCTCAAAGTTGAAGCGGTGGACCAGGAAGATCCTGACAAGGCCAAGGACAAGACCCATTTCGACAACCTCACGCCGCTGTTCCCGACCAGCCGGTTCCTCCTGGAAACGGTCTCGGACGAGCTCTCCACGCGAGTCCTGGATCTGGTTTGCCCGATTGGCAAAGGGTCGCGCGGCCTCATTGTTGCGCCGCCCCGCACGGGCAAAACGGTTTTGATGCAGAAGCTCGCCAACGCGATTCTGAAAAACAATCCTGAGTCCTACCTCTTCATCCTGCTCATCGACGAACGCCCGGAGGAGGTAACCGACATGGAACGCAGTTGCCGCGGCGCGGAAGTCATCAGCTCGACGTTCGACGAGCCGCCCGAGCGGCACGTGCAGGTGGCCGAAATGGTCATTGAAAAGGCCAAGCGCATGGTCGAACACAAGCGTGACGTGGTCATCCTGCTCGACTCCATCACGCGCCTGGCCCGGGCCTACAACACGGTGCAGCCGCACTCGGGCAAAATCCTGTCGGGCGGTGTGGACGCCAACGCACTGCACAAGCCGAAGCGTTTCTTTGGAGCGGCGCGCAACATTGAGGAAGGCGGCTCGCTCAGCATCATCGCAACCGCGCTGATCGATACGGGGTCGCGCATGGATGAGGTCATCTTTGAAGAGTTCAAAGGCACGGGCAACATGGAAATCCACCTGGACCGCGCGCTGGTGGACCGCCGCATCTTCCCTTCGATCAATATCGAGCGTTCCGGCACGCGCAAAGAGGAATTGCTCTATCACCCCGACGAATACAACAAGGTGGTGATTCTCCGACGCGCGCTCACCGGCGTGCCGCCGGTCGAAGCCATGGAGCTCATGCTGAACAAGCTCAAGAAGACCAAGAGCAACATCGAGTTCCTGCTCAGCATGACTGTGAGTTAGCCTTCCGTGTCAGATTCGTGTCAGACGGCCGGGAGGCGCAAAGAAGCGAAATTTCGGCCCGACAAGCGTGTTAGGACATATTAACCTCCCACCATGGGTTTGATTTGATCCGCTGCCTCTACCACTGCCGCGCGCGTCAAAACCGGCAGGCGGCATTCTGCTGGCGTTCAGAAAACCTTTCCGCTCACTTTCCATAAACCCGCTTGGTGTTTGAAGGCCTGGCCGCTCTTATCCGGCTAAACATCCGCTTGCCGTTCGACCACAAAAAAAGTAAATGTGATTGGTGAACTCGTTGTTTCATCCTTGGAAACGCTGCTCTTGCCTGCACTGGGCAATACTGTTGATCTGCGCGGCGCTGACGGGCTGCAACCGCAATGAAATCAAGGTGTATCGCGTTGCCAAGGAGCAATCTGCTTCGCCGCCGATGCCAGCCCAGGCAACGATGCCGGCAGCCGTGTCTCCCGGACATCCGGACATCGGAGGAGCGGCTCTGCCTCAGTTGACATGGAAGCTGCCCGCCGGCTGGGAAGAACAGACACCGGGCGAAATGCGCGTCGCCTCGTTCAGCGTCAAGGACCAGAACGGCAAGCAGGCCGACGTGAGTGTCATTCCGCTGCCCGGCGCCGCCGGTGGCGAGCTTGCCAACGTGAATCGGTGGCGGGGACAGGTCGGTCTGAAACCGGTCCCGGAGGATGAGTTGAAAAAGCTGGCCCAGAAGGTTGAAGTCGGGGCCCAGCCCGCCGAATTCTATGAGCAATCCGGCAAGAGCCCTGGCTCCGGCGACGACTCACGGATTCTGGCCGTCATTCTGCATCGCGAGGGCATGGCCTGGTTCTTCAAAATGACCGGTGACGACAGGCTCGTGGAGGAACAGAAACCCGCCTTTGTTGAGTTTTTGAAATCGTTCAGGTTCGCGACGCCGGAAATGGCTGCGTTGCCGCCGTCGCACCCGCCGATTGACGGCGCGAGTTTGCCTGCAGGGCACGCCGACAGATCCGGAACGCCCGCCCCGATGGCGGCCGCCGCCGTTTCGAATGGAGGCCAACCGGACTGGCAGGTGCCGGCGGGGTGGCAGGAAACTGCCGGGGGGCAATTTCTCATCGCTAAGTTTCTTGTGACGGGGGATGGGGGCGCGCAGGCGGCGGTGAACGTGAGCGCATCGCCCGGAGACGGTGGCGGGTTGGTTCCCAATCTGAATCGGTGGCGCAAACAGGTTGGCTTGGCCGAATTGTCCGGATCGGAGGAGACCAATGCGCTGGTGAAGCCGGTTGAAATTCCCGGCGGCAAAGCCTTGCTCGTGGACATGAATGGCACGGACGGCAGAACCGGCGAGCCCGCACGGTTGGTGGCTGTCATGGTGCCGCATGGCGATCAGACCTGGTTCTACAAGCTGATGGGCGACGCGAAGGTGGTTGAAAGCCAGAAAGAGGCCTTCATGAAATTCGTGCGAACCGTCAGGTACTGATTTGTCATGATGCTTGACCGACTCGTCAGGTTTTTCACTTCGCTCAAGCTGACGGTGGTGCTGCTGGCGCTGGGCATTGTCTTGGTGTTCTGGGGGACGCTGGCGCAGGTGCACCTCGGACTCTACAAGGCGCAAAACCAATTCTTCCGCAGCTTTTTCGTATTTTGGGAGCCGGCCGGTTCCGGCCTGAGAATCCCGATTTTCCCCGGCGGCTACCTGATCGGCGGATTGCTGCTCATCAACCTGATCGCGGCCCACGCCCGTTACTATCAACCCGGCAAAAAGAAAATCGGCATCATGATGATCCACGCCGGGGTGGTGCTCCTGCTGCTCGGCCAGTTGCTCACCGATCTGCTTTCGACCGAAAGCAGCATGCACCTGCGCAACGGCGAGACGAAGAATTACTCGGAAGCCGACCGCAGTTTCGAGTTGGCGGTCACGGAGACAACGGACGCGGATGCCGACAAGGTGGTCGCGATCCCGGAACCGCTGCTGCTCACACGCGGCGAAATCCGTCATTCCGAACTGCCCTTCACCGTTCGCGTGAAGACGTTTTATGGCAACTCGTCGCTCGCGGAAAAACCCGGCCCGGGCTTTGCAGAAGTGAAAACCACCGGCGCCTTCGGTTCGGGCCTCTGGTGGCGGGAGTTGCCCCGGGAAACAGTGGTGGACCGGCGCGATATGCCGTCGGGCATCCTGGAAATACTCACCTCTCAGGGCTCCCTTGGCACCTACCTCGTGTCCGGATTTCTGGCGCGACCGCAGCGATTCACGCACCAGGGGCGGAGCTACGAACTGACCCTGCGGCCCCGGCGATTCTACAAGCCGTTCAGCCTGCGTCTCGTCGAGTTCAGGCACGACAAATATCCCGGTACGGACATTCCGAAGAACTTCTCCAGCCGCGTGCGGCTGCAGGAGCCGGAAACCGGCGAGGACCGCGAGGTCCTCATCAAGATGAACACGCCGTTGCGGTACCGCGGCGAAACGTACTATCAGGCGAGCTTCGATCCGGATGACCTGGGCAGCGTGCTGCAGGTCGTTCACAACCCGAGCTGGCTCACGCCGTATTTCTCATGCGTGCTGGTCGCGACCGGGCTCGTCGTTCAATTTATGACGCATCTGATCGGCTTCGCCGCGAAACGGAACAACGCTGGAGTGCCCGGGAAATGAAAAGCGCTTCGCGACATCGAACCGGAGCGCGGACTGCAGTCCGCCTCACGGCTCGAGCGATGGCGGGCAGTCGATTTACCCGCATGTCTGAACTGGCAACTCCGAAGTCGGCTGAAGCCTGCGCTCCCCCGCTCGATCCCACCGCATGAAAACGCTGTTCAAAATTTTGCCCTGGTTTTTTCTCGCCTTGTTCGGCACGGAAATCGTCGCCGTGCTCCTGCCGAAGAAGGACGGCGAATTTCACGTGCGTGGATTCGGCCGGCTGCCCGTGCTGCTCAACGGGCGCGTTCAACCGTTCGACTCGATCGGGCGCAACTCCTTGTTGCAGATTCGCAGCACGGGCGACATCCCCCTGGAGGAGACGCCCTCCTGGAAATTTTGGCATCATCCAAAGAAGCTCGGATCGACGGAATGGCTGCTGGAAGTGTTTTTCAAACCCGGGCTGGCTGACACCCGCCCCATTTTCCTGATTCATCACCCGGATTTGATCAGCGAATTGAAGCTCGGCGACAAGGGCGTCGAAAAATCGGGTCTGCGCTATTACACCTTCAATCAATTGAAACCGGTGTTGAACGAAATCGGCGAGCAAAGCCGCAAGGCCCAGGAGGTGGAGGATACGCAACGCACCACCTACCAGAAACAGGTGTTGAAACTCGCCAATGCCGTGGTGCTTTACCAGCGGCTCAAGAGCAGCCTCGAGCCGGAAGGCGAGACGAACCTGGCGCAACTGGTCGAAGAGTACAAGTCATCCCTGCCGGCCGGTCTGGCCGCGTTTCGCGCGCAACAGGCGGGGGGCAAAGCCGATCCGGAAGCTTTGGAGAGGTTCACCGCGCCGGCGCGGATGTTCGATCAAATGGCCAACTTCGCCTATCCGCTGGTGATCCCTCCGTTGAATCCGGCGGCGGACCGGAACTCCTGGGTGAACATGGGGGTCAGCCTGCTGGGCACGATCCGAACCGGAGAAATACATCCCGCGGCCCTTTTCTATGCCCGCATGGCCACCGCCTACACCGGGGGTGACGCGGTCGAGTTCAACAGTGCCGCCGCAGGCTACAAGAACTGGCTCGGGCCGAAGTTTGCCCTCGAAGTGGCCAAAGGCCGTGCCGAGTTTTACTACAACCAGGTCAAAGCGTTTCTGCACGCGACGATCATCTACATTTTCGCCTTTGTTCTCGCCGGCGGGGCGTTGCTCACGTATGGCGTGTGGCCGGGTTTTTCGGAATCGCTCCGGCGCTCGTCCTATTACTTGATCGCGCTGGCTCTGATCGTGCATACCTTCGGCCTGGTGTTCCGCATGGTGCTGGAAGGCCGTCCGCCGGTCACCAACCTGTACTCGTCGGCAATCTTCATTGGCTGGGGCGCGTGCGTGCTGGGGCTGGTCCTGGAGCGGATCTACAAAGTGGGCCTCGGCTCGGCGGTGGCGGGACTGGCCGGCTTCGTCACGCTCCTGATCGCGCACAATCTGGCGCTCGGCGGCGATACCATGGAGATGCTCCGCGCCGTGCTTGACACCAATTTCTGGCTCGCGACTCATGTGGTCGTGGTGACGCTGGGGTATGCCTCGACGTTCGTCGCCGGCCTCCTGGCGCTTGCCTACATCGTCCTGGGCATCTTTACGCCGCTGCTCTCGCAAAGACTGGCTCCCCGCAATGCCGTGCCCCGCGGCATTGGTGTCGGACCGGCCGAAGGCACTCCGTCGGGAGCCGGGACGGCGGCGCTCTCCCGTGAAACCGGGGAGACCGATTTGGGCAATGCTCTGGCCAGGATGGTCTATGGTATTGTCTGCTTTGCGACGCTGTTCAGTTTCACCGGCACAGTCCTGGGCGGCATCTGGGCCGACCAATCCTGGGGCCGGTTCTGGGGCTGGGACCCGAAAGAAAACGGCGCCTTGCTGATCGTACTGTGGAATGCGATCATCCTGCACGCGCGTTGGGGCGGCCTGGTGCGCGAGCGCGGCCTCATGAACCTCGCCGTGTTCGGGAACATCGTCACGAGCTTTTCCTGGTTCGGCGTGAACATGCTCGGGATCGGTTTGCATTCCTATGGTTTTATGGAAGCCGCGTTCCGATGGCTCATGCTTTTCATCGGGAGCCAGCTCGCCGTGATTGCTCTCGGATGTTTGCCACTGCGCCTGTGGAAGAGTTTCCACTCCAGCGCCCCGCCGAAGCCCCTCGACGGCAAAAGCGCCGCGTCCGAGCCCGCTGCGGGTTGATCCCCTCTGTCAGGGAAGTGACTGTGTTGGAGGGAAGCGCCCCGTCGCTTCCCTGATTATCCACTCAAGGGGCCAGCCCATAGTTTCGAGCAACCCAAACTATGGGTTGACCCCCTTTCCGGCAGCCAGGATGGCCGCCGCTACAATCCGGTGCTGGTGCCCGGGCGCGGTTGAGTTCCAACGGTTTGAGTTTACATTCGTAATGTCTTTGACGCACAGCCGGTGTTTTCGTAGCGTTAAGCACTTTTTTTCGAAGGTAGCCATGATTGGTTTTATCGTGAAGAAACTCATCGGGTCGAAAAATGACCGTGAGGTGAAGAAAATTCGTCCGCTCGTGGGCAAAATCAACGCCCTGGAAACCGAGTTCCAGAAACTGTCCGACGAGCAACTCCGGGCCAAAACCGACGAGTTCAAGACTCGCCTCGAAGAGGGACGCAAACAGCGCGGCTACCAGGAACTCGCCGCCAAAGCCCGCCAACTGGAATCCGACCTCCGCTCGGATGAGGCCAAGATCGAGCGGCGCAAGGCGTTCGAAATCGAACAGCAAATCCTTGTCGAACTCCTGCCGGAGGCTTTCGCGGCCGTGAAAAACGCCTGCCGCCGTTTGTGCGGGCAGGAAATCATGGTGCGCGAACATCCGATCAAATGGGAGATGATCCCGTTCGACGTGCAGCTCATCGGCGGCTACTCCCTGCACAGCGGGCGCATCTCCGAAATGGCCACCGGCGAAGGCAAAACGCTCGTGGCGACGCTGCCCGTCTATCTGAACGCTCTCACCGGGCACGGCGTGCACATCGTCACCGTCAACGATTACCTCGCCGCGCGTGACAGCGAATGGATGGGCGCGGTTTACAGGTTTTTGGGTCTCACCGTCGGCTGTATTCTGCATGATCAGCCGCCGCGCGTCCGGCGCGAGCAATACAATTGCGACATCACTTACGGCACCAACGCCGAGTTCGGTTTTGACTATCTCCGCGACAACGGCATGGCCTCGCGCAAGGAAGAGCAGGTGCAACGCGGCCACTTCTACGGCATCGTCGATGAGGTGGACTCGATCCTTATCGATGAAGCGCGCACGCCGCTCATCATCAGCGGTCCCGCCGTGGTCACTTATGACGAACAATACGGGCAATTCAAACCCCAGGTCGAATCCCTCTTCCACGCCCAGGAACGCTTGTGCAACCGCTTCCTTTCCGAAGCGGAGGAGTTGCTGAAAAAGCTGCATCCCGAAGACGGAGCCAATGCGCAGGACGGCGAAGCGCTGGAGCGGGAAACCGGGCGGCTGCTCTTCCGGGTGAAAACCGGCATGCCCAAGGCCGAGGGGCTGATGAAACTGCTGGAGAATCCCGACAATCTGCGGCTGATGAACCAGGCCGAACTGCAACTGCATTCCGACCAGAAGAAAACGGAGCTCTACGCCGAAAAGGAAGAACTTCTCTTCGGCATCGACGAGAAGAGCAACGAAGCGGATCTGACGGAAAAAGGCCGCAATTTTCTCAGCCCGAAAGACCCGGACGCCTTCATGCTGCCGGATTTGACGACGGCGCTGCACGAAATCGACACCGGTCCTGAGCCCGACGCCCGCAAACGGATGGAGGCCAAAACCAAACTCCAGCAGGAGTTCGAATCCAAGGCCCAGCGCATTCACGCCATTTCACAATTGCTGCGCGCCTTCTGCCTTTACCAGAAGGACGTGCAGTACGTCGTCCAGGACAACAAAGTCATCATCGTGGATGAAAACACGGGCCGGCTCATGACCGGGCGGCGCTGGAGCGACGGATTGCACCAGGCCGTCGAAGCCAAGGAAGGTGTTGAGATCGAACGGGAAACCCAGACCCTGGCGACGATCACGATTCAGAACTATTTCCGGCTTTATCAGAAGCTGGCGGGGATGACGGGCACCGCCGAGACCGAGGCGCAGGAATTTTTCGACATCTACAAGCTCGGCGTGCTGGTCATTCCGACCAACCGGCCCGTGGCGCGCAAGGACGCCAACGATTCGGTCTATAAAACGAAACGCGAAAAGTACAACGCCGTGCTGCAGGAGATCAAAGCAACCCACGGCAAGGGCCGTCCGATTCTCGTCGGCACCATTTCGGTCGAAGTCAGCGAACTCCTGTCGCGCATGCTCAAACGCGAGGGCATCGTTCATTCCGTGCTGAACGCGAAATATCATCAGCAGGAGGCGGAGATTATCACGCGGGCGGGCCAGCGTGGCGCCGTCACCATTGCCACGAACATGGCGGGCCGCGGCACCGACATCAAGCTCGGAGCCGGCGTGGCCGAAGCCGGCGGCCTGCACGTCATCGGCACCGAACGTCACGAAGCGCGCCGGATCGACCGCCAGTTGCGCGGCCGTTGCGCGCGCCAGGGCGATCCCGGTTCGTCCCACTTCTTCATTTCGCTCGAGGACGATCTGATGCGGTTGTTCGGCTCGGACCGCATCGTGAAGTATATGGAGAAGATGGGTCTGGAGGAGGGCCAGGAACTGCAGCATCCACTGCTGAACCGTTCCATTCAGCAGGCGCAGAAACGCGTCGAGCAGCACAACTTCCAGATCCGCAAACGCACGCTCGAGTACGACGACGTGATGAACAAACAGCGCGAAGTCATTTATGGCTTCCGCAACGAGATCATCCATGCCGGCGACGTCCGGGACCGTCTCATGGACATCATGGAAGAGGTCGTGGTTCAGAAAGTCGAGCAGCACACCACGGCCGATGCCGACCCCCACACCTGGAATGTGCGGGCGCTGGCCGACTGGGTGAATCTGAACTTTCCACTCGGCATGCCGGAAGGGGAAATCATCAAAGCGGCGGAGGCCGGCACGACCGCGCCGGTCGCCGGGTCGCTTTACGACGGCTTGAGCGCGGCCCAATTCGGCGCCTGCACGTTCATCTCCGACAGCGCGCGCAAGGCGTATGAATTGAAAATCAGCTTTGAGAATCCGGCGGCGCTCATAGAACTCGAGCGTCTCACAATACTGAGCGCGAACGACCGGTTATGGCAGGAGCACTTGTATGAGATCGACAGCCTGCGGTACAGCATCGGCTTGCGCGGTTACGGCCAGCGCGATCCGCTGATCGAATACAAGGCGGAGGCGTACAAGATTTTCGACGAGCTGATGGTGAACATCAAAACCGAGATCTGTCACAACATATTCCGCAGCGCGTCAAGCCTGATGGCGTGGGAGAATTTTCTCCGGAGCGTGCCACAGCAAACGCTGCATCAAGACACCAGCGCTTTCGGCGGCGGCACCGCGGGCGCAGGCTCGCCGGCCGCTTCCGGCGGCAGGCCGCCGGGGCAGGGCAGTGACATTGTCAGCGAAGCAGCCGCGGCGGTGGAGCGCGCCAGGCCGGTTCGCACCGGCCCGAAAGTCGGCCGCAACGACCCCTGTCCCTGCGGCAGCGGCAAGAAGTACAAGCACTGTTGCGGAAAGTAGGCCGCCGGGCGACGCTTCGTTTCTTTGTGATTCGGTTCACTGGGGAACGCGATTGCGCTTGGCGACGAAGCGCCTTTAATCTTACTCTCGTCCCAATTTCTGAGATGAAAACCATCGCCCTCGGAGTAAGTTCGCTGACCGGCAGCCGCCTGGCCTACGGTTGCTGGAGAGTCGCGGGCACGTGGAACCCCGCCGAAGTCACGAGGGAAAACCGGGAGAGCGGCCGCCGGGCGGTGATTGCCGCATTCGAAGCCGGTTACACCCTGTTCGACAACGCCGATATCTATTGCCGCGGCGAAGCCGAAAAGATCCTCGGCACGGTGTTGAAGGAAGTTTCCGGGATGCGGGAGCGCGTTCAGGTGTTGACGAAGTGCGGCGTCCGGCCTCCGGATTATCCGCGCCCGGGCTCGCCGCACTGCTGGGATTTTTCGGCAGAATACATCGTCAAGTCATGCGAGGGATCGCTGAAGCGAATGGGCATCGAGACGATCGACATCTATATGCTGCATCGGCCCGATTACCTGGCCGACCCGCGGGAGATCGCCAGGGCTTTCGTTCAACTGCGCGACGCCGGCAAGGTGCGCTGGTTCGGTGTCAGCAACTTCCGTCCCTCGCTCGTCACCGCGCTGCAGGTCGTTTGTCCGATGCCGCTGATTGCGCACCAGATCGAAATCAGCCTGGCGAGGCTCGACTCCTTCACCGACGGCACGCTTGACCAGTGTTTGATTGAAAAAATCACGCCCATGGCGTGGAGCCCGCTGGCGGGCGGGTTGGTTGGCGCGGGCGCCACGCGGCTGTTGCCGGCGCAGCAGGCGTATCGCCCGGAGAAATTCCTGCCGGTGCTTGAGGAAATCGGCCAGGCGCGCCAAGCAAGCCGGACAGTCGTGGCGCTTGCGTGGCTGCTGAAACATCCGAGCAACATCATTCCGATCATCGGCTCGACGAACCCCGATCGGATTCGGGAAGCCGTGAAGGCCACCGAATTGGAGCTGACGCGTGAAGAATGGTATCGCCTTCTCACTGCGGCGCGGGGCGAGCCGCTGCCTTAGTCAGAGGTCAGAGATCAGAGATCAGAGATCAGAGGTCAGAATGTGGCGTAGCCGCTACACCCGAGCCGCGCTCTGGAATTCTCGCGGTGCGCGAAGATTCTGACATATTGCAGTGCGGCGAGGAAGTGGATGATGTCGAACGAAATCTCCATGCAAAAGTATCGGCTGTTCATCGCGATTCCGCTTCCCGCGGAGGTGAAAATCGAGGTTGAAAAGGCGCAGGGAGAATTGCGTCGCGCGGCGCCGGCGGAGTGCGTTCGTTGGACGAAGCCCGAACAATTTCACCTGACGTTGAGGTTTCTGGGCGATGTGGAAGCGGAACACCTTAATGCTCTCACCCGCGCCCTGCAGCGCGTCTGCGCCGGGTTCCCGCCGCTCCCATTGCGCGCGGAGCGAATCGGTTTTTTCCCGGACCCGCGCCGCCCAAGGGTGGTGTGGATGGGGGTGCGGGATGCGGACGGTAAGTTGCCTCTGCTGCAACAGGCGGTGGTCTCAGCCGTGGCCGGTTTCACGCGCGAAGAACCCGAAGGAGGTTTTGCCGGGCACGTGACGCTGGGCCGTGTCAAGGCGATCAAACGAGTGGAGGCGGAGAAAATGGCCGGGCTGGCCCGGGGCATGGCCGATCGCTTCTTCGGCGGCTGGACGGCGGACAAAGTCCAGATTCTGCGCAGCGAACTTGCGCCGCACGGCGCGTGCCATAGCACGCTGGCGGTTGTTCCGCTGGCCGGTGACCCGGCTTCGGGAATGCCGCCGCAGTGAGCGCTGTCATGAGCGTAACGTCCGACCAACGGTCCGCAGAATTTCTGAAAGTCAGCGGCCAGTTCAAACTCGGCGCGCTGGTGACTGAATCTTCGCATCCCTTGACCGCGAACGTGAGTGAAGTGGCGCAGCGGGACGTTGAAAAGGCTCTCAATCTGCTGTTGGAGGTGGACGGCGATGTGGTGTCGAAATTCCGCGAGTTCGTCCAGTCCGGCAGGGCGGAGGCGATCAAGGAAATCCTGGTGCGTTCGCTCGGAGATGGCGGGAAGGTTTTCTTCACCGGCTGCGGGTCCACCGGCCGGTTGAGCATTCAGTTGGTTTCCATTTGGCGGGATTTCTGGCAACGGCAGCGGGCTCGGGGGCTGGCCTGCTCGCCGTCAACTGGAGCCTGGGAAAACCGCGCGGTCAGCGTGATGGCCGGCGGCGATTTCGCGCTCATCAAGTCGGTCGAAGGCTTTGAAGATTTCGCCGCCTTCGGCCAGAAGCAAATCGGCGACCTGGGCCTGTCGGGCAAAGACGTCGTTTTTGCCATCACCGAAGGCGGGGAAACCTCGTTTGTGATCGGCACGGCCTGGAAAGGCATCGAGGTCGGGGCCAAGGTTTACTTCGTGTACAACAATCGGGACGACCTGCTCCGCGCCAACGTCGAGCGCAGCCGCGTCGTCCTCGACGATCCGCGCATCGAGAAGATCAATCTGACGACGGGACCGATGGCCATCACCGGCTCGACGCGGATGCAGGCCACGACGATTCAGCTTTGCGTGCTGTTGACCGTTCTGGAAATGGTCGTGCGCGATGTGATGGCGGAACTCGCCCCCGGGTGGGGCGGGCCCACCCGCCAGCCATCAGAGTGCGGCCCGTCAGCAGCCTCGCCCCGCCGGACCGCGTTGGAGTCGGATTCTGTGCCTGAAGAATTTCTGGCCGCTTTGACCGAGCTCCACGAGAGCCTGAGATCGCCCGCGGTTCTGCGCCAACTCGCCGGACTGGTAGCGCTGGAGGAATGCGTTTATCGCGCGGGCCGGAAAAACAATTACTATGCCGATCGACTGGGCATTGACGTGCTGACGGACACGACCGAGCGGTCGCCGACTTATTGCACGCCGCCGTTTCGAAAATTCGACGACCCCACAGCCGGGGAATCGTGGTCGTTTCTTTTCCTGCCCGATGCGGAAACCCCCAAGGCGTGGGAACGAATACTCAAGCGGGAGCCGCAATGTGTCGCCTGGAATGAAAGCGAGATCCGGCAATTGGCCGGGCAGGACATGGCCGCCCGGGCATACGAGGCGGTGCGCAAGATCAGTTGCCGGGAATTGATGCGGTTCAAGATCGGTCTGGATGGACTCCCGTACCGGCGCCTGCGCGAGGGCGACAGCGCCGTCGGCATTCTTTGCGAAAGCGAAAGAGAATCGTTGCTTTCGCCGGCCGGCTTCCATCGGGCGCAACTGGAGGCCGCCAACAAAGCCGGGGCTCGCACCGGGCTGGTTTATTTCGGCGATGCCGGATCGCTCAAAGACGATGGAGGTGGCTTCGTAACGGGACCCCGGCGGGGCGAGAGTTCTCGCGAGCCTCCCGAAGGGCTGAAAGCGCGGCTCTCGAGCACGTTCGCGCCACCTGTGTCAGTGCTGGTGCCCGTTCCCCAAACCGATTTCCTGTTGGACGGGGTGACGCGGGTGGGAGTCAAGATGGCGTTGAACGCGGTGTCAACCTGCACCATGGTTCGACTGGGTCGAGTCCTGGGCAACACGATGATTTGGGTTGTGCCCGGCAACCTGAAACTGATCGATCGCGCGACCCGGTACATCCAGAGACTGGCCGGACTGCCCTATGAAGCAGCCAACCGCTTGCTCTTTGAAGTGGTCGAATACGTCGAGCCCAGAATGAAAGCCGACCGGGCCTATCCGCCCGTCGTTGGGCTGGCAGTGATGCGCGCCCGGCACAAGCTCACAAATGAGGAGGCGGAACGCAGGTTCCTGGCGCAGCAATTTCAGGTAGTGTCCTGATTTGAAATTTCGTCAAATGAATGCCACCGTAAGCCCGCGCTGCGTCGCGGCCGGACGCGCAGCAGCGCGGTCCTGCCCTTCAAATTGGGACATTTGCCCGACTTCATACCCCCTTGCCGGGAGCGCCGGTTTGCATTAGTGTGCGCCCATGATGGACCATGACCAGAATCCGCCCGGTTACACTCAGCCACCTCCATTGAGTCCGCCGCCGGTAATTGTGCCGCCGACTCAACCCGCGCCCCGGCGACGCAGCCGCGGGTGGATGATTTTTGCGCTGGTGTTGCTCGTGTTGTTGATCCTCAGCGTCGTGGTCAATTTCAGTCAGTGGGCCAGCGGGATCGTCTCGGTAACCGGGGTGCATGGGCGCCAGGCCGGGCCGAGGTTGGACGAAGTCCTGCTCGAAGACAATGGCGCCCGGGACAAACTCGCGGTGATCGATGTCGATGGGATCATCAGCAGCCGCATCGTCGATCAGGGCGGTTACAGCATGGTCGAGACGATCAAAGCGCAATTGGACCGCGCCAAGGATGACGATCGAGTGAAAGCGGTGGTCTTGCGGATGGATTCGCCCGGAGGCGAGGTGCTGGCCTCGGACGAAATCTACCGGCATCTGGCTGACTTTCAAAAGGAATCCGGCAAACCCGTGATCACGTCGATGGGTAACCTGGCGGCTTCCGGCGGCTATTACGTTTCTTCAGCCTCGCGTTGGATCGTGGCGAATGATTTGACGATCACCGGCAGCATCGGTGTGATTTTGCACACCTGGAATTATCGCGGATTGATGAACAAGGTCGGGCTGCAACCGGAGGTTTACAAGAGCGGCAAGTTCAAGGACATGCTCAGCGGTGAGCGCAACCCCGATGAAATTCCGCCCGAGGAACACGCGATGGTTCAAGCGTTGATCGACCAGACTTATGCGCGGTTCAAGGAGGTCGTCGCCGAAGGCCGCGCCGTTTCCCATCGCAAGAACCAGCCACAGGGCAGGGTGCTGGCGAGCGATTGGAAAGAGTATGCCGACGGCCGGGTTCTCTCCGGGACCCAGGCCTACGATATCGGGTTCGTCGATGAACTCGGAAACTTCCAGGTTGCCGTCAAACGAGCGAAGAAGCTTGCCGGCATGCGGGACGGGGCGAACCTCATCCAATACCGTCAACGGTATGACTTGTCCGATCTGTTCCGGCTCTTTGGCAAGAGCCAGACGCCCGTCATCAAAGTGGATCTGGGGATGGAAACGCCGAAACTGCAGGCGGGACAGCTCTATTTTCTTTGCCCAACCTACCTGCACTGACTGTGAAGGGTGTCATGGTCATTGCGCGCCCATTGGTCGAGCCTGATCGTACGCGCTTCCGGATTGCAGACAGAAAGTGCGTCCGCGAAATTCGGGTAGTGGCACAGTTTAGCCAAAAAGCTGGTGGGGCGAGCGTCCTCGCGAGCCGGAAACCGAACGATCTGCCCGGCCAGCGGCTCGCCGGGAGTCTCGCCCCACCGAAATGCACCTCCAACGAATTTCGCCGATTCTTGCGAATTGAACGCCCACTTTAGCGCGCGAACATTCGCATGATTCGTGAATCCGTTTCATTGTGAGCGCCTCTGAAAATCTTTTGATGATCGCCGACAGCGAGCATGACGCCAATATGCTTTACGCAGCGGGGATGTTTGTGCCGGATCCGTTTATCTACCTTTGTCTCCGCGGCAAAAACTATGTGGTGATGAGCGATCTGGAGATCGATCGCGCGCGGCGGCAGGCCTCGCATTGCCAGGTGCTCGCGTCCGCCGCGTATCAGAAAAGACTCCGGAACCGCGACCGCAGGAAGACGGGTTTCGCCGAGGTCGTTCAATGCCTGTTTCACGAAAAGGGCGTCGGATCCGCGCTCGTGCCGGGCAATTTCCCGCTTGGCCTTGCTCGAGAGTTGCGGCGGCTTGGGATTCGAGTCAGACCCAAGTCGGGCCCCTTCTTTCCCGAACGCGAACAGAAATCGCCGCTGGAGGTGAAAAGAATCAGCGCGGCCCTGAGAATGGCCGAGGCGGGCATGGCAGCGGGCATCCAGGCGCTCAAGGCCGCCAGAATCACCAAAGACCGCCGCCTGTCGTATCACGGAGCACCGCTGACCTCCGAGAAACTTCGCGCGATCATTGACACCGCTGTCCTTCAAGCGGGCGGCTTGCCCAGCCACACCATCGTGGCCGGCGGCCGACAAGCCTGTGATCCGCACGAGCCGGGTTACGGTCCTCTCCGGCCCCATGAACCGCTCATTCTCGATATTTTCCCACGCTCGCAGGAGACGGGTTATTTTGGCGACATCACCCGCACTGTGGTGCGGGGCCATGCGGGCGCAGCGGCGCGTAAGCTGTACGACACCGTTCTGCAAGGACAAACATTGGCCTTCAAGAAGATTCGGGCTGGCATCCCCACCAGGGAGATTCACAAGGCGGTGCAAGAGTTCTTTGACCGACAGGGTTATGCGACGGGGAAGCGGCGTGGCCGGATGGAGGGCTTCTTTCACGGCACCGGGCACGGTTTGGGCTTGGACATTCACGAAACTCCGCGCATCGGCGCCGGCTCCACTGAAGTTTTAAAACCCAGGCATGTCGTGACGGTCGAGCCGGGCCTTTATTATCCCGAGATCGGCGGTGTTCGATTGGAGGACGTTGCCCTGGTCACGGAAACCGGTTTCCGGAATTTGACCCGGTTCCCGAAGGTGCTCGAGATCTAGCCAAGTTCTGATCTGGCACAACTTCGGCTGGCATTGAACGGGACTTGACAGTATGCTGTCACATACCACGAGCATCGGGAAAGAGTCGAGGTTTATGGAACTTACTGTCAGATCGAACGTGACGGACTAACTTGATTTTATGATGTTTTTTGACCCGCTTTGGCTGCTGTTTGCCGCTCCGGGGTTCATCCTGGGTCTGTATGCCCAGATCAAGCTTTCTTCCGCATACGGGAAATACACGCGGGTGGGTGTTGAGTCCGGGATGAGCGGCGCGCAAGCCGCACGCGAAATCCTGGATCAGGCGGGCTTGACCGATGTGCCTGTGCAAGAGGTGGGCGGCAGGTTGACGGACCATTATGATCCGGCCAAACGGGCGTTGTTTTTGTCTTCGGACAATTTTCATGGCCGTTCGATCGCCGCGGTGGGAGTGGCTGCTCACGAAACCGGCCACGCGCTCCAGCAGCAGGCCGCCTATGCCCCGATGCAGTTCCGAATGGCCATCGTGCCGGTCACCCAGTTCGCCTCCCATGCGTACTCGCTGATTTTCTTTGGGAGCATTTTGGCGTTGTGGGCGCTGCATATCAGCCCGTCGATGTTCTCGCATTTGATCTGGATTTGCGTCGCGCTGTTCGCGGTCGTGACCGTGTTTCAGATTGTCACTCTGCCAGTCGAATTTGACGCGAGCCGTCGGGCGAAGGAGCAACTCAGCCGGCTTGGCATCGTCCAGGCCCACGAGAGCGGCGCCGTCCGCCAGGTGCTCAGCGCTGCGGCTTTGACTTACGTGGCAGGTATGGTGAGTTCCGTCCTGAACCTGCTTTACCTGGTTACTATCGCGCGCAATCGCAATTCGTAGGCATTTTTTGATTGATATTTGAAAGTGCACTGGATAATGGCGGGCACGATTCGACATATGTGATTCGGGCCCAAATGGATAACCAGGTTGAGGTCCAACAAAGGAGTTGAATCGGCTAATTTGCTTGGCGAACCCAGGCCGAAATCCTAAGCTATGATTCAGGTTTTTCATGATTTCCAAAATCAAACGTCATAAACCCGTCCACCGGGAAGCCCGACGGACTCACACGCCGGTCACCCGCGTCCGATCGCCGCGGCTTCGACCCGCGCGTGTCGGCGCCCGCAGAGATTTTTCCAAAGGCAAAGAGGGGGAAGTTCCGAAAGACGAACTTCCCCGGGGGACAGAGGTGCCGCCGCTGGTTGAAGCGGATGAGCGCGCTGCGGAACTGGAGGCCGAGGCGAGAGAAGCGTCGGCGCCGGATCGGGACCGTTCGAGTTACGACGGCGATACGGCCATTAAACTTTACCTGCGCGAAATCGGGCAGGTCAAACTGCTGACACCGCAGGAGGAAATCGAACTGGCGGCGCGCATCAAGAAGGGCGACAAGAAGGCGCGGGAGCAGATGATCAAGGCGAATCTTCGCCTGGTGGTGAAAATCGCGCGCGATTACGAAGGCATCGGCCTGCCGCTGCTGGATTTGATCAGCGAAGGCAACATCGGCTTGATGAAAGCGGTCGAACGATTCGATCCTTCCAAGGGCGGGAAGCTGTCCACCTACGGCTCCTGGTGGATCAAGCAGTCCATCAAACGCGCGCTGGCCAACCAGTCCAAGACGATTCGCCTGCCGGTGCACCTGGTGGACAAGATTTCGAAGATGCGGCGCACCGCCATGCGGATGCAGGAGGAATTGGGCCGGGAACCGACCGACGAGGAACTGGGTCGGGAGTTGGGAATATCCTCGCTGCGCGTGGCGCAGATGCGCATGGCGGCCATTCGACCGGCTTCGCTCGACGCGCCCATCAGCGACGAGGATTCCAACAACTTCGCCGAGGTCGTCCAGGACGAGAGCGCCGATACCCCTTACGAGCAGCTCGAGGGAAAAACCGTGACCAGGATGCTTCAGGAGATGGTCAAGACACTCGACTCGCGCGAGGCGACGATTTTGCGCGCCCGGTTCGGCCTGGATGGCGGGCCGGAAAAGACGCTCGAGGAAGTGGGCGAAAAATTCGGCGTCACGCGCGAGCGTGTCCGCCAGGTGCAGAACATTGCCTTGCGAAAACTCCGCAAGATGATCGAAAGGCTGGAAGCGACCAGGGCGTGAGGGGGGCAGGGCTGCCAGCCAGCCTGCCGGGATGGGATTTCACCGCGCACGCGGGCGAGTGGCCGGCCCTGCTTCACGTCGCGGGCGTCTTTTCTGATTTACAGAGCGTTGCCCTTTCGGGAATTATTCCTTAAAAATTCAACGGCCCCACATGACCACCGCCACTCGGACCCTTTCGGACATCCAAAACGCGATCAGGACCATTCCCGACTTCCCCAAACCCGGGATCCAGTTCAAGGACATCACTCCGGTGTTGGCCGATCCCGGGCTGTTCGCCGCCTCCGTGGACTTGCTCATCGATCAATTCAAGCCCGGAACCGTAGAGGCTGTTGTCGGGATCGACGCGCGCGGGTTCATTTTTGCCGCCGCGGCCGCTATCAGGCTGGGGGCCGGGTTCGTGCCCGTGCGCAAGAAGGGCAAACTCCCGTACCAGACCTACGAACAGGAATACGCCCTCGAATACGGCACGTCCACAATCGCCATCCATGCGGACGCCTTAAAGCCCGGCAGCCGGGTATTGCTCATCGACGACCTGCTGGCGACCGGCGGTACGGCGGCCGCCGCCGCTGCGCTCGTTCAAAAACTTGGCGCCACGATCCTCGAGATTTCGTTCCTGATCGAACTGAAGTTCCTGAACGGGCGCGCCCGTCTCAAGGGACATCGCGTGCGGTCACTGGTGGTTTATTGAGGCGCTCGGCCGGAACGTTCCGGTGGCGCGCCCGGCTGCCCCGGATGAAGGTGAACGGCTCACCAAAAGGTTTTCATTTTCCCGCCGCCCCCCTAGACTGCTTTCGTGCACTGGTTTCAGGCATTGGACTCCGGGCTGTTCCATTTCATCAACCAAACGTTGAGCAACCCGGTCTTTGACGTGGTGATGCCATTCGCCAGCGGGAACAGATTCTTTTTCCCCGCAGTGCTGGTGGCGGCGGCGCTGCTGCTCGGGAAGGGCGGCGCCCGTGGCCGGCTCTGCCTGCTCATGCTGCTGTTGATCGTCTGGCCGGGTGATTCTCTCGTCTGCAACACCATCAAACATGCCGTCGCCCGCCCACGCCCATTCGTTACGCTGGCGGACGCGCGCCTGCCGGCCGCCAGCAAAACCGGCCCCGCCGCAGCCGCGACCATGGGATCTCCTGGAAACAGCGCGGGCCCGGTTCCCGGCAAAACCGGTTATAACAGCATGCCTTCCTCCCACGCCGCCAACTGGTTTGCCGCCACCATGATCTTTCTCGTCTATTACCGGCGCAGTTGGCGGTTCATGCTGCCGCTGGCCTGCCTGGTCGCGTTCTCGCGGGTTTACAACGGCGTGCATTATCCCGGCGATGTTCTGGCGGGAGCAATTCTCGGCGCGGGCTACGGCGCCGCGGGAATGTGGGCGTGCAGCGGGCTTTGGCGTTGGGCCGGCCGAGGATGGTTCCCGCTCTGGTGGAAACAATTGCCCGATCTGCAAAATCCGGAATTCAGAATCCGCAATCCGCAACCTGAAACTCAAAACTCAAAACTCAAAACTCAACACTCAATCGAACCTTCAACTCTCGGCTCTCAACCGTCCGCCGACATCCATTGGCTTCGCCTCGGCTATGTGCTCATCGGCGTGCTGTTGCTGCTGCATCTGGCCTGCCTCGCGAGCGGCATCTTCGAATTGAGCGAGGACGAGGCTTATCAATGGGTTTGGTCCAAACACCCGGCGCTGTCGTATTACAGCAAACCGCCGCTGATCGCCTACACCCAGTTGCTGGGCACCACCTTGTGGGGCGATGATGAATTCGGCGTCCGGTTTTTCTCGCCGGTCATCGGCGTCGCCCTGGGCCTGCTTCTGCTTCGGTTTTTTGCCCGGGAAGTCAACGCGCGCGCCGGCTTTTTCCTGCTGTTGATCGTTGCCGCAACTCCCCTGATGGCTGTCGGCTCGGTCTTGATGACGGTAGATCCGCTCTCGGTTTTGTTTTGGACGGCGGCGATGATTGCGGGCTGGCGCGCCGTGCAGCCGGAGGCGAAGACCGCGCCCTGGCTGTGGACCGGGCTTTGGATGGGGCTGGGCTTTTTGAGCAAATACACGGAGTTGTTCCAATGGCTTTGCTGGATCGTGTTCTTCATTCTTTGGAAGCCGGCGCGGGCGCACCTGCGGCGGGCCGGGCCTTACCTCGCATTGCTCCTCAACGTGCTTTGCGCGTTGCCGGTGCTCGTCTGGAACCAACAACATCACTGGATCACCGTGTCCCACGTCGCCGACAATGCCGGCCTGGGATCGCCCTGGCACCCCACGTTGAGCCATCTATTTGAATTTCTGGCGCAGGAAACGGCGCTGCTCAACCCGGTCTTTTTCGTCGCGGCCATTTGGGCGGCCGTGGCCTTCTGGCGGCGGAGTCGCCACGATCCGCGATTGGTTTTCCTGTTCAGCATGGGCGCGCCGCTTTTCTTGAGCTATTTGCTGTACACATTCCATTCCCGGGTTTTGCCCAACTGGATCGCCCCTTCGGTGATTCCCCTCCTTTGTCTGGCGGTGATTTACTGGGACACGCGCTGGCGGTTGGGCCGTCGCGCCCCCAAGGCCTGGCTCATTGCCGGACTGAGCGCCGGCTTGCCGCTGGTGGCTTTGTCGCACGACACCGGCCTTGTTCAAAGAGTCATTGGACAACCGCTCCCCGCCAAAATCGATCCGATGACACGCGTGGACGGCTACCGCAGCATGGCCGCGATCGTGAACGAAGCGCGCGCAAAATTGCTCGAGGAAGGCAAGCCGGTCTTTATCATCGGCGATCATTACGGCACAACCGGCCTGCTCAGCTTCTATCTGCCGGAAGCGAGGACAAATGTGGCGGACCATCCGCTCGTTTACTTTCTTTCCTCGGATCAGCCCCTGAACCAGTTCTTCTTCTGGCCGGGCTACCGGGAGCAGCGCAAAGGACAAAACGCTATCTATGTCCGTCAATTATCGACTCCGCCGCTCGTCCGCGGATGGTTTGGCAAATGGCTCGCCGGCCAAAACAACCTGCGGCGTTACCCGCCGCAAGGCGGGCCAGCGCCGGCGTCGCTGGCGAGCGAATTTGATGCGGTAACTGATTTGGGTCTGCATAATGCCATCTATCGCGGCCGTGTGTTCCACACCATCCAGCTTTTTGAATGTCGCAACCTCAGGTGAGGGCCCGGTGCCTTCGGACCGGGCCACATGGCTGGTCCGCGACTATGATTTGGCCGCCACCTTGACCTCCGGCCAGGCCTTCCGCTGGAACTTTCAAAACGGCGGTTGGAACGGCGTGATCGGACAGCGCTGGTTGCGCCTCCACGCGGATGAACTCTCGATCCACGCCCGGACTGCCGAGCCGGTATGGGACTGGAAGTGGCTTTCCGATTATCTGCAAACCGATCTGGCTCTGAGCACCGTGCTGTCAACGTTTCCTGACGATCCCCCGATGCGGGCGGCGGTCAATTCATGCCGCGGACTGCGGCTGTTGCGGCAGGAACCCTGGGAATGCCTGGCATCGTTTCTTCTCTCCTCAACGAAGCAAATCGTGCAAATCCGGCAGATCGTCGCCCGGCTCTGCGAAAAATTCGGCGAGCCGATCCCGGCGCCGCCGGAGCACGGCCCGGCATGGTCCTTCCCCGCGCCCGAACGACTCGCGCGCGCCAGGGAATCGGAATTGCGGGAATGCAAAATGGGCTTTCGCGCCCCGTACCTCCGGGCTGCCGCCAGGCGGGTTGCCGAAGGTGAAGTGCGCCTGGGCCGGCTCCGGCATCTGCCCGTCGAAATGGCCCGGCTGGAACTGCTGCAACTGCCCGGTGTCGGAAGGAAAATCGCCGATTGTGTGCTGCTCTTCGCGTATGGCTTTCCGACCGCGTTCCCCGTGGATGTGTGGGTGATGAAGGCGTTGAGCAAACTCTATTTCTCCGGCCGGCGCCCCACGGCGAAGCGGGTGCGGCATTTTGCCGAAACGCATTTCGGTCCGAATGCCGGTTACGCACAGCAATACCTCTTCCATTACATCCGCACGAAGGCATGAAAACTCTCGAAGTCCTCTTTACTCCCGCCGATTTCACAGCCCTACAACGGCGAAATCTCGACAACGCTACCGGTGTGGTCCTGGACGTGTTCCGGGCCACCAGTTCGATGGTGACCGCCCTGGCCAACGGCGCCGTGGCGATCCTGCCGGTGGCCGAGATTTCCGAGGCGCTGGCGGCGCAGCGGCAATCTCCGGACGTTCTGCTGGCGGGCGAACGCGACGGCCTGCGGATTCACGCCGGGCTCACCGGCGGCGTCAATTTTGACCTGGGCAACTCGCCGCGGGAGTTCACCCGCGAAAGGGTTTCAGGCAAAACGATCGTCATGACCACCACCAACGGCACCCGGGCACTGCGCGCCTGCGCTCACGCCGAAAGGGTGTTCATCGGCTCTTTCCTGAATTTGAAGGCAACGGCGGATTTCATCGCCGGTCAGCGCCCCGAACATCTGCTGATCGTTTGCAGCGGAACATTGGACCAGGCGGCTTACGAGGATGTTCTGGCCGCCGGCGCGCTTTGTGAGCAGCTCTGGAGCGATTTCGTTGCCGGCGAAGTTTCCGACTCGGCCCTGCTGGCCCGGCGGCTCTTTCAATCGTCACAGCCGCGTTGGCCCGAAGAGGCCATCGAATCCCGCAATGCCCGTCGCCTGCTGGGGATTCCGCAACTGAGAGAGGATGTGGCATTTTGCCTCCGGCAAAATGCGTTCGGCATCACGGCCGCGCTCGGGGCGGACGGAAAAGTGAAAATCGTTCAGGCTGCTGTCAACTTGCCGCGATAGCTCGCCACCACCCAATCGCTCAGCACCTTGTCCGGCGCCTCCACCGCGTCACGGTCGATGACAAATTCCCGCAGGCCCGAGTTCTGCGTGATCAGTTTGAGTCCGAACTGGAAATCCTTGAACCGGGTCGCGCACACATCGCGCACCGACTGCGATTGGGCTAACGCTTCGTCCACCAGCAGGTCCGTCGCCGCCTCGGTGAACCGGATGGGAATGCCGTGGTTTTCCTGGAAGCGGCGGGCGAATTCCTGCGCCAACTGGCGCGCGACAAGACGCTCCTCCTGCTTCGGGTCCGCCAGCATTTCTTTCAGCTTCGCCACCGGGTCGTCCACCAGGCTGGCCGTGACCACAAAACGTTTCACCGCGCTGGAGGGCAGTTCGAATTTGATGTCGCGAAACACGCGCTCGCAAACCGTCATCAGACCGCGCGCGCCGGTCTGCTCCTCGCCCGCCAGCTCCGCAATGCGCCGGAGCCCTTCGTCCGAGAAAAGCACTTCGATCCCATAAGCGCTGAAATCCTGCTCGTACTGCCGGATGATGCTGCCCTCCGAGTTCCTGAGAATCCGGAACAGGTCGTCGGTCTTCAACAGATGACAGACGACTCGCACGGGCAGGCGTCCGATGAATTCGGGCTCGAAGCCGAACTCGATGAAATCGCGGGTTTGCGCTGCGGCCAGCACCTCTTCAGGCGTGTCCGGCAGCGGCTCCCTCCGGGCGGCAAACCCAATGGTGGCTTCACGCAGCCTTTTGCTCGTGATCTTTTCCAGGCCGTTGAAAGCGCCGCTGACGATGAAAAGAATGTGTTTGGTGTTGATGGTGCTTGGCGATTTGCGCCCGCGTTGGAAATCCATCATGGCCTGGATCTGCCCGGCGATGTCCGTGGATGAACGAGCCGGCACTTCGGTCTCCTCCATCAGCTTCAGCAAATTGGTCTGCACCCCGCGCCCGCTGACGTCCCGCCCGGTCATGTCGCCGCCGGCGGCGATCTTGTCGATTTCGTCAATGTAGATGATGCCATACTGCGCGCGGGCCACATCCCCGTCAGCCAGCCGGACCAGGTCGCGCACCATGTCTTCGACGTCGCCGCCGACATAGCCCGTTTCCGAGAATTTCGTGGCGTCGGCTTTGACAAACGGCACGCCCATCAGTTCCGCAGCGCTGCGGATGAGATAGGTTTTGCCGACCCCGGTCGGGCCGATCAGAATGATATTCTGCTTCGCGTAATTCGGGCTCTCGTTGCCGGCCAACGCCAGGCGCACGTGATGATAGTGGTCGCATAACGCCACGCTCAGGACCTTCTTCGCCTCGTCCTGCCGGATGACAAAGCGGTCGAGGTACTCCTTCACCTCACGAGGCTTGTAGTTGAATTCAAACGGCCCGGTTTTGCTTTCACGCTTCGCTTCGACCGGTTCCCCGGCGGCATCGGGCTCCGGGGACGGAGTTTTGCCGCCCTGCAAATGCTGGCGGATGAAATCGGAAAATTGCCGACGGAGTTCCTCCGGCGACGGCGGTGTTTGTGGAGCCGATGCTTTCATGATCCGGTTCTCTGCATTCCCTTTGTTCGGGATCTTGCTTGTCAACCATAACCCGGTTTTGCCATAAGACCAATCCGTGACTGCCGAATTTTCGTGTGCCAGCCCGGAGCGCTTCGCGGCGGCCATCCGGCGTTTCGACGAGGAGAATGCGCGCGATCCGAACCGGGAAATCGTGGACGGGGTGGCTCAGCCGCGCGAGCAGGTGTACGCGCGATGGCTGACCGATTGGCTGCTCAAATTGTGCCCCGCGGCTTCGGAAGAACTGCGTCTCGCCGCGCGTTCCCAGCATCTTTGCCGCTGGATGATCCCGCGCCATTCCTATCCGATGACGCGGGCCGGCTACCTGCAGTGGCGTGAGGCGCTGAAAAAATTTCATGCGGAACGGGCCGGGGAGATTTTGCGCGAGATCGGCTATCCGAAAGCAGTCGTGGAACGCGTGCAAAGCCTGAATTTGAAAAAGGATTTCCCGCGCGACCCGGAAAGCCGTGTTCTGGAAGACGCGTTGTGCCTCGTGTTTCTCGAACATCAGTTGGCCGATCTCGCCGCGAAAACGGCCACTAACAAAATCCTCGCCGCGGTGCAGAAGTCCTGGAAGAAGATGACCCCGGCTGGTCGCGCCGAAGCCTTGAAGCTTTCCTGCGGTTCAAGTGAGAAGACGCTGCTGGAACAGGCGTTGAAAACGGACCACGAGTAGTGTGGACGCTCCGCACCGCGGGAACTGCGCTCGCCAGAGCGCGGCCGATTACAGCTCGTCACCGGCTTTAAGATCCCGCCGTGGCGGCAAAACCGCGCGCACGGTTCGCAGGGAGGGGGAGCGGACACCCGCTTTCCCTACCCCTATCGGTGACAGTGTCGCGCCCTGCGGCAGTGCTGGCGCCAGAATAGTCTTGTCAGGATCACAGCCGGCAAAACAAAATGTCTCATGATTCTGGCAGGAGACATCGGCGGCACAAAAATCAATCTCGCAGCTTTCAACTCGGAGGATCTCGGCCTGGCTCCCCGAAACCTCGGCACGTATTCGAGCCACGAGTACCCCAACCTCCAGGAAATGATCCGTCGCTTCGTCGCGGATTATCGCGTCAAACCCGAGTACGCCTGTTTCGGGGTCGCCGGCCCTGTCAAAACGGGCAGGGCGGAGGTCACCAATCTGCCCTGGGTCGTCGACGCGCAGGAACTGGCCCGCGCACTCCACCTCAAACAGGTCTGGCTTATCAACGACCTCGAAGCCAACGCCCACGGCATCGCCGGCCTGAAACCCGAGGATTTCGCAGAGCTGAATGCCGGTGATAGAGAGGCCGTTGGCAACGGCGCAATCCTTGCTGCCGGCACGGGCCTGGGCGAAGCCGGATTGTTCTGGGATGGCAACCGCCACCTGCCCATTGCCTCCGAAGGCGGTCACGCCGAATTCTCCCCGCGAACCGACCTGGACGTGGAACTTCTCCGCTGTCTGCGCGGCCGATTCGGCCAGGTGAGCTGGGAAAATGTCCTCTCCGGGCCGGGTTTGTTCAATATCTACCAGTTCCTGCGGGACACGGGTCGCGGCCAGGAACCGGCCTGGTTGACCGAAGAACTGCGCCAGGTCGATCCGCCGGCAGCGATCACCCACGCGGCGCTCGAAGGGAAATGCGGTCTTTGCGTGCAGACGCTCGATCTGTTTGTCACCTATTACGGGATGGAAGCTGCGAACCTGGGGCTCAAGATGCTCGGCATAGCCGGCGTTTACGTGGGCGGCGGCATCGCGCCGAAAATCATCAGGAAACTTAAGGACGGCACATTCATGAAAGCCTTCCTGGGTGAAGGCCGCATGAAGAATCTCCTCTCCGCCATGCCGGTGCGCGTTATCATGAACGACAAGACCGCCTTGATCGGCGCGGCGCGTTACGCGGCCATCAAGTCGGGAAGGATACTCTAGCCCGCATTTTCATGCTTAAAAACTCTTGAAAATTGCCGGTGGCGAAGCCATAATTCAAATTGATGACGATTACAGATGCCCTGATTGCTGAACACCGCGTGTTTACGGATTTGTTCGATCACATCGAAGGCGTTCTTCCGACGCTCACCACGCTGGCCGAGGTGAAGTTGCTGGCCGCTCTGGTGGGACACTTGTTGCAGAGCCATGCGGACGCGGAAAAGAACCTCGCTTACGTGGCGTTGGATCATGCGTTGAAGGACAAAGGCCCGGTCGAGCGTCTGCACCAGGATCATCATGAAATCGACGCCAGCCTCGCACAGGTGGGAAGCGCGCGGCGCTTGCCGGACGCGTGTCGGTTGTTCAAAGCAGCCATTGCCGCGGGCCGCGAGCACTTTCAGCGCGAGGAGCAGAGTGTTTTTCCGCTGCTCGAAGGCATGCTTGAACGGGAAACCCTGGCAGCCCTGGGCGCCGCCCATGCCCGGTTGACGGTTGAGAGTTGATGGTCTGAGACACCCGCTGAAACAGGTGCTTCTCAAGCCCTCGGCTCTTCACCCCCCACCCTTGACCCGCAACTGAATCAGCCGTTGGCGTCCGCGGGAGTTGCGGATTCCGCCGGCGGCGGCACGCTCGGCACCGCCTCATGATGGATTGCCGGATAATCCCGATTCAGCTCTTCGGCCAGGCGCTGCGCTTCTTCCGCTTCAAAGAGAAATGTGCCGGCCCCGATTTTTCCATTGATGAGACTTTTCCAATGGATCGTATGCGTCTTCATTGAATCCTGTTTTCGATCAAACGACTCTGTCGGCCCTTGTGCTGAAATCTCAGGGCGGAAGAGGTTTGCCGACCCCGCTCCTGACCCGCCCTGTTACTCGTGCAGAACCTGCCGCACGAGCACGGACAGCAATCGCAGATAAAGGTAAATCGCACAATCGGGGCGAGTCTGGAAAACTCCCCAGGGATTCACCGGGATCAAAAAGGCACGTCCGGGTGCGCGGCCAGCCATTCGCTGAAGCGGGGCAGGGGAAAAGAGAGGAGCTGTTGTGCCTTGCGACAATTCATTGAGCTATCCGGGGCGCGAGGCGCGCCGCGGTAGGTGGCCAGGGATTCGGGCTTGATTTTCGGATTGAGCTGCGGCCACCGTGCCGCGAGCAGTTGGCCGATCTCCCAGCGCGACAATCGTTCGGCGCCGGCCACGTGGTAGAGCCCGGGCTGGTCCAGCGCTGCCAGTTCCCAAACGGCCCGGGCCGTTACTATTGCCGGGATCGGACACCGGAATTCGTCTGTGAACAGGGTCAGGGTTTGGCCCTTCTCAAAGGCGCGACGCAATTGCTCGTTGAAACCGCGATCCCCGGTCGGAGAGGTGCCGCCGTTGAGCGAGGTGCGGATCACAGTGTGCCTCGGATTGGCGAGAACGATTCGTTCGGCCGCGGCTTTGGACTGGGCGTAGATGCTCAGGGGGTTTACCCGCGCGGACTCATCGTAATTTCCCAGGCGGCCATCAAAAACCAGGTCCGTCGACAAGAAAATCAGCGCAATCTCACTGGCCAATTCCGCAAGCGCAGCGGTCACTTCCACGTTGAGTTTGCGGGCAAGCTCCGGATTACTCTGACAGGTTGGTGTGTGCGTGAGGGCGGCGCAATGGATGACGAGTTGGGGCCGCTCGCTTTCAAACCGGCGGCGGACGGCTTCGAAATCCAGCAAATCCAGCTCCGCGCGGACCAGGCCATGGACGTGCCAGGACGGCGCGAAGCGTGAGGCCGTCTGCACGAGAGCGTTCCCGATGAGTCCACCGGCGCCGATGACCCAGACCGGAGAATGGAAGCCCGGTATCATGGAGCCGGGCGGGGCCGGTTGGTCAGAGCGACATCGCGGAACGGAGAACCCCCCTCGTAGCATTCGAGTCGTTTCTTCAAGGTTGTGATCCTGGCGTCGTTGTTTCGAGCCGAAGCCGGCAGCAGGGCTCGTTGGGCGGGGGCAACCGCTTCGGGAAAACGTCCCGTCTGGGCATGCCGCTCCAGTGCGACAACCCCGCCGGCCCGTTGTTGCGCGAGCAGCGTGATCGGAACGACTAGCACGCACACAATTTGAGACCGCGACATGGATGCGATTGTTTATCAGAAATCTTCAGGAAGCAAGGACGGCGGGCCAGGGCGCCGTCAGCTCCGCCTCTTTTTGTGGCTGCGCTCGCGAGAACGCGGCGGTTTCTTTTGATTCCGGCCGCCGACTAACGCCCGCCGTCGCCGCAAGAACACATGGCTTGCGCTTTTGAACTGACAACCGGCGCCCGCGCCGGTAAATTCGATCATGCCTGAAATCATCTCACGCGTTCCTGCCGCAGGGGTGTGTTCTGTGGCGGCAGGCGTTTCCCCTGTGGCACAAGCCAGGATCATCAGCCAATGAAATTGACCTTCCGATTACGGTATCGCACGAACTACGGACAGTCTTTGCTGCTGATCGGCAATCATCCTCTGCTCGGAAACGACAGGAGCGAGAACGCCATTCCGCTTCAGTATCTCGATCGGGAATACTGGCAGGTCACGGTCCCGCTGTCCGACGGCCCGGCTCCCGATGCCCCCATCACCTACGAATACCTCCTGCGCCAGACCGACGGTTCGCTGATTTGCGACTGGGGCAGGGGCAGGTCCATCAGTCCCGCCGCCTTCCAGCAGGAGGAAGTGCTGATCATCGACACCTGGAACGATCCGGGTTTTTGCGGGAACGCTTTTTTCACCGAGCCTTTCCATGAGGTGTTGTTGCGGCAGGATCATGCCGAGGCGCGGGCGGCTGATCTCCCGGGAGCCACGCATACCTTCAAAGTCAAAGCCCCGCTTTTGACCAACGATCAAACGCTTTGTCTGCTGGGCGATGTCGCCGTCCTGGGCAACTGGAACACCACCCGGCCGGTCTTGTTGAACCGGATTGCCGGAGACAATTTCCTCAGCGCGCGGGTGGACCTGCGCAATCAGTCCTTCCCCATCCGATACAAATACGGGATTTACAGCCTCGCCCTGAAGACGTTCGTCCGATACGAGGACGGCAACAACCGGGTTCTGGAGGACACGATCGCGCCCAACAAACATACGGTCGTCCAGGACGGTTTTGTGGCGCTGCCGGCGAACACGTGGAAAGCGGCCGGCGTGGCCATCCCGGTGTTCAGCCTGCGCAGTGAGACCAGTTTCGGGGTGGGCGAATTCACAGATCTGAAAGCCCTGGCCGACTGGGGCGGGCAAGCGGGATTAAAGCTCATTCAACTGCTCCCGGTCAATGACACCAGCGCGACGCATACCTGGATGGACTCGTACCCGTATTCGGCCATATCGGTGTTTGCCTTGCACCCGATGTATCTCAATCTCAGCCGTGTGGCTGAGGGAGCGAACCGGCCCCTGCTCGAGAAGCTGGAGCCGGAAAGACAGCGTCTGAACGCGCTGGATGCCCTGGATTACCAGACTGTCGTTCAAACCAAGCTCGATTTCATCCGGCAGATCTACCCCTCGCAGAGCCGGACAACGTTCGAAAGCCCGGAGTATCAGGACTTTTTCAGACGCAACTGGCATTGGCTGGTGCCCTACGCCGCCTTCTGTTATCTGCGCGACAAACATGGCACGGCGAGTTTCAATCAATGGCCGGAGTACCGCCGCTATCAGGCTGTTGAGATCGCCGCGCTGACGGCGGAGAACTCCCCCGCGCACGAGGAAATTGCCTTCCACTATTTCATCCAATACCATTTGCATCTGCAACTCAAGGAAGCCACGCTGCACGCCCACGCCAACGGCATCATTCTGAAGGGCGATATTCCCATCGGCGTCTATCCGGATGGCGCGGATGCCTGGCAAAACACCGAATTGTACCACATGGACTTCCAGGCCGGCGCGCCGCCTGACGCTTTTGCCGCCAAGGGCCAGAACTGGGGCTTCCCGATTTACAACTGGCCGCGAATGAAGGAAGACGGTTTTGCCTGGTGGAAGAGCCGATTCGAGCAGATGAGCCGCTACTTCGACGCTATTCGTATCGATCATATTCTGGGCTTCTTCCGCATCTGGAGCATCCCCGCCCATGCCGTGGAAGGCATTCTGGGGCATTTCGTGCCGGCGATTCCCGTAGAGGTTGGAGAGTTCACCGCGCGCGGCATCGACTTCGATCGCGACCGCTACACCGACCCTTATATCACCGAAGAGATCCTCGCCGACCTCTTTGAAAATGATTCCCGAGAAGTGACCGGTGAGTTTCTGAACCCGGCCGGCTCGGGACGTTACTCGCTGAAGCCCGAATTCGCCACTCAGCGTCAGGTCCAGCGCCACTTTGCCGCGCTCGAAGACAACGAACGGCACCGTAAGATCAGGCAAGGCTTGTATGATTTGGTCGGCAACGTGATTCTCCTGGAGGTCGAAGGGTCGCAGGGACCACAGCTTCATTTCCGGTTCAACATCGAGCACACGACGTCGTTCCAGAGCCTGCCGGAGCAGACCCGCCATCAATTGAAGGACCTTTACATAGACTATTTCTGGCGTCGCCAGGATGATTTATGGAGGAAGGAAGGGATGGAGAAGCTCCCGGCATTGAAGTCCGCCACCAACATGTTGGTGTGCGGTGAAGACCTGGGGATGGTGCCGGCGTGCGTGCCGGAAGTGATGAAGCAATTGGGACTGCTGAGCCTTGAAGTGCAGCGCATGCCCAAGGCGCTCAACCAGGAGTTCTCCCGCCCGCAGGACGCGCCTTACCTCTCCGTCGTCACGCCTTCCACTCATGACATGAGCACCATTCGCGGGTGGTGGGAGGAGGACAGAAATCGGACCGTGAAATTCTACCACGAGGAATTGGGTCGTCACGGACATGCGCCCCGGCATTGCGAGGCCTGGATCAACAAAGCCATCGTCCGCCAGCATCTTTTCTCGCCGGCGATGTGGAGCATTTTCCTGTTGCAGGACCTGTTGGGGATGGATGAAAGGCTGCGTTGGGCCGACTTCGCCGCCGAACGGATCAACATCCCGTCCAGCGTCCACTTCGGTTGGCGGTACCGGATGCACTTGACCTTGGAGACATTGCACCAGGCGGAGAGCTTCAACAAGGAAGTGAAAGGATTGATCCAGCAGGGTGGAAGATGAGGGTTGTTCCCGCGACGCGCGGGTTGGCTGGAGATCGACACTGTTGCCCTGTGCGGTGGCTCGCCGGATGACCGGCATCTATGGATACTCGACGCGGTGGACATCCGCACGGATTGGACGGAGCAACGGGTTCTGGAAAACCGTGGCCAGCATTGCACTTTGGCGCAGGTCAACGATGTGGAGTTGAGCTTGCCTGTTTACAAATGGAACGAGGGAGGCCGGACTGCCATCTTGCCCCGGCTTCCTTTGTTTCCGAGGCAATAAAATGGGTAACACCATTTTGGCGCAACGGGTCAACTCCCGCCCATTCTGCGGGTAACAGTTGCTTTTGGCGCACCACGCTCCCGGGTCTGGTGGCGCGCGTCTGCGAATGCCGTATCAGCGCCTCCGGCCGCCACGTATGTCGTTAAAAACAAGCGACCGGAAGACGCTACGGGTTCAATCGCTGACTGCTCTGCGTGAGGCGAACAGCCGCGGATGCTCCCCCCATGACCACAAACATCGCGCGGAAGGTCGTCCAACCCTTCCCGCAACCTCCTCCGGCACCCACGTAAATGCCAGGCCTTTCCCCGCGCGAACACAAGCTGCCCAAACTCCTTGCGAGCGGCTATGTCCACAAGAAAATCGCCAAGGCTCTCGGCATCTCGGTGCCAACGGTGAACACCCACAGCCGTCGCGTCTGTGAAAAACTCCACGTCCGGTTCCGCACCCTGGTTATCGCCAGATACGTCCTTGCCTCTCAGCAGAACCGTCCGGAACAGAGCGGACTCTGATGTCGCGGATAAAGACGTTTTTCGCGTTGGTGATTTGATAAGATGTGCCAATCTTTTGACCGTACGTTCAAGAATTTGGCCAAACCGTAAACCTGAATCGCTGCAGTCGCGCGGCGGCTGAGGACATCACCTGCTTCCTTCGTGACCAGGCCTCGTGACCCAGGTAAACGGATGGCAGCAGCGTCTCCGGCAGCAAGGGGTCTTCGGATACCGCCGCCAGCCAGGCCGTGCGTTCCTCCTGGGCCCACTGGCGAAAAGCAAGTGCTGCAGCTTCATCGCGCAGCGGCTTGGAAGGGTGAGCCGCCAGCACTTTGCTGTGTCTGGCATAGAGACGGTTGATCCGTTCGAAGTCCCATGCGCCTGCGACAATTTCCTGGTCCGTCTCCCCGGCACAGGGCCGAGCATCGAGCAGGATGAGTGATTCGACATTGACTTCGGTTCCCGCCAGAGCGGTCTTCTCCTCCTCCAGCGGATCGGGGCTGATCCACACGCTGTTCTGCAGCCAGCCGAAACCGCGTTGGCGCAGATGGGATCGGAGGCGATTGCGAAGGCTGCTCTTGGTGTTGGGGAGGTCGAACAGAACCAACCGCCAGCGGCCATCCCAGGGCCGCCGCCAGCGGGCTTCCGGATCGCGTCCACCGAGGGCGTGCAGCCGGCCGGCTTCGGTCAGGCGCAGAGCGCGGTCAGTTCCAGGGGATCCACGGCTGCCGGGAGCGGTTTCCAGAAGCTGGCGGCGCTCCAACCTGGCCAATTCCCGGTGCAGACCATTACGATACGCCCAGCACTCAAACGAATCGGTAAGGTTCCGAAAAGTGGGTCGTACCAGCATGTCGCAGGTCCATAAGAGCAGGTAGAGCAATTCCTCAGTCTTGGATTTCACAAGGGGCAGGTTCGCCGAAGGGAGGAAAGGGGTCACGCCAAAAAATTCAACGTACGTTCAAAAGCTTGGCTGAGGTAAGATTTTCTCGGCGGCTTTCGCAGTCAGGGTTCGCAATGGGTTGGATTTGGTGCTCCATTTCTTTGAGCGTCTCCATTAGCACCTTGAGTTTCTCCACTTTTTCAGGGTATTTGGCGTAGAGACCGGTTGTCTCGGACGGGTCTTTGGCGAGGTGACACAATTCGAAGGGAATGCGGTCACATTTCCCGGTATCAACAAGGTCCGCGTATTCCCTGTGGAGGTTGCCCAATCCCGATCCGGGAATCAGTTTCCATTCGCCTTCCTGAATCGTCGTGCCGTCTTCGATATTGACGTTTCTCGCCGACGGACCTTTCCCCAGTCGAACGAGGGTGCTGTCGTAAGGCCAGCGACAGTTACGACATCACGCTGTTCGTCCGACATCGCGGCCATGGTGGCAAGATCCCGGCTGATCAGGCTGCGCTTCGTCCAGTCCATGCTTCGATCGATCGGTCAACGGCGTGTCCGTGTGTTTGACCGCTTTGACGACTCGCCGCGCGCCGTGGCCTCCCGGGGTGTTGAGTTTATGAAAGCCGACGACGTGGCCTGTCCGTATCACGTCCCGGAGATGGGCCTGTCCGGCGGTCGCGGTCCGAACGCATATTGCCAGAAGTGAACGGTTGGTTATTATCGCGCCTATGCGCGAGGCAATGCCGCTTATGAAACACCTGAAATTCCTGCTGACCTTTTGCCTTTGTTGCCTGGGGTTCGAATGCTGCGCCGCATCCTCCGTCGGGACCCCGTTGCTCAAGCTTCAGGCCGTCCCGTATGTCGACGTTAAGATTCAGGATTCGTTCTGGCTGCGGCGCCAGGAAACCAATCGCCTCGCTTCCATTCCGGTCAACCTCGACAACCTCGAAACGGCCGGCAATCTGGAGGATTTCCGGCTGGCGGCGCGCCAGGCAACCAACGGATTCAAGGGGCCGGTCTTCATGGATTCCGACGTCTACAAAGCCATCGAAGCCGCCAGTTATTCCCTGGCCACGCATCCGGATCCTGCCCTCGAACGGCGGTTGGACGGGATCATCAGTCTGATTGCCGCCGCCCAACAGCCCGACGGTTACCTGGACACGTATTTCCTCGTCGAGGAACCCGGCAAACGCTGGGCCAATTTGCGCGATTGTCATGAATTGTATTGCGCTGGTCACATGATCGAAGCGGCGGTCGCGCATTTCCAGGCCACCGGCAAACGCAATTTTCTGGATGTGGCCATCAAGGTTGCCGACCATGTAGATTCAGTTTTTGGCTCGCCGCCGAAGCGGCTGGGTTATCCGGGCCACCCGGAGATCGAACTGGCGCTGGTCAAGCTTTGGCGGACCACCGGCGAACGCCGCTATTTCGATCTGGCCCGTTTCTTCATCGAGAATCGGGGCAAACATTTTTTCGGCCGCGAACATGACACTGCTGAGGACCAATACGACGGCACATACTTTCAGGACGACGTGCCCATTTTCGATCACAAGGCGATCAAAGGCCATGCGGTCCGCGCCGCCTACCTGATGTCCGGCTCGACCGATGTGGCGGCGGAAACGGAGAATCCAGCCCTGTTGAGCATGCTGAACCGAGTTTGGAGCAACACGACGGAAAAGAACACGTTCATCACGGGTGGCATCGGGTCCAGCGCTCATAACGAAGGCTTCGCCAAGGATTATGATTTGCCCAATCTGAAGGCTTATCAGGAAACCTGCGCGAGTGTCGCACTGGCCCAATGGAATTACCGGCTGGCCCTACTATACGGCGATGCCAGATACGTGGACGTTATGGAAAGGGCGCTTTACAACGGAGTGCTCGCCGGTGTCTCGCACGACGGCAAAAGGTTCTTTTACTTGAACCCGCTTGAGAGCAACGGCAGTCATCATCGACAGGAATGGTTTGGCTGCGCGTACTGCCCTCCGAACGTTGCCCGCACGATTGCGTCACTCGGCGGCTATGCTTACGCGACGAGTGGGGGCGCCGTTTGGGTGAACCTGTACATCCAGGGCGAGGTGAAAGCTGCTGTCGCCGGCAAGAAGCTTACGCTGCAAATCAGAACCGACTATCCGTGGAGCGGGAAGGTCCGGTTGGAGCCGCGTCTCGAGTCACCGGCGAAACTGGATATTCGCCTGCGCATCCCTGGCTGGTGCGGTGGCGCGCGCGTGGACCTCAACCAGGAGAACATAGCCGATCCCAAAATCGACCGCGGTTACTTCGTCCTGTCACGCGAATGGGAACCGGGTGACGAAATCGAGCTGGACTTGCCCATGCCCGTCCAACGCATCGCCGCCAACCCGAGCGTAGAGGCCGACCGGGGTCTGCTCGCCATCCAACGCGGGCCGCTGGTTTATTGCATCGAGCAATGCGACCAGTCCGAGCCTGTGGCAGTGCTCGGGTTGGCGGCGGAAGCGGAGCTGATTGTGGAGGGGGATCCGACGCTTCTGGGCGGGATTGTCGTCCTGAAGGGGATCGGTGAAATCGCGGCCGAGCAGGATTGGCAGCACCGGTTGTATCAGCCGGCCGCCAAGCCGCGCCGCGCGCCGATTACGGCGATTCCCTATTACGCCTGGGATAACCGCGCGCCGGGTGCCATGAAAGTCTGGCTGCCGACGGTTCCGGGTTCCATGAATTCAATGTCGAACTGAGGGCCACAAACTGCGTATGAGCCGGAAGAAGAACCACCAGGTCTTGGAGTGCGTCGATGCATCGGCGCCTTGCCTTTCGTGGCAGCAGGACTGGAGGGCGGCGCCTCGGCGCCGCAGTCCAAGTGCTGTCGAGTCAACCCCCGCCCAGTTCGGTTCCGCGACTCAACAGGTTTCCAGATGTGGCTGTCCGAGCTTATCATGAACGCCCAGTACAGCATCGGCCTTGATTACGGCACCAACTCGGTCCGCGCGCTGATCGTCAACGCGGCGAATGGCCGCGAAGTCGCCACGGCAATATGGCATTACGAACATGGCGATGAGGGGGTGGTCCTGTCGCGCGATCCCAACCTCGCACGTCAACATCCGGCCGATTACCTCAAAGGCGCGGAGGTCACGATCAGGAAAGCGCTGGCCAACGCGAAGAAGACCGTGCGCGGGTTCAAGCCGGAGCACATCATCGGCATTGGTGTGGACACGACGGGCAGCACCCCGTTGCCGGTGGATGCCCGAGGTCAGGCGCTCGCGTTCGACGGGTGTTTCGCCAGAAATCCGGCGGCCATGGCGTGGTTATGGAAGGATCACACCAGCGTGGCTGAGGCGGCGGAGATCACCGCGCTGGCGAGGGGAATTCGCCCGCAGTATGTGGCCCAATGCGGCGGAGTCTACTCGAGTGAGTGGTTTTTCAGCAAAATCCTCCATTGCCGGCGCACGAGTCCCGCGGTGTTCGACGCGGCCGATTCATGGGTGGAGCTTGCGGACTATGTGCCGGCGGCGCTCACGGGCACCGAATTTTCCGATAAACGGATCGCGGGCATCTGCGCTGCGGGCCACAAGGCAATGTATAACACCGCCTGGGGCGGTTATCCGGACAAGGAATTCCTGTCCCGGCTGGATCCCGAACTGGGCCGGTTGCGTGATCGCCTCTGTGCCCGGGTCCGCACCGTGGCTCAGTCCGTCGGCGGATTGACCCAAGCCTGGTCCGAGCGCACGGGCTTGCCGGCGGGCATCCCGGTGGCGGTCGGCGCGTTCGACGCCCACCTTGGCGCCATCGGAGCGGGCGTGGCCACGGGCACGCTCGTTAAAATCATCGGCACCAGCACTTGCGATATCGCCGTCTGGCCGAACAGTGAACCGCTGGCGGACATTCCCGGCCTGTGCGGCATTGTGGATGGCAGCGTGCTGCCTGGTTATTACGGATTGGAAGCCGGGCAGTCGGCGGTGGGCGACATCTTCAATTGGTTCGTGAATTACATTCAGCCCGGCGGCAGAAAAGCAGGGTCGCACGAAGAACTCACCAAAAACGCGGCCCGGCTGCAGGCGGGAGAATCCGGCCTGCTGGCACTGGATTGGAACAACGGCAATCGCACGATCCTGGTGGACCAGCGGCTGACGGGGCTCCTCATCGGCCAGACCCTTTATACGAATCCGGCCGAAATCTACCGGGCGCTCATCGAGGCGACTGCGTTCGGCGCGTTGACAATCATCGATCGCTTCGAGGAGTACGGCGTGAAGATTCAGCAGGTCGTCAACTGCGGAGGCATCGCGGAAAAGAATCCTTTGGTGATGCAAATTTACGCCGACGTGACGGGCCGTCCGATGAAAATCTCGCGCTCGGCGCAGACTTGCGCGTTGGGCGCCGCTCTCGCCGGCGCTGTCGCCGGAGGCGCACACAAGGACTTTGCTGCGGCGCAGAAAGTCATGACCGGCCTCAAACCGCGAGTATTCAAGCCGGACTCGAAGGCGCATGGGGTTTATCGCGAGCTTTACCCGCTTTACAGAACGCTGCACGACGCTTTTGGGACAAGGGATTGGAACGGGAGTTTGTGCGAGGTGATGAAGCTGCTGCTCGAGATCCGCAATCGGATCAGGAAATAAGAGCGGTCCGCGAAATACACGAAACACACGAAATGAGGGAACTGTTGGCAGTGGCACAGTTTAGCCAAAAAGTTGGTGGGGCGAGCGTTCTCGCGAGCCGGAAACCGAACGATTTGGCCGGCCAGCGGCTCGCCGGGAATCTCGCTCCACCGAACTTTACCATTTCTGAATTGTTTTAGGTTTGTTTTTCGTGCAGTTGGTAATACTATCCATGAAAGTGTGCGCAAGCCTCGCAAATTTTTCAGGCGACCCTCACCCGGCCGGAGGCCACCCTCTCCCATTCGATGGGAGAGGGGCGGGGTGAGGGCGTCTTTTCATTCTCCAGTCTCCGTCCTCCATGCTCGATCTTGGTTGCGGCTATGCCGCGCTGAGTATTTCGTCCTTGATAAATCATGCTCGAAGAATTGAAGAAAGCTGTTTGCCGGGCCAACCTGGACCTGGTGAAGCAAGGGTTGGTGATCCAGACCTGGGGCAACGCCAGCGGCATCGATCGCTCCCGCGCTCTGGTGGTCATCAAACCGTCGGGCGTGCCTTACGGCGGGATGAAGCCCGAGCAGATGGTCGTGATTTCATTGGAGAGCGGCCGGGTGGTCGAGGGCCAATTCAAGCCCAGCTCCGACACACCGACGCATCTTGTGCTGTACCGCGCTTTCGCGGAGCTCGGCGGCATCGCGCACACCCACAGCCTTTACGCCACCGCCTGGGCTCAGGCGCGCAGGGCAATTTCCGTGTACGGCACGACGCAAGCGGATTACTGGCATGGCGAGGTGCCCTGCACCCGCCGGCTGACCCCACTTGAAATCAAGTGCGATTACGAAGAAAACACCGGGCGCGTCATCGTGGAACGATTTAGGAAACTCGATCCGCTGTCCCGGCCCGCCGTGCTGGTGGCTGGCCATGGACCGTTCATCTGGGGCAGAGACGTCGAGGAGGCGGTGCATAATGCCGCAGTGCTGGAATTCGTGGCGCGGCTGGCGAGCGAGACGCTGCGCCTCAACCCGAAGACGAGGCCGATGCAGCCGGCTCTGCTCGACAGGCACTTTCTCAGGAAACACGGTCCGGACGCCTATTACGGGCAGAAATGAATAGAGGGGTGGACGCTGGGTTTGAAGCAGGCAAACGCCCAGGCGGAGGACTGATCAGTACTGCTATCCATGATGAAGTGTGCGCAGGCCGCGCAAATTTTTCCGGGCGACCCTCACCCGGCCGGAGGCCACCCTCTTCCATCCGATGGGAGAGGGGCGGGGCGAGGGCGTCTTTCCATTCTCCAGTCTCCGTCCTCCATGCTCGATCTTGGTTGCGGCTGCGCCGCGCTAAGCGTGTTTGTGAGTCATGGGGGCACCTTTTCGTCGGTGCCTTGATTAAACTGAAGATAGGGAAGCGACAAAGCGCTTCCCTCCATGGCTGCGACTTGAGACGAGCGGCGCACGGGTCCGAGACCGGCGATGGCGCAACACTGAACAGGCATGAAAACAAACATCTCACCATTCTCCCTTCCGCTGATTCTTTGCGCTTCGCTGGTTCTGAGCGGATGCGGCACTGCGGCACGCCAACGCAAGGCTGAACCGGAACGTTTCCGTGAATGGGGGGAGCAGCCGCCGATGGGGTGGAACAGTTGGGATTGCTTTGGATGCACTGTCACCGAGCGACTGGTTGAACCCAGCCGCTGCGCGGCGGGCCTGGCGGCCAGCTTGACCCTGCCGACCTGTTCGAGTATTCCTCAGCCCATGAGCCGCAATCGCACCGGCTTTTGTTCGAGGTCCACAAATCACTGGCAATACAGACTGGAATCTGCTAAAAGCAATCCGCATTTTTTACCGGGGGTTTAAGGGGGCGCTTTTGGACCGGACATCTCTGTTTTCACATTTTTCTTTCTTGGTAATTCCACGGGCTGGTTCAACAACGGATTGGAATGACGCTCCGCGCCCCCCTTCACCCTCGCGCTCCGGTCATTTCAATCCTTTGGTGGTTAGGACGAACGCCGATTACATGGCGCGGCATCTCGCCTCCCATGGCTGGAAGTACATCGTGGTTGACATTCAGTGGTATGAACCGCAGTCGACTAACTGGGATTACTCGCTCGAGCCGAGACCCGTTCTTGACAGGTATGGACGGTTGTGGCCGGTCGAGATGAAGTTCCCGTCGTCGGCCGGCGGGCGGGGCTTCCAGCCGCTGGCCGACTACGTCCATGCCCGGGGTTTGAAATTCGGATTGCACCTGATGCGCGGCATACCGCGGGAAGCGGTCAAGCGCAACACCCGGATTTTTCGCACCCGGTACCGAGCGGCCGACATCGCAGACCAGACCAGCATCTGTCCGTGGAACCCGGATATGTTCGGGGTGGACATGTCCAGGCCCGGCGCGCAGGAGTATTACGACTCGGTTTTCAGGCTGCTGGCCTCATGGGGCGTTGATTTTGTGAAAGTGGACGACCTGGCCCGGCCGTATCAGAGGCCCGAGATCGAAGCCATCCACAAAGCCATCGGGCATTGCGGCCGGCCGATCGTGTTGAGCCTGTCGCCGGGACCCACGCCATTGGGGGAAGGGCCTCATGTGGTTCATCACGCGAACCTGTGGCGGTTGGTCGATGATCTTTGGGACAACTGGCAACAGTTATGGCCGGCCTTCAAGGTCTGCGACGAGTGGACGCCCTATCGCGGGCCGGGACATTGGCCGGACGTGGACATGCTGCCGCTGGGAGCGATCAATGTCGGCCCGCAAATGGAACACAACTGGACGCAGTTCACACGGGACGAACAACAGACGTTGATGACCTTGTGGTGCATGGCCCGGGCGCCGCTGATGTTCGGCGGCCATCTGCCCTGGAACGATGAGTTCACGCTGTCTTTGATCACGAACGATGAGGTGCTTGCCGTGGATCAATCGAGCGCCGGCAATCGTCAATTATTCCGGACGATTGATACGGTGGCTTGGATCGCGGAAGCGCCACAGTCTCCGGATCGTTATCTGGCTCTTTTCCACGCCCCGGAACGGGACGTGACGTTTGACGCTTCCAAGGCGTTGTTCCGCAGCGAAGTGATTCGCGGGACTCCCGGCGCTCAGGTCGCGAACATCAAGGCCAACATTGCCGGAGCGAAGTTTCTGTTCCTGCACGTGGGCAAGGGGGGAAATGATTCCGGCTGGGATCATGCCGATTGGATTGAACCCAGATTAATCGGGTCCGGAGGAGAATTGAAAGTGACGGATCTGAAATGGAAATCCGCGACGGCAGGCTGGGGGCGAACGCGGATCAATCGCAGTGTGAGTGACCGGCCGCTGACCCGTGATGGCAAGCCGGTAGCCTGGGGGATCGGGACGCACGCGGACTCCGTGATCGAGTATGAGTTGCCGGAAGGCTATGACAGCTTCGAAGCTGTGGGCGTGCTCGATCCCGGCAGCAACGGCAAGGGATCAATTCAGTTCGAGGTTTATACCGAGGATGCGGCGCATCGTCATTCGGCATCGGCGACGGTGAGTGTGCCCTTGTCGGACGTTGGCTTCGATGGAACGGTGCTGGTGCGCGACCTGTGGGCCCGGCGTGATCTGGGTGAATTCACCACGACATTCACCCGGGAAATTCCCACGCACGGCGCCGGTCTGTTCCGAATCAGCCCGCTGGTCCCTTAAGGCGCAGCCGTGGCGACCGTTGTCAAACCGCCGCTGATATTGGCGGCTTTCTTACGAAACCCGCCGGATCGTTCCCGCGCCGTGCAGGCCATTACGATGCCCGCGATGGCGCCACCGAAGTGACTTCACTCCAGATTGTGCGTCGAAGGCTGGATGTTGCACACCGGCGTCGTGTACAAATCTCCCACCGTGTAGCTGGTGGTGAAAGACCGGGCGGGATCCTGCGGACAATAAATGTCATTTATAGATCCGTCGCGGTTGAGATAAGGCGCCAGATCGTCGGGATTGGGCGTGGATGTTTTGCCGGTTTCTGTCGCCCACTGTTGTTTGGCGGCGTCGATCTGGCGGATGTTATTGATGCAGGTGCTTTTCTGCGAATTGGCTCGCGCTTTCAGGAAATTGGGAATCGCAATGGGAGTCAACAGACCAATGATTCCAACCACGATCATGATTTCCGTGAGGGTGTAACCCGCTTTTCGGGAGGACCGAACTTTCATGCTGCTTACTGACCTTTCCTGCGGTGTGAACGTGGTAACCGGCGGATTATTATGATTGCATTTGACGTTCACGTATTGCCGTTTACCGACCGCTGGTTGGCTTTGAGCAGTCAAAATGCCAACGCCCCTGATTTGCCGGCGGCTCTTTCATCGCGACTGGAGCGTGTCAAAAAGCAAGGCGTTCCTGTCCCGCACCAGTCCTGGTTCCGAACCATTCTCAAACCCCTTGCCCCTGATTTGCGGTCTAGTAGCATGATTTCGTGAGCAATCTGCTGGAGCGAGTGGAGCAAGCCATCCTTATGCGCGGCCTCTTGAAACGCGGGCAGAGAGTCCTGGTCGCCGTCTCCGGAGGATTGGACTCGATGGTTTTGGTGCACGCACTTCATGAATTGTCGCTCAAACACTCCTGGAAGCTGACCATCGCTCACTTGAACCACCGGCTGCGCGGACGCAGCAGCGATGCGGACGAACGACTGGTCGTTCGCACCGCAAGACAACTTCACCTGCTCGTGGTCGTGGAACGCGCCGAGGTCAGGCGGATTTCGCGGACCCACCGGCTCTCGATCGAAATGGCCGCGCGCAACGTCCGTCACGAGTTCCTGGCGCGCACGGCGGCCCGACTCAAAATCCCCTCGGTGGCGCTGGGACACCATGCGGACGATCAACTCGAACTGTTTTTCCTCCGGCTGTTCCGCGGCAGCGGCGGCGAGGGATTGGCCGGCATGAAATGGCGGAACGCGTCGCCAGACCATCCTGAAATCGAGCTGATCCGACCCTTGCTGGGGGAGGGCAAAGCCGGGCTGCTCGGATACGCGAGGGCGGCGAAGGTGCCGTTCCGCGAAGATGCCAGCAATGCCTGCCTCGACATCCGCCGCAATCGCATCCGGCACGAGCTGCTGCCGTTGCTTCGCCGGAGATACCAGCCGGCGCTCGACCGGACGGTTTTGCGACTGATGGATATCGCCGGAACCGAGGCGGAATTGGTGAGTGAGGTCGCCGCGGATTGGTTGAGCCGGAAGAAGCGGGTGCGGTTTGCGGAATTGCCGCTGGCGGTGCAAAGACGTTGCATTCAGCTCGAGTTGCGGAGGAGCCATGTGCCGGCGGATTATGAACTGGTGGAACGGCTGCGGCTGTTTCCGGGCCGGAAGGTGGCGGTTTCGCCGGGATGGGATGTTGTCCTCACCGCTGAAGGTGAAGTTCTCCTCGTTGAAGTGAAAGCTGTTCGGAGTTCCGCCTTCAGGCGGCTAAGCGCGAAGAGTCGCCCGGAGGCGGAACTTGAATTGAAAGGAGAGCGGGGGAGCATTGAATTTGGCGGCTTGAGAATTGACTGGCGCATTGATTCCCGCAAAGGGTCTCTTCCTCCCAAACCAGTGGCCGGGCGCGAGTTTTTCGACGCCGACAAAGTGGGTTCGAGGGTCATTCTTCGCCATTGGCGGCCGGGAGACCGGTTTCAGCCGATTGGCATGCCTTCACCGGTTAAAGTGCAGGATCTCTTCACGAACCGGAAAATCCCGCGCGAGCAACGGCATGGGCTGGTGGTGGTTGTGGCGGCTGGCGGGGAGTTGGTTTGGGTGCAGAATCTTCGTATTTCGGAACGATTCAAGCTGTCAACCGCAACGAATCGGCGTCTGCAATGGCGGTGGAAGCAACTTTGCATCCAGTAGTTGCGTGGGGGAAGACCCCATGTTAATTTGGCCCGGAGTCACTTTATCATGGCTGACGACAATAGATACAACGACGAAGACAAGAACCCCAGAAAAGGAGGAGACTTCAAGGTCCCCCCCCGCACGTGGGTGGTTTGGATTGTCATCATCGGCAGCATCATCATGCTCGTGATGTTTAAAAACCGGGTGGAAACGCAAACCAACTCTCTGTCGTCGTCCGCCTTTCTCCAAAAGCTGGATTCCAATCTCATCGCTCAAGCTTCGGTGACCTATAATCCCCAGTCGGAGGGAGTCAGCGAGATCAACGGCGCCTACTACGAAACGGACAGCAAGGGAAACAAACTGAACAAGACGCTTCCGTTTCGAACCACCATGTTCCTGACTGATGAGCTCAAGGCGCAGTTGAACCGCCTGGACTCGTTCCAGTTGCACCAGCCGAATCAGATCCTCTTGAGCGTGATCTGGAGTGTGTTGCCAATCATCGTCATCGCGGCTTTTATCTGGTTTTTCTTCATCCGGCAGATCAAGATGGCGGGCAAAGGAGCCCTGAGTTTTGGCAAAAGCAAAGCGCGCCTGCTGGCCAAGGAACGAAACAAGACCACCTTCAAAGATGTGGCCGGCATTGATGAGGCCATCGAGGAAGTGTCCGAGTTGGTCGAGTTCCTCAAGGATCCGAAAAAATTTCAACGGCTCGGCGGACGTATTCCCAAAGGCGTTTTGATGGTGGGCCCGCCGGGAACCGGCAAGACCCTGCTCGCCAAAGCCATCGCCGGCGAAGCCGATGCCGCATTCTTCAGCATCAGCGGCTCCGATTTCGTGGAAATGTTTGTCGGCGTCGGCGCCAGCCGGGTCCGCGACATGTTCGAGCAGGCCCGCAAGAACACGCCGTGCCTGATATTCATCGACGAGATTGACGCGGTGGGCCGAAGCCGTGGCCATGGCCTTGGCGGCGGCAACGACGAACGCGAGCAGACCCTCAACGCGCTGTTGGTGGAGATGGACGGCTTCGACACCCAGGAAGGCATCATCATCATCGCCGCCACCAATCGCCCGGATGTTCTCGATCCGGCCCTGTTGCGGCCCGGGCGGTTCGACCGTCAAATCACGGTCAACCTGCCGGATGTGCGGGGTCGCGAAGCCATCTTGAAGGTGCACGCCAAAAACGTAAAGCTGGCCCCGACGGTGGATTTGTCCGTCATCGCGCGCGGCACGCCGGGTTATTCGGGCGCCGAACTGGCGAACCTTTTGAACGAAGCCGCTCTGCTCGCGGCCAGCACCAATAAGAAAGCCGTCGGCATGCACGAACTGGAGGAAGCGCGCGACAAGGTGCGCTGGGGCCGGGAACGCCGCAGTCTTGCCATGACGGACGAGGACAAGAAGTTCACCGCCTGGCACGAAGCCGGCCACGCCCTCGTCAACGTGATGCTCGAGCACACCCATCCCCTCCATAAGGTCACGATCATCCCCCGCGGCCAGTCGCTCGGCTCGACCATGTCGCTCCCCAAAAACGACGTGCTCAACCGGCGCCGCAAGGAAATGCTGGACATGCTCGCCGTCATGATGGCCGGCCGGATCGCCGAGGAAATTGTGTCGGGCGACATCTCCACGGGCGCCGCCGGCGACATTCAACAGGCCACCGTCATGGCTCGCTCGATGGTCATGCAGTGGGGCATGAGCGATAAACTCGGCATGGTCCAGTACGGTGACGACGACGAATTTATTTTCCTCGGCCGCGAGATGGGGCGAGCCAAGGTGTACAGCGAATTCACGGCCCAGGAGATCGACGGCGAAGTCAAACGGATCATTGATGAGCAGTATCGGATCGCCAAGAACATCATCACGACCAATCTCGACAAACTGGAGTTGATTGCCAAAACGTTGCTCGAATACGAGACGCTGGATGGAGATCAGGTGGCCGAGATCGTGCGCACCGGAAAATTCACGCCCCCGGCGCCCGTCCCGCAAGTCGAGCCTCCGCATGGCGCGCCGGCTGGAACACCGCTGCCAGAAGTGCCCGGCAAACCGTCGCCGCCCAAGCTCCCGGGTCTCGGCTCACCCGCCCCCGCGCCGGTCTGAAGCCAATTTAAGAGTTAAAGAGTTAAAGAGGCTGAGAGTTGGGGAAACCGGCTCCACCGCTCCTTATCATCCAAGGCACCGGCACTCTCACGCGCCTGAACTCCCCAACTCCCCGACTCTCCTTTTCTCACTTCTCCTTGTCGTCCCCGGTCAGAAGGCGCTCGATGTGGCGGTCCAGATCCGAGAGACTGCCGGCGCACGTAGCCGCCTCCACACGTTCGACCATCTCGGCGCTCCAGCTTTCTTCCTCAACCTGCTCGTTGATGAACCAGTGCATCAGCACCTGGGCCGGGTAGTCATTGGCCGCCACCGCCGTTTCGTAAACCGCGTTGATTCCCCGGGTGTTGGTTCTTTCCATCGCCTGCGCGTGCTGCGCCGCTTCCAGCAGCGACTTGAACCGGCGTTGAGGCGCGGGAATGACGCCCAACTCCGGCAGCACGCGCCGATCGATCAGATGCGCCGCGATTTTGGCGGCGTGCTCCTGTTCTTCGTGCATTTGCTTCGCAAAAAAGGCGGCGAAGCCTTTCAGGTTTTGATCCGAACACCAGAGTGACAAGGCCCGATAACTGTGCGCGGCGCCAAGTTCCTGGTTGATCTGGCGGTTGAGTTCCGCCATTACTTTCGCGGGGACTGTTGCTTTGGACATAACAAATATTCGTTCCCGCTCTTATGCACGAGCTTCGTCGGCCAGGCAAGCACGCACTTCGCAAACCGCGGTGCCACTCCAGCCTTTCCCGCGGGGAGTGCTTTTCAGTATCCTCGTGCCCATGATTATTGCGCCGTCCTTGCTGGCCGGGGATTTTGGACGCTTTGCCAAAGAGGCGAAACGCGTTGGGCGCTCCGGCGCGGATTGGCTGCATCTGGATATCATGGACGGCCATTTTGTCCCCAATATTTCATTCGGGCCGAAGCTCGTGCGCACGATCCGGCCGCTGGTGAAGATCTTTTTCGATGTGCACTTGATGTGTTCCCGGCCGGAGATCCTGATCGAACCGTTCGCTCAAGCGGGCGCGGACCAGATGCACGTTCATGTGGAACTCGGTGATCACGTCACGGCCTTGCTCTGGAAAATCAAATCGCTGGGCAAAAAGGCCGGACTGGCCATCAACCCGCCCACAGCCATCTCCCTGGTGCAGCCGTTCCTGGAACAAATCGATACCTTGCTTATCATGACCGTAAATCCGGGCTTTGGCGGACAGGAATTCATTCATGAGACATTGCCGAAAATCCAGCAGGCCGCCGCCTGGCGGCAGGAAAGGAAACTCTCCTTCCACATCAGCGTGGATGGCGGGGTCGACTTCCAGACTGCAGCCGAATGCGCCCGGGCAGGAGCCAACGCGTTCGTGAGCGGAACGACTCTTTTCGGCCAAAGGAGCATGAAGGCTGCCGTCAGGAAATTGCGAAGGATTGCCAACGCCAACGATCCAGCCCTGGCCGATTTGGCGGTTTGAGAGCGGGACGCGGCTTGCGCTTGGCAGTTGAAATCTCTTGTGCCAAGCTCTGCGGATGCCTGAAATCGAGTTTGGCACCGACGGTTGGCGGGCGGTCATCGCCGAGGGTTTCACCTTTGCAAACGTGGCGCGCGTTTCCCAGGCGGCGGCGGATTATTGGAACGCGAATCCGGTTTCGGGCACCGAAAGGAAGATTGTCGTCGGCTATGACCGGCGGTTTTTCTCCGATGCCTTTGCCCGGACAGCGGCGGAGATTCTCGCGGCCAACGGCTTCCAGGTCGTCTTGACACCGGAACCGACACCCACCCCCTCCGTTTCCTTTGCCGTGAAGGATCAGCGCGCTGTCGGCGGAGTCGTGATCACCGCCAGTCATAATCCGCCCGCGTTCAATGGCTTCAAACTCAAGTCGGATTACGGTGGATCCAGTGATCCGGAGACGTGCCAGCGCGTCGAAGCCTTTCTGGACCGGAATCCCGTTCGCACCCGACCTCTGGCCGAAGCGATCCGCGACCAGCAGGTCGAGATCCACGATGTCCGCCCCGCGCACTATGCGGCCCTTAAACGCCTGGTGGACTTCAAATTGATCGCCCGATCCAAACTGCGCTTTGCCCACGAAGCCTTGTTCGGGGTCGGAGCGGGATGCTTCGAACAACTGCTGGCCGGGACAACTTGCCGGGTGACAACCCTCAACGGGAAACATGACCCGCTGTTCGGGGGCATCAACCCCGAACCAATCGAGGCGAACTACGTTCACAGCCGGCAGTTCCTGCGCCGGCATCCGCACGATATCTGCCTCGTGACCGACGGCGACGCCGACCGCGTCGGCGGCATGGACGGGCGCGGCAACTATCTAACCACGCACCAGATCATTTGCTTGCTACTGCGCCATTTCATTGTCAATCGGCAGGGCAGGGGACGAGTGGTGAAAGCGCTGACCGCGACGTCAATGGTGGACAAAATGTGCGCGGCGCATGGCTTGCCGATGGTCGAAACCGGCGTGGGCTTCAAATACATCTGTGCGGAAATGCTTAAGGGCGATGTGCTGCTGGGCGCCGAAGAAAGCGGCGGCATTGGTTTCCAGGGCCACATTCCCGAGCGCGACGGGTTGGCCGCCGGCTTGATGCTCCTCGAAATGCTGGCCATGGAACGCATGTCGGTCGGGACGATGCTCGCTCAGTTGAAGCGAGAGTTTGGACCCCATCAATACGGACGCATCGACACGCATTATCCGCTGGAGAAGCGCGCGATCCTGATGGAATTTCTGAAGTGGAATCCGCCGTCCAAACTGCTGCGTTCGCCCTTGGCTGACGTGAAGAGCTACGACGGCGTGAAGTTCATTGCCCGGGATAGTTCCTGGCTTATGTTGCGTGGTTCGGGCACCGAACCGATCCTCCGCATTTATGCTGAAGCGAAATCGGACGCCGATGTTCGAAAATTATTGAAACTCGGGGTGTCGCTCGCGAAACAGGTTTAGCACAGCCGGATCGGGATTAAGAGGCTGCGAAGCGTCTGGAGTGCGTCCGAGTCATCGGCGCTTTGGGCGCGAATTGGTGTACCGGAGTGGCGGAGTGTTGGAGCAATGCGGATGAACCGCGAAACAGGCGCTGAACACGCGAACCAAGGGGCAGAATGGCACGTTGCCGGCGTCTCACAACAAATCACTTTCAGCAAGGCATGGCTTCTTTGTCGCTTGACCATTTCCTGTGCTGATGTCCGAATGGGCGCATGCAAAACCAGAAACCCGCTCCCGCCGTTCCGAGCCCGATCAGCCGGCGTGACATGATACTGCGCGCCGGCGCTGCCGCGCTGGGACTCGGTTTGACCAGTTGCACCATGTTCACTTCAGCCCAATCCAGCACTCGCAAGGTGCTCTTTTTCTCCAAGTCCTCGGGGTTCGAGCACTCGGTTATTCAACGCCGAGGCGTTGAACCCAGCTTGGCCGAGAAAGTTTTGGCCGAACTGGGGCCGAAACACGGAATCGAGTTCGCGTTTTCCAAAGATGGCAGCCGGTTCACACCCGAGTACCTGGCCGGGTTCGATGCCTGTGTCTTTTACACCACCGGTGATTTGACCACCTTGGGCACGGACAAGAACCCGCCGATGTCGCCGGAAGGCAAGCAGGCTGTGCTGGATGCAATCCATCAGGGCAAAGGTTTTGTCGGCATACACTCGGCCACCGACACCTTCCATACGCCGGAACCAGCCGGGGCGACTCAGTATCAGAATGACGGCAGCCGAGCCGATCCCTATATCCGGATGATCGGCGCTGAATTCATCAACCACGCGGCCCAACAGAACGCCAAAATGCGCGTTGTGGCTTCGAGATTCCCCGGCCTGCCGGAACACGATTTCGAACTGACGGAAGAGTGGTACTCGTTCAAGAATTTCGCGAACGATCTTCACGTGCTGCTGGTCCAGGACACCGCGGGCATGGAAGGCAGGCCGTATCAGCGCCCGCCGTATCCGGCCACGTGGGCGCGTCTGCACGGCAAAGGCCGCGTCTTTTACACCTCGCTGGGACACCGCGAAGACGTCTGGACGAATCCGCTCTTCGAGAAAATCCTCTTCGGCGGGATCGCCTGGGCCGTCCGGAACGCGGACGCAGACGTGGCGCCGAACGTCGGGAGGGCGACCCCCGGTTGCGCCGAGTTGCCGCCGCGGTAAAGCCCATCCGGAGGGAGTTCCTACTATTGCCCAGTTTGTTGCCGGAAGGTGGGAAGTAGTAGGAACTGACTTTGCGAATGGGCCCCGACTTCCGGAGAACCGAAATCCTATTCGCGTGAATCAGCGCAATTCGCGGACGTGCGATCCCGGTTTTCGCGTTTCTGTTCTTCCGCGCTTCAGCGATTGCGTTTCAAGCGGCGCAACGGCCTTCATCCAGTATGTCCCACCAACTGCGGCTGTTTGGTCGATCCGAAGGAAACGTTGTATTCGGCATCGAAGAACAACTGGTTGCCGGCAAACCGCAAGCTGAAAACGACGTAATACGGCGTTTCGTAGAAACAGATCTTCGCCGCATAAGTGTCGTCGCCAACCCAGGCGCCGGTGGCGGCGATCGGTTGCTCGACAGGCGCGCCATAGGCCAGCCGCCCCGTCCGATATTCGTAAGCCAATCGCCCCTTCCGCCACGCCCCTTGGCCGCACCCGATCCGATAGTCCACCCCGTTGATTCGGGCCACGAGCGTCACGGCATTGTTCGCTCCCGCCTCGAGCGACATCGCTTCGACTTTCCGGTCGTTCGCTGGAAACTCGAATCGTTTGCCGGTCACCTGTGTCGCCAGCGAAGTCGTCTTCGAGCCCTGTTGCGGCCGCACCGTGAGACCTGCGCGCGCGCGTTCCAGTTCTTTGCGAGCGTCAGGGTTTCTCGGGAGGGGATTTTCCTGCATGGCGGGCAGCAGCTTGTCCCACACCAGGTTCATGACGGCGCCCATGTCTTTGGTGCCGCTCGTGATGGCCGCGACCGCATCCTGCCGCGGCATCACGATGCAGAATTGGCCGAAGGCGCCGTCGCCCCGGTAAAGTCCGTGCCGGCAGCGCCAGAATTGGTAGCCGTAGCCCTGGTCCCAATCACTGTCGGGATTGCTGCCATTCGAAGTCTGACGCGCGGTGGCTGCTTCCACCCACGCGGCCGGCAGCAACTGTTTGCCGCGCCATTTGCCCTTCTGGAGGTAAAGCTGGCCGAAACTCGCGATGTCCTCGGTCCGGATGCTCAATCCGTATCCCCCGAGCGAGATTCCCTGCGCGCTCGTTTCCCAGACCGGATTGTCGATGCCCAACGGTTCAAAAAGACGCGGCCGCAGATAATCGAGCACGGTCAGTCCGGTGACCTTTTGCACAATGGCGGACAGCATGTAGGTGGCGGCGGTGTTATAGACGAAATGGGTGCCCGGCTTGTGCGCGACCGGCATCGCCAGAAACTGTTTCGTCAAGCGCTCCGGCGAACCGAACGAAAACTTTTGAACCTCCTCCTCGTGATGGCCGGTGGACATGGACAGCAGGTCGCGCACGCGCATCGACTTGAGATTTGCGCCCGGATCTGCCGGCGCGTCTTCGGGAAAATACGACAGCACGAGGTCGTCAAGGCTCATTTTGCCTTCGGCGATGGCCAGGCCCACGGCCGTTGCAGTAAAACTCTTGCTCAGGGAATACAGCTCGTGCCGGCTTTGGGCTTCGTAGGGCGCCCACCAGCCTTCGGCCACCACGTGACCGTGGCGCACGAGCATGAAGCTGTTCATGGTATCAACCTGTTGATCGGCGGCTTTCAGGAACTCGAGGATGGCCCCCGACGAAATGCCCTGTTCCTCCGGGCTGCTGCGGAGCAGAGCCGGCGAAGACTTCTGGGCGGTGGCGGACAAGGCGCTCATGCAAACAAACAAGGAAACCAAGGTTGCGCCCTTCATACTTCTGAGGTGAGTTGATCGGCAATCTCGCAGAGCATTGCGGACAATATCGCGCTCTCGAGACGACGGCAAGGGAGATCGGGAAAAAATCGAATCGGCTCAATTGAACCTCGCCAAGTGGCTCGAAGAAGGACTGGCCGAATACTTTTCGACCAGCCGGATCGCGGCCAATCACCTGGCCCTCGGACGGATAGATCCCAATACCTACCCGGTCTGGTGGATTGATGAAATAGCGACCACGCCGGATTTGGAAACGAACCTGGTGAACGGGTTGTTTTTCAGCGGGCTGATGGGGGTGACAGGCTTCGGGTATCAAGTCCCAGACATCACGGACCACATGACGCCTGTCACCTGCCCCCTGGCGCTCAATCAAACCTCTTTACTCCGGACTCTTTCTTTCGAACAATTCTGAAATGCTGAAGAATTGTAGTGCCCGGATGATCGGATGCCTCGCGGCGTGCGCCTGGGCTTCTGTTTCTTCAACGTTTTCCCGGGCGAGTTCGGCGGGCGACTTTCCTTATTTTGTGCATCGGGTGCCGGAGGAGTGGCTTCCGCAAAGCTCGGTCTTCGGGGTCACGCAGACCCACGACGGCTATCTTTGGCTGGGCACGCTCAATGGCCTGGTGCGCTTCGATGGCATGCACTGCACCGTGTTCACCGAGGCAAACATGCCCGGACTGAGAAGCAGTCAGATCGTTTTTCTTTCCGAAGATTCCCAGAGCAACCTCTGGATCGGCACGGAAACCGCCGGTCTGGTGTTGATCAACCGGGATGGCTTGGTCCGCACTCTGGACTTCGGGTCCGGCAGCCCGGGAGGACGGCTGGTGTCGGCTTGCGAAGATGCCGCGGGGACCATGTGGTTGAATACTCTGGACGGCCAGGTGGCCCGGTGCCAGAGCAACAATGTGGAAATCCTGAATGGCCGGGCCCGGCCGGTGATCGCCGAGAAATTTGGTCCGCTGTGGTTCGGCATGGGGCGCGGGCTCGTCACGATGAGAACGCTCTCCAACTCGTCTGCCTTTTTCTGGGAACAGGAATACCCGGTAAGCAAACTGGATTTCCTTTTGGCCGGCAAAACCAACGGCTGCTGGCGTCTGGCCGATGGGCGGGTTCAGAAGTGGGTGAACGGGCACCTGGAACGGGACTGGGGAGCCTATCCTTGGGGCGATGCGCAGGTCAATGCAGCCTGCGAAGACAACCGGGGAAACCTGGTTGTCGGCACCCAGGACCGTGGGGCTTTCTGGTATGACGCCCAGGGCAACGCAACGCAGATTTCAGCCAAGAACGGCTTGTCTCATGACACGGTTCTGTCGTTGTGCGTGGATCGTGACGGAGATCTTTGGGTGGGCACGGACGGCCGCGGCCTGAATCTGGTGCGGCCCAAACTGTTCGATATTCAGGAGGACTCTTTGGGCCGCACGATACAGTCGGTGTGTGAAGACCGGGAGGGAGGGCTGTGGTTCGCCAACTTTGGCGGCAAACTCAGCCACTGGAATGGCGGCGCATCCAGGCAATACGATGTCAAACAAGATGGACAAAACCCGTACGTCCGATCCGTTTTCGTCGACCGCGATCATGTGGTTTGGGTCGGCACCACCCTGGAAGGACTCTTTGTCCAGCACGGCGATTCGTTCCAGCATGTGGCCGCCTCCGAGGCCCTGGGCCCGGTTTCAGTCATTTTTCAGGACCGCGCCGGACGCCTGTGGTTCGGCACCCGCGACGGTCTGCTATGCCGGAACGGAGAGACCTGGAAAGCGTTAACCACCGGCGATGGGCTTTCGGCCAACGACGTCCGCGCCCTGGCCGAGGATGCCGAAGGAAATCTTTGGATCGGCACCGAAGGTGGAGGCTTGGACTATCTCCGTGCGGGACAAGTCACCGTGTCACGTGAGAACGTGGTATTGCCGAGCCAGAGCATCACCTCACTCTTCATGGATCGAGAGGGCATTTTATGGATCGGCACAAGAGCGGGCCTGGCGCGCCTGCAATCGCGAGGACACACCGACCTTTTGGGGAAGAAACTGCTCCTGGGAACCGCCATCGCCTACTTGATCGACGACGACCAGGGCTATCTTTGGATCGGGTCAAACGTCGGGTTGATCCGGGCTCGCAAAAGGGCATTGAACGATTGGGCTGGCGATGTGACCAATTCCCTCCCGTATCGGCTGTACGGAACGGAGGATGGATTGCCCACGCGCGAATGCACCCAGGGCTCTCAGCCTGCCGCCGGTCGCACCCCCGACGGCAGGTTGTGGTTCTCCACCATTCAAGGGCTGGTTTCCGCAAACCCGCGTGAATTGACACCCAATCCCAACCCGCCTCCTGTCGTTATCGAGTCCGTCCTGGTCGACGGGCAGGAACAGAACAGCAACAACCTTTGCTCGGGATGGCTGCGGGCCGTGACGGTTCCTGCCGGCAAAGAACTTCTCGAAATCCGCTACACCAGCTTGAATCTCGCTTCCCGCGACCGGGCGCTCTTCCGCTATCGATTGGAGGGTTACGAGACGGCCTGGACCGAAGCCGGCAACCGGACCGTTGCTCCCTTCAGCAAGTTGTCGCCCGGCCATTACCGGTTCCATGTGATCGCCTGCAACGAGGACGGTAAGTGGAACGAAACGGGCGCTTCGCTGGCGGTGACCGTGTTGCCTCCGTTCTGGCGCACGTGGTGGTTTGTGGCCCTTAATACCCTGGTGCTGCTCACGGTGCTGACCCTGGTCGTCCACTACGTATCCACCCAGAAACTGCACCGGCAATTGGCAGTTCTCAAACAACAGGAAGCGCTGGACAAAGAACGCGCCCGGATCGCCCGCGACTTGCACGATCAACTCGGCGCCAATCTCACCCAGGTCGCCATCTTGGGCGAAATGGCCGTCGGCGACAAACACCTGCCCCATGAAGTCGAAACCCACGCCCAACAGATTTCACAAACTGCGCGAGAGACTACGCTCGCCCTCGACGAGATTGTCTGGGCCGTCAACCCGTCGTACGACACCCTGGAAGGATTGATCTCTTACGCCTGCAAGTATGCTCAGGATTATTTCGCCGTGGCCGGATTGCGCCACCGCCTGGATGTGCCCACTCAACTTCCTCACCTCAGCATCGCCCCCGAGCTCCGGCATAATGTCTTCCTCGCCTTCAAAGAGGCCGTCAACAATGTCGTCAAACACGCCCAAGCCTCGGAAGCCTGGATCCGGCTCGTTTCGCGCGATGGCAGCTTCGCTATCGAAATCCAGGACAATGGCCGCGGTCCCGGAAATATCCAGGAAAAACAAGGCAGAAATGGATTGCGAAACATGCGGAAACGGATGGAGGATGTGGGCGGCAGTTTTTCGATCGGTCCCGCGCCGGAAGGCGGCACGCTCGTCCGGTTGACCGTGCCGGTTGGAAAGCGCTGACCCGAAGCATGGATATCACCGTCTCCATTGTCGAAGACAACGATAAACTGCGCGACACCCTGGCCCGCGCGTTGAACCGCGCCAAAGGTTTCCGCTGCGTAAGCCAATACGCAAACGCCGAAGACGCCTTGAAGGCCTTGCCCCAGGATCACCCGGATGTGGTGTTGATGGACATCAACCTGCCCGGCATGAACGGGGTCGAATGCGTCCGCCACCTCAAACAAATCGTGCCCGGAACGCAAATCGTCATGCTCACCGTTTACGAGGACACCGAGAACATCTTCAGCGCCCTCAAAGCCGGCGCGACCGGTTACCTCCTCAAACGCACCACGCAGGCGGAGTTGCTCCAGGCCATCCAGGAAGTGCACCGGGGCGGCTCCCCGATGACCACATTGATCGCGCGCAAAGTCGTCCAGACGCTGCAGCAGACCCCGGCTCCGGCTCAACCCAGCGAAGCCCTTTCCCCTCGCGAACAGGAAGTGCTCGACTGTCTGGCCAAAGGCTTTCTCTATAAAGAGATCGCCGAAAAGCTCGGCATCAGCTACGAAACCGTCCACACTTACATCCGGAGAATCTACGAAAAACTCCAGGTCCGAACCCGCACGGAAGCCGTGGCGAAGTTTTTGCGCCGCGCGTGATCTGGAGCGGAGGGCGCCGCTCCGTCGGCGCCCCGATCAAGATGTTGGGGAGGCGACGCAGCGCCTCCCTCCCGAAGCAGGCCGGAAATGTTTCAACTGCGATGCAGCCGGCCGGGCAGCAAACAGCGGATTCTCCGCTTATCGAGTGTATTCCACCAGGATCTTGTTCGGATCGCTGACTCCGAGTTCGAGCAGCGCGGCATTGTTGAACAAATCCAGGTTCGTCTTCGTGACCGGCGCTTTGGCCAGCCGCCGCTGCCGCTCGAGCTCCTGGACCGAAAGCACATCCAACGCCACGGGATCCCGGCTGAGGCGAAGTTGATTCAGCACCGTCGAGTAATGGAGCAGACTGCGCTCTTCGCCTTCATATTGGCAAATCAGCGCATCCACCATGTTCAAGACCACGCGATCGCTCAAGCAAGGCAGCGCATAAATCTCCGGCACGGCGGTCGCCAAACGCCCCGGATCGGAAAAGAAACGGCTCGTGTTATCGACGCTGCCCAACGCCAGGTTGAAGAGATTCCCGCACACACCCGCCTCATTGTGATTCATGAGCGGAGTGATGTTGATGATTTTGGTCATCTGCTGGCTCACCAGCTTGGACACAAAAGATTTCCGGCCGATGCCTTCGCCCTTCCTGCCAAATTCGAAGTCCCCCCAGGCCAAGCTGCCGATCAGAGGCATGGTGTAGAAGTTGGTTTCGTCGTAGCCTGCCTCCGTACTACCGGTAACGCGCACGCCAAAACGATTGGCGAGATTGAAAAAGCCGGCCAGCCGCAAATCGGATTGGTACTTGTCCCAGATAATAACATGGTCGGGTTTCATTCCCGCCAGCAGCAATTCCCGGACGACTGCCGCCACCACTGCCGGACGCGTCCCGCTGTTCGGTCCCGGCTCCGAAAACACTTTGATGCCGACAATGTCCTGAGTGGAGACCAGGCTCAGCCACGCTTCGGCTACAGTGGCTTTTCCAGTCAGATTTGTTATCCCGCAATCCAGCATCGTCTGAACATGGTCGGTTCGCGGTTCGAACGCATCCGTCGCCTCGGGGTCCTGAACGATGAAAACCCGAGCCGGCTGAGTCCGCGCGGCGGACGGGGAAAGGTCGGCCGCGCGACTTCGCGACATGACTGCCGGGCACAAACACACCACGAAGAGCGCCAGCGACGACAGCCGGAATTTCCGGGCGCCTCCGGGCGCTGCCGCTGGAGCGCGGACGGTTTCCGTCCGCAGCGCCTCGCCAGACACGGTGACACTGAGCTGTGCCTGCTCAGAACTGCTCTGTGCGTTTCTTGACACGTCAAGGTGTGGATGCTACCACAAACCGAGATGTTGACGATTAAAAACGCGGTCCCAAAAAAATTCCTTCTGCTTCCGCTCCTGGCTCTGCTCGTCCCCGGCTGCACGCCGCCCGGCCCTCGCGCGTTGTTAGCCGGCAAAAAGCTTTTGGAACGGGGCCGTTACAGCGAGGCGATTGCAGAGCTCAAAACTGCAACCTCGCTGCTGAGCACGAACGCCCAGGCCTGGAATTACCTCGGCCTGTCCTATCATTGTGCCGGCCAGGCCACAAATGCCGCGCAGGCTTATCAAAAGGCGCTGGCGCTCGACCACGATCTCGTGGATGTCCATTACAACCTCGGCTGCCTTTGGCTCGAACAAAACCGCCTCGACCTTGCCAAACCGGAATTGACGACTTACACCGCGTTCCGGAGAAACTCCCTCGAAGGCTGGCTCAAACTCGCCGCCGCGCAACTCCGATCAGTTCGACCCGGCCCGGCTCCGGCGCGCGCACTCGACCTGGCAACCGCGGAAAAAAGCTATGACGAAGCGCGTCGTCTCAGCCCTCGAAACTCCGAGGCCCTCAACGGCCTGGGGCTCATCGAGCTTGAGCGCAATCGACCGCGCGAAGCGGCGCAGTGTTTCGCTCATGCTGTGAAACAGGAGCCGCGTTACGCCCCGGCTCTGCTGAATCTCGCGATCGTCTCACAGGCTTACCTGAATGATCGTCCGGCGGCGCTGCAGAACTACCGCGAATATCTCGCCTTAACCGTTCACCCCGCGAACGAGGCCGCGGTACAAGCAGCCGCCAGCGAACTCGAACAGGAACTGAATCCTGCACCCCGGAAACCCCCGACAGTTGCCTCAGCAGCGCCGGCTGCCGTCGTCGCGAATGCCCCCAAACCCGCCGTTCATGCCGCCAGTCCAGCGCGGCCCGAACCCGCAACCGACGTTGTCAACGCCGCACCCACGCCGCCGCCGGTCGAGCCGAAAATCGAGGTGGCCAAATTGTCACCCGAACCGGCGGTCAAGCCGGCGCCGGAGTCTCCTTCCTCCCCGCAGCCTGCTCATCCGGTGACTCAGCCCAACGCTCCGTCCATCTCCCAGAAGACAGCGACCGAGACGCCTAAGACAGCAAAGCCCGGCTTCTTCTCGCGCATAAATCCCTTGCATGTGCTGCACAGGGACTCCAAAGCGAATTCGCAACTGACGGAAGCTTCCGCCGGAAGCGGCGCTGCTGTGAACGCAGCCGAAACTTCGGCGCCAAAGAGAGCGGGGGGGACTTCGGCGGATTCCAGTGCCCCGTTGATCCCAGGCGGGCGACGGTACCATTATCGCGCTCCGGCAAAACCTGTCGCCGGCGACGAAGACGCCGCGCAGCGGGAATTTGCGCAGGGGTTCCAGGCGCAACAGGCCGGCCATTTGCCGGAAGCAATCCAAAGCTATCGCCGGGCGACGCAACTGGATCCGGCGGATTTCGACGCCTACTACAACCTCGGCCTGGCGGCCACGTCGGCCGGCAATATCCAGCAAGCCCTGGCGGCGTATGAACATGCCCTGGCCATCCGGCCCGAGTCTCCAGACGCGCGCTACAATTTTGGCCTGGTCCTCAAGAAGGCGAATTACTTGCCCGATGCGATCAATGAATTCAACAGGCTCCTGTCCACCTATCCGAAGGAACCGCGGGCGCATCTGGCGCTCGGCAATATCTACGCCCAGGTGCTGCATCAACCCGCCAAGGCGCGGGAACATTACCTGAAGGTCCTCGAAAACGATCCCCACAACTTCCAGGCGGCGGCCATCCGCGAGTGGATGATGGCCAACCCGCCTTAGAACGAAGACGATTTTCAGGCTTTCCTGGTGTTAAGACCTCATTCGTCTGGAGTCGTTGAATCTCAAAGCATGCCGGCGGCGCTTTCAGCGGGCGTTGATCACGCTCAGATGACATATGGCACCAACGCCGCCACTCGTCGAGAGTAGGCTTCATACGACTCGCCGAACTGCGCGCGCATCCATTTCTCCTCAAGCCTTAGTTTGCGCCATAGTGCGCCGAAGACGAGGGCTACAGCAAGTAGCCCGCGCCACTCGCCACGGGCGACTGCGGAACCAACAAATGCCAGCAGAAGCCCGCTATAGATGGGATGGCGAACCAAGGCGGAGGGGCCACTTGTGATGAGTTCGTGACCTTCCTTGATGGTGACGGGTTGGCTCCAGTTTCTTCCGAGGTGACAACGCGCCCAAACTCCAAAGAGTAAACCACCTGCTGTGAATGCCGAGCCGCTCCAGAACCAAACGGCGCTAAGCGAAAGAAATCGCTCGCCAAGCGCTGGAATCGGAACGCTTGGGAGACAGAGAAGCGTTACGGCGCAAGCAAATAGTACAAGGCGTGCAAGCCGCGACGCCACGGATTCGCGGCGCTCAGTTGCCTTGACATTCCTGGACATCGCCCACCAATAGGCTACATAGCTAAGCCAGATTGCAGGGAAGAGATAGTTATATACGAGTGGCATGAGTATTCCTCTGAGGCTAACGCCAATATAGGTTATCCAAAGTTATTGGGCGGCAAGGCCGGCGCCGCGCAACCTCGGCTGCAGCCGACGGTGAATAACTTCGCCGGCGCTCGCGCGCCCTGTCAGGATTCGGATGGCTTTCGGGATTCATTTCCGCTATCCGCTTTCTCGGCTTTCCCGCCCGGGCGGGCAGGTCTGCTAACGATCAGTCGCTTGAGACGACTTTGAGTCCTATCGACCGTTCCGCCGGGCGGGCTTGGCCCTTTAACGACTACTCGAAAGGGCGTCTGTAACTCATGACGACTCTTCTATATTGGCGTCGCCAGGTCAAGCCTGCGGAAAACCAAAAAACACGCAAAACCACAACACCTGTGAAACTGCCCCATCCCTATGACCTGATCATCGGCCTGAATCGTTCCGATCGCAAAGCCGACCTTCAGCTCATCGACACCGCCAACCGCCTGATTGCCCTGCTAAAACAATGCTTTTCTCAAGGCCTGGTTCTGTGCGGCGAAGATCTCTGGCGCCCCTTGGCCACCCGGTTCCTGCTTAAGTGGCCCAGCCTCCAGGCGGTACAAAAAGCCAAGCCCGCCACCCTCGATGCCTTTTATTATCTCAACGGTTCGCGCAGTGGCCGTTGGCCGCAGCCAACCTTCAATTTGAATGGATAGCCTCAGGGTGTGCCGCATCAGTTTCTGGACCGCGCCGCGGCATCTGATCGCGGCGATGGAAAGCCAGTCGAGGTTCAGGGTGGAAAGGTTGGACTTTGGCTGGCCCGATTGAGTCACGAATAGGTGTTTGGCAGGGCTCCGTTGGTTGGATGGGTTCCAGTCGCCCAGTCCGAGACCGCCTTTAGGAGATCAAGCTGGAGTTCCCGCTCTGAGGACGCTAAACGGAAAAGAAAACATTCCGTGATGAACTCCTTGTTTTAGTTGACCGCCCGGGCTTTATAGGTGTTAGGCGGCGTGCTCAATGTCTCTCTATTCTGTCACGGATGCTTGTCCGTAATGCCTGCACGTCGCCATCCGGTGGCCTTGTCATTCCCCTCGCAAAAGCATAAGCTAATATCCCTGCTCCGAGCAAAACGCCGGAGCCGAGAAAAACCCACTTGGCGACTCCTGCGTCTCCTCCGTAATTCTGAGGAATAAAGTATCCGTCCGGGAAGTAATAGCCGAGAATAGTATCTCCTGGGTTTACAGCATCCCAAAACTTGCGCGTAGCCGAAACGTTTACCTCTGGCTGCCTGTTGCTATGGAAAACAACGTGCGGCCAGCCGCCGCGCTTTCCGCGGTTGATATACTTCCTGACCAGAGTGAGCGTCTCGGGCTGAACCTCGCCAACCCGTATGCTTTGTAGGTTGGCCTCAAACTGCCGCTCCGAACTGCCGATGCGGGCGAACATGACAATACCAAAAACTACAAACCCCAGACCAAAAGCAACGGGCACGACAGTTTGAATGAGTGCAATAAGACGCATGGTGCTATATGCCGCACCGGAACTAACGACCACAACTAAGCCACGCCGGGCCTACGATGTCAACCGCGAAAGCGGAACTGAAGCTGCCAACGCTGGTTCGAGATCTTCATTGCCATCAGATCGTGCTTGAGCTTTTGACCAGGCGAGCTGTCCGTTATCGGAAAAAGTTCTGCTGCTGGATGAAATTTCATGCCAGAAAGAACAAAAAACGAAGGCAATCTCGGAATCGGTTCCGTCGAAGGTGAAGCACGGCCAAACCAAACCAACCCTTCATCTGTTCAGCCCTGGTCTCGCCCGGATTTACGGGCTGGGAGCAGCAATCATTTACCAGCACATTAAATGGGTTTGCGCAAGGCGGGACAGCGCCCGCATCAATGCCTCAGTAGGTTGTTGCAGCAACAGAGTCATTCGAGTACAAAGATGTTCGTCCAGCGCCGAAACGGGAGAAAAGTGCCATGATTGCCAATGCCGTGAATGAGGCGGACGACTTTGCCCCGAAGCCGAGATTGACGGGTGCTGCCGAAAAGGCTGATTCCGTCAGAGCAGGCTGCCGCAGGACTCGACCTCCACGAATCGTCGTCTTCGATGACAACGAGGGGCCGAGGAAGGCTTACTCAATGATTCTCAGAGGGTGCTATGACGGCGTGCAGATATTGGCCCTGGAGGACTCCTACGCCGCCTGGCAGGAGTTGTCCCGCTGCGATCCCGATCTTTTCATTTCAGACATTACTCACGCTGGTATCTCCTGCAAGGAAATGCTGCGCCGATTGGCAGAAAAAAGAATCAAGTACCCTATCCTGATCATATCTGCGGTGCTTGAATTGTTTGACGATGATGAAAGACGTGGGTGGGCGCGGAATCTCAACGTCTCGTTTCTGGCCAAGCCTTTCCGGGTGGGCGACTTTCAGTCGGCTGTCAGGACGGCGCTTCAAGGCCCTGCGCTACACGCAGCGTGACAGGTTGGATTCAGAAAGGCTGTGCGTACGGTATCAGCCATTTTGTTCTTGCAGTGTCACTGATCGGGGACAACTATCGCACCAGTAGAAACTGCTTATGGAATATTTCTACCTCAAAATTGGAGAAGGGAACGGTCTGGCCCGTGACTGGCTGGCTGGCAAGAACCCGCTCCACCGTCCGGCAGCGGTGATTTGGTTCGACAACTATTCCCAACAGCAGTATCGCCAGGGCAAAGGGAAAGCGGAGCCACGATCATTTTGGCAGCGAGGCCAGAAGAAGTTTTACAATGAGACCCTGATGGTTGTTGTCCACGATGGAGAAATTTGGATTCTGAGACCCGCTGGCAGGGTCCGATTTCTTAGAAGTGAAAAAGCGGGGAATGCCCGCCGCACGCCAAAAGTGATGCCGGTCAAAGTGCTGGCTCATCGAAATGCAAAAGACGTGTCTCCGGTGCTCACGTGTATTACAGCCAACCAGTACCTGACCCGTGGCACGTTCCGAAGAATTCATGATGACTGGGGCAACTACAAAGCAATTGACTGTGTGGTCGGCAGTCGGCAGGTCGGGGATCATTGGGAACCAGCAAAACAAGGCGCAGGACAATTGCTGGAATGCCTTGCGAGCACCGAACTGGAGACGCTCATCGCAAAACTCTTTGAAGCCCACGGCTGCTTCGTTCCGGCATACCGTGGCGGGGCGATGAAAGACATTGATCTTTTTGTGCACAATGATGGCGACAGGGCAATTCACCTGGGCGGACTTCAAGTGCCGCCTAAACAGCGTGTATCGGTGCAAATTAGACGTTGGTCGAATGATTTCACGAAACCGTCCTGCGTGGATTACCTCGTTGGGCTGGACGTGAAAGGGCACAATTCCTTTGACGCCGATTGGATACTGGCACGGGTAAAAGAATGCCCGCCAGTGGCGAGTTGGCTGCGGCGCTCGCTGGATTGGTTGCCTCGTACATTCCTGTCGGCCTTCGGCCTTTAGTTGCGAAAGTCCTGGTTGACAACGCACGGAATTTGCCTTGCCACCAACGGCGGCGAGCTGCGAACGGGCATCCGCCGAGCCTTGCCGTCCAATCCAACCCGTTTTTCGGAACTCAAAACGCTTTTGAGTTCGCGCCGAAGGATGCTTGCGAAGGGCTGGCTCACGCCGACCAGGACCGAGATGCTCCCATCGCTCAAGTGGGCGAACTCACGCAGCGCCAGGGTCACGGCGTGGCGCTTGTCTTCGTTGGCCCGGCGCAACCCGTGGGCGTGGTTGGCGCGGAGCGAGTATTTCAGAGCATCCAGGCGTCCGCCGCGCCGGATCTCAGCGGCAATGGCGCTGAATCTCGCCTTTCTTGCGGCTCGGACCCGGTGGAAACCGTCCGCGAGGACAAAATCGCCGTTTTCGCGGAACACGACCACGGGCGGAAATTGGTCGCAGCGAATCATCGTTCCGGTGTAGTCGGCGACGGTCGCTTCGTCAATGCGAGCACGGCTTTGGGTTCCGGCGTCGGTGCGAATCAGATCGAGTTTGAGCCTGGCCGGATGCGATGCGCCATTCCTGGTTTGTATCGTTTTCATCAACCCCGCATTTTAGCTGGCCCGGCGAAATTGGTCGTTAGCCATTCCGCTCGGAACGGCCGAGCGATCCAAGGGCAAACCCGGAGCGTCAATGCCGGTTGCCCGCAGCGTCTTGGGCGGCAGTCTCGTGGCTCCTGAACGCCAAGTCATATACAATCATCACAAGCAGCATTCCTATTATAACGACCTCGGCGATCCCAGTCTCGCTAGCTGGCTGTTTGTTTTTGAGCACAATCTGGAGCAGGTAGACATCGAAAACAACGACACCCAGGCAGGCAACTCCAGCAATACTTCGGCCTCTGGGGCTGCCCTTGAAAAGCGTCCATGCTGCTCCTCCGCACAAAGCGGAAATCAGGAAAAGGAGCACAGTCACAGCCCAAAGTGTACAAGCAAGCAGAACACTGCTGCCGGGAGCGATTCGGTGGTGAAGGCTGGTGACAAAAAGACTGCCGAATGCGCGAAGCAGCATGAGTCCGGTCAAAATCCCGAAGCCAACCTCAGCCTCTTGCGCGCCTCCTTCAAGCCATAGCGTCGCACCGCCTCTTTCCAAGCGTACGTGTCGCGGATGCCTTTCTCGGTGTCTTTTCGCGTATTTCGCGTATTCGGCGGTTCCTCACCTCCTGCCTTGAGGCCAGTCCCGGGATTTCGAAGGGAGGTTAACCGCGAACCACGCGGAATACGCGAAAGGAAAAGCGCCGATGAATCGGCGCACTCCAAAACCTGACAGGAGCCTCGCCCCACAAACCTGCCGTCGTCCCAGCAATGGAACTGACATTGGCCGCCTTCTGACGAAAGCAGCTACCAGGTTCAGGGAAAGCCTCACCACCGTTGCGGCTCGCGAGGACGCTTGTCCTGATAAGTGTTTGGAGAATCGACGTGCTTGCCGCGCAAGCCTTTCTCCACGTGGTTTGGGCCGTTTTTGTCCTCCTTTCTGGCACAAATCTCGCTATTAAATGACTTTAAAAGCTTGGGCGCCGGGACAACCGGCGCCTGTTAACAGGACTGAAAAATGAACTTGGACACATTGCCGTTCAACTGGTTCGACCTGGTGCTCTTGATCGCATTGTTAATGGGCTTGCAACGCGGCCGCAAGCACGGCATGTCGGAGGAGTTGATGATGCTGCTGAAATGGATGGCACTTATGCTTGGGTGCGCCTTCTTTTACCAGCCGATTGCCGGCATCATTTGCGGCAACTCGCCCGTCTTCAGCACGCTAACCGGCTGCCTGATCGCTTACGTGGGCACGGCTTTGGCAATCGCCGCCGGTTTTGCCCTGATCAAAAAAATGGTCGGTGAGAAGTTGATCAGCAGCGAAGTGTTCGGACGCAGCGAATTCTATCTGGGCATGTTGGCGGGGATGGTCCGGTTCGCCTGCATGCTGATCATGGGGCTCGCGCTGCTCAACGCGCGCCAGTTCAACCAGGCGGAAATCCGGGCCGACATCAAATACCAAAACGACATTTACGGCAGCAACTTTTTCCCGAAACTCTACACGATCCAGGCCCAGGTCTTCCAGCGTTCCCTGACCGGTCCCTGGATCAAAGACAACTTCGGTTTTCTGCTGATTAAATCCACGGTTCCCGAGAAAAAAGAATTGAAACGAAAAGAACTTGACGTGTAATTGTCGGATGGCGCCGCGCCACGGCGCCAAACGATCAATTACATGCCCGGTTTTTTCTCTTCCAGCACGCTCGAACAGATTCGCGCCGCCAGCGATATCGTGGATGTGGTGGGCTCATACCTGCCGCTCAAACGCGCCGGCGCCAACTTCGTCGCCCTCTGCCCGTTTCATAAGGAGAAATCCCCGAGCTTCAACGTCAACCCCCACCGCCAGATTTTCCATTGTTTCGGCTGCCACAAGGGCGGGGATGTTTTCAGCTTCGTCAGGGAGTTCGAGAATATCACCTTTGTGGAGGCCGTGCGCCGGCTGGCGGAGCGCGCCAAAATTCCGCTCGAATACGAACAGGGTTCGGGCGAACAACAACAAGCGCGGCATCTCAAGGAAACCCTGCTGCAGATTCACGAGCAGATCACGCAACGCTGGCAATCGGCCCTGGCCAATGAAGCCAGCGGACAGATCGCCCGCGATTACCTCGTCAAACGGGGTGTCGCCGCCGAGGCGGTTAAATTGTTTCGGCTCGGCTACGCGCCGGACCTTTGGGACGACACGGTGAACTGGGCGAAAAGCAAAGGACACGACCCGGCGCTGGTGGAGAAGGCCGGTCTGATCCTGCGCAAAGAGGGGGGCGATCACTATTACGACCGGTTTCGCGGGCGGTTGATGTTCCCGATTTGCGACGAACAGGGCAGGGTGATCGGCTTCAGCGGACGCGTCCTGAGCGGCGACGACAAAACGGCGAAATACGTCAACTCGCCTGAAACGCCGATTTTCATCAAGAGCAGGGTCTTCTTCGGGCTCGACAAATCCAAGCGGGCGCTGTTGGAGGCCGGGTTTGCGGTGATTTGCGAAGGCCAACTGGACCTGATCGCGTGTTTTATGGCGGGGATTCAAAACGTGGTTGCGCCCCAGGGCACCGCCTTCACCGCCGACCAGGCGCGCATGCTGAAACGTTACGTGGACGAAGTGGTCCTGTGTTTCGATTCGGATGAAGCCGGCCAGAATGCCGCGGTTCGGTCGCTGGATCATTTGCTGGAGTCCCGTCTCGCGGTGCGGGTGGCGGTTGTGCCGGCGCCGGACGACCCGGACAGTTTCATCAAGGCGCATGGTGGCGAAGCGTTCCGTAAGCTCGTGGAGCAGGCGGAGGGTTTCTTCGATTTTCATCTCCACCGTTTGTGTTCGGTGAACGACGCAGCGACTGACAAAGGGCGCATGGCGGTGTTGCGCGGCATGGCCGAAGCCGTCCACAAAACCGGCAGCGCCGTCCTGGTGGATAAATACGCGCAGAAGACCGCGCTGCGCCTGGGTGTTTCCCCCGACGCGGTCCGGGCCGAGTTCAAAAAGGCGTCCCGCTCTTATTCTCGCGCAACCGAAGAGGCCGTGGAAATGCCTGATGAAGGGCCGGCCGTACAGCCTCCATCTCCCCACGAATCGTGGCTGTTGAAACTGCTCTTTCTGCACGAGTCATTGCTGGAATGGGCCGTCCAAAACCTGGACCCGAACTGGCTGCAGCATCCGCTGATTCGGCAAGTGGTTGCGAAAAGGCTCGAGGCGCAGCGAAATAATACCTGGCAGAACCTGGGAAGTTTCCTGGACGCGTGCGAAATGCCGGAGATGCAGAATCTGATCACGGAGGCGGCGGCGGAACAGCGGTCCATTCCCCGCCCGGCTCAACAACTTTGCGATGTCACGCTCAAATTGCGCAACCAGTTCATCGATCGTCAGATGCAGGAATTGACCCGGCGAGCGAACCAGCCGGATACCGACGACGCCACGCGGCTGGAGTTGCTGCGGCAGCAGAAAGAAATCCGGGAGCTGAAACGCGTGCCGTTGGCCGCGCCGGTTGATTGAAGTGGCGGTGATGGTCAAATCGCCGCTCGAAGAAAACGGCGTGTATTAAGTTTGCCGCGCTCTGACGAGTGCGGCTACGGGGTTTTGAATGCGGGAGTTGGTAGTGGTACAGTTTGGCCAAAAAATGGTGGTGCGAGCGTCTGTCCCGCTGTGGCGGTGATCCGCGCGAGGCGCGATCGCCTTGGAGGGAAGCGCTTTGTCGCTTCCCTGATTTCTTGGGCGCTGACGGAGCAGTGCCCTCCAATCAACGCGGGGCTCGCCGGGCCTTCGCCGCGAAGCGGAGCCCCTTCAGAGTGTTACCCGCGCGGTGAGGACAAGGTGTTAGCTATCCGGTGAGCAGATTCGGAGTCTCGCCCCACCGGACCGTGCCATGGTGGCGGCGTCAAGATGTGCCCCCGGGGAGCGCTGAAGGCCGTTTCGTGCTTGCATCGGTCTTTTCATTGGCCCTTTACTAATGGCAACGAACTGAGCGAGGCCTTATGATTTTTTTCTACACCGTTTGCCTGGTAGTGGGTTTGATGTTCACTTTGATCAGCGCGATTGCCGGTCATTTCTTTGGCGGTCACGATGGGCACGACGTGGGGACCGGCGGGCATGCGGAGGCGGGATTCGATGACAGCGGCGTGCCCGGGATTTCGTTTTTCAGCCCCCTGGTGCTGGCTTGTTTCATCACTGCTTTTGGCGGATTGGGTATCGTGTTCAGTGGAATCAAGGCGACTCAAGGCGTCTGGTTGAGCGCCCCACTGTCAGTGGCCGGAGCGTTTTGCATCGCCGCATTCGTGCTGTGGCTGTTCAATCTTGTCTTCAGCAAGTCCCAGAGTTCCAGCGAATCCCACGTGGCGACTCTGGTGGGGCAGACGGCCACACTCATCACTCCGATCCCGGAAAACGGGGTGGGCGAAATTGCGTATGTCCAGGGCGGGACCCGCTACTCGGCGCCAGCCCGATCCGTGAACCGCGGCGCGGTCCCCCAGGGGCAAACCGTGCGTATCACCCGGGTCGTCGGCACCCAGTTTTACGTTGAGCCCGTGAACTTTGCTGCTTCAACCACCACAACTGACCGAAAACCCTTATGAACCTGTTACCTGTTCTGGCCGCCATCGAAATCCCCTGGATCAGAGCCATCGCGATCGGGAGTGTAGTCGTCATCCTCCTCTTTATTATCGGAGGCATTTTTGCCAGTCGTTACACAAAAGTTGGTCCCAACGAAGTCCTGGTGATCTCTGGCCGCAAGCGCAAGGTCCTTGATCCGGACGGCAATGTGCGCCAGGTGGGCTTTCGAGTCGTCAAGGGTGGCGGTGTCCTGGTCTGGCCGGTCCTTGAAAAGGTGGACATTCTCCGGCTCGAACTAATGACCATCGACGTGCAGACGCCAGAAGTCTATACGAGCAAAGGCGTGCCGGTGAAAGTGGACGGCGTAGCGCAGATCAAGGTCAAGGGTGACGACATCTCCATCGCCACCGCCGCCGAGCAATTTCTCAGCAAAGGCACCGACGACATCAAGAACATCGCCATGCAGACCCTCGAAGGCCATCTCCGGGCGATTCTCGGGACGATGACGGTCGAGGAGATTTATCAAAACCGCGATGCCTTTGCCTCGAAAGTCCAGGAAGTGGCGGCGGGCGACATGGCGAACATGGGCCTCGGCATCGTCAGCTTCACCATCCGTGACATCCGTGACACCCAGGGTTACCTCGATGCCCTCGGCAAGCCGCGCATCGCCCAGGTCAAGCGCGACGCCGTCATCGCCCAGGCTGAAGCTGACCGGGACGCGATGATCAAGTCGTCGCAGGCGACACAAGCCGGACAGGAAGCGAAGTTCGCCGCGGATACGAAGATTGCCGAGGCCCAACGCGATTATCAGTCAAACGTGGCGCAGTACCAGGCAGCGGTGAATCAGAGGAAAGCCGAAGCCGACCTCGCCTACGACCTGCAAAAATTCAAGACCGGCCAGTTGGTGAAGGCCGAGGAAGTGCAGGTCAATATCGTCGAGAAGCAAAAGCAAATCGAATTGCAGCAGCAGGAAATCCTGCGCCGGCAACGCGAACTGGAAGCAACCGTGCAGAAGCCCGCCGACGCCGAGCGCTACCGGGTCGAGACGCTGGCCAACGCGAAGAAGTTCCAATTGGAAACCGAGGCGGCGGGTTCAGCTTCGGCGACGAAAGCAACAGGTTTCGCCGGCGCCGACGTGACCAAGGCGACCGGCATTGCGGAAGCGGAGGCCAACAAGGCGCGCGGCCTGGCCGAAGCCGCCGTGATTGAAGCGCAAGGCAAAGCGACCGCCGAAGCGATGCGTGTGAAAGCCGAGTCGTTCAAGCAGTACAACGAAGCGGCGGTGATCGAGATGATTGTGCGCGTGCTGCCGGATGTGGCCGGCAAGATCAGCGAACCGCTCGCCAAGACGGAAAAGATCGTGATCATCAACAGCGGCCTGGGAACGGGCGGCGCCAGCAAGCTGACCGGCGACGTCACCCAGATCATCAGCCAGTTGCCGCCGGTGGTGGAGAGCCTGACGGGCATCAAGTTCGAGAAGCTGCTCGAGCAGGTGCCGGCGCTGAGGAAGGCGATGGAGAAAGATGCGGAGGGGAAGGGCAGCGCTGCCAAGTAGGGCAGGGGAGGCGGTTCACGGCAAGCCTCCACGACCGCAAAATCGCGCATGGAGACCAGGGGACTGGTTGCAGGGGTAGGGCGCGATGTCCCTATCGCGCCGGCGAGCGGCGGGCTGGGGACAGCCCGCCCTGCCTTCGGGTTGATGGAAAGTGGATGGTTGGTAGAGCTCTCGGAGCTCCTGACAGCTTAGAAAACCTATGAGACTCTGTCGTTCAGAAAAGGATCGAAGGATTGCCGGGGTCTGCGGGGGGCTTGCGGAGCACTTTGGCTTGTCGTCGTCGCGCCTGCGCGTCGTGTGGGTTTTGGCGACATTGCTCTCGGCGGCTTTTCCCGGCGTCGTCCTTTACCTTGCCTTATGGTATTTGCTGCCGAAAACTCCGCCGGTGCTTGAATCGCCGCCGCTCCGGCCAGAGAAACAGAGTGGGTGAGTGGGAGGAAGAGCCATGAGCGGCTCAGGCAGGAGACCGGTGTGAACGATTCAGTTGAAACGAAAATCTGTCCGTTTTGCGCCGAGCAGATCAAGGCGGCGGCGCGGGTGTGTCCTTTCTGCCAGTCACGTCAGAGTCGCTGGGCGAACTGGTGGTACGAATATGCTGCAGTCTTAATGGGGTTGCTGCTAAGTGTCCTTGCTGGTGTCCTGGTAGAATGGGTGGTTCCTGATGGAGGGGACGCCGGCGGGCGCAGTTTTGCCGGCCACCGGAACGAGCTGGCAGTTGTGGGAACCTCACTCGACCGTACCGAAACCAATCGGGATTTCTGGCTGGTCGGCTACGTGACGAACCGCGGAAAGTATCCCTGGCGGGTTCGTGCGCTGGAAGTGCGATTTGTTGATTCTCGAGGTTCTCTTCTCGACGTTCGTCATTCAAACGTCCAGGATCCCTTTGTGGTATCTCCCCTGCACGATCACCCAGTAAGAATTTGGCTCGGGGAATTGGCTTTTACGAACGCCGAAGTTGCCCCGCAGGTCCTTGTGCAAAGAGCCACAGACGGCGACCGACCACTGAAACGCGATTAAGTACTTTTTGGCATGAGCGACGAAACCACGAGAATTTGCCCGTTTTGCTCCGAAACAATCAAATCGGCGGCAAAGCTTTGCCCGAGATGTCGTCAATGGCTTGTGATTCGATCGTTTCGCCACCCGTTGGTGAGCATGCTTGTGCTGGGTGTGCCAATGCTTGGGATATTTGTCATTTTTGGTGTAACATTCCTCTCAATGTTGGGACGCATCGAGAATCCTAGGCCGAATTACAGCGAGTTCCGAGACGCGATCAACATTTTGGAGTCCAGGATGAACTGGGCTGAGACGCATGATGGTTTGCGTATTTACATTACTGGGATTCTCACCAACAAGACCTCCGTAGCGTGGCAGAGTCTGGAATTCGATTGTCGGTTCTTTGACGGTGCCGGGAGACTTGTCGACGCAGGCAACGGGCGGGGAGGGATGACGGTGGGTCCGAATGATACCACGGCATTCAGAGTCTCCATTATTCCGACCGTGCCCACCAACAGCTATGCCACGTTCAGGTGCTCCGTGAGCGCAGCTCGCAATGCAAAAAGTTGGCTGTAAAGGTATCTCTATGCGCCTCTTTGAAGCCATTTTAGATGCCAATCACCGCGCGATTGCCGGCGACCAGAGCGCCGGCGTGCGCGTGGCGGACTTTGAAAACGAGCTGCCGGTGGTCGCGCTCACCTGCGTGGACCCGCGGCTCAACGCGCTGTTCCCGAATGTGCTGGGATTGCCCGGGGAAGAGTTCATCTGGCTGCGCACCGCGGGCAACATCCTCACCGGCCCCTTGAGCAGCACGGTGCGGTCGCTGGCGCTGTCGTGCGCCGTCAAAGGCGGAAAGGAGATCGCCATCATCGGGCACACGGATTGCCAGGTCGGCAAGACGACGACGATGCAGTTGATCGAACGGTTTAAAAACCTGGGCGTCGAACGCCATTTGCTGCCGGAAAACATCAACGACTATTTCGGCCTGTTCGCCAGCGAGCAGCAGAATGTGATCAAGGGTTGCGACATCGTCCGGCACAGCCCGTTGATCAGCCCGCAAATTCCGGTGCACGGACTGATGGTGGATGTTGAATCCGGCAAGCTCGAATGGGTGGTGAATGGTTACGAAAACTGGGAAACCCTGAGCAGCCGCTGGAACGAAGCCGTCAACTCCGCGGGTCAGACCCTGGATTCCCTGAAGTCGCTCGGGGATTTCAAAATTGGCGAAATGAAGTTTCCGGAAACCAGGATCGGCGAGGCGGTGACGAAAGCCGAGGACTGGCTGTCGAAGGAAGCGGGCAAGCTGCAGATGAAACCGCTCGAAGAGTCGAAGATCGGCTCTGCCATCGAGTCCGCGGCGAGCATGGCGAAAAAAGTTCTCGATGCCGCGGAGACACATTGGTCCCACCCCGAGGAGCCGGCCAAGCCCCCGCCGGCGCCTCCGAAGATTCCGTATCCCCCGCCGATTCGTCCCCGGATGCGGAGAGGCGGGAAATGATATACGATTTACGATTTACGCACGTCTGGAGGATTTCCACCTTGCCTGCAAATCTAAAATGTAATTCGCTGGTATCTGTGTTCATCTGCGGTTCAACTGCATAGGGGCATAGAGGGTTGGCGTGGACCCGCGGCAGCGCGTCCCTGCCCGATCCGGAAATTACTTCTGGCAAATGCTTTGGAATTCATCTCGAGCGCGTAAATCCCAAATCGCAATTCCCTCAGCCCTTTATCCCGCACAATCGCTCGTGTTCCTGAATCGCATAGCGGTCGGTCATCCCGGCCAGATAATCACAGATGGCGCGATGGAGCCCGGTCCGGCGAATGCGTTTGCGGCTCATGGCGCCGAGCCGGGAAGGGTGCCGGAGATAATATTGAAACAGCGCCTCGAGCATCCGCACTGCCCGGGTGTTCGGTTGTTCGACCAGCGGATTGTAGTAAAGGTTTTTGTAAAGATACCGTCGCAGTTCGAGATTCAATTCGTGCCGCTTCGGGCTGTAGCGAACCAGCGGCCGGGGTTGCCCGCGCACCTGGGCGGCGTTTTGGACATCGGCCGCCTGAATGAGTTTCTCGGTGGTGGCGACGACGTCCTTCACCTGCAAGTCGATGATGCAGCGAATGATGAAATAGCGGCGGCATTCATCGGGCAAGGCCCCGTACTCGCTTTCCACCTTGCGCGTTGCCTGGCGCCAGAGGCGCACGCGGCGGTTCAAATCGTTTTCCGAGAGCAACCCGGAGTCGAGGCCGTCATCGAGATCGTGGCTGTAATAGGTAATCTCGTCGGCCAGGCTGGCCACCTGCGCCTCGAGCGAGCCGGAAGTTCCGCCGAACCCCCTTCGTTTCGTGGGATGGTCATAGGCCGTGTAATGTTTGGCGAGCCCCTCGCGGACTTCCCAGGTCAGGTTTAAGCCGGGGAACCGCGGATACTTCTGCTCGAGTTCTTCAACCACGCGCAGACTCTGGCGATTATGCTCGAAGCCGCCGTGCCCTTTCATGAGCCGGTTCAAGGCCGCCTCACCGCGGTGTCCAAACGGCGAATGACCCAGATCATGCGCCAGCGCGATGGTTTCGGCCAGGTCTTCATTGAGCTTGAGGGCACGCGCGATGTTTCGCGCGACGGCCGCCACTTCCATCGTGTGCGTCAGGCGCGTGCGCAGATGGTCGCCCGTTCCGTTCAGGAAGACCTGGGTTTTGTATTCGAGCCGGCGGAAGGCGCGCGAGTGGATCACGCGGTCCCGGTCGCGCTGATATTCGGTGCGCCAGTCCGGCGGCGCTTCCGCATACTTGCGTCCCCGCGTGTCCGCGCTGAGTTGGGCGCAGGGAGCCAGATGTTGGCGCTCGAGCTGTTCCAGTTCAAATCGGGTGCGGGGCATGTTGCGATTTACGATCTGCGATTTACGATTTACGAACCGATCGTGAATTCTCAAATCGCGTACGAGTCTGAACGGTGGATGCCTTCACGGCTCCGGCGCGGGAATCCTGACTCTCTTCCCGCGAAGTTGCGATTCTGACCTGGAAATGACATAGGAATTCTCCAGGCGTGCGTAAATCGTGAATCGTAAATCGCCAATCAAGGCGCCAACAGCTCCTGGATGGAAATTCCCCGCAATTCAAACAAGCGGCGGATGGCATCCTCAATAAGGTTGTTGGGGCAGGAAGCGCCCGCGGTGATGCCGACGGTGCTGGAGCCGCGCGGCAGCCAGGCGTGCGTTTCGACTTCCTTGTGCAGATGCTGGTTGTAATGAACGATGAGTTTGTCCGAAACCATCTTCGCGGCGTTCTTGATGAAGTAAGTGGGCAGTTTGGCCTCCCCCATCTCGGCCAGATGCGACGTGTTGGAGGAGTTGTAACCGCCGATGACCAACAACAGGTCGAGCGGCTGGCGCAATAACTTGCCCAAGGCATCCTGCCGATCCTGCGTGGCGCCGCAGATCGTGTCGAAGAAGCGGAAATGCCCGGGCAGCGCGGCGTCCCCGTATCTTTGGATCATGGCTTTTTTGAGGCGCCGTTGCACATCCTCGGTCTCGCCGCGAAGCATTGTCGTCTGGTTGGCGACACCGATGGTTTGCAGGTGAAGATCGGGGTCAAAGCCTTCCGAATAAGCGCCTTTGAATTTCTCCAGGAACTCGTGTTTGTCGCCGCCGTTCACAATGTAGCGGCATACGGAGTCCGTTTCCGCGAGCGTGAACACGACGAGATAATGTCCGCTGCCATGAGCGCGAGCTTGCGAACTGGTCGCCTTGGTTTCCTCGTGCCACGCTTTGCCGTGAATGATGCTGGTGACGCTGTCTTTGGAGTACTGCCGGACCCGTTTCCACACACTCATCACGTCGCCGCAGGTGGTGTCCACAAACAAACACCCCTTTTCCTCCAGTTTCCGGCGAGTCAGAACTTCGGTGCCGAAAGCGGGGATAATGACGATATCGTCGGGACGCAGTTGGTTGATCTCGTCGTCCGCAGGCTTGCTGGCGATGGTGACGATACCCATGCGACGGATCTGGTCGTTCACCTCGGGGTTGTGGATGATTTCGCCGAGCAGAAAGATCCGCTGACTCGGGTAAGCCCGTCGCGCGGCGTAGGCCAGGTCGATGGCCCGTTCGACGCCGTAGCAAAACCCGAATTCCTTGGCCAGTTTCACCGTGAGATCACCCGCCGAGAGGATGCTGCCTTGAGCCCGGATGCGTTCGACCAGGCTGCTGCGGTAATGCGACAGCACCTGGGCCTGGACGGCCTCCATGATGTCTGGGCGGCGCAGATTTGTTTTCTGTGGCGCAACGGGGGTTTCGGTTGACATAGTTGGAATTTAGCATGCGGTTGGGGGGCGTCCAGCCGGAAAGACGGGAGGACGTGTTTCCCGGAAATCAAGGAATCCTCTTGAGAAATCTCCGGGACGCCTTTTCGCCTGACCCTGCTTTCTGGTTGCTAAACGCGCCTGATACGGGAATACTTTACCTCCGCGCACCGGAGCGTAGCTCAGCTTGGTAGAGCACCAGCTTTGGGAGCTGGCTGTCGCAGGTTCAAATCCTGTCGCTCCGACCATTTCTGGTTTGCGGTGATGGTGTTGGCCCGGTAAACCGATCCGGCTCGCGTCGAGGGCCAACACTGCAATGTGTGGATTTGCTCCGAGGAGATCGCCCCGGTTTCTGGCTACCTGGAGAATTGTTCGGCTGTTTAAGGCGCTCAGGGATACTGCAGCATGAGCAGGTAAAACATCTGTGGCGAACCCGGAGAAACGGCGTTGGTGAAAATGAAGTTGCCGCTGCCGTCGAACTGGTTGGTGGCAACCGGGGGCTGCCACTGAATCAGCGGCAATGACAGGTTGGTCGTGGACAGAACATAGTAGGTGCCGTTGGTTGTGCCGCCGGTCCCGCTCATCACCAGGTTACCGCCCGCGCGGGTGACACTTCCAAAAACGGGTGGTGATGGCGGCGGCGGCGGCGTAGGACTCGAAACCACGAAGTTGACCTGCCCCGTCGTGTTGGTATCGAGACTGTAGGTGTAACTGAAGCCAGCGGGTGTGGCGCCGAGCACTGGATTTCCGCTCAGACTTCCAGTGTAAGTGAACAGCGTGTTGGTGCTCGCGCCGAATCCATCCCCGTTCGTAATATTGAGCGTGCTGTTGAGGGTCAAAGCACCGGTTGCCACCACAACGCTGGGATTGGTGCCGACGCTGAAATTCACCGTGGATGCGCCGGGCAAATTCAGGCTGTTGCTGACCGTCAGAGTGCCGGCGCTGACCGTGATGGGGTCGGCACCGAATACGTCTCCGGCAGTGGTAGCCGCCTGCGCGTTGTAAAGGGCCAACGAATTGTCGCTGCTCAATCCATCCAGCGTGACCAACCCGCTCCCGGGCGCGCTGTTGGTGAGGGTAACGTCTGCATTGTAGATCGTAAGGGTCTTGTTGCCGGCTGGCACTGTGATCTGGGAATCGGCAAGCCTGAAACCGTCCACGTTGTAAACATCGAACGTCTTTGGCGCGGTGATGTTCACGTGGCTCAACAGGATGTTGGTGACGGGTGTTTCAATCCGGCCCCACACAATGCCAGCGATGCCGCCGCTCGCCACAGTCGCGCTCCCGTTCGGACCGAAGATGTTGCTGATGACGATGTTGCGCCAGATCGGCGTGCCGACCGAACCGACCGTCTGCGTCGAGGCCATGAAGGGAGTGATGCCGGTGGGCGTGCCGTATTCGTTGTAGTAACTGTAGATGACAATGGCGGCGTCCACAATGTTGGTCATGCCGATGTTAAGGTAGGAAAGATTCTGCGCCGTGCCGCCGTTGCCGTTGCCGCCGCTGGTGGCATTGTCGGACTTCATCCGGATGCCGTAATCCGTGCCGTTGAACGTGCAGTTGATCACAGTCAGATTCGAGACGCCGCCCTGAGTATTGCTGCCGATGGAAACTCCGTGGCCGACGCCAAAAGTGCAGTTGGTGACCAGGATGTCCGAGGAAATCGCGCCGCTGCTGCTGCTGCCCAGCGCGATGTTGTCGTCGCCGGCATTAATCGTGCAGTTCTGCACGAGGCAGTTCGTTCCGATCAGGTCAATTCCATCGGTATTGGCTGCGTTCGACGCCGTGGTGTTGATGGTAATTCCCTGAATGGTGATATAACCGGCCCAGTTCTTGAAGACAATGTGCATCTTCGGCGAATTCTGCAGCGTAATATTCTGAATCAAAACTCTCAGGCATTTGGAGAAATAGACCATGTAGGGCGGGTTCGACTGGCTTGCCGACCACCAGCTCGCGCCGTTGCCGTCGATGGTGCCCGTCCCGCTGATCTCGAGGTCGGTCAGATTGGTGGCGGCGAGTGGATAGGCGGGACTTCCCGTGGCGCCGGGGTACTTGCTTTCAGGCAGAAACAGCAGCGTCGCGCCGGCATCAAGTTGAATGTTTACGTGGCTCTTGAGCGTCAAAGCCCCGCTGAGGAACGTGCCGGCGGGAATCTCAACCGTTCCACCGCTCAACCCGTTCGTGGTGGGCCCCGCCGCCGCGGCATTGATGGCGTTCTGGATGGCGGTGGTATTCGTGATCACACCGCCGGACTGAGCGTTGTAAGGGGCATTGGTGATGTTGAGGATATTGTTCGTGTTGATGCTGGGGAGCACCGGCGCTGCCAGCGTTGCCACGGCTGAGGTCAGTGTCAACACCGTTGCCAGCCCGATCCGCGAATCATCTCGCAGGTTCGCAAGGAGTTTCGTCATAAGTGATCTTTCGTTATTCGCGAATCGCATGCCGGTTTGGTGGCCAAACCACAGTCGATTTCCCGATGCGCTTGTTTCGGCGCCGTTGTTCGCCCGGTTCGCCGGGCACTATCCCGAGGGGGTAATGTAACAGGTTCTCTTTCAAATTTCATTACGGTTTTTTGCGGATGGATTTAGAGGCGCCGAGAACTCTTTACCGTTCCCCCGGGCAACCCTCTCCCGGCGCCCGGAACAGCCAACCGTTCGGGCCGACCGGGCGATCGGCCCGAACGGGCAATTCACCCCCGAGGCTCCCGGCGCAGGGCTCGTCCCTGCCCGGATGAAGCCAAAAGAACGCCGAGCGCTCTAGGGCGCGAGTTGGATGCGATAGAACCGCGAGTTGAACTCAACCGCGTTGGTGTCGGTAAATGTGAACGGCAGGCTCGGCGAACTGTTCGTGAAGATGGACTCCCAATTCACGAGGTTGGTCGAGGCCATCACGATGTAATCCGGACCGACGGTGCCGGTATCGACCGTGAGGCTGAACTGGCCGCCGGTGCGGGAAACGGCGCCAAACGCCGGGTACGTCACCCCATTAACAATCACGTTGAAACTCTGGCTGGCGTTCAAGTTAGGCGAGCCGTTGTCCGTGACCGTTATAGTTACAGGATAAGCGGCGTTGGCCTGGCTGACGGAAGGCCGCCAGGTGAACACACCCGTGTTGGGATCAATACTGGCGCCCATCGGCGCGGTCGTCAGGCTGAACGTGAGTGTCTGTGGTGGAACGTCGGGATCATTGGCCACAGTCGGAAGGTTCAAAGTTTCGCCGGGGTTGACGGTCTGATCGCTGATCGCGTTGAGCGTCGGCGCGGTATTGCCCACCGAGAGGGTCACGTTCGTGCTGGTGACCGTTCCGGAGGCATTGCTCACGATGACGGAGTAGGCGCCCGCGTCACCGGCGTAGGCATTGGAGATCGTGAGCGTGGCGTCGGTCTGGCCGTTGAGGTTGGTGCCGTTCTTGAGCCACTGGTAGGTTGGATCCGGGATGCCGGTGGCTGTCACCGTGAAGCTCGCGAGCTGGCCTCCGCCAACGGACTGCGAAGCGGGCTGGCCGACGATATTGGGAGCCAGTTGCGGCGTCCAGCCATACAGCCAAGTGGTGACATTCGTCACCGCCAGCAGGCGCGGATCTCCATTTGTCAATGTCACCAGACCACGGAACGTGACATAGTTGGTCCCCGTAAGGTCCGTGTTTTGGTATTGCCAGAAGTTGAATGTGTTTGTCAGCGAGTCTGGCGGGGACACATAGGCATTGGTGTCAATCATGCAAAAGGCCCATGAAACCAAGCCGCCCGCGGTGCCGTTGGCGCCGGCCAGTGTGATGTTGGTCTTAAGGCCGGCATCTGCTTCCAGCGTGCAATAGACGATCGAAATGCCGTTGCTCGACCATTTCGTGCCGTCCGGCGTCTGCCAATTCCCGGTGGAGGAAGTGGTGCCGTAATCCGTGCGCGCGGCAGTCAGGTTATACGAGCTGGAGAGCGTATTGGTGATGGTGTGCATCACGCACTGGTCGAAGAAGAGGTTGCCACCGCCCCAGACGTAGTCGAAGTTGCCCACGATCCTGCAGTTGTAGAAGAATCCCTGGGACGCGTTGATGTTGGCCAGAATTGTATCCTGACGGCTGATGATGTCGGCGTTGTTCACAATGCACCGCTTGGCCGCAGTGGCAGCGTTGTTTCCTTCAATCATCAACGCTTCGGCCTGCTGGCCGCCTTGCGGCGTGCTGTTGAGGACGGTCAGGTTTTCAAGCGCGATGTCATTCCCGTTCACCTTGAACGCCATCCGGTTGTGTGTGCTTCCATTGATGTTGTTGTTGTTGCCGTAACCCACCACGGTCCCGGAGCGGCTTTGTCCGCGAAAGGTGACATTGTTCTTGGACGAGATATTCACGATTTCCACGTAATTGCCGTCGCGGATGTTGATCAACGTGGGGGTCGTGTTGCTCAGGGAGATGGAGTCCACCGCGCCTTGCACGGTGACAAAGTCGCCGCTGCCGTCGGCGGCCACCACCAGGTTGGTGGGATTGGCCGGACCGGTGGGCTTGGTACTGAACCGCCATGCATTCGTGTCTGCGATGCCCTCAAAATACGCGCCCGCAGCGTCTGCGAAGATCCCGTTATCCATCGTGACATAGTAAGTCTGATTGGAAGTCATCACGCCCGAGTGCGGATAAATCGCCGCCGTGGTGCCGCTGATGATGACTGGAAAATAATTGAACGTCTGAGAATCACCCGAGAACGGACTTCGTGCCTGGACGTTGTTGGTTAAATTAATGCCGGGGCTGACGATCACGACGTTCGAACTCATGTCGATAACATCCACCGGTGTCGTCGTATTGTTCGCGTTGTAGATGCGAACCTTGCCGCTGTTAACGGTCGAAACCGCGCTGTTGAAGGTCACATACAACGGCGTGTCATAGCAGACGCCGGTTGCTCCGTTGGCCGGCGCCAGGGTGGTCTGGGCCAGCGTTGTTGAAACCACGGTGAGCTTGGCGTTCAGGCTGGCGGTCGTGCCCGCGGCGTTGCTGGCGACGATCGAGTAGTTGCCGATGTCGGATCCTTGCGCGCTAACGATCGTCAGCATATTGCCGGTCTGGCCCAGGATGGGGGCGCCGTTCTTGCACCATTGGAGGCTGGGCGTGGGTATGCCGCTGGCCGCCGCTGTAAGGAGGGCCGTGTCACCCACGTTGACCGTAATGTCCGTCGGCTGCGTTGTGATGACGGGGGTGACGATGACGGTCAGGACCGCGCTGTTGGTGAATGTGCCGGCAGCATTGCTGGCCACGATGGAATAAGTGCCCTGGTCGGCTGGATTCTGGACGTTGGTGATCGTCAGTGAAAGACTCGTCGAACCGAAGATGTGGGAGCCGTCATCCGTCAATGGTGTCGCGCCGAAATACCACTGGTAAGTGGGTGCAGGCGCGCCGGCGGTCAACGTGGCGATCAGGTTGGCATTGTTGCCGGCAACAACCGTCTGGTTGGTCGGCCCGGAAAGGACCGGCGCCGTGATGGCGACGTTGACGAAAGCGAAGAGGCTGGTGACCGAGTTGTAGTTGTTGGTGACCACCACGCTGTAATAACCCGTGTCGGTCGATAGTGCGCTCGAAACAGAGTAGGAATCGGTGGTCGCTCCATCAATCGGAGTGCTCGCCGTATTGGTGTCGCTCGTGACGTACCATTGGTACGTCAGAGGCGCGGTTCCGGTGGCGGCAACGCTCACCGTGAACGCCTGGCCATCGACGATGTTAGTGCCCGACGGCTGGCTGGTGATCGTCACCGGATGCGTCACCACAAGATTGATCTGCCCCGCGGTGCTGTCGTCAATCGCAAACGATCCGTCGATGGACCCGCTGACGATGATCGGAGTTGAATTGAACGATCCGGTCTTTGTGCCCGAGTACTGGATGAGCGTGTAAGTTCCTGCAACCAGAGGATCGCCGAGGACGCTGATTGAGATGGTGCTGCCACTATTGATGGTGAGGTTGCCATTCACTACCAACAAGTCGCTGGCTCCCGGAGAATTGGCCACTTCGAAAAGACCGGTTGACCCGGTTTCCATGGTCAGGCTGTTTGCCAGCGTCAGCGTGCCGGGGCTGTTGCCCGGTGAGATCGTGCCGCCATTTTTGACCGTCACCGGACCGGAGATCATGCCCGTCCCGCCGAGGGTGCCGCCATAGACGGTGAAGACGCCTCCGCCCAGGTAATTGGTGAGACCGCTGGTCCCACTCAAGGAATTGGTGCCGTTCACCGAGAGCACGCCGTTGCTCACGATGGTGGGGCCATTATAGACGTTGTTCGTGGCCAGGATCAGCGTGCCGCTGCCGATCTTGGTGAGGCCGCCCCAGTCGCCCATGTTGGCGCCGTCAAGCGGAGAATTCACACCGCCACCTCCGACAATCGCCGCCGTTTGAGTCAGTTTGGTGCTGCCGGCGACGTCAATAATGCCGCCGATCCCGTTCACGATGATCGCGCGAGAACTGGAGGCGTCCGAACCGGTGTAGCGCAGCGCACCGTTATTCATGACGAGAGGACCGCTGGCCAATTGGGCCAGATCGTTGACCTCAACCGTGCCGCCGTTCAGATAGTTGGTGCCGGTCAGGTTGTCGATGCACGCCAGGACCAGTTTCCCGGTGCCGGATTTCGTCAATGACGTGGCGGTGCCGTTGTCAGCCAGCGTCGAATTGATGGTCAAATCTCCCGAGCTGTATTGATGAACGATGAGGTCGGTTCCACTGCCGCCTTTGAGGGTGCCGCCGGTGATCGAGTTGGCGCCGGAGCCCGTGACGAGCAAGCCGCCGGAGGAAAGCGTCAGCGTTCCGCCAAGCGTTACGGCGGAAGAGCCGGTCAGTCGCAATGAATTGATATTCGTGCCGTCGCCGACACTGGACGACGTGCTCGCATTCAGCGTCACGTTGCTAGTCGCTCCCCAATTTGCAGGATTAAGGTCGGCTTGATAACTGCCGGCCGCCAGCGCCGCGATCGTCGTGCCGACTGCCCAGTCGGTGGCCGCCCAGGTGATACCTCCGCTGAGGATGCCGTTCACATTGGCGCTGGTGGTGGTGAAGTTGGCGGTGCCGCTGCCGAGGGCGGCTTTGGTGTAATTCACGGTGCCTCCGACTCTGCGGGTGATCGTGTTCTGGGCCAGGGCGATGTTGTTGGCGCCCGAGTTGGTCATCTGGAGAGACGTGGCACCTGGCAGGATGAGCGCGCCTCCGACGTTTTCGGTTCGATTTGCAGCGGCGTTGTAACGGAAGAACAGCGCCCCACCACCCAGAGTCAGCGGGACATTGGCAGCATTGATGAATTTGGCGCCACCCGTACTATCGCCGTTAGGCGCCGGATTCGGATAGTCGGCAATCATCGTGCCGGCGTTTACAGTCACAAACATTCCGTTTACACCTGCGCTGTTGGCGCGGCTCTGGACGATGGCCGTGCCAGGTGTGGATTTGACCGTGCAGTTTGTGATCATGGTGGAAGGAAATTTAGGGAAGGCCACCAGGCCGTTGCGCAAATCCAGGTTACTCACGTTCAGTTGTCCGATCACCGTCCCGGCGCAGGCAATCAGGCCGTTGTTGTCGAAGATGATGCGCCCATGAGTCTCCGTCGAATTGCCGCTGACACCCAGGTTCGTCACCGACCCGCCGTTGATGGTGAGGGTTCTGTTCGTGACCATGCCGACGCTGGCAGAGATCAGCAGGCTGGCGCCCGAATTGACAGTCACGTCGTCATTCAAGCTGACGACGCTGGTGGCGGCCACTTGCACGGTGCCGGCGTTGATGGTGACCGGGCCGACGTTGGTGTTGGCCGCGGGCGGCTGGAGCACGAGCCGGCCGTTGCCGGCCTTGGTGAAGCCGGTGCCGCCCAGGACGGTGGCGTTCGTGACGATCACGCCGTTGGCTACAGTAATGGTCGGGCTGCCCGTTAGAATCAACGTGTTGCCGCTGACGTTGTAGTTGCCGCTCCCGGCTCCATTGTAGGTCACATTGCCAACGGTCACTCCGGCGGTGTTTGTAATGCTGATGATGCCGGCCGAGCCGTTGTTGGCGCCGATGACCGCGCTGTCGCCGGTGTTCCAGCCGTTGTCGGCCGAGCCATTCGACCATCTGGCAACCGAAGGATCCCAGGTGCCGGCGCCGTCGGTCGGCGCCGCGGGATTGGCGCCGCTGGCATCCCACGTCACACTGCCGGCCCGGGCCGGGAGACAACAACCCAGAGCCACCGCGAGCACAACCAGGGCGCGACGGCTCCCGGAAAGCGAATATTGACCCGATGCAAGACCGGATGAAATCAAATGACGAGCGGGAGAAGGGGGTGTTTTCATAAGCTTGTTCACAGACGGGTTGAGTTCGGCATGACTCGAACGAAAGAAGATGCGGGCACTTCAGGGCGCAACTTGACACCACCACCAAAGCGCGGTGCCGTGCCCGCGTGGAACGGTGAATATATCAGGCAGGTGAGCAAGAGGGGCGTGTCGCTGCCGGATGAATCCGGCGTTCCGGTGGTGGTGTCAAGATGCGCCCCGCGCTTTAAGTACATATAAAAGCGCCCTACAGTCTAACTCAATTTGTGGTTTAGCCTAGCCAGACAAATGTCTGGTTTTGGCCTGGGGTGGGTCGTAGGGGATTATTCCCAAAGACGCAGAGTCGGTTTTCCACGTCGGCCCTCACCCCGGCCCTCTCCCATCGGATGGGAGAGGGTGGCCGAAGGCCGGGTGAGGGTCTGTATCAGGCGCGCAATTGAAAACGCACTTTTGTGACATCACACTAGCCGGTTTTGGCGGACTGGAATTTCAGCACCGCTTCGGTGCGGGAGCGGACGTGGAGTTTGTTGTAAACGTGCCACAGATGCCACCGGACCGTGCTTTCGGTCAGGCTGAGATGGCCGGCGATCTCTTTGTTCGAATGCCCTTCCGCCAGCAGTTCGAGGATTTCCAGTTCGCGCGGTGAAAGTTCTTCCACCTCCGCGGCGGCGGCGACCGGTTCGTGGAACGACGCGATGACTTTGCGGGCGATTTCCCGCGACATCGGCGCGCCGCCCTGCCGGACTTCGCGGATGGCGGAAACCAGTTCTTGCGGGGTGCAGCACTTGAGCAGGTAGCCGCACGCCCCGGCGCGCAGCGCCTTGAAAATCCTCTCGGTATCCTCATACACGGTCACCATGATAATCCGGGCAGAAGGCAGCAATTGGTTGAGCCGGGCGGTGCATTCGATGCCGGAGATGTTCGGCAACTGAATGTCCATGAGCACGATCTCCGGCGCAAGCCGGGGGATGATCTTGAGGGCTTCTTCCGCCGTGGCGCAGGCGCACACGCATTGGCACTCCGGATCGGTGTGGACAAAATCCTCGAGGCTTTCACGAATCAGCTTGTTGTCTTCGACAATGGCAATTCGGGTCATAAAAATCCTCAACTCAAAGGCACTGAAAACCGCACGGTGGTGCCGCGTCCGGGTTCGCCGGCGATTTCAAACCGCCCGTGGAGTTTTTCGATGCGCGCCCGCATGTTGGCCACGCCGTTCATTTCGCCGGTGAGTTCGTTCGAGGGCAGGCCGCGTCCGTTGTCGGCGACGGCCAGGCGCAATTCCTTGTGTTCGACCTGGAGGCTCAAGCGGACCTCGGTGGCGCCGGAGTGGCGCACGACATTGGTGAGCGCTTCCTTATAGGCCAGGAACAACTGGTGGCGTTGCCGGGAATCGACCGGGCAATCGGCGGTTGCCGGCGGGCCGTCCAAACGCCAGGCGATGTTCGCCAGTCCGAGGAAGCGGCCCGCGTAACGGCCCAGATAGCTTTCGAGCGACGCCAGCGAGTCATGCACGGGGTTCATGGCCCAGACGATTTCGTCCAGACCGGCGACCATCTCGCGCGCCGTGCCGCGCACCTGGTCCAGGTACTGGTTGCGTTTTTCATCGGAAGCGGACGCGAACTGCGCCCGCGACGCCAGCATGCTGACGGTCGCAATGTCCGACCCTAGCTGGTCGTGGAGGTCCTGGGCGATGCGGGCGCGTTCCTGTTCCATCGTCCGCTGGTGCTCGACCTGTTCCCGATGTTGAATTTGCGTTTCGAGTTCGGCGGTGCGCTCCTCGACTTGCCGGCGGAGTTGGGTGATCCAGAGGACCATCAGCGCCACCGCGCAGGCCAGCGCTCCCACGATCACCAGCAAATGTTGCAGCGTCCACCAGGGGGGCCGCGCCAGCACCCGGATGTCCGCCGGCCGGTCGAGCAGCAAATCCACCTGGGCGACGTCCGCGCCCAATGCCTGGTATCCGCCCTGGGCACAATACACGCCCGTCAATTCCAGCCGGCTGCCGATGCGCAGTGAGGGCGCCGCCTCAGATGTGTTCAGTCGCCCGAGAAATCGCCACGATCCCGCCTGCATTTCCAGCACGAGGTTGGTCGGCGTCTCCTTCAGGCCCGTCAGCAATCCCTGCACCCGCACGCGGGTCGAGTCCAGGTTCGCCCGGATCAAATCGTCCGGGGAAAGGCTTTTGGGTTCCGGCACCGCGGCGTGTCCGGTTTTGCGGGCGACTGCGCCGCGCAACACGGGAGCCGCGCCGCTCAATTCCGGGAAGCCCACCGCTTCAACGAGGTCGCCCACCTGCAGCCCCAGGGGTTGCTTGGCCTGGAAACGCAGACCGTCGGCCCCGTCCATGGTGAAATAGTCCGCCCCGCGCACGTAAACCACCTGCACCCCCACTTTCACCCGGCGGGAAACATCAAACGCGGGATCGAATCGCATCAGCGCCGCCGCGGTTGTTTTCGGCAGCGAGAACACGTCTGCGGGGGCGGGTTGATCCACGATCATATCCACGTCATACATCCGAATCTGCCCCACCTTCAGTCGCAGAGTCGGATGCCAGTCGGCGAACATGCAGCCGCGCAGACGAACGACCGCATTTTCATATTGTTCCAGCGGCGCCGGTTTGACGCCGACCTTGCGCAAGTCAACCTTGAGGATGCCGGCGCGGGTGCGCAGCATCACCCGCGACCACCCGTTCGAACGATCGATGAGATCTTCAACCAGGCCTCCGATATCGACCCATTGAGAATCCAGGCTGCCGTTCATGAGCTGATCCCAGGCTGGATGCGCGGGTTCGGGCAGATTTCCCCGGCCGAGGCGTTTCATCTGCCGGAGCTTAGCGATGCCCGGCTCATCCGTCACCCCCTCGATTTCCAGAAAGTCGCCCACGTCCGGCAGATCGAATCGCCGGGTCGACGAATCGACGTAAAGCCCGACCGTGGAATCCTGGATGACGAAAGCCTGCCGATCCGGCTGAACCCCCGTCACCACGCCTTGAATTCTCAACGGGTATCCGCGGCGGGCCTCCTGCGGCTTCAACTCACGAACCGCGCTCGCGGCGGTCAACAGGGGAAGCGCGAGGGTGTTGACATCGGCCGCCGCGGTCGTCTCCCCATGAAACGCCGCTTCGAGCAGATGGATCTCCTCCCCGCTCGGCACCAGCAGCACGCCCGCTACCCTTTCTCCGTTCAGGTTGAAGGTGCTCTGGCAGAATCCAACCGCCCGAATCCTGCTGTTCAGCAGTTGCGCATCCGACAAACCGGCGTCGTCGGCGAGTTCGACTCTCATGCACCCGGCTCCCGCGCGCAGTTCCATCTGCAGGCCCGCGGGCTGCTCTCGTACCAAGGTGACCTTTCCCTCCACCTGCGCCCACTGGCCGCCTTCCGCGTCGTCGGGCAGCAATTGACCGATGGCCATCTCACGGGGTGACGGGAACGCTGTCCGTCCGATCACGCTCAACTGCAACGTCGGCTCGCCGACAAACAGCCTGCTGCCGTCATCCGATTTGAGGTAGAACCGATACAGGCCCGCACGCGGCACTTCCAGGTAACCGGCGAACTGCAAAGCCACATTGCTGTCGCGGGTCCTGGCTCGAATGTCGAAGTTGGCCGCTTTTCCAGTTTTGACCGGCGTCAACAGGCTGAAATCGGGCAGGCTTGCCCAGTCGCCTTCGTAACACCGAAAATCCACCCCGTTGACCAGCCGGCTGTCGCCACCCGAGGCAGCGGTTTCGTTCCGCAGCAGTGCCGAGTCCGGAACTCTCTGTCGAGGCAATCCGCCGCCCTCGTAGCTGACGTTCAAGCCGAACCTGCCCACCCGGTTAAACCAATCAACGCCGATCGGATGCCGGCCGGCCGAGAGGTAAACCGACCCGCTCTTTTCGACCATCGAATGGATGCCGTCGTTCTCGACCACGGGTCCCCGGGCTCCGATCTGAAACGCGGCCCCTCTTCTCACGATGTTTCCGCTTCCCGTCAAACGCACCCAGTCTCCCGACTTCACAGAATGGCCCTGCAAATCAGCTTCGAGCTCTTCTGTCCCGGAGCCGTCGTGCAAAACGAACCGTCCTTGAGCCGGGTTCACCCACCAGACGTCTCCCTCCAACCGAAAAGAATAATTGGTGGCCGGATCTTGCGCGGCCAGCAGATGGAGCGACAGGACCTGGGTCACGACGAAGGGCGGTGCCCCGGGCGCCAGCCCGGTGCCGGCGTGTCCTTTCACCGCCAGACCTCCGATCAGCATCAAACTGCAGCCTGTCACGCCCCGCCTCAGCCGGCGCAAAAGGGTCAAACGCATGGGAAAAGGATATCGTGTCCGATCTGTTTTTGCACGGCAATCTCCTGCAAGAAACATTGAAAATCAGGCACTCCCTTCGCCCGGCCGCAACCGGCCCTTTAGTTCAACAGGAAACCCTCCGGCTTTGCCTGAGGACTGGTAAAGTTTGACAGCCCCAGGAATGAATCCCTGGACTGACATAGGGTAGGGCGCGTCACTCCGTGCGCGCCGTTTTGGAGCCAACGCATGTGCCCCGCTATTCGCGGCGCGCAGAGGACTGCGCGCCCTCCCATTTCATTTTCACGACCAGCTTCAGGTTTGCAGAAGTGCGCTTTTTTCAAGCAGAAATGCCAAACCCATTATTAAAAAGACTTGGGCGGGGGTCACCCAGGCGGCTATAAAGGTTGAGCACTGCAATCAACCGCCTTGACTTGTTGGCAACAATGAAAAGAGTTACGAACACGGGTAAAGTCAGCCCCAACTGCTTCTCTTCTGCGTTCATCCGTCTGTTGCTGTTAGCCCTGTGGTTGCCCGGTTTCACCGGCAGGGGGGCGGGGGTTTTCGACGTCCGCCATTATGGCGCCAAAGGCGATGGCAAGACACTCGACACCGCCGCGATCCAGCAAGCCCTGGATGAGTGCGGCAAGAGCGGCGGCGGCACCGTGCATTTTTCAGCCGGCACTTATCTCAGCAAACCGATCGTGATTGGAAACAGAACCGTGGTGCAACTCGACGCCGGCGCCAGACTGCAGGCCACGGATGACCCGGAGGATTTCAGGAAAGCCGGAAGCTCGAGTTACATCCATTTTGTGACCGGCAAGAACCTCACGGACGTGGCCCTTGTCGGTCCGGGAGTGATCGACGGCGCCGGGGCGAAATGGTGGGTCCCGGCGGAGGAAGCCCGGCGCAAGGTTCGGGGTTTTACGCTGCCTCGCCCCAATTTAATCGTGCTGACCGGCTGTAAAAATGTGCGTCTGGAAAACCTCACACTGCAAAACTCGCCCAAATTCCATTTTGTGCCGGCCGATTGCGATGGGGTGCTGGTCTCGAATGTCACCGTCCTCGCGCCGCCCCGTTCGCCCAATACCGATGCCATCGACCCGAGCGGCAGCCGGCACGTCCTCATCACGAAATGCCGCATCGACGTCGGCGACGACAACATCGCCATCAAATCCGGCAAGAAGATCGCCGGCCACGAATTCGCCTGTGAAGATATTACGGTGACGGATTGCACGTTCCTGCACGGACACGGAATGTCGATTGGAAGCGAGGCGGTGGGCGGCGTGCGGAACGTGATCGTGCGGAACTGCACCTTCGAAAACACCGAGAACGGGCTGCGGATCAAATCGCAGCGCGGCAAAGGCGGAGTGATCGAGAATATTGGCTACAGCGACATCACGATGAAGAACGTCGATCCGGCGATCACGTTCACATGCTATTACGCGACCAATTCGGCCCAGGACGCAGTGCAACACGATCTTCCCGCGGAAGACGCTTCGCAGACCGTGAACCAGACAACCCCGGTTTATCGAAACATCCGCATCAGCAATTTAACCGCCACGTGCCCAAGGTCGGCGGGTATGATCATCGGCTTGCCGGAGAGTCCGATAGCGAATGTGTTGCTGGAAAACGTCCACATCACTGCGGCCAGGACGGGGTTGTTGATCAGGAACGCCAAGGGGATTCAACTGAAAGACATTCAGGTATCGGCCCAGGCGGGCCCGCCGGTTATTGTCGAAAATGCGGAAGTTAAAGGCTTGGAGGATGCCAAAGGTGCGGTGCGGAAATGATCCGGCTGTCTGCGCGCTTGTCGCCGGGGCATTCCTGGCGGCACTGAGCACTGCCGCCGCCCCGGAGCCGGGCGGCGGAGTTTATGAGAAATCCGCTGAAATCGGGGTAGTGGCACAGCTTAGCCGAACGGTGGGTGAGGCGAGCGTCCTCGAGAGCCGGAAAGCGAAAGAGCCTTCCGACCAGCGGCTTGCCAGGAGTTTCGCCCCGCCAAACTGTGCCACTTCCGAAATCAGCGGTGGTTTGACAACCGCCGCGGCGCGCCCGTTGGACTGGTCGATTCGGATGGCCGATTCGGAGCTGGAACGGTTGGGCGACAGGCTGGCCTGGAAGCCGGGAGGGCGTGCCAAGTGGGACTATACCACCGGGTTGTTCACGTTTACGCTGCTCCAGCTCCATGAGCGCGTGAAGGAGGCGCGCTATCTCCAGTTCGCGAAGGATACGGTTGGCTCTTTCATCACGGCGGACGGCCGGATTAGCGGTTACAACTCGGAGGATTACAGCCTGGACAACATCAATCCGGGCCGGACGCTGCTCGAACTCTATCGGATGACGAAAGAACTGCGGTACAAGGAGGTGGCGGGGTTGCTGCGCCGGCAACTTGCCGCCCAGCCGCGCACCAGCGAAGGAGGGTTCTGGCACAAGAAACGTTATCCGGATCAAATGTGGCTGGACGGGCTTTACATGGCCGCTCCGTTCTATGCCGAATACGCCGCGCTTTTCCAGGAGCCGGCCTCCACCTTCGATGATGTGGCAAAACAGATTCGTCTGGTGGCCAAACATACCTACGACCCGGGCACCGGCCTGTTCTTTCATGGCTGGGACGAGAAGAAACAACAGGACTGGGCCAGCAAAACCACCGGCACCTCCTCCAATTTCTGGGGTCGCGCCATCGGATGGTATGGCATGGCCCTGGTGGATGTGCTGGACTGGATGCCGACCAACAACCCGGCTCGGCCTGAGATCATCGGCACGCTGCGAAAGCTTTGCGCCGGCATCCTGAAGTACCAGGATCCGGAGAGCGGGATTTGGTATCAGATCGTCGATCAGGGGGGCCGTCAAGGCAATTACCTGGAAGCTTCGGCCTCCTGTATGTTTGTTTATGTGCTGGCCAAGAGCTTGAACCATCGTTATCTTACGCGCGACGTCGAACCGGCGGTTCTGAAGGGTTACAACGGCATTATCACCAGGCTGATCAGGGAAGACAAAGAGCGTCAGGTTTCATTGACGCAGTGTTGTTTGGTGGCTGGTCTGGGGTATGGCCGGGACGGATCTTATGAATATTACATCAAAGAACCCATTGGTGATAACGACCTTAAAGGGGTGGGGCCCTTTATCCTCGCCGGGCTGGAGGTGCACCGATTGCTCGGCTTGCCAGACCCGGCGCCGGCTGGCGGACAGTAGCGTTCCTTTCGATCCGGATCAGGGCCGATCCGCCATTATGGTGTCCCTGACGCTGCTTTACAACGCCGGTCGCCGTGCCAAATCGACAAACCGCCCCCATCCCAGCCCTCTCCCATCGGATGGGAGAGGGTGGCCGAAGGCCGGGTGAGGGTCTGTATCAGGCGTGCAATTGAAAACGCACTCTTATGACACCACACTAGAAGGGCCGGGGAATTGGGTTTTAAGCGCATCCTTGACCTCGCGCGGTGCACAAATCTCAAGGGAATGTGCAGAATCTCAGGATTTTCTCCGAAAAGATCGGGTTTACGATATTAGCCTGAGCTCAAATTCTGTTATGGCTAGACTCCTGAAACTGGAAAAATTCTCGTTCGGGGTGGGTGATCGGTTCGCTCATCAGGCCCCGGCCCAACTTCGTGCGTGCCTGATGGCGTCCCAAAATGGGGCTGCGGTAATTCCCGTGTGGAATAAATCCAACCGGGAACATCTGATTATCGGATCGGAGCCGGCCAGCACGCGAGCGGCGGCGGATGCGGCCGTGAAGGCACTGGGCTGGAAACGGCCTTACCACGTGGATGCGGATCATATTCGCCAGGAAACGGTGGACCGGTTCCTGCCGTACTCGGATTTCTACACGATTGATGTGGCGGATTGGCTGGGGAAACCGGCGGCAGCAAGCGATGTGGATGCTTTTATGAAGCGCCACCCCGAGCTGATTGGGACCATTTCTGTTCCGGGAATTGCCAAGCCTTTGGTGACGCCGCGCGCCGAGATCGAACGGATTGTCCGCAAGTATTTGCTGGCCGTGCAGGAGGCCGGAAAGATTTATCGCTATATTGCCCGTGCGAAGGGCGAGGGAGCGTTCATCACCGAGGTTTCCATGGATGAAACCGAGGCGCCGCAAACGCCGCCGGAACTGCTGGTGATTCTGGCCGGAATGGCGGACGAAGGCGTTCCTTTGCAGACCATTGCGCCGAAGTTTACCGGCCGGTTCAACAAGGGCGTTGATTACGTTGGCGACGTTGCCGTGTTCGAGAAGGAGTTCAACGACGACCTGGCGGTCATCGTCCTGGCTGTCGAGCGATACGGTCTGCCGGAGACGCTCAAGTTGAGCGTGCATTCGGGCAGTGACAAGTTCTCGATTTATGGGCCGATCCGCAAGGCGCTGGCGCGGTTCGATGCCGGGTTGCACCTCAAAACCGCGGGCACGAACTGGCTGGAAGAACTCATCGGGATGGCGGAGGCGGGGGGAAACGGCCTGGCGCTGGCCAAGCAGGTTTACATCGGGGCCCTGGCACATATTGATGACCTTTGTGCTCCGTATGCCACGGTGATCGACATCGACCGACGCAAACTGCCTTCGGCATCGGAGATCAGCGGCTGGAAGTCGGAACAGTTCGTTTCCGCATTGCGCCACGACCAGCGCAACCCGGCATACAATCCGCATCTGCGCCAGTTGTTGCACGTGGGTTACAAGGTCGCGGCCGGCATGGGCGCGCAATACCTGGAAGCGTTGAAGACGTACGAAGCCGCAATTTCACGGAATGTCACGCAGAATCTTTACGAACGGCACCTCAAACCGCTGTTTGTCGGGGAAACGATACCGAAATCGCCTGGATCCGCCGTTCCCCGCACAACCGCAGCCCGAACAATATGAAATTCATTCACGAGGATTTTCTTCTTCAAACACGCACCGCGCGCCGGCTCTATCATCATTACGCCGAAGGGGAGCCGATCCTGGATTTTCACTGTCACCTGTCACCGCATGACATCGCGGAGAACCGGCAGTTCAAGAATTTGTTTGAGATCTGGCTTGAGGGCGACCATTACAAGTGGCGCGCCATGCGTTCCAATGGCGTGGATGAGCGATTTTGCACAGGCAACGCCGATCCCTTTGCGAAGTTCCAGGCTTGGGCCGCCACGGTGCCGCATACGTTGCGCAATCCGCTGTACCACTGGACGCACCTGGAATTGAAACGCTATTTTGACATCGAAGAAATGCTCGATGAAGCCAGCGCCGCCCGTGTCTGGAAGGAAGCCAACGAGCAACTCGCGTCGCCTCAACTAAGCACGCAGGGCATTCTCAAAAAATTCGACGTCAAGACGGTCTGCACCACCGACGACCCCAACGATGATCTGAGTGCGCATAAAGCCATCGCCCTCTCGAACCTGTCCACCACGGTGCTGCCCGCTTTTCGCCCGGACAAGGCGCTGGCGGTTGATCGACCCGAACAGTTCATTGCCTGGTTGAAGCGGCTTTCCGAAGCCAGTGACACGGATATCCACAACTTCGCTGCTTTGCTTGAAGCCTTGCGCATCCGCCATGACTATTTCCACACGCAGGGTTGCCGGATCTCGGACCATGGCATGAACCAGTCCTATGCGGATTTTTGCACGGAAAAAACCGCGGCGGCGATTTTCGGCAGGACCCTGAAGGGCAAACCGGCTTCGCCCGCCGAACACGCGCAATTCGGGGCGTTTATGATGTTGTTCTTCGGCCGGCTGGACGCGGAAAAGGGCTGGACCAAACAGCTCCATCTCGGCGCGTTGCGAAACAACAACACCCGCCTGCTGCGCCAGTTGGGCCCTGATACCGGCTTTGATTCCATCGGCGACTTCCCGCAGGCGGCGGCGCTGGCCGTCTATTTGGATCGGTTGGACCAGGAAAAGGCGTTGCCCAAGACCATTATTTACAACAACAACCCCGCCGATAATTACGTGTTTGCGGCGATGTTGGGCAATTTCCAGGACGGCGCTATTCCGGGCAAGGTCCAACTGGGGGCCGGCTGGTGGTTCCTGGATCAGAAGGAAGGGATTGAGTGGCAACTCAACGCCCTCTCCAACCTGGGCCTGCTCTCCCGCTTCGTCGGCATGATCACGGATTCGCGTTCGTTTATGTCCTACCCGCGTCACGAATACTTCCGGCGCGTACTCTGCAACCTCATCGCGCGCGACGTGGAGAACGGCGAGATCCCGGATGACGACATGCTGATCGGTCCGATGATTCGCAATATCTGCTACGGAAATGCCAGGCAGTATCTGGCGCTCCCGGAAGCAGCCAACGGCTCAAACGGCGACAAACGCAAACGGGGCGCCGGCCGCTCCAACGGGGAAACCGCCCTGCGCCCCGGCAACAACAAGCATTGACAGCCTCGACGGCGCGCCTTTACGCCGGACCGTCCGCCACCGTCCGGCTCATCCGAGGGACGAGCCGCGACCGGTGGTGTCTTAATTTGAAAGGTGGGGACGCGCTGCGGCGCGTCCGGACGCGACGCAGCACGTCCTTGCCATTGGATGTATTCAACAAAAGTTCAAACTAAGACACTACACGGCGACAGGCGCCGCCGAGCCGGATCCGTAATCGATGACCCGGTTCCATTACTGGATTTTGTCCCACGTGGGACAAGGTTTTGCAATGGTGGATACTCATGATGAAAATCAGCGTTCCGCTCGCTCTGCTGTTGTTCGCGGTGCCAACCTTGTGCCCCGGGGCCACGCAACTTACGGTCCAGGCCATCAACAAGATGCCCATTGCCCGCGCCCGGCAAACGATCGAGCTTTCCGCCACAGACCTCAGGCCGCTCGGCGAAAGCGATCTTCGCAGGATTCATGTCCAGGACGCTGCGGGCGCAGAAGTGCTGTGCCAGGCCGTGGACACGGATTACGATGAATACCACGCGCCCGATATGGTGATTTTTCAGGCCGATTTTTCACCCGGCGAGACGAAATCGTTCAAGATCAGCGCGGGCAAAAAGCAGGAATACACCAAAAATGACTTCAAGGCCTACGGCCGGTTTGTGCGGGAACGCTTCGACGATTTCGCCTGGGAAAACGACCGGATCGCGCACCGGACTTACGGCCGGGCATTGGAAACCTGGAAAGGCGAGCCGCTGACCAGCAGCGCCATCGACATCTGGTCCAAACGCGTGCCTTCTCTCGTCGTCGATGATTGGTACATGGTGGACAACTATCACACTGACAAAGGGCAGGGCTGCGACGATTATTCGGCCGGCACCAGCCGCGGCTGCGGTGGCACCGGCTTATGGGCCGCAAACCGGTTGTGGGTCTCCCGCAACTTTGTCGATTCCAGGGTTCTCGCCAACGGCCCGATCCGTGTCCTGTTCGAGCTGGTTTACGAACCCTTCAATGTCAACGGAACAATGGTATCCGAAGTAAAACGCATTACGCTGGATGCCGGCAGCCAGTTGGATCGCTTTGAAAGCTTCTACAAACGGGAAAGCGGCGCCGAACCCCTGACGCCGGCGATCGGCTTCAAAAAGGTTCGCGGGGCTCAGAAGGATTTCAACGCGGAGCGCGGGTGGCTGGTCATCTGGGAACCGATGGAGAAGAACATGGGCATGCAGGGTCTGGCGGCGATCCTCGACAGCAACCGAGTCGATAAACTGACGGAAGATAAACTGAATGACCTGCTGCTGGTCAAGGCAGGCACAAACAATGCCGTCACTTACTGGGCTGGTTTTGCATGGGACAAGGCCGGGCGGTTCACGACCGCGGAGGCCTGGAAGACCTACGTGGATGAGTTCACCCGGAGGCTGCTTTCGCCTCTGGAACTCAGCGTTTCCGCCGAATGATTCCCGATACCGGGTCGGGTCAGCACCGGAAGGAGAAGGCAAAACGACGCCCTGGCGGAGGGAAGTGCGGAATTATCAGAGCCATTTGCACAAAACCGACGAGTCACGCAGCAGGTCGTCGGCACGAACGGCATCGGACTGCAGTTGTGGGAAGGAACCTATTCTGGTCCCGCCAGCTCACAGCGTTTTTTCGGCCTCCTGTTCCTGCAGTAATCCGCCCCGGGTTGATTGGAGGGCACTGCTCCGTCAGTGCCCAAGAAATTGGAGGGCACTGCTCTGTCAGCGCCCAGGAAAACAAGGAAGCGACGAAGCGCTTCCCTCCGACGCGATCACAGATCGCGAGCGCGCTCATCCCGCCGCGGGCCGGCAAAATGAAGCGCTGCCAACTGGATAAAATTGTTTTCTCCCGGACTGGACTCCGCTATGGATATCCATCATGGCTGCGCCAGCATTGCCGACGGCTGACAGGTTTTGGGATCCATGGTTTCGCTGGTTTGCGCTCCGGCCGAGACTGACGCTTTTCTTGCTGGTGTTGGCCGCACTCGGCCCATTCATCACCAAACCGTTCAACGCGGACGATCCGCTGTTTGTCTGGGCGGCAAGGCACATCCAGTCTCATCCCGCAAATCCCTATGGGTTCGACGCGAACTGGTATGGCAGCTCGTCGCCGATGTGGGAGGTGACCAAGAACCCGCCTCTGGCCTGCTATTACCTCGCGGTCGCGGCGACAGTTCTTGGCTGGAGCGAACCGGCGCTGCATGGCGCTCTTTTGCTGCCCGCGCTGGCCGCGATCCTGGGAACGTACCGGCTGGCCCGCCGTTTCTCCAGCCAGCCGGCGCTCGCGGCGGGCGCGACCCTCTTCACGCCGGTGTTCCTGGTTTCCAGCAGCACCTTGATGTGCGACACATTGATGCTGGCGTTTTGGGTGTGGGCGGCTGTTCTTTGGGTGGAAGGCATGGAGAAGCTTCACGTTAGATCGGGCGCGCAACGGGACCATGAGGCAGAAAAAGCAACCCTCACCTCGACCCCCTCCCATCGGACGGTAGAGGGCGACCTCCGGTCGGGTGAGGGCTGGCTTGCGGGTGGAGGCGGTCCCTGGGTATTGGGGGCTTCCGCGGCATTGATGGCGCTGGCGGCGCTCACGAAGTATTTTGGGGCTTGTCTGATTCCATTGCTGGCCGCCTACAGCTTCATGGACCGACGCCGGATCGGATCGTGGGCGTTCTTTTTTCTCGTTCCCATCGCGGCGCTGGCCGGTTACGAATGGGCCACCCACGCGCTTTATGGAAAAGGGCTGCTGGCCGAGGCGGCGGATTACGCCAGCGCCACGCGGGTTTTGACAGCGGCAGGCGTGGCCAATGCGCTGACGGCGCTGGCATTCACCGGCGGTTGCCTGGCGGTGGCGACGTTTCTCTCACCGCTATTGTGGCGGCCGCAAGCGCTGGTTGCCCTGGCTATTTCGGTCACGGTCATGGGCGTCTTTGTTTTCACAAACAGCGCCATTCTGAAATCGTACGAGGAGTTGGCAGGGACTTCGCGTGGGTTCCTTGAAGTTCAGATCGTTTTTTGGGCGATCGGTGGAGCGAGCGTGGTGGCGTTGGCAGTTGCCGATGCCTGGTCCCGGCGCGATGCTGCTTCCTGGCTGCTGGCGTTTTGGGTATTGGGAACGTTCGTCTTCAGTGGATTCTTCAACTGGATTGTCAATGCTCGTTCCATACTGCCGATGGCTCCCGCCGTGGGTATTCTGCTGGCGCGCCGCCTCGAACTGGGCGGGGGTGCCCTGGCGCATCTCCGGGCGGGGCGGCCGCATGGCATAGCCATGTTCCCAAAGAAACCTTCCTCGGTCTGCCCCGCGGCGGGTGCAATCCTTGCCCTGCTGGTGGCTCGCGCCGATTTTCTGCTTGCCGGAGCCGTCCGAAACAGTGCGGAGTCGGTTTACGCGAAATACGGACGCGGCGGAGGAACGCTCTGGTTCGAAGGCCACTGGGGATTCCAGTTCTATATCGAACAACTCGGGCAAAACGCGAAACCTGTCGTCGCGGGAAGCTCCAGGCCCGCGCTCGGCGATTTCCTGGCCATCCCTCCCAATAACTCGAACATCAATGCCCCCGACCCCAACTATTGGCATCCACTCGAAGCCATGCTCTTCGGCGGACCGCGTTGGCTGACAACGACCAGCCGGGAAATCGGGGCCGGTTTTCATGCCTCGGTATACGGACCTTTGCCCTTTGCCTTCGGCCGTGTGCCGTCGGAAACCGTGTTCACCTATCACCTGGGTGCAGCCCCGCCAGCGGCGCCCCGCAAAGGGCCACCGCGATAACGACTGGTCGGAAGCGCCTTTTTGCAGCAGAAGCGGCGGCCCGTGCCGTCCGCATTTTTGCGGATAGTTGGCAGACGTGCCTATTTTTCAAGCCTGTGTGCACAAAAAAACACTGGCAGAGAGCATGATACTCTGATATAAAACTTTGACAGACGTAAATATAATTCATGTGAACCTATGAACCCCTTGAACTACTTATCACATCGGTTGGGCATTCGCTCATTGGTTGTTGTCGGCGCCGGTTGCTTGTTGTTGCAAAGCGCCCATGCCTCTCTGCTTTTCTCGGAGGGTTTCAACTATACCAGCGGGGGTAACTTGGGCGGGAACTTGAACCCTGGTGGAAATGCTTGGGGATCTGGAAACAATGCGTTGACGATTGCCAGCGGGAATCTGACTTATCCCGGCCTGCAGGATCTCGGCGGCAACGAGTTGTCCGTAGCCTGGGGTCCCCCCAACAGTGCCGGCAGCATCATAAACACTTTCGCCAATGTCACGAGCGGTACTATTTTCTACTCCTTCCTGCTCGATACGACGACGGCTCCCACCGGAGGCAACAGCTATCTGACGTCGCTGAATCCCGGCACGTCCGCTCCGAACGGGGGCTCGGACGCGCTCACTATTTATATCGGAAGCACTAGCACCGCCGGAAGCTATAGACTCGGGGTTCGCACTGGAAGCTCATCTCAGACTTACCTAACGGGACTCTCGGTGGGCAACACTTATCTTGTGGTCGCCGAGTATGACTTTGGGGCGGGTATGGCCAGCCTCTTCTTGGATCCGACCCCGGGTGCCAGCATGCCTGCAGCCGACATGACGGCTACGCCGGCGAGCGGGAAGGCGCCAACCTCCATCGACGATGTGGGATTCAAAGTCGTCTCCGGTTTCAGTGCAGGTTATTTAGTCGATAACCTTTTGATCGGCACGACGTGGGGCGATGTGACTCCTACTCCAGAGCCTTCGAGTTTGGTGTTGGCCGGCATGGGTGCGCTCGGTTTGGCCATTGCCCGGCGAATGCGTCGGTAGTTTCAGTTGCGTTATCTTCACCACAGGCGCTGGATTTCCTCAGCGCCTGTTTTTTTACGGAAAGGCCTGCCCGTTGCCGCCGACCTGTGATGGGCAGCCGTTCTGCGGTGGAAGGAGGTTAGGAAAACGAGTCGTTTCCAGACCAGACATAAAGGATGGCAAAGCACCGAGTTCCGTATAAAATCCGGGGCATAATGCCAAACCCGAAAAGTGCTCCCACGGAAATGGCATTCAGTCCGCAGCCAAAGACCGGGCAAAGGGCCGAACGCCGAAGGCTCTTAGGTGTTTGTATTTTGCTCACGATGACTGTGCTCGTGGTTTTTGGCCGGACATTGTGGTACGGATTCGTCAACTTCGATGATGATGCCTACTTCGCTCTTAATCCTCATGTCCAATTTGGCCTGACATGGGGTGGCATGAAATGGGCCTTTCAGGTCGGATACGCCAACAACTGGCATCCGCTCACATGGTGGTCTCTCATGCTCGACGCGCAGTTGTTCGGCACCGGGCCGTGGGGACCCCACCTCACAAACGTGCTTCTGCACGCGGCCAATGCGGTGCTGCTGTTCCTGCTGCTAAGGCGAATGACTGGCGCACTATGGCCCAGCGCGGTTGCAGCGGCGGCATTTGCGATTCATCCGCTACGGGTGGAATCGGTGGCATGGATTTCCGAGCGCAAAGACGTGTTGAGCGGACTGTTTTTCATGCTCACGCTGCTCGTGTATGCGCAATATGTGCGGAAGTCAGAAGTGAGAAGTCAGAAGTTGGAAGTCGGAAGTCAGACCCCGGATCCTGGACCTCTGTCCTCTGTCATCCGTCCTCTGCGCTGCGGCTGCTATTGGCTCGCTATCCTCTTTTTTGCGCTGGGTCTGATGAGCAAGCCGATGCTGGTAACGGTGCCGTTTGTGATGTTGTTGCTGGACTATTGGCCGCTGGGTAGAATGCAGAAGGCGGAAGAAGGCCGTATCCGTGGATTGATTTGGGAGAAACTTCCATTTGCATTGCTCAGCGCGGTCGCGTGCGCGATGACCCTGCTCGCCCAACGCGAAGGAGTCATGTCGACTGTCAAACTACCTATCACCGTCCGGTTCGACAATGCCCTGGTTTCCGGCGCAACCTACATCCTCCAGATGTTTTGGCCGGCAAACCTCTGCATATTCTATCCCTACCGGTTCGATGCGCCGCTTTGGCAAACCGCGGGAGCGGGCGCTCTCCTGTTTGGTGTCAGCTTCTTGGCGTTGCTGACAGCGAGGCGGATCCCCTGTTTCCCGACCGGCTGGTTCTGGTATTTGGGAATGCTGGTTCCAGTCATCGGGTTGGTGCAGGTGGGCAGCCAGCCGCATGCCGATCGTTACACGTACTTGCCGCACATCGGGCTGTGTCTCCTGCTCACCTGGGCGATCAGAGATTCGACGGTTTCCTGGCGCCACCGCACGTGGATCGTGGGCGTAGTCGCGGCAACAGTAATTGGAATCCTTATGGTGGGGGCCTGGCGACAGACCTGTTATTGGCGCAACAGCGAATCGTTGTGGGCGCACGCCTTGGCCTGCACCTCCGAAAACTTCACGGCTCATGATTACCTCGGCGCCGCGCTCGCGGTGCAGGGCCGGACAGCGGAAGCCATCGAGCAGTATCGCAAAGCTCTGGCGATTCATCCCGCGTTCGCCGATGCCCACAATGACCTGGCCGAGGCGCTTTTCAAGGAAGGGCGGCTGGATGAGGCGGCGGAGCACTTTCGCCGCGCCCTCGATCTCAACCCGCGCCTTGTTGCGGCGCATGACAACCTGGGTCTTCTGTTGGCTCAAAGGGGTCAGACGTCCGAAGCCACCGAGCACTTCCAGAAAGCCGTTGAGCTGGATCCTGAGTATGTCGAGGCGCAAAACAACCTGGGAACGATGCTGGCGGCCCAAGGCCGAGCCGCAGAGGCCGCCAAGCATTTCCAGAGAGTTCTCGAGATTATGCCCGATCACGCCAAGGCCCATTTTAATCTGGCCAATGTTTTTGCGTCCCTGGGGCGGTGGGATGATGCCGTGCTGCATTATGAGAGAGCGGCGGTGTTGGTGCCGGGATCTGCCCGCGTTCACTATCTGCTTGGCGTCGCCCTGGAACGCAAGGGAAAGTTCGCGCCTGCGATTGCACAATTCGAAAAAGTGCTGGAGCTGGAGCCCCGGCACGCCCCGGCTCAGAACAATCTTGCATGGCTGCTGGCGACGTGTCGGGACGCTTCGCTGCGCAATGGCCGCAGGGCGGTGGAATTGGCCCGCCAACCCGAGGAGCTTGCCGGCGGCAAATCCGCGGAGGTCCTCGACACGTTGGCGGCTGCCTATGCTGAAGCGGGAGATTTCGAGAAAGCGGTTGAAACCGCGAAACGTGCCTTGTCTCTCATCACCAACCAGACAAACAATGCTTTGACGGGCGCGCTCGAACTGCGGCTCAAACTCTACGAGGCCAATACCGCCTACCATGAAAGACAGTAACCGGCCGAACTCCCGACGCACGGTCCTCGGCGTGTGCCTTCTGCTGGCTGGGGTGGTGTTTTTGGTATTCGGCCAGACCCTGCGGTATCAATTCGTCAACTATGATGATGGCGGATATTTCTTTTCCAATCCTCATGTCAAAGCAGGATTGACCTCGAAGAGCGTGATTTGGGCGTTTCAGGCCGGATACGCGAGCAATTGGCATCCGTTGACTTGGTGGTCCCTCATGCTCGACGCGCAGCTTTTTGGAACGGGTCCGGCCGCGCCGCATTTGACGAACATCGTGATGCACGCGGTCAACGCGGTGCTGCTGTTTCTGTTGTTAAGGCTCATGACGGGGAGGCTATGGCCGGGCGCGTTCGTGGCTGCGGCGTTCGCCATTCATCCGCTGCGGGTGGAATCGGTGGCGTGGGTGTCCGAGCGCAAGGACGTGTTGAGCGGACTGTTTTTCATGCTCACGCTGCTGATGTATGCGCGCTACGCCCAAAAGATGTCGAGAGTCGAAAGTCGAGAGTCCAGAGTGGCCCTCACCCCAGCCCTCTCCCGTCCGACGGGAGAGGGTGGCCGAAGGCCGGGTGAGGGTTCCTCTGCCCTCGATGCTCGACGCTCGACGCTCGACCATGCGGCTCGCACTGTCCTAGGCCTTCGGCTCTCGGCTCTCGACTATGGCCTCGCGCTTCTGTTCTTTGCGCTGGGGCTGATGAGCAAGCCGATGCTGGTAACGGTGCCGTTTGTGCTGCTGCTGCTTGATTATTGGCCGCTGGGAAGAATGCAGAAGGCAGGAGACCCGATCCTGGGATTGATTTGGGAGAAGCTACCGTTTTTGTTGCTCAGCGCAGCCGCGTGTGCGATGACGCTGCTCGCGCAACGAGAAGGAATCAAATCGATGGTCGAGTTGCCGCTCGGTGTGCGGTTCGGCAATGCTTTGATTTCTTGCGTCACGTACCTTGTCCAAATGATCTGGCCGTTGAATCTGGCTGTCTTTTATCCGTATGATTTGGATGCGTCGATCTGGAAGGCCACTGGCGCCGGCTTGCTGTTACTGTCGATAACCGTCCTGGTGATTTTGGCTGCCAGGCGATCATCTTATCTGGCAGTAGGCTGGTTGTGGTATTTGGGGATGCTGGTGCCGGTGATCGGGCTCGTGCAGGTGGGCGATCAGTCGCATGCGGACCGCTACACGTATTTGACGCAAATCGGGTTGTGTCTGGCGGTTGTCTGGTGGGCCGGGGATTTGACGGGTTCCTGGCGCTACCGTCGCGAGGTGCTCGGCGCGGCGGCGTTGATTTTGCTTGCCGCCTGGATGGCTGTCGCCTGGAAACAGACCTCCTGCTGGCGCGATAACGAAACGCTGTGGACACATGCCCTGGCCTGCACTCCCGGAAACTTCACCGCCTACAGCAACATGGGCGCCACCCTCACCGATCAAGGCCGATTCGACGAAGCCATCGAGTATTATCGGAAGGTTCTTGAACTCAAGCCCGACAGCGCCGGGGCAGAGAACGATTGGGGCAAGTCGCTTATGGGTTTGGGCCGAAACGGTGAAGCCGCCGAGCATTTGCAGAAAGCAATCGAGATCGACCCCAACTGTGCAGAGGCGCACAATAACCTAGCCAACCTGCTCGCCGCGGAAGGCCGCACTGCCGAGGCCAGCGAACATTATCAGAAGGCCATCAAACTCCGTCCGGAGCGCGCGGAAATATACAATAACTTTGGCAACTTGCTGGCCGCCCAGGGACGGACTGCGGAAGCCATCCAACGTTACCAGAAAGCCATCGAGGTGGAGCCTGATTACGCCAGAGCTCATTACAACCTTGCCAATTTGTTCGCCGCTCAGGGCCGATGGGATGCCGCCGGCGCGCACTTTCAAAAGGCCGTTGGCATCAAGCCCGACTATGTGGAGGCGCACAATGATTGGGGCGCCATGCTGTTGGCGCGCGGTCAAACCGCTGAAGCCCTTCAGCATTTCCAAAAGGCGATCCGAAACAAGCCCGACTACGCTGAGGCAATCAACAATTTCGGAAGTGCGCTGGCCGCACAAGGCCGGGCCGACGCGGCCATCGAGCAATTCCAGAAAGCCCTTGAAATCAGGCCTGATTACGCCAAGGCTCGGTACAACCTGGCCAATATATTCGCCGCCCAAGGGCGGTTGGACGAAGCCGCCGAGCATTACCAGCGGGCAGCGGCCTTGATGCCGGATTCCACTCAGGCTCACTATCAACTCGGCCTCACCCTGCAACGCCAGGGAAAGTTCGCGCCGGCAATCGCACAGTTTCAGAAAGTCCTCGAACTTGATCGCCGGCATGTGGGCGCGCAAAACGATCTGGCCTGGTTGCTCGCGACCTGTCCGGAGGCGTCGCTGCGGAATGGCAGCCGGGCCGTCGAACTGGCCCGGGAGCTCGAGCAACTTTCCGGCGGCAACTTGCCCGAAATCCTGGACACGCTGGCCGCAGCCTATGCCGAGGCGGGAAGATTCGGCGAAGCGGTTGAAAGCGCGGGACGGGCGCTGAAGATCGCCGCCAGCCAGCACGACAAGCTCCTGGCCGACGGTATCCAGACTCGGCTCAGGCTCTATGAAACGAACCTTCCCTACCACGAAAAACCGTAGTCAGCATCTGCGCTGCGCCTCCAGGGGCGCGGTTCTCGGCCTGTGCGTCCTGCTGGCCTTGACTGTATTCCTGGTTTTCGGCCCGGCGCTGCGGCACGACTTCGTCAATTTCGATGATGAAGAATACTTCTCGACCAACCCTCATGTTCAGACCGGATTGACCTGGCCCGGCGTGAAGTGGGCTTTCAGCACCACGTACGCCAGCAACTGGCATCCCTTGACGTGGTTGTCGTTGATGGTCGATGTGAAGTTGTTCGGACCAGGCCCCTTGGGGCCTCATCTCACAAATGTCCTCCTGCACGCAGTCAACACGGTGCTGGTGTTTCTGCTCTTGCGCCGGTTGACCGGCGCGCAGTGGCGGAGCGCCTTTGTGGCGGCGCTGTTCGGTTTGCACCCGCTGCATGTCGAGTCGGTGGCGTGGGTGTCCGAGCGCAAGGACGTGTTGAGCGCGTCCTTCGGGCTGCTGACCCTGCTGATGTATGCGCGATACGCCGAAAAGCACTCGAGAGTCGAGGGCCGAGACTCGAGAGCAGCCCTCCCCCCGGCCCCCTCCCATCCGATGGGAGAGGGTGGTCCCGCCCACGTGGGACCGAGTGAGGGCCGGTGGAAATATGACTATTGGGTGGCGATCCTGTTCTTTGCCATGGGGCTGATGAGCAAGCCGATGCTGGTGACGCTGCCGTTCGTGATGTTGTTGCTGGATTATTGGCCGCTGCGCCGCTTTGAACTCTCGGCTTCCAACTTTCAACTCACAACTCACAATTCGCAACTCACAACCCACAATTTCCGGCTCTCAATTCTTTGGCGTTTGATTCTGGAGAAGCTGCCGTTCTTGGCGCTAAGCGTCGCCTCCTCGCTGGTGACCCTTTTGGCCCAACGAGATGCGCTTCAGCCTCTTACCCACATCGCCATGAGTATCCGGGCCGTGAACACCATCAACTCCTATGCGAGGTATTTGGGACAAACATTCTGGCCGCTGAACCTGGCGATCCCTTATCCGCATCCGGGGTACGGGACTCTCCGGCAAATCTGCGCGTCGGGGGCATTGCTCGTGGCGGTGACATTCGCCGTGATGCATTTGCGCCGCAAGTTTCCGTTCCTGGTCACAGGCTGGTTCTGGTATTTGGGTATGTTGATCCCTGTCATCGGACTGGTGCAGGTGGGGATGCAGGCCATGGCCGACCGTTATACCTATCTGCCGCTCATCGGGCTGTTCATCATGCTGGTCTGGGGGTGTGGTGAAGCGTTCGAGCGCCGGCGTTTGGGCAAAGCCGCTGCCTGGGGCGCGGCAGGCTTGATCCTCGCCGCTTGCGCCGCACGCTCCCGCGATCAACTGCGTTATTGGGAAAACAGTGAAACTCTTTTCCAGCGCGCGATCTCGGTAACGAAATACAATGACATCGCGTATTACAACCTGGGCGAATATTACTTGAAAACAGATCGGCTGGACGAGGCGATGGACAATTTTCGCAAGGCCATTCAAATCAGACCCGACTACGACGATGCCCTCAACAATCTCGGGGTGGCGTTGGCCCTGAAAGGGCAGCTTGACGAAGCGCTGGCGCGAATTCGGCAAGCCATCCATTACGAGCCGGGCAAGGCCGACGCCTACTACAACCTGGGCAATGTCTTTGTCCGGCAACGCAACCTGGACGCGGCTGCCGGCGCCTTCGCCGAGGCGCTGCGGCTCAAGCCCGACTACCCCGAAGCCCACAACAACCTCGCGACCACTCTCCTCCTGCAGGGACACCGCGCCGCCGCCATCGAACACTATCGCGAAGCGTTGCGATTGAACCCGAAACATGAAGTAGCGAAGCGCCAGTTGCAGGCATTGGGAGCGCTGCCCCCGGAGTAACCCCGGCCGGACCCGTGCCGTTGAGCGCACCACGAAACACACAGCGCGGCGCCGTCCCCACCACCGCAGCGCGGGACTTCCCCGCCCGCAGCGGGTGATGCCGCCACGACCGTTCGGACAGTCGAGCGCGCCCCCGAAATCCCGTCTGCTGCACCCGGGGACCGGCTGCGCGCGCCGCGAACGCCCGTGCACTTTTGTCCACCCTTTGTGCAAAACTTTAAGTTCGCAAATCAAACGATCTCGCTAAACTAAAATGCATGATTTCGCAGTCTCGACGGATCTGGTTGTTGCCCGTCGCAATGGCGCTCGCGATGGCGGCCGCCCTGGCTCAAAGCGACGAGGCCGTGTCCCCGAGCGCGGCCCAGGTGAAGGCGGCCGCGCAGGCCGCCGCGCAGGCATGGTCGAAAGTGCCCGCCATTCTCGCGCGCATCGTGCCGCCAACTTTTGTGGGCAACGATTTCGTGATCACGAATTACGGGGCGCTTGGCAATGGTTCGACGGATTGCTCCGGAGCGTTTCGCCAGGCGATTGAGGCCTGCCACGAAGCGGGCGGAGGGCGGGTGGTTGTTCCTTCGGGGACCTTTCTGACCGGGCCCATTCACCTGTTGAGCAACGTGAACCTTCATCTGGCGAGCGGCGCTACCGTCCGTTTCAGCACGAATACCACAAAGTACATGCCCGTCGTCTTCAGCCGCTACGAATGCACCGAGGTGATGAACTACTCGCCCTTAATTTATGCCTGCGGGCAGGAAAACATCGCCATCACCGGCCAGGGCACATTGGATGGACAGGCTTCTCTCGGAGTCTGGTACCGGTGGAAACAGACCGGCGCCGATGCCCGTCGAGCAATCGAAATGGGCGGCCAAGGGGTGCCCGTCGAGCAACGGGTTTTCGGGGAAGGATTTCATCTGCGGCCTAACTTCATCGAGCCCGTTCGCTGCCGCAGTGTGCTCGTCGAAGGCGTGCGCATCGTCGATTCGCCCATGTGGGTGCTCCATCCACTGTATTCCACCAACGTCACGATTCGAGGAGTGACGGTGGACACCAAGGGACCCAATACCGACGGATGCGACCCCGACTCCTGCACCGACGTGCTCATCCAGGACTGCACTTTCAGTGACGGCGACGACTGCATCGCCGTCAAATCGGGTCGTGACGCGGATGGGCGGCGGGTCAACATCCCCTGCCAGAACATTGTGATCCGCAACTGCACTTTCCGTGAGGGCCATGGCGGCGTAACCATGGGCAGCGAAACTTCCGGCGGCATCCGCAATGTCTTCGCGGAGCACTGCCGCTTTGACAGCCCGGATCTGAATGCAGCGATGCGTTTCAAGACAAATCCAGCCCGGGGCGGTTCCATCGAAAACATCTACCTGCGAAATTGCGCGGTCAAAACCGCCAAAGTCGGCATCCATATGACGATGCGATACGCCAGCAGCGGTGCGCGGGACGGCAAATCGATGCCCGTCGTGCGGAATATCGATATTCGCAATTCAACATTTGCCCATTTGACCCAACAGGGTATCTTTATCGAGGGCTATTCCGAGAAGGCCCGCATAACCGACGTGACGATTGCCAACTGCAGCTTCGCGGCGGCCCCGGCGGCGAATATGATCACCAATGCCAGCCGTGTTTACGTGATTGGCACCCATGGAAGTGGGCGCGAATGGCGATTTTAGTGCACTTTTTTCAATTTCAATTGCAGCCTCAGTGGGTTGCTTCAGAGCCGCATTTTGTCTATTCTTTAACCATAGACAACATAACGCACAAAGCGCTATAAAATGTCCCAAGTGTATGGAATCGATACCTGACCTCCCGCCATCTCAAGTGCGGCTCACGCTTGAGCCTCAAGGCAAATCGCCTCGTTCGTGCAAATCACACGCCGGGTTTACGCTGATTGAATTGCTCGTGGTCATAGCAATCATCGCGGTGCTCGCTGCGCTGCTGCTGCCCGCCCTTGCCAAAGCAAAACAAAAAGCCTGCCGGATAAGCTGCGTTTCCAACCTCAAACAGGTGGGTGCCGCGCTGACAATGCGGGTGGATGACAATGACGGTTGGTTGCCACCGGAACCGGTCGCTGAAAACGTAAATCCCAAAGCGCTCTCTCGAAGCCAGGCGCCCGTTTATAGTAACGTCTCGAGCACGAGCTATTTTAAAGAGAATCTGGCATATTATATCGCAGCTTACATGGGCCTGCCGCAGCCTCAGGATCTCGGCGCCGGAACAAACGTTATCAAGGCATTTGTCTGCTGCGGCTATGTCAAGAGTATGCCCAACAACAGCTATAGCACTACGTATCGGCCCGAGTTTGACGCCCAGGGCCCGTTTACCGGCGCGCAGTGCTACTCCGTCACCCGGACAAACAATTACCCTAACTCCCTGCTGGCTCCCTATGGTTATCCGTTTGGCGATGAAAACTCGCCTTTCCCAATGGACAGGTCCATGAAACTCTCCACTGTCATGGGTGTAGGACAATCGTGCGACATTTGGGTGGTTGCAGATTTTGACATCCAGGCGGTCAATAACCCCTCGAGCTTGGGCAAATACCTCGGCAACATGGCCGTAAAACCCGTCCACGGCGTCGTTCGCAACTTCCTCTTTTTCGACAATCACGTGGGAGCGAAGAAAGCCACGACGTACCTGGAGTACTGAAAGCTCCGACATTTCGCCGCCTGTAGCCTGAAGACGCAGCAGGTGTGCTTCTTAAGCGGCTGTCCTGGCAAACGGGACAGCCGCTGATTTTTTCCACAAACGGATGGCTCTCGAGGGCGCTGGCCCCACCACCTTCACAGCCCAGCCGGGACTTTGGGCAGTACAGCCCCCCTGTTGCACGTGTCCCGGCGGAATCGAAGGGCACTGTCAGGCGGCGCCTTGACCGGGTTCGCAGTCTTTTACCGGGAATGACGGCCGGATAGGCAAAAAAGGGTGAAAAAAAGCTAAAAACAATTAGTGACTCCGTCTGAAAATGCAGGCAGGCTTCCCCGGTCAGTTTTTGTTTCATTGTCTGAGAAAGTGGAATAACCATGCAAACACGATTCGTCTTAACACAAGCGGACATTCCCAAGAGTTGGTACAATTTACTCGCCGATTTCCCCGAACCTTTGCCGCCGCCGCTGCACCCTGGCACCAAACAACCGATCCCCCCGGAGGCGCTGGAAGCGATTTTTCCCAAGAACCTGATCGCGCAGGAAGTCAGCCCGGAGCGGTGGATTGAAGTCCCGGAGCCCGTGCGCGACATTTACGCGCTGTGGCGGCCGACACCGCTCTTGCGCGCTGTCCGCTTTGAAAAGGCGCTGCAGACACCCGCGCACATTTACTATAAATACGAAGGCGCCAGCCCGGCGGGCAGTCACAAGCCCAATACCGCGGTCGCCCAGGCTCACTTCAACAAGGTTGCCGGGACCAAGCGGCTTGCCACGGAAACCGGGGCAGGGCAGTGGGGTGCGGCCTTGTCGTTGGCGAGCAGGCTGTTTGGCCTGGAATGCAATGTTTACATGGTCAAGGTCAGTTACCAGCAAAAGCCCTATCGCCGGATGCTCATGCATACGTGGGGCGCGACCGTGCATCCGAGTCCCAGCGACCAGACGGAGTACGGACGCAAACTGCTGGCAGAAGATCCGAACTGCCCCGGCAGCCTCGGCATCGCCATCAGCGAAGCCATCGAAGACACCGTCAAGCATCCGAACACCAAATACTCTCTCGGCAGCGTGCTGAATCACGTTTGCCTGCATCAGACCGTCATCGGGCAGGAAGCCATCAGGCAGATGGAAATGGCCGGGGAAGAGCCGGATGCCATTGTCGCTTGTTGCGGCGGCGGCAGTAATTTTGCCGGGCTGGCGTTTCCGTTCATTCGCAAAAAGATCACGGAGAAAAAGAACTATCGCATCGTCGGCGTCGAACCCACGGCTTGTCCTTCGCTCACCAAAGGCGAACTGCGTTATGACTTCGGCGACACGGCGGAGACGACCCCGCTGCTGATGATGTACACGCTCGGCCACAAGTTCATGCCCCCCTCAATTCACGCCGGCGGGCTGCGTTACCACGGCATGGCGCCGATGGTCAGCCACGCGCTCAAACTGAAACTGATCGAGGCCGAAGCGTATCATCAGACAAAAGCCTTTGAAGCGGGGACGCTCTTTGCGCGCACCGAAGGCATTGTCCCCGCGCCGGAAACGGCTCATGCCATCGCCTCGGTCGTGCAGGAAGCGACCCGGGCGCGCGACGCGGGCAAGAAACGAGTGATTCTTTTCAATTTTTCCGGCCACGGCCTGCTCGACCTCAGCGCGTACGAAACGTATCTGACCGGCAAATTGCAGGATGTTTAATCCCAACCCCAATTCTCAGAAATGCAACCAATGAAGACTCAATCACTCCGTCTCGTCCTGGCGGCTGGCCTCGCGGCCCTGCCGGGTTTGCTCCAGGCCCAACCCACAGCCCATTACGTGCCCGGTTCCGAAGGCATCAAGGGCGCATCGTTGCCCCCGCCGGGGATCTACCTGCGCGATTACAATGTCGCCTATTACGCCACGAGCGGGAACGACTCGGCCGGCAACAAAGATACACCCCCAAATTTCGAGGCGTTCACGTACGCCAACGTTCCCCGTGTAATCTGGATCACAGACACAAAACTTCTCGGTGGCTACGTCGGCGTGGATGCCCTGCTGCCCCTGGTTTATCAGAGCGTGATAGCCGGCCCTTTCGACAGCAGCACCTTCGGCATCGGAGACTTTTTCGCGGAAGCGACGCTTTCCTGGCACATCCAACAGTTTGATTTCTCCGCCGGCGCCGGAGTGTGGGCGCCGACCGGCGACTCCGCTCCTCCCCCAACGACGCGCGTTGGCGCGGGGTTCTGGACGCCCATGCTCACCGCCGGAGCGACATGGTATATAGACCAGGAGAAAAGTTGGGCGGTGTCTGCGCTCAATCGTTACGAGTTCAACACCGAACAGCGTGATACGCACATTACGCCCGGACAGGCTTACACGCTGGAATGGGGCATCAGCAAAACCCTGGCCAAGGTCTACGACGTCGGCCTGGTGGGCTACTATCAGCAGAAGGTGACCACCGACAGTGGCACTGGCGCATCGAAGGAGCGTGACCGCGTCGCCTCCATCGGTCCCGAAGTTAGCGTGGCATTCCCGAGCTGGATGACGTTTGTGTCCCTCCGTTACGAATACGAGTTTATGGCGGAGAACCGTGCGCAAGGGCACACCATCACCCTCACCCTTACGCATCGATTCTGAACCAGCGCATCGCTTTGCCGAAAGCCGGCTGGGCAGTTCCCTGCCGGCTTTTTGCTTTTCGCGACGCAGTTGAACCGGCCGCAGAAGCTCCTCTTGGAGGGAAGTGCTCCGTCGCTTCCCCATCTTTCCGATCGGGGCGCCGACGGAGCGGCGCCCTCCAGGCTTTCACTCCTCTCACGGTGAGGGCCGCGGCCGCTTTCGTGAGGAACGAAGGGCGGGTTTGTCGGCTTTCGGCGGAGGCGGGCGCTTGCGGAAACGTCGGCGGGCGATACGTCAACATACCTTAGCTCAATAGCACAAAAACAAGTGCTGCGGCATCAAGAGGTTTCGCGTGGGAAGAAAACGCGAAGCGTTCGGATTGCGGCGATGCATCGGCGTAGCGGTGGTTGTCAGACCCCGACCGCTATTAGCGGCTTTCTGACGGAAGCGGTGCTGAAGCCCACGTACTCCAGACTCTTCGCGTGACTTGGTGCCATCAAACTCTTGCTTCCCCTTTGGTCCTGCTTCACGTATAACAGTGCCAACGGAAGCGTTTCGGACCATTTATGTGCGGAATCATCGGATACGTCGGGAAAAAGACAGCAGCGCCGATCCTGCTTGAAGGATTGCGGCGGCTGGAATACCGCGGCTACGACAGCGCCGGGGTAGCGGTGTTGCATGAATCGAATCTCCTGGTCCGCAAAAAGAAGGGCAAGATTGATGAGGGCCTCGCGCCGGCGCTGGCCAATGAGCCCGCCGCCGGACAACTCGGCATCGGCCACACCCGCTGGGCCACCCACGGCCCGCCCTCCGACGAAAACTCGCATCCGCACCTGGATCAATCCGGCAAAATCGCAGTCGTCCACAACGGTATCATCGAGAATTTCGACCGGCTCAAAGACAAGCTGCTCAAAACCGGTCATCAATTCCGATCGGGTACCGATACGGAAGTGCTCGCTCATCTGATTGGTGAGCATTACGTGAAATATCGCGGTAAGAACTCCGATGCGAACCCTTTGACTTTGGCGGTCTGCGATGCCCTGCGTGAAGTCATCGGCACTTACGGCATCGCCGTCATCAGCGCCGAACAACCCGACACCATCATTGGCGCGCGACGCGGGTCGCCGCTGATCATCGGCATCGGCAACGGCGAGAACTTCCTCGCCAGCGACGCCAATGCCATCGTCGCGCACACGCGCCAGGTGGTTTACCTCAACGATTACGATGTGGCGACCGTGACGCGCGACCGGTTCGACGTGCAGAATCTTGGCACCAATACGGCCAACGTGCAGGTGAGCCGGCTCGAATTCAGTTCCGAAGACGCCGAACGCGGCGAGTTTTCGCATTTCATGCTCAAGGAAATCTTTGAGCAACCGCGTGCGCTCGAGAACGCGTTGCGCGGCCGCATGGATTTCGAGGGAGCGACCGCCCGGTTCGGCGGTTTGAACATGACGGCGGCGGAACTGCGCTCGATCGAGCGGATTATCATCGCGGCCAGTGGCACGAGCTGGCATGCGGCATTGGTGGGCGAATACCTGATCGAGGAACTGGCGCATCTGCCGGTGGAAGTCGAGTTCGCGCATGAATTCTGCTACCGCAACTGCCCGCTGGAGCGCGACACCGTGCTGCTGGTCATCTCGCAATCGGGGGAGACCGCGGACACGCTGGCGGCGCTGCGCGAGGCCAGGCGGCGCGGCCATCGCACGCTGGCTATCGTCAACGTCGTTGGCAGCACCATCGCCCGGGAATCCGACGGCGGCATTTACATGCACGCCGGACCGGAAATCGGGGTCGCTTCCACGAAAGCTTTTGTTTCGACGCTCGCCATTCTGTCACTGTTGGCGGTGCATCTGGGCCGGATGCGAATGCTGTCGGCCAATCGGGCGCTGGAAATCCTGCGCGCGCTGGAGGCCGCGCCGAAGCAGGTGGAGGCGTTGCTGGCCCAGGATCAAAACCTGAAGAAACTCGCGCTCAAGTACGCCAAGGCCGAGGACTTCTTTTTCCTGAGCCGGGGTTACACCTTCCCGATTGCGCTGGAGGGAGCGCTGAAACTCAAAGAGATCTCTTACATTCATGCGGAAGGCTATTCCGCCGCCGAGATGAAGCACGGCCCGATTGCGTTGATTGACGCCAAGACCCCTACTGTGTTCCTTGTCCCGCAGGATTCGATGTATGACAAGACCATGGCGAATCTGGCGATGATTCGAGCCCGCAAAGGTCCGATTATCGCCCTCGCGACCGAAGGCGACAAACAGATCAGGAAGGTGGCTGACGACGTGATATACCTGCCGCCGACGGCGGAGCCGGTGTATCCGATCCTGGCCTCCGTGCCGCTGCAGCTATTTGCGTATCACATCGCTGTCGCCCGCGGTTGCGACGTGGACAAACCCCGAAACTTGGCGAAGTCGGTTACGGTGGAGTAGCTGCGCTGGTTGTCGCAGGGTCATGTACTGTGTGAACAAAATAAAGTTTTGAACTTGTGGATGGCGAATTGCTAATTCTCGCGTTCAGAGGATGCGTTTGGCGGTCTGGTCGCTGGGGAGAGCTCCCCGTAAAGTCCTCGCGTGATGAGAGTCTTACTCGGGCTGCTCGCGCATTTGATGGCCACGTTGGCTACTCTGCTCGGACCTGGCGGGGTCAAGGCGGTAGTCGCCCAAAACCTGCTCCTCAAACAGCAACTGCTGATGCTCAATCGTTCCCGGAGGCGAGCACCCAAGCTGGGCGCCTCTCAGCGGCTGCTCTTGGGGTTCTGGTCGTTGTTTCTGAATCCGCGCCGGCTCTTGCGCAGCGCCGTTATTGTCAAACCCTCAACCCTGCTCAGATTTCATACGGCCCTCAAGGCACACAAATACCGGCGGTTGTACTCCCCAGGCCGGGGGCGTAATCACGGTCCCAATGGACCAGCCTCAGAACTGATCCGAGCCATCGTTGAACTCAAGCAGCGCAATCCGCGCTTTGGCTGTCCCCGGATTGGGGAGCAGTTGGCTAAAACCTTCGGTATCGAGATCGACAAGGACGTGGTCCGGCGGGTTCTGGCGGCGCATTACCGACCCGAGCGTGGCGTGGGTGGTCCGTCCTGGCTTACGTTGCTTGGGCAAACCAAAGACAGCCTTTGGAGCTTGGACTTATTTCGGGTTGAATCGATCCTGCTCAAGACGCATTGGATCTTGGTCGTGATGGATCAGTTTACGCGTAGAATCATTGGCTTTGGGGTGCAGGCGGGCGCAGTGGACGGAGTCGCACTTTGCCGCATGTTCAACCAGGCCATTGGTGGTCAGGGCCTTCCCGTGCGGTTGAGTTTGGACCACGATCCTCTGTTTGAGTTCAAGCAGTGGCAAGCCAATTTGCGGGTCCTGGAAATCCAAACCATCTGCACCGTGCCTTACGTGCCGGTTTCACATCCGTTTGTCGAGCGGCTCATTGGCACCATCCGCCGGGAGTATTTGGACCGCTGTCTTTTCTGGAACGTCCATGACCTGAAGCGGAAGCTGGCGACTTTCCGGTGCTATTACAACCAATCCCGTGTGCACCAGGGCTTGGCGGGTGACAGGCCCGAAGAAATGGCAGGCGCTGATGCGCCACCGCAACGAGCCAGTCTCCAGAATTACACCTGGCAGTCCCATTGCAACGGGCTTTTTGAGCTGCCAATCGCCGCCTGAGTAACAATTAGCCATGCACAGGTGAATTCTTTATTGTGCCGATTGGCTTGATTCTTTCTGCAGTAGTGCTAGTCTTACCGCATGATTGCGAAAGTATCAGTTAAAGGGCAGACGGTGATTCCGGAAGCCATTCGCGAGCAGGCGCGCATCAAGGCCGGCGATCAACTGGACGTTGGTTACGCCAATGGCCTGATTGTGATGCGCAAACGTCGGGCCTTGACACCGGTGCGCGTCCGTTCGCTGCTCTTGGCTGGACGGGAACTGCCCGAAATATCCGCTACCGACGAAGCCGCCGTCACGCGTGTCATTGAACGCGTCCGCCGCCGGCGCAAACCATGAGGGTCGTCTTCGACACTAATGTGGTGGCGAGCGCGAGTTTCTGGCGGGGCAAGCCATTTGACTGTCTGACCGCATGGGCGAAGGGCCAATGCGAAGCGGTGGTCAGTCCGGCACTGCTCGCCGAATACCACGAAACGATTGATGAACTGCGCTTGGAATATCCTGACCGGCAGCCCGTCGAATGGGCGGAGGCACTGGGTGAGTCCGCCGTGCTCGTATTTCCTACAGATCGCGCCACTGGAGCTACGGGTGATCCCGACGACGAAATGATTTTGGAATGTGCGCTGGCGGCAGAAGCAGATTGCATCGTGACCGGCGACAAGAAGCATTTGCTACTGCTGCGAGAGTTCCAAAACATTCCGATTGTCAGCCCGGCAGATCTCCTGCGCCGTCTGAAAAGTTGATAATGCCCGTGTGGTCAAAATGTTCATCCGGAATAGAATGGGGCAGGGGAGGGGGCAGAAGTTCGTTAGCGGAAGTGATCTCCGTTGGAATGAGATATCCTGAGCCGGCAGGGCAGGTTGATTGTCGGGCCAAGCGGCGTGCGCTCAGGAGCACGAGCTGTGGGTAGCGAAAACTGCGTAGCTGGCCAAAAGGGATGAGTTTTCCGTGCCGCCAGCCAGCCTGTTCGGCCGTGTTCTCTTTGGTTGCGACCCTCCTCCGCGTCCTCTGCTCCGGGTTCCAAGCTCACCGGCAACTCATGCTGGAAAACTTGGCCCTCCGCCATCAACTGGCCGTGCTCAAGCGCTACGTCCCCAAGCCAAAGCTCAGAAGGTGCTGCTGCAGCGGTACTCGGCCGACTGGCAGCGGCTGCTGGCGTTGGTTCAGCCGCGGACCGCCGTTGGTTGGCATCGAGCGCGTGCTCGAAACCATTCAGTTCCGTCCAGTTCACAACTTTATTTTCTGCCACTGAGGGTCGCTGGGCAAACTTCGACAGCCAGTTCACAACTTTATTTTCACTCCACATGTACTCGGGGAATAGAGTTGGGAACCAGGTATTAAAGTCGGGAACTCTGGAATAAAGTTGGAAATCCAAGTCCTTTCTTGGGGCTCATCGCAGGGAACAAAGTTTGGAACTTGCGCGCAATGGCGGAGTCAGATTTCCAGTTCTACAAAGGCGGCGATGACCTGCTGATCCGCGCCGCACGAGTGCGGCGGATCGGCCCTTGATGGCAACGGGCACGAAGCCGGCAGCTTCAGTTTCTGCCAACTGCATCAAAAGGCGTTGATTGCGCTTTGCGTGGTGCGCTGTATTCTCTCACGCCGAGCTGATGAAACCATCCAGAAGACGGATCGAACTTGCTTGGACTGTGGGCTTCAGCAGGGATTCCAGATTTTCGCCGGAGGAGTTCGTCCCGGCGACGGTCCCAGGAGCCGTTCAACTCGACTGGGCTCGCGCCAGGCGCTGGCCTTTGCCGGAATATGCCCCATTGAAGTTCACCGCCAGCGATAACGTTGTGGTCGCGACGGACTATGCCTGGATGGAGGAGGTTTTTTGGCTCTATCGCACGCGACTCGACTTCGAGCGTCCGCGTCGGGGTCAGCGGCTCTTCCTCGTGATTGGGGGAGTGGATTACAAATGGGAAGTGCGGCTGAATGGACGGACTCTCCACCGCTACGAAGGGATGTTCGCGCCGTTTGAAGCCGACCTGACGAGCCGCGCCAGGCCAGGCGATTTGCTGGAGGTGTTGGTCTGGCCTGCGCCGCGGTGGCGCCGCCTTTCCGCCGAGAGCGCCTTGCCGCTTCATTTCTGCAAACCGCCTTTCAGCTACGGCTGGGACTTTCATCCACGCCTTGTTCCCCTGGGCATTTGGCAGGATGCTTTCCTGGAGATCCGGCCCGCTTGCCATTTAAAGTCAACCGAAACGCTTTACGAACTGTCGGAGAAACTCGATCGCGCTGACACTCGGCTGGAAGTGGTGCTGAACCAGGCTGGGCCGGGACTGCTCCGATGGCGCGTTTTAGATCCGCAAGGCAGGCGGGTGATTGATCGCGAGGCCAGATTGCGTTGCACCCGGATCCTGCTCCGGGCTACCATCGAGCGACCGCAACTGTGGTGGCCGAATGGGCAGGGGGCCGCGGCGCTTTACCGCTCCACAACGGAATTGCTGGACGGCAAGGGAAACCGCATCGATACCCAAACGGTTCGAGTGGGTTTTCGCCGGATTCGGCTGGTGCCCCATGAATTGAATTGGAACGACCCGGACATTGCCGGGTTTCCGGTCACCCGCAACAAGCCGCCGATTACCTTCGAAGTCAATGGGCGTCGCACTTTTGCCAAAGGCTCCAACTGGGTGAGTCCGGATCTTTTTCCCGGCCGCATTCGTGACCGGACCCTACGACGGCTCCTGGATCTTGCCAGGACATCGCACTTCAACCTCTTGCGATGTTGGGGTGGCGCTCCGGTACCGAAGGATTCTCTTTACGAGATGTGTGACGAACGGGGGTTGATGGTGTGGCAGGAGTTCCCGTTGGCGTGTGGACGTTATGAAGGCACGCCCGATGATCTCCGGGTATTGGACCGGGAGTCCCGCTCGATCATCCGGCGATTGCGATCCCATCCGTCGCTGGCGTTATGGTGCGGCGGGAATGAACTCTTTAACGCCTGGTCGCGCATGACGGATCAGGATCTGGCCCTGCGGCTGCTCCACCGCAACTGCTATGCTCTGGATCGCGAACGTCCTTTCCTGATGACGTCACCGCTGTTTGGTTGGGCTCATGGCGGCTACCAATTCAGATTGGCGAACGGCCAGGAAGTGTTCGATTACTTCGCAAAGAGTCGATGCACCGGTTATACCGAGTTTGGCGTGCCGGCACCCGCCGGCGTTGATCTGCTGCGACGAATCATCCCGGTGGACGAACTCTTTCCCCCACGTCCAGGGACTCAATGGGAGGCGCGACATGCCTTTGGCGCGTGGAGCGCGGCGAAGGAGGTGTGGTTGGATTTGCCGTGCGCCGAGCACTATTTCGGCCCCGCCAAGAACCTGGAACAAGTGGTGGAGCGGGGGCAATTGCTGCAAAGCGAAGGCTTGAAATGCATTTTCGAGGAGGCACGCCGACAGAAACCGGTGTGCTCGATTGCATTGAATTGGTGCTTCAATGAGCCCTGGCCGACCGCGGCAAACAACAGCCTCGTTTCCTGGCCGGCCAGTCCCAAGCCCGGGTTGAAAGCGGTCGCCGCGGCGCTGCGTCCAACATTGGCGAGCCTGCGAATTCCCAAGTTCTCGTGGAAGGCGGGCGAGACCTTCACGGGTGAACTATTCCTGCTGAACGATGCGCCCCGTGCCATTCCTGCAGGGGTCATTGAAGTCTATCTCGTCAACGGCAGGGTGGAGCGCTTGCTGCTGGCGTGGGAGCATCCAGGCACGGCCGCAGGGGCCAACCTGCAGGGTCCCGGCTTGAGATGCAAGTTGGGTGACCTTGGGCCCTCGTTGTTTGTGGTGGCGCTGCGGGTTCAGGATCATCCTGCATGGAATTCCGTTTACACATTGCATTGCGCCTGCAGCGACAGGTATAAATGGCGGAAGGCATGAGTTACAAACTTTGGTCTCCGCTGAAGACCCACTTCAAATGCGGATAATCCGTATTCACGCGATCGACCGAGAGGGCACATTGAACCTGCTGGAAAGCAAACTCAGGAGCGCCGCAAGGTTCACAACGCCTTGACCTGCTTCATGAAACGAAGCGTCATTAACCGCCTGATTCGTTCAGCTGAAACCTGCTATCGCGCCCATGGCTGGGCGCTTCCCCCCAATGCGCAGTGGGACGTGACTGATTTTGGCCTCGGCAACTGGCGTAAATTCGGTCTGGTTTTGGTAAACCTTGCAGAGGAACCGGAATACTGTGAGAAGCTGATGTACGCGCTCTATGAAATGACCACTCCCGCTCATTGCCACCGAAAGAAGAAGGAAGACATAATCTGCCGGTGGGGAAAACTGGCGGTGCGGGTTTGGGCCGCGCATCCCGGCGAAACGGGTAACGAAAATTTTATTCTTCCAATAAATCACGAACCTTTCACTGTATATTCAAACGGTTTGATTGAACTGGAGGCAGGCTCGCGGGTAACCCTTGTTCCAGGGGTCTATCACGAATTTTATCCCGTGTCGGATGAGTGCATCATCGGTGAGGTTTCAACAGCCAACGATGATTTACACGACAATTATTTTGTAAATCCTGAGATCGGACGTTACCCAGGAGTGGAAGAAGACGAACCCGCGGGGATGCGACTTGTAAGTGACAAATGAAAATGGATTGTGAATAAGCATTTGAAGGAGGACACCCGTGGAATCGCATAGTCTTGAAGCGATCTTTTCGGGAATCCGAGCCCTAAACGTAGGTGTAATCGGCGATTTCGCGCTCGACATGTATTATAACGAGTGCGGCCCCATTGGCGAAAACTCGCTTGAAACGGGCCGGCCGGTGTCCGGAGCGACAGCGCCGCGCACTGCGCCGGGAGCGGCAGGCAACCTTGCGAAAAACCTCGCCGCCTGGCACCCGGCATCGCTGCACCTGTTTGGCATCATCGGCGATGACATTTTCGGACGGGAACTGCACCGGCATTGCACTGCGCTGGGCGCCCGGTGCGATTACCTCGTGGGGCAGGGCCGCGAGTGGACCACCTATGCGTATATCAAACCGATGCGGGAAGGCGTCGAGCAAGACCGCCTGGATTTTGGCGTGGCGAACCGCATGAGCGATGCAACGGTTGCGCACGTCCTTGACGGGCTTGAACGCGAGATAGAGCGGCTCGACGTTCTATTTATCAACCAACAGATCCGCCCGTCGCTCCTCTGCGCCGGAACCACGCAGAGGCTCAACTCCATTATCGCCCGCGGCCGCCTTGTGCTCGCGGACTGCCGAAGCTATGCGACGCGGTTGAGGAACGCCATTATCAAAATGAATACCCGCGAACTGGCTGCCGCTCTCGGCCGCGATGAGCCGGATCCGCGCTCCGACCGCGAATGCGCGTCTGCGGCAATGGCCGCCCGCGCGCACCTCAATAATCCCGTGCTCTTGACACGAGGTGAGTACGGGCTGGTGTTTGTGGCCGCCGACAACACGACGCATGCGGTCCCGGGCCTCGCCATTATAGCGGAGACCGATGCCGTCGGCGCGGGCGATGCCTGTATCAGCGCGCTGGGGGCGGCGCTCGCCACGGGGGCGCCGGTCGCCGAAGCCCTGCATTTTGCCAACCTTGCGGCGGCCGTGACCGTAACCAAGACCGGCGAGACTGGAACGGCATCGGTGGAGGAAATCGGCGAACTGCATCGCGAACAGACATACATTTACAATGCGGATACCGCGGATGATGTCAGAACCGCGCGGTATTTGGATGCCTCCGAAATCGAAGTCATTCGCGCGCCGGCGGAGTCGACAATCCGGGCCGCAATACTGGACCACGACGGCACCATTTCAACATTGCGCCAGGGCTGGGAGAAAGTGATGTTTGACGTTTGCATGGAATGCGTCTGCGGCGCTGGAAATTCGGCGCCGGCACCCGCCGTTTCGAGCGACCGTTTCCGCCGTATCCAGGACAGGGTGCGGCGCATGATAGAAGCCACGACCGGCGTGCAGACGATTCGCCAGATGCAGTTGCTGGCGGACATGGTGCGCAGCGAAGGGATTGTCAGGCGCGACGCCCTGCGCGGCCCTGCCGAATACAAGGCGCTCTATCTGCAGCGGCTTCTTGAGGAAGTGAAGCGTCGAATTGTGAAACTGCGCACCGGCGAACTTCGTCCGGAAGATTTTACGATGAACGGGGCGAAAAAATTCATCGAAATGTTGCGGCAGAAGGGATGCACGGTGTTTCTTGCAAGCGGCACCGATCAGCAGGATGTCGAAGCCGAGGCGGAGGCACTCGGCTATGCGCACTTGTTCAATGGCGGCATATTCGGTTCGCGCGGCAACGAAATCGGCGACGCCAAGCGACTCGTGTTGCGGCATATCCTTTCCTCAATGTCGGTGTCCGGCGATGCAATACTGATTGCCGGTGATGGGCCGATGGAGATGCGTGAAGGCAAGCAGGTAGGCGCGATCTGCCTGGGAGTCGCCAGCGATGAAATCCGGCGGTACGGGTTGAACGCGGACAAGCGACGACGGCTTATACGGGCGGGCGCCGATGTTATCGTTCCTGATTTTTCGCAATGCGACCAACTGGTGAAATGCCTTTTTTGTTGACAGCAAGAAAGAATTGCCACGGATGCGGCGAGAGATGGCTTTATGCTCACACGAATCGCTTTGAATAGGGGATGGAAGATGGGATGGAGTGACTATTGCGCAGACTATCCCTCTTTATACCTGGCGGCTACCGTTGCTAAACTGGATGCTGAAGTGCCCGGGGATGCGCACCTGGATCTCATGCGCGCCGGCCTGCTTCCCGATCCTTATGTCGGCCAGAACCTGGATCACACTTTGTGGATGGAGAGCAAAGACTGGTGGTATCGCTGCGAGTTCCCCAGCCCCCCCCAGATCGAAGGGAAGACGACGCTGCTGGTGTTCGACGGTCTCGACACCTTCGCCACGGTGTGGCTGAACGGCATACTGCTCGGCAGAACCGACAACATGTTCATCAGGCATGAGTTCAATGTCACGGGCAAGCTCGCAACCGGCAGGTCAAACGAATTGGTCATCCGCCTCGCATCCCCGATTTTTGAAACAAAAATTGACAAAGAACACAGCCCGCGTGAACACATCCTCGCGGAACACGGCCCGCTGCTCTGGAGTCCCGAACGGCTCTTCGTTCGCAAAGCGCAGATGAGCTTTGGCTGGGATATCGCCCCGCGGCTCCTGACAGTCGGGATCTGGCGGCCGGTCACCCTGGTCATCGCAGACCGGGGTCGGCTGACCGATTTCTGGGTGATGCCGGTTGAGTTCAGGGGCAGTGACGTACTGGTGCGCGCGGAGGTCGAGGTCGAGTGGTTCGGGCGGCAAATGGAGAAAGCACAGATTCGCGGGAAGGTGCATGATACGCCGTGGGAAATCAGCGCATCGCCGCTTCCCGGCCGCAACACCGTCACGACACAAATGCTTCTCAAGAACCCGCCGCTCTGGTTCCCACTCGGCTATGGCAAGCCGGCGCAGATTGACATCAGCGCCGAGCTCTCAATCGGCGGCGCGGTTATTGACGAATGCACAACAAAGACCGGCCTGCGGCGTATCGAGCTTGTCATGGAGCCGATGCCGAGCGGCAAGCAATCCTTTCGCTTCCGATGCAACGGGGCAGAAATGCTTGTCACCGGTTTCAACTGGACGCCTTTGGACGCGATTTTCGCGCGCATCACACCACAGCGGATCACGCAAACACTGGAGAAGCTGCACGGGATCGGCTGCACGATGCTGCGCGTGTGGGGCGGAGGTATTTATGAGCCGGCACACTTCTACGCCGAGTGCTCACGGCTGGGGATAGTTATTTGGCAGGATTTCATGATGGCTTGTGGGTGGTATCCGCAGACAGATGTGTTTGCCGCCAGGCTCGATGCTGAGGCGCGGCAGATCGTGCGCGAACTTCGCGGCTTTCCGTGCATTGGAACCTGGGCGGGCGACAACGAAGTGGATGCTTTTTACCCGCGTCTGGGCAGGCAAAATCGCCTGACACGCGCAACCCTTGCAGCTGTTGTTGGTGCGCTTGACCCCAACACGCCCTACGTTCCATCTTCACCCTATTCGCCTTCCGGGAAGCACCAGTCGAAAGACGCGACGGAAGGCGACACCCATGGCTACGACCACGGCGCCGACTACCGCACCAGTTGGCTGTGGAATGCCCATCCGCGCTTTATGTCGGAGTTCGGCCATCTGTCGCTTCCGTCCATGGAGACGATCCGCAAGTACTTTCCCGCAGGCACCGATTGGCCGTTGGACAACGCGATGTGGAAATATCACGGCGCCGATACCATTCACCAAGGGTCGTTCCGTGGCCCCGAAAAGGTTCTTCTGGCCCTGAAAGCGTGCCGCAAGGGCGAACCGAAGACCATCGACGAAGCGGTGCGGATGTCGCAGGCGTTGCAGACCGAAGCGGTGAGCGCGTGGATCGAACGCTATTGCGAGGACCCGGAGTTCGGCGGGTTCATGCTGTGGAACGTGGCTGATTGCTGGCCGCAGCACTCGGATTCGGTCATCGATTATCTCGGCGTCCCCAAGGACATTTTCGCCAAACTTGGCCCGCTGTTCGAACGGATGCAGGCGAAATTCCGTATGAGAGCACGCGGATGAAGTATCCTCAATACAGGTGGGAAAGGCGGGGTGCAGGGGCAATTAAGTCCGCAGCAGGCAATCGCCTGCGAGGGCCGACTCGTCGCTGCCACACGCTCCGACCCGAGCTGCCCTGTCGACAGCGACGGTCGAGACGACCGGTGCTTATGTTCGGATTCGCTAAGGAACTCCAAAACCTCCAATGAAACTATCACGCAACTATACTCACAAGCGCTTCGGCACCGTGACTTTGTTCTTGGTCTCCTCTATCTGTTTCATCGACATGATGGCGCGCGCCGCCTCCGAGAATTACAGCCAATTAGTGCAGCGGTTTCGAGCATTGGAAGCCAAGGCAGCGAGCTTCGGCCCGGATTACGAACCCCTTTATCGCGCAGCACTTGCCTGGTTTCCCGCCTGGGGCAACCACACCAACGACCCGGCCGATACCTGGTTTGTCGCTCCCGATGAATATGCCGCCGAGTTCGCCGATGCCCTGGAGCACGGGCGCAATTTCATTGCCGAGCACCTCGGCAGCGCCTTCCCGCTGGCCTTTGAAAAAAGGCTGCCCGACGGCACACTGGCAAAGGCCAATTACCAGTTGAATTTGCCGGATGGTTTCCCGGGAAAAGGATACAAATTCCCGTTGATCATCGGATTGCATGGATCGGGCTGGCTGGGTCACAAAATTTCCTACGTGCGCGACGGCAGAACGGGCGGGCGTGTGTTCCAGGTCACGCCTATCAACGAGGGCGGACCCTGGAAGCTGGATTTCCTGAATGCTTACCTCGATGAACTGCTCCAAATTCTGCCCGTGGATCCGGACAAGGTCTACGTCGAAGGGCACAGCCTGGGGGCCATGGCAACCTGGGATTGGGCCATGAACAATCCGGAACGGTTCGCCGCGATTTCTCCGCGGGACGGAGCTGGCAGCCCCTTCCGCGCGTCGCGCCTGAAAAACATTCCCGTATGGGTGGTCCACGGTTCGGCCGATGATGTCATCCCTGCGGCATACGCTGACCAGATGGTGAGCGCGTTGCAGGCGGCGGGCGGCACGGTGAAGTATTCGCTGCTCAAAGGCGCCCCGCACAATCTGCCGCCTGACTTCGACCAGCAGGCGGTTGTCAGCTGGTATTTGCAGCAAACCCGCAGTCATCTTCCACCCCCAGCCGACCCGCTGGACACCTTGGGCCTCGGCACTTCGGGCTTTTCCCAAACGGTCATGATCACTCTGCCGGCCGGCTGGTTCTGGAAATCCGCAACCGTGCCGTGGCAGGCCGGGCAGGATCGACGCTCGGGCTCCAGTGCCCTCGAAAAATCGCTTTTCAGCAAGGTGAAGGACCGCGGTGCGCTGGTGGATAGCCCCGTTCGCCAGGGAATCGACTCGCAGAAACAGACTAGAACGCTCTGGCTCATGGTCCCGAACTCGATCCACTCGCAAGCGGAGAACGACGCCTCTGTTCTGAAGCTGCCGGAGCGGAAAGCGGCCCGGTTCTACGGCCGCGGGGATGCGGGAACAATCCTGGGTCACGCAGCCAGCGTTTCGGCGCAACTCAAGGGTGAAGGCAAGCTTTTGTCCGACACCGTCTGGCTGACGCCGTTGACGTCGTGGCGGCACGGTTCGAACAACGTCAATGAGTGCTGGATCGAACTGAAATGATCCAAACTCCAGCGATCCAGCGAGCCTCCGCGAATCGGCCTGAAACGCCGGTGGCTAATTCGCGCTTCCATTCGCCGCAATTCCGGTGGTGAATCGTCAATGATGTAGAATCTTTAAATCGGGTTCTTCGTGAATGAACTTGTTTCATGGCGTGGCAGCGGCACTGAGACAAACGACCAGTACGCGCCTGAGATTTTCAATTTATCTTCAGGCGCTTATATGTGAGTCATTATTGGGAGGGAGGGTGGCTGTGGCTCGACATTATTCTGTACATGCTGGTGGCGATGAACTTTCGCCCTAGACCAGGATCTGACATGTCCCGGCTGCTCTGAAGATTGGACTCTGCTCGAATGCCGAAGCTGATGCTGGGCGGCTCAGACGCACCTGCAGAAACCGGCCGAGACGGAACCTCAGTTTGACCTGACCCCGTACTGTCCAAAAACCCGGACGACACTCAAATAAGCATGGGGCAACGTATCCGGCTGACGGAGCACGTCTGGTTTTAGGTTCCACCTTGTGAAATGATGACGACATGGATTCAACAACCCAGTCCCCTCGAACGGGGCAGATCTGAACATCCTACGTTCAACCGTCCCAAAACCACCCTGCGACGAACCCGGCAATTGGATTGACACGATTCGCTGCCAAGAAATACCGTCGCAAATGTGAACCGGAATCACGTTTCTGAAGGCCGATTCTCTTTTACCGCGCCAGCATCAAAAGGCAAATTCCTACCCGTATCAGTTCTGGCCATGGCACTCCCGACGAAGCGAATTGTGACAGCACTGCTGCTATTGGTCACGGCCTTGTGCAATACGTTCGGGGCGGACAGCAAGAGTGGACCAAAATCCATTCCGGAGCTGCAGACGGCGATCGCAACAGTTTTGAAAGAAAATAAGACTCCCGGAGCAGCCATCGCCATCGTCTCGCGAGACAAGGTGGAGTGGGTGGCGGGCATCGGAAAAGCCGATGTTGCCGCCAACAAACCGGTAACCGCCGACACTCTTTTTCGCATCGGCTCGGTTTCGAAGGCGTTCGCAGCCCTGGCGGCGCTCCAATTGCAGGAGCTAGGCAAACTCAAGCTGACGGACACGGTGAGACAATGGGTGCCCGAGGTGGACTTTGTCAACCCCTGGGAGGCAAGCGATCCTGTGCGCCTGGTCCACTTGATGGAACACACAACGGGTTTTGACAGTATCCACCTGCGTGAGTGTGCGCTCAATGACCCAACGCCCATCGCGTTGAAGGATGCCCTGGCCTATGACGCGTCTTCGCGTGTCTGCCGCTGGCCACCCGGTTCGCGGATGGCTTACTGCAATTCCGGCCCCGCCGTCTTAGCGGCGGTCATTGAAAAGGTTTCCGGGGAGCGCTTTGAGGATTATGTGCAGGAACACTTTTTTAATCCGTTGCACATGGATACCGCCAGTTATTTTTATACACCGGAGGTGGAGCGACGGCTGACCAAGCTGTATCACCCCGACGGTATTACACCGTGTCCCTACTGGCACATGTATTTCCGGCCCAGCGGTGCCATCAATGCGTCGGCAAAGGACATGGCCAATTATGTGCGCTTTTATCTTCAACGGGGCAGCCTGGACGGCACACAACTGCTCCAAGCCACGTCAATCGAGCGCGTGGAAACCACGGAATCCTTGCCATCGGCAAAATTGGGCAAGATCGCCTGGTATGGACTATACAATTGGGCAAGACCCTATGGTGGCGCGTTTGTGTTTCGCGGGCACGCCGGCGGAGTCATGGGTGGACTTACCGACATGGATTATCTCCCTGACTACGGCCGCGGCTACGCCGTCATGATCAATTCGGGAAACAAAACGGCACTGTACCAAATTGCAAAATTAGTCAGTCAATACGTCATACGAGATTTGACTCCGCCAGCCTTGCCGCCCGCAGCCCCTGTTCCAGCCGAACTGCAGCGGCACTATGCAGGATACTATCAGGGAATAAGCCCTTTCATGCAGTTTTTTTATCCCTTGGAGCGCTTGCTGAACATCAGGAGGCTTGTCTTCACGACCAACGGGCTCTCCATAACGACCTATGACCTGCATCACGAGCAATGGGTGCCCATGACGGAGCGACTGTTTCGCAAGGAGAATCAGTCGGCGGCGACACTCGCCTTGCTG
>Ga0326727_10000641_pt1 | contig 141039 bp, 117 predicted proteins | sample MB2enrmetagenome_FD_207643 | JGI IMG/M metagenome (GOLD analysis project Ga0326727, IMG submission 207643) | Lab enriched peat soil microbial communities from McLean, Ithaca, NY, United States - MB29MY | ecosystem: Environmental > Terrestrial > Soil > Wetlands > Peat | place: USA: New York... | reverse complement strand
ACGCTGCTGTTCGAGGGTGGCGAGGGACTCAGGCAAAGGGCACCTCCAATCCTAACGTATACATACGTTAGGATTATAGCGGCAAAAAAAGAAAACTGCCAGATCCTCCTTTCTGTGTCGCGCACCCACGGCAGATCGCGCCGCGCTTTTCGGTGCTCGGTATAATGCATGTGGAGATCACCATGGCCTCTCCGGAGTACGTTGAAGAGCGCGAAGGCGGCTACTATGTCGCGGGCAGCCGCGTGTCATTGGCCTCGGTGATTGTTGCCTTTCGCGAGGGCGCCTCACCCGAGACCATTCGTCAGAGTTTCCCGTCCTTGTCCCTGGCCCAGGTTTACGGGGCGATCGCCTTTTATCTGAGTCATCCGTCGGAGTCGGAGACGTATCTCCAGCGCCTGGCGGCGCGATGGAAGGAGCTCGAGCAACAAGGGCAGCCGCCCTCCGGGGAGCTACAGGGAAAGCTTGAACAGGCGCGGCTGCGTCTGTTCGCTGAACAGCCGTGATCCGGCGTTTCCTCGCGGACGCGGACCTCAACAGTGCGATCATCTCCGGTGTAGCCCGGCGCAGCGCGCACGTGGATTTCAAACGCGCGGAGGAAGTTCCACTGGAAGGTCTCCGCGATGATGTCGTTCTGGCGATTGCCGCTGAAAGCAGAAGGGTACTGGTAAGCCACGATGTCAGCACCATGCCCGAGGCCTTCCACGAATACGTTCGTCACCGTGTCAGTCCGGGAGTGATCCTGATTCCGCAGCAATTGAGCATCTCCCGAGAGCATCCTGCTCATCTCGGAGGCGTGCGACGAGCGTGACCTCGCGAACAAAGTCTGTCTCGTGCCAAGTCTCGTGATGTTTGGGTTCTGAGAACTCGCAGGTCCGTGCCCCGCTCCCGCCCACCTGATACCATGCCTGAGTGCCCCAACCTCAGCGCCCGCCCGAGATGACCTGGAAGGCCGTGGGACTCGGCCTCTTTCTTGCCTTCGTATTCGGTTCCGCCAACGCGTATCTGGGCATGCGCGCCGGCCAGACCGTGGCCGCCACCATCCCCGCCGCCGTCATCGCCATGGCCCTGTTCCGACTGCCCGCCTTCCGCGGCGGCATCCTCGAACAGAACATCGCGCGCACTGCCGCCTCGGTGGGCGAAGCGCTGGTGGCCGGCGCCATCTTCACCATCCCCGCCTTCCTCATGGTGGAGATCAACGGCAAACGGCTGTGGACCGATCTGCGCGCGCACTACTGGGAAGCCACGCTCATCCTGCTGGTGGGCGGCCTCATCGGCATTCTGTTCATCATCCTGCTGCGCCGCCCGCTCTGCACGGACCCCGGCCTGCCGTTCCCCGAGAGCGTGGCCAGCTATGAGATCGTGAAGGCCGGTCAGGACGCCACCGATGCCCCGAAGTACATTTTCGGCGCCATGGGATTCGGCGCGCTCATCCAATTCCTCAAAGCGGATAACGGCCTGCAGATCTTCCGCGAATACACCGACGGCTTTCTGGCCTTCCCGCGCTCGGTGGTGAAGCACTTCAACTTCGAGAAGCAGCCCATCGGCGACGTGACCCACTACGGCGGCGTGCCCTGGTCGACGCCCAGCCTCTCGCCAGCGCTGGTCGGCATCGGCTACATCATCGGGCCCGAGCTTTCCGCCATCACCATGTCCGGTGGCCTGCTGGCCTGGTGGATTCTCATCCCGCTGCTGATGTTCTTCGACCCGGACCTGCCGCGCCGCATCGGCACCACCGACCCGGGCATCGCGTCATTCAGTCTCTGGTACAACATTGTGCGGCCCATCGCCGTGGGCACCATGCTGGTGGGTGCCGCCAATACCATGTGGTCCATGCGCGACTCGCTGTTCAGCTCGCTGCGGGGCGTCTTTGCCGTGTCCTCGAAAGCCGCGCACGAGGAACACACCGACGATCCTCGCGAACGCGACATCCCGGCCCGCTGGGTGGTGATCGGCATTTTCGCGCTGCTGGCCCCCATCACCGGCATCTACTATTACTTCACCCACGGCCTGCTGCCGGCCATCGTCGCGGCGGTGGTGATGGTGATCGCCGGCTTCCTGCTGACCGCCGTGGGCGGGTATCTGATCGGCCTGGTGGGCAGTTCGAATCAGCCGCTCTCCGGCCTCATCCTCTCCGCGCTCATCATTTCCGCGCTGATGATGCTGGTGATCGGCGCTACCGGGGCGGCGGGTGTGGCGGCGGTGCTGGGCGTGGCCGCGGTGGTGGGCGTGGCCTGCTCGGTGTCCGGCTCGCTCATTCAGGATCTGAAGGCCGGCCATCTGCTGGGCGGCACGCCGTGGAAGATGCAGGTGGTGGAGATGATCGCCGTGGTCATGCTGGCCTTCTTCCTGATGTGGCCTATCATGATTCTGCACGAGGCCAATCTCGCCACCGGCGGCATCGGCGGACGCGCCCTGCCGGCGCCCCAGGCGGGACTCATGGCGCAACTGGCCAAGGGCATCGTGGGCGGACAGATGGCCTGGGGACTGCTCGGCATCGGCATCGCTTTCGGCATCGCACTCATCATGTGCGGGGCGCACTCGCCCATGCTCATCGCCGTGGGCATGTACCTTCCGTTCGACACCTCTTCCGCCATCTTCGTGGGGGGCGTGTTCAAGTGGGTAATCGACCGCGTAACCGCGCGCTACAGCGCCGAGAAGAAGGCCGCGGTGGATGAGCGCGGCACGCTGCTCGCCTCCGGCCTGATCGCGGGCGAGGCCATCCTGGGCATCCTCATCGCGGTGCTGGCGGTGAGCCAGGTCCCTTCGTTCACCCACATGCTCACCGGCGCGAACCAGTTTGGCTTCTTCCCGGCATGGGGGAGCTGGTTGTCGCTGGTGGGTTTCGCGGCCATTGCCTGGGTGCTAATCCGCATCCCGCTCGGAGCAAAGCAGCGGTAGGCCACGGTCGCGCCTGAACCGGATATCGCGGTCGGATAGAATCGTGGGCGGATGGCGCGATGAACCAGCCCATCGAACGGGTATACGAGTTCGGACCCTTCCGCTACGACCCCGGACAGCGATTGCTGTTTCGTAACGGGGAAGTGGCGCCGCTGATGCCGAAGGCGATCGACACTTTACACGTTCTCCTGGAGCGGCGGGGCCGTGTTGTCGAAAAGGCTGAACTGATGAAGCTGGTTTGGCCGGACACGGTCATCGAGGAGGTCGGGCTCGCGCGGAACATCTCGCTGCTGCGGAAAGTTCTGGAGGGCGAGGGCGTCTGCATCGAAACCATTCCTCGCCGAGGTTACCGGTTCGTTGCACCGGTCACGGAGATTGAATCGCAGCTAGGCCGAACCACGCCGCGGGGGGAAGCGACTCCGCCGGCGCAACGGTCTCGCTTGCGGCTGGCGTGGTGGCTGGCTTCAGCCATATCCGTTATCGTTCTCGGTGGAATCATTTACTGGCAGTTCTACACACCCTCGAAATACCTGACCCTGCAGGAAGGTGCGCCCAGCCTGGCCGTGGTTCCTTTCGAGTGTCTGAGCGCGGAGCCGGATGGTGCGGCCTTCTGCCAGGGCTTCAGCGAGCTGCTGGTCGCGGACCTGGCGAAGCTCGGTGGTATCAGCGTCGTTGCTCCGAGCACGGTTCGGCGCCACCAGCGGATGGGCAACTCGATGGGGCTGATGGGGCGTCTCCTTGGCCTGGAGGTTCTCGTCGAAGGCACCATCCGGGAAGTGGGCGGGCAGATCAGAATCACGCCGAAACTTGTCGACGTGCACACCGGGAGGCTGATCTGGGCGGATAGCTACGAGTACCCCGCGGCAGAGTGGGACCGGATCGAGACCGGCGCCGCGCGCGAGGTCGCGGCACAGGTCGGCGCTCACCTGGCCATCCATGGGGCGTTCCGAAATCCCGGCGCTCGGTGACGGTTTGCGAATGGTTTTGTAAGGCATTCCGCAGAGATTTCGAAGCGGCGTTTGGCCCGACCCGGCGGACAATGGCGTCGAAAGGAGACCCTGCCAATGAAACTGCTCAGTAATCTGGCGGCAGTTGCGTTGATCGCACTGCTCGGCACCGCGCCGTTGCTGGCGCAGCCCACGCGGATTGGGACATTCGATAAGCGGTCTGTCGTCGTCGCGTTTTACCGCTCTCCGCTATGGGCCGGCATTCTGAAATCGAAAACCGCGGAGATGGAGTCCGCGAGGAAAGCGAACGACACCAAAAAGATCGAGGAGCTCAAGGCATGGGGTGGCGCCAGCCAGGAGCTCGCCCATCGCCAACTGGCCGGTAAGGCGCCGATCACCAACATCCTGGAAGCACTGGCGCCGGCGTTTCCGGAGATCGCTCAGAAGGCTGACGTGGCGTCCATAGCGACCGATACGCCGCCTGTGAACGCCGAGGTTCAAACGGTCGATGTGACCGATCTGCTGTTGGACTGGCTAAAGGCGGATGAAGCGACGCGGAAGATCGTGCGCGACCTGCGAAATCATTAACGGCCGTTGTCCGGGTCACTGTTTGTTCTCGCTGTAGCACCAGCGCACCAGCGCCTCCGGATGCTTTCCCTGGTCGGCGCGCAACAGGTCCGCCAGGCTGAGTTCGTGGAACGAAAATGCGACGGAGCCATCGGCGCTCGCCGTTCCGGTCATGTACCCGTACACGCCGGTTCGGGTCCTTTGAGCGGGCCCGGCGCCGTCGGGCAGGGGATATCGCACCGCCCCGGCCGTGCCCACAATCCACCCCGGCAGCACCCGGCCCTTCCACGGGGCGGTGTCGTACACGTCCTCCATGAACAAATGCGAGTGGCTGGCCAGCACGTACACTCGCTTGTGCGCGGAATCCTGCGTGTGCCAGAGGGTCTCGTAGACGGCACGTCCGCTCACTGTTCCCTGGGCCGACTCGTTCATGCTGTGGCTGGCGCTGATGCTGTCGGGCAGCGCCTCGTGCATTCCCACCACGATGGTCCGAATCTCCTTCGACGCCTCATCGCGCTGAACCACCGCGTCGAACCACTTGCGTTGCGCGTCGTCGAACTGATCCGGCGAGGCGTTGTCGAGCGTGATGAAGTCGACACCGCGGCTGACCCAGTGATAATACGCGCGCAGGTTATGGTCCCGAGGATCGTCCTTGAGCCGCTGGGCGCGCAGGACCGGGCTGTCCAGCCAGTCCGCGAACTGGATCAGCCAGCGCTCCCGCGTCGCCGGCGCAATGGTCTCGTGATTGCCGATGGCCAGAAACACCGGCAGCTCGCCGAACGGAGCGATCTGATGGGCGATGAAATCGGGCCAGGCGTGCGCTTCGTACGCGGCGATGTTGGGCTGCGGCCCCATGTCCTCGTCGAAGGCGTAGATGGCGCGGAAGTCGCCGAGATGCCAGTAAAACTCAGCTCCACTCTCGCGCACGCCCGCGGCAATGGCCGGCATCACGATGTCGCCGCAGTTGCGCGAATCGCCGGAGACCGCGAACTTCCAGATGCCCGGGTCCGTTTGCGCCAGCGCGGAGCAGGCGCTCAGCGTGCTGGCGAGTGTGAGAGCACGTAGAAAGGCCATTGTCATTCCCGTTCTACCACGGGGACACCCTCGAAAACACACCGTAGGGCTGTCCGGCCCTGTGGGGCAGGCCCTCGGCCTGCGCGGGGCTCTCAGCCCCGCCTTCCCCTGCTTCATCCCTCGCCGCTCCCGGCAGTTTTCATCCGGTTCGGTGGCCGAACCGGCCATGCCCAACACGCGGAGCAGCCGCGTTCTCACGACCAGGGCGAGAACGCCTCGGCCGTAAACCGTCCGTCACGCGGTCGTTCATGACCAGCTCGGGCCTAGGCATCTGGCCTTTCGCTGGCAATTCGTGTCACGGCAGTGACAAAAATTAACGCTTCTCTTTTCCTTAAGAATGAATAAGATACGGCGTTCTCTGGATGAATACATTCTATGATCGTGCTAGAAAGAAGGTTTGGAATTGAGCGTCCCGACACCTCAGTCTGGTCGCCCAACGGGCGCCGAATTGCCGCATGGACCCCCTGGGAGGAGTTCTGTATCAGGGCCGACAAGTCAACACACCTCAGACGTCTTTTACTCGCGCAGGGTCGTTCGGCGAAACGGGCAAACGGAAGAAACGGTGCTCGGGTCCTCCTTCGGGAGGTGCGTAACAGCCCTGCTGGTCATTGGCTGGCTCGTTGTCATGGTCGCCGCCCACATTCCCGTATCTGAGACGCTGCTCCGCACGCTCGTTCAGGTCTTGCGATGAAAATGTCTTTTGTGAGGTAGGCGAAGTCTCGGAAGCCGCTCGGTCATTTCTTTCTTCTTGCTAAACGATTCTGGTCATGGCGGCGTCCAGAGCGCCGCAAATAGTGGCCGGAACCTCATTGAGCCACAAGTTCGTCCCACCTTTCTCGGATTTCGCTAAGTAATTCCGGTAGAGCCACCCTCTTCACCTCCAGCCCATGCGCTCGCGCAGCCTCTCGATGTGTGCCAGGTGGTGGCCGCAGTGCCACGCGTACATCCCAAGCGTCCATTCCAGATTGTGCACGCCGATTTCGGGGTGGCGGAACGTGCGCTGGAATTGCTCCGGCGTCAGCGCGCTCAGCAACGCGACCCAGCGGCGGTGCAGTCCGTCGAACAACTCCAGCGAGGCCCCAATCGGCGCCGCCTTCGCGTCCGCCAGCTCGGCCCAGAGGTGTTCGTGGTAAGGCTTGATCACCGGCTCGTCTTCGGTGAGAGCGAGGCGGAAACGCACGTAGGCGTTCATGTGGCTGTCGGGCAGGTGGTGCACCACCTGGCGAATGGTCCAACCGCCCGGACGATACGGCGTGTCGAGCTGTTCCCTGCCGAGTTCGTCGACGGCGGCGCGCAGTTTCGCCGGTGTGTGAGCCAGCGTGTGAATCCACTCATGCCGGTGCTCGGCGGTGATCGCCGCGGGCGGCTGATACCGGCCGATGGGGTAACGAAGGTCGGGGGCTTCTGCGGTCTGCATGCTATCCATTGTGCACCGAAACTACTGCCTGCTTGCGGAGACCGCTTGCTGACCCGCACGGCTCAGTAAATACGTATCACATGGTCCATCCGCCGTCCACCACGTGCACGCCGCCGGTGGTGAAGCTGCTCTCATCCGAGGCCAGGTACACGGCGAGCATGGCCACCTCGCGCGCCCAACCCATCCGGCCCATGGGCTGCCGCGCCACGAACTCGCGGTGTACGGCCTCCACCGTTTTCCCGGTCTGCGCGGCCTGCGCCTCCATGCGTTGTTCGAGCGAAGGAGTCACGATGGTGCCCGGACAAATCGCGTTGGCGCGGATGCCGTGGCGGATGAAGTCGGCGGCCACCGCTTTCGTCAGGCCGATCACGGCGGCCTTCGTCGCGGCGTACGCGTAGCGATTGGGAACGGCATGAACCGACGAGGCGACGGAGGACACGTTGATAATCGACCCGCCGCCCTTCGCCAGCATCCCCGGAAGAAACGCCCGGATGGTGCGGTGCATCGACTTCACGTTGAGATCGAAGCTGTGGTCCCAGTCCCGCTCCGAGCAATCGAGAATGGTGCCGTGGTGTACGAAGCCCGCGGCGTTGACCAGCACGTCGATCGCGCCGACGGACTGCGCCAGCCTTTCGATTTCGGCGGCGTCCAGAACACTCAGATGGCGGATCTCGGCGCCCTCGAGGCCGCTCAGCTTCTCCAGCGCGATGTCGGTGGCGACCACCCGCGCCCCGGCCTCGACAAACGCCTCCGCGATCGCACGTCCGATTCCCTGCGCGGCCGCGGTAATCAGAGCCACTTTCCCGATAAGGCGATCGTTCATCGCGCGGCCTCCCTGAGTAACTGCCGGCGAATGGCCGGCGCGGCGTGGCCGGTGCGGCCGTCGGCGTGGCAGTCCGAACAAGCGACGCTGTGAATGTTGTGGCGGCTTTTCGCGGAGGCGAACGTGGTGTCCATCTTCTCCACATTCAGGCCGCAGTTGGAGAGCCGCGGATGGCAGGTGGCGCAGGAGGCGCGGGCGCTCTGATCGTGCCCCTGATGGCAGGCGATGCAGCCCAGCCCTTCGTGGACGCCGCGCGGAGTGCGGTCGTCGCCGGAACCCGCTTCCAGCGAGGCACGCGGCGCGTGACATTGATAGCACAGCCCGTCGCGAGGATCGGGGCTCATCAGGATGGGGCCGCGGCCATCGTGCACCCGCGGGATCTCCAGAGACGCGGCCAGAAAATGCATCCGTTCGCGCCGGTCGAACAGCCCCAGAGAAGCTGGCACGGCCGGCCCCTCGACGGACGCGTGCTCCATCTTCGCCGCGGGCTTGCCTTCCCGGTGCATCTCGTGACAGGTCAGGCACGGCATGGTGGGAGCGTTGCGCAACTCCGGCCGCAGCAGCCGCCACGGGCCGATGGAATCCACCGGCGCCACCACATCGCGGATGGCGCCGTCGAAGTGCATGCCGTGGCAACGCAGGCAGTCGTCCATCAGCGCCTGCCTTGCGTTCTGCTCCGCTTTTGTGAAGATGCGCGCGTAGGTGGCGCTGTGCGGCCCGGATTCCCACGCGGCGAATTCCTGCCGATGGCACTGGCGGCAGCGCGCCACCATTCGCAGCACGTCGCCGGTCCGCAGCTCCACGCGTTCCGGCACCATATCGCGCAAATGCGTCACCACCCGGCGGACGTTGCCGGCCATGGTGCTCTCATGGCACTCCGTGCAGGCCACGTGGCGATGGGTGGACACCTGCCACAGCTCGACGTTTCGCCGGATCTCGTGGCAGCTCGCGCAGGCGGTTCCGTCCCCGCGGTGGTAGTAGTGGTCGGCGCCGAGAATCGCCGCGGCGATGAGAAGAACTGGAGCGGCCACAATGGCCAGGATGCGAGCAACGCCGCGTCTCACGAGCGCAACCCCGTCCCCCGCCACGTGCGCAGAATGCCCGCCGACGCGTAGTACGAGACGGCCATGATGGTCAGCGCCGGATTAAACCCGCCGTTGGTGACGTGGACACTGCCATCCACCACGAAGACATTGTCCAGATCGTGGACCTGGCAATGGCGATTCACCACCGACGCTTTGGGATCGTCCCCCATGCGGCACGTGCCCGCCTGATGTTGTCCTCCGCTCACTCCGCGCCCGGGCAGCAGCGGCCAGGTGCGCACGGCGCCAGCCTCCTTCAGCCAGAGAGCGGCTTTCTCGCACATGGCGCGCCCGATCTCCAGCGTGTGCGGGTGGCGATCGCCGGAGAGACGCGCCACCGGACGGCCCCACCGGTCGCGCACCTTCGCATCCAATTGCACGCGCGACTCGGCCATGGGCATCTCCTGCGTGGGACCCATCACGATGATGGTGCGCTTGTAATGCTCCCGCATGGCCTGCTTGTGCGCGGCCCCCCAGCGCGGAGTGCCCGGAGGCAACCCGTTCGTCACATGGATGGGCAGGCGAATGAACTCGTTCGCCAGCATGGCGCCGCCTTTGAGGCCGGGGTTGCCGTGATTGAAGTCGGAAATGGCCAGGCCCGCTCCCGGTCCAAGGTCGTCGTACACGTCGAAATCGAAAGCGCCGGCCGAACCCGTGTAGGTGTGGCCCTGCAGATTGCGGCCCACCATGTCGTAGCGGTTCCCAATGCCCTGTGGATGCAGGCGGCTCTTCGAATTGAGCAGCAGCCGCGCGGATTCGATGGCCGCGCAGGAGACCACTACAAAATCGGCGGGTTGCGTCCGCAGCCGGTCATTCTGGTCGAAGTAGGCGACCCCGACAGCGCGCCCGCGATCGTCCGTCAGAATCTCCTTCGTCATGCAGCCGGTGCGCAGCTCGCAGTTGCCGGTGGCCAGCGCCCGCGGAATGACGGTGTTGTGCGTACCGTTCTTGGCATCCACTTCGCAGGCGAATCCCACGCACCACCGGCAGCGCATGCAGGGTCCGCGGCCGTTGTACGGCTGGCTGTTGCGGGCCATGGGAATGTCGAATGGGTGCAGCCCCAGCCGTTTGGCCGCGGGAAGCAGCACCTCGTATTCGCGATTCGGCGGAAGCGGCGGCATAGGCAGCGGCCGCCGGCGCGGCGCCTTGAAGGGATTGCCGGAATCGTCCCCGGAGACGCCGATCTCCCACTCGGCCTTCTCGTAGAAGGGTTCCAGATCGTCGTAACCGATGGGCCAGTCTTCCAGCGTGCTGCCCGCCAGCGCCCCATACGTCGAGCGCATGCGGAAATCCTGAGCCATGTAACGCCAGGCCTGCGCGCCCCAGCTCAGCGTGCCCCCGCCCACGCAGGCCGCGTTATTCGAGTACGCGCCCTCGCTCGGCAGCGCCACGAATTCCCGGCCATCCAGACCCACCACCACCCGCGGGTTGCCTTCGTCTTCCGGGCCGAACGCGTTGCCTAGCACGGTGACGCGCTGGTTGCGCAAGTCGTCCTTGCGGCAATCGTTGGCCGTGTACCACTTGCCCCGTTCCAGCAGGACGACGCTGAGGCCGGCTTCCGACAGCTCTTTCGCGACAATCCCCCCACCGGCCCCGGCCCCGACAACAACTGCGTTGACCTTCTTCAGAACCTCCGCGCGTGGCGTTGAGTCCGTGAAGACGCTGGGCGCAGGGACGGTCCCCGCGAAGAAGTTGTTTGCCCGGCCGCGTACCGGCGGATCGGGCACCCCGAGCATGCGCCAACTGACCGCGTCGCGATTCCCCCCATGCCGGGGCGAACCGTAGAAGCTCTGCATGGCGTGGTTCAGAACCAGCTCGAAAAACGCGCGCTGCTCGCGCTCCAGAACATGCACCATCTCGGTCTGCTGGCTGGCGGGCAATTCCACGAAGGCATGGCCGAAGCGAGACAGGCTGAGCCGCTCGGTGCCGGCGAGGCCACGACGATAGGCCGCGCGATGCCGCCGATAGTGGCGCATCAACTGCCGGTCGATATACTCGACGGCGCCGGCCTCGGCAGCGCCGGGATAGTCGTCGGCTGGCACCACACGGTAGCACAAAGCGGCCAGTGTTCGGCCTTCCTGGTCGGTGAAGAAGCGCCATTTCGTCCGCGAACGGCTGCATGAGGCCGCGGAGATAGCGGCAGCCGCAGCCGCGCCGGTCTGAAGGAACCTGCGGCGGTCCATGGTGTTTCTACTTCTATTGCATGCCGCAGTCTGTGTCAAGTTTGTCGAAACGCAGTTTGTCGAAACGCAGACCAGGCAATCCCGGTCGCAACTGTAGCTCCCGATTGTAGCCGGCGGGAATTGCTGTAGTGGGTCGGTTCGGGATGCGGGGCGGGTTGCCAGCTTGCGCGCACGATCCAATCCTGCCTCACAGGACCACCTGACCCACGGCGGGAATTACGGGTCGAGTATCGGCATACGGTGATATGATCCAGGCGAGAGTTCACCGCACCGCCACTTTTGTTGAGCGCACACCACCCGGCTGGTGTCTCCCGGCCTCCAAAGGACGCGCGTTGACGCGTTCGGGTGTGCACATTTCATACGCCGATGGCCCGGATCTGGACCCGAATGCGAGGTGCGCCACAGGAGCGGTCGCGTGCGCCCAATGGCGCGAACGTGGACGCCGGTCTCGTGCGCCAGCAGCTTGAGAAGATACTGGCCTCGCCGGAGTTCGCCAACGCCAGCCGTCTCCAGCAGTTCCTCGCCTTCGTGGTGGACGAGAAGCTGAATGGCGCCGAGACCATCAAAGAAACGGCTCTGGCCATCCACGTCTTCAACCGGCGGCCGTCGTTCGACCCGAGCGGCGACTCGGTGGTGCGCGTTGCCGCCGGCAACCTCCGCATCCGGCTGCGCGATTATTACCTGAGTACCGGGCGCGACGATGCCGTCATCGTCGAACTGCCGAAGGGGAGCTACGTTCCGCTCTTCCGCACGAATGCCGTCGAGAGGGGCGCCCCCGCCCAACGCGAGGCGCGGATCGGATGGAAGAAGATGGCGAGCATCGCCGCCATCCTGCTGCTGGCCTGCTCGGCCGCCTGGTGGTTCGCGAAGACCCGCACGAACCAGGCGTTTTCGTCCATCGCGGTGCTGCCGTTCCTTAACCTGAGCAACAATCCGGACAATGAATACCTGACCGACGGATTTGTCGAGGAAGTTACCTCCGGTCTGGCGCAAGTGGACGGTCTGCAGGTGGTGGCGCGAAGTTCGGCCTTTCAGTTCCGCGGGAAAAGCCCGGACATCCGCACGGCCGGCCATCAACTGGGAGTGGAAACGATACTCGAAGGAAGCGTGCACACCATCGGCGGCAGGTTGCGGGTCAGCGCGCAACTGGTCAAGGTGGCCGACGGTTTTCACATCTGGTCGCGCACCTGGGAAGGCGATGCCGGCGATATCTTCGCCATTCAGGACGATCTGATCCGCTCCGTTGCCAGCGTGCTGCGGCATCCCGGCGGCGTACGAAACAACCCGCCGCACGACCTCGAAGCGTACGATCTGTACCTGAAAGGACTGTATTTCAAAGACCGCGTCACTTCGGCGGACCTGCAGAAAAGCGTTTCGTATCTGGAGCAGTCCACCCGAAAAGATCCGCAATACCCGCCGGCCTGGGCGGCTCTGGGCTTCGCCGAGGCGGAGATTGCCTATCACGCGGTCCAGCCCGAGCCGGAGACGATCGCCCGCGCTCGAGCCGCAGCCACGCGGGCGTTGGAACTGGATGAGAATCTCGCCGACGCCCACGCCGTGCTCGCCTGGATCCGATACTTCTACGATTGGAACTGGGGGGAGAGCGAACTCGGGCTGCGCCGCGCCGTGGTCCTCAATCCGAACTCCGCCTGGGCGCATGACTGGTACTCGCAGGACCTTATGTCGTTAGGGCGCTTCGAGGAGGCGCTGAAGGAAGCGAGGAGAGCGCTGCTGCTCGATCCTCTCAACTTCCGTGTGAGCACGAATGTGAGCGTGGTGCTGTATTGTGCGCATCGCTACGACGAAGCGATCCGCCAATGCCGGCAGGCCGCCGAAATCGACCCTCACTATTACGCGGCGTGGTCGATTCTGGGCGACAGCTTTCAGGAGAAACGAATGTACCGGGAGGCGGTGGCGGCGCTGCAGCGATCCGTGGCTGAGTATCCGAAAGACTCGGACACAACCGGACATCTGGCCATGGTCCTGATGGCCATGGGCCGGAAAGACGAGGCCGGGAAGCTGATCGCGGTTCTGGAACATCCTGCGGCGGGCGAGCCCATGCCCTGGTATCAACTGGCCTACGTGCGCCTGGCGATGGGCGACAAGGGCCGTGCCGTGGAAGCCCTCGATAAGTCCTTCCAGCAGCACAGCAGCGACATGATTGTGCTGACCGTGGACCCCGTCTTTGACAGCCTGCACCAGCATCCCGGATTCCTTGCGCTCGCCAGGAAGATGGGCCTGCCCACGCCCCGCTGACCTTCGTGGACACACCACGACAGTCTCGTTCTTTCAGGCCATCCACGTACGCGGCTGCGCCGGCTGTTCTGGCGCCGAAGACAACTCCTCCGCTATCAGCGACTTTAACGTGTTAAATACAGCGACTGACTGTTTTTCTCCGCCCCGTGCGTAGACTCTGGACCTGTCTCCCGCGGTTGAACGGATGCAGGCAGCCTCGCGGAGCGGATCCCGGTTGGGGGACCCGATCAAGGAGGAAAAATGGAAACGCACATTCTGATCAAACATCCAGGGGCCGCCGGGGCCGCTCAGACCGAGGATTTTCCCGCCGGCAAGGTCCATGAACTTACCATTGGCCGCGATACTTCCTGTCATGTGAGGTTCGACCCGGACAACGACCTGGTGAGCCGCAGGCACGCGAAGATCACCGAGCCGGCAGGCGACGGAGGCGAATACAAGATCGCCGACCTCGGAAGCCGCAACGGCACCTTCGTAAACAAACAGCGAATCTTCGGGCCGGTAGTGCTGCAGTGCGGCGACACGGTGCAACTGGGGCCGGGCGGACCGGAGTTCGAGTTCGATCTCGATCCGCGTCCCGCCGGCATGCAGAAAGCCACCCGGCTGGCCGACGACATCGCTGTGGTCCCGGCGGGCGCCATGGCGCCGACGCGCGAAGCGGGGCCACCTGCCCCACCCGCTCACGTGGGTCTCGGCAAGGCCACTGTCGAACGGATGATCGGCCAGGTCAAAAGCCAGAGCCGGAAGACGCTGTACATGGTGGCGGGCGGACTGGTGGTGCTGCTCGCGGTGGTGGCAGCGGTACTCTACTTTGCCCGGCCGAAGCAGACCACGGTGGTACAAACCATCGAACACAGGCTCACGCCCAACGGGCTCACCCCCACCCAGATCGCCCAGGCGAACACCGACGCCACGGTGATGATTGAAGTCGGCTGGAAGCTGGTGGACATGTCCACCGGCAGACAACTGTTCCACACCATGATTCCGAACAGGCAGCAGGTGGTGGACAAGGATGGCAAGCCGGTAAAGGACAAAGATGGCAAGCCCAAAGAAGAGGAGATCGTACCCGGCGCCGATCCTTACCTGCCGGTCTTCATGCCAATTGAGGGCAACAGGCTGGAACCTCTTTTGTCCACCGACGACAACGACGGGCATAACCAGCCCATCGGAATGATGGGCTCCGGGAGTGGTTTCGTGGTGAGCAACGACGGATTCATCCTGACCAACCGGCACGTGGCGGCGGGCTGGCACACGCGCTACACGTTTCCGGGGAAGGTGGGCGTTGTTCTGGTCCCGGGCGAGAAGGGCAAGGGAATGCAGAAGCAGCCGATTCCAAGCGATAAATTCCCCGCGTGGGTTCCCGCACAGGCAAGGCTGGTGATGGCCAAAGACCTGGACACGGGACACGTGCTGCCGTCCAGCACCGAGATTCCGAAATACAAGGCAGTGGAGGGCCGAAACGATTTTCTGGATGTCACCTTCGCGAAGAACCGCATCCGCATTCCGGCCAAGCTGGCGCGTGTTTCGGACCACATGGACGTAGCCATGATCAAGATCGACCTCCCGCAGACATTGAAGAAGGTCGAGTTGAACGACAACTACGACACCATCAAGGTGGGCGATCCGGTGGTGACCCTCGGCTATCCCGCCGTTTCGGAGATGGTGGTTGGCGTAGTGCCCTCGCGGGATGTTTTCAACCAGCAGGTGGTCGTTCACGAGATTCCCGATCCGACGTTGTCGGTTGGAAACATCGGCCGCGTGTTGCGCGGACAGATCCGGATTGCCGACCAGCAGGTCGTCCAGGATGTCTTCCCGGGTGACTACTACCAACTGACCATCAACTCCACCGGCATGGGCAACAGCGGCGGGCCCATGTTCGACGACCAGGGGCGAGTGACCGCTATCTTCACGCTGGGCAGGCACATGGATGTCAACATCAGCGGCGCCATTCCCATCCGCTACGGCATGGAGCTGATGGGCGTTCAATCCGCGGTGAAGTAGCGGTATCGCGGCAACAGCGAGGACACCCATGGCGTCACTGCTGAACGCCTTGATCGGCGAGTACCGCGTCGTCGAATCGCTGGGCGCGGGCGGGATGGGCGAAGTGTACAAGGCCGTACACACCCATCTCGGCCGCGTCATCGCGATCAAGGTTCTTTCGCCCGGCCTCACCGGCAGCCCGGCGCTGGCGCGCTTCTACGAGGAGGCCAACATCCAGGCTCGCCTGAAGCACCCGGGCGTGGCCGAGTACTTCGGCTTCTATGAATACCAGGGCCGGCCGTGCATCCTCATGGAGTACGTGGATGGCGAGACCCTGGCCAGCACCATCCGCAAACGGGGGCCGCTTCCGGTAGCGGAAGCGGTGCGGATCGCGCGGGAGATCGCCGCCGTGGCCGCCCATTTCCACGCCGGAGGGCTGGTGCATCGCGACCTCAAGGCCAACAACGTGAAGATCGACTCGGCGGGCCGCGTGCGAATTCTGGATTTTGGGATCGCCCGCTACCAGTGCTCCGATCGCATGACCCGCGTCGGCGCCGTGATCGGCACCCCCGGGGCGCTGGCGCCGGAGCAGGTGCGCGGTGAGCCGGCCACCGAGGCCACTGACGTGTGGCAGCTCGGCGTGTTGTTTTACGAATTGTTGACCGGCCGGCCGGCGTTTCAGACCAGTAAAACGTACGAGCTGTACGCCCGCATCATGGCGGCGGAGTTTGCGCCGCTGGCGCAGTGGCGGCCGGACATTCCCGGCGGCCTCGAAGAGATTGTCGCTCGCTGCCTGCAGAAGAACCCGGCGAGGCGATACCCCTCCGCGGCGGAATTGCACTCGGCGCTGTGCGCGTGGGAAGCGAAGCTGGGGCGGCCGCCGGCGATCCCGGAGGTCCGCCGCAAAGCCGCCGCGCTGGCCGGCGCGATTCGTGGCACCGTACTCAGCCGCGCCGCGACGATGGACCGCTCGAAGGTCGCCACCGTCGTTCTCTACGCGCTGCTGGTGGCGGCGCTGTTGGCCGGGCTAGTGACCGTGATTCGGGATCGGAGCCCGGAATTGCCGGCGCCGCCTCCCGTGGACACAACGCACGTATCGCGCCCGGCCGCCGCGCCGGACCTGAAGACGGTGACCGTGGATACCGTGGACGGAACGGCGCAGGTGTTGGTGGCGGGAAAGCCCGCCGGCACGACGCCGTTCCGCGTGCAGGCGCGAACCGGGGAGAGGATCGAACTGGTTCTGCGGCGCGCCGGCTGCAAAGATCTGCCGGTGCAGTTCGACGTCACCGAACGGCACGACTACACCTACACACTGCAGCGGCTGAAGGAGTATTGAGATGACCTGGTTGTCCAAGTGGAGGTCGAAGGAGACGGGGCAATTCGCCGCGCTGGAAACGCGCGAGCCCATCGCCAGTCTGCTCAGCGATACCGGCTGCCATCGCCGGCAGAACGAGGATTCCGCCCGCATCGTGCGCGCCGGAACCGGCGCCTGCGGAGACCGCGGGCTGTTGCTGGTGGTGGCCGACGGCATGGGCGGGCACGAGGCCGGCGAAGTGGCCAGCCAGGCCGCGGTGGAGATGATCGAAAAGGAATACCGCGAGGCCAAAGGCACTCCCGGCGAGGCGCTGGAGACGGCATTTCGCCGGGCGCACAACGAGATTCTCCGCCTCGCGTCCGCCGACGCCACCTTGTCCGGCATGGGCACCACGTGCACCGCGCTGGTCATTGTGGGAGGCCAGGCGTGGGCCGCGCACGTGGGCGACAGCCGTCTGTACCTGGTGCGCGACGACCGCATCTACCAGCTCTCCGAGGACCACACCCAATGCATGGAACTGGTCCGCAAAGGGCTCATGACGCTTCAGGAGGCGCAGCACCACGACGACCGCAACGTGCTGGCGCGGGCCATGGGTACCCGGCGCGCGCTGGCCATCATGTCCTTCAAAGAGCCGATGCCGGTGAAGCCGGGCGATGCCTTCCTGCTCTGTTCCGACGGTCTTCACGATCTGGTGACCGACGCCGAGATCCGCGACGTGGTGCGCGACTCCGAGCCCGAGCCGGCCTGCCGCAAACTGGTGGACATGGCCAGGGAGCGCGGCGGGTACGACAACGTCACCGTCGCCATCGCGGCGATTCCGGGCTCGTGTCACGAGCTGACGGTGGTGAAAGGGACCCCGCAATCCGAGGCACACTCATGATGAAAACGACGGTCGGCAACTATCGGATCGTGCGCGAGGTGGGCGCCGGCGGCATGGGCGCGGTCTTCGAGGCCGTGGACCTGATGCTGGAGCGGCCGGTCGCCATCAAGATGCTGCGCGCCGAGATCGCCCGCCAGCCGGAACTGATCGAACGCTTCCGGGTGGAGGCGGTCACGCTGGCCCGGCTGAATCACCCCGCCATCGCCACTTTGTTCAGCTTCTTTCGCGAGGGCGAAGACTACTACATGGTGATGGAGTTCGTGCGCGGGCGGAACCTCGAGGATCTGCTTACCGAAACCCGCCGCTTGTCTCCGGAGAACGCGGCGGACGTGCTGGGGCAGGCGCTGGAAGGCATGTCCCACGCACACGGGCTGGGCGTGCTGCACCGGGACATCAAGCCGGCCAACATCATGATTGCCGGCGACGGAGCGGTGAAGGTAACCGACTTCGGCATCGCCCGGATTCTGGGCTCCTCGCGGATGACCCGGGAAGGGCGGATCATCGGGACGCTGGAGTACATCGCTCCCGAGCGCATCAAAGGCGAGGAGGCCGACGTCCGCTCCGATGTTTACTCGGCGGGAGTGGTTCTTTATGAAGCGCTGGCGGGCCGGCTGCCCTTTGTTTCGGACACCGACTTCGGGATGATTGAGGCGCATCTCCATCAGGCTCCGCCGCCGCTGGCGGAGCTGGGCGTGAGCTGTCCGGCCAGCCTCGAAGCGGTGTTGCGCAAGGCGCTGGAGAAGCTGCCGGGGAAGAGGTTTCAGTCGGCGGACGAATTCCGCGATGCACTGGCCGGCGCCGTACCGTCGTGGGGCATCCGCCCGTCGCTCGCCGCCGGCGCGCCCCCGATGAAGCCTACTCGTCTGGCCGGGTCTTCGCCGGTCCTGGGCGAAACCCGTCTGGCCGAACAACCGCCGGTTAAACAGGCGCCAAAGCTGCCCCTGCCGTTACTGGGCGCTGCCGCCGTAACGCTGTTGGCGGTGGCGGTTGGCATGTCCGTGCTGGCGGCGCGCCATCACCATGCCCCGCCGGCGACGGACAACACGGTTTCCAGGCTGACCTCCGGGCCGCCAGCGCCTTCGCCGCCAGCGCCAGTGGAGGAAGAGGCCATCCCGCCTCCACTGCCGCCTCCGTTACAGGGGTCTTTGCCTGGGGACGTGCCGGGGGCGGCTGGCGTCGGCGGCGGCCGTGCCATCGATCTGGGGCAAGCGGCCGGGGCTCCCTCCACGCAGCCCGGCGCCGGGTCCCGAAGTATCCGCGCCGTGCGGACGCTGTTTATCGAAGCGATGTCCAACCACCTCGACGACTACATCCGGGCGGAGATTGCGAAGCAGATGCCGACGCGTCTGACGGTGGTGTCGAGACGCGAAGATGCCAATGCGGTGATGACCGGCACCAGCCGGAAGCACGGTGGCTCGGGCGCACGGCTTACCAACGGCTACCTCGGCGTCAAGGATGAGTTCTCCGGCACCGTGACCATCACCGATCCCAATGGAGGACGAGTGCTATGGACCTCCGAGGCCGGCGACAAGGCGGTGCTCATCGGCGTTCTGAAGCGCGGCGGGCCGAAGAGGGTGGCGGAACGGCTGGTGAGCAAACTGCGCAAGGCCATGGAACGGAAGTGACGTGGAGTGCACGGGACTTTCCGGTTCACGGCACGGCGAGGCGGGCCGATGAGATGCCTCAGGCCTCGTAACAAATCGCGGGGCAATTTGAAAGAGAGTGGGAGATTCACCAGAAGATCGGCGTAAACACGCTGTACCGAATCAGCCTGAGCATCCCGGAGAACGCGAAGTCCCCGCCCGGCATCGACGATGTCGAGAAGGCGCTGGGACCCATTGACGTCGCATGTCACACGAATCATCGCGGCGGCGAGATCAGGCACTATGGATTCTCCAGGTCGGCCCCGTCGCAGGGCACGATGACTTGTCGAAACCCGTACCCTTGCGATTTCGACCGAGGCATCATGGAGGCCATGGCGAAGCGGTTCAAACCGGCCGGATCGATGGTGAAAGTGCTACACAATCCCGGCAGCCCGTGCCGGAAGAACGGCGGCGACTCCCGTAAGTATCTTGTCTCCTGGTAGGGAGGAACCAGCAGGGAGCATCACTCCGGAATCGCGGCCGGGTCGGTTCCCTTCTCCGCTTCTTCCACCATGTGTTCCGCCAGAAGGTTCCAGCTCAGGAAATGGCCGTTGGCCGCGGGCCTGCCCGTCCCCGGAGAATAGCATTCGTTCATGCCGCCCGTGGCCGCGTAGTCACTCACCAGCAGCGACACCGTTTCCGCCGCGATGGCGCGGGCTTCCTTCGCGTATCCATAGCTCAGCAGGCCGTGCATGATCAGGTAGTTCGAAATCACCCACACCGGGCCGCGCCAGTATCCATGGTCCGGATCGTACAAAGGCTCGCCGGCGGCCAGCGTACGAATACCGTGCGGCGCCCAAAACTCCGCCGGATTGAGTAAGTGAGCGGCGATGGTGCGCTTCGCCTGGTCCGCGGTGGCCATGCCCGCCCACAGCGGAACGAAGTTAGTCCAGGCCCTGACGCGCACGGGCTTCCCGGTCCACGCATCAATGTTGAGAAACATCCCGTCCGCCTCGGACCACATTCTCCGCTGCACTAACTTACGCAGATCGGCCGCTTTCTGTTTGTAAGTGGCGGCATCCTCGTTCCGGCCCAGCCTGCCGGCAATCGCCGCCAGCGCGAGATACTCGCGGTAGATGTAACACTGCAGATCCACGCCCTCGGTGACGTCGGCGGGATTATTCGAAACCGCCGGGCCGTTGTCCACACCGCTCTCGACGCCGTTGTACCAGCGGAACAGGCCATCGGGCGAGCGTCGCGTCTCCTCCCAGAAGCGCACTGTGTGAGTCAGCTTGACGTAGTTCGTTTGCCGGGATGCGCCGTTCTCCCGCAGCAGCCACGTAAAGTCCCCCATGGTCAGCGACGCCCGGAGAGCGGCCTGGGCGAGAAACGGCTTGCACATTTCCGGCAACGCCCAGAAGCCCTCCGGGGCAATCTCGCGCGGCGTGTAGCCGGTACGGTTGGCGTACTCATCGACAAACTCAAGGAACGACTCCACCGAGCTCGCTACCGGCTTGCCGATGCCGTCATAGCTGAGCGCAACGCCCATGAAATACATGTCCCAGTCGAACAGGTGGGTGAACGGTCCGGCCGGGATCAGGTACTCATGCCTGATCGCGCCGCTGGCCGGCCGAACGATGTTTTTCTTTGCGTCGTACTTCCGGAGGAAATTCGAAAGCTCTGCCGGCGTTTGGGCGGCGGCCATTACCACGCCGCAAATGCCCAAAGCAACCATGTTAGCGACCATAGCCGGAGACTAACGCCGGCGCTTGAACTTTGCCTCCCCCTCGTATTCGCCGGATGAGTCGAGCCTGCGGGCAGTGTACTTCAATGTCAGCTCGTCCCCGTGTGCTTTCAGGAAGATGCGATACGACCGAGTGTCCGTCCGTCCGTGCAATTCGGCCGTTCTCTCGTCGGTCCTCCTGCCCTCGATCGGGATATTCCCGGACCACATGCCGTGAAGATTCCCATCCCCATCCTCTTCGAGAGTAAGGGAGTCGTCTCCCTTATCGCCGGTGCTGTTCTCGAAATACCCCGTCCACCTGCCCGCGAATGCGGCATTGCGCTGGGCCAGGGCCGGCTCAGCAACAAAACAGGCAATTGACAGCGCGGTTGCGCCCGTCAACCAGAAAGACAACGCGTACATCGTGAGGAAGCGCTTCATGCCGGGAATCATACACCCGCAACGCCGTGCGCGGCAATAGTCGCATGTTGAAGGCGGGGACAGCGCTCCTACCGCGCGATCCGCAACATCACCACCCCGTGCTGCGGGACATCGGCAAGATAGGCATCCTTCACCGAGCCGGCATTCGCGTGCCGCCACAGATCGCGCACCTTGTGTTTGCCCTCCAACCCCAGAACGGTCCAGTAGACGACGATCTCCGCCATATTGTCACCGCGATTGAACAACGCCACCGCAAGGTCGCCATTCTCCAGCGGTTTCACCCAGATTTCGGTGGCGCCCTCTTTCGAAACGCGGCGGCCCTGCTGGCCGAGCTTGTCCTGATCCACGGCGATCACTTCCTTGTTCGTAAGGATCTCGCGGGTCTCGTCGTTCATGGCGCGCAAGTCGTTACCGGCAAGCAGCGGCGCGGCCAGCATCGCCCACAGGCTCATGTGGGTAACGTACTCGGGCCGGAACATGCCGCCGTTTCCGATCTCCAGCATGTCCGGATCGTTCCAGTGTCCGGGGCCGGCGTACTGCTCGTGCCCGGTCTGCTTATCGAAGCCGATCGTCGCCATGCTTTTCCATGTGTCCTTGATGTCGCCGGTGGTGCGCCACAAATTGCCGCCCACCGACGCGCCCCATTTCCAGACATCCTGCCAGCCGTACTGGCACAAGCTGAAGACAATGGGCCGTCCGGTGGCCTTCAGCGCGTCGCTCATCTTCTTGTAGACGGCCTGCATGTCGGAAGGCTGGTAGACTTCGCCAGCGCTGCACCAGTCGTACTTCAGATAATCGATGCCCCATGCCGCCCACGTTTTCGCGTCCTGCGCCTCGTGCTGATAGCTGCCCGCGTAACCGGCGCAGGTCTTCGGCCCGGGCGACGAATAGATGCCAATCCTCAGCCCCTTGCCGTGTACGTAATCGGCGAGCGCCTTCATGTCCGGGAACTTGGCGTTGGGCTGGATGTTCCCCTGGGCGTCGCGCTCGCCCTCCCACGTGTCGTCGATATTGACGTACATGTAGCCGGCATCCTTCATGCCGCTGGAGACCATGGCATCGGCGATCTCGCGAACGGTCTTGTCGTCGATCTTGTCGGCGAACTTGTTCCAACTGTTCCACCCCATGGGCGGAGTGGTCGCCAGATCGGCGCCCAAAAACGGCAGGGCGAACGCCAGCGCGGCAAAGCAGAGTTTTCTCATATCTCTTCTCTCCACGAGTGTATTCGAATCAGCCGGCCAGCGCCTGCTCCAGATCCTGGATCAGGTCGTCCACGTCCTCGAGGCCAACCGAGATACGGATCAGCTCGGGCGTGATGCCCATGGCGGTGCGGCTGGCCTTGGGGACCGAGGCGTGGGTCATGCTGAAGGGGTGCTCGATGAGCGACTCTACGCCGCCCAGCGATTCCGCCAGCGTGAAGATCCGCACCGCCCCCAGCAGCCGCAACGCCTGCTCCCCGCCGCCGTGTACCCGGAACGAGAACGTTCCGCCATAGCCGCTCATCTGCCGCAGCGCCAGCTCGTGCTGGGGGTGGCTTGGAAGTCCCGGATGATGCACCCGGGCAATCCGCGGGTGCGCTTCCAGCCGGCGCGCGATGGCCAGCGCGTTGCGGTTGTGCTCCTCCATGCGCACGGCCAGCGTTTTGATGCCGCGCAGGACCAGAAAGCAATCGAAGGGCGCGGCGCAACTGCCCAGGGCGTTCTGCAGATAGCCGAGGCGCTCGCCGATGGCGTCGTCGCTGGTCACGGCCGCGCCGCCCACCACGTCGGAATGGCCGTTGATGTACTTGGTGGTGGAGTGCACCACGATGTCCACGCCGCATTCCAGCGGACGCTGGAAATACGGCGAGAGAAACGTGTTGTCGCAGATGGCGATTACGCCGTGCTGGTGCGCCCGGTCCGCCACGCGCCCGAGGTCCACCAGGTTCATGCAGGGGTTGGTCGGAGATTCTATCCACACCGCGCGCGCTGGTGTTCGCAGCGCCTCGCAAAGCGCGCGGTCATCGCGCAGGTCGACGAACTCGGTGGCGATGCCCTTCGCGGCCAGCACCGTGGTGAGCAAACGGTAGGTGCCGCCGTACAGATCGTTGTGGACAATCAGGCGGTCGCCCGCATCGAACAGCGCCAGCACGGTGGCTTCGGCGGCCATGCCAGTGCCGAATGCAAAACCGAAGCGGCCCCCTTCGAGCGCCGCCAGACAGTCTTCCAGCGCCTTGCGGGTCGGGTTGCCGCTGCGCGAATAGTCGAACGGCCCGGGCTGGCCGACTCCGCGGAAAGCGAACGTGGAGGTCTGGTAAATCGGCGTCATCACCGCGCCGTATGCCGCGTCGGGCGGTTGCCCGGCATGAATCGCCAGAGTACGGAATCCGGGCCTGCGTGGTTTGTCCATGGGAACTCCAATTATCGCGCGATGCTGTGGCCGGCCCGTCCGCGACCAGGCGAGAGTTACTTTCCCGAAACGCGTCGCACCGTGAGATCCATGAGCTTCTGAGGCGGAAGGGTGCCTATGGTCAACTGCGCAAGTTCGGTCCATTCGCCCTTCTCATTGAGGCGCAGGACCGAGTTCGTCTTCAGCTCGCCCAAAGTGAAGCCCCACGTGATTGCGCTGCCTCCCTCGGCGAGTTTCACTTCGCTTTCGAGCCATCTCCCGTCGTTAAAGGCTCGCATCCGGTAGGTCCCGGATTCATCGTCGAAAGAGATCAACCCCAGAGCTTGTAGCACGCGTGCGCCGTCGGACTTCGTGCAACCGACGCCCTCGATCATCAGCACCAAGCCATCGAGTTTGAACTGTGCTTCTTCCGTCTGGGACAAATCGACAAACTGGCCCGGACCGCGAAGAAGCGATGCTTCCCCGGACCACTTGCCAATCAGGAAGCTGAGCTTCTTCATCGCAGCGCGTTGCGCGTCAACGTCGGGCGTCCGGGGTGCTTGCGCCATACATACGAGCCCTAACGAAACCGCAGCTAGGAGAAGAACAGTTGTGCGGACCATAGCCACATAGACACCGGTTGTGCTGAAAAGTTCCCTGCTTCACAAGCCCGCCCTTACCGGATCGTCTCAATGGCCGTCGCCACTGGCACGCCAGGCGCCACAAGCGACGCGGTTCCGAGGCCTCGAACTCCGCCAGCCTCAGACCCCGACAACCCAGCCAAACGGGTCCGGGCGCTCGCCGTACTGAATATCGATGAGGTGGTGGCACAGGGTCTCGGTCACCGGGCCGCACTTGCCCGATCCAACCGATATCACCCGGCCGTCGTCCAGAACAAAGGAGTCGATGCCGGCGATCACCGCGGCTGTCCCGCAGGCGAACGCCTCGGTGACCTCGCCTTTCTCGATTTGGGCGATGAGCGCATCGAGGGGGACGTCTCCTTCCAGCGCCTCGAAACCCAACTCGGGAGCCAGCCGAAGAATGCTGTCCCTGGTCACGCCCGGCAGAATGGTGTCGTACAGGTGCGGAGTCACCAGCTTCCGCCCGGAGACGAAGAACACGTTCATGCCGCCCATCTCTTCGATGTGGCCCCTGCCGCGCGCGTCCAGAAACAGCACCTGCGCGCAGCCTTTCTTCTTGGCCTCTCCGATCACCTTAAGCGTGACCGCGTAATTGGCGGCCGCCTTCACGTTCCCGGTGCCCCCTGGCGCGGCGCGGCCCACCCGGGTGGTCACGTAGACGGAAACCGTCTGGGTCCCGGTGGCGCCGGCCGACTTCGGAAAATACGCGCCCGACGGCAGTGTCAGAACGAAGAAGAGGAACTCGTTACTGGGGCGTACGCCGATGCACGGCTCGGTTCCGATCATCGTGGGGCGGATGTAGAGAGACCCGGGAAACTCCGGAATCCAGGCGCGCTGGCGGCCCACCAGGTCGCGGATCCCTTCGACGAAGACCTTTTCGTCGAGGGTGGGCATGGCCATCCGCTCCGCGGAGCGGTTGAGGCGGCGCGCGTTCTCCTCGGGCCGGAAGAGATGGACCGAGCCATCGGCCCACTTGTACGCCTTCAGGCCCTCGAAGATCGCCTGCCCGTAGTGGAAGACGATGGCCGCCGGATGCAGATCGATGTTGCCGATGCGCTCGATGCGAGGCTCCTCCCACGAGCCCCCGGAATAGCGGCTGGTCAGCCACAGCGGCACGAACACACGTCCGAACTCAATCCGTTCCGGATCGAGATCGATGGACGGCGGCGGCGCAGTCGCCAGGGTGTCAGAATCCACTTGCGTTCTCACCCCTCAATCATAGCGGCCTGGTGGCGGCCCGTGCGCCCCGCCAAGGGACACGCGGCGGGAGCCGCGTTATTCCTGGGCCAGGGCCTTTTCGATGGCGGCCTTCACTTCGGGCGAATCGGGCGTGGTTTTCGGCTCGAACCGCGCAATCACGTTCCCGTTGCGATCCACCAGAAACTTGGTGAAGTTCCAGCGAATGTCCCCGCCGGTATCCGGGTGCGCAGTCTTGTCGGTGAGGTACTTGTAGAGATCGTCCTGGTCGTCGCCCTTCACCGAGATCTTGCTCATCATGGGAAAGGTGACGTTGTAGGTGCGCGAACAGAATGTCTTGATTTCCTCGTTGGTCCCCGGTTCCTGTCCCGCGAAATTGTTGGCCGGGAAACCCACGATCACCAGACCCTTGTCCTTGAACTCCTCGTACACGGCTTCGAGGCCCTTGTATTGCGGCGTGAACCCACACTTGCTGGCCACGTTCACCAGCAACAGCACTTTCCCTTTGTAAGCGGCCAGCGGCGCCGGCTGGCCGTCAATCGACTTTGGCGTGAACTCGTACACCGAACTGGCGCCCTGGCAGAGCGCGGCCATCGCCGCCAGTGAAGTGAAAATCAGAATCAGTTTGCGCATGGTTCTCCTCTTCGAACGATGATAGCGCTTCGACCCCTGGCGGCTCATGGCAGAATATGAGAATGCCGCAGAACCTGGCGCAGCCTCTGACCAACACTCTCGCCCGCGAGCTTCCCGCGCTCCAGGCCATCCCCGAGGATCGGGCTGCCACGAAGCCGCGGGCAGCCGCCTGGTCGCGCAAGCAGGAGTTGGGCCATCTGATCGATTCCGCCACCAACAACCATGTCCGTTTCGTGCGCGCCTCGCTCGATCCCGAGTTTCACGGACCCACCTACGACGGCGACGGCTGGGTGGCGCGGCACGGCTACGGCGAGCTTCCCTGGGCCATGCTCCTGGACTTCTGGGAACGGTACAACCGGCTGCTGGTGGAGCTGCTGGCGCGCATTCCGGAAGAGCGGCTGGCCACGCGCTGTTTCGTGGGCGCCAGCGAGCCGGTGACGCTGGGCTTCCTGATCGAGGACTACATCGCCCACATGCAGCATCACCTCGACCACATTCTGGGCCGCGAGAAGCTCACCGAGTACCCGGGCGCGGCGCTGGGCGTGTGAGGCAGTTCGCCGCCACGAGCCTGACACCCATGGTGGCAATGGCCGGTCGGCCAGTTCGGGGACGGGCGACGAATTCCCTCGAAAGTATCCGTGGCTTCTCGTTGCTCACCCCCATGATTGCTAAAGTCCCTAAGGCGATCCACCGATAAAACAGGGGAAGTCTTCAACGCTTGGCGATCCACAGTTACAAATAAGTTACAACTGGGTTACAGAAATGGGGTCCAGGGAAGGACGCTTCATGACTATCGGCAGAAGAATCGCGATTGCGTTCGGTGTAATCCTGGCGCTCGCGGCGGTCAGCGGGATCATCACCGCGAGTTGCATCTCCATTCTCTCCGGAGCGGTGAAACAGGTTGCCGGGCAGTCTTTGCCGGCCGTCTATTGCTCGGGCCGGCTCATCGCCCTGGCAAAGGAACAGCGCAGCGGCATGGCCGCGCACATCGCCGCGTCCAACCCTGACGACAAGAAACAGCTCGCGGCCGCCATCGCGGACCTGCACCAGCAGATCCAGGCCGGCCTGAATGAATACCAGAGCATCAGCGACACCTCCGAGGACCACGCGATCACGGACCAGGCGCGGGCAGCGTACACGCGGCTGACCGCGGCCTGGGAGAAGGTGCGGCCGGCGAGCGAGGTTGGCGACACCTTCGGCGCCACCGACATGTGGACCAAAGACGGAGCCCCGGCCGCGGACGCCGTGGGCAAACAACTGCAGGCCCTGGTGGATTTCAACAAATCCCGTTCCGATCGCAGCGCCGCCCGGGCGCTGTCGGCCGCGACATGGGGCAGCATCGCGGTATGGCTCGCGCTTCTGGTCGCGCTGGGCGGTGGCATGATCGCCGCGCTTCAAGTGGGCCGCTACGTCTCGTCCAATCTGAAGCGGGCGGTGATGGAACTCAGCCTGGCCGCCGAACAGGTGGCGGAAGCGGCCGGGCAGGTGCGTTCCTCCAGCCAGCAGTTAGCCTCGAAGACGTCGGGGGATGTCGCTTCGCTGCAGGAGACCACCAAGTCGGTCTCGGAGATCGACGCCATGACCCGCAACAACGCGGACTACTCGCGCCAGGCGGCCGCGGCCATGACTCAGGTGGATCACAGCGTCAACGAAGCTAATACGCACGTCGGCCAGATGCTCGACTCCATGCGGCAGATAGGAAGCTCCAGCGCGCAGATCTCGAAAATCAATCGGGTGATCGACGAGATCGCGTTTCAAACCAACATCCTCGCGCTGAACGCGGCCGTGGAAGCGGCGCGCGCGGGCGAAGCGGGCCTGGGGTTCGCCGTGGTGGCCGATGAGGTGCGGAGTCTGGCGCAGCGCAGCGCACAGGCGGCAAGAGACACCAGCGAGCTGATCGAGGAGTCCATCCGCCGGTCCGGCGAAGGGGCGGCAAAGCTGGACTGCGTTGCCGGCTCGGTGCAGGAGATCACCCAGAGCGCCGGCAATGTGGTATCGCTGATCGGCCGCGTGAGTGGCGCTACCGAGGAGCAGGCGCGGCGAATGGAAGGCGTTGCGCGAACCTTTGGGCAGATGGAAGCGGTGTCCACCAACGCGGCGGCCAGCGCCGAACAGGCGGTGGCAGCCAGCCGCACGCTGAACTCCCAGGTGAATTCGATGACCGCGATTGCCCGGCGCCTGCGGGAGATGCTGGACGGCGGCGAAACCGCTTCCCACGGCCGGAATGGCCGCGTTTCCAGGGCCGCCTGAAGATCAAAGGGAGCCGCGTCGCCCGTGATAAAACTCAATGCGCGTGCGATCCGGGAAAGGGCAGATCACGGACAGCATACCGGCCCGCCTGATCCACCGCCTGACCGATTCTTCGGAGCGCATCGAGCCGCCGTTGGCCACGCTGGCGCTCGTCGAGGAAATGCCTGACTACCTGTTCGAGCAGTTCATCGGGGCTCTGATAGCGGCCGCTGGCGAGTTCCTGCTCGACCTGCTCTCTCAACTCCGCCGGAAGCGTGACGTCCATGGCTTTGATCGATGGGCCGCCGCCCCTACCCCTCCACCCCCACCACCGTGCTACGGCGCTCCATCAGCACCACGTCGCGCCAGCGGCCGTCCATCGCCCCCAGCTTCTCCCGCACCCCCACGATGCGGAAGCCGGCCTTCCCGTGGATGTCGATGCTGGCCGTGTTCTCGGGAAAGATGCCCGCCTGCAGCGTCCACAAGCCGGCCTTTTCGGATTCCTCCACCAGGGCGCGCAGCAGCACCAGTCCGATGCCCCGGCCGCGCGCGTTCGCCCGCACGTAGACGCTCACCTCGGCCACGCCGGCATACACGCAGCGTCCGGACACCGGGCTGAGCGCAGCCCATCCCACCACTTCCTCGCCCGCGCGCGCCACCAGACGGCAGGTGCGCTCGTGGGAACCATCCCACACGCCGTAAGCCGGCGGGCTCTTTTCGAACGTGGCGTTGCCGGTGGCAATGCCTTCCGCGTAGATCTCGCGGACCGAGGGCCACTCGTCCGCGGTCATGGGCGTCACCAGGACGTCCGGGCGCCGAGGTTCCATATCTTCAATTATGCGGGGGCCAGGACACCGCGGCGGCATCCGCGTTCTTCCGCTTCAGGCGAGCACCCTGGCCGGCGCCGCGCATCCACTGTCCGATTTGCGGGCGGTTGCGCCCATCTGCCAAACTTGAAGGTGCATGTTCCTCCCCCGGTGCGCGCCAATTGTATGCGCGCTGGCAACCCTGTTATCCGCGTCCCCGCCGGCCGAAGGCCCCGGCGAGTCGCTTTCCTACGGGATCGAGTGGCGATTCGTTTACGCCGGCAACGCCAGCGTCACGCTTGCACGCGGCCCCGACCACACCGAAAACGTCGCTGTGCATCTCCAGTCCGCCGGCCTGGTTTCGAGGCTGTTCACGCTGGATGACACCTACACGGCGCAACTCACCGGCGACGCCTTCTGCGCCCACACGAGCGACCTGGACTCCCTCGAAGGTAAGCGCCACCATCGCACCTCCGCTCGCTTCGACTACGACCGCGGCAAGGTGGCGTGGGTGGAGCGCGACGTGTCGAAGAATACGGTGCTCAAGAGCGGCGAGACCGATCTCCCCGCCGCCTGCGTCAGCGACGTGATCGGCGGGCTGTATGTGTTGCGGGGGATGCGCCTCGAACCCGGCCAGACCGTTCAGATCCCCACCAGCAATGGCCGCAAGGCCGCCAACGTCCACATCGACGTGCAGGCGCGCGAGGACGTCACTACCGCGAAGCTGGGCAAGTTCAAGACCATCCGTTGCGAGGCGAGCATCTTCAATGGCGTGCTGTACGCCCGCAACGCGCGCATGTTCGTGTGGCTGACCGACGACGCGCGCCATCTGCCGGTGCAGGTCCGTATTCGCATGCCGTTCGTGATCGGGACAATCACGCTACAGTTGGAAAAAGAACCGCATGTCCTCTAACGTATGGACTGCTGCACCTGAGAATCATCCCAAGCCGCGACGATTCGATGTGGGGCAGGTTCGACCAGGGGCGAAGCCGCGCTGGTCTCCTTATCCGCCGGCCACGAGCGAGGATCAGAGCAGACCTTATCGAGGGACAAGGCCGCGCACCCGGAACAACCGGGGTCGAAGGTCGGCATTCGTCTCGCGCTTGTGGTCAAGGTCGCCCTGCCCCTGGGTTACGACTCCGCTGCCATGTGGGGCAGGATTTCATCCTGCGGCCGATTTTCAATCGGACCGGATCCGCTGGAAAGCGGGTCCCCAGGCTGAAAGGCTGCCCCACTTCCGCATGCCACACTACATCAGGTACCTCTGCCTCGCCCTCGCCGTTGCCGGCACCCTTGTCGCGCAGCAACCCGGGCCGCCCGCCGCGCTGCTCTCCCGCGAGCAAACCATCCAGTTGGACACGCGCATCGTGCAACTGGTGGAAGCCACCATGGTCTCCACGCCGGAGCTCTCGCGAGCGGGGGCGCCCCTGCTGGAGGACGCCCGCCAGGCTCTGGCCAACCTGCGCCATGCCCCCACCGGCCTGTACGCGAGCTATCGCTTCCTTACCGCCATGCGTGCCTACCTGGCGCTGGCCGACGCGGTCCCCAAACCTTACCCGTTTCCGAAGATCGCACAGGATCAGTTCACCGAGTTGCGCGATTCGGTGGTGCGCCTCGAATCGCATTTCGCCGCGCTTCTGGACGGCGCCGATCGGACGTTACACGGCCCCGACCCGGACAATCTCGCGCGCTACGCCGACACCAACTCCCGCCTGCCCCCTGCGAGCCCGAACAAGCCGCGCGTCATATTCATGGGCGACAGCATCACCGATAACTGGCGCTTAAATGAGTACTTCCCCGATCAGGATTTCGTCAACCGCGGCATCTCCGGGCAGACCACCAATCAGATGCTGGACCGGTTCGAGGCCGACGTGGTCCGCCTGCATCCGTTTGCCGTGGTGATCTTCGGCGGCACCAACGATATTGGCCGCGCCATGCCGGTCTCCGCGGTGGAGAACAACATCCGCATGATGGCCGAACTGGCGCAGTGCAACGGGATCAAAGTGTTGATCGCGACGCTGCTGCCGGTGAGCGACTACCACAAGGACAAGGACCCCGATTTCGAACGGTCGACGTGGCGGCCGCCGGAGCAGATTCGCGAGGTGAACCGCTGGATTCAGGGCTTCTGCGGTGAGAAAGGGTACATCTTCGTCAACTACTATTCCGAGGTGGTGGACGCCGCGGGCTTCCTCAAGCCGGACCTTTCCGATGACGGTCTGCATCCCAACCCCAGGGGGTATCGGATCATGGCGCCGGTGGCGCTGCAGGCGATTGAAAGTGCGTATGCCGCGACATCGCCGCAACACAAGTCGCTCCGCCGCCGTCTGCTCTCCATAGGCCATCAATGAGATTCAAGCGTGTCTGGGTAACCGTGCTCGTGCTCTCCGCCTTCGCCGTTGGCGCGGAGATGCGTATGACCGTAGCGCAGCTTACTGATTTCATCCGCTCCTCCGTGACTGAGCTGAAGTACCCGGACCGCCAGATCGCGCAATACCTGCGCAATGTGAAGCTCACCGAACACCTGGACGGCGACCGCCTGGAGGCGTTGGAGGCCATGGGCGCGGAGCCGAAAACGCGCGAGGCGCTGGAGGCTCTGAGCATGGCCTCGAAGAGCCTGCCTGCCCCGCCGCCGGTGGTGGAACAGCCGAAGCCGGAGCCGCTTCCGGTCGAGCCCCCTCCGGACTCCGTCAAGCAGAAGCGAATCATCGAGACGGCGCGCGACTATGCGCTGAACTATACGAAGCAGCTTCCCAATTTTATCTGCATGCAGGTGACTCGCCGCTACTACGACCCCAGCGGCGGCGAGAACTGGGCGCCCCTCGACACCATTATGAGCAAGCTCACCTACTTCGAACAGAAAGAGGATTACAAGCTTATCAACGTGGCCGGCTCGGACAAGGCGGTCGATTACTGGAGCCTCGGCGGCACGCTTTCGGCAGGCGAGTTCGGCAGCCAGATGAAGGACATTTTCGATCCCGCCTCCGACGCCACCTTCGACTGGGACCACTGGGGCAAGATCCGCGGCCACGATTGCTACGTCTACCAGTATTACATCGATCAGCCCCACTCCAGGTATCACGTCGTCTATGAGAAGAAGGACGAAATTGTCCCCGCATATCGCGGGCTTGTGTACATCGACAAGGATAGCGAGATGGTCCTGCGCACCACGCTGGAGCCCATTCTCCCGGCGGGGTTCGGCGTGAAGCAGGCTTCCATCAAGCTCGACTACGACTACACCAAAATCGGCGACAATCAGTATCTGCTGCCGCTCAAGGTGCTGGTGCTTTCGCGCGTGGGCCGCATCACCACGAAGAACGAGGTGGAGTTCCGCCTGTATAACAAGTACGGCACGGAGGCCGTCATCAAGTTCGACACCGAGAATCCTCCGCCGCCCTTGTCCGACGACGCCACGAAGGATACCCAGCCGAAGAAGTAAGGTGCGCGATATGGAAGTGTGGAAGGGGCATGGCGAGTGCAGGTGCGCCCACTTCTGCGTCGCCCACCTGGGAAGTAACCGCGGACACCCTTCCGCCGTCAGTTGGGAGAGGATGAGAAGGTTCTTCAGGATCGTACCGTCTTGCGTGTTTGCCCTGGCCGTGCTTGCACCGGCCGTGCTGGCACCGGCCGCGTTGGCGCAGGACGCCCCCTCGGGCATGCCGCCGCCCTCCCAGGCGCCCAACCCCTATCCGGGAACACATGAAAGCGGGCAGTACCCGCAGCTCCCAGGAATCAGGAAGAAGAAGCCGAAGGACGAAGATTTGATGAAGGCCAGTGGCACAGTCCGCGAAATGGCCCTGGACCACATCGTCATCGAGACAAAGGACCGTCGCGTCATCACGTTCCACCTGACAAAAGACACGAAATACCTCGACGGTGACGCCGCGGTTTCCCTCAAGGAAGTTTCGCTCGGCCAGTTGCTCGACGTCGAAGCGCAGGAGGACAGCGAGGAGGAGTTCTACGCCGTCAGGGTTCATTTGAAAGCTCAGCCCACGACGATTGTGAACACGGCGGAGTCGGATTCCGACGAAGAAGCACGTCCGAAGCTGAAGTTCGGCAAACCCGCCGCCACTGCATCCGCCGGGGAGGCCCCCGATGCGGATGCCGACGCTCGTCCGAAACTGAAGCCCGGCAAGCCCGAGCCTCGTCCTGACCAGACCGAGACCGCGGACGCCCTGCCCGCGGGTGAGCGCGAGGAGCCACGGCTGCCGGCCGAGCCAAAGCCCGACCCTCACGCGGAGTTTCTGGAGAAGGCCCGCGAGCTCGCCTTCACCTTCACCGATGGCCTGCCCAATTACATGTGCCACGAAATGGTGACGCGATATTACAGCGAAACGCACGCCGGCACGCTGTGGAAGCCGCAGGACGTGGTGTCGGAAGAAGTGGTCTGGAACAACAACAAGGAAGACTACCGCAACGTGGAGATCGACGGGAAGAAGGTGAATCCCGAAAAGGTGGGCGACCGGGCGTGGTCCACCGGAGAGTTCGGCACCGTCCTCATGGGTCTTCTGCACCCGGCCACCGAGGCGCACTTTACGTATGTGCGGGCCGCCACGCTACGTCGCACTGACACGCTGATGTACGACTTCACCGTCGACCAGCCGCACTCGCGCTGGGAGATTCACGAAGGCGGCCAGACCTTCCAGCCGGCTTATAGCGGTACCATCTGGTTCGAGAAGGCCACCGGCCGCGCGTTGCGCCTCGAATACAGCGCCGAGGACATCCCCAAGGCCTTTCCCGCCGACACCGCCGAAACGGCGCTCGATTACGACTACGTCCAGTTGGGGCAGAAGCGCTTTCTGCTGCCGGTACACTCCGAGGTGCTGGTCTGCCACCGCGGGTCGTCGATTTGCGAAAAGAACGAGATCGACTTCCGCAATTACCACAAGTACGGCGCTGAGTCCGACATCAAGTTCGGGGACGAGCAGATGGCCCCGCCGCTGGCCCCCTCGGCCCAGCCGAAACATTGAGTCGTTGACCTGCAAACATGAACGACTCCTACCTGCCTCAAAACCCCTTCTTCACTTCCCCATAAGCCCAGTCGAGCCAGGGCATCAGCAACTCCAGGTCGGACGTCTCCACGGTCGCGCCGCCCCAGACGCGCAGGCCCGGCGGCGCATCGCGGTACGCGCCAATGTCCCAGGCGGCGCCCTCCTTATCGAGCAGTGAGACGATCGACTTAGCGTGCTTCGCCTGATCCTCCACCGAAAGCGCGCGGTACGCCGAGTCGACAATCTTCAGACAGATTGACGTGCTCGATCGAATCGCTTTCTCCTCAGCAAGGAATCCGGCCCACGACGACCGCGCCACCCAATCCTCGATCACCTTGAGGTTCGCGTTCGACCGCGCGATCAGGGCCGCCAGACCGCCAATGCTCTCCGCCCACTTCAGTCCGTCCAGCGCGTCCTCAACGGCAAGCATCGAAGGCGTGTTGATGGTTTCACCCGCGAAGATGCCGGCCATCAGCTTGCCGCCCTTGCACATCTGGAAGATCTTCGGCAGCGGGCGGGCGGGCGCGTATCCTTCCAGCCGCTTCACCGCGCGCGGGCTCAGCGCGAGCATCCCGTGCGCCGCCTCGCCGCCCAGGACCTTCTGCCACGACCACGTCGCCACATCCAGCTTGTCCCAGGGCACTTCCATCGCGAACACCGCCGAGGTCGCATCGCAGATCGCCAGGCCCTGCCGGCCGGCCGCGATCCAGTCCCCGTTGGGCACCCGGACGCCCGATGTGGTTCCGTTCCAGGGGAACACCACATCGCGATTCCAATCCGCCTGGCTCAGGTCCGGCAGCTTGCCGTAATCGGCCTTGAACAGGCGCAGGTCCGGCAACTTGAGCTGGTTCTTGCAGTCGTTCGCCCAGCCGCTGCCGAAACTCTCCCACGAGAACACGTCGACGCCGCGCTCGCCGAGCATCGACCACATGGCCATCTCCACCGCCCCGGTATCGGAGGCGGGAACGACGCCGAGCACGTAGTCCGCCGGCACGCCGAGCAGCTTCCTGCTGCGATCGATCACTTCAGCCAGCTTGTTCTTGCCGATCTTCGACCGGTGCGACCGCCCGACCGCGGCCCCCTTCAGAACGTCGATCGTCCAGCCCGGCCGTTTCGCGCAGGGTCCGGAAGAAAAGCAGGGATTCCTTGGAGTTTGTGATGGCTTCATAGAATAGACATGATTTCGTTAACCGCGGTTTGTAAAAGACCGGGGTGCTCGTCGCGCCCCGTGCCCAGGTGGTCCGGAGTCTTCATTCTACCGAAAGCGTTACCGAGCCGCGACGGTGACGGAGCGGTTGCCCGGGCTACCGCGCCCTCGCGAACAGCACGCACACCGGCTGCGACACCTGCACCCTCTCACCCGTGGGCGTCAACGCTCCGGTCCTCGAATTGTCCTGCCCTCTACTCGGCGATCGCCGGTATGCTGCTGAAAGCTCCTGTCGAGCTAAACCGGAGACCGAGCACACTGATCTCGCCGGCGGCCGGTGACGTGAATTCCACAGTGCCGAGCCGGTTGGCGACCACGGATCCATATCGAGATACCAGATCGAATGACGTGTGCCCCATGCCGGGCAGCGTGATCGTGTCTGCCAGTATCAACGTACCCGTGTCATCACGAACGGTAATCGCGTTCTGGACGGGCTGGGGGGTAATGTTCGCCAGCGCAACGCCTGTGCTGGAGCCGTTCGTAGTATCAAACGACAGCAGGTACGCGCTGGCATTCCGGTTCTCCAGCGGCACTGCCGCCTCCTGATCGGTGCTGCCAAGCGCCTGACCGAAAACGGCGAAGCCGCCGATGCTCCCAGTGCTCATCAGCAGTTGTGCCCAGCCCACCAGTGTCGGCTGGTTGAGGGGCCCACTGCTCTGGATCACCAGTTCAGCCCCCGCATTCAACGTCCGATCAAGTGTTGCGGCAAGCAGCGGCCTGGCCGCGTTGGGCGTTTGAGGAAAGGTCAACGGCAATAGTAATGGGTTGCCATTGTTGTCGAAGAAGTTGAGACGCATCTGTGCCGGGGCTGAACCGGTGTTCACCAGCGTGATAGTGGTTGTCCAGGCGCCTCCCGAAGCCAGTTGAGCCATCGATCCCGAAGTTGTGAGCCCGGCCGTGGAGGCGCCCGCTTCCTCCACGGTGAAGGACAGGTCCGCAACCGTGATGACGCCAGAACGCGCAGCTCCGCTGTTGCTGGGAAGCTGATACATCAAAGTGGCGCTGCCTGTTCCGCTGGTTGGGCCGACAGTGACCCAACTTACGGCACTCGTGGCGGACCACGCGCACGCTGCGTTGCTGGCAGTGAGGTTGATCGTCCCCGCGCCTCCGGCGGCGGGCCATGCCTCACCTCCGGGGCTGACGCTGTAGGTGCAGGAGATTAGCCCCTGTTGTTCAACCGCGAAGGAGACCCCTGCTATCGAAATAGTGGCCGTCCGGGGGGTGCCGGAGTCCGCGGCCACGGCTAGCGCGACGGTGGAGGAACCGGAACCAAGGGCGCTGCCGGAGATGGTGATCCAGTCCGGCAGACCTTGAATGGCCCAGGCGCAGGCGGAGCCTGTCTGGATGGTTGCGCTCAGGCTGCCGCCGGACGCCCGAGCGGTCAATGGGGAGGCGTTGACAGCGTACGTGCAGGGCGGGCGTGAGGGAATCAGAACGCGAACGCGATTACTCCCGGATTCTGCGACATAGATGTCTCCGCGCGAATCCATGGCGAGACCGCTAGGATAGGCAAGCTGGACACTCGTCGCCGGGCCGTTGTCGCCAGGCGTCGCACCACCTCCCGCAATGGTCGTAATCACGCCTCCGGATATTCGGCGGATGCGGCCGTTACCCGCGTCTGCGATGTAGAGGTTGCCGGAAGAGTCCAGCATCACCTGGATGGGAGAGTCCAACTGCGCGCCAGTGGCCGGGCCGCCGTCACCGTTGAAGCCTGGCAGGACGTTCACGCTGCCCGCCACCGTAGTGATGATTCCATTAGAGACCTTCCGGACACGGCCGCTGCCCGACTCCGCAATGAAAAGGTCGCCGGAGGGATCCACCGTGACGCCCAGGGGGCCGTTCAACTCGGCGTCCGTTGCCGGGCCGTTGTCCCCGCTGGCCACGATGCCACCAAAGCGCCCATTTCCCGCCACCGTAGTGATCACCCCGTTGGAGACTTTGCGGACGTTCGCGATATCTCCGATGTAGAGGTTGCCTGCAGTGTCCACCGCAAGTCCTGCCGGTCCGCATATCTGCGCGCTGGTGGCCGGACCGTTGTCGCCGCTATCGTCGGTCAGGTAGCCCAAACCTTCGAAGCCAGGGCCGATGTTGCAAATCCCGTCCCCCGCCACGGTCGTAATCACCCCGTTGGAGACCTCGCGAACGCGGCCATTATAGGTGTCGGCGATGTAGAGGTTGCCCATAGCGTCAACCGCGAGGCCTTCAGGGTGGGATACCTGCGCACTGGTGGCCGGACCGTTGTCCCCGCTGAAGCCCTTCGTCCCATTTCCCGCCACGGTCGTGATCACCCCATTGGAGATCTCGCGGATGCGATTGTTTGCGGTGTCCGCGATGGAGAGATTGCCAGCGGCATCCACGGCAAGGCCGCTTGGATAGTCCAACTGAGCGCTGGTGGCCGGACCGTTATCGCCACTGAAGCCTGTTCCATTTCCGGCGACGGTGGTGATGACCCCTTGGAAGACTCTGCGGATGCGCTCGCCGTCGGCGATGAAAAGATCATTAGCGGAATCCACCGCAACGCCTGAAACGGCGGAGCTCAACTCGGCGACGGCAGCCGGACCGTTGTCTCCGCTGAAGCCGGCTGTGCCGTTACCCGCCACCGTGGTAATCACTCCGTTGGAAATCTTGCGGATGCAGTTGTTTAGGCTGTCCACGAAGTAGACGTCCCCCGCAGAGTCGGCGGCAATATCGGAGGGCCCGCTCAACTGTGCGCTGGTGGCCGGACCGTTGTCCCCGCTGAAGCCATTCGTTCCATTTCCCGCCACGGTAGTGATCACGCCGTTGGAAACCTCGCGGACGCGGTTGTTCCCGTAATCCGCGATGAACAGGTTCCCCGCAGTGTCGACCGCAACTCCGATAGGCGACCACAACTGTGCACCGGTGGCCGGACCGTTGTCCCCGCTGAAGCCACTCGTCCCATCTCCCGCCACGGTCGAAATGGACCCGTCTGAGATCACGCGGATGCGATCGCCGTCCGAGAAGTAGAGTTTGCCCGCAGCGTCGACCGCCATGCCTCCGGCCCCCCCCAACTGCGCGCTGGTGGCCGGACCGTAGTCCCCGGTGAAGCCGGGCACTCCGATACCAGCTATCGTGGCAATGACTCCGTTGGAGACCTTGCGGATGCGATAATTCCCGTCGTCCGCAATGTAGAGGTTGCCGGCGGAATCCACGGCAACGCCCGATGGACCGTTCAACTGGGCGCTGGTAGCCGGGCCGTTGTCTCCACTGAAGCCGATGGTTCCGTCCCCCGCCACCAGGGTCAGCACACCTGAGTTGGCATCCAGCCGGAGCACGATATGGTAGTCCGTTGCCGCGATGAAGACATTGCCGGCGGAGTCCACCGCGGTCCCCGCGAGGGCGCCCAGACCGGCGGAAGCGCCCGGAACGTTCACCGGCAGGACTCCCGCAACGCTGCGAATCGTATAGGTCTGGCCGGACGCGAAACCCGCCATGGCCCCGGCGATAAGGACAGCAGGCAGCAGACGCATCATAGATCCTCCGGTGTAACGGCAGAAACGCCGATGGACCGCGTTCGCGCTGTGCCGCTTACTCTGAATGCCCCAGGTCTCGTAGAGTTTCCCTGAAAGTTAAAGTGGAGATTGCAGCCAATGCCACGGATCAAAGTTCCGGAACATTAACAGTCTACGCCCGATTGCGCACTGTCGCAAGAAAATGTCCGGCGTTGTTGACGGAAATCTCCTTTGCTTTTGATGGCCCCTGCGGTTACATTCCTCGGAGATTGTCAGTGATTGTATTGTTGAGCTGCCCCCGCGAACAGCACGCAGACTGGCTGCGACACCTGCGCCCTCTCACCCGTGGGCGTCAGCGCTCCGGTCCCCTGATCGATGCGGAACACGACGACATCGTTCGTATCCTGGTTCGCCGCCAGCAGCCACTTGCCGGTGGGATCGATGGCGAAGTTCCGTGGCGTCCTGCCCCCGGTCGGGAAGCGCCCGGCCGCCGTCAGCGTCCCCGTCGCCTGGTCGATCGTGAACAAAGCGAGGCTGTCGTGGCCGCGGTTCGAGCCGTAGAGGAACCGGCCCGACGGATGGATCGCAATCTCCGCCGTCGTACTCTCGCCGTGGAAACCGGCGGGCAGCGTGGACACCGTCTGGATCTCCCGCAGCGCGCCGCGGCTCGCGTCCCAGTCGAAGGTGGTGATGGTGGATGCCAGTTCGCTGATCGCGTAGCCATGCCGGCCGGTGGCGTCGAAAACGAAGTGGCGCGGTCCGGACCCCGCTTTCAGGCGCACGAACGGTGGATCGTTGGTGCTGAGGGCGCCGCTCCGCGGGTCGAAACGGTAGACCATCAGCTTGTCCATGCCGAGGTCGCAGATGACGGCAAAACGGTTGTCGCGCGCCAGCGCCACATCATGCGCGTGCGGCCCTGCCTGCCGCGCCTTGTTGATGCTGGAGCCGCTGTGCTGCAGAAACGTCACGGCGCTGCCGAGCGTGCCTCCGTCAGCCAGCGGGAATGAGGCCACGCTGCCCCCCGTGTAGTTGGCCACGATCACCGCCCGCCCGGTGGGGTCCACCACCAGATGGCACGGGTCGGCGCCGCCGGAAGGGACCCGGTTCAGCTCCGTGAGTTTCCCGGTTCCCTCGGCGATGGAAAAGCTGGTGACCGAGCCCGCGCTGGTCTCGTTCACAGCGTACAGGAACTTGCCGTTGGGATGTATGGCCAGGAACGACGGGTTCGCGGTCTCGCCCACCAGCCCCAGTTCCGAGAGCGTGCCCGTGGCCGCATCGAAGCGCCACGCATAAATCCCCTGGCTGCCCTTACCCGTATAGGTCCCGACGTAGACGACATCATCCCCGGCACTCAGAAAAACAGCGGTCACCGCCGCCAGCGCAAGAGTCCATCGCAAACGTCTCATGGGTCTATCACACCGCATCGGCGGTCTCTGGCGCAACGCCGGGGATTCCGGTCCTGTTGGATGACGACAACTCACACAATCAAAACACCACATTACACAGCCACTTCCACACATCGCCCCGGGACACTCCGGCCGCCCCGTGCTACCGTCATTGCGGCATGTCCACTGACGCCCAGATCCTCGCGAGCCGAGTAAAACCCCGCGCCTGCACCGGGTCCGCAAACCGGAGGCCCGTACTGCCGGTGCCCTGTACTACGAAACGAACCCAATCTCGGGCCGCCTGGCAGGATGCGGAACAAGGGTGGCCGCCGATGAACGCCGATAAACTTAGCTTGAAAACAAATGAGTTATCCGCGCTAATCTGCGCGTATCGCCAGCCGAAACTGAATAAATGCCCCCGCCGGCACCGGGTCCGCAAACCGGAGGCCTGGGCCGCCGATACCCCTCTACTACGAAACGAACCCAATTTCGGGCCGCCGAGTCTGGCAGCCTTATTCCCTTTACCGCACCAGCTCCAGCGCCTTCCGGAACAGCGGCTCGAACTCGGCTCCCGCCCCCGCCGCCCGCGCTTTCCGCACCGCCGTCTCCGCCGCGGCCCTCTGGCATCCCAGGTTCAGCAGTGCCGACAACACATCCTGCTCCACCGCGCTCAACGCATCGCCCGGCGTGGCCGCCGCCGCCCTCGGCACGCCCGGAAACATGTCCAGCTTGTCTTTCAGCTCCAGCACCATCCGCTCGGCCGTCTTCTTCCCCACGCCGGGGATGCGCACCAGCCGCTCCACGCTGCCCTCGCGAATGGCCGCCACCAGGTCTGCGGTCGCCAGGCCCGACAATACCGTAATGGCCAGCTTCGGCCCGATCCCGCTCACCGAGATCAGCCGCTCGAACACCGTCTTCTCTTCCGCCGTCAGAAAGCCGAAGAGCTGGATGGCGTCCTCGCGCACGTGCGTGTGGATGCGCAGCCGCACCTCGCAGCCGGTCTCGCCCAGGCTGGAAAACGTGCAGACGGGAATGGTGACGTCGTAGCCCACCCCGCCGGTGTCCACAATCACCTGGTTCGGATGTTTCTCAAGGAGCTTCCCGCGCAAAGAGGCGATCATGGCGATAGCGGCTGCGGCAGGCACATGGTGGCACAGGCTTTAGCCTGTGAAAGCCTTTTTCAGCAGCCTGTTAGATTATCGTACATGGCCAGACGACGGTTTTTCGTGCCCCGGATCCACGGCGGGAGCGCCACCCTCGCCGGCGGCGACGCGCATCATCTCACCCGCGTGCTCAGGGTCGAAAAAGGCCAGAAATACGAGATCTCCGACAACAACGCGGTGTACCTGGCGGAGGTCGACTCGGCGCGGCGCGACCTGGTCTCGTTTCGCGTGCTGGAGCGCATCGAGGCCGCCGACGCCCCGGTGCGAACCGCGCTCTACGTCGCGCTGATCCGTTTCGAGCGCCTCGAGCTGCTGGTTGAGAAGGCCACGGAGTTGGGCGTCGACAGCATGACGTTCTTCGCGGCCGAGCGTAGCGAGCGCGGACTCGACCGCGCGGCGGAAAAGCGTGCCGAACGTTGGGCGCGCATCGCCCGCGAGGCCAGCGAGCAGAGCCGGCGCGTCCGTCTGCCCGAGATCACTGCGCTGGTGCCTTTCCGCGAAGCGCTCGACGACGCCAGCCCGTGCCGCCTTCTGCTGGATGAAGAACCCGGCTGTGTACCACTTCGGCCCGAGCGTTCACTCGACCATCGCGTGAGCGTGCTGGTGGGGCCCGAAGGCGGCTGGACGGATCGCGAACGCAGTCTCGCGCACGCGGCGGGCTGGCAATCGGCAACCCTTGGGCCGGCCATTCTGCGCACCGAGACCGCGGCCATCGCGGCCCTCGCGGTGATCAATGCGGCGTATCTGTAAGCCGCCAGGTGCGGCCGTCGTCCAGGGTGAGCCAGCGCTGCCTCGTGTCCGTCGTCACCACAACCTCTCCCTTGGCGCCCGCCCGGATGGTGATAACGGCCCCGGTCGCGTTGATCGCCACCCGCTCCCAGTGCGCGCCCGAATCCGCGGAATGGAACAGCGCGCCCGCCGAGCCGCCCGCCCACACGTCGCGGCCGAAGTGGGCTACTGCGAGAAAGCTGACCTGATCGCTGATCGGAACCGTCACCCATGTCGCGCCGCCGTCGTTGGAGCGCTGGACAACTCCGGACGCGGTCGTCCAGACTACGGGAGGGCCGGAAATGGCGACGCTGCGGGCAAGTGCCGGCCGCCCCATCACACCGAAGGCGCTAGGCGTCCGGATGGAAGCAGGAGTGGAACGGGCAAGCGCGGGCGGCGGGAGCGGCGCGGGTGCCACCTCGGCCGCTACCCGCTGCTTGTACTGCGGCGCGGCAACTTGCTGCGGGACTACGGAGAGCGCGTCTGCCGTTTGCTGCGGTGGGAGCGCGGGCGGCGGCGGGGGCGCTTCCTGTTGTTTCGCCGCCGCGCCAGGGGTGGCAGCGGGCGGAGGAGTGAACCGCCGGGGAGCAGCAGCCTTAACCGGCGCAGCCTTCACCGGCGCAGCCGTCTGCGGCGGCATCGGAGCAGTGATCTCGGATGGGCCAGGCGGGGGCTCCGGCGGCGCCACCCGCTGCGCGCGAAACTCCCAGACCGCCGACGCCACAATGCAGACCGCCGCGGTGGATGCGGTCGCGGCCCAGCTCCACACCGGTCGCCAGCGTCGAATCGCCCGCGGCTTCACCGCCACGGCAGGCTCGGCAACTTCCGTGGCAAAGGCCAGAGCCAGGAACTCCCGGCACTCGGCGCAATCCGCCAGATGCTCGGAGACCGCCGCCCGCTCGCGCGCCAGCAGCGTGTTCTCCGCGAAGGCCGCCAGAAGATTGGCGTCGGGGTGGCCGGACAGTGAGCGCGTGCGCGCAAGCGCGGACCTCACCGCCCGCAACAGGTTCGCCCTCATCCGTGACCTCCCCTTTCATGGAACGCGCCGGCGCCCCGTTCTTGCAGCAGGCTTCCGCGCACGTCCAGCCCAAGATCGCGAACGTCGGCCTCCAGCGCCTCTTCGGCCGCCCGCGCGCTCATACCGCGCTGGCGCAAGCCGCGCACAATCCGCTTGCGCAGCGCCGCGGTCAGGCGATCCAGCCGCCGGCTGATGGTGGATTCGTGAACGCCGTGCATGTGCGCGATCGCCGCCAGCGTTCTCCCATCCAGATAATACGCCGCCAGGATGAGTCGATCGGCGGCGGGCAATTCGGCCAGCGCCTCGCCGGTGGCCTGCTCCAAACGGGGGTCCACCGCGGCGCCGTCGCTGGCGGGGGCGGCCGCCAGCTGAACGCTCTCGTCGAAGGCGGCGGTGCGATGCTGGCTGCGATACCGGTTGACGTACTCCTGCGCGAGCACCGTGCGGAGCCAGCCTTCCAGCGACCCCCGTCCCGTGTAACTCGCCAGCTTCGAGATGCGCTGGCCGCCGGCCGCCTGGCGCGTGCCGAACAGATCGGTGTACAGCGAATCGGCCAGCTCGCGCCCCACCGATTCGTCCCGCGCGATCGCCGCGGCGGCGTCATAGAGCTTCGCCCGGTACCGCTTCAGAAAGCACTCCCAGGCCGCTTCGTTCCCAGCGGCGCACGCGCGCGCCAGCGCCAGGTCCTCCAGCCGCAGACCGCGGTGGAACGCGGCCACGTCTTCGGGCAGATAGCGGCCACTCACCTCCAGCAAAATAGCCGCGAAGCTGGCCAGCGTCAGCCCGAAGCCGCGCCCGCCGGATTCCTCGTAGAGGCCGGCGAAGTACGACGGGCAGTCACTCATGATCCGCGCTCAGTTGCTATTCTCGCGCCGAAACGGACACGCGGCGGCAGCCGCGTTCCGCCAAACCCGAAGTACCGCGACTGCGTCGCATGTCCGTCCCGCGCGAGATTCCCTGCAAGAACTGCGGCGAGCGGCGTTCTCCCAGTGGAGGATCGCAATGCTGAAGACAGTTCTCGCAGTGGCTTTCGCCGTGGCGGCCGCGTCCGCCGCCGGCTACAAGGTGCTCGCGCCCACCACCCAGGACAACCTGACCGTCTTTCCGATTGTCAGCGACACCGTTCGCAATACCGGCAACTTCCTGACCCTGGACGAAGGAATCCGTTCCGGCCAGGTGGTGGTGACCGAGCAGGGAACCGCGGGGCTGGTGCGCCCGCGCCGCCGGCCCACGGGCATTCCCGATCCCTGGCCGGAGCAGATGCCCACCATGCCCATCCCCCCGCCGTCATCCGGCGCCGAGGTCAACCGCCTGATGCTCATCAACAACTCCAACCGGCCGCTGATTCTGCTGGCCGGCGAAATCGTTACCGGCGGCAAGCAGGATCGCGTGGTGGGCAAGGACCGCATCGTGCCCCCGCGCAGCGAGCCCATCGACCTCAGCGTGTTCTGCGTGGAGCCACATCGCTGGGTAGCCACCTCCGGGCACTTCGGTTCGGCGAATGCGTTCATGGCTCAGCCGAGCGTGCGCCAGAAGGCCATGGCCGCCAAAGACCAGGGCCAGGTGTGGGCCGAAGTGGCGCGGTCGCGCCAGGCAGTGGTGGCGGCAGCCCCGCCCGCGGCCGCTGCCGCGCTGACCGGAACCTCGTCCTACGCCCGGACCATGGGAGACAGCGCCGTCGAGAGCCGCGTGGACGTGGTGGCCGCCCCGGTGGAGCGGAGCTGGGAAAAGGCCATGGGAGAACTGCGCGCGCGCAAGGCGGTGGGGGCCGTCGTGGCGGTGAACGGCGAGATCGTCTGGGCGGACATTTTCGCCAGCCCGTCGCTGCTGGAAGAATACTGGCCGAAGCTGGTCCGCTCGTACGCGGCCGAGGCGGTCTCCTCGCGCGGCTACGGCAAGCAGTACGCGGCCACGGAGAAGGATGCGCAGGCGTTTCTCGACGACTTCCAGGCCCGCCGCGAAAGCGTCGAGAGCGAACCCGGCGTCTACCGGACCACCGAACTGCAGGGCAACGGCTTCGACGCCTTCGTGCTGACCTCGCTGTTGCCCGGCACGGACTTCAACCTGCACATCGCCAAAATGAAGCTGTAGCCGATGCGTTTCCGGGCCGCGTGCGTGAGCAAGCGGTCGGACGCCGCTCAGGACGCCGCGCGGAAAGCGCGAGCGGGTCCATCGCTGGAATGCAGTTCCGTAGCCAGCGTCATGGAGCTCCGCTCGCGCTCTTCGTGCGTGTGGGCCACGCGCATACAAACCGGGCAGTACACCACAATCTTGCGCTCCTCGGGCCAGGCGCCCTTCGGCCTCTTCTGCTCCCTCACCACCAGCGCCTGATCCGGGTGAAACCGGCATGCCACTCGATCGACGCTCACGCTGTCTTTCGCTACTTCGCTGACGCGCATGAAGTGCTTGTTGGGCATGTTCCTATTGTCTCGCAAATGCGGCTGCTCGTCCTGAAAGCGGCGCGCCGGAGGGCGGGGACATGCGGCGGTACCAGGCGAGTACGCGGCTGCCGCCGAGGACGACCCCGGCTTTCCACCGGATTGGCGCAGCCCTGCCGACGCCACGTAGAAACGCGGCGTCGGCTGGTATTGTCAGTTCACTTTCAAAGTGACACTGGCAGTCTGTTTCAGGCTTCCGGACGTCGCGGCCATCGCGATCGGGTAGGACCCGGTCACGGTCTGGCTGGTGGTGGAGACGGTCATCGTCAGCGTGCCGGGCCCGGTGGAAGCGAATACCGCACTGGTGTTCGGCGGGAATCCGGACGCCTCGATGGTAATCGTTCCCTTGAGGCCGCCCACTCCTCCGGCGACCGATATCGCGAAGGCCGCGCGGGCTCCTCTGGTCACACTCTGCGACGATGGGGTCACCGAAAACGTGAGGCCCTGAGGCGGAGGAACCGGGGCGCTCGGGCTCGGGCTCAGGCTCAGGCTCAGGGATGCGCTGCCGGTCAGGCTCCCGCTGACGCCATTGAGGGCGAGCGGGACGGTGCCGGCGGCGGCCGAAGCGGAGGCGGTGAGCTGCAGGGTCGATGTGCCGCCCGCGGCCACTACTGCCGGGCTGAAGGTGGCGGTCACGCCAGCCGGGAGCGCCGTCAGCGACAACGTGACCGTGCCCTGAAACCCTCCGGAAGCGGTCACGCTGATGGAAGACGTCGCCGACGCGCCCTGTTGCAGGGTCAACGCAGAAGGAGCCGCTTGCAGGGTGAACCCGGGGGGCGTCGCGGGCTTTCCGGCGCAGGAGTGGACCGCGCGATACACGTTCAATCGCCCGCCGGTCACCGTCGTTGACGCCAGCGCGGGAACCGGGTCCACGTTGTTGAGCAGGGTCTGCCTCAGCGCGCTCGTCGACAATGTGCATGCCGACAGCACCAGCGCCGCCGCGCCCGACACGTGCGGGGTAGCCATGGAAGTGCCGCTCAAAACCTGATAGACCCCGCCGATCACCGTGGACGTGATGTTCACGCCCGGCGCCCCGAGCTGCACCAGATCGCCGCTGTAGTTGGACCATGACGCGAGGGCGTCGGTGTCGTCGGTGGCCGCCACGGCGATCTCGTTGGCGGCGTTGTAGGAGGCTGGATACGTCGGCGACCAATCCTCGCTGGCGCCGTCATTTCCGGCCGCGGCCACGAACAGGATACCGGCCGCGTTGGTCGCGTTGACCGCGTCCAGCAGCGTCTGCGAGGTGCCGGATCCGCCCCAACTGTTCGAGAGCACGCGTATGTTCGCCGCCTCCGGAAGCGCGGCCTTGAGCAGAACGGCGAAGTTGATGGCCCGGACGGCGTCGGCGACGGTGCCCCAGCCGTTCGCATCCAGGAAGCGCAGGCCCAGAATGCTGGCCGTCCAGTTCACGCCGGTAATGCCGAGGTCGTTATTGCCGGACGCGCCGATGGTGCCGGAGACGTGCGTGCCGTGGTTGTTCTGGTCCATCGGATCGCAAACATCCTCTATGGCGTCATAGCCGTGACTGCCGGCCGGACAGGTAACCGAGTCTCCCGGCGCGAAGGTGATGGTGAACTGCGCCGGCGCCGACCAGATATTCGCCTGGAGGTCGGGGTGGGTATAATCGACGCCCGTATCCATCACCGCCACCACCGTCGCGCGCGAACCGGTGGTGATGCCCCAGGCCGGGACCGCCTCGATGTCCGCGCCGGGGACGCCGCCCCACTGGCCGGTGTTCTGCAGGTCCCATTGCTGCGAGAAGAGCGGGTCGTTGGGCGGGGTGGCGGAGGGTGCGTCCAGGGCCTTCACAATGTAGTTCGGTTCGGCGTACACAACGTCGGGTTCGGCGGAGAGTTCCTCGATCAGGCTCGCCGCCGATTCGCTCCCGGAGCGCATGTGGACCACTCCGGCGAGGCCCAGTTCCCGCATCTGGCGGATGTCGTGCAGGGCGGCCAGCTCGGACCTCAGCGTGGCCGGGGTGCCGCTGCGGAATCTGACCAGCACTTCATGGGCTGCGGCCTGGTGGCCGGCGATGATTTCAGTCTCTTGCGCGGCGAGGGGAATAACCGGAAGGATTGCCGAGAAAAGACAGTAACGAACAAATACCGACTTCATGCCGAATGTCTCCCGAGGGGCCGGCTATGGACGTGAAACGATAGCGTCGCCTTCGTTAGACATCGGCAGCAACCCAAAGCGTAGGAGAGGCGTTTTCACCTGGTCGTGCCCAGGGCAAAACGCTTAGCTTGTGGCTGGCGAAGTCGCGGCACTACACCCCTGTTTCTCCGAGCAAACCCCGGATTATGAGTCCGGCCGGATACCGGCCGCAACTTCAAGCGGCCATCGAACTACTGTGCCCGCGCACTCTGGCGGGCGAGCCGGTGGCCTGCGCGGAGATTGGCGAGCTGGTGTGGTTCCCAGGAAGAAGACGACCCGGCGCAACTCGCCCCGTGCTTGCGGAACCGGGCCTTTCCGGATCTCACTGGCCGCGGCATTCTCGCGTGGAAGGGCCGCTGGTCAACGCTGCCGCAGTCCTACCACGGCCACCAGTTCGCGGAGATGTTTGCGGGTGGTCTGCATCTGCGCGGTCATCTGGGCGGCGGCGGTGGCGGTTTCGTGCGCATTGGAGGCGTTGCTCTGGGTCACCGATTCGATGCGCGTGATGGCCTGGCCGATGTTGCCGATCCCCCGCGCCTGCTCCTGGCTGCTGACGGAAATCTGGCTCACCACCTTGCTGGTCCCCGAGATCGTCGTATGCACCTCGTTGAAGGCCCCGTGGGCCAGCGCCACCAGTTGCACGCCCCGGCCCACGTCGGCCACGGTCTTCTCGATGATGTCGCCGCTGCTGCGCGCCGCCTCGGCCGCCCGCTGCGCCAGCGAACGCACCTCGTCGGCCACCACGCTGAATCCGGCCCCGGCCTCGCCGGCCCGCGCCGCTTCCACCGCCGCATTCAGCGCCAGGATATTGGTGTGGAAGGCGATCTCGTCGATGCTCTTCAACACCGCCGCCACCTGATGGCTGGATTTCGAGATCACGTCCATGGAGGTTTTCAGGTCGTTCATCGCCTGGGTGGCCCGCTCCACCGTGTGCGTGGCCTCGCCCATCAGGCGGTCTGCCTCTCCGGCCCGATTGGCGTTCTGCCGCGTGGTGGTGGAGATCTCTTCCAGCGACGCCGAGGTCTCCTGGATGCAGGCGGCCTGGTCCTGCGCGTCCCGCGCCACCGTCTGTCCGGATTGTGACAGCCGGTCGGAGACCTGCGCGGCCTCGTCGGCCGCGCCCTGCACGCCGTCGATGACCCGCCGGATAGGCCCCGTGATGGAGCGGCGAATGGTCAGATTCACGATCACCGCGGCGATCAGCAGCGTGCAGCCGAACAGCGCGAGGGCCAGCCATCGCTGCTGCGCCGAATGCTCCCGCACCACCCCCAGTTGCTCATGGAGGTCCTTCGAGAACCGCACCTTCTCCTCCGCCAGGGAGGCTTTCAGAGCGTCGCTCTGCGCGGCCAGATCGCGCATCTTCGCCTGCGTTTCGGCGGTCATGTTCGCCGGGTTGGCCAGCAGCGCCCCGTAGGTATTGCGCGCGCCGGCCAGATACTGATCCACCGAGGAGGCCAGCTTCCCGGCCTCCTCGGTGCGTTCCGCGGAAAGACCTTTGATCGCGGCCAGCGTGTTGAGACCATCGATCACTTTGCGGCCTTCCTCGGCGGCCCGCTCCAGCCCCGACGCGTCCTGAACCACCACCGCATCGCTGAAACCTTTCACCGTGCTCTGAAAGGCCGCTTCGTTCTCCTGGCTCCGTTGCGCCGCCGGGAACAGCGCTTCGGAGGTGCTGCGCAGCGTTCCTTCCGTGGCCAGGCTCTGCACTTGCCCAAGGACCGTGGAAAGAACGAATCCGAGAACGAACACGCCGATGCTCAGCCAGATCTTGGCTGTGATGTTCAGACGCGTCATTGGAATTGCTCCTTACTGCGGAATGGTTCCTTTTACTTCACTTCGAGCGTCTTGGCCCCCGGCGCGATCGCCGCGGAACTGATGTAGCCGATGGCCCCTTTGGTCTTCACCACGAAGGAGACCACCTCGGCGTCCGATCCGACGGTCTTCGGCATGGAGGCCTTGCCGGTGAAGACGAGGCTCCGGTAGTAGGTCTGCAGGGCGGAATCGGTCTTGCCCAGGAACTCCCGCAGGAAGGCTTCGTGCGCGGCCCCGCCCTTCAGCAGAACCGGCTCGGCATGGCTGCCGTCGTCGAGCGAGTTTCTGGTCAGCAGGAACACGCGCTTGAGCTCGTCGGCGGAAACCGACGACGCCTTCACGCTGTCGTTGGCGATCACTTTGATGTCGGCCGCCTGCACCGTCGCTATCGCAAACAGGCCCGCCGCCATTACGAAAAGGAATGTTAGGTTTTTCATGGGGTTTCTCCTTTGCTCCTTGGCTGCCTCAGAAGTACCAGCCGGTCCGCACGACCAGCAGGGGGGTCTGGTCCACCAGTCCTTGCGGGTTGACGGAAGGATAGAATCCCCAGGGCAGGAATTTACTTCCGACGCCGTTCATGAAATGGCCCTCCACTTTCACGTTCCACGCAGTGGTGATGTCGTAACGGAGACAAACCACCTTGTCGAGAATGTGGGTAACATTGTCCGGAATATCGCTGGAGTCCATGTGGGCTATTCCCCGGGAATAATACGAGCCGAGTTCAAAGTGTTTGGAGAGCCGGTACGCGCCGGCCACATAAAACGCCCGTATATCGAACGCATTCATGTTGGCGCCGCTGAAAATGGTGTGGTCGCGCACGGTGCGACGGTGTTCGGCGTCGAAGCGGAAGCGTCCGTGGACGTACTCGCCATAAAACTGGGTGTTGTAATCGTTGCGCGCACTCTCCCAGTAGGGGCCGTTGCCGCCGGCGTTAAAGAAGGGACAGGCGCCGCCTTCGCAGGTCCCGTTCCCGCTGAAATACTGACGCATATAGGACGCGCCCACCACCATGCCGTTCAGGGGCACATTCCAGCGGAGGTCGCCGCCGGCTTCCAGACCGCCGAATTTCGTCAGGTTGATGCCGCTGCCGCTCGCCAGCAGGCTGTAGATAAAACCGCCGTTGTGCGTGTCCCACGAATCGCCCGCGAACCCGGTGTACGACAGGCTGCCCGCTTGTTTCAGGGGGATCGTTCCGAAAATATCCCCGCCCGTATGAGCGAGCGATTCATCGCGCCGGTCGATCGGATAGATGGCCTGCGGAAGCATGGCGAACGTGCTGAGGAACGTCATATCCTGGGTGTCCGTGAACAGCCCGAACGTGGTCTTGACCTTCCCGGCGCGAATGCCGAACCAGTCGCTGAACTTGTAGGAACCGTAGGCCCAGTCGATCTCGGGGTGGTAATCGCCCAGTTTGCCGACATCGAACATGTACACCTGAGCGCCCACCCGGAACTTGTCGGTGATCTGGCTGGAGATGTTCACTCCGGCGTCGGTCATCTGGAACGAGCCGTCGGTGGTGTTGGCGCTCAGATAGTTGTTGTTGCCCGAGTACATGAAGCCCTGTGAGGCGAAACCGTGGATTTGGACGGTTTTTCCATCCACGGTGAAGGTGGTGTATTGGCTGAGATCCTGCGCGGGCAGCGCGGAAACCGCGCATACACCCGCCAGCAGGAGGAAAGTTTTCGCGATGCCTGAGTGCATAGTTGTCCTCTACGAGGGCGTCGCGAGACTCCACACCCGTGGTCATCCACACACCTTCCCGCAAGGCGGTGCGAATACCCCGACGCCTGTTTCGATTTCTCACAGTACGTATCGTTCAGGCATCGCGTTAACTATAGAGAATTTCCTTCCAATGTGGAACTTCAGTTAGGTACTACTGGCGCGCCTTCAGCCGGACTTAATTCCTTTCCAGTAAGTACAACATGCACAGGCACTTACAGACAGCAATGCGAAGGTCTCGGCTTCCACCCCCTTTTGCGCATAAGGGTACCCGCCTTTGGGGGTATCTCGCGATTTCCTATAAAAAGGGTGGTACTTACCGCTGCCGTAGTCCCACCACGGCGACCAGTTCGTCGATGTGTTTGCGGGTGGTTTGCACGTGCGTGGCCATCTCGGCGGCGGCCCTGGCGGTTTCCTCCGCGCTGGCCGCGTTGCTCTGGGTCACCGTTTCGATGCGCGCGATGGCCTGGCCGATGTTGCCGATCCCCCGCGCCTGCTCCTCGCTGCTGGAGGCGATCTGGCTCACCACCTTGCTGCCGCCCGAGATGGTGGCGGACACTTCGTTGAAGGCGCCATGAGCGAGCGCCACCAGTTGCACGCCCCGGCCCACGTCGGCCATGGTCTTTTCGATGATGTCGCCGCTGCTGCGCGCCGCCTCGGCCGCCCGCTGCGCCAGCGAACGCACCTCGTCGGCCACCACGCTGAATCCGGCCCCGGCCTCGCCGGCCCGCGCCGCTTCCACCGCCGCGTTCAGCGCCAGGATATTGGTGTGGAACGCGATCTCGTCGATGCTCTTCAACACCGCCGCCACCTGATGGCTGGATTTCGAGATCACTTCCATGGACGTTTTCAGATCGTTCATCGCCTGGGTGGCCCGCTCCACCGTGTGCGTGGCCTCGCCCATCAGGCGGTCTGCCTCCCCGGCCCGATTGGCGTTCTGCCGCGTGGTGGTGGAGATCTCTTCCAGCGACGCCGAGGTCTCCTGGATGCAGGCGGCCTGGTCCTGCGCGTCCCGCGCCACCGTCTGCCCGGATTGCGACAGCCGGTCGGAGACCTGCGCGGCCTCGTCGGCCGCGCCCTGCACGCCGTCGATGACCCGCCGGATAGGCCCCGTGATGGAGCGGCGAATGGTCAGATTCACGATCACCGCGGCGATCAGCAGCGTGCAGCCGAACAGCGCCAGGGCCAGCCGGCGCTGCTCGGCCGAGTGTGCCTGCACCGCCCCCAGTTGTTCGTGCAGATCCTTCGAAAACCGCGCTTTCTCATCCGCCAGCGAGGCTTTCAGAGCATCGCTGCGCGCAGCCAGGTCGCGCATCTGCACCTGCGTTTCGGCGGTCATGTTCGCCGGGTTGGCCAGCAGTGTCCCGTAGGTATTGCGTGCGTCGGCCAGGTAGCGATCCACAGAGGAGGCCAGCTTCCCGGCCTCCTCCGAACGATCCGCGGAGAGACCTTTGATCGCGGCCAGCGTGTTGAGACCATCGATCACTTTGCGCCCTTCCTCGGCGGCCCGTTCCAGCCCCGACGCGTCCTGAACCAGCACCGCATCGCTGAACCCTTTCACCATGCTCTGAAAGGCCGCTTCGTTCTCCTGGCTCCGCTGCGCCGCCGGGAAAAGCGCTTGGGAGGTGCCGCGCAGCGTTCCTTCCATGGCCAGGCCCTGTACCTGTTCCAGAACGGTGGAAAGAACGAATCCGAGGACGAATACTCCGATGCTCAGCCAGATTTTGGCGGTAATGTTCAGGCGCGTCATTGGAATGGCTCCCTACTTCACTTCGAGCGTCCTGGTCCCCGGCGCGATCGCCGCGGAACTGATGTAGCCGATGGCCCCTTTGGTCTTCACCACGAAGGAGACCACCTCGGCGTCCGTTCCGACGGTCTTCGGCATGGAGGCCTTGCCGGTGAAGACGAGGCTCCGGTAGTAGGTCTGCAGGGCCGAATCGGTCTTGCCGAGATACTCCCGCAGGAAGGCTTCGTGGGCGGCTCCGCCCTTCAGCAGAACCGGCTCGGCGTGGCTACCATCCTCGAGCGAGTTCCTGGTCAGCAGGAACACGCGCTTGAGCTCATCGGCGGTAACCGACGACGCCTGCACGCTGTCATTAGCGATCACCTTGATATCGGCCGCGCGCACGCTCCCCGCGGCGAACAGCAGCGCAGCCGCGGCGAAGAAGATCATTGTGTGTTTCATGGTTGTTCTCCTTTCCTCCGTGGCTGCCTCAGAAGTTCCAGCCGGCTCGGAGCACCAGCATGTTCGTTGTGGGTTTCAGCCCGTTCGGATTGTCGACTTCATAGAATCCGTGCGAAGCCCAGATGTCACCGGTCCCATCCATAATGTGGGCTTCCAACTTCACGCTCAGGTATCGGGTGGGCATGTAATGAAGGGTCACCACCTGATCGCGGATGTAGTGCGTTGTCGGAATCGGGGACGAATGAACGTCGAAATAGTACCGGCTATGGTAGGTGCCGACCTCGAGCCGCTTCGATATTTGATACACCGCCGACACGAACCATCCCTTGTCGCTGTACCACCATGCGTCGGTCTGTCCCGGATCGGGATCGACCTGCCAGTCTTTGTCGAAGTTTCTCCGATACTCTCCGTTGAACCGCCACCGCCCGGTGGAGTAATCGCCGTAAGCCGAGGCGATCCATTTTGTCGTGCTGGTAAGAGTGCCGGCCACGGGGACCGGGCCGTTGGCTATGTCGATGAAGTTGTATTTGTCTTCTATGGCCGCGTACGACCCTCCGAGCATAAGACCGGTAACGGGCGTATTCCAGCGGAGGTCCGTACCGGCCATCTTTCCCGTGAAGGCGGTATTCGGATATCCGAGGCTTGCCCAGCCGTAGTAAATGCCGTCACGGGTGTCGTTGGGACGCTTTCCGCCGTAAAACGTATAGTCCAGGCTGCCGGCGCAGCGCAGGCCGATCTGGCCGTATATGTCGGCCCCGGTGTGCGAGAGATTGCGCGAGCGCAGGTCCAGAGGGTACACGGACTGAGGAAGCAGGGCCCAGGTGTGGACGGACTCCATGTCCTGGGTCTCGTTGAACAGTCCCAGAGCGGTCTTCACCTTTCCGGCGCGAATGCCGAACCACTCCTTGAACCTGTAGTCGGCCACCGCCCAGTCGAGCGTGGGATGCCACTCGGTGAGATGGCCGATGTCCCGATCGTAGATCTGCGCGCCGACGCGAAACCTGTCGGTGAGCTGGCTGGAAACGTTCACCCCGCCGTCGGTGAAGAAACTTCCCTGACTGGTGTCCATGGTCAGGTAGTTGTTGTCGTTGGAATAAGCGAAGCCCTCCGACACGAAGCCGTGGAACTGGACGGTCTTTCCGTCCACTGTGAAGCTGGTGTAGTTGGAGAGATCCTGCGCGGGCAGCGCGGAAACCGCGAATGCGCCCGCCAGTATTATGAGAGTTTTCGCTACGCCTTTGTGCATATGTCCTCTTCCCTTGCGCCTCTGGTTCCTGACAGTTGCGCCGGAATACCTTTGCTATTTCAAACCGAGCCTGCCCGCCCGCGCCGGCTGACCGCCTGTGGCGAAAGTCGTCGCAGGCCAAAGGCCTGCTCCACAAAACTGCAAACCACTCGTCTGCCGTTGTGGAGAAGGCGTTGTCGCCTGCGTCCGGCCCTCATTACGACTTTCGCCACAGGCTGCTGACCGCAATGCCACGGTATACGCACTTTCCGTGAAGCGGGGAAACTGCGAAGCCTGATTTGATCTCGCTATAGTGATCGGTGCGAAAGGGGATACAGCGCTGTCGTTATTTCATTGACAAGGCGGTCAGTCCGCCAGGCCGTTAATGACAGCGTAACGGATCAACTCGGCGGTGTTCTTCAATCCGAGCTTGATCAACATGCGGCTCCGGTACGTGCTGATGGTGGTCTCGGTGAGCCCGAGGACGGCGGCAATCTCCTTCACTGTTCTGCCCAGGCCAATCAGCCGCAGGACCTCGTGCTCGCGGCTGGACAGGTTTTCGTGGTTGCCGCGGTCCCGGTACCGCTCCACTTCCGGGGGCGCCTCCCTGGCCATGCTCGATTGGCGGCTCGTTCCACCCGCGAGGACTCGATGGACTGCTGCCACCAGCTCGTCAGCATTGCTCGCCACCTCAGCGTGACCCTCTATGTCAGCTTTCAGAAAGCATGCCGCGTCGAGGAGGTTGACGCGAACAATCAATACGAGCACCGGCTGGTCCGGGTGCATCTTCTTCAAGGCGGCCAGCACCCGGAGTCCATCCTGATCGGGCAGATCGATAGCGACAATTACCAGATCCCACGGCTGGGCGAGCGCCAGATCGAGACCCTCCGGCCCGGCCTTGCCTTCGCCAAATTCCAAGGAATCGAATCTCTCGGCCAGGATCTGCCTGACCCCTCGTCGAACGACGGCGTGGTCGTCGAGAATGAGAATTCGCAGCTTGTTTCGCGCAGAATCGTCCACAGTTTTGCCAACGGCAGTCTTACCAGCGGCGCTCGCCCCGGTGGACTTACCCCTCGCGCGGTTTTCTGGTTAGCCGTCCATCACGCGCGCGACCACGTCCAGCAACTGATCCGGCCGAATGGGTTTGGCGAGCCACGCCTGCGCGCCGAAGCGTTCGGCCGTGCTAAGCAGACCTGCAAACCGGCCCGATATCGCGATGATTCTGAGTTGAGGCCATGCCCGGTGCAGGATCTGTATGGTTTCGAATCCGTCCTGCTCCGGCATGGCCAGGTCCATGATCACCAAATCGACTTCGGAATTCTCGACCAGTTGGAGCGCATCTCGACCGTTCTCCGCCTCGAATACGAGGTAGCCAACGCCGCTCAGAACGTCCCGCAAAAGGTTGCGGACCTCCGGCTCGTCATCCACTACGAGGATGCTCGTCGTTTCGGGCGAACCAAGTATACGTCTGGACAAACTAATCCTAATGCCCACGGACAACTCCAGCGTACTTCTAATGCTGACAGGAGAGAAGTATTTTGCGGTAATTAACCGCTAATTGTATCGACGGCGATTCGCGCGCCGCGAGATCAATTCTGGTTTCACGCAAGACTCATCTTGTGAAGGATTGAGCGGTACCGATGGTCGGATTCGAGAGGCGCGGCGATGGGCAGATTGGGCAGCGTAAACAGCCACGGATCGCGCATATCGCAAGCTTTTTCAATCCAGGAAAACACCTGCTCCGTCTGATTGAGGCTGACGTAGGCCATGGAGATCCAGAAGGGAGAAATGTACTCCTGGCGGGCTCGGGATTCAAGCTCCTGGATATATTGCCGGGCCTGGTCATGTTCTCCGGAGAGCGCATTAACATGCGCAAGAGCGGCGAGGATCTGCGCCACGAAGGTCGCGTCCCCGGCCAGTTCACGCGCCTTTTCAAAATACCGGATAGCCTCCGGGTAGATTCCCTTTTGCGTGTAAGCGTGGCCAAGAACCCAGTACGAGCGGAAGAAACCGGGATCCAGATCGATTGTTGTCCGGCACTGCGCGATGGCCTCGTCGGGCCGCCGGGCGAGGTAGGACAGGCAAGCCAGGTCGGTGCGCAGAACCAGCGAAAGCGGATCGAGCCGTATGGCCTCCTGCAACTCATCCATAGCCTCCGGCAAACTCCCTGTGGGCGACAGGCCGAAGAGCGCATGCCATTGATGAGCCGTGGCATAACCGGGATTGAAGTGAATGGCCTGCTGGAACGTCTTCCGCGCTTTCGTCCACGCCCAATCATGGACAGCCTGCACGCTCCCCAGGGACGTGTATGCTTCCGCAAGGCTGTCGTCCAATTCCAGCGCCCTCTTCGCCGCTGTACAGGCCTTGGGCATGACATCGTTCGGAGCGACCAGATCAGACAAGCCCAGTAGCACGTAGCAATCCGCCAGCCCGGAGAATGCGGGAGCATAGGACCCGTCCCGCGCGATGATCTGCTCGAAAATGGAAGCGCTCTTTCTCAGGCCCTCCTCCGTCTGCTTGTTCGAGTAGTAGCGGCCGAGTAAATAAAGGTCGTAGAGCTCCACGTTCGTCTTGTAACTGCGCCGCGACAGTCGCGGTTGTTGGGCCCTGCCAAACCTGATCTCGAGGGCCTTTACGATCGCCCTGGCGATCTGTTCCTGGACCGCAAAGACGTCCTGCATCTTCTGGTCATATGCGGCCGCCCAGAGCACACTGCCGGTGTTCACGCTGGTCAGCCGTGCCGCCACCCGCAGCCTGTCTTCGTCCTTGCGAATGCTGCCCTCGAGCACTGTCCGGACGTTCAGTTGCATCCCAATCTGGCGAACATCCACGCTTTTTCCTTTGAACTGGAAGGCAGAGGTTCGGGCGACCACGCACACCCCCCTGACCTGGGCAAGGGCATTGATAATCTCTTCGGTGACGCCGTCGCAAAAGTACTCCTGGTCGTTACCGGGACTAAGATCGACGAACGGCAGGACCACAATGGTCTTTTCGGCTCCCCTCTGTCCGGGCGTGGCGCTGGTGGGCTGGATCGCCCGAATTCTCGGCTGCTTATCTTCGACAGCACGTAAAGCGGGTCGTCGCTCGAACCGCGCAACATACCCTTTCGGAAACTCAACCAGAAGGGGGTCGTCTTTTCCGTCGCCGGCGTAATACTCCCTCAGCTTCGACCTCAGGTTGCTGACCTGGACCCGAACGATCGGGTCCAGGCGGGGGTCGAAGGACGGGGGACGGCCAAACACCCCCCTGCCCACCTCATACTCTTTGAGTCCCTCGCTCCGCCCTTCCAGGGAGCTTTCGACGAGGAAGCGCAGCAGAAGGCTCCGCTTTTCGGCGGTGGCGAACAGAGGGCTCCGCAAGATCCTCTCCAATTGCTCGCTGACAGCCTTGCTGGTCACGCCGGCGGGGAGACCGGCCTCACGCCCCCGTGGGGTTCCCGGACTTTTGGCGCCCTGATTCATGGACCCCCTGTTCGTAACATTCTAGTCCTTTTGTTGCAAGTGCGCCTGCGCAGTGCGCCTGCGCAGTAAGCTATCGAGTGTCGGATTTGAGTTCAGTCGTCACCGGACTTAGCAGCCTGTGGTAGAAGTACCTGCTCGTTCAATTCGGTGACAGGCGCGAAGTTCCGCGGCGACCGGTGGATTGTTTTCAGTGGCTTCCGCATGCGGAAACTCGTCGCCCGTCCCCGAATTGAACGACCGACCACCTTTGCCACAGGCTGTTAAATCAAGCCCAGTGGCACTTAACTTTCCCATCGCTGAACACCTGCGCAGAGTTGCGGGGCAGGATTGCATCCTGCGCGCGGGTTTGTAACCCACGCCTAACGCCGATCGGAAATCGGCGCGCAGGTTGCAAACCTGCCCCACATCCCGAACTGACCCTTCCGCGTCTCCGGTGAAAAGTCAGGTAACATTGGGCTATTAAGCCCCTTCCCACACTGACCCACGGCCGAAAAGCAGGCGCGTCAGTAGGCCTTCAGAAACTCGGTCATGCTCGGCCCCAGCGCCTTCTTCCGGGCGATGCACACGTCGATGGTCTCGAGGGCGTTGCGCAGCATCCTCTCGCCGCCGGTGTAGCTTTTGACGCGTTCGCGGAAAAAGCTGTCCACTTCCTGGCGATGCGCGGCATCGCAGAAGGCATTCCCGGTAAAGGGCAGGTACGAGGCAAAATCAGCGTCCACTTCACGCGGCAAAACCGCCAGAAGCGCGTCAAGATTCCGGCGCACGAAGTCGAACGGCAGATCCCGCGTCTCGGCGTGTTCCAGAGGGCCGAAAAGAAGCGGGAAGAACGCCTCGCGCGTGTCGAACTCCTTCGCCATCAGCAGGCGCGACGAAGCCTCGGCGAGGGTGCGGTCACGGAATGAACCGAGGGCCCTCAGAAGCCGTTCGCGGATGACCGGGTCCTTCGCCGCCAGCGCCTGCTGGTGGATGAGGTCCCACAAACCGCGGTCCCCAAACTGCGCGGCTACGCCGAGCACCGGAGCCACCATGTCCGGTTCCACACCGCTGCGGTCCTTCAGCCACTGGCGCGCGAGCGATCGGGCGCCGTCGATCAGCGCCTTGTCAGCTCCTTCAGCGGCGGCAAACGGGACCAGATTGGAGCGGAGCAGCCGCACATCGTCGCCGTCGCCGGTGGCCGAACGCCAGCCCAGCGACTCGGCGCGTTTGGCGAAAACGCCGCGAATATAGCGAGCGGCGTTGGGGCGCAGGCCATCGGGAATCTCCGGACCCTTCAGCGTGGAAGCCGTCTCTATCGCCTGCGCCACCACCTCGCTGTTCGGATCGCCGCTGAACTCGGGAACCAGCGCCAGCGCCAGCGCGGGCGGGACATCGCCGCTGCGGACCAGGGCATTCACGTTGCCCAGCTCACTCACTCGCTCAGCTACGCTCAACTCGCCGCCGCCGTTCGCCAGCAAACGGTCCAGCAGGCCGCCCTGGTAGCGCACGCGATAGTAACCCGCGGCCTCATCGTTGCCCAGCAGCCACGTGGGGCATCCCTGGGCATCGGTCAGCGCCGCGTCTTCATGCGGGGACGCGAGAAGAATGCGCTGTCCGTGCACGCCGCCGCCGTCCCGATAGCGGAGGGACACCGGGACCTGCCACGTTTGCCCCGCCGGCGCGGCCGACCCGATCGGCAACGAACGTTGCTGCGACAAATGCAGGAGCGGTTTCGCGCCGGAGCAATCGAGGCCGGCGGTCACCAGCGGCGTTCCCGGCTGGTCGAGAAACGTGTCAAATGCAGGGGTCATGTTGACGCCCGATCCCTCGCTGACAGCCGCGAGGAACTGGGGCGTGGTGGCGTTCCGCCACTCGTACCGCTTCAGGTAGGTCCGGACGCCGCGCTGGAACTGCTCCGTCCCCGCGAAATGCTCGAACATGCCCAGCACCGCCGCGCCTTTTTCGTAGGTAATAGCGTCAAAGGCATTGGCGATGTCGCTCTCCGATTCGATCGGCTGCACGATGCGCCGCGCCGAGACCAGACTGTCGAGGTACATGGACTTGAGCCGCGATTCGGCCGCGGTGACGTTGACGCGCCACTCCGGCTTCCACTCGCCGACGATCTTCAGTTCCATCCATGTGGCGAACGCTTCATTGAGCCAGATGTCGTCCCACCATTGCATGGTCGCCAGATCGCCAAACCACTGGTGCGCCATTTCGTGGGCCGCCGTCAGGGCGCATTCGCGCTGCCGGTGGATGGTATCGGTCCCCGGTTGCGCCAGCAGCAGCCCCTGGCCGTAGGTGATGAGCCCCGCGTTCTCCATGGCGAAGTTGGAGATGGGCATGGCGATGCTGTCCAGCTTCTCGTACGGATACGGCCGGCCGAAGTACTTCTCCTCGAGCGCGAGCAATTGCGGAATGGCTTCGGCGGCGAATTTCGCGCCCGCGGCGTGGCCACGCGGCACGATTATGCGCAGGGGCGTTTGGCCCACATGTCCCGCGTCCACCGTCTCGAAACGGCCGGCGGCAAAGGCCACCAGGTAGCTCGGCAGCGGCTTCGATTCGCGGAAGCGCACCCCCTTCATGCCGCCGCTCTCGGGGGACGCCGATTCCTCCGGCGTATTCGCGAACGCGCTCGCGGCCGCGGGCACGTGCAGGGTGAGCTGCCACGGAACCTTGAACGAGGGCTGGTCGAAACAGGGAAACGCGCGGCGGGCATCGGAGGTCTCGAACTGGCTGTACAGGTACCACTCGCCGTCCTCCTGGAGCGCGAACACGCCCGCGCTGCTGTTCCTGCTCACCTGGCCGTCGTACTCGAAGCGCAGCGTAGCGGCTCCGGAGACGGGATGATCGAACTGAAGGGCGATAAAGCCGTGCTGCTCGGGCGTCAGCGCCGGGACGATGTCCACGCCGCCCGCGCGAAACAGGGCCGACGAGATCTTCAGGTCCGTCGAGTTCAGCCAGATAATCGGCGTCGTCCGGGCGATCCGCACGTCAATCTCGACCTTTCCGTGGAACGTGTCGGCGCCGGGAACCATGGTCAGGTCGATGCGATATCGCTGGGGAACGACGTTGGTCCCCAGCAGAAGCTTTGGCGCCTCCGGAGCCGCCGGCCGGGCGGTCAGTGCCAGGGCAACCGCGCAGGAAAGGAAAGCGATCTTCACGCGCGGCCCCCGGTTTTGCCTGCGTACAGCAGGCGCACGAAATCGGAGCCCTTCAGAAAGCCCCTGCCCCACTTCTCATCCCAGGCCCTGGTCGGCTCGGCGGCCTGCGCCTGCTCCAGCGTCTTCCCGGCGTTGAAGAGTCCGGTCACCCGCTCGTTCACGCCGGCGAGCATGGCGCGGAAGGCACGCACGTCGTCGCGGACGGCCATGGGCCCGTGGCCGGGGATGATCTTCGTCTTCCCATCCACCGCTTCGATGATGCGATCCGCCGCGGCTACCATGCCTTCGATCGACCCGCCCGCCGAGTAGTCGATAAACGGGTACATGCCGTTGAACAGCAGATCGCCGGCGTGGTACACATTGGCGTTCTGGAAATGAATGGTCGCATCGCCGTCGGTGTGCGCGGGCGGCAGATACCGGTACACCACCTTCTCGCCGCCGTGCCCGAGCTCGCCGCCGCTGGAGAACGTCACGGAGGGACGGCCTTCCGGCGCCAGGGCGGGCGATTCGCGGCTGAAGAAGGAGTTCTTCTGCGGGGTGCTTACGCGCTTGAGGACGTTCTCCTGCGCCATGATGCGCACGCCTTCGTGGCCCAGGCGCTCGTTGCCGCCCACGTGGTCGAAGTGGAAATGCGTGTTGATAAGGACCTGAATGGTGGACGGGCCCACCGAACGCGCCATCCTGTCCATCGCCTCGGCGGTCTGCGGAAGGCCGCTGTCGATCAGCAGCAGTCCGTCCGCTCCCTGCAGGATGGCGATGTTGCCCCCGGCGCCGGTGAGCAGCGTCAGCTTGTCGCCGAGGGGTTGCAACTCCAGCGCGGGCGGTGTCTGCGCGGCCGCGCCTCGCGCCAGCCACAGCGCGGGAGCAATGGACGATGCGATCTGGAACAAATCACGGCGGGTAATGCGGGCCATGCGGCCATTGTACCCGGTGGCAGGATGCCGAGGCTCGGTAAGTGCCTGCCGACACCTGGCTGCGTTTCCGCGCCGCGCGCGTCAGAAGATGTGAAATACCCGCAAGACCGCTCCCTTGAAAATCACCCCGGGGCAAGGGCGGGAGCAGTGGGAGTGAGGGCGACCGAGTACCCAAGCTTACGAAGAGCTTGCACGAGCCTTTGGGCTCGGCGCTTTTTCGCCTGCGGAGTGGTCTCCTGGCCTTGTTCCACATAGCGGACGCCGTCGTGGAGAATCTTCCAGACAAGCCGGCCCGGGCGGTGGGCAATGGCCCGGATGGCCCCGCTATAATGCAGCCGCGGCAGGAACCGGCGGAAGAGAGATTGGAAGTGACTGCCCTTCTTTTTCACCGCCGCCTGAGCTGCCTGGGTCAGGAGTCGACGGACAAAGCGATTTCCTTTGGCGGATCGGGAGCTGTGGTTGTGCTCGGCGCTCTCCTCGGTTCCGGGGCACAACCCGGCCCAGGAGACGAACTGCCCCGGGGAAGCGAACGCCTCGGCATCCACCCCCATTTCGGCGATGAGCTGTTGCGCCGAGTCCACGCCGAAACCGGGGACTTCGGCCAGTCGGACCACCGCATCCTGGTGCCGCTGCAACGCGGTTGCGATCATCTGATCGAGTTTGCCGATCTGTTCGTCCAATAACTCCGGACGCTGCAGGTACAGCTTCAGGAGTTCGCGATGGATCGGCTCCAGCGAGCCGTTGAGGGCATCCATGAGTTCCTGTTTACTGCACCGCAGACGGTCGTCGCCCAGTCCGGCCAAACGATCCGCATCGGTTTCTCCGTCGGCCATGGCCCGCAGGATCCGCCGTCCGCTCACCCCCAACAGGTCGCTGATCACGCTGGAGAGCTTGATCCGCGCTTCCTCCAGCAGGGCTTCCAGTTGACTCTGCAGTCGCACCCGTTCGCGGACCAGTTGCTGCTTGCCGCGGGTGATGGTCCGCCACGTTCGTTGCTCGGCGGCCGGCACAAAACTCAGCACCAGTTCGCCGGCCAGCAACCGCCGAGCCAGCCGTTTGGCATCGCCAAAGTCGTTCTTACGCCCCTTCGGCGCACGATTGGAGTGCGCCTGCGCCAGATGCAGTTTCCCAAAATGCGGCTCCAGATCCAGCCACACCGGTTTCCAGTACTGCGCGGTCGATTCCATGACCACTTCGCGGACGTTGCGTTCCCGCAGCCAACTGCGCACACGCTTCCGTTCCCCGGCACCGGCTCCGAACCGCCGGCACTCGAACTCGAGCGCTTCACCGGCAGCGTCCACCACCTCGTCGGCTGCAGTTGCCACCACCACCATCAACACCTTCTTGTGGAGATCGATTGCTGCTACCCTGCAGGGCATACGTTCCTTTCCGCCGAGGAAGCGGCAGAACGCACGATAGCTTACCGATTACGCACCCTTACGTGCTCACGGCCCTTCCTCGACGGACGGGTCATGTCACATTCATAGGTCCAAAACGCACGTTCCGGATCATACTCCGTCACGGCCTCACTTCATCCAGAGCGGTTACGACCTCTTCCGTTCCTCGGACTGTGCCCAGCCTACCGCGGTCTGCACCAGATTTTCATCACCTTGGGTGGGCCGCAGGCCCATGGGCACTCCGTAACTGTCGCGGCTCGGTGCCGATGTTGCCGAGCCACGAGGGTGAGCGAGTGGTCAACACTCCGAATCGGCACAACCCTGCCTCACAGTTGGAGTGTCCCCGAAATCCACAACCGATGACACTCGCGGGCGATCTCCCAGTCCTCTTCGGTGTGGACGATCAGCACACGCACGGCCGAATCGGGCGTGGAGATCTCCGCGTCGGCGGGTGATCGCGCGTTGGCGGACTCGTCGAGGCGCAGGCCCAGAAAGGCGAAGCGCTCGGCCACGCGCGTCCGCAGCAGCGGCGCGTTCTCGCCGACGCCCGCGGTGAATACCAGCGCGTCGAGGCCGCCGAGGCTGGCCAGCATGGAGCCGGTCTCCTGGGCGAGGCGGTGCACGTAGACATCGAACGCGAGGCGCGCATCCGCGTTGCCCGCATCCATGGCCGCCAGCACCTCGCGCATGTCCCCGGAAACTCGCGAGAGCCCTTTCAGCCCGGACTCCTTGTTCAGGATGCGATCCAGCGCGTCGGCGCGATAGCCGCAATGGCGCACCAGGTGGATGAGGATGCCGGGATCGACGGTGCCGCTGCGGGTGCCCATCATGAGCCCCGCCAGCGGGGTGAAGCCCATGGTGGTGTCCACGCTCCGGCCGCCGGCCACGGCCGCCAGCGAAGCGCCATTGCCCAGATGGCAGGTGATCATGCGCAGCGATTCGAGCGGGCGGCCCAACAGCTCGGCGGCGCGCCGCGAGGTGTACTGATGGCTGATGCCGTGGAAGCCGTACCGGCGCAGGCCGTCGTCCAGCCACGAGTGCGGCCCGGGGTAGGTGAAGGCGGCGGGCGCGAGGGTCGCGTGGAACGCCGTATCGAACACCGCCACCTGCGGGAGGCGCGCGCCAAGGATGCTTTCCACCGCTTCGATGGCCTCCAGCTCCAGGCGGTTGTGTTCGGGCGCGTATTCCACCAGACGCGCGATCTCCCGCTTCACCTCCGGCGTGATGCGGGTGCTCTCGCGAAACGCTTTGCCGCCGTGGACCACGCGGTGTCCGGCCACGTCCACTTCGCCCGGCAGCGATTCGAGGACGGGACGAAGCACCGCCTCCTGCGACGGGATGGGCATGGTCTTGTTCGTGGTTGCGGAAGCGGTGCGAATGCGGATGTCGGCCGTGCCGGGGTGGCGGCCCCAGTCCACGCGCGCGTCCCAGAGCGACGCGGGCGGCTGCAGCGGCGGCGGGGCCGTGCCCACCTCGTACAGAACCGCCTTCAGCGAGCTGGAACCACCGTTGAGGACAAGGATGCGCATTTGATCAGCAGGCCGGGCAACCGCTCCGTCACCGTCGCGGCTCGGTTCCGATGGCGCTACCGAGCCACGAGGGCAACCGAGTGGTCAACACGCTCACCGCCGCGGCGCGCCAGGACCCGTGAAGGTTGCGGTTGCAGGCCCAGCTTTCAGCATGCCAGAACGGGGTTGCGGCTGCGGGAACGAACGAAGGACAGCGTCGAGCCCCGGTCACGCTCGTGTGCGGGACCTGTGCTCCCGAATCAGGCCCATCAGCAGCAAACCGATCGAGAGGCCGTACAAGAATCCGGTCACCGCGTCTCTGTAGCTCCCCTCAGGATGGAAGGCTGACAGGCGCCAGGCGGACGCGACGAACAGGAACACCAGGCCGATGAGGATTATCGCATTGGGTTTTCGTCCATTTCGAAAAATCATCGCTCATTCTCCATTCGCGTTCAGTCAGTCAGGTAATACCAGGCCATAAGTCCCATCTTGACGCCCACAATGGTGAGGACGACCGCGAAAAGGTCCCAGCTCCATTGGTGGTGGATGTAGTAGCGCCAGCCGAAAAGACAGATCGCCAAAACACCCCCGATGATCCCGGCGATGCTGGTGGACTGGCGGCGGTGGGCGAGGAAACGTTCGTCGATAACCTTGCCGAGGATTCTCATGATTCGATCTCCAGTGTAAAAACCTCGTCGGTGGAACAGGCGAAAACCCGGGACAAGGTCAGCGCCAGCAGAAGGCTGGGCACGTAGCGGTTGCGCTCGATGGAGTTGATGCTCTGGCGCGACACCCCCACCGCCTCCGCGAGCTGCTGCTGGGTCCAGCCACGTTGCACGCGAAGCTCCTTGACTCTGCTGCGGACCTGAGTCGCCATGTAAAGCCTGCTTTACTATTATGGCTGGGAAGCCGGGAGGATGTCAAGCGAACTTGTCACCGCTGGCTGGCTTCGCCCGCGCCGACCCGCTTGTTGAACTCGGCCGACTTCCCCCGCGGGATGCTCAGCGACTTCCATCTCGCGCCCTGGAAATGCTTGGCCAGCAGAACGATCTGCCCGCAGTGACAGGCGTAGTGTGCGAGCTGCCGGTTGATGGCCTGCATCACCGAGTGCGCTTCGCCGCGGATGGTGACGGTGCGGGTGAGGTCGGCGTCCGTGAGCGGCTCCAGCGCCGTGAAGACCCGCTGCCAGCCGTCGGCCCAGACATTGAGGAGAGCCTCGCGCGTGGGCGGCGGGTCGGTGAACTCGGTGTCGCGGTTGCGGTCGGGCTTTTCGCCGTCGCTGGTGAGGAAGGCGGTCCAGCGCGAGCGCATGTTCCCGGCCATGTGCTTCATGATGACCGCGATGGAGTTCGCCTCTTCGTCGAGCAGCGCGAAGAGGTGGTCGTCGGTGACCTGCTCGATGGCGCGCTCGGCCATCTTCTTGTATTGGCGGAAGACGGCGAGGGAGTCGGCGAGGTAGGAGGTGGTGAATTCGAAGGGCATGGGGATATGATCGCGCAGCGGGGGACCGGAGGCCGGATGCTCGTGCGACACTGAATCCGTGGCAAAGAGTGTCACAATCCGGATCTCAGATGAGGCGGCTCTCTGGGCCCGACGCAAGGCGGCGGTGGAGAACACGTCGGTATCCCGGCTGCTGGGCGAAATCCTCGAACGCCAGATGCGCCTGACCGACGAATACTGGCGAGCTTTCGATCACTGGAAAGCGAACCGGCCGTTGGCCGCCACTGGCGCCGCTCGACGCCTGAAGCGCGAGGAAGTGCATGAGCGCCGGTGACGGCTTCTTTGTCGATTCGCGCTAATCGGGGCAGACCTCAAGCCTATGGCCGCGGAATCCGGAGATCCTTTTTTGAGTGGCTGCGGGGGGCCTCGTGTGCCCGCCGAAATCGCCGCGCAGGAGGCTCTGTTTCCCGTGGAATCCGCGATGGCATTTGGGCCGGCGGAAGCGGCGGTGAGCGCGGAACTGTACCGGTCTGTGCGCAGGCCTCGGGGACGGGAGATGGACCTGGCGATTGCGGCGTGCGCCATCCTGAGAGACGCCGTGCTGTGGAGCCTGAACACGGCGGATTTCGCCGACGTGCCCCAGCTTCGATTGCGCTGCCCCGGGTGTCCTATACTGAGACAGCCCCCGCATGCAGCTCACATCCCCGGAGTACTTCATCCTCCTGGCGCTGGTGTTCTTCGCGTACTGGTTCGCGCGGCGCACCGGGAAGCTCGCCGTTGCCGTCATCCTCGCGGCCAACTACTTCTTCTACGCCAAGTGGCACCCCATCTATCTGGGCCTGATCCCGCTGGCCGCCACCTGTGACTTTTTCATCGGGCGCGCGCTCGGGGCGAACGAATCGCGGCCCTTCCGCCGGCTCCTCGTCACTCTCAGCATCCTGCTGAACTGCGGCCTCATCCTCACCTCCCGCTATGTTCCGTTTCTGCTGGACCCGTTCGCGGCCGCGCACCCCGCCGTCTCAAGCTGGGAATGGCTGCTGCCGCTGAGCCTCTCCTTCTACGCCTTCCAGGCGATGACGTACACCATCGACGTCTACCGCGGCGACGCCACGCCCACGAGGTCGCTGGCGAGCTACCTCGCCTCGGTGAGCTTCTTTCCCACCATCGTCGCCGGCCCCATCACGCGCGTGGCGAAGCTGCTCCCGCAGATCGAAAACACCGGCCTGCGCCTCACGCCGGAAGACGGCGGCCGCGCGCTGTTTCTGATCGGCCTCGGCCTGGTGAAGAAGCTGCTCATCGCCGACTACCTCGGCGAAAGCCTGGTGAACCGCGTCTTCGATTTGCCCAAGCTCTACTCCGGCATGGAGACGCTGCTGGGCGCCTACGGCTACACCTTCCAGCTCTACTACGATTTCTCCGGATACACGGACATCGCGCTGGGCTCGGCGCTGCTGCTGGGCATCACGCTGCCGGCTAACTTCAACCGGCCCTACGCGGCGCTCAACATCGCCGACTTCTGGCGGCGCTGGCACATCTCGCTCTCCACCTGGCTGCGAGATTATCTTTTCTTCTCGCTGCCCGGACAGCGCTCGCGCTGGCGGCCCTATCTGAACCTGTTCATCACCTTCACGCTGGGCGGCCTGTGGCACGGCGCCAACTGGACGTTCGTCATTTGGGGCATGCTGCACGGCACGGGGCTGGCCGTGGTGCGCGGACTGCAGGCCATGCGCGGGAAGCGCAAACCGCAGCCGGGCGTGGTGCTGCGCGTGGCCAGCACGGTGGTGACATTCCACTTCGTGGTGCTCACCTGGATCTTCTTCCGCTCGGCCAACGTGAGCACCGCGCTGGACGTGCTGCGGCAAATCGATTCGGGTACGGTCTCCTTCGCGAACGTGACCGCGGGATTCTGGATGGTGCTGGGCATCGCAGTGGCCGCCCACTATGTCCCGCACGCCTGGTACACAGCGTCGCTGAACGCTTTCACGCGGGTGCCCGCCGTGGTGCAGGCGGCGGCGCTGGCGCTGCTCATCCTTGGCATCCGCTATGTTGCGGCTACCGGGTCCGCGCCATTCATCTACAGCAGGTTCTGACGATGCCCCGGAAAGCCGCCCTCGCCATCCTCTCGTTCGCCGTGCTGGTGACGGCCATGCAGGCGCCGTTCGTCCCGGCACGCTTCCGCTTCGCGCCCGTGCCGTTCCGCAAGCTGCTGGAGTTCCGGCCCCGCGAGCTGCTGCTCCATCCGCCCGTGTACGAAATCGTAGAGCCGGTCTACCGGCCGCACGCGATGTCCCGCAACGCGGTGCCCGGGCTGTCCGATGCCACCGGCAATCTCCGCCATTTCTACACCGCGCTGTGGCGAACCGAGCAGCGCGCGCCGGGCGCGGTGACGCGAGTGCTGCACTACGGCGATTCCCCCACCACGGCCGATTCGGTGACCGCCGATATCCGCGCCCTGCTGCAGCAGCGGTTCGGAGATTCGGGCCACGGCTTTGTGTTGATCGCCAAACCCTGGGCCTGGTACGGGCACCGCGGCGTGGACCTGCGCGCCGACGGCTGGCACATCGAGGCGGCCACCATGGGCCGCGCGGCCGACGGATTCCACGGGCTCGGCGGCGTCAGCTTCACCGGGGAGACCGGCGCAAGCTCCACCGTCACGCTGCCCGCCGGCCACACCCGCATGGAGTTGCAGTATCTGGAGCAGCCCGGTGGCGGCACCCTGCGGCTCACCGCGGGCGGTGAAGAGATCGGCACGGTGGAGACCAGCGGAGACGCGAAGACGCCACGCTTCGCGGCGTTTCCTCTTCCTGCCGGCGCCAGAGCGGTGACGCTTCGGGTCACCGAAGGCAGGGCCCGCGTCTTCGGGTGGACCTTCGAGAAAAACCGGCCTGGCGTCATTTACAGCAGCCTCGGGCTTAACGGCGGGCAGGTGGAGGCGGTCCTCTGGTACTTCGAGCCGAGGCAGTGGACCGCGGAACTACGCCACGCCGACCCCGATCTGGTGGTGATCAACTACGGCACCAACGAAAGCGTCTACCCGGCCTACGTGGACAAGACCTACGAGCACGAGCTGCGCGCGCTGGTGGATCGCGTCCGCGTTGCGCTGCCCACGGCCTCGCTGTTGATCATGAGCCCCATGGACCGCGGCACGCGCGATTCCAGCGGCGACATCGTCACCCCGCCGGTGTTCTCGCGCCTCATCGCCATCCAGCAGAAAGTGGCCGCCGACACCGGCTGCGCGTTCTTCAACACCTTCGAGATGATGGGCGGCGCCGGGACGATGGCAAAATGGTATAGTGCTCAGCCACGCCTGGTCAGCGCCGATTTTATGCATCCCCTGCCCGCCGGAGCGGCGATTGTCGGCCGCCTGGCGGAGGAAGCCCTGATGAAGGGATATGCCGGATACAAGGCCGCCAACGGCGTGCCGGAAACGCCCGTGGCCATGGCGAAGCCGCCCGCGACCGCGACGGAGTCGTCTGTGACAAAAAAGAAGAAGAGGGCGCGCTGAGCGCCGGTCATGAAGCAACCATTCCAGGGAAGGGATGGCCGGCCTTGACCCGGGCGAAGTCGCGATGGGCTCCTTATCCGCGGATAGGATCGTCATTCGTCTTTCGCCTGTGGTCAAGGCTAAAGCCTGTGCCACCATGGGCCGACAAGCTTCTGATGAAAGGTGGCACAGACTTTAGTCTGTGTAGAACCGGCATGGTTACTTCATGACAGGCGGTAACGTGAAGGCAATCGCGCTGGCGCTTCTCGCATTGCTGGTGCTGCCGACCGCCGGCGGCCTGACCACCACTACCGCCGCCTCTTCCACGCAAAAGAAGAAGAAGAAGAAAAAGAAGAAGCGGGCGACCCGCGCGCCTATCCACGTTTCCGCGGCGCAGCGAGCCGCAGCCGTCGACGAGGTGACGCACGACCTGGCTTCGCCGCTCGCCTTCGACAACCCCGCCGGCCTGATCGCGTTCTTCGAGGCCCTCTACCAGGCGGGGCAGCATCCCGCCTCAGTGCACGTGCTGCAATTCGGCGATTCGCACACTGCTTCCGACGACTGGGTAAACGCCATGCGGCAGCTCGCCCAGGCGAAGTTCGGCGACGGCGGCCCGGGATTCGTCTTCCCCGGCCAGCCCTTCCGAGGTTATCGGCGCCACGATGCGCACGGCTCGAGTTCCTACTATTGGCACACGGACGGAACCACCAGGTCGCCGGGCGACGGACGGGTGGGTCTTGGGGTCAGCATCGAGACCAGCCGGCCCGGCCAGACCGTCACCCTGGACGCCACCGGTGCCCGCGCCACGCTGTACTATCTGCAGGTGGCCGGCGGCGGAGTCATGAACCTGTCCGTCGACGGAGCCGACAGCGCGGAGGTGGTGGCCTCCGGCGATTCCGGGCTCGGCGTCTGGACGCACGACGCGGGCGTGGGACCGACGCAGTACATGCTGCGCACCGTCTCCCCGGCGCCGGTGCGAATCCTCGGGTGGGCCGTGGACAACCCCACCGGCATTACCTGGGAAACCATGGGCATTAACGGCGCGCAGGCCGGCATCGTGAACGGCTGGGACGACCCTTTGTTCGCCGCGATGATCGCCAGCCGCGCGCCGGCGCTGGTGATTCTCGCCTACGGCACCAACGAGGCACTCAGCCGGAGTTTCTCCCCCGCCGAATATGGCGAGTCGTTCGGTAACGTCGTCCGCAAAGTGCGCCGGGCCGCGCCGCTGGCCAGTATACTTGTGGTGGGTCCGCCGGATTGTTACCTGCGCCGCCGCCGCAGCGTCAGCCCGTTTCCATGGCTCGACCAGGTGATCGAAATCCAGCGCCGCGTGGCCATGGAGCAGGGCTGCGCGTTCTGGAACTGGAGGCAGCGCATGGGCGGCGCCGGAGCGAAGCAGCAATGGGTGTTCTCGGGCTACGCGCAGGGCGATTACGTGCACTTCACCGGCGCGGGTTACGAACTGGTCGGCAGGGCGATGTTTTCGGACCTGATGTTGCAGTACGACACGTTTTTGAAGGTGCGCGAGGAGCCGGAGAATGAGCAACCAGGACAGGATCGTGGCGATTCTGAAGGAAGTGTCCCAAAACCCTGAGGTGCCCGCGGCGGAGGAATCGCTGTTCGAGGGCGGATACCTCGATTCGTTCGCTCTGCCCGAAGTCATTACCGCGCTGGAAAAAGAATTCAGCGTTAAGATACCGGATTCCGACCTGAATCCCCGGAAATTCGAGACGATCGCGAAGATCGAGCAGTACGTCGGCGCGCGCCTGGCATGATGACCGCCCGGTCACCCTCGGGGCTCGGTAACATCATCGGGACCGAGCCGCGACGCTCACGGAGCGGTCCGGTATGACGTCCATCGCCGCTTTCGGTTCCTGGCTGCCGCCGCGCGTGGTCACAAACAGCGAACTGGCCGCCCGGCTGGAGTGCACGCCCGAGTGGATTCTGGAGATGTCCGGCATCGAGGAGCGGCGCTATGCCTCGGTTGAAGAAGACGTCGTGGCCATGGCCGCCGGCGCGGCGAAGGACTGTCTGGAGCGGGCGCGGTGCGGGGCGGCGGACGTCCGGCTGCTGATCGTCTCCTCGGCCTCGGCGGCGCAGCGCTTTCCGGGTCCCGCCGCGGCCGTGGCGGCGCAACTGGGCATGGGCGAGACGCCCGCCATCGACGTTCCCGTGGCCAGTGCCGGCAGCTTGTTCGGCCTCGTCCTGGCATCGCAACTTTCCGCCTCCTGCGGTCCTGTCCTCGTGGTGGCCGCCGAGAAGATGTCCGACGCAATTGCCCTCGAACCCGCCCACAAGGCCACCTCGATTCTGTTCGGCGATGGTGCGGGCGCGTGCCTGGTGCGCGAAGGTTCGGGGCTGTTGCGCACGGTCCACTGGCATCTCGGTTCGGATGGCGCCTTCGCGGCCGACCTGCGGCTGCCGCTGGCCGGGCCCGTGGAGATGAACGGCCGATCGGTGATCATGCAGGCCTCGCGCAAGATCCCGCGGGCCATCACGGAAGTCCTCGCGCGTGCCGGCGTGGACGCCCGCGACGTGGAAGCCTACATCATGCACCAGGCGAATCAGAACCTGATGGACTGCGTGGCGAAGGCCGTGGGCGCCGGGCCCGAGCGCTTCTACTCCAACATCCGCCGTTATGGCAACACCTCCTCGGCCTCCATGCTGATTGCCGCGGCAGAGTGGGCGGGCGTCGCCACGCGGCATCCAGGAGCCCCGGTTTGTTTCGCGGCCTTCGGCGCCGGCTTCCACTGGGGCGCCCTGCTGGCGGTGGCCGAGTAAGCGCCCGAGCACGTGCTCCAAATCGAAACATCCGCGTTCATCGGCGTTGTGCCGGCGGCCAATTCATGTGCCTGCCGAAACCAATACCTCTCAGGGAGAATCTCGACCGAGCCGGGGTGCTGATGTGAGCTTCGGCTTGAGGGGCACTGAAGCTGGCCCGTGCCTGCGGACACTGTGCATTATCGCTGGCGCCCGGGGAAGCGGGGTGAAGCGACGATCCCGTTGCCGCGAGAATTCTTGTGGGATCTAAAGCCGGATGACCAGATCTGATGGAGATGCCGCCCAAATCGAAGGTGACGCCCTTGCCCGCCAGCGCGAGACGATCGGCGGCGCCAGCCTGCTGCGGCGTGTAGCGCACGCAGCACGGGCGCGTAGCGCAGGACGGGCGCGTAGCGCAGGACGATCAGAGCCGGAGGCTGCGTGCTGCCCTGAGCCACGCCCAGCAGCGCTCCCGTACCGAGCTGGCGCATGCGGTCCCGATGGAGCACCTCTGCCTGTTCCGACGCTACGCCGTGCTGAAACTGCGCCCCGCCGCCCCAGAACCGCCTCAGCCCCAGTTCGCCGCCAGGTCCACAAAGGTCCGGACGTCGGCACGGCATACCTGGATGACGCGACGTGGATGGCTAAAGGCCCGACGGGCGTCACCGATGTCCAGTATGGACCCACGGCTTGTCCGCGGTGAACTCGCGAAGAAACCAGGCGGCCGTGATGGAGCCGCCCCAGTTTGGGTTCGAACAGAGTGTCCCAAATTCCCTCCCGCCCCGAATGACGGTGCCGGGCGATGGCCGCCGCGCTTCTTTCTGCACCTCCATCCGGCTTTCAATTTGGTGAACTTCGTGAGCGGCACGGGCGAGGACTCCGGTAACGCTGGCGAAGCAAGCGGCGCGTGTTGGAGTGGGACGCGGAGGGGATGCGGGTGAAGACATAGAAGGCGCGTGGCGCGCACGAACATGCGACGTGCGCTTCAGTGCATCAAATCGCGAAGCTTAAGCGCCGCTTCCGTCTGATTCGTTATGATGCCCGCAACCTTGGGATGCTGCAAAAGGGCCCGAATTGCATCGTTGTCATCGACGGCCCATACGAAGAGCCCGTCGGCTACGGACGCCGCAACATCCAGAAGGTCATAGTGGGGTGCCAGGAAATCGGCCCCAGCCTCCAGATACCGACTACGTATTTCGGTCTGGCTCATCTTTTCCACGAGCAATCCCGTAAGGATATTTGGCTGAGAGGTCTTGATGGATTTGACGGCGGACGGGTGAAAGGACGTAATCCGAAGGCTGGCAGGAACGAAGGAACCCAACGACTTCAGCACGTCGCTCTCGTAGCCCACTTCCTTCAGCTCAACATCCAGCATGATGTGGCCATTGGCGGTTCGCAGTACATCCTGAACGCTCGCGAGATCGAAGCCGGCTTTCTTCGCGGCGTCGCGAAGCTCGCCAAACGTGTGCCGGCTGATCGCCAGGCCACCGATCAATTCCTCATGGCAGCTCACCAGAATTCCATCAGACGTCCGACGCACATCGAACTCGATCATGTCAGCGCCCAGATTGATAGCGTTCTGAAAGGCTGCGACCGTATTCTCGTGAACGCCGCCGGAAAAGACCCCCCGGTGCGCTACAATCAGCTTTCCTAAGGTCTTCGGGGCCACTTGCAGGGCGGCCGCTTGTGGCATCGGACCGGGTATCGGCGCGGCGCGTCCCGCCGACCGCGGGATCTGCTCCACGGGGTGCTCTGGCGCCAAATCAAACCAGCTTTCCCACAGATGGAATGGGTACTCTGTTTTTGATCCGCGGCGAAAATAGAAATGCGGCTCCTCCGCGCCCTGCAGGGTTTTCGCTTGCTGGTTTTGCTCCCAGGCATAGAAACCGAGAAAGAGATGATTGTCATCGATCAGGACTCCGCCCAGGCACGGCAGATAGGGGTATTGGGAACAGGCGATGGTGACGCCCTCCTGATGGAAGTCCGCCAGACGCCTGATCGAAAGGCGCGCTTCTTCCGGCCAGTGCGGCGGCATGTGCGGCGCCAGCGGCGAATCCGGGTCAATGAGCTTGATCCGGAGGTCGAAGCGGGCGCGCTCATCCCGAGCGCTCTTTGCCAAGCCCGGCAAAAGCGTGTTTACCGTAGTTCCGGCACTGGACGCAAGAACCTTGATGGAATGCGCTCGAGACCTGCGCCTGTTGACAAGATCCAGCATATCCGGGATTGCATCAGTCATCGTGCGATACTCCCGGTAGCTCTCGGTGGCGCCGACCTTCCTGTTAATCGAGAAAAGGAGCCGAAGGATGACAAGAAACGCCAATGCTACGGCCGTTGGCAAGGCCTCGCTCTTCCAGTCCGGGGGTAGCGGGAGGTAGTGGAGCGCGAGCGGAGCGCCTATGGCCACTGCTATCGCGACCACGATGAGGACCTTTTCTATCCAGTGAAAGATGCGCCCGACAGTGTCCACTCCGCCCTGCTGCAGCAAACCTCGCATCACCACAGAATACACCCGGCGCGCGCCGTGGGTGCTGTTCACGCGCATACATACGACCGCGCGGTATCGACACGCTCCCAACCTTCAAGAGCTGTGGCGAACACCTGTAAGTTTCTTCCACCGCATGGACTGCGTCGTGGGAACCCGCCGGAGACAAACCACCACCGACCGGGCTCTGGTCCGGACGCGGTGGCTTGGCAAATAAAATCCCGTGAAGTCCCGGTCACGTCCAGCCGACCGTGTTACGCCCAAACCCCGGACGCGTACGACGTCGTGCTGAACTGCGTCCCCGCCGCCCCCCGAACCGCCTCAACCCCAGTTCGACGCCAGGTCCACAAGGGTGCGGACGGTGACGCCCGTCGGCCCTTTGGCCATCCACGGTTTCGCGTCATCCAGGTATGCTGTACCGGCGATGTCCAGATGGACCCACGGCTTGTCGGCGGTGAACTCGCGGAGAAACCAGGCAGCGGTGATGGAGCCGCCCCAGCGTCCGCCGATATTGGCCAGGTCCGCGCAGGGGCTCTTCAACTGCTCCTTGAATTCGGCGTCCATGGGCAGGCGCCACATCTTCTCGCCCTGCCGCTCGGCGGAGGCCAGCACCTTCGCGAGGAACTGGTCGTTGTTGCTGAACGCGCCAACGCGGTGATGGCCCAGCGCCACCGCAATCGAAGCCGTGAGCGTGGCCGCGTCCAGCAGATGCGTGCAGCCGAGCTGGATCGCGTAAGTGATGGCGTCGATCAGAATCAGGCGGCCTTCCGCGTCGGTGTTGAGCACCTCCACGGTCTTGCCGGCCAGCGTGGTGACGATGTCGCCGGGGCGCTGCGCGTTCGGGCCGGGCATGTTCTCCACCGCCGGGATTACGGCGGTGACGCGAATGGCGGGCTTTAGCCGGGCGATGGCGCGCATGGCGCCGAGCACCGCCGCGCCGCCACACATGTCGTACTTCATCTTCTCCATGCCGGCGGACGGTTTGATGGAGATGCCGCCGGTATCGAAGGTGACGCCCTTGCCCACCAGCGCGAGGTGATCGGCGCTGGAAGACTGGTCCGGCGAGTAGCGCAACACGGGCGCGTAGCGCAGGACGATCAGAGCCGGAGGCTGCGCGCTGCCCTGAGCCACGCCCAGCAGCGCTCCCATGCCGAGCTGGCGCATGCGGTCCCGATCGAGCACCTCGCATTCGAGGCCGCAGGCAGCCGCGGTTTCGCGCGCGCGGTTCGCCAGATCGGCGGGGGCGAGACGGTTGGCCGGCTCGCTGGCCAGCTCGCGCGTGAAGTTCTGCGCCTCCGCCACGATCCTCGCCTGTTCCACGGCGTCGCGCAGGCCGGCTCCCCCGACAAGCGAAAACGCCTCGACAGGCTTATCGTCTTTCTTCGACTCGGTCTTATAGCGGTCGGGCTCGAACACGCCGAGGATGGCGCCCTCCACCGCCGCACTGGCGAATTCGGCGGCAGCGTGGTCTGCGCCGGGCGCGAAGGCGATCCGCGGCACCCGCTTCGACTGCAGCGTGCGCGCCGCGATGGCTGCGGCCTGGCGCATCTCGGCGGGCGTGAACTCGTCCGCCTTGCCTCCGCCCACCACCAGAAGCCGCTTCGCGCGGAGACCCGCCGGACGGTGCAGCAGCGCCGTCTCCTGGGCTTTCCCGGAAAACTCGCCGGAATCGTACAGCTCCTTCAGCCAGCCGGCGGTAGCCGCGTCCACGGCGGCATCGGGCGCTCCTTCGAAAGAGAGAACGGCCAGCGCCTCGGCCTCCACCTCGTCGAACCGGCCGGTATGCAGGTCTACTTCCATTTCGTCTCCTAAATCGGTGACGTACACCTCATTTCCGGATTCCGGTAATTCGGAAATGAGGTGTACGTCACCGATTTCGATGCCGGGCGATGGCCGCCCGCGCTTCGTTCTGCGCCTCGCGATTCCGTTCGGCCTCCCGTTTGTCATGGAACTTCTTGCCGCGGCCCACCGCGATCTCGCACTTGATTCGCCCGTTCTTCAAGTACACCTTCGTGGGCACCAGGGTGAGCCCCTTTTCCCGCGTCTCCCCCTGCAGCTTGTCGATCTCCCGGCGGTGCAGCAGCAGCTTGCGCCGCCGCTCCGGCAGATGGTTCTCGCGGTTGCCGTGCGAGTAGGGGCTGATGTGCGCGTTCACCAGCCACGCTTCGTTGCCCAGCACCTCGGCGAAGCTGTCCTTGAGTTGGATCTTGCCCTCGCGCGCGGCTTTTACTTCGGTCCCGGTGAGCGCCACGCCGGTTTCGTAACGGTCAAACAAGTGGTAGTTGTGCGATGCACTGCGGTTGTCGGCGAGGATCTTGATACGGTTTTCCGCCACGGCCTCAAAATGCCTTCCACGCGGCAATGACAAACCACGTCAGTCACTTATGTGGTGTCGATCGAATGGCGCACCATCATTCTAACACAGCGTCGCATATGGCATTAGATGAATATTATCAATAGGTTACGTAATGTTATGGTGGTTGTACCGGTGGCTGTTCTGCTGCTGCCCCACATGCTCGAAGCGCGCAGCCATCCCAGCGAGAACCAGCTCCTGAAACAGGCCCAGGCGGCCGAAGACCGCAAGGATTGGGACACCGCCCTCATCCTTTACAAACAGGCTCTCGCCGTCGAACCCCACAACGCCACCTGTCAGATTGGCGTCCAGCGGGCGCACTTTGAAGCCGGTCAGGTTCACCTGCAAAAGGGACGCGAACTGCGCCAGCAGGGACAGCTCGACCAGGCCCTGGCGGAGTTCCAGAAGGCCCTCAGCGCCGATCCGGGCTCGGACATTCACCTGCAGGAGATCAACACCACACTGAAGATGATCGACGAGGCGAAGAAGGAGCCGGAGAAACCGCCTGCGGAGCGCGGCCTGACTCCCATGGAATTGGAGCGCCGAAAGATGGACGAGCGGCTCCGATCCATCGAAGGGATTCCCGAACTCAAGCCGATCCAGCGCGAGATTACCACTCTGAAGATGAACAACCAGCCGCCCAAGGTGCTGTATGAGACCGTGGGCAAGCTGGCGGGAATCAACGTCATTTTCGATCCGCAGTTCCAGCCGATCATCAAGAATGCCAATCTCGACCTCAGCAACACCAATCTCGACGATGCCCTGAACTACATCGGGCTGATCACGCACACGTTCTGGCAGCCCATCACTTCCAACGCCATTTTCGTCACCGATGACAGCCAGACCAAGCGGCGCGACTACGAGAGCGTGGCGGTGAAGACCTTCTATCTGGAGAATCCGGCGGCGCCGACGGACTTCACGGAGATTGTCACGGCGGTGCGCAGCGTCAGTGACTGCCGCCGCGTGTTCAACGTGGCCGCGCTGAACGCGATAGTGGCGCGCTGTGAGGTGAGCAAGCTTGCGCTGGTGGAAAAGCTGATTCACGACCTCGACAAGCCGAAGGCCGAAGTGCTGGTGGATGTGCTGGTGCTCGATGTGAACACCGCGCACACGCGCGATCTGACGGCCAGCCTGCAGAGCAGCTCGGGCAGCGGGCTCACGGTGCCCATCGCTTATACGCCGGGTGGCGTGACGCCTTCGACTTCGACCACGACCACGACGACCACGCCCACTACCACGCAAGCAGTTGGGCTGGGGCACTTCAGCATCAACAATTTTTCGGCGACGCTGCCCGGGGCTCTTCTGAATGCCGTGCTAAGCGACAGCAGCACGAAGGTATTGCAGTCGCCGCAGGTGCGCGCCTCCGACGGCGGGAAAGCAACCCTCAACATCGGCTCGAAGATACCGTTCGCCAGCGGCAGCTATCAGTCCGCCGTCGCCGGAGTTGGCGTGAGCGGGCTGACGCAGACCCAGTTCCAGTATGCCGACGTTGGCGTCAACATCACGCTGCAACCGCACGTACACGGCAACAGCGAGATCACCATGCATGTCGAAGTGGATGTTTCCAGCGTCACCGGCTCCACGAATTTTGGCGGCTCCAGCGGCGTGAATGAGCCCATCATCGGCCAGAAGAAGAACACCACCGACCTTCGCGTGCGCGACGGCGAGGTCACCCTGATGGGCGGGCTGTTGAACACCAATGACATCGATAGCAGCGGCGGCATTCCGGGTCTGGTCAACATCCCCATTCTCGGCAAGTTGCTGTTCGGAAACAGTCACAAGGAGAGGGACAAGGAAGAGTTGCTCATCGCCGTTATCCCGCACATCGTGCGGGCACAGAACCTGGACGATCTCGATATGCGCGGCGTTGGCACCGGTACCGACCAGACGGTGCAACTCCGCTACACCCACCCGGAGGCGGCGGCGCCCCTCACGACGTCCGCCGGACCTGCCGCCACGGCGCCGGCCGCAACGGCGCCGGCCGCGATGGCGCCAGCCGCAACGGCGCCGGTAGTGACTTACGCGCCCGCGCAGGAGCGCGCACCCGAGAAGACGGGTCCACGGGTGACATTCACGCCGGCGACGATCGAAACGCACGTGGCCAATCCGGTGGCGCCAACATTGCAAATCGAGAATGCCGCTGACCTCTTCTCGGTGGCGGTCAGGGTAAAATGGGATGCGAAGGTCCTGCGGCTGAACTCCATCACGCCGGGTGAGTTCCTGGCGGCCAATGGCCAGAATCTGAAGGCTCCCGTCGACATTCGGAACGACGCCGGCGAGGCCACCATCACCCTGAGCCGCCTGCCCGGCGCTCCCGGCGTGGCCGGCAGCGGATCACTGGCCACGTTTGCCTTCACCGCCATGGCTCCCGGCGCGACCAACATTACGGTGACCGAGCTGACGCCAAAGAATTCAAAACAGGAGGCGATCGAGGCGACGCCCCCAGCGGCCGCGCCGCCGGCGGTCGCGGTGGTGGTGAAGTAATCCGATGGGCTTTTCGAATCCACGCCGCAGGAATCAGCGCGGGCTCACTCTGGTGGAGCTCATCGTATCCTTCACCATCATGCTGGTTCTCTCCACCATGGCGGTCCCGCTGGCCCGGTACAAGATCCGGCGCGACCGGGAGATCGCGTTGCGCGAGGCGCTGAAGGAGATGCGCACGGCCATCGACAAATACAAGGACGATGCCGACGCGAACAAAATGGGCCCGCTCAAGATCGACACGTACGGCTACCCGGAGAGTCTGGACATTCTGGTGGACGGCGTGAAGATGGCCGGGACCGTGGACACGAAGAAGCGGTATCTGCGCCGCATCCCGAAAGACCCCTTCACGAATTCCAGGGAATGGGGCAAACGCAGCATGCAGGACGACCCGGCCTCCACCAGTTGGGGCGGCCAGAACGTGTTCGACGTCTACACCACGACGATGGAGAAGGCCAGCGATGGAACGCCGTATTCGGAGTGGTGACGGAATGATCCCGCGAAATCCCGGCTGGCGCGGATTCACGCTCATCGAGCTGATGATCGTGATGGCCATCATCGCCATCCTCATCTCCATCGCCGTGCCCATTTACAACCACGTCATCACGCGCGCGCGGGAGAGTGTCCTGCGCAGCAATCTCTTCACCATTCGCAATTCCCTCGACGAGTACACCTACGACAAGCAGAAGGCGCCGCAGGCCCTGCAGGACCTGGTGAGCGAAGGCTATCTGCGCGATGTTCCGATGGATCCCATCACCAATTCGAAGGACACCTGGAAGGTCATCATGGAAGACCCGGACGTCGCCATGAACCCGCAGGACCCGGGGATTTACGACGTGCGCAGCGGCTCGGACCGGACCAGCCTCGAAGGCACGCCGTATTCGGACTGGTAAATCGGTGACGTACACCTCATTTCCGAATTACTGAAATTCGGAAATGAGGTGTACGTCACCGATTTCTACCAGCGCTGGTACACCAGCGGGCGGATATTCGCATCGTAGATGGCGCGAATCGCGGCCAGCGCCTCTCGCGAGAGCGGCGGCACATCCGAGGCCGCGCAATTCTCCGTCACCTGAGCCGGACGCCTGCCGCCGGGAATCACGCAGGATACGGCATCCTCCATCAGAATCCAGCGCAGCGCGAAGGGGGCCATGCTTACGCCGGTGGGAAGCAGGCGCCGGATCTCCTCCACCGCTTCCAGCGCTACCTCGTAATCCACACCCGCGAATGTCTCGCCCATGTCGAATGCCGCGCCGTGCCGGTTGAAGTTGCGATGGTCGTCGTCGGCGAACCTGGAATCGCGCGTGAGCTTGCCGCTGAGCAGCCCGCTGGCCAGAGGCACGCGTGCCAGGATGCCCACACCGCGCTGCCGCGCCTCGGGAAAGAACAACTCAGCCGGCCGCTGGCGGAAGCAGTTGAAGATAATCTGCACGGTCTGGACGTTCGGGAACTCGATGGCTTTCAGCGCCTCCTCCACCCTCTCCACGCTCACGCCGTAATGGCGGATCTTCCCCTTCTTCGCCAGATCGTCCAGCGCACCGAAAACTTCGGGCCGATAGTAAACGTCCGTGGGCGGGCAGTGAAGCTGCAGCAGATCGAGACAATCGACGGCCAGGTTGCGCAGGCTGTCTTCCACGAAACCGGTCAGGTTGGCGGCATTGTAGCCGTCGGCCGTGTGCGGGGAGAGACGCCGGCCGGCCTTGGTGGCCACCACGATTTCCTCGCGCCGCTCGCGCTTCAGGCGGGCGATCAGGCGCTCGCTGCGGCCATCGCCGTAGACGTCCGCGGTGTCGATGAAACTGACGCCGCAGTCGATGGCCTTATGCAGCGCGGCCAGAGATTCGTCGTCGCTGACGGGGCCCCAGGAGCCGCCAATCGCCCATGCGCCAAAGCTCACTTCCGAAACCTGCCAGCCGGTCCGTCCCAACGCGCGATATCGCATATGTCTACTGTAAACCGGCCGTGTTACAACGTTGCTGGCGGGAGGCCTCCGCAAGGCGCGCTGAACGGATCCTCAGGGCTACATTTGCGATGCGATTCTGATCCGAATCCTGTTCGCGCCGAGCGCCGGAAGCGATTCAATTGTGGCCGTAATGCCGAACGAGGCGAAGGCAGCCTGCACCACCTCCGCAGCGCGCTCCGAGCCGTCGCCAAATTGTACGGTAAGGGAGTCCCTATAAGTACCGTTGTTCAGGAGATTTGGTCCCTCCACGTGGAATACTCGCGCGACCTTCATCACGAAGGGGCTGAGCGTGTCTGCGTCGATTGTGGCTGCGACCGGTGGCCCTTGATAATCTCGCAGTCTCTGCTCAAACTGTTGGACATCGAAATCTCGCGACGTCGGGAGTTTCCTCAGTGTCAGTAGGATCTCATCGAGCTTGCCCGAAAACACTTTAAGATCTATCTGGTTCGCTAGGATTCTGTTTACGATCCTAAGCAGGTCGGCTCCCTGCTCCCTGGACAGACCAGAGCAGTTGATTGTTACCGATCCGCTGTTGTTCGGCGCGATCGGACTGCATTGGCCAGACGTTGAATTGGACTGCTGGGCGATGGCCGGTAAAGAGAGCAACAGAGAGAAGAGAAACGTTACCGTTCTCAATTGGGCTACTCCTTCGGGGCTGGGCGCTCTGGCTTCTTCTCCCCATTCGTGATCGTTACGGTGCCGCTGTTGTTGGGCATGATTGGGCTTTGCGGGCCCGACGTGTTATTGACCGAAGGTTGAGTAACTGGTGTTACCGCATTCCTTGCCGTGCCTTTTTCGTACTGTCGGGCAGCGACGTGCCACACGGCCCCAAACGCCAGCGCCCCAAGCACCATCACTACTACGAGTGATGTCGTCGGGTGCTTGGCACCAAACGCCTCATACACTGCTCTCAGCCATTCGAGTGGGTTCAGAAACGACCACCTTTGACGATTCGTGCTCTTTCGGGCCATTGCACCGTTTGGACTGGTTCCACACCCCTTGCGGATGCGGCCCCGATCAGAGTTTTCGCGCTCGTCCCCATCCTAACGCCAGTACGCTACTAGCGTCTATTATATGCTGATTCCGCTTGATACGACGTGTTTTCAGTTGAGCGCACTTTTCAGAAACTACCGACCGGAGCGCGTGCCCACCATCACGCGGGCCGGCATTCCGGGCACGGGCAGATGGAGCGCAGATGGTCGAACGAGTAGATGCCGGCGCTGTGGCCGTCGCTCCAGAAGATGCGCACGGCGTAGTGACCCACTTCCTCGATGCGGTCCATCCTGAGGGCGGGCTTGAACATGGGGAACAGGTCTTTAGACGGCGCCGAGTAGGTGGTCTTTTGCGGCTCCGTGCCATGCGCGCCGGTGCAGCTTGCGCAGGGGCACTCGTCGCGCAGCCAGGCCACGGTGTACTCGCTGCGATGGCCGTCGCGCCAGTCGACTTTGATGCCCTTCGATTTGGAGATGGCGATGTGCTCCGGCTCGGCCTGGCCAGGGCTCATTGCACGCGCTCCACGTCGCGCACCCCGGGAATGCGGCGCACCGCCGACGTCACGCGCTCCAGTTGCTTCTTGTCGCGGATCTCGATGGTCATCTCCACCACCGCGCCGTCGCCGCTGCGCTTGTCGTCCTGGCGCGCTTCGAGGCTGCGAATATTGCTCTGCTCGTGGAACAGCACGGAGGTGAGCTGATTGAGCATGCCCGGACGGTCGTCGGTCTGCACCACCATCTTCACGTTGAAGGGCTCGCTGACGGCGCGCGCCCATTCCACGTCGATCTTCCGTTCCACCTCGTACATCAGGCTCTGCACATTGGCGCAATTGACGGAATGAACCGCGATGCCCTTGCCGCGGGTCACGTATCCGACAATCGACTCGCCGCGGATGGGATTGCAGCAGCGGGCGCGGTAGACCAAAAGATCGTCCACGCCGCGGACCTTGATCACCAAATCCTCGCCGGTCTGCTGGCCCGGCGCCGCGCCTTCCGGAGCGGGCTTGGGTTGCTCGGGCGCCTCCGCGGGCACTTTGTCGGGCGCGATTTTCTGCAGCACCTGGCGAGGCGAGAACTTGCCGTATCCGAGAGCCGCGTGCAGATCCTCCATCCGGCCGTACCCGTACTCGGCCGCAACCGCCTCCATCTCGGCCCTGGTCACGCGGCTGAGACCGACACCCAGCCGCCTCGCCTCGCGCTCCAGATACTTCTGGCCGATTTCGATGGCCCGGGCGCGCTCGGTGGTGTTGATGACGTGCTTGACCTTGTTGCGCGCGCGCGAGGTCTTTACGAACGCCAGCCAGTCCTTGCTCGGCAGATGGCCGGCGGCGGTGAGGATCTCCACCACCTCCCCGTTGCGGAGCACGTAGCGGAGGGGCACGATGCGGCCGTTCACTTTCGCTCCGACGCAGGTGTTGCCCACGTCGGTGTGAATGGCGTAGGCGAAGTCCACCGGGGTGGCGTCGCGCGGCAGCACGATCACCCTTCCCTTGGGCGTGAAGGCGTAGACTTCCTCGGGGTAGAGATCCACTTTCAGAGTGGACATGAACTCCCCGGGGTCGCGCATGTCCCGCTGCCATTCCACGAGCTGCCGGAGCCAGCTTATGCGCTGGTCGTCGAGGCCGGGTCCTTTGCGGCCCTCCTTGTATTTCCAGTGCGCGGCGATGCCGTCCTCGGCGATGCGGTGCATCTCGTCGGTGCGAATCTGCACCTCGAAGGCGAAGCCGCCCGGGCCCATGACCGATGTGTGCAGGGACTGATACAGGTTGGGACGCGGGATGGCGATGAAGTCCTTGATGCGGCCGGGGATGGGATGCCACTCGTTGTGGATGACGCCGAGCGCGGCGTAGCAGTTCTTCACCGAGTCGGTGACGATGCGCAGGGCCAGCAGATCGTAGACCTGATCGAGCGAGATTTTCTGCCGCTTCAGCTTCTGGTATACCGACCAGGCGCGCTTCACGCGGCCCTCGACGCGCGCCGGGATGCCCTCACGCGCGAGGTTCAGTTCCACGTCGTGGCGGATTTGGCTGAGGAACTCCTCGTTCTGCGAGCGGCGCGATTCGATCTCGCGGGCCAGCTCGGCCCACGCTTCCGGCTCCAGAAAGCGAAATGACAGATCCTCGAGCTCGCCGCGGATCTTGCCCATGCCCAGACGATGCGCGATGGGCGAATAGATTTCGATGGTCTCCTGGGCGATGCGCTCCTGCCGTTCGCGCGGCAGATTGGCCAGCGTGCGCATGTTGTGCAGGCGGTCGGCCATCTTCACGATAACCACGCGGATGTCGGTCACCATGGCCAGCAGCATTTTGCGGACGCTCTCCGCCTGGCGATCCTCGCGCGAGTAGAGCTTGAGCTTGCTCAGTTTGGTGACGCCGTCCACGCAGCGGGCTACCTCGTCGCCGAATTCGCGCCGCAGGTAGTCCACGGTGAGCCCGGTGTCTTCCACGGTGTCGTGCAGCAGGCCGGTCAGCAGACAGACGGTATCCATCTGCATGTCGGCCAGGATGAAGGCGACCTCCAGGGGATGGCTGATGTAGGGCTCGCCGGACATGCGGAACTGCTTAGCGTGCGCTTCGGAGGCCACGCGATACGCCTTCTCGATCGACGTCAGGTCGTCGTTCGGCCGCAACTCCCGCACTCTGGCGAGCAGTTCCGCAAAGCGCCGGTCTAGTGGGTCAACGAGCGGGTTGGATGGCGCGTTCGCGGCAGGGATCGTCCCGGAAAGAGAAGGACCGGACGGAACCACCTCCGAAGGCTGCATCTACTTAGAGGATACCTGTTGCGGGGTGGACATGCGGCGGCAGCCGCGTTCTGGCCCGATACCGCAGGAACGCGGCTGTCGCCGCGTGTTGGGCATGGCCGGTTCGGCCACCGAACCGGATGAAAACTGCCGGGAGCGGCGAGGGATGAAGCAGGGGAAGGCGGGGCTGAGAGCCCCGCGCAGGCCGAGGGCCTGCCCCACAGGGCCGGACGGCGCCCTGCGCTGTGTTTTCGAGGGTGTCCTGACCCCCCGGAAACGAAAACGGCTGCCCGAACGCCGCAGCGCCAGGCAGCCGCCAACGCGGTAAGAAATTAGAACCGACGATTACTTCTGCTCGGCCGTGATGCCCTGATTCGCAACCTGTTTGGAGGCCTTGATCTTCTTGGCTTCCAGCGATTTCTGGACCCAGTCGTCCGCCGTGTCGATGTCCTTTTGATAGGCCGCGGTCGTTTCGGCCAGCGATGCCCGCTCGCGGATGAGCAGGTTCATGTAGGCCATGGCCTCGTCGTAGTTGCTATCGATTTGCAGAGCCGTGCTCAGATTCTTCAGACCGTCGTCCACCAGCGAGCCATACTGCTGAGCCAACTCGGCCTTGATCTTCTTGTCTTTGAACGGCACCGCCTGGTCCGGCTTCATGTCCTGCTTGTTGAGCGCGGCCATCCAGCGCGGATACCACTTCATCCAGTCGATGACGCCAAGGCTGTAGTACGCTTCCTTGTTCTTCGGATCGACCACGATCAGCTTCAGATACCAATCGCGCGCGTCGTCGAGTTTCTGGAGTTTGGAATCGAGATCGGCGGTCCCGCTGGCCTCCTGATACGACAGGCTGGCCAGGTACTGCAGGGCGGTTTTGTCCCTGGGGTCCTGTTGCAGCACTTTCAGGAACTCATCCTTGGCCTTCTTGGCGTACTGCAGATTCTCCGGAGAATCGGCGCCGGGAATGTACTGGACGAAATAGGACGTAGCAAGGTACAACCGGGCGTTCGGATTGGTCGGGTCGAGCTCGACGGCCTGATTAAAGTGCTCGATCGCCTCGTCGTATCTCGCGCTCTTGAAGGCCTGTACGCCTTTGTTCAAGTGATCGCGGGACTGCAGTTTCTTACAGCCCGTGCCCGCCAAAACAAGAGCGGCGATGCCCACAAGCAATAGTGCTCTTTTCATGTGTGCCACCTATTTTCCGGCCTCCACCTGGGGTGTCATGAGACCGATCTTGTCGATGCCCGCGCCCTTAGCCACGTCGATCGCCTGGGCGACGGTCTGATACTCGAGGTCCGGGTCGCCCTTGACGAAGACCACACGTTCCGCGCGCGTCTTGAAGACCTCTTCCAAACGAGGACCGAGGCGATTCATATCGATGTCCTCGTTGTTGAGCTTCATGTGCCTCTGTTTGTCGATGATGATGACCACGGTGCGGTCCTGATTGGGGTCCGGAGGAGGCTGGTTCGGCGGCGGGGGCTGCGGCGCCAGAGCTTCCAGACCGTGCGGTGTCAGGGGGGTGATGATCATGAAGATGATCAACAGCACCAGAAGTACGTCAATCAACGGCGTGACGTTCATGTCGGATTTGGCTCCACCGGAACCGCCAACTGCCATTGCCATAGAAATGTCTCCTTAAAACCTCTCGGCGCTCACTGACCGCCGGCGCCGGCGGCCGCGCGCGGAGCGCGATTATCGTGAACCTGTTCGGTCAGCAGCCCGATCTCGTCCACGCCGGCGGAGCGCAGGTTGTCGACCACATCCTCGACCTTCGAGTACTGGGCTCGCGCATCGGCCTTGATGAAAACCGTTTTGTCGAGCTTGTTGGTCAGAAGATCCCTGACTTTCGGCGCAAGCTGGTCAGCGGTGATCTGGTTGTTGCCGGGGCTGAGAAAGACCCTGCCGTCGCGGGTCACCGCCACGAGCACCGCGTCTTCCTTGTCGGCCGCCTGCATTGCAATCGGGTTGTGCGTCTTCACCAGTTCCACGCTCTGGCCCTTGGAAAGCATTGGCGTGATGACCATGAAGATGATCAGCAATACCAGCATCACGTCCACCATGGGCGTGACGTTGATGTCGGATACCGGAGGTGCGGCTTTTTTCTTCTGCATTGAATCTCTCCAGACTGACCCGCGCCGGGAACTTCCGGGGCCGCATGGCGCGCGCCCGGGCGCTCCCGATATTGGGCGTGGCCGGGAAGAGCCAGCCTTCCCACCACGCCCTGTCAACTCGCGGAGACCTGACTCGGTTACTTCGCCGCTCCCGCCCGCTGGCTCCTCTTCAGGAAGTAGTCGATCAACTCCGAGCTGGAGTTGCCCATCTCGACGTCGAACGATTCCACGCGGCCGGTAAAGTAGTTGAACGCCCACACCGCGGGGATGGCCACGAACAGACCGACGGCGGTGGTGACCAGGGCTTCGGAAATACCGCCCGCCACCGCGCCCAGACCGGTCGACTTCTCGCTCGAAATACCGCGGAATGCGTTGATAATGCCGACGACGGTTCCGAGCAGTCCGACGAACGGGGCGGTGGAACCGATAGTGGCCAGCGTGCTGATGCCGCGCTTCAGCTCGGCGTGCACGATGGCTTCGGCGCGTTCCAGAGCACGCCGCGAAGCGTCGATATCGGTCCCCGAGATTTCCGAGCTGACCTGGTGCGCGCGGAACTCCTGCAGACCGGCCACTACCACCTTGGCCAGGTGGCTCTTGTTATAGCGGTCGGCAATCTTGATGGCTTCATCGAGTTTGCCTTCCCGCAGGGCTCCGGCTACCGCGGGGGCGAACAGCCGGGACTGCTTGCGGGCGCCGCTGAAGGCGATCCAACGGTCGATCATTACGCCGATCGACCACGCCGACATCAGGAACAGAAGAATAACGACAGCCTTGGCCAGCCAGCCCATCTGGCTCCACATGGCTCTGAAATCGAACGAAACGGCGGACGTCTCCTGAAGGAGCATCATCCCCCAGACTTGGAATTGCAAAAGCATCTTTCTTTCTCCTGGCGAGTTGAATTGAACTATCTCACTACCGCTACCGGGAGCCGTCCGCCGGTCTGGCGGACCGGGCGGCTCCCACACCGCGGACCGCGGTCGCCCGCGGCGCGCGGCCGATTCCCTACTGGCTCAGCGTGAAATTCACGTCAATCGTAGTTACCACTTCCACCGGCTCTCCATTGAGGAGCGTCGGTCTGTACACCCACTGGGCCACCGCCTGCTGAGCGTTCGCCACCAGCAACGGGTGGCCGCTGACAAGTTGCAGATTCTGGATGGTGCCGTCCTTGCCGATAATCGCCTGGAACCGCACCGTGCCCTGAATACGCGCCTGTTTCGCCAGCGTCGGATACACCGGAATGACCTTGCGAATCAGGTTGGCCGCCTGGACATTGCCGCCGACGCGAACCCGCATCACCTTCTTCTCCACTTTGGGCGGAGGCGGAGGCGCGGCCGTTTGCACGGCCCCGACAATTCCGCCCAGAACGCCGCCCATGGAGCCGCCGGCAACGCCGCCCGGCACTCCCCCCACCACGCCCGTGGACGTGGGAGGAGGCAGGTCCTCTTCCTTAATCATGGCGATGTCTTTGGGAATCGTCTTGGGAGCCATCAGACGGCCGGCGTCAAATTGTCGCGGCGCTACTTTCACCACTTTAATCGGCTGGGCCGCCGGAGGGGGCGGTGGCGGTGGTGGCGGCGGTGGCGCCGTCAGCATGCTGGCCAGAGTCGCTCTGGGCAGAGTGTCGGTATAGATCAGCGGAACGATGATGAGAATCGCGACGCCAACACACTGAACGGCGAAGGAGAAGAACACTGCCCAGCCGCTCCTGGTCTCTCCTCGGCCTTCTACAAAGGTTTGCTCAAACATAGCCGGATCACCTTTCCCCGAATTTCAGGATGGCGTGGACGGTTCCTGTCCGGTCCCTCCGGCGCCATCGTCTACTTCACTTTGGCCGTTCCCCTTCCCGCGCTTTCCCGCTGCAACCGCGCGCCCGGAGGCGCCGATGGCGACTTCTTCCTGCTTTCCACGAAGCTCTGCCAGAAGATCAGAATCGGGCTGGCGACGAAGATGGAGGAGTACGTGCCCACAATAATACCTACAACCAGCGCAAATGCAAAGCCTTCCAGAACCGTGCCGCCGAACAGCCACAAAGAGAGAGCGGTCAGCAGCGTCAGTCCCGAGGTCAGAACCGTTCTGCTCAGCGTCTGGTTCACGCTTCGATTGATCAACGACTCCAGCGGCTCTCTCCGCAGGAGCTTCAGATTCTCGCGAATCCGGTCGAACACCACGATGGTGTCGTTCATGGAGTAGCCGACCAGAGTCAACAGGGCGGCCACTACGGTCAGTGAAATCTCTTTGCCGAACAGCGAGAACAACCCGATGGTGATGATGGTGTCGTGGAAGACCGCCACCACCGCGGCCACGCCGTAAATCCACTCAAAGCGAAACGCGATATACACCAGCATGCCGCCCAGAGCGTACAGCACCGCCATGACCGCCTGGTGCTGCAGGTCCGCGCCGATCTTGGGGCCGACAATCTCGGTGCTGCGGATGTTGAACCCCGCCAGAACAGTCTCCTGCCGGAGCACGGAGATCACCTTCGGCGTGACACCCGGCACCGCCATCAGCGAATTGTAGTCTGTAATCAGGCCGGAGCGCGGCGGGGTGTCGCGAAAACCCGTGACGGCCTTCGCCAGGTCCTGGAGCTCGGTCTCCGAGAGGCCCACGCCGGCGGCCTGCAGCGGATCGCGCAACTGGTCGGCCAGGGCGCTGGCTCCGCTGTTGTTCAAATCCAGCCGGCCATTCGCGCCCGCGCCGAACGTGGTCTCCAGCGTCTGCTGCATCACCTGCCGCGCCTGATTCAGTTGCTGGTCGCTGCGCACGTCGGTGCCGATAATGGCCTCGTTGGTGCCCACCACTTCGGTCACGTCCACCGGGAAGTGCTTGTTCAGCGAGGAGCGGATCTTGTCGATCGGCGGTCTCCCGGCAAAGCGCACGTACATGAGCGCGCCCCCGCGGAAGTCGATCCCGTATCGCGGACCGCCCTTCACCCACAGGCTGATCAGCCCGGCCGCCGACAGCAGCAGCGACATTCCGATGAAGGGCCATTTCCAGCCCAGAAAGTCAAAGTTCGTGTTCTTGAATAATTGCATGCAGCTCGAACTGCCGGGCCCCGCTTAAACAGGTTAGACACCGGCTCTTCACAAAAGTTCCCGACCTTACACACGCGCACAGGGCGGCGGCTCAGATACTGATGGTCGCAACGCGCCGGCGCGAAAACTCCCAGTCGAAAATGGTCTTCGACACGAAAACCGCGGTAAAAACGTTGGCGATCAGACCGATCACCAGGGTCACCGCAAACCCCTTCACCGGACCGGTTCCGAACAGGAACAGAAAGGCGCAGGATACCACCGTTGTCACGTGCGTATCGATGATGGTCAGAAAAGCCCGGCTGAAACCGGTATCCACCGCGGCCACCACCCCCTTGCCCGTTCGCAGCTCCTCCCGAATCCGTTCGAAAATCAGTACGTTGCTGTCCACCGCCATACCAATCGTCAGAATCACGCCGGCGATGCCCGGCAGGGTCAGGGTGGCGTCGAAGTAGGACAGCGCGGCAACCAGGATCACCGCGTTCAGAACCAGCGCCAGCGTGGCGTTGATCCCGGCCCCGCGGTAGTACAGCAGCATGAAAAATACCACGGCGATCAGACCGGCGAGGCCGGCGATCAGCCCGGATCGGATGGAGTCGGCGCCGAGCGAGGGACCCACTGTCCGCTCCTCTTCGGGGACCACCCGGGCGGGCAGCGAACCGGCGCGCAGGTTCAGAGCGAGGTCGGAGGCTTCCTGCTGACTGGCGGCCCCGGTAATGCGGCCGCTGTCGCTGATGCGGGCCTGGATGACCGGAGCCTCCAGCACCTTCCCGTCCAGCACGATGGCCAGGCGGTTGTTGATATTCGCCTCGGTAAAACGTTCAAAGCGGCGGGCCGCGTCCTGGGTGAGCACGAAACTGGTTTCCCAGGCGCCCGTCTGCGAGTCCTGGCTGGGGCGCGAATCGCGCAGGTCGGCGCCACGAATCACCGGGATGCGGGCCAGCAGGAACCAGCCCTGATCCTGTCCGCGGCGGGGTACCGCCTGCACCACCTTCGTATTGAACGGCAGAATGCCACCGTGCTTGGACCGCGCTTCATCGGGGCTGGCGAAGGGTCCGTCCTTCACCTCATAGAGCTCCAGCATGGCCTGCTCCTGCAGCAGGGCCTTGATGCGGGCCGGGTCGTCCACGCCGGGAAGCGATACCAGCAGCTCCGCCTCGGCCTCGGCGCGCCCGCGCTTCTGAACCGAGGATTCCGCCAGGCCCAGACCATTGATCTTGCGCTCGATGGTTTGCATGGTCTGGTTCAGCGTGTCCTCCTTCAGCTTGAGGGCGGACGACGGCTTCATGGTCATGCGGTAGTCGGTGGAGTTGACCGGGGTGAGTAGCCAATCCGGGAAGTCGTCGCTGACGAGGGCACGCAGGTCCCGGGTCCGTTCCGCGGGCACGCCCTTCACCAGAATCTGGATCTTGTCGGCGTCCTCCAGCCTGGCGAGGTCGTTGCGGGTCATGTCGGAGTAAGCGATACTCTGCTTGCCCAATTGCTCCTTCAGCCGGTCGATCACCGTTTCGGCGTCGGCCATGAAGGCATCCTGCAACTGAACCTGCAGCACCAGGTGGGTGCCACCCTTCAGGTCGAGCCCCAGGTGGATGTTGTTCTTCCAGTTGTCCATCAGCTCGGCGCGGGACTTCGGGATGCCGATGATGCCGTAAATGCAGATCAGGACCAGCGCGACGATGATCCCTGCTTTGAGCTTGAGGTTCCGATTCATGCTTTCCGTTCGTGTTTTTCCGCCGGCACGCGAATCCCCGCAGGCAGACGGAAACCGCCTATCCCTTCTTGTCCTCCGCAACCAGACCAGACACCGCGCTCCGGTTCACCTGCAGTTTGACGTTGTCGGGTTTGACTCGAATAATCAGAGTATCATCGTTGATCGTCACAATGGTGCCCACGATCCCACCGGTGGTCACCACGGTCTGGCCGTTCTGCAGGTTCTTCAGCATCGCCGCAAGCTGCTTCTTCTGGCGCTGCATGGGCATGAACACCAGAAGATAGAAGATACCGACGATCAGGATGAGCGGGAGGAAGCTCACGATCGGGTTCGCCGCCGCGGGCGTCTGGAGGAGGATCAGAGTGAAGATCGTCATTTTTCGCAGTGAAAATCGCGCCCCGAAACGGGCGTCCAGTCGGGCTGGATGCTGGCAGGGAGCTGCGGTACAACCGGAATGTTACAGGGTCGCCCCTATTCTAGCCTGCCCGAGCGCAGTTCGTCCACAAGGGCAGGGAATGTCCCAAGGAGAATAGACTGCCTGATTCGGCGCATGGTGTCAAGGTAGTGTTTCAGGTTGTGCAGGGTGGCGAGGGTGGAAAACAGCATTTCCCCGGCCTGGAACAGGTGCCGCAGGTAGGCTCGCGAGTGGGTTCGGCAGGTGTAACAGGCGCAGGCGGGGTCCACCGGGGAGGGGTCGTCGCGATAGCGCGCCTGCTTGATGATCACGCGTCCCTGGGAGGTGAACAGGCAGCCGTTACGGGCGTTGCGCGAGGGCAGGACGCAGTCCATCATATCCACGCCGCGGGCGACGTACTGGGGCAGCTCCTCGGGCATGCCCACGCCCATGACGTACCGGGGACGGTCCCGCGGCAGTAACGGTACCGTGAACCCGGCCACATCCAGGCTGACTTCGCGCGGCTCGCCCACCGACAGACCGCCGATGGCGTATCCGTCGGCCCCCAGTCCCGCCAGCTCGGCGGCGCACTCGGTTCGCAGATCGCGGAACATGGAGCCTTGGACAATCGGGAACAGGGCGGGGAACAGCGCGTGTTCGGTCGCGGTTTCCTCCTTCCGCCGCAGGTAGTGCGCGTAGCCGGCGCGGGCCCAGCGCACCGTGCGGCGCATCGCTTCCGCCGCCACGTCGTGCTCCACCGGGAAAGGCGGGCACTCGTCGAGCGTCATCATGATGTCGCCGCCCAGCGCGATCTGCACGTCCACGGTGGAGGCGGGCGTGAACAGGTGCGGGTCGCCGTTCAGGTGCGAGCGGAACAGCACGCCCTCCTCGGAGATGCGGCGCAGATCGCTGAGGCTGAAGACCTGGAAGCCGCCGGAATCGGTGAGGATGGCGCGATCCCAGGACATGAACCGGTGCAACCCGCCGAGGCCGCGGATCAGCTCGTGACCGGGCCGCAGGAACAGGTGATAGGTGTTGGCGAGGATGATTTTGGCGTCGAGCTCGGCGGCGAGGTCGCGCTGCAGGACGCCCTTCACGGTGGCCTGCGTGCCCACCGGCATGAAGACGGGCGTCTCGACAATGCCGTGCGGAGTGTGCAGCAGGCCCGCGCGCGCGCCGGTTACCGGGCACTCGGCCTGAATCTCGAATCGCACCCTATCAGGGTGACACAGGGGCGGTTAGGCGGCGGGTGCGGACAGCATGTTCTGAAGGAAGGAAGGAGCGCGGGTCATGGCGAGTGTCCGCAACCCTGTCCCGATAAGGCAACGTAACCGGTATTCTGGAAGAAAGGATTGCCCATGAGCATCGACATTTCGGAACGGACGGAGGCTCGCCTGACTGAAGAAGCCCGGAGACAAGGTGTTTCCGTGGATGCCCTGTTGGAACGGCTCATGAACGAACGCGCAGCCAGTGCGGGCGCGGAGCGCCGCGAAGCCTCCGAACTGCCAATCCTGCATCTTGGGCAGATGGGCGCTCTTCGCCGGCGCGACATTTACAAGGATGACCGTTGAACCAGGGGTCGTCGACGCCAACGTTCTGGCTTATGCCATGAACGCAGACGCTCCGCAGCACGTGGCGTCACGTTCCCTGCTGGAAGCGGCGCGTGACCCTGCGACAACGCTCTATGTGACCTCGCAGATACTGTGCGAGTTCTATTCCATCGTTACAAATGCGCGGCGGGTCGCGGAAGCGTGCTCCCCTGCCGAAGCTCTGCGCGTTCTTTCTGCCTTGCTGGTATTGCCCGGTCTCCACGTGCTGCCCGCGCCTACCCACGTGGTGGCCGGATGGATGCAGCTACTGCAGCGGCACCCTGTCACCGGCGCGGATGTGTTCGACCTGCAAATCGTGGCGACCATGCTGGCCAACGGCATTCAGCGAATCTACACCTTCAACGCCGAGGATTTCAGAGTGTTTCCCGAGCTGACGGTCATAGCGCCGTAATCCCACTCGCCGGACGCTGGCGAAGGAGTCGTCGCAGCTACGGCACAGGGGTGGACCTAACCTTCTGAGTTCCCTCCACCTTCGCCAGGCGGCGGTCAAACGTGCCCAGTGGGAGATGTCCGGCTTTGCGCGCAAGTTGCAGCATCAGGCAATCGGAGAATCCCAGGGCGGTCCGTGAGCGGAACAAATCGAGAGCCGCCACCACCACGTCCGCATCCTGCAACGTCAGGTCGTGGTGATTCAGCAGCATGTCGACGGCCGTGGCAAGTTCGGCGGCGTTCCGTTGGTACACGGTCGCGAGGACCGACGTGGCTTCAGCGAGGGCCAGAATCGAGACCCACGCTCCCTTTTCGACGAAGGCCTCCGCGGCTGCGGACTGGCGTGCATCGTCTCGCGTAATGAGCCGAGCGAGAACATTCGTGTCAACGGCGCGCATAGCGCTCCCGGACGCGTCGTTTGATCCCCTCCTTCATGTCCTCAATGGAGCGTGGTTTCGCTGGCCCGTCCGTGAACACGGCTCGATGGATGTCCTCGGAGGTGAACCGGGCAGAGCGTCGGACGACGATATTCTCGCCGTCTTCTTCCCATTCCAAGATCGAACCCGGGACGATTCCGAGCTTTCGCCTAACGTCGGCGGGGACCGAAATCTGACCCTGCGCCGTGACCTTCGAGTACGCGAGTGCCATTGCTCCAATTTAACATTACCGGGGTAATGGAAGCTCGAGAACAGTTTTACCGGTCCGCCAGCCGAATCCCGTGCGCTTCCAGCGTGCCCGCGGTGGCCCGGTCGAGATTCGCGACGGCCTCGCCCAGATCGGCGCGGGCGCGCACCTCGCGGCTGCGGGCGGCGATGAAATCCGACTGGCGCTGCAGCACCAGGAACACCGTCGACGTGCCCGCCTGGAACTGGCGCTGCTCGCTCGCATACTGTTCCTCGGCCGAACGTCGCGCCAAGGTGGCCGCATCCAGCCGCGAGCGCGCCGACCCCACCCCCTGCAGCGCGTTGCGCACGTCGGCCTCGACGGCCATCCCCACCTGATCCTGCAAAGCGCGCAGGCGGCGGCCCTCGGCGACGGAGATCGCCTCCTGCGCTTCGGCGGTCCGATTCCGCAGAGGCAGCGAGACCTGCAAACCCACCTGCGCCGTGGGGAAATTGCCCGCAGCCAGACTACTCAGGGAGGTACCGTAGCCGCCCACCAGCAGCGGCGGGACCAGAACGGTGCCCGGCGGAAAGAAGGGGGCGAAGGGATTCGTGCCCGGCACCGGCTGTCCGGAAAGGCCTGCGGCGGTGAGGCTGGCGAACGCGTCGACACGCGGCCGGACCAGCTCCCGGCTCAGCCGCGCGTCCAGCTTGTTCACTTCGATGCCGATCGCGGTCTCAGCCAGCTCCGGGCGCGACTGCAGCGCTTGTTTCACAGCGTCCGCGAGTGTGGGCGGCGTCACGTCCGTCTTCACCTCCGTCGCAGGAATCAGCGCGGCGCTCCACAGCAGATCGTCGCGGTTGGGCAGCATGAGCGACTTCAGATTGTTCTCGGCTTGCGTCAGCGCCTGCTGCGCGCCGAACAAGAGCTGCTGGAACGTGGCCACCTGCGTTTGCGCGGCCACCACGTCCACGGGCGCCAGAATCCCCTGCTCCGCCAGACGGCGATTGCTCGCATGCTGGCGCTCGGCCAGACGTACCGCCTCGGTCTGCACCTCGAAGCTGTGCCAGGCGTAGTTCAGCTCCCAGTACGCCTGCACCGCCTGCGTGACCACCTGAATGGTCCGCTGTCGAAGCTGCTGCGTGCTGAGTTGCTGGTTCTTGCGGGCCACCTGCAGGCGATGCCGGTTCTCGTCGAAGCGCAGGCCGCGCCACAGTGGCTGGGTCAGGTTGAGGCTCAACGCGGTCGCGTACATCGGGTTGAAAGTGTTGAATGGGCTGTCGTTCTGCTCCCGCGAATTGGAAAAAGCGAGCGAATACGAGCCGCCCAGCCACGGAGAGAGGCCGCTGATTTGCGGGGTGGCGTTCAGCTCGGTCTGCGTCAGCTCGCCGCTGATGGAACCCTGCAGAATCGACGCGACGGGAGACACCTGCCGGGCGTGATAGGCCTTGAGCCCGACCACGGGATCGTAAGCGCCTTTCGCGGCGCTGACGTTGTAGCCGGCCTCTTCGCGCTCGATGCGCGAGATGACCAAATCGCGATCGCTGGCGAGCACGCGCTCGATCGCTTCCGGAAGCGTAATGGTGGTCTCGGTCAGGATGCCCACGCGCGGCTGGAGTTCCACCTCTTTCAGAGGTTCGACCTGCAAGCCCTGGCCGAACGCGCACGCGGCGAATACCGAAACCGCGACAGCAAGAAGGTGTGAAATACTCGGCGGACCGCTCCGTGACCGTCGCGGCTCGGTCCCGACGTCGCGAGTTGGCAGGAGCCATGAGCGTACGCGAGTGGTCAACCCGGCGAGTGTTTCACACCTCTTGAGCAAGCGGATGAATCTCATCGGACCACCACCTCCTCCACCCGCACTGTCCTTCGCCATCGCCGTGACGACACCCACTCGCCGAGGTCTTCCCACAGCGAATAGAACACCGGAACGGCCAGAAGCGTGAGCAGCAAACACAGCGACTGGCCACCCACCACCAGCACGCCGATGGAGCGGTTCGTCGCCGCGCCGGTGCCGCTCGAAATCACCAGCGGCAGCATGCCGGCCACCAGCGCCATGGTGGTCATCAGGATTGGCCGCAACCGGTCGCGATTGGCCTGGAGAATCGCTTCGTGCCGCGGCATTCCCGAAGCCCTCAGGCCGTTGGTGTGGTCAATCTGCAGAATGGCGTTCTTTTTGACGATGCCGAACAACAAAAGCAGCCCCAGCCCGGAGAAAATGTTCACGGTTTGTCCCGCGATCAACAGCGCCACGATCCCGAAAGGCACGGCGAGGGGTAGAGTCAACAGAATGGTGATGGGGTGGATGAAGGACTCAAACTGCGCCGCCAGCACGATGTACATGAAGATGAAGGTCAGCGAAAACGCGAGCGCGAAGTAATACCCGGTGCGGCGCAATTCTTTGGAAATGCCGGTGGCGCCGGAGCGATAGTCGGGCTCCATGCCGAGGTCTTTGCTGAACTGCGCGAGCTGGCCCAGGATGGCCGCCTGCGACCCGCCGGCCAGCACGTTGCCGGACAGGGTCACCTGCCGCTGCCGCCCCAGACGATTGATGGACGACGGGCCGGTGCCCGAATCAACGTGAACCACTTCGTCCAGCCCCACCGAACCGACTTTGGTGGAGGGCACGGTCATCCTCGCCAGCCCTTCCGCGCTGCCGCGAAACTGCTCCTGGGCGCGCACGCGGACGTCGTACTGATCCTCGCCCGCGTTGAACGTGGAGGCCACCTGGCCGGCCACCAGGGTGTTGAGAGCCTGCTCGATATCGGCGACGGAAACGCCCAGATCCGCCGCTCGCGCGCGGTCCACGTCCAGCCGCACCTCGGGCTTGCCGCTGCGCAGCGTGGTGTCGGCGTCGGTCAGCCCGGGGATGGTCTTCATCTTTTCGAGCAGTTCGTCGGAATATTGCGCCAGCTTCCGCAGATCGGGGCCCTGAATGAAATACTGTATGTCGGCGTTGCTCTGGGTACCGCCCACTACGCTCACCAGTTCCACGCTGCTGTGGATCTCCGGCGGGAGTCTCTTCAGAAGCGCGCGGGTCCGCTGCATGAGCTCCTCCTGCGATAGCCGGCGCTGGTCGATGTCGGTCAGCTTCACGTAGATCTTCGCGTTGTTCACCGACTTGTCGGCGCTCCCGCCCGCGGTGGTCAGCGTGTGCGCCACGCCGGGCAGGCGGCGGATTCCCTGGGAGACCTGTTCGGCGACATTGTTGGTGGCCGCCAGCGAGCTTCCCTCGGGGGTGCGCACCAGTACGTTGTATTGCGACTGGTCGTCCGCTGGCAGGAAGTTCTTGCCGACGAAGGCGAACAGCGGCCAGATGCTGAGCACCGTCAGCACGCTGAGCCCCACCACCGCGCGCCGGTGCGCCAGCGACCACGTCAGCAGGCGCGTGTAGATCGCGTCGAGATGGCGGAAGAGGAACGAATCTTTCGAACTGTGCCCGCCCGCCGCGCCGGCCTTCGGTGCCTTCACGAAACGCGAGCAGAGCATCGGCGTGAGCGTGAAGGAAACCAGCAGCGAGACGGCGATCGCGAATGCCGAGGTGAACCCGAAGGAACTCATGAAGCGGCCGACGATGCCGCCCATGAACCCCACCGGCAGAAACACCGCCAGCAGCGATACCGTGGTGGCCATCACCGCCAGCCCGATTTCGCGGGTGCCCTGAATGGCCGCCTCGAACGGGGCCATCCCCTTCTCTTCGATAAACCGGAAGATGTTCTCCAGAACGATAATCGCGTCGTCGATCACGATACCCACCACCAGGGTGAGCGCCAGCATGGTGATCTGATTCAACGTGAAGCCCATGGCAGCCATCAGCCCGAACGCCGAGATGATGGAGGTTGGAATGGCGATGGCCGCAATCAACGTGGTGCGAATGTTCGCCAGGAACAGGAAAATGATCACGGCCGCCAGGATGCTGCCTTCCACAAGGTGCCGCTGGATGGAATTGACGGCCGCCTGGATGAACACGGACTGATCGCCGATCACCTGCGCGCGCACGTCTTTCGGTAGCGTCCCCGAAATCTCCCGCAGTCGCCGCTTCACCTCGTTGGCGGTGGCCACCGTGTTTTCGCCGGACTGCTTGGCCACCACCATGTTAACCGCCGGGACGCCATCCAGCCGCGCCGAGCTGCGCGGTTCTTCGTAGCTGTCCTCGGCGTAACCGATGTCGCGCACCTTCACCGTGTAGCCGTTTCGATTCGCCACCGTGATCTGGTTGAACTGCGCCGCGTCGGCCACGCGGCCGGTGGTGCGGACGGTGAACTCCTTCGCGCCGGCGTTCAGGTTCCCGCCCGGCAATTCCATGTTCTGCACCCGCAGCGCGTAGAATACGTCGGCGGCGGTGAGGTTGTAGGAGCGCAGGCGGTCCGGGTCCACCAGCACGTGGATCTCGCGCCGCGCGCCCCCGACGATGGTGATCTCGCCCACGCCCTTCGCGTTCTCCAACTTCTGCTTGATCTGCTTGTCCGCGATCATGGTGACGTCGCGCAGCGAGCGCGGCGCGGACACGGCAATTTGCACGATGGGCGCGGCGTCGGGATCGAACTTCTGCACCACCGGCTGTTTGGCGCTTTGCGGAAGATTGGGGACGATGAGATTCACCTTGTTCTGAATCTCCTGCGCGGCCACGTCGCCATTCTTGGCCAGCTCGAAGGTGACGATCACCAGCGACTGTCCTTCCGACGACGTGGAGCGAACTTCGTCGATCATGCTGATGGTGTTGACCGCGTCTTCCACCTTCTTCGTGATCTCCGTCTCGATCTCTTCCGGCGACGCGCCGGGATCGGCCACAATCACGGCCACCGAGGGAATGTCCACCTTCGGATACTGGTCGACGCCCAGGCTGAAGTAGGAGAACACGCCCACCACCACCAGCGACAGAATCAGCATGGTGGCGAAAACAGGCCTGCGGACACAGAGTTTCGCGAGCGCGTGCATGACGGATGAATCCTCGCGCTAGGAGTGGGGCAGGATTTTATCCTGCGGCGGGTTTTCCAACCCGCCTTTGGCCGATTGAGAATCGGCCTGCAGGTTGGAAACCTGCCCCACATCGTGTACCACCTGCACCGGCGCACCGTCGAACAGCTCGCCCTGATTGCTGGTGGCCACGGTTTCGCCGCTACTGAGCCCCGAGGTGATGCGGATGGAGCCGCCCCCGGTGTCCTCAGCCATCACCACCCGCAGATGCGCCACGCCGTGGTCCACGGTGAACACCTGCCAGGAATCGGTGGTCTTATCGCGGACCACGGCATTGCGCGGGATGAACACCGCGTTCTCCCCGCCCGGCAGCACCACGCGCGCGGTGGCGAACATGCCGGGGCGCAGTTGCGCGCGGGGATTGTCGAACCGGGCCTCGAGCACGAAGATGCGCGAGATCGGATCCACGGCCGGGTTGACGGAGGTTACCTTGCCGGTGAAATCGCGGCCGGGCCAGGCGGACACGCGCGCCACCACGGTCATGCCCACTCGGGCGAGCGCGGCGCGCTGTTCCGGCGCCTGCAATTGCAGCTTGAGGGTTCCGATGCGCACGATGGTGGCAATCTTGTTGGCGAAGCCGACGAACTCGCCCGCCGCCGCCGGCCGCGCCGTGATGTAACCGTCGAAAGGCGCGCGAATCGTGGTGTCGGCCAGCGCCTTCTCCGCCTGCGCAAGCTGCGCGCGGGCCCCCTCCAGCGACGCCTGGGCCATCTCCACGCCGCCAAAGCCCTGCCGCGCCCCGTTGAGCGAAGCTTCATACTGCTGGCGCGCGGCGTGCGCCTGCGCTTCCGCCGTCTCCTGTTGCGTGCGGGCGCGGTCGTAGGCGCTGCGGGAGACGTCGCCGCTGGCCACCAGATTCCCGTATCGCTTCGCGTCGGCGGCGGCCAGGCGGGCCTGCGCTTCCGCCGATTCGTAATTGGCGCGCGCGGCGGCCACCTCGGGAACCGTGCCGGCGTCGAACTTCGCGCCCCCCGCCAGTCCGATGCGCGATTGCGCCTGGCGAAGCGCGGAGGCGGCTTCGTCTCGCTGTGCGCGCGCCTGGTCCAGACGAAGCTGCGCGTCGCGGTGGTCCAGCTCGCAGATGGTCTGGCCCTCGCGGACATAGTCGCCCGCGTTCACCGGCGTCGCCAGAACGCGCCCGGGTACCGGCGGCGCGATATCCGAGGTTTCATCGGCGGCAAACGTGCCGGTGACTTCGAACGCCGCCGGAACCGTCCGTGTTTCCGCCTGAGCGGTGGATATGCTGATGGGCTCGGCCGCGGGCCGCGCGCCGGCGGCCTCCACGCTTTGCCGGGAACAACCTCCGGCGAACAGCAAAAGTGCCAACAGCGGTAGTAAGATAAGCCGAATCATTTTTTCTGAATTCCGTTCATGATAATTGCGGTGAAGCTGTCAATGACCTGGTCGTCGGTCAGGTCCGGGAAGCAAAAGCCGAACATCTGGGTCAGGAGAGCGTAGTTCTGGGCCATGCCGGCGATGGCCGCCAGGACTGCGGCAGGATGATAGTCGAGAATCGCTCCCTCGTGCTGGCGCCGCCGGATGTATTCCACCAGCACCTGCACGATGGGGATGGCGAACTGCCGATAGTGCGAGAGGCCGACTTCGTGGCCTTCCAGCGCGGCGAACAGCCGGACCCGTTCGAAGCGCGGATCGGAGCGGTAGTCCTGCACAATCCCGGCCATGATCATGCGGATCAGACCGGCGTCGTCGTTCCGCTCCATGCAGCCTCTGGTGGCGGCCAGCCAGTCCTGCAATTCGAAGGACTGAACCTTGAAATCCAACACCGCCATGTATAGTGCGTGCTTGGACGGGAAGTGGCGGAAAATCACCCCTTCGGTCACGCCGGCGGCCGCGGCGATCTCCTTCGTCGTGGTCCCCTCGAAGCCTTTGCGGGCAAACAGATCGAGGGCCGTCTCAATCAACTGACGGCGGCGGTCCTGTCCCGGCATGCGGCTGTTAGGGGGCGGAGTCTCGGCCATTCCCCATTGTAAGTGAGTACTTACTTACAAATCAAGGGTTGGTTTCGAGGTACACGGTGGGCTGGTACTTTTCCCCTTGGTTTGTGTGCCTCCCGATGGCTCCCGGACTGCCTTTGCCGTGGTAACGTGTACCCAATGGTCAGGCGAATCGCCGTCTTTCTGCTGGCGGCCACGATCCCGGGGGCTCTCGCCGGTGATCAGCGGCACAGCGACGAGGGAGAGGCGAGCCGCTTCCGCGTGTCCTCGGAGATGGTGCTGGTGAACGCCACCGTCGTGGATTCCCACGGCCGACCCATTTCCGGTCTGAGCAGGGAGAGCTTCCGGCTCTTCGAGAACCACGCGGAGAAGAAGATCGCCTGGTTCAGCGAGGACCAGACGCCGCTCTCGATGCTGATTGTCTTCGATACCAGCGGCAGCATGGCGGGCAAGCTGCAGCGTTGCGCCGAGGCCGTGGCCGAACTGCTCCGCACCTCGCAAACCAGCGACCAGTTCGCGCTGGTGACGTTTTCGAGCCAGCCCCGACTGGCGCAGTCATGGACCCGCGACGAGACCGCCATCCCCAGCGCGCTGTTGAATGCGCGAGCGAGCGGCACCACCGCCGTGATCGACGCCCTGCGCATGGCCGGCCGGTATGCCCATACCGGCGCCAATGCGCGAAAACTGCTGTTCGTGCTCTCCGATGGCGGCGACAACAGCAGCCGCTATAGCGAGACGCAGGTGCTGCGACAGTTGCAGGAACTGGACCTGGAACTCTACGCCGTGGACATCCGCGAGCCGGGGCCAACACCCGCCTGGCCGGGCCTTCGCGAGGGACCCGGCCTGCTAGGCCGCCTGTGCGAGGGCCTCTCCGGCCGCTACATCGCCGTGGAGCGGATGGGGGAACTGGCCGGAGCGGTGGAGCGCATCCGGCGAGAGATCCGCTCGCAGTATGTTCTGGGCTATCGTCCCGCAGCGCTCCGGCGCGACGGACGCTTCCATCCGGTGGAAGTGAAGGTGACGCCGCCCGCGGGCATGCATCGCATTTCGGTGCGCTGGCGGCGCGGCTGGAGGGAACCCCAGGGCGAAGGCGCGGTGGAGTAGGGGCCTCTCCCGCGTAATCTTCGACAATTGAACGAATATGGCTTGAATTCCGAACCCTGAAAGGGACGCTATCGCCCGGAACCCGCCGTCTGACCCCGATCCGCGACCACCCCGGACCTGGGCAGGCCCGATCGGGGGCAGTTGGTCTTCGACCGTATGGTGACGAAGAAAACGCCAGGCGAGTTCCGGACTGGCGTGACCGGAAACAGTATTTCAATGAAGGACGAGGATGCCGGACCGAAGGCCCGCAACGCGAACGGTTAGCGGCTCGGGAGCTCTCCTCAAATCTGAAAAGCTCGCCCACGCGCTAAACTTGGAGTTTGAAGACAGCCATTATCGGCCTGCCCATGGTGGGCAAGACCTCTCTGTTCACCATCCTCACGGGCGTGCATGAGGCGGCGCGCGTCGGCTCGCTCGAAGCGCGCGTCGGCGTCACCAGGGTCCCGGACGCTCGCCTCGCCGCCCTCGCCGCCATCTTCGACCCGAAGAAGGTCACCCACGCCACCGTCGAGTACCTCGACTTCCCGTCCATCTCCAAGGAAGCCCTCCGTGATCCCAGCTACCTGGCCAGCCTGAGGGTGGCCGACGCCCTTGCGCACGTTCTGCGCGTGTTCCAGAGCGACGTGGTGCCGCACGAAAAAGGCTCGGTGGACCCGCTGCGCGACCTCGCCGACGTCGACACCGAGCTGATCGTCAGCGATCTGGTGGTGGTGGAGAAGCGCCTCGACCGCCTGACGCGGGACCGCAAGAAGATCAAAGACCTGGAACTGGATCGCGAGTTCGAGCTGCTCGAACGCTGCCGCGCGATGCTCGAAGAGGGCAGGGCGCTGCGTGCGCTGGAGCTCACCGCCGACGACGAAAAACGTATCCGCGGGTTCCAGTTCCTCTCCCGGAAGCCCCTGCTGGTGGTGCTGAACCTGGGCGAGGAGGACGCGCCGCGCCTGCACGACGTCGAGCAGGAGTACCGCGGCGGCCCGCTGGCCGGCCGCGCCCACACGGAGGTGGCGGCCATCTGCGGCAAGATCGAAGCGGAGCTGGCCGAGCTGCCCGCCGAGGAACAGGCCGAGTATCTCGCCAGCTACGGGCTTGCGGATTCGGGTCTCGAACGCCTGATCTCGGCCACCTATCGTCTGCTCGGGCTCATGTCTTTCCTGACCGCCGGCGAAGACGAGGTTCGCGCGTGGACCGTCCCCGTCCACAGCCCGGCAGTGAAGGCGGCCGGCGCCATCCACAGCGACTTCGAGAAGAAGTTCATTCGCGCCGAAGTGGTGAACTGGCAGTCGCTGGTGGATCACAACGGCTACGCCGGCGCGAGAGAGAAGGGTCTGCTGCGGCTGGAGGGCAAGGAGTACGTGGTGCGGGACGGCGACGTGCTGGTCATCCGCCACTCGTAGCGGCGCGCAACATCTTCCCGGTCCTCAGGAAACAGTTGAGCTGCTCCCCAAGCCCGCGATCCCTCTCCACCCTTTGATCGCCGGCGTGTGCGTTCCCTTCGCCGGTCAGCCCGGTGAACAGGCGTTCCCAGTGCAACTTCGTCCCTCGGCTGGTCCTCTCCAGAGTAATGGTGAGACGCAGAACCATGTCCGCCGCAACCACTACGAACTGGATCCTCACCGGCGGTTCGTACCGGGTAACGCACCGGGTGGACAGCCCGTGCGGCGCCCCGCCCGTCCGGAAAATGCAATTCTCCTCGGCCACGCCCGATTCGCTGAAAACCATCTCGCATGACCATCCCTCCACCCACTCGTACTCGCGCACGGGGCACAGCAGCGGGAACACCGCCTCGGGCGGCGCGTCCACCTCGTGCGTGTAATCCGTTTTCGCTCTCCTGCCGCGAAAGCCGGACACGGGACCTTCCGCCATCGCGGCGGCGCCGGCAACACCAATCTGGCCCAGAGCAGCCAGAAACTGAATTCGTTTCATAAAGCCTCCCAGGTCAACTGTGAACTGTGAAGCCGTAGACAGGTCAAGCGGAAGCTGACAGCCCGCGGGCCGACCGCAGGCGAAAACGCCTGCTCAAACAACGCCTGCGACGGCTTTCGCCACGGCTTAATCGCCGCCATCCGCGCGGGTGGGAATCACCTGGAATTCCGTCCAGGTTGTTGCGGTCCGGGCGCGGGTGGTGCGGCGATCCGTGACCACCGCTTTCAGGTAATACTGACCAGGCGGCAGGGAGCTGCCAAGGTGCATCACGCCTCGCAGCACCGGCGCGCTCTCTCCCACAACCGTCCGCACCGGAACCGGGAGAGTCAGAATTGGCGTGTTGTCCTGGTACAGTTGAATCTCCGCTTCGAACCCGTCGGATGGAACCGGGTGGCGGTCGTCCCTGGCGGTCTCAATGAGGGAGACGAACGCCAGGCGGCTGCCGGCATGAAACTCACGCAGGGCCGCGGAGACGTCGTCGAACCGGTTTTCGCTCGGGGACGACGCGTCCGCCAGCCGCAGCGAAGCGAGGGCGATGTGCTGTTTCTGCAGGTCCGGAATATCGATGTACTGTCCCGCCGCCCCGATGCCGGTGGAGGAGCTGTCGCGGACCGAAGCGCGCACCTGATAGGGGCCGGCGTGCTTCACCGGAACGTTCAGAGTGAAGCGGATTCCGTCCTTCTGCAGTTGCTTTAACCGATCGCTGGTGGCCTCGATGAGAATATGGCGGTCCACCGCCGCCAGCGGGTCGAGGCCGTACCCGGACGCCAGCACGACCACGTCCAGCGCTGCTTTGTGTTTCCCGTCGGGGTCTGTCTGGAACCGGATATCGCGCGGATCGATATACAGCAGATTGTGCACGAAGGGTTGCCCGTCGGGTGTTCGCTCGAAGAGAGCGGTCAGGCGAACCCGCAGCCCGGACTGATTGAAGAGCGACTGCACGGCCGCGCGCATCTGCGCCTCGGGAGTGTCGCGCTTCGGGAGCGAGGCTTCGTCGGTTTCGCCGAGGAACCCGGAGCGGGAGCGCACTCGCAGTCCCGCGCCCCTGACCTTGACGCGGATCGAATGAAACCCCGGCTTCGCCTTCTGCTGCCCGTTGCTGATGTCATCCGGCGCCTTGAATCCGATCAGATAGTAGCCCTTCTGGTCTTCTTCGATGGACTGCATCGCTTCGCTGTAGCCGTTGCTGTTGATGGTGGCGGCGCCCCCGGTGTCTTCCGCAAGCTGCACCAGCCCCTGCTGGGAGGACCACAGCCTCGCGGTGGCTCGTGGTGGGAGGTAGAGGAGGCCGCGCGCGTCCACCGTGTAGATCACCGTGCCGGAGCGATTGGCCTTGTCGATCAGACGTCGCGTCAGGTCGATCAACTTCGCGTCCAGCGGACTGGTCAGGAGGGTCCCGCTATTGTCGATCTCCGGCAGAGTGGCGAGTCCGTCCGAGAACAACACCACCGCTTTCCTGCCGCCCACCTGGCGCAGCTCTTCCAGCAGTTCGTCGAGGGTGCCCAGCGAGCCCAGCGCCAGTTCCTGGTCAACCCATAGCTGTTCGTCCTCGTCTGCGTCAAGAGTTGGCGGGCCGTGCTGATCCCGGGGGTTGCGCGCGCGGTTCTCTTCCTGAGGAAACGCGTCGATCACACCGCGGCCGCGCGGGTTCCACTTCAGATTCTCGATGGCGGCCGCGAGCACGTGCTTGTCCGCCGTGAATTGCTGGAACACGCTGTTGCTGCGGCCGGTCTCCCAGATCGCCACCAGGTCGCCAGGTTGCATCTGCTCGTCGATGAACTTGCGCAGGGTCCGGCGCACGTAGTGCATGCTCTCGAACGACAACCCCAGATCGTCCACCAGCAGGACCATGCTGCGGTGGACGTCGGCCGGCTTGAGAATCCACGCCGGGCTCGCCTGGCCGGGATTGCGGAGAGCCTGCGGCGACAAGGCCGGGTGATTGACATCCGGCGAGTCGAGGTGAACGTAGGAGAAATTCGTGATGCGCTGCGCCTTGCGGTCCAGCAGGACATCGAAGTCCTCCGGCTTCAGCGTAGTGACCTGGCGGCCTTTGGAATCGGTGACCACCGCATCCACCTGCACCAGCGTGGTGGTGACGCTGAACACGGTGTTCTCCGGCGAAGGAGCGTCGGACTGTTGCGCCCGCAGCACCAACACAAAAGCCAGCGCAGCCGCCGAGCAGCGAAACATACGTGGCAAGCATAGCAGAGAGGCGGTTGCCGGCCCCATCTGATTGCGTGATACGATTGACCCGCCTGGCTCCGGCCGGCCTGCTTAGGGCTTGTCAGGAAACAACCATGCCAGTTGGTTGTGGGGCAGGATTGTATCCTGCGCGCGGGTTTGTAACCCGCGCACGGCGCCGATAGGAAATCGGCGCGCAGGTTGCAAACCTGCCCCACATCGCCAACTGACACCTTGGCATGGTTAATCCCTGACAGAGCCTAAGCCTCGCCTGACGCCCTGTCTAACAAGTGGCGAACTCCCATTTTCGCGGCGCCTTGTCGCAGATACTGGGGATCCAGAGTCGCGGCGCAGCCACGAAGGACGCCCTGGATGTCGCGCCACTGCACCTCGGATATCTCACCTCCCAACCTGTACCAGTACAGTTTCGCCAGCAGGATGTCTTCCGGCGTGACAAACCGCGCGGGCCCTTTCGACAGGCCGGTGTCTTCCAGAGAAACAGCCCGGTCGAGTTCTTCAGCGCCGAGCGGGAATGCACCCGCGGGAAAGAAATCGAACTTGAGTACGGTGGGCATGTGAATCACATTGAACGGCCCGCCGCGACGAATCGCGCTGAGTGCCTCTTCCGCATCCACGTAAAACGTCTCCGGCAGGTTGCCCAGAAACCCATGAAGGTTCTCCTCTGTCAACTCAGCCAGAATGTCGACGCCGTTTCGTAAAGCGGGGCTCGCCAAATGCAGTACTCGCCCACGAGCCTCCGACCGCGCACCGAACTTCGGCCCTCTCAAGCGCGGCGCGCAGGAGGTCGAAGGCATCCGCGGGGGACATTACGCTCTCCGGTACGCCGTTCGCGCGAGTTCTGCTCCAAACCTGGTGACGGCAATTTGGAAAGCGATCTCGGCTTCCTCCGCGTCCGGATTCCTGCGGCGCGCCGCAGCCTTTTGAAGAGCATGGGCCGCTTCCCAAAGTGCGGTGGCAAGGCGGATCCGCTCGCAGGGCGTCATCGCCGCCAGTCGCCGCAGATAGACCCGGCGCGCTGTCGGAGATGTGTCGCTCAACGCCACTGTACTTCGAGTATCACTCATCGTCCCGATCAGCGCTTCTTCGGGCGAACCTTGCCCACTTCCGGCGCATCCTCCAAATAGGTGGGCCACTGCGAGGCCGCCAGCAGAGCCGCCGCGGCCAGCAGGCAGCCCCACGCGAACCAGTCGCCGAACTCGGTGTAGGGGGTGATGCCCTCCTCCGCGGAATACCTGAGACGTCCGGTGGACTCCGTGTACATGGGCAGGCCGCCGGTGATCCGCCCGGCCGGGTCCACCACCGCAGTGATGCCGTCGTTGGTGGCGCGCAGAATCCAGCGGGCGTTCTCGGCGGCGCGCATGCGCACCAGCAGCAGGTGTTGCCGGCGCGCGATGCTGTGGCCGAAGTAGCCGTCGTTGGAGATGTTCACCAGCACCGTGGCGCCCTGCTTCACGAACCGCCGCACCAGGTGCGGGAACGCCGACTCATAGCAGATGAACGTGCCCAGTCGGTCCTCGCCCGCCGGAAACACGACTACGCGCCGTCCGGGGACGAAGTCGCCCGCCTCCTGCGAAATGCGGTTCACCCAGCCGAACAGCGGCGGAACGAACTCGCCGAAGGGGACCAGGAACATCTTGTCATAGCGGTCCACCAGCCGGCCGTCCGGCGCCAGCAGGATCGCGGAATTGAGCGGCTGGCCCGCGGGCGTTTCCGTCACCGTGCCGAAGACGAACCAGGCATGCGCCGCTCGCGCCAGCGCGGTCACTTTCTCCCGGAAGCCCGGATCGGCGTAGTAGTAAAACGGACCCGGCGACTCCGGCCACACCATCAGGTTCGTGGCGCCCGCCGCAGCCGCGGCAGCCGTGAGGTCCACCAGTCGACGCTCGGCCGCGTCCGCGGTCACCGGCGTCCAATCCGCCTCTTCGGGCAGATTGGGCTGCACCAGCACCGCCGTCCGGGTTCCCGCACTCGGCTCCGGCAAAGGAGGCAGCACCACCAGCACCACCAGCGCGGCCAGCCATGCCAGCTCGCGGCGCGGCCGCCGCGCGATCAGCAGCGCCATGCCCGCCGCGATCAGGGCGAAGACAAACGACAACCCGTAGACGCCCACCAGCGGCGCCAGCCTCAAGGGGAGCGCCATGTCGATGCCGGCGTTCCCCAGCGCCAGCCACGCGAAGCCCAGCGGACCGTGCGTGCGCTCGAGGCCGGTCCACAACGCGGCCACCCCGGGAATAGCGTACCAGCGCGGCAGCAGCGCACCGGCCAGCATGCTGAAAACCGCGAGGTGCAGCGACTTGATCAGCGAGAACAGCAGAAACGATCCCCAGCCGCCCCACCGTCCCATCCCGCCGTGTACTTCGAGCACGAACTGAATCCAGTAGCAGGTGGCGAACCAGTACACGTTCCCTGCGAAATAGCCGAGCAGAAAGCGATGCCAGGGACGCGGCTCCCACAGCAGCGCCAGCAGCAGCGGCGTCAGAGCGATCGGCGCCAGAAAAACGAGATTGAGCGGAGGAAACGCGACCACAAGCAGGATGGCCGTGAGCAGCGCCAGCCCGTACTTAGTCCAGGGCGCGGGAAGCCTGCTCATTCACCTTGTCCGCCATGTAGGAACTGCGCACGAACGGTCCGCTGAATACCGCCCGGAAGCCCAGGGACAGGCCATACTGCCGGTACGCTTCGAACTGTTCCGGGCGCACGTACTCGCTCACCAGCAGATTGCGCCGCGCCGGCTGCAGGTACTGGCCGATGGTCACCACGTCGACGCCCGCGCCCAGCAGGTCGCCCATCACCTCTTCCACCTGCTCCGGCCGTTCGCCCAGACCCACCATCAGGCCGGATTTGGCGAGCGCGCGCGGCCGGTAGCGTTTCGCGAATCGGAGCACGTCCAGCGATTGCGCGTAGTTTGCCTGCGGACGCACGCGCCGGTACAGCCCGGGCACCGTCTCCATGTTGTGATTGAACACGTCGGGGCCCGCGTCCAGCACGCGCGCCACGGCTTTGAGATCGCCGCAAAAATCCGGCGTGAGCACTTCCACCCGCGCCTCCGGCAACGCGCGCCGCACTTCGCTGACGGTCTGCGCGAAGTGCCGCGAGCCGCCGTCGGCAAGATCGTCGCGGTTCACCGAGGTGATCACCACGTAGCGGAGCCGCATGCGCGCCGCCATGGCCGCCACGTTGGCGGGTTCGTCCGGGTCCAGCGCGAACTCGTGTTTGGCCGGCGACGCTTTGGGCACGGAGCAGAACCCGCAGCCGCGCGTACACACGTTGCCGAGGATCATGAACGTGGCCGCGCCCCGGTGAAAGCACTCGTGGATGTTCGGGCACCGCGCCGATTCGCACACGGTGTGCAGGTGCAGCCGGCGCAGGTCGCTCTGCAGCGCCTGCACCGAGGGGAAGTGCGTGGCGCTCCGGCGCAGCCATGCGGGCAGCCGGGGAACAGCCGCTGGCCGGGGGTCGATTTGTACGAACGTCTCGCCTGTCAACTCAGCATCCTGTCCGGTGGGGCAGGCTCGTACCCTGCGGCGGCCTTTCAGGCCGGCTCTGCCGCAATGTGGGGCAGGATTGTATCCTGCGCGCGGGTTTGTAACCCGCGCACGGCGCCGATAGAAAATCGGCGCGCAGGTTACCAACCTGCCCCACATCGGCGGAGCGGGACATCAGAAATGTCGCACGATGGGTTTGAAGCCGGCCTTCTCGAGGTCCCCCCGCGTGCGCGCGATTTCCGAAGCGTCCTTCAACGGACCCACCAGAACCCGAAAGGTGCCGGCAGTGGGGGCCGGAGAAAGCTGGGTCCTGAAACCTCGCCGGCTGAGCGTCCCCGCGATCACTTCCGCTTCCGGGCGTGCCGTCGCCACCACCTGCAGATACACGGTTCCCGCCCCCGGCTCGGCCACCTGTGGCGTGCCCCCGGCTTCCCTCGGCGGCGTCGGCTGCGGAGCGGGAGCCACCGGTTCCGCGGGCGGCTGCTCCCGCGGCGGTGAGCCCGCCACCGGCTGCGTTGACGTACCCGCATCGGCTCCCGGTTGCGCCGGCTGTGCCGCCTGTCCCGGTTGTGCCGCCTGTCCCGGCTGTGCCGCCTGTCCCGGCTGCGCCGCCTGTCCCGGCTGCGCCGCCTGTCCCGGCTGCGCCGCCGTGCCGGCCTCCGGCATCGGCGACACGCGCTGCGGATTGTCCACCACAATCGGCTTGCCGGCGTCCTCCTTCTTCGCCACGTCGCTCACGCCCGGGGCCGAATTGCGGCCGGCAATGTAACCCATGGCGAAAAACACGCCGAGCAGCACCACCATGATGAAGAACACGCTGAGCAGTTGCTTGTTGCCCAGCACCAGCTCGAATTCGCCGTCGTCCGTCCGTGGCAACTGGAACTAGTCTCCCTTTCGGGGCGCGTCCTGGGCGTTTCCAAAACGATCCAGCACCCGGCCCAACGACGAGAGTATATCGAGCGGCAGCGGGAACACCACCGTGGTATTCTTCTCCGCGCCAATCTCCACCAGCGTCTGCAGGTAGCGCAACTGCAGCGCGGCCGGCTGCCGCTGAATCAGTTCCGCCGCCATAGCCAGCTTCTCCGCCGCCATGTACTCGCCCTCGGCATGGATGATCTTGGCGCGGCGCTCGCGCTCGGCTTCAGCCTGGCGCGCGATGGCGCGGATCATCTGGTCCGGCAGATCCACCTGCTTCACTTCCACCAGCGTCACCTTCACGCCCCACGGGCCGGTGTGCTGGTCCAGCACCGCCTGCAGCCGGATGTTCACCTTGTCCCGCTGGCTGAGCAGCTCGTCCAGTTCCACCTCGCCCAGGATGCTGCGCAACGTGGTCTGCGATACCTGCGACGTGGCGTAGAGGAAATTCGTCACCTCGAGGACCGCTTTGCTGGGGTCGATCACGCGAAAATACACCACGGCGTTCACTTTGACGGTGACATTGTCGCGGGTCACCAGATCCTGCGGTGGCACCTCCATGGCCTCGATCCGCAGCGAAATGCGCACCATCCGATCCACCGGCGCGAACACGAAGATGATGCCGGGGCCCTTGGGCTTTCCCAGCACGCGTCCCAGGCGGAAGATCACTCCGCGTTCGTATTCGGCCAGAATCTTGATGGACGAAAGCAGGTAAATGACGACGATCAGAATCGGTATCAGAAGCACGGGGTCAAACATAGGTCCTCCCTATTTCAGCGGTTCCACACGCAGCGTGAGCCCATCCACCGCGGTAACACGCACGCGCGAGCCCTCCGGAACGGATGCCGAGCTCACCGCATCCCAGTGCTCCCCGTGTACGAAAACCTTGCCCGCCGGCGACAGATCGGTGCGCGCCACGCCGATCTCGTCCAGCATACCGGAAATCCCGGTGACCACTTTGTTGCGCCTGGCGCGGACCACAATCGAGACCAGAAACATCGTGATCAGCGCAAACGGCAGGCTCACCGCGAGCGCCGTGGAGAGATGGATGCGGACCTCCGGCGGCCCGTCCACCAGCAGGACCGCGCCCAGCACCATGGAAACGGTTGCGCCGGTGCCCAGAATGCCGTGAGATGCCACCTTCGCCTCCAGTATGAACATCGCCGCCGCCAGAATGAGCAGCACCACTCCCACCCAATTGATGGGCAGCACGGCCAGCGACGACAATCCCAGCAGCACCAGCACGGCGCCGGCCACGCCCGGGAAGATCAAACCGGGCGCGTTGAACTCCACGTACAATCCCAGTGCGCCCAGCACCAGCAGGATGAAGCCGATGTTCGGATCGGCGATGGCGGAGATCAGCCGCTCCCGCCAGGTGAGCGACACGGTGACAACCTCGGCCCCGGCGGTGTTCAACTTCTGGCGCGCGCCGTTGAAGCGCACCACCTCGCGGCCGTTGATTTGATCGAGCAGCTCGCGCTCGCTCGCGGCCACCATTTCGATGAGGCGATTGTCCAGCGATTCCTTGTCGGTGAAGGCGCGCGCCTCGCGAATGGTCTTCTCGGCCAGATCGGAGTTTCGCCCGCGGCGCGCCGTCAGATTCCGCAAGAGCGCCGCCGAGTCGCTTTCGATCTTGGCGCGCATCACCGGATCCATCTGCTGGCCCAGAATCACCGGCGAGGCCGCGCCGGTGTTGGTCCCCGGCGCCATGGCCGCGATATCGCCCGCCTCCAGCAGGAAAAACCCCGCCGATGCCGCGCGCCCGCCGCCGGGAGTCACATAGGTCACTACTGGTATCGGCGAAGCGACCATCTTCTCGATGGCCTCGCGCGTGGCGTCCAGCATGCCTCCGGGTGTGTTCAGCCGAATCAGGATGCAGGCGGCGTGCTCGATGCGAGCCTGCGCGATGGCGCGCGCGATGATCTCCACCGTGATGGGGTGCACCACTCCGTCCACGTCGGCGGCGACCACGCGCGGAGCGGCTGCCAGCGGGACCGCCAGGAGTCCCAGAATCGCGATCAGGCTTGCAGGTCTCAACTCAGACCCACTATATCCCGAACCGCAGGCTGTTGGGGGGACATGCGGCGCCAGTCGCGTTACGTCTGTTTCCACAAAAACGCGGCTGGCGCCGCGTGTCCCTTCACTCCACCACTTTGATCAGCTCCGTCTGGACCGCCCCGGTCACCCGCGCTTCCTTTTCCGACACGTACACGTTGTACTCGGAACGAATGCCGAACCGCGGAAGATAGATGCCCGGCTCCACCGAGAAACACGTGCCGGGGATCACCTTGCGCTCATCGTGCGTCTCCAGGTTGTCCATGTTCGCCCCGGTGCCGTGCACTTCCTCGCCAATGGAGTGGCCGGTGCGGTGGACGAAATACTCCGCGTAGCCTTTCTCCGCGATATGGCCGCGCGCGGCGTCGTCCACCTCGAATCCGCGCAGCGGCAGACGCCGGGCCACGCGGTCCCGCACCAGCGCGAAGGCACGGTCGCGCGCGTCCCGCACGATGGTGAAAACCTTCGTCACCTCATCCGGCGGGGTGGCGCCGCAAAAACCGGTCCACGTGATGTCGTAGTAAACCGCGCCCGGCGTATTCAGCTTCGCCCACATGTCCATCAGCAGCACGTCGCCGCGCCGGATGGGCGACGACCCGCTGGCTTCCGGCTCGTAGTGCGGGTTCGAGATATTCGCGTTCACCGCCGTCACGGGACCATGATCGGTCACCAGACCGGCTTTATCGAAGGCCTCGCGAGCATACACCTTCACCGCGTACTCATCGAGCTCTCCGCCGCCGCGCAGAACGTCGCCAACGTGCGCGAACGCCGCCGCGCGGATCTCATCCATGCGCCGTCCGGCCTCGAAGTGCGTTTCCGTCTGCTCTTTCGACCAGACCGCGTCGAAGCGCTGGATCAAATCCGCGGAGGTCGCCACCTCGACGCCGCAGGAGCGGATCAGATCGATGGTTCCGCCATCCACCATGGCCACCAGCGGCACGGCGCAATTCGGAGAGAACTGCATGGCCACGCGCCGCGCCCCGCTCAGCAGCGCCGTCAGGCCATCGCGCTGGGCCGTCCATGCCGAATAGATCCGCTTCGCGCCGGGCAGCTCATCAAGCGCGCGCGGCTCCACGGCGTGCACCAGCGCGCGCGGCTCGCCCGAAGCCGGGATGAAGTAATACCAGCGCCGCGAGGCCAGGCCGGCGTGCTGCAAGCCGAGGATGCGGTAGGCCAGCGGGTCGTGATGATGATGATCGAAAAACAGCCAGCCGTCCAGACCTTCTTCGCGGATGGCGTTCTGTATCTGAGTTAGTTCCATAGTTACTCGTCTTAGCTAGTTAGAACCGCTCCGTAACCGTCTCGGCTCGGTAACTTACATTCCGAGCCGCGACGGTTACGGAGCGGTAGTGGCGGTAGTGAAAAACGGCTCCCATTTTTCCTTTGCCGGAGCCGCCGTCAACAAACTTACGATCACCAGCGACAGCACCGAAGCCGCCAGCGCCGGATACACAGCGTCCACCGTCGTCCTGATGTTCAGGTGGGCGGCATTCCACACAATGGTTATCGCCGCCCCCAGAACGATCGACACGATCGCCCCGGCGGTTGTCGTCCGCTTCCAGAAAAACACGGCCAGCACCACCGGCGTCACTGCCGCGCCGTAAACCGTATAGGCGTACAGCGAGGCGGCCAGAACCGAAGTGAACGTGGTGGCCTGCAGGAGCGCGAATCCGCCCAGCAGAATCACAATCACCCGCGATGCCAGCAGCGTTCTCCGCTCCGGTGCGTTCCTGTCAATGAATCGCGAATAGACATCGTGGATCAGATTCGTGGCCGGGGAGAATAGATAGTTATTCGCGGTGGAAATGACTTTCGCGAAAACCCCGCCCAGAAAGATCGCGCCCACCAGCGGCGGCAGGCCGAGGCGCGCGCTCATCGGAATGATCTCGCGGGGGTGGTCCGTCTTGAACATGGAGCTGCCGATCACGGCCACAGTGATCAGCAGCGTTTCCAGCAGGAGAGTCCCGACGATCCAGCCATACACCGCGAACCGCGCGTCTTTCTCGGACCGCGCGGAGAAGAATTTCTGATACATACTCTGATTGCCCACCAGCAGTAACATAGTAGGAATCAGAAACCCCAGCGCAGTAACTGGAGTTACATTCCCAAATACCTGGAAGTGCGTTGCGGGAAGCGCCGCCCGGACGTGCGCCCACCCTCCGGCATGCTGCAGAAGCAACGGGACGGACACGATTACGATCAACGTCACTAGGCTGCCGATAATCAGGTCCAGGTACGCGATGGAGGCCATCCCGGCGGCCGCCGTAAACACGATCACGAACGCGGCGATGATATACATGCCGTGCTCGCGCGAGAGCTCCGGGAAAATCAGGTGCAGCACGTCGCCGCCGCCGATGAACTGATAACTGGCGATTACCGTATAGGCAACCACGATGGAGATGGTGCCCAGAACGCGCGCCGCAACATTGAACCGCAGCTCCAGCAGATCGGGCACCGTGAACTGCGCGAACCGCCGCGCCCGCCCGGCGATGAACCCGATCACCAGCAGACCAACCCATCCGCCCGCCGGTTGCCACAGCGCCGCGAAGCCGTTCCTGTAAGCGTTCTCGCCGCCCGCGAACAAGCTGCCCGCGCCGATCCACGACGACAGCAGCGTGAACACCAGCACCGGCCAGGGCAGTTTGCGGCCGGCCACCAGAAAGTCCGTGCTGCCGTGTACGCCGAGCGTCTTCACCACCGTCGTAGCTAACAGCGCACTTACTACAATCGCCAGAACCACCACGTAGATCATTCGGGTTGAACATCCTTTGCATCCTCGAGCTTTTGCCGGATGGAGTACTGTATCACGGTGGGTATGTGTACGACACCTGCGATCTCGGCGGCGTTGATGACTTTGAAGGACGCGACGTCATCCACCCAGTCCTGACTCATGCCGTCGCGGTATTGCGTGGCCACGGTCACCGTGTATTCGTTTCGCGCGAGCGCGCACTCCAGCTCGAAGCAGACCTCGAGAACGGACCCCGCTGACACCGGGCCGATGGTAATGCCTTCCACCCGCGTGTTCGTGCCGTAGACGTCGATGCCAATGCGGTTGCGAATCAGCAGGCCCACCACCGGCTCATCCACGTCTCTGCGCATCCGGGCCTGAACGCGCACGCGAAGACGGTCTCCCGCCTCGAACACGCCGCACTTCCGCCCGAACCGATCGGTGATCGCGACGTCCGCGATGCGGCTGGCGCCGTCGCCGTGCCGAAAACTGGCGCTGCTTTCGTCCGGCCCCGCGCCGGTGTCGTCGGTCAGCCGCTGCGTCTCCAGCACGAATCCAACGTAGCGGTTCACGGCATCGCTGGCCGCGCCGAGGAAACGAACCTGTCCGTCCACCAGAAAAACCGCGCGGCTGGCCAGCCTCTTCACCAGACCGAGGTCATGAGAAACCAGCAGCACGGTCTTGCCGCTGGTGCGGAACTGCTCGAACTTGCGTACGCATCGGGCGGAGAACACCGCGTCGCCCACGGCCAGCGCCTCGTCCACAACCAGAATGTCCGGGTCGACGTGAATGGCGGTGGAGAACGCCAGGCGCAGGTACATGCCGCTGGAGTATTCGCGAACGGGCCGCTCCATGAATTCGCCGATCCCGGCGAAATCCGCGATGTCCTGAAACCGCGCATCGATGCGCCGCCGCGCCAGCCCCATCACCTCGCCGCTCACGTAGACGTTCTCGCGCCCGGTGAAGTCCGGGTTGAACCCCGCGCCCAGCTCCAGCAGGCCGGTGATCCGCCCCGCGCACAGGACCCGCCCAGTGGTGGGTTGCAGCACCCCGCAGACAATCTGCAGCAGCGTGCTCTTCCCCGATCCGTTCGGACCGATGAGCGCAACCACCTCGCCATTCTCCACGCGCAGGCTGATTCCGCGCAACGCCTGGAATTGGTGAACGCCCGCGCCGCCGGGAAGCAGATGGCGTATCCGCTGGGCCGGATTTCGAAACAGGGCGAAGCTCTTGGAGACGTTCTGGACGGCGATCACTGGAATGCTCAATATACCGCGCCAGGCAGTTACCGAGCCACGAACGTCGGTGCGCGGCAACAAATGTGGGCAGCCCGGTCCCAGGCGAGGGGGAGACGCTGCGATAATGAAGGCTGCCATGCTCTCGGTCGTCATCCCCATCCACAACGAGGAGCCCTCCATTCTGCCCCTGTACGACCGGCTAACCACCGTGATGGAGGGCCTGCGGAAGCCCTACGAGATCCTCTTCGTCGACGACGCCTCCACCGACCGCAGCTTCGACCTGCTGGCCAATCTGGTGGAGACCGACCACCGCCTCAAGGTGATTCGCCTGCGCCGCAACTTTGGCCAGACCGCCGCGCTTTCGGCCGGCTTCGACGAGGCCCAGGGCAGCGTGGTGATCTCGATGGACGGCGACCTGCAGCACGCGCCCGAGGATATCCCGGCGCTGCTGGCGAAGATCGACGAGGGTTACGATATCGCCAGCGGCTGGCGCAAGGAGCGCATCGATAACGCCATTACCCGCCGCATCCCCTCGCGCGTCGCCAACTGGCTGATGGCCAAAGTTTCGGGCGTGGATCTGCGCGATTTCGGCACTACCTTCAAGGCGTACCGCGCCGAGATCCTGAAGGAGATCAACCTCTACGGCGAATTGCACCGCTTCATCCCGGCGCTGGCCAGCTTCTACGGCGCGCGCATCGCCGAAGTGCCCATCCGCAACGTGCTGCGCGCGAACGGAGCGTCGCACTACGGCCTTTCGCGCACGTTCAACGTGATGTTCGACATCATCACCATCAAGTTCCTGCTGAAGTACTTCACGCGGCCCATGCATTTCTTTGGGCGGCTGGGTCTGCTGGGCACCATCTCCGGTCTGGGCATCCTCGGAACGCTCGGCGTTCTCCGGCTGGCCGGCCGCGTGCTGCTGGGCGACCACTCTCCGCTGATGCTGCTGGGCGCCCTGCTGCTGCTGACCGGTCTGGTAATGTTCTCCACAGGCCTGCTGGGCGAGGTGCTGATGCGCACCTACTTCGAGAGCCAGGGACGGCGCATCTACGCGGTGCGCGAGGTGCACTGCCGCCGCGAGGCGCTCACGCCGGGAAGCTGAGGGCGCACTGTGTCCACTGGAGTCGGAAGTGTTTCCTTACGCTCATCCATAGAAGCGCCGTTGACCCGGTCACCCATGGTTGTCGCCAGAACCAGTTCGAGGCTTATGCGGCACTACCGGACACGGTGACGGAATACTACCATCGGGCGATTCGGCCAACCACGAATGCCATTTGATCAAACATCTGCGCCTTAAACCGATGAACATGTCAATCGACACCAAAACAGAACAACGTGAACTCGTTCGCCGGCTTGTACGGGTCTGTGGTCGCTGACAATGTGATGAAAGCATATTCTCCTGGCGGCAACGGGGATCGTGGTTCGATTCTGACCGACTGAGTATCGTACCGGGAGGAGTTCAAGGGAATGCCGAGCGGCTGATCCGCCTGACCGCTCGCGCTTGACTTCGTGACCAAGCCACCGTATGTTGTGAAGTCCATTCCAACATACTCTCGCTTCCCTTTCTTCACCTCCAGCCTCTTGAGCGTCGCCATCGCCGCGTTGGATGGGAATGGCTCAGGTAGAGCCCAACGGAGGCCCAACACGAACGCCTGTGCCTCACCCGCCGTCAATCGCACTGAAGCCCTCTCTCCGGGAACCTCCACACCCACGTTCATTGACGTCCGCACGGGGTCTGAACCGCACTGGGTTGCGCGACAGTCACTACTGGAAAGGCGATCGCAAAGCCAGCAGCAATCAGGATTGAAAGTGGTCGACAACGCATCTCGATTCCTCCTTGGAACTGTTCCTGCACAAAATGCACGCGGGCTATCGGCTCTCGGAGAACAGTTATTTCCCCAGTTTCCAGATTAGCGAGACAGGGTACGACCTGTTCCCGGGAACTGTCGACATCATATCACCAGCACGGAAGGCCTTTGGGGGCAGAGCCCCATCCCGCGCACTCGGTGCGGTGCTTAAACATGCCTCTTGCGCGGCGGCAGCCTTCCTATTCATATTCATAGCGAAGCGCCTCGGCGGGCGCGATGCGCGTGGCCGAGGTGGCCGGGTAGACGGTGGCGGCGAAGCTGATGACGAGGGCCGCGGCGGCGATCCACACGCCGTCCAGCGGGCGCGGTGCGAAGGGAACGTAGCTCAGGGCGTAGACGTTGGCGTCCAGGCGCAGCCAGCGGTAGTGACCCGCCAGGAACGAACCCGATAGCGCCGATGGCCGCCGTGTCACCGCAGGCCGGCCGTCTCTTTGCCAATGCCACGGCTGCCGGGTTCTTTACGAGCGGTCACCGCCGCTCACGAGCTTCCTGATGTCTTCCAGCCTGCTGTTTATGTCGGCAATAGTGCTGCCGGAAAGATGCCGGGGAGTGCCTGGCTCCGGGATGGGGTCTCCGAATTCCCCCATGGTGAGCAGAACAGACCTGAGCGCATCCCGGCCGTTGGCGATTGCCTCCTCGATCGTTTCGCCGTCCGACATGCATCCGGGAATGTCGGGGTATTCGATCAGATAGCCGCCCCCTTCGTCCTCGGCGAGGGGGCGCACCATGAATGGGTACCTTTCGAGCCTCAAATCGTCACTCATTGCGTTCCTCCTGTTGCGCGATCAACGCCACAAACTGCCGGACATATACGGGCTTCACGGGCCGCGCCGCGGGGACGCTGAGCATGTTTCCCCTTGCGTCCCGGAACGATACGTGACTGGTTCCGTGCTGCCGGTATGCGATGCCATACCGATCCGAGACGGCTTTCAAGTCGTCAATTCGCCAGTCGCGCGGGTTGTTGCGCATCCCGTCGATGATCTTCTCAGCCCGTGCCATCTGTTCCCACGATTCCCAGAATAGCAACAGTTTCTGCAGTTGCCGGAACACTAGGACTGGAAACAGAGAAGAGCGGACCATCCGCATCGCTTCGGAAGCAAGGCTGCCGCCGCGTGAAGTGATTCCGCCCGCAAACATAATCACGGCGCTTGCGGCCCCCTACGGCCGCACCACCTCGCGCGTTCCGTAGTTGCGCTCGTACCAATTGCGGTATTCGCCCGATTTCACGCGATCCACCCAGGCGCTGTTTTCGCTGTACCACGCCACGGTCCGGGCCAGCCCTTCCTCGAAGCCGACCCGCGGTTTCCAGCCGGTCTCGCGTTCCAGCTTCGCGCTGGAGAGGGCGTAGCGGCGGTCGTGTCCGAGGCGGTCGGTGACGTGCGCAATGAGATCGCTGGAGCGGCCCGTCGCCGCCAGAATCTTGTCCACCACTTCGCGGTTGGTCAGCGACCGGTTGCCGCCGACGTTGTAGATCTGCCCGGGGCGTCCCTTTTCGATCACGGAGAAGATGGCGCGGCAGTGGTCTTCCACGTGCAACCAGTCGCGAACCTGCAGGCCATCCCCGTAGAGCGGCAGGGGTTTTCCCTCGATTGCGTTGGAAATCATCAGCGGAATCAGCTTCTCGGGAAACTGATAGGGCCCGTAGTTATTGGACGCGCGGGTGACCGTGACATGCAGCCCCCAGGTGCGGTGGTAAGACAGAGCCAGCAGGTCCGAGCCGGCCTTCGACGCCGAGTAGGGGCTGCTCGGGCGCAGCGGGTAATCCTCGTTCGCCTGGTGTGGCGGCACCAGGTCGCCGTACACTTCGTCGGTGGAGATGTGAATGAACTGTAACACGCGGTGGCGGCGGGCCGCTTCGAGCAGCGTGAAGGTGCCGCGCAGGTTGGTGTCGATGGCCGCCGCGGGCGAAAGGATGCTCCGGTCCACGTGCGATTCGGCCGCGAAGTGCACCACCACATCGGGCCGTTCCTCGGTAAAGACCCGATCCATCGCCTGGTCGTCGGCGATGTCGGCGCGCACAAAAACATACCTGGGATCTGCCGCCACCGCCTGTACATTTTCGAGATTTCCTGCGTAGGTAAGCTTGTCCACGTTGACAATTCGGGAAAAACGTTCCATTTCGGAACTTCCCCGGACGAAGCAGGAGCCGATGAACCCGGCCCCCCCGGTGATGAGAACTCGGAGATTCTGCGCCATTTAAGATTCCGCGTCTCCATCGTAGCGCACGCCGCCGGGCCGGGGTGGCGGCCTGGCACAAGGCTTGCACTCCGGGAGGCGGATGGTTCAGATCGATACAAGGCGAATCGACAGCGTTCCCGGAATATCGCCGGTCCTGGGAATCGATGACCCTGCCGGCGGTCTGTCGGAATGGAAGGAACTGCGCCAGTTCGACCTGGATGAGACGGGTCCGCCCGCCACCGGAACGCGCGCCACTGGGTGGGCGCGCGCGGCGGGGTGCGGCAGTCGCATCACATCAAGGAGACCATTGTGTTCAGCATAAACACCAACGTGGCGTCTCTTCAGGCGCAGGAATACCTTAACGTCAGCAGCAATTTCCAGAGCAAGACCATCGAGGAGGTGACCTCCGGTCTGCGTATCGTGCAGAGCGGCGACGACGCCGCCGGCCTGGCCATCGCCAACGGCTATCGTTCCGACGAAGCGGTGTTGACACAGGGTATCCAGAACGCGAATAACGGCCTGAGCCAGTTGCAGATCATCGACGGCGGCATGGACAACATCTCCCAGCTTCTGGACCGCGCCAGCACGCTGGCCACCGAATCGGCCACGGGCACGTTCACCGGCGACCGCAATGTGCTGAACAGCGAGTTCCAGAGCGTGCTCACCGAAATCAACCGCCAGGCGCAGGCCATCGGCCTGAACAGCGGCGGCACCTTCGCCAAGAACCTGTCGGTGTTCATCGGCGGAGGCCAGGGTCCGACCGGCGCCGCCGCCATCCAGAACGGCACGGTCTCGCTGGATCTGAGCCAGTCGACCATCGACACCAAAAGCCTCGGTCTCGAGGGAGTGCAGGCGAGCGGCGTGGCGGGCACGGACATCGGCACCGGTTCGGCCACCACCAGCGTGACGCAGATTCTGGCCAACACCGCCAATACTACGGCCACACCCGGCTACACCACCTTCACCATCACCGGTCCCGGTTTCAGCGACGCCGACAGGATACAGGTCCAGGTGAATCTGTCCTCGGTTACCGACGCCGGGACGCTGGTGACCGCCATCAACGATGCGATTCAGAACGCCGGCAACGCCACTACGCAGTCAGCGACGGCGTTCAAGAACGCCAACATCACGGCGTCCGTCAATACCGACTCCACCGGCAAGCAGCAACTGACTTTCAGCTCCTCCAGCACGGCCTTCCAGGTGCAGGCGGGGGACCAGATGGCCAACGCGCTGATGGGCAACTTCGGCGCCAAGGCGGTCATGACCGGCCTCACCACGACCACTTTCTCCGCTCTGGCCAGTACCGACGCCCTGCAGTTCTCGTTCAACGGCGGGCCCGTGATGAGCTTCGCCATGGCCGGCGGCGAGACTTCCGCGGGGGACGTCGCCAACACCCTGAACGGCAATCTGGCTTTCGCCGCCAACGCCACGGCGACGGTAGCGGACAACGCCCTGGTCATCAGTTCGAAGAGCGACGACACCGGCTCCACCATCACCGTGGGTGCCACCAACGCGGCTACGGTCCTCGGTTTGAGCGGCACCGCGAGCATCAATGCGTCCACCGGCAAGTCGCTGGGAGAGACGATCACCGCTGCCGCCACGTCGAAAGGAGAGGAGCTTGCAACTTTCCTGGGCGCCACCGGGTCGACCAGTCTGGTCGGCGCCATCGTGCGCATCCAGGGCGGCGGCATGGCCGGCCCGGTAGACATCACCCTGAGTGGAGCCGCCACCAACCAGGCGAACGGCATCAGCGACCTGATCAGCCAGGTAGCCGCCAACGCTGCGCTGCGGGCGGCAGGCATCACCGCATTCTCTGCAAACGGCAGACTGATCTTCACCAGCGACAGCGGCACCAGCTTCAGCGTTTCCAGCGCGGGCGACAGCACCAACGAACTGGGCTTCGGCAGCTACCTGGTCACCGGCGGCGCCTACAACTACAACTCCATCACCAGCGGCAACGCCATCGTCACTGGCGCTCTCACCGATATGCTGGAGATCTCCGTGGCCGGCGGAACGGCCCAGCAGATAAGCGTCACCGGAACCGGCGCCGATACCGTAACCGGCCTGGTCGCTCTGCTCAACACTGCCCTCGGCCTTAACTCGGTCACCAGCGCGGCCAACATCACCGCGTCAGTGTCCGGCGGCACCCGCATCACCCTCACTTCGAGCGGCGGCGCGGACTTCCGCGTGGCCGAGGGGCAGGGCACCGGCACGTCCCAGATTCTCGGCTTCGCCGCCGGCGACATTTCCAATACGCTTACCGGCGGCGGCAACGCCGGGTCCATCGCGTCGGCGCTCACCGGCCCCGCCACTTTCAACACCCTGGCCAACGCCATCGTGCGCTTCCAGGGTGGCGGGCTGGCCAGTCCCGTGGATCTCACGCTGGCCGCGGGCGACACCACTCTGGCGCTCGGCCTGGCCGATCTGCTCAACCAGGTGAACACCAACACTACCCTGCAGGCGGCCGGCATCACCGCGTCTTCCTCGAACGGCCAATTGACCTTCGCCAGCAACAGCGGCCAGAGCTTCAACGTGTCCGCCGTGGGCGACAGCACCAACGAGTTGGGCCTCGGCAACTACCTGGCCAGCGGCAGCGCCTTCGACTACACCACCATCACCGCCGCCAACAATATCGTCGGCGGCGCCTACACCGACCAACTGGAGATCTCCGTGGCCGGCGGAACGGCCCAGCAGATCAGCGTCACCGGATTCGCCGGCGACACCAACCAGAACCTGGTCGACGCGCTCAACACCGCCCTCTCCAACAACGCGGCCACTAATGCGGCCGGCATTACCGCCTCCCTGACCGGCGGCAAGATCACGCTCACCTCCACCGACGGGACGGCCTTCCGAGTGGCGGAAGGCGCCAACGCGGCCGGGAACCAGATTCTGGGCTTCGCCAACGCCGCCCTTGGAAACACGCTCACCGTCGGCGCGGCCACCGCTCAGACCGGCGACGTCGGGTCCTTCGCGTCCGTGGCCACCAGCAGCACCGATGACATCTACTTCGACGCGGGCGGCTCTTCGGCCACCGCCGTGTTCCAGTTCAACCCGATTCGGAACGGACAGGACGATCAGACCATCAGCATCTCGGCCAATGACGCGTCGGGAACCGCTCACTCCCTCGCGGTGGTTCTCTCCAATAACGGGACGGCGCGCAACGGCGGCTCTCTCGACCAGGCCATCGCCACCATCAACGCGGCACTGCAAACCAGCAACGACGCGACGCTGTCGCAAATCGTCGCAGTAGCGAACACCATCACCAATTCCAGTGGTGTCGTCACCGGCGAGGGTATTCAGTTCGTCAGCGCGTTGCCATCCTTCTCGGTGGGGCTGAGCGCGGCCGGCACCGGCTCCGTGGTGGGCTTAGGTTCCGCCGCCGATCAGGGACAGGTGCAGAGCTCCACGCAACTGGCGGGAGGCGGCAGCGCCGATATCTCGAACCAGAGCAGCGCCGAAGCGGCAGTCACCGCGCTGGCTTCGGCGGTGGTCGCCCTGGGCGCGGCGCAGGCCGTTGTCGGACGCGGCGAGAACCAGTTCACCTACGCGGTGAATCTCGCGCAGTCGCAACTGACCAACATTGCCGCCGCCGAGTCGTCCATCCGCGACGCCGACATGGCCGCCGCGGCCGCCAATCTGACCAAGGCGCAGATCCTCATCCAGGCCGGCGTCGCCGCTCTGGCCCAGGCCAACTCGGCGCCCGACCAGGTGCTCACCCTGCTCAAGCAGTAGCAGGCGGGGCGAGCCGGCGCGCGCTGAACGCGAACTCCGCCCGCGCGCGCCAGTCCGGCGATGGGACCGGAGAATGATGGAAATCGAAACAAAATACTTCGGTAGTGTTTCGCCCGATGCGGGATCGGTCGTCGAGTTCCCCCTGGGGCTGCCGGCGTTCGAGCGGGAACGCGGGTTCCTTGCCATCGAGCATCCCCGCACGGCTCCGCTGGTGCTGCTGCAGAGCATGTCCACCCCGGATCTCTGCTTTCTGGCGCTGCCCATCGGCGAAGTCGATCCAAACTACCGCTTGCAGATATCCGCGGAGGACCGGGCCGTCCTCGGACTCGACCAAACCAGCGATCCGGCCAGCGGGCCCGGCGTCGCGGTTATGGCGCTGGTGGCGGTCCGCCATGACGGACAGATCAGCGCCAACCTTATGTCCCCGCTGGTGGTGAATCGCGCCAACCGGCGAGCGATTCAGTCGGTGCGCTGCGACGGCGCTTACTCCCACCAGCACCCCCTCGCGCTTCCGCCGGCGGGAACGGGTGCGCAGGAGCGGCCATGCTCGTAATCCGGCGGCGGGCGGGCGAATCCGTGTTCATCGGCGACGGGGTGGAAGTGGAGGTGCTGGAAATCGCCGGTAACCAGGTGAAAATCGGCATTTCGGCGCCTCGGGACGTCTTAATCCTGCGCCGGGAAGTACGGCTTACGGCGGAACAGAACGAGCTCGCGGCAAATTCCATGTCGTTCGCGTCTCTGGCCGGTTTATTCGGAAAAATGAGACATTCTCCTCAAGGTCCGCAATCGCCCGGCGATAAGGAGAGGTGAAGGAATTCGCAAGGCGCAAACAGCGCCAGGCCTGGAATGGAATCCCGGCCTGATTTCCTCACTTTAAGGAGAATACCGTGTCTTTCGACATCATCACCAATGTTGCGTCTTTGCAGGCGCAAAACTACCTTTCCACCAACAGTGCGTTCCAAAGCAAGACGATTAACGAGGTGACCTCCGGTCTGCGCATCGTCCAGAGCGGCGACGACGCCGCCGGGCTGTCCATCGCCAACGCCGATCGTTCCGACGAAGCGGTGCTGACGCAGGGCATTCAGAACGCCAACACCGGATTGAGCCAGTTGCAGATCATCGACGGCGGCATGGACAACATCTCGCAGCTTCTGGACCGCGCCCGCACGCTGGCCACCGAATCGTCCACCGGCACCTTCACCGGTGACCGGAGCGTGCTGAGCAACGAATTCCAGAGCGTGCTCACGGAAATCAACCGTCAGTCGCAGGCCATCGGCATGAATACCGGCGGCACCTTCGCGAAGGACCTGACGGTGCTGGTCGGCGGCGGCGAGGGACCGACGGGCGCGGCCGCGGTCGCCAACGGCTCCATCGCGCTCAATCTCGCCCAGGCCACCGTGGACGCCAAGAGCCTCGGTCTGACGGGCGTGCAGTCGGCCGGCGTCACCGGCACCGACATCGGCACCGGCTCGGCCAGCAGCGTGGCCAACATCCTGGCCGACACCGCCAACGTTACCGCCAATACCGGCTACACCACCTTCAACGTTTCCGGTCCGGGCTTCAGCGGCACCAGCGCGGTTCCTCTGGTTGTGAACCTGTCCGCCGTGACCAACGCGGACACGCTGGTGACCGCCGTCAACGCGGCCCTCACGGCCGCCGGTAACGGCGCCACGCAGGCCGCCACGGCCCTCCAGAACGCCAACATCACCGCGGCCGTCAATACCGACTCCAGCGGCAGGCAGCAACTGACCTTCACCTCCTCAAGCACGGCCTTCCAGGTATCGGCCGGCGACCAGATGGCCAATGCGCTGATGGGCAATCTCGGCGCCAAGGCGGTTATGACGGGCACCACCACGGCCGGCTTCAGCAGTCTGGCCACCACCGACACCCTGCAGCTCGCCTTCAACGGCGGACCGACGATGAGCTTCGCCATGGCCGGCACCGAAACAAGCGCGGCGGCCGTCGCCACCACCCTGAATACCAATCTGGCTTTTGCCGCCAACGCCACGGCGAGTACCAGCGGCGGCGCGCTGGTCATTACTTCGCTGAATGACAGCACCGGCTCCACCATCACCGTAGGTAACACCAACGCCGCCACGGTCCTCGGTTTGAGCGGCACCGCGACCGTCAATGCCTCTACCGGCAAGTCCCTGGGAGAGACCGTCAACAAGTCCCTGGGAGAGACGGTTACCGCCACCCTCGGCGCCACCGGGACCACCGCCCTGACCGGCACCGTCGTGCGCATCCAGGGCGGCGGCCTCGCCAGCGCGGTAGACCTCACCCTGGGCACGGACACCAGCCAGGCGGCCGGCGTGGCCGACCTGGTCGCCCAGGTGAACGCCAACGCCGCGCTGAAGACGGCCGGCATCACCGCAGCGTCCACGGGCGTCGCGGGCAGCAAACTGACCCTCACCAGCGACAGCGGCACCAGCTTCAACGTGTCCAGCGCGGGCGACACCACCAACGAACTGGGCTTCGGCAGCTACCTGATCACCGGCGGCGTCTACAACTACCACTCCATCACCGGCGCCAACCCCATCGTCACTGGCGTCGCCACCGACATGCTGGAGATCTCCGTGGCCGGCGGAACGGCCCAGCAGATCAGCGTTACCGGAACCGCCGGCGATACCGTAACCGGCCTGGTCGGTCTGCTCAACACCGCCCTCGGCCTTAACTCGGTCACCAGCGCGGCCGGCATCAGCGCGACCGTAGCTGGCGCCAGCATCACCCTCACTTCAGGCAGCAGCACCAACTTCCGCGTGGCCGAGGGTCAGGGCACCGCCGGGTCCCAGATTCTCGGCTTCGGCCCCATAGGCGGCATTTCCAACACGCTTACCGCCAGCGGCGACGCCGGGGCCATCGTGACAACGAACACCACCGCCACCACGAACGCCACCCTGGCCGGCGCCATCGTGCGCTTCCAGGGCGGCGGCCTGGCCAGCCCCGTGGATCTCACCCTGGCCGCGGGCGACACCACCCAGGCGCTCGGCCTGGCCGACCTGCTCAACCAGGTGAACACCAACGGTGCGCTGCAGGCGGTGGGCATCACCGCAGCCTCCGCGAACAACACCCTGACCTTCACCAGCGCCAGCGGCCAGAGCTTCAACGTGTCCGCCGTGGGCGACAGCACCAACGAACTGGGCCTCGGCAACTACCTCGCCAGCGGCAGCGCCTTCAATTACACCTCCATCACCGCCGCCAACGCTATCGTCACCGGCGCCCTCACCGACAAGCTGGCTATCTCCATCGCCGGCGGAACGGCCCAGCAGATCAGCGTCACCGGATTCGCCGCCGACACCACCCAGAACCTGGTCGACGAGCTCAACACCGCCCTCTCCAACAACGCGGCCACCAAGGCGGCCGGCATCACCGCGTCGGTGAGCGGCACCAAAATCAACCTCAGCGCCGCCAACGGGACGGCCTTCCGAGTGGCGCAAGGCAACGGCACAGCCGCGAGCCAGATTCTCGGTTTCGCCGCCACCACCCTCGCCAACACGCTCACCGCCGGCGCCGCCACCGGCCAGACCGGAGACGCCGGGTCTTTCGCGACCGTGGCCACCAGCACCACCAACAAAATCCAGTTCAACGCGGGCGGCTCCACGGCGACGTCCGTGTTCCAGTTCAGCCCGATTCTGAATGCCCAGGACGATCAGACCATCAGCATCTCGGGTAACGATGCGAACGGAACCGCTCACTCCCTCGCGGTGGTTCTCTCCAACAACGGGAGCGCGCGCAACGCCGGCTCTCTCGACCAGGCCATCGCCACCATCAACGCGGCACTGCAAGCCAGCGACGACTCCACGCTGCAGTCGATCGTCGCCGTTAAGAACACCATGACCAACTCCAGCGGCGTGGACACCGGCGAGGGCGTCAGCTTCCTCAGCACCCTGAGCTCCTTCTCGGTCGGCCTCAGCGCGGCCGGCACCAACGGCACGGTGGGTATCGGTTCATCCACCCAACAGGGCACGGTGCAGGTGGCCGCGACCCTGGCCGGCGGCGGCACCGCCGATATCTCCAACCAGAACAGCGCGGAATCCGCGGTTACGGCCGTCGGAAACGCGACTACCGCTCTGGGCTCGGCGCAGGCGGTTGTCGGCCGCGGCGAGAACGAGTTCACCTATGCCATAAACCTGGCGCAGTCGGAACTCACCAACACCACCGCCGCCGAAGCCTCCATCCGCGACGCCGACATGGCCGCCGAGGCCGCCAACCTGACCAAGGCGCAGATCCTCGTTCAGGCCGGTGTCGCCGCTCTGGCCCAGGCCAACTCCGCTCCCCAGCAGGTGCTCACGCTGCTCCGCGGCGTTTAACCCGGCTGACTTCTCTCCCCAACCGTGAGGGCGGGCCCCCGGCCCGCCTTCAAACGCAGGCTGGAGCCCGTGCCACCATGGGATGACGAGCTTTCGATAAAAGGTGGCACAGACTTCAGTCTGTGTTAAGTAATGTGGAACGTTCGTGAAGGCGGGACTCCGGTCCGCCTTCCGCTTCTCCACTGGCCTTCGTTAACCCCTCCGCCCGTGCCGAACCGCTCATCCCGCTGCTCGCTTCGGCCAGGTCCTCCGCGATCCGTTCCAGAACCGCCTCCCACTTCTGCTCGGACGAACACTCATAGAGCCGCATCGAGGGAAACCACGGCATGTAGCTCTGGCCCATGGTCCAGCAGTCCCCGCTGCTGGTGAGGGTAAGTTGCCACACCGGCCTTCCCAGTGCCCCTGCCAGATAGGCCACCGAGGTGCTCACCGAGACGACGAGGTCCAGCGCCGTCGTCAGGGCGGCCACCTCGTCGATGTCCTGTTTGAGATCGATGTCGCGCCAGCCATGGATCGCCACACCGAAACGGGCAAGAGCCTGGGCCAGTTCCGCTCGGCAGTCGTCGTACTGCAGATTGACGAAGTGAACACCGGGGGTGGCCAGCACGGAGCCCCAGTCCCGCAGTTCCGTTCCCTGCAGGCCGCGCAGGCCCGTCGTCAACCCGCTCCGCCAGCAGATCCCCACTTTGAGCCCGGCGCCGAGGGCCTCCAGCCGCGCGCGCCAGTGGGAGACTCGCTCCCGATCGCCGCGAAGGTAGCCCTTGTCGTGTGGGAAGCCGCGTGGAAAGCGGTCCAGCGAAGGCCGCAACCAGCGGGCGGCGCTGCCGGCGGCGATCTGCAGATCGGCCCGCCCGGTGCTCGGGCGGGGCGGGTCGCTCCGCGGGATCAGCTGGGCGGCCGGGAACGAGCGTGCGAAGAGCGGAACCAGTCTCATTTCGCATTCCACGACGCAGCACGCCGCCACGGCCGTGAGTTCCGGAATCATGCTTGCGAAGATGATCTCGTCGCCGAGGCCCTGCTCGCCCCAGAAAAGCAGTCTCCTGCCGGCGAGCGGACCCCCGTCCCAGCGCGGCTGGCCGAACGGACGCCCGGGACCGCGCTTCCGCGCCGCCCAGCCGCACTCGTATTCCTCCCAGCCGCGCTCGATCTGCCCGGCCATGAACAGGGTCAGCGCACGGCCCCAGCGGGCGTCGTGGAGGTTCGGCCGCAGTTCCAGGGCCACGTCGTAGCAGGCAATCGCTTCGGCGAAGCGTAACTGCTCTTTCAATAAGTTGCCCAGGTTGCTGTGCGCGGAGGCGTTGGCGGGATCGAGCGCCAGAGCCGTCTCCACCGCGCGGATGGCATCCCCAATCGCGCCGAGCTGGTGCAGCACGCAGGAGAGGTTGGCATACGGTGCCCCCAGGTTGGGCCGGAGCCGGATCGCCGCTCCGAGGCAATTGACGGCTTGCGTATGCAAACCCAGCTCGCGCAGCGCGGCGCCAAGATTGCTGTACGCCTCCGCGCAGTTCGGGTCCAGTTGGATGGCTCTCCCGAAGCACTCCGTCGCCTCCCGGAACATTCTCCGCGCCAGGAAAACGCCCCCCACGTTGTTGTGCGCCGCCGCATCTCCGGGATTGAGCTGGAGGACCTTTTCATAGTGCGCGGCGGCCTCGTCGTGGCGGTCCAGCGCACTCAGCACATCGGCCAGGTTCTTGTGCGCGCCAGAGTCATCCGGCCGCAGTGCGATGGCCTGCTCGAAACACCGCACGGCCTCGCCGGCCCGGCCCTGCGCGGCGAGCGCATTGCCAAGGGTGTTGGAGAATTCAGCCGCCGGCCGGCCGCGCGCCGCGATGGCCCGGCGCACCCGTCGTTCGGCCTCATCGAAACGGCCCCGCTGGTGTGCCAGAACGCCGAGCAGGTGCAGGGCGTCCGCTTCATTCGGCTGGACTTCAATCACCTTGCGATACAGCGCCTCGGCCCGATGCAGCCGGCCGGCCCGGTGGTGCTCGACCGCCATTTCGAGGGTATCGTGTACATTGCGGCGCATATGAACTCAAGTGGGCCGCGCCCCGTCCGGCTCTCAAATCCCGAACCGGCCGCGAGAATACTCCCGCAAATGCCACTATATGGACGACGCACCCATCTCACGCGTTGGCGATACGCGGAGGTGATCTCAATCGGGGTTCGATGTTCATCTGCTGGTCGCGGGAAAAGCGCGTGCCGGCCGACGTCGGGAGGAACCCGGAGGGTCTTTCACCATATTTGGCGGGAGAGTGGCCGGAGTACTGATCCGCTCCTCCATGGCGGCTCGGCAACTGCGGGATCCAGCTGCTGCTGAGACCTCAAAGGTACTGTTCCCGTGAAGATACTGCTGGTCATTTACGACAATGAATCTTACATCGCCTTCTTTCCTTTAGGGGCTGCCTACGTTGCTTCGGCATTGCGAAAGGCGGGACACCAGGTATCCATCTATAACCAGGACATACACCACTACCCCGGCGATCATCTCACTCAATACCTGGATGCCAACGAGTTCGACGTTGTCGGAGTCGGGGTGATTGCGGGGTACTATCAATACCGCAGACTTCTGAGTATTTCGGCCGCCATCCATGCATCCCGACAGCGGCCGTTCTATGTCCTTGGCGGGCACGGGCCATCCCCGGATCCGGAATATTTTCTCCGGAAGACGCAGGCTGACGCAGTCGTCCTGGGGGAGGGTGAGGAGACTATCGTCGAACTTCTCGGCGCCCTGGCCGCGCGGACTTCGCTGGCTGAAATCCCGGGCATCGCCTATCGTGACGGATCCCATACCACGGTCAATCCCAGGCGCCCGTTAATCCAGACAATCGACGCGCTGCCGTGGCCCGCCTATGACCTGTTCCCGATCCAGTACTATCGCCTCCTTCGCGCGCCCAACGCGGAGAACTGCGATTTCGTCATGCCCATGCTCAGCGGCCGCGGGTGTCCTTTCCTGTGCACTTTTTGTTATCGCATGGATGCGGGATTCAGGCCCAGAGGCAGCGCCGGCATCGTCGAGGAAATGCGCTTCCTAAAGCAGACCTATGGCGTAACCTACATTGACTTCGCGGACGAGTTGCTGATGTCCTCGGTCGGTCGCAGCACCGCCCTCTGTGAAGCGTTCCTCGAAGCGGGGCTCGGCCTCAAGTGGGGCTGCAATGGCCGCCTGAACTACGCCCGCAAACCACTTCTCGAACTGATGAAGCGCGCAGGCTGCGTCTTCATCAACTACGGAGTCGAGTCGCTGGATGACCAGGTGCTAAGAAATATGAGGAAAGGTCTCTGCAGCGCGCAAATCATCGAAGGGGTCGAAGCAACCCTCAAGGCGGGAATTAGTCCCGGGCTGAACATGATTTTCGGGAACATCGGGGACAGCCGCGCGACACTGCGCAAAGCCGTGGAGTTTCTGCTGAAGTACGACGACCTGGCGCAGATCCGTACCATCCGGCCGGTCACTCCGTACCCGGGATCGCAACTCTACGGCCATGCCGTAGATTCCGGGCTGCTGCAGGGCTGCGAGGATTTTTACGAGAGAAAACACACGAATTCAGATCTCTTGTCCGTGAATTTCACGGGATTGAGCGATGAAGAGTTCCACGGCGCTTTGCTCGAAGCGAATACGATCCTGCTCAGGAACCACTTCGAAAAGAAGCTCGCGGCGAACCTCGATTCCGCCAGCCGGCTCTACCAGCAGAGAGACGCGGCCTTTCGCGGATTTCGCCCGGTGTGATGGCTGTTCGAGCCGCACCGGAGGCGAGAATATTCCCGCAAAAGACACTACATGGATGACGCGCCCGAAACTCAGGCGCTGGCGAACGACATGGTTCTCGAAACGGCAACTCAGCCCCACGAGGCCTTTTATGGCCTGCCCGCGGAAGTGCGCTTCTGCACCCGCTGTGTAATCTCCAACCAGCGCCCCGGCACCGTGGTCGAGTTTCACAGCCGGCCGGGACAACCAAAGCCTACCATCGCCTTCGACCTCCAGGGCGTATGCAGCGCCTGCCGCTACGCGGAGATCAAGGCGAAGATCGACTGGCGCGAGCGCGAACGGCAGCTTCTCGATCTCTGCCAGCGCCACCGCAGCCGCGGCGGAGCGTACGACTGCATCGTGCCCGGCAGCGGGGGCAAGGACAGTTCGTTTACCGCGCACATTCTGAAGTACAAGTACGGCATGAATCCGCTCACCGTGACGTGGGCGCCGCACGCGTACACGGAGGTGGGATGGCGGAACTTTCAGAGCTGGATCGGCGCCGGCCTCGACAATATTCTGGTTACGCCCAACTCGCGGGTGCACCGTCTGCTGACCCGGCTGGCCTTCCTCAACCTGGTCCATCCGTTTCAGCCGTTCATCATCGGGCAAAAGCTGGTGGCGCCGCGCTTCTCCGCCCTGTACGGCATCCCGCTCATCTTCTATGGCGAGAATCAGGCCGAGTACGGCAACAACATCGAGGAGAACGGCCGGCCCACCATGTCGCCCGACTTCTACGAACAGGGACCGGATCCGGAGCGGCTGGTGCTGGGCGGCGTTCCCATGGCCTGGCTGGAGCGGGAACACGGCATCTCCCGCGGCGATCTGAATCCCTACCTGCCGGTGGAGGGAAGCCGCTTGAAAGCGCTTGGCGCCGAGGTGCACTATCTCGGTTACTACCTGAAGTGGGACCCCCAGGAGTGCTACTACTACGCCGCCGAACATACCGCATTCGCACCCAACGATCAGCGCACCGAGGGATCCTATTCGCGCTACAGCTCGATCGACGACAAGATCGACCCGCTGCACTATTACACCACCCTGATCAAATTCGGCATCGGGCGAGCCACCTATGACGCCGCCCAGGAGATCCGGACCGGGAAGATCGCGCGAGAGGAGGGCGTGGCCCTGGTGCATCGCTACGATATGGAATTCCCGGCGCGCTACTTCCCCGAGATGCTCGAATACATGGGCATTTCGGAAGCGACGTTCTGGACCGTCATCGACAAGGCGCGCTCCCCGCACCTGTGGAAGAGAGAAGACCGCGAATGGAAACTGCGGCGCCAGGTTCAGTGAGAGTCGCCACAGTAGTGGGGCAGGCTCTCAGCCTGCGGCGGGTCCCCGACCCGCCTCCCGATTTGGTTCGCGGCTCTGCCGTCTTGTGGGGCAGAATCGCATCCTGCGCGCGGGTTTGTAACCCGCGCAGAGCGCCGATTAGAAATCGGCGCGCAGGTTGCAAACCTGCCCCACATCCAATGAGGTTCCCATGCCCGAGCTGACCATCGCCGGACGCAGGGTCGGCCCCGGCCACCCTCCGCTGGTGGTGGCCGAGATCGGCATCAACCACGAGGGCGACGTCCATAAGGCCGTGCAAATGATCGACGACGCGGCGTCGGCCGGCTGCGAGTGCGTCAAGTTCCAGACGCACGTGGTGGACGACGAGATGATCCCGAACGGCGTGGTCCCGGGGAACGCCGGCGAATCCATCTGGGACATCATGGCGCGCTGCGCTCTCGGCGAAGAAGACGAGCGCGAGCTCAAACTCCACGCCGAGTCCAGGGGGCTGATCTTCCTGAGCACGCCATTCTCGCGCGCCGCGGCCGGCCGTTTGGAACGGCTCGGCGTCGCCGCATACAAGATCGGCTCGGGCGAGTGCAACAACTACCCGCTGGTGGAGCACATTGCGCGCTTCGGCAAGCCGGTGATCCTGAGCACCGGCATGAACAGTCTGGAGAGCGCGGGCAAGTCCGTGGCCATCTTCCGCCGCCACCGCATTCCCTTCGCGCTGCTGCATTGCACCAGCATGTATCCGACACCGTACCGCGCGGTCCGTCTGGGCGCGCTCGGACAACTCGCCCAACGCTTCCCGGACGCGGTGATCGGACTGTCGGATCACTCGCTTTCGAACTACCCGTGCCTCGGCGCCGTGGCGCTGGGCGCCTCCATTCTCGAGCGGCACTTCACCTCGAACAAGGCCTGGCCCGGGCCCGACATCCCCATCTCCATGAGCCCCGGCGACCTGCAGCAGCTTATCGAAGGCAGCCGCGCCATTCACGAAGCGCTGGGCGGGGGGAAAGACGTGCTGCCCGGAGAAGCGCCCACCATCCGCTTCGCCTGGGCCTCCGTGGTGGCCATACGCGACATCGCCGCCGGCGAGACGCTCACCTGCGAAAACACGTGGGTGAAGCGGCCGGGCACCGGTGAGATCCGCGCCGAAGACTTTCCCGGAGTGCTTTCGCGGCGCGCGGTACGGGACATCAGGAAGGACGAGCAACTCCAATGGGCCTCCGTCCGGTAAGCAGACGCGTCGTTTTTCTCACCGGCACGCGGGCTGACTTCGGGAAGCTGAAACCGCTGATGCGGGCCGTGGATGGCTGTCCGTTTCTCGAAGGCGCGTTGTTCGTCACCGGCATGCACATGCTTTCCCGCTACGGGCTCACCATCGACGAAATCATCACGGCCGGCTTCACCCGGATTCACGCCTTTATGAACCAGTTCCACGGCGAGCCCTCCGAGCACATTCTGGCGAACACCGTCACCGGCCTGTCGCGCTACGTCCAGGAATACCAGCCGGACATGATCGTCGTCCACGGCGACCGTATCGAGACTCTGGCCGGGGCCATCGTGGGCGCCCTGCGCAACGTGCTGGTGGCGCACATCGAAGGCGGCGAAGTGTCCGGCACCATTGACGAAACCATCCGGCACGCCGTCAGCAAACTGGCCCACCTGCACTTTGTCGCCAACCAGAGCGCGGCGGAGCGCTTGTGGCAACTCGGCGAGCGGCCGGAGTCCATCCACGTGATTGGCTCGCCGGACATCGATGTCATGCTGTCGCACGACCTGCCCGATCTGGAAAGCGTGCGCAGCCACTACGGCATCCGCTGGCCGGCGTACGGTATCGTCCTTTTTCACCCGGTGACCACCGAGGCTCATGCGCAGGACCGGGCCGCCGCCGAACTGGTGAGCGCTCTGGTGCACAGCGCGCTCGACTACGTGGTGATCTATCCGAACAACGATCCGGGATCCGACTGCATCCTGGAACGGTACGCCGCGCTCGACGGCGATTCCCGTTTCAAGCTGCTTCCCTCCATGCGCTTCGAGTCGTTCCTCACGCTGCTGCGGCACGCGCTGGTCGTTGTCGGCAACTCCAGCGCGGGAATCCGCGAGGCGCCCGTCTTCGGAGTTCCCACGGTGAACATTGGCAGCCGGCAACGGAACCGCTTCCACTACGAGTCGATTCTCGACGTTCCCGACGACCGCGCGGCCATTGGCGAGGCCATCGCCCGGGCCTGCCGAATCGAGAGCGTGCGGCCGTCGCGGTTTTTCGGCGACGGTCACAGCGCGCCGCGGTTTCTGCGGGCGTTGTCGGACATCATGGTCTGGGAGACGCCCCGGCAAAAACAGCTCTGCAATATCGACGCCGTACCCGCCCTTGCTCTGCTGCGAGAAGCCCTGCCATGAGAACGCAGCCGATCCCCAGGGTGCTGGCCATTGTTCCCGCGCGCGGCGGGTCCCGCGGGCTCCCGCGCAAGAACCTCCTGCCGATCGCCGGCGTTCCCCTGGTGGCGCGCGGCATCCTCGCCGCCCGCGCGTGCCCTCATGTTGCCGGCTGCCTGCTGACCACCGACGACCCCGAGATACGCGCCATCGGCATCGAGTACGGGGCTGACATCATAGACCGTCCCGCCGCGCTGGCCGGCGATCTGGTGACCAGCCAGGCGGTGGTGCGGCATGCACTCGAGGTTCTGGCCTCAGCCGGTGAGTTGCCGGAGTACTTCGTTCTCCTGCAGCCGACCTCTCCTCTTCGCACCGGAGTTCACATCACCGCGTGCATCGAGGCGTTCTTTCGGTCGAATGCGCGATCCGCCATCAGCGTCACCGAGACAAGGGAGAGCCCGTTCAAGGCCCTCGTCGAGAAGAACGGAGCGCTCCAGCCCCTGTTCGACGTCGCGGCATTGCACGCTCCGCGGCAAACGCTTCCCCGCGTGTACAACCAGAACGGCGCCATCTATCTGACCAGCTCCGCGGCGTTCCTGCGGACGAATCGGTTCTTCATTCCTCCGGTGATGCCGTTCGTGATGGACGCCGCAGCGAGCATCGATATCGACACCGCTCTCGACTGGAGGCTCGCCGCATGCCTGACCGCCTGACCACTCGCTTACGCTGGTGGCTCGGTAACATCCTCGGGACCGAGCCGCGACGGTCACTGGGCGGCACTTGCACGGAATTGTGGGGCAGGATTGTATCCTGCGCGCGGGTTTGTAACCCGCGCACGACGCCGATTAGAATTCGGCGCGCAGGTTGTAAACCTGCCCCACATCCCGAACCGAAGCCCTTCCGAGTCAGCCCCACATCGTGCCCGGAGGGCGCCCCGGCACGGCAAGGCATCCACTCTACCGAGCCGCGCGCGTCAGCAAGCGGTTCTCCGGGACTTCTGCCGCATGCCTAACATCCGGCTGATCGCCCGGCTCGACGTCAAGGGCCCCAACCTCATCAAAGGCATCCGTCTGGAGGGGGTGCGGGTCATCGGCGACCCCGGCGAATACGCTCGCGCCTACTATCGGCAGGGCATCGACGAACTCCTGTACGTCGATGCGGTGGCCAGCCTGTATCAGCGCGACAGCCTGATGGAGATCGTCCGCCGTGCTTCCGAGGACGTGTTCGTGCCCATGACCGTCGCCGGCGGCGTGCGCAGCGTCCGCGACGTGGAGGAACTGCTGCGGGCGGGCGCCGACAAGGTGGCCATCAACACGGCGGCGGTGCGCCGGCCCGCCCTGATTCACGAAGTGGCCCGCCGCTTTGGTTCGCAGTGCATGGTGCTGTCCATCGAGGCGAAGGCGATCGGCAACGGTGACGCGAAAGAGATCGGCCACCACCGCTGGGAAGCCCATGTGGACTGCGGGCGCGAACCCACCGGTCTGGAGGTGCTGGAATGGGCCAAACGCGCCGTGAATCTGGGCGCGGGCGAGATCCTGCTGACCTCGGTGGATCGCGAGGGAACCCGCGGCGGCTTCGATTGCGAGCTGGTGCGCCGCGTGGCGTCGGCGGTCCCGGTCCCGGTGATCGCCAGCGGTGGAATGGGCTCGCTCGCGCACCTGCGGGAGGTGGTGGAGCAGGGGAAGGCCGATGCGGTGGCGTTCGCCGATGTGCTGCACTACCGCCGGCTGTCGCTGGCGCTGATTCGGGCCTTCGCCTTGGACGCCGGTCTCTGTGTGAGGACCCATGCCGCCTGAAGTGACGGTGGTCGACTATGGCATGGGCAACGTCGGGAGTGTTCTGCGAGCCCTTTCCGCGTGCGGCGCCACGCCCACGCTGACCGGCGTGCCGGAAGAGGTGGCGTCGGCCCCGCGGCTGGTCCTGCCCGGCGTGGGCGCGTTCGCCGACGGAATGGAGGAGTTGCGCCGCCGCGGCCTGATCGAGCCGATCCGTGCGTTTGCGCGCTCCGGCCGCCCGTTTCTCGGCATCTGCCTGGGCATGCAAATGATGCTCGCCACCGGGGAGGAGTTCGGCGTAGTGGCGGGCCTGGGCCTCATCGCCGGAAACGTCAAGGCCATACCGAGGTACGGCGGCAACGGCGAACCGCGGAAGATCCCGCATGTCGGCTGGAATCGCATCGCTCCCGCCGGCCCGGACGCGGACTGGCAGGGCACCATCCTCGACGGCCTTGGCCCGGACGCCGCCGTGTACTTCGTCCACTCCTATGCCGCCGTGCCGGACTCGCCGGGCCACCTCCTCGCCCACTGCGACTACGACGGCTGCCGCATCGCCGCGGTGATTCGATCCGGAGCCCTCCACGGCTGCCAGTTCCATCCGGAGAAGAGCGGCCCGGTGGGACTGCGCATCCTGCGCAATTATCTGGACGTCGGAGCGGGCCTGCCATGAACAACCAGGCGGCATCCTGGCAATCCTTCAACGACTTCCTGCTGTACGGCGCGACGGACCGTTTCGCCAAGATCCTGTCCCGGTACGAGTTGTTCAAGCGCGTTGCCGGGGTTCCGGGTGACATCGTCGAGTGCGGCGTGTTCAAAGGCACGGGCGCGCTGTTCTGGGCGAAGCTGATCCAGATCTTCCATCCCTTGTCGCTGCGCAAGGTGGTCGGTTTCGACACCTTTGGAGAATTCCCCGCGACCTCCGAAGTGGACCGGAAGTTCGCGGCGGAGCTGTGCGCCGAGGCGGCCTATGAGGGAGCCGATCCCGCCGCTCTGCTGGAGATTGCCGGCGAATGCGGCCTGCGGGATCGGGTGGAGCTGATTCGCGGCGACGCCACCGTCACCCTGCCTCAATATGTGGCGGCGCACCCGGGCTTCCGGATCGCCCTGCTGAACCTGGATTTTGACACGTACGCGCCGACGCGGGCGGCCCTCGACGCGCTCTACGACTCGGTGGTTCCCGGCGGCGTGGTGATCTGCGACGAATATGCACTGTCGGGCTGCAGCGAGTCGGACGCCGTCGATGACTACCTGCGGGCGCGGGAACTGTCCGCGGTGCGGTTGCGCAGCTTCCGATGGAATCTGAGCCCCATGGCCTGGTTCGTTAAGCCATAAGGGTGCTCGACATGAGAGTGGGCGTCGCCGGCGATCACCACCTGGATTCGCCCAGGCACATGCGGCGACAGCCACGTTCCTGCGGCTCCGGGCGAGTACGCACCTGCCGCGGCATGTCCGCTCGGACCGCCCCGGCTCTCCGCCAAATCGCCACTGAACCGGATGTCACCGCAAAGTAGTAATGTCACCTTTGAGCAAAGTAGAAATGTCCTCTTGACAACCCCAGGCTGGGGGGATGCAGGAAGGACGGCTACTGATGACGCAAAGCGATCGCGACCGGCTGGTGGCGC
>Ga0326727_10000640_pt1 | contig 141093 bp, 132 predicted proteins | sample MB2enrmetagenome_FD_207643 | JGI IMG/M metagenome (GOLD analysis project Ga0326727, IMG submission 207643) | Lab enriched peat soil microbial communities from McLean, Ithaca, NY, United States - MB29MY | ecosystem: Environmental > Terrestrial > Soil > Wetlands > Peat | place: USA: New York... | reverse complement strand
TCAGCCGCTCGCCGGACAGCAGAGCGGTGATTTCCCGCGGAACAGATTTGTCCACGGCATTGTTCTGCACCTCTCTGTTGTCTCAAGGTTTACAGGCCGTCTGCGGCGGTATTTCGGAATTCAGGCTTATAATCACCGCATGTCAGTACACCGTTCCCTCTCCATCTGTTTCCTCCTTGCCCTGGCTCCGCTCACGGCCCTGGCGCAGACGCCCGCCGCCATGCTGCTGAAGCCGGCGCGCGTCTTCGACGGTGAAGCCATGCATGAAGGTTGGGCCGTGCGGGTGGCCGGCGATCGCATCCAAGCCGCCGGGCCGTCCGCCGGCGTCGATGCCGTCGGCGCCAAGGTCGTCGAGTTGCCAGGCGCCACCTTAATGCCGGGCCTCGTCGAGGGCCATTCGCACATCCTTCTGCACGCCTACAACGAGACTGTCTGGAATGACCAGGTGGCGCATGAGGGCCTCGCCCTGCGCGCCGCGCGCGCCGTCAACCACCTGCGCGCCACGCTCATGGCCGGCTTCACCACCATGCGCGACCTCGGCACCGAGGGCGCCGGCTACGCCGATGTCGAGCTCAAGCAGGCCGTCACTGAAGGCATCATTCCGGGTCCCCGCCTGCTCGCCTCCACGCGCGCCATCGTCGCAACCGGCGCCTACGGCCCCAAGGGATTCGCCCTCGAATGGCGCGTCCCGCAGGGAGCCGAAGAAGCCGATGGCGTCGACAGTCTCACCCGTGTGGTGCGCGACCAGATCGGCCACGGCGCCGACTGGATCAAGCTCTACGGCGACTACTCCTGGGGCCCGCTTCCGGGCGCGCACCCCACCTTCTCGCTGGATGAGATGAAGCTGGCCGTCGAGACCGCCCGCAGCGCCGGCGTGCCCGTGTCCGTGCACACCAGCACGCCCGAAGGCATGCGCCGCGCCATCCTCGCCGGAGCCGAAACCATCGAGCACGGAAACGGCGGCACGCCCGAAATCTTCAAGCTCATGGTGGAGCGCCACGTGGCCCTCTGCCCCACGCTGGCCGCCGGCGACGCCACCGCCCAGTACGCCGGATGGAAGAAGGGCCAGCAGCCTGAGCCGCCCAGCATCGTGCACAAACGCGCCAGCTTCAAGGCGGCGCTCGACGCCGGTGTGACGATCCTCAGCGGCAGCGACATCGGTGTGTTCCCGCACGGAGAGAACGCGCGAGAGATCGAGCTGATGGTGGATTACGGCATGTCCCGTCTGGACGCGCTCAAGGCCGCGACCTCGGTGGCCGGCCGCGTTCTGCACATGAACATCGGCGAGGTCAAGCCCGGCATGTTCGCCGATCTCATTGCCGTCGACGGCGACCCCACCGCCGACATCTCCGCCCTTTGCCGCGTGAAGTTCGTCATGAAAGCCGGAACGGTTTACAAGCCGTAGCGCCCAGTTTTGTAGCGGGTCCAGGGCAAGCTAAAGCCATGCCCCACCACGGTACAGATCAACCTGTTTGGTGGGGCGTGCTTTAGCTTGCCCAAGCCGGCCGGAAGGCTGGCCGAGGGTAGGATTACCGACCCCGCGGTTACAATAAAGGTGCGCATGAGGGCATGGAACCGGGCAAGGCTTCTGTGGGGTTACCTCGCGCGCCGGGCGAGGCTCGGGGCGCTGCCCGTCGAGTACATTGTCGAAACCACCGCCAAGTGCAATCTCTATTGCCCCATGTGCCCGCGTGAAACCCATCCGCAACCCAAGGCCGATATGACGGACGAGGTTTTCGAACGTCTCGTGCGCGAAGCCGGAGACTCCGCCGAACACATGATGCTGATCGGCCTGGGCGAGCCCTTCATGGACCCGCACATCTTCGAGCGCATCGAGTTGTGCCACCGTCACAGCGTCTCGACGCTGCTTTCGACCAACGGCACGTTTCTCGACGAGCGCTGCGCCGGCCGGATTCTCGATTCTCCGCTGGACCAGATCACGCTGAGCTTCGATGGCGCCAAGAAGGAGACCTTCGAGTTCTACCGCAAGGGCGCGAAGTTCGAGAAGGTGCGCGACAATTTCGTCCGCTTCGCGCGCCTGAAACACGAGCGGGGGTCGCGGCTCCAGGTGGTGGTGCAGATCGTCCTGATGGAGGGCAACGCGGCGGAGGTGGACGACTTCATCCGCTTCTGGAGGGCCGTGCCGGGCATAGACCAGGTCCGCATCAAGGAGGACGAAACCAACCTCATCCGCCCCGATGCCGGCCACGCAGCCGACGATTGGAAGCACCCCTGTCATTACCTGTGGCGCGGTCCCATGTACGTCAAGCAGAACGGAGACGTATACCCCTGCTGCCAGAGCTACATGCTGGATGGCGCGCCCGTGGGCAAAATCGGCGAGCGCCCGCTGGCCGAGATCTGGAATTCCGACGTTATGCAAGAGATGCGCCGCCTCCACGCGGCCGGCCGGGCCGGTGAAATCGATATCTGTTCACGCTGCTGCACGACGATTCCACATCCGGCGCTGGTGGCCGGCAGCCTGATTCTGCATGGGCGGACAGTGCGCCGCCTGTTGCCGGCCATCGAGAGGCTGACCTACCTTTCGAAGCTGCCGGGGAGATTGTTAAGGCCGGCGCGGTGAGTGGGACAGACGATCGGTTTGTGTCGTCTGTCGGGATGGGCCTTCGGCCCGCGAAACTTCATGAAAAACTGAGTGGCCACGCTGAGCGGCAGGTCTGACCTTGTGGGGCAGCTTTATAAGCTGCGGCCGATTGGCAATCGGCCCACTGGCGCGGTCGCGGTGGGCTGGCGGCGGTAACCAACCGCCGCGCAGGTTGAAAACCTGCCCCACATCGAGGGCGCACGACGTTGTGTAGCACAGTGGGTACTTGGAGGGTTTTTCGACCCTGTCACGGCCCGCGCGGCCCAGTCCTCGGGCCCGTGCTTGGTTCCAGGTCCCCAGAAGAATGTCCGTTTCGATGATCTGCGATCGCTTCTGACTGCTCTCGGCTTTGTCGAGCGCATGAAGGGCAGTCATCGTATCTTTACCAAACTGACGTCATGGAAATCCTCAATCTTCAACCACGCGGCTCGCTGGCAAAGCCGTACCAGGTCAAGCAAGTCCGGGCTGTGATCGTTCGGTATAAACTAGCGGTAGGGCTTCAATGACGAAATACGAGATTATCCTGTACTGGAGCGATGATGACGGGGCGTTTATCGCGGAAGTGCCGGAATTACCGGGTTGCGTCGCGGACGGTCCCAGCAGGCAGGAAGCACTCGCGAACGCGGAGATCGTCATCTCAGAGTGGCTGGAGACGGCTCGTGAACTCGGTCGTCCTGTGCCGGAGCCTAAGGGGCGCCTCCTTTTCGCCTGAAGCTGGAATTGTTTGGCGGCCAGCCTCGTTTTGCACGGGCGGACAGTGCGGCGGCTGTTGCCGGCCATCGAGAGGCTGACATACCTTTCGAAGCTGCCGGGGAGACTCTTGCGGCCGGCGCGGCGGAAGGGGGAGCGATGAGTTGGGGGCCCTGTTGCGCACCCGTGCAGGGCAGCAGCCGACGACACGCAATCCGGGAAACTATTGATGAAGAGCGAGGCGCTGTCCTCCTGACGGCGTCGACTCCATAAGGCATGCTACCGTGTTCGGTATGGATATCCGCCATGCCGAGCTGAAGGCTGACCGGGCGTTCGAGCACTTGCAGGCATTGGAAGTCGAGCTTGAGACGTACTACCGCAACTCGCCGTGGTCGGTCAAGCGGTACGACGATTCCGAGCGCGGCCGGCACATCATAAAAATCTGGCTGAAGGACCCGAGCGACAGGATTTACATTTTGGCCGGCGATTTCGCGCATTGCCTCCGCTGCACACTGGACCATATCGTCTACGCACTTGTTACGAACGGCACTGGCAAACTGGCGGGGAGGCAGATCATGTGGCCGGTTCTCAAAGCGCCAAATCCCGGCGAGCTCAAGCAGCGCACGAGAGGCATGGCCCCAGAAGCCAGTCAACTGATCGAGCAACTCCAGCCGTACCACTTCGGCAACGCAAAAGAGAATCCAATTTGGCAACTTAACGAGCTCGACAGGATCGACAAGCACAGATATCTTGCAATCCACGAGATCGCGCTCGACATGCACTTCCCACAGCTTAGGAACACTGACGATGTCGTCCGGAATGCCGAGGCCAGCGAGATCACCCTACCGCTGGAGCATTCAAAAACCGAGATGCTGCTGAACCCGCGGCCGGCCGTATGGTTCGGGGCAGCGTCCGAGAATTTGAAGGTTGACGCCAAACGCCTCGGAGAGATTTATTCATACATCAGAATGCAGGTGCTCCCGTTATTTGCGCCGTTTTTCATCCGCGCAATTGCCTAATGCAAGCCTTGGCAGGCGACCCCCCAGCCGATGCGCAGCAACGCAGCGAACAGTCGCTTCGCCTTGACCGATCGCCAGCGACTCATGCCACCGAAAAGACCTTGGTAAACGGTTCCGGTATCTCTTCCCCGTGTTCAATGTAATCGGCGGCAGCGCAGGGCAAGCGCCCGCACAGCGGCAATAGCCAACTCCCGAGTCTCTCCGAAGAAAAGGCGAACATCCAAGCGGCTAGGGTGTACAATGCAGGCATGGATCGAGGACGGCAGGAGAGAGGGCGGCGCCGCCAGGCGCTGATGGCACCAGCGCAGCGATCGGCCCACGCGCGGCTGATGAATTCGGCCAGGTGGGCGGGGCACGAGGCGGAGCGACCGGCAGCAAGCCGCAAAAAGCCGGAGGGAAAGAAGGCAGCGAGATGAAGCTTTGGCTGTTGCTGGTCTTGACGTGCGCGAGCTACTGTGGGGGCGGACCGGTGGGGGTGGGAGTCTCTCGCCGGGGTCAGATCACTAAACCCGCAGATTGTTCCCGCTGGTTGTGATCTGGCTCCGGCTGGCGCCGTGCAGGTTGGGAAGGTCGCTTTGGATCTGCGCGCGCTAGTCAAAAGCAAGCTGGAGATTGGGAGGATGGCGGCTGAGGCCCACGCGCCGGACACGCTGGTGGTGGACGTCGATTGCTGGCCCGTGCATGTCGGCGGAAGGACCGTCGGGTACGCCGTCCACTTCGCGCTGAGCGTCTGGCGGCCAGCGACAGTGGAGGGGTCGCGAGCCCCGGTGAACGCCTCGACGTGGGAATCCAAAGAGTCGGGTTTGTGCCCCGACTTGGCTGGGTGCATAGGCTTGATGAAGGAGACGGTCGGGGGCCTGATGGATGAGTTGCTCGCCGACCTGGTGAAGGCAAACCCCTGAAGGAGGAAGGGCGGTTACTTCCAGTCGCGCAAGCGCCTGGCGCGCGCGCCCTCTTCACGCTGTTGGACCGTGTCGCGGACCTGCTGCGCGAGATCCGGGATGAGCCTCGGAGGCGATGAGAGCGGCGATATACGCCCGGGCTTCCACGACGGACCAAAACTGCGCCATAGTGCCGGGAACCCTACGGCATCCCCCTCACCGTGATCCCCACCAGCGCCAGCGTCAGCCCGATCATGATCACCACCGAGATCCAGGCAACCTGGTTGAACCAGCGCGGGTTGACCCACTCGCCCATCAGGTCCGGCCGGTTGACGAGGCGGATCATGAAGATCAGCACAAACGGCAGCAGCACACCGTTCAGAACCTGGGAGAGCAGAATCATGCGCACCAGCGGGAAGCCCGGAATCAGAATTACTCCGGCGCCCACCACGATCAGCAGCGTGTAAAGGAAATAGAAGAACGGGGCTTCGCGCATCCGCTTGTTTACCCCCGCCTCAAAACCCAGCCCCTCGCACACCGAGTAGGCCGTGGAAAGGGGCAGAATACAGGCCGCGAAAACCGACGCATTCAGCAGGCCCGCGCTGAACAGCAGGAAGGCGTATTGGCCGAAGGGCTTCAGCCCCAGCGCCGCCTCCGAAGCATCCTGAATGTCCCGCGGCCGCACGCTCCAGATGGCGCCGGCGCAGGCCACAATTATGAAGAACGCCACCACGTCCGTCATGATGCAGCCGACAATCACTTCGACGCGCGACGCGGCATACTCCTTGGCCGTGATGCCCTTCTCTACCACCGCGGATTGCAGGTAGAACTGCATCCAGGGGGCAATCGTAGTGCCCACCATCCCAATCAGCATGTAGATGTAATCCTTATCCAGCATCAGTACGGGCTTCACACTGTAGATGGCGGCTTCTTTCCAGTCGGGCTTCACCAGGAAGCCGGAGATGATGTACGTGACATACAGGAGGCAGCCAATCAGGCAGATCTTCTCGACGCTCTTATAGTTGCCTTTCACCACCAGAAACCACACCGCCACGGCGGAGATCGGCACCGAGATGTAGCGGGTGATGTGAAACAGTTCGAGCGAGCTGGCCACGCCCGCGAACTCCGCCATCACGTTGGTCATGTTGGCCAGCACCAGCAGGGTCATCATGAGGAACGTCATGCGCAGGCCGAACTCTTCGCGGATCAGGTCCGAGAGGCCCTTGCCCGTTACCGCGCCCATGCGCGAGCACATCTCCTGCGTGATGATGAGGACCAGGGTGATGGGCAGGAGCGTCCACAGGGGCAGATAGCCGAAGCGCGCGCCGGCGGCCGAGTAGGTGAAGATGCCGCCCGAATCGTTATCGACGTTGGCTGTGATGAACCCCGGCCCGAGGACCGCCAGGAAGACCAGTATGTGATAGCGGAAGCGGCTGAGGAGTTTCCGCATCCGTCACTTCTGCCTTAACACTGAGATGATGTCATCGGCCGTGATCACACCGGCCAGTTTGCCTTCTTCGTCCACTACGGGCAAAGTCAGCAGGTTGTATTTGTCGAATAGCTCCGTGACGCGGTTCTGCTTCTCATCCACTGTCACTTGTATAAGCGTCTCGGAAGCCAGGTCCTTGAGCCTGGCGTCACCCGCAGCGATAAACAACCGCGCCAGCGGAATGGCGGCCGTGAGCCGCTCCTCGGCATCGATCAGGAACAGCGTATTCAAGCTCTCCAGCAGGTCGGTGTTGCCCTTGAGCGCGGCCAACGCGTCCGCCGCGGTGGCGTTTTCGTGCAGCGCCACGTACTCGGTGTTCATCATGCCGCCGGCCGTGTCTTCCTCGAATTCGAGTAACTCCTGAACTTCGGTTTTCTCGGCCGAGTCCATTTCGTCCATGATCTCCTCGGAGGCCCCTGCTTCCAGTTCGGAGAGGATGTCGGCGGCTTCGTCCGGCGCCATCTCCTCCACGATGTCTGCGGCTTTCTCCGGTTCGAGGGCTTCGAGGATGCTGGCCTGCATCTTGGGGTCCACCTCTGACAGCGCGTCGGCGGCCGCTTCGCTGTCGATGGTCTCGAAGATGGCCTCGCGGTCGGCGGGGCTAAGATCTTCCACGATGTCCGCCAGGTCGGCCGGGTGCATCTGCTCCAGCTTCTCGTAGGAGATGTTCAGCCGCAGCCGCCGCAGCGGGTCGGTCTCCACCACGTTGCAAAGGTCCCACAGAATCGAATTGGGCGGAATGGGCCGCTGCAGGCGGCGAATCCATCGGGGCGGCAGCACGCCCTGGCACAGCCGGCGGAAAATGCTGCGGAGGCCGATGTCCACCTCCAGAACCATGAGAGTGTCGCGAACGCCGTCATTTTGGATTCCCAGGGTGACGTCGGTCACGCGCACCACCTTCCGGCCGGTCACGTCGATGATCTGTTGGTCCAACAGGTCGCGCCCGATGCGCAGCATGTACTCGTCGTCGTGATACGGCGTGAGCTGCTCGTCGCTCAATACGATGCCCTTGTCCAGGGCGATGGAGTGGATCTGATCGTAGCGGATGGTCAGCCACGTATAGCCGGCGCCGACCAGGACACGGTCTATGCGGGAGGAGCTGACCATGGGAACCAGGGCGGCGTCCTTCACGCGGCCGATGCGCCGGCCGCGCACGTCGAGCACGGGCATCGAAACCAGCTCCGTAAAGAACAGCAGGTTGTCCGTGATCGGAAGCGTGCCCATCCGAGACCAATATGGCGCATCCATTTGTGAACCCGCAAGCGAAAAGTGTCTTGGGACGGCCTAAGTCCCGGAATGCGCGTGCCGCTTCTCCTTACGCCGCCAGCGAGCGGACTCTTTCTTTCCAGACCCACACCAGCGCCACACCAATCAGGATGAGCGCGGTGGTCAGGCCCACCCAGATGCCTGCCACACCCCACCTCAGCGGGAAGCACAGCACGTAACATACGGGCAGGCCAATCACCCAGTAGCCGGCAAGGTGGGCCAGCATGGGGCTGCGCGTATCGCCCCATCCGCGCAGAGCTCCGGTGGCCACTGTCTGAAAGCCGTCGAAGAGCTCGAACAGGGCCGCGATCCGTAATAACGCCGCTCCGGAGGCGATCACGGCCGCATCCGCGGTGAAGACGCGAAGAATCCAGCGCGGCGCCGTCCATAGCGCCAAGCTCGCCACACCCATGAACAGGGTTCCCAACAGGAGCGCCGTCCAACCGGACGTCGCTACGCCTGGGCGGTCCTTGCGGCCGACCGCCTGTCCCACACGCACGGCCGCAGCCGAGCCGATTCCCAGTGGCACCATGTAGGTGGTGGATACAACAGTGACCGCAATTCCGTGGGCGGCGAGCGAAACCTCGTCCAGACGGGCGGCCAGCACCGCGATCACGCCGAACAACCCGCCTTCGATCAGGATCTGCAACGCGGCGGGAAGCCCCAGGTCGAGCAGGCGCAGGAGGCGCACGACGTCCGGCTTCCACGACATGCGGAACAGCAGGTTCCCGGTTTTGCGCTCCTGCCACGCGATGGCCGCCAGCAGCACCGCCGCCATATATGCACGCGCGATGGTGGTGGACCATCCCGAGCCTTCCAATCCCATGGCCGGCGCGCCCCAATGTCCGAACATCAGCGCCCAGTTCCCCGCGAAGTTGACGAGGTTGGCGCTGACCAGCGCGAACGTGATGGGCGCGACCACGTTGACTGCTTGCAAATACCGGCGTAGGGCGGCGTAGGCGAGCAGCGGAAGCATACCCCACAGCAGCGCTTTGAGGTAGGGACCGAGCAAAACCATGACACGCGGATTCGTCCCCACCGCCCGCAGCAGCGGAATCAGGGACCTCAGGACCAGCGCCAGCGGGGCGGCCAGCGCGGCCGCCAGCCACACTCCGTTCACCAGGCTGCGCCGGCAATCCCGGGGGTCGTCGGCGCCGAACGATTGCGCCACCAGGGTATCCATCCCCAGCAGCAGGCCAGTTCCGAAGATGGCGATGGGGTAGAACAAGTTGCCGCCCAGGCTGCCGGCGCCGATGGCCGCCGCGCCCAACCGGCCGGCCATGATGGTATCCACCACGCCCATGGCCATCCAGCCAAGCTCGGCGAGCGCCAGCGGCACAGCCATGAGCAGCATGGGGCGAAACTCCCGCCGCAGGTTCGTCAGGTGACTGGCCATCGGATTCACGCCTTGGGGTGGGCTTTGTCGTACACGGCCATCAGGTCGGTGAGAGAAACCTGGGTGTATTTTTGCGTGGTGGAGAGCCGCGCGTGGCCCAGCAACTCCTGGATGGCGCGCAGGTCTGCGCCGTCGGCCAGCAGGTGAGTGGCGTAGGCGTGCCGGAAGCTGTGCGGATGGATGGACGGGTCGCCGCTTATGAAGGTGGCGTAGAGTTTGACGATGCCCCGAATCCCGCGGGCCGTCAAGCGCCGGCCGCGATGGTTCAGGAAAACCGCGCGCTCTTCTCTCACCACGGGGCGCTGGGCCATGTAACCCTCGAGCGCGACCGCGGCTTGGCCGGGCAGCGGCACTTGCCTTTCCTTCCGCCCCTTGCCGCGCACGCGCAGCCATCGCTCGGCGCGATCCACATCTTCCAGATTGAGCCCCGCTAGCTCGCTCACGCGGACGCCGCAGCCGTAAAGCAGCTCGAAAATGGCGCGGTCGCGCGCCGGGAACGGGCGCTCCAGCTTGCCCGCAGCGACGCCGTCAATGAGCGTGTTGACCTGCTCGGGCGTCATCACTTCCGGCAGCTTCTTGGGGGCTTTGGGAGTTCGCACCAGGCGCGCGACATTGATCCGCACGACTCCCTCGCGCAGCAGAAAACGGAACAACCCGCGCACCGCGGCCAGCTTGCGGCGGATGGTCACCGCCGTGAGTTTCATGCGATACAGCGCCACCAGCCACTCGCGCAGAATGAGGAGATCGACGGCCAGAGGCTCGGGCGGCTCCATTTCGGGAGGAGACAGGAACTCAAGGAACTGGCGGAGATCGGCGTCGTAGGCGGCGACGGTGTTGGGCGAAGCGCCGCCCCGAGCCAGCTCCTCGAGGTACCGTTCGATCCAGCGGGCAAGCTCAGACATGGCAGCGGCGGTAATCCTCCAACGCCTCGAGCGCCCGCCGGCAGACCTCGGCGTGACGCGCTTTCCGGTCATGACGCAGGACCCAGGGGGCGCCCCGCCGGGTGGCTTCGTCGAGGGGCGGCAGCAGATCGAAGGTGATGTTGGCCGGCTGGTAGCGCCCAGCATCGGCGGCGGAGACGTAATGGCACAGCGAACCCAGGGCGGTCTCGCGCGGCAGCGCCCGAGGCGCACCACCCGCGGCCAGCGCAGAGGCGTGAAGGCCCGCCATCAGCCCCGTGGCAATCGCTTCCACGTACCCTTCCACGCCCGAAATCTGCCCGGCGAACAGCACCTCGGGGCGCGCGCGCAGTTGCAGCGTGGGCGTGACCAGCGCAGGCGCGTCGATGTAAGTGTTGCGATGAATCTGGCCGAAGCGGAGGAACTCGGCGTTCTGAAGCCCCGGAATCATGCGGAGAATACGCGCCTGCTCGGCGAACTTCAGGTGGTTCTGAAAGCCGACCAGGTTGAAGCTCCGTACGCGCAGGTTTTCCTGGCGGAGTTGCGCCACGGCGTAGGGCCGCTTTCCGGTGCGCGGGTCGGCCAGGCCCACGGGCTTCATGGGACCGAAGCGCAGCGTATCGCGGCCGCGGCGCGCCAGTTCTTCGATGGGCAGGCACGCTTCAAAGTACGGCGTGCGGTCCTCCTCGATGTGAGCCGGCACAGCTTGCGCTTTCAGCAGTTCGTCGACGAAGCTCTCGTATTGCTCGCGGTCCAAAGGGCAGTTCAGATAGTCGGCCGTGCCATCCGCCGATTTTCCGTAGCGCGAGGCCCAGAACGCGGTTTCCATGTCTACCGAATCGGCTTCGACGATGGGGCTGATGCTGTCATAGAAAAACAGCCGGTCTCGCCCAGTCAGCCGGGCGATCTCCTGGGCGAGCGCATCGCTGGTGAGCGGGCCGCTGGCGACGATGACAATGGCGTCGTCGGGGATGGCGGTCACTTCCTCTCGTCGCACTTCGATCAGCGGCTCGGACGCGATGGCCGCGGTGACTTCCGCGGAAAAGATTTCGCGATCCACCGTGAGCGCGTGGCCGCCGGGTATTCGCGCCTTCCGCGCCGCTTCGAGCAGCAGCGAATCGAGCCGGCGCAGCTCTTCTTTGAGCAGCCGCGGCGCGGTGGATTCCTGCTCGGATTTGAGCGAATTGCTGCATACCAACTCGGCCAGCCCCTCCGTCTGGTGCGCCGCTGTGCGCCTGGCCGGCCGCATTTCGTGCAGTACCGAGCGCAGGCCGCGCCGCGCCGTCTGCCAGGCCGCTTCCGACCCCGCCAGCCCGCCGCCGATGATGTGAATGGGTTCCCGCACAACCACGCCCCGTCCTCTTATACTTGCAGATATGCAAGACTCTCTCCACCGTCTCTTTTTGGATTGCTCGGTGCGCAGGCTCGAACTGAGCCTCTCGCACATCGAGGCGTGCCTGGGCAAGCTCAGCGAGGAGCAGGTCTGGGCGCGCGGCAGCGAAAACGAGAATGCCATCGGCAATCTGGTGCTGCACCTCTCGGGCAATGTGCGCCAATGGATCCTCGCGGGAGTGGGAGGCGCACCGGACACGCGCCAGCGCGACCGCGAATTCTCGGCGCGCGGCGGTGCCTCGATTCCCGAGTTGAAGGAGCGCTTGCGGGGAATCGTCGCGGAGGCCGCCGCGGTGATCGGCGCGGTCACCCCGGAACGCCTGGCCGAGCGCGTGGTGATTCAGAAATACGAGGTGTCGGTCCTGGAAGCGATCTATCACGTGGTGGAGCATTTCTCGCTGCACACAGGGCAGATCATTTTCGCCACCAAACTGCTGACCGGATCAGACCTGGGTTTCTATTCCCACCTGCGCTCCAGCGCCGCGCACGGCGAGAAGACGCCGTAGGAAGCGCTACACCGCGAGCATCCCCTTCAACTCCGCGGCCGGCAGGCGCAAGCCCACGTAGAACGTGCCAAACAGGGCATAAACGGCGCTCACTTCGTCGAACCGCATCTCGTAGATGAGTTTCTTGAAGACCAGCGGATCGCCGGCGAAAAGGTCGACGCCCCATTCCCAATCGTCGAATCCGATCGACCCGGTGATGATCTGCCGCACTTCGCCCGCGTAGCGCCGCCCCACCAGGCCGTGCTCGCGCATCAGGCGCTGGCGGTCGCCCATGTGCTTGCGATACCAGTTCACCGATTCGCCGCGGCGCCGGTCCATGGGATAAAAACAGAGATATTTTGCGTCCGGGATTTCCGGCCAGAGCCGCGGCGCCATGGCCTGCCGCTGCCGCGCGAGCACGGCTTCGATCTCCTGGTTCCATTCGTCGGAATGCGGCTCGACGCCCTTGGCTGCCAATCCGCCGTAGACCTTTGCCGTGGATTCGTACAACCCGAGCTCGATCACGGAAAGGTAGGAAGCCGCCGGTTCCAGATAATCGCCGAACCGCAGCCGCGCCAGTTCCAGTTGGGCTTGGCTCAGCTCTTCGAAGCTGCGCCGGAAGTGCAGGAAGAGCAGGTCGCCTTTGTGTCCCAGCAACGAATAGACCGCGCTCTGTCGGCCACCGTCGGGACGCTCCCAAGCCGCCAGCGCGCGTGCGGCCTCATCGAGGATCTCGCAGCGGCTTTCAGCGGAAAGCGCGCGCCAGGCAGGCCGGCGGAACCGCATCATCTGGTGCAGCACGCTGGCGCCTTCGACGGTAAGCGGGACAGCGGGCATCTCGGGAGCCATGACCTTCATTATAAGGAGGGTGGGCTACGCCCGCCGCCGGGACCACTGCGCCAGGTAGGATTCGGCGGCCAGCTGTTCCAGCTCACGATTCTGCGCCAGATCCCATTCCGAAAACCGGCGTTCTTTCAGCCGTTCGAGCAAGCGGCAGCGTCGCCGGGCTTCCAGCATGACGCGCTGCTGCGCATCCAGCTTTTCCTGACATTCCGCGCGCCGGGTGGCGATCTCCCGTTCTTTCATCTTCACGTAGAGGCGGAAACTGCCCAACGCCGCCAGGTCGCGGCCCGCCAGCGGGCTCCAGTCGCGCACCTGTACTTCCGCTCTGATTCCCGCGGCCTCCAGTTCGGCGCGCGCCCGGTCCAGATCGGCCAGCGCGGCGGTTTGCCGCTTGAACTTGATCTCCTCCAGCTCGAGTTGCGTCCGCCGCCAGTCGAGAACTTTCTGCAAGCGGAATCGGAACGGAATCATTGTTTTTGCTTCGCGACGGGGACGGGAACCAGGTCGAGGCGCGCGGCCAGACCCTCCATTCTCGACAAGGTTTCCTGAAGGGTGGACTTGGACGCGTGGTCCTGCCGCAGGAATTCCAGCAGTTCGGGGCGCAACCGGATGCTGGCATCGAGGCCGGGGTTCGTCCCCGCCACATACGCGCCGAGTTGGATCAGATCTTCGGCGTCCCGATAGGCCGCCATCGCCAGCCGCAACTTCTGGGCGGCCTCCTTCTGGCGCGGCGTGGCGATGGCGGACGTAAGCCGGCTGACGGAGTGCAGAATATCGATTGCCGGGTAGTGCCCCATCGTCGCCAGCTGCCGCGTAAGAATGATGTGGCCATCGAGAATGGCCCGCAATGCGTCGCTGATCGGCTCGTTGAAGTCGTCGCCTTCCACCAGCACCGTGAAGAAGCCGGTGATGGAGCCGCGCGCGAAGTTGCCGGCCCTTTCCAAGACCTTGGGCAGCAGGTTGAAGACCGACGGCGTATACCCCTTCTGACTGGGAGGCTCGCCAGCGGCCAATCCGATCTCCCGCTGCGCCATGGCCAGGCGCGTCACCGAATCCATAACCAGCAGCACGGCGGCTCCCTGATCGCGAAAGTACTCGGCCACCGCCAGCGCCACGAAACACGCGCGGACGCGCAGCGGCGCTGGCCGTTCGGAGGTGGCCACCACCACCACCGAGCGCTTGCGTCCTTCCGGCCCGAGCTCGTTCTCGATAAACCCGCGCACTTCGCGGTTCCGTTCGCCGATCATGGCGATGACCGCAACGTCCGCGGAATTGTGCCGCGACATGGAGCCGAGCAGCGTGCTCTTTCCCACACCGCTGCCGCCGAAGATTCCGATGCGCTGGCCCTTTCCGCACGGCAGCAGGCTGTCGATGGCGCGGATTCCCGTGACCAGCGGTTCGGTAATGTGCTCGCGGCTGAGGGGATTGGCAGGCACGCCGTGCAGCGGATAGGCGTCCTGCGCTTCGAGCGGCGGGCCGCCATCCATGGGTTTTCCAAATCCGTCGATCACGCGGCCGAGCAGCGCCCTCCCCACTTCCACGCGGGCGTCCTCGCTCCGCGCCGTCACCAGATCGCCCAGTTGCAGGCCGTCGACTTCCTCGAGCGGCATGGAGAGCACACGGCCGTCGCGAAACCCAATCACCTGCGTGCGGATTGGCCGCCCGCCGGCGGTCGCAACCTCGCAGAAGTCGCCGATCGCCACCGACGGCCCGCGCGATTCGATCAGCAGGCCGACCACCTCCGTCACCTGCCCGGTCCAGCGCAAGGGAGCCACCCGGTCCAGCTCGGCGAAGTACGGTTCGAGAGAGATTCCGTCTTTCATGAGTGCTTCCGCAGACGATCCGCCAGCCCGCGCTCGATCTCCAGCAGTTGCGAATCCACCGAGGCGTCCAGGTTGCCCCGCTCGGTTTCGAACACCACATCGCCGGGCTGGCGCGAGGGGTCTGCGATCACCTCCGCGCCCGAGCCCGCGACCGCCTCCCGAAGGCAGGTGCCGACCATTCCCGCCAGGGACGGATGGACCCGCACCCGGCAGATTTCCTGGGAGTGCAGTTTCTCGAGAGCGGCCACGATCACCCCGCGCAGAGCGTCCGGATCGATCGACATCTCGCGCCGCAGCACCCGGCGCGCGATCGCCAGCGAAAGCCGGACCAGGTCCGCCTCGGCTTCGCTGCGCAGCCGCGCGCGCATCTGGCTGAGTTCCTCAATCGAGCGCGCCAGCCGCTCGATGACCGGCTGCAGCTCGGCGGCGGCGCGGCTCCGGCCGGCGGCTTCACCGTCGCGCAATCCCGCCGCTCGCGCCTCTCTAACCCGCTGTTCGCATTGCTGCTCGAGTTGCGTTGTACCGGCGGCCGAGTCCAGTGGCGCCCCCGCCCCGCCACCCGACCCTCCTGGTGGCGCCGGCACTTGCTGCCAGACCATGGGCGCTGCTGCCGGCGAGTCGTCGGGCGCCAGCACCTTAGACGACATACTGCTCTCCCACGGCTCCCTTCAAACTCAATACGCCCTCGGATTCGAGCTGGCGCACCACTGCAATAATCTGTTGCTGCGCCGATTCCACTTCTTTGATCTTCACCGGCCCGAGCGCCTCCATGTCCTCTCGCAGCATCTCCGCGCCGCGCTGGGACATGCAGCCAAGAATGTGGTTCTTGAGTTGCTCGCTGGTGCCCTTGAGCGCCACCGTCAGCAGCTTCCGGTCGGCTTTGCCCAGCACTTCCTTCAACCCCAACGAATTGATCAGTAGCAGGTCCTCGAACACAAACATCAAGTGGCGAATGGTCTCCGCCAGATTGGCGTCTTGCTGCTCGATATGGTCCAGAATCTCGCGGCTCGATCCGGAGTCGAGGCGGTTCAGCATTTCCGCCACGGCGCGCACCCCGCCGTAGGATTCCCGGCTGAATTCGCCCAGGGTTTTCAGCTTCTGGCCGATGACACCGGCGATTTTCAGGATGACCTCCGGAGAAATTTGGTCCAGGCTGGCCATGCGTTGCACCACGTCCGACCGCAGCCCCGCCGGCAAGGAGGTCAATAGAGCGGCCGCCTGTGAAGAATTCAAGTGCGAGAGCACCAGTCCGATGGTTTGCGGGTGCTCGCTATGGATGAATTTCGCAAGCTGCCCCGGATCGGCTTTCTGGATGACATCGAAGGAGGCAGCGTCGGATCCCAGCGCCTTGGCAAGCCGGTCCAGAAGCCGCCTGGCCACATCCGGCTGGAAGGCCCGCATCAGCAGTTTGCGGGCGTAGTCGACTCCGCCCCGCGCCACATAATCGCCCGCTGCGGAGAGCTGGTGAAACTCTTCCAATACGCCCTCGGCTTGCTCGGTGTCAATCGACGTGATCTTGGCCACCTCCCGGCTGACCCTCTGAACGTCGTCCTCGGAGAGTTGTTGCAGCAGTTCCGCGCTGGTCTGCTCGCCCAGCACGATCAGCAGCATGGCGGCCTTGCGCAGACTCGGCAGGGCCTCTTCCTGGGCCGTGTTCAGGATCATGGGACGCACTCCCGGTGATGCATCAGTTCTCTTCCTCCCGAATCCAAGTGTGCAGGATCTGAGCCGAAACCTCGGGTTCAGTCTTGATCTTTTCGCGGAGGTGCTTGGCGAAAACCTCCGCCTTCTTCGTGATCACCGGCGAAAGCTTCAGCGAATTCAGCGCTTGCGCGTCCATCTTCTGTTGCAGCGCTTCGTGCTCCGCCAGCTTCGACTCCATCTGCTGCTCGAGGCCCGGGTTTCTCGAACCCGTCGCGGTCATGGCGCTTTCAGCCGCGGGCAAGGCGGGTGGGCCGGTGACCTCGGCGGTTCCAGCGCTCGTTCGCCGCCGCGACAGCATGCCGACGACCATTCCAAGCACGATCAGGGCCAGCACGGCCCCGCCCGCGATCAGCAGCGTTTTCTGGTCCAGTTTCAGCGTGGTTGCCGCGGGTGCGGACGGTTTCGCGAGTCCCGGCGCCCCAGGCGGCAGCGGCGGTTCCAGCAGCAAAGTGCTTTCGAAAGGCAGCGTCTCGATCACCAGTTGGTCGCCGCGCTCCGCGTTGAAGCCGGTCACGCCCGCCACCATGTCGCGGATGATCTTCAACTCCTCCGGCGGCGGCGGAACCAGCACGCGCCTTGGTCCGTTCTTCTCCGGCTCCCATTTGACGGCCTGGTCGACCAGCACCGCCAGAGATATTTTCCGGACCACGCCCGCCGGCATCCGAGTCTTCTTCACGGTGCGCGTGGATTGGTAGGTAATGTTTTCGGTGACGCGCGACACGTGGTTCGGGTTGGCGCCCGGGCGCGAAGTGGGCCGCGGCAAAGTCGAAGCTGTTCCCGGAACGCCGTTGGCGCCGCCCGAGCCCGAGCTGTCCTCGGTCCGCTGCGAGCTGGCCATCACCGAGCGCGCCGGGTCGAAGATCTCCTCGCTCTGCTCGCCCCCCGAGAAATCGCATTCCACCGACACGCCGGCTCGAAACTTCTCCGCGCCCAGCAGCGGTTCGAGAGTCGAATTGATTTTGGCCAGGAGGTCCGCTTCCACGCTGTGCCGGTAATCCAGTGCGGCCTCGGACAGCTCCGGCGAGTCCAGGGTTCCGGGCGGCCGGGGCCGGCCCAGCAGATTGCCGTTCATGTCGAGCACCGAGACCGCATCCGGCGTGAGACCCTCCACCGCGCTGGCTATCAGGTGATCGATGGCCAGCACGTTTTGCGGCGCCAGGCGCGCCCCCGGACGCAGCTTGACCAGCACGCTGGCCTTGGCCGGCTGCTGCGCGTCCAGGAACACCGAGTCCTTGGGGAAGGTCAGGTGGACACGGGCCTGCTCAACCGCCTCCAGCGACATTACGGATCGTTCCAGTTCCCCCTCGAGCGCCCGCCGGTAATTCACGTGCTCGGTGAATTCCGTGGCCCCCAGATTGGTCTTGTCGAACAACTCGAAGCCGATGCGGCCGGCTTTCGGAAGTCCCGCTGCCGCCATGACCAGTCTCAATTCGGCAATCCGGGCGGAAGGCGCCATCACCACGCCTCCTCCCTCGGGCAGGCGGTAATCCACACCGCTCTCTTTGAGCCTCTGCACGATTCCGGCGGCGTCTTCCGGCGCCAGCCCCGTGAACAACGGCCGGAAATCGGCTTCCCGCCTCCATTGGACCAGCGCGTACAGGCCCGCGCCCGCCGCCACAATCACCAGCACGATGGTGATCCGCTGCCGCCAGGAGAGGTGGGCCAGAATATTGTTCATGGTGCTTCGTGAAGCCGCACAGCGGCCTGCATTCTTAGATCGGCGGACGGTGCCGAAAACCTGAGGCCGCTACATCTGCATGCGCATGATTTCCTGGTAGGCACTGACCACCTTATTCCGGGCTTGCAGAAACAATTCAAAGGCCAGCTCCGCCCGCTGCGTCGCCATGATGGTGGTGTGGAGTTCCTCCCCTTCTCCCGACAAGAGCCGTTCGACGGATGCCGACGCATCTTTTCCGAAGCTTTCCACATTTTGAATAGCGGTGGTGAGCGCCTCCTGAAATGCGCCGCCCCCCGTCGATTCCCCTGCCGGAAGTATGGGACTGGTCGGAGCAAGGCTGGAAATCGGAAGAATCGGTCCTGTCATCGGTCAGCCTCAGTGAAGAAGGTCGATAGAGCGCTGGATCATGTCCTTGACCGCGCTGATGGCCGCCACATTGGCCTCGTAGCTGCGCGCCGCGCCCATCAAATCGACCATATCTTCGGCCGGATTCACCTTCGGGAATGCCACGTAACCATCGGCGTCCGCATCCGGGTGTCCCGGCTGATAGCGGCGCTCGGGGTCGCTGTGGTCGGTCACAATATCGGCTACCGCGACGCCCCCGGCAGCCTGAATCTGCGTGTCGAAAACCGACGCAAACGGCGAAGCCACCGGCGTGCTTTCAAATACCACGTCTTTTCGCCGGTAGGGTCCGCCCTCCGGCGTGCGCGTGGTCTCGGCGTTGGCCAGATTCTCAACCAGCAGCTCCGCGCGCGTGCGCTGCGCCGCCATGCCCGAGGCGCCAATCGACAGAACCGAAAACAGGCTCACGAGCTTTGCCCTTCCTTGATGGCCTCACGCACCGTCTGGATTTCGGACCGCAGCAGGGTGGATGCCAGTTGGAACCGAAGCGCGTTTTCCGACAGCAGCCGCGACTCGCGATCCAGACTGACGTTGTTGCCGTCATTCTTCACTTGCAGGCCCGTCACCTCGACCACCCGCGGCGCCAGGCCGGCGGCATTCTGAAACTCGCTTTGAAAATCGATGTCCTCGGTGCGATAGCCCGGCGTGTCTGCATTGGCAATGTTCGAGGCCACCAGCTTTTGCCGCGCGCTCAACAGGTCCATGTATCTTTCCAGTTGTCCCGCGATCGGATCCAACATCCCGCCCTACTTGGTGCACTTGCTTCGCCACTTTGGAAGTCTCTTGAAATCAACGAGCCCGGCCGGAATCCCGCGCCAAATCACTGCCGTGCGCCAGCTTTTCGTCGCCCCCGACGCCGCGATCACAACTGTTTTCAATATTTCGCTCCCCTCAAACCGCTTTTCCTTTCAATTGGTTGAAGAATGCTCCCCGGGACAGCCGAGGCGCCTTGGGCGCGACCCGCTGCTACAGTGGAAGCGGAATGAACAAGCCGGATATCGCAAAACGGATAGCGCGGCAAACCGGTCTCAGCCAAGCCGAGGCGGCCGACCGCTTGGACCATGTGGTGCACCAGATTCTCCGCAATCTGCGCCAGGGCAAAGAAGCTTCGCTGCCCGGTTTGGGCACCTTCACCCCACGCCCGGACGGGAAAGTGGCGTTCCAGCGGCAAGGAGGTGAGCGCCGTGGCTGACTGCTCTCCAACCGAACAATTGGCCCAGATCGTAATTCGAGGCGTGGCCGCGGGCAAAGTGGTGGAGATCGACGGGTTGGGCGTATTCTACCCGGACGCTACGCGCGGCTTTCGCTTCGAACCCTCTGGGTTGCCGCAGGTCTTCATCGCCTATGTGAGAGAAGATTTGAGAGCCATTGAGCGGCTCTTGGAAGCGCTGGAAACGGCCGGGTTCAGCCCCTGGACGGATGCGCGCAAGCTGGTGCCGGGCCAGAACTGGCCGCGCGCCATCGAGAGCGCCATCGAAACCTCGGATTTCTTCGTGGCCTGCTTCTCGGAAAACTCGGTGAACAAAACCGGCGGCTTCCAATCCGAGGTCCGTTACGCCCTGGATTGCGCGCGGCGCGTGCCGCTGGATGAAATCTTCGTGGTGCCCCTGCGCCTGGATGGCTGCCGCGTGCCGCGATCCATCCAGCGGGAATTCCAGTACGTCGATTTGTTTCCGGACTGGTCCCGGGGAATCCGCCGCCTAGTCACGATGATGCGGCGCGAGGTGGCGCGGCGGGGCGGAGGGCGTTAGGAGCTTCGCCATCGGGACCGACTACTAAATCCGCGTAGTTTTCGCCCACGTAGTGTTCTTTGTACCTCAGCTCTAACACGCGTTCGCTGTCGTATTCGATGCCTCTGGTCCGGAGATCAACTTCCATTGCGCGGCGATACACTTTTTCGTCATGTCCGGAGCCTAGGTCCATATACACGTCTTGGGCAATAGCGTGGGGCAGCGGTGGGAGCGCAATTCCGGCGCGCCCCCTTCCCCTACAGCGCCGCCAGCGCTCTCTCCACGTCCCGGCCGGGATACTCATAGTCCTGTAATTTGCCCGTCAGGTAGTTCTCGTAGGCCGCCAGGTCGAAATGGCCGTGGCCGCTGAGATTGAACAGAATCACTTTGGCTTTGCCTTCTTCGCGCGCGGCCAGGGCTTCGTCCATCGCGGCGCGAATGGCGTGCGCCGATTCCGGCGCCGGCAGAATCCCTTCATTGCGCGTGAACTGGATGGCCGCCTCGAACACCGGTAGCTGCGAGTAAGCCCGGGCTTCGATGTGGCCCAGTCTCAGCAGGTGGCTCAGCAGCGGCGAGGCGCCGTGATAGCGCAGGCCGCCGGCGTGGATGCCGGGCGGGACGAAATCGTGCCCCAGCGTGAACATCTTGATGAGCGGCGTCAGCTTGGCAGTGTCACCGAAGTCGTAAGTGAAGGTGCCCTTGGTCAGGCTGGGGCAGGCCGACGGTTCCACCGCCATGAGGCGCGGCCCTTTGCCGGCCAAGCGATCCAGCAGATACGGAAGTGCCAGGCCGCCGAAGTTGCTGCCGCCGCCAAAGCAGCCGATGACCACGTCGGGCTCTTCACCGGCTTGCTGCATCTGGAGCTTGGCTTCCTGGCCGATGACCGTCTGGTGCAGCATGACGTGGTTCAGCACGCTGCCCAGTGAATAGTTGGTGTCCGAATGGGTGGCCGCGTCCTCCACGGCTTCGCTGATGGCGATGCCCAGGCTGCCGGGGGAATCCGGCGACGCGGCCAGCACCCCGCGCCCGGAGTTGGTGTGATCGCTCGGGCTGGGGAAAACCTCGGCGCCCCAGGCGTGCATCATCATGCGGCGGTACGGTTTCTGATCGTAGCTCACCCGCACCATGTAGACTGTGCAGTCCATCCCGAACAGGCGGCAGGCCAGAGCCAGCGCGCTGCCCCACTGTCCGGCTCCCGTCTCGGTGGCCAGCCGCCGGATGCCGGCGCGCTTGTTGTAGTAGGCCTGCGCCACCGCCGTGTTGGGCTTGTGACTGCCCGCCGGGCTGGTGCCTTCATACTTGTAATAGATGTGCGCCGGCGTGTCGAGCGCCTTTTCCAGACGCCGCGCCCGGTACAGCGGAGTTGCCCGCCACAGGCGGTAGATGTCCATCACCTCGCCCGGAATGTCGATCTCCGGTTGGGGCGAGAATTCCTGCATGATCAGCTCCATCGGAAAGATGGGAAGCAGGTCCTCCGGCCCTAGCGGCGCGTGAGTTTGGGGATTCAGTGGCGGGGCCAGCGGCTCCGGAAGCGACGGCAGCACGTTGACCCAGATCGTCGGGATCTGGCTATCGGCCAGTAGGAATTTGGAATGTTCATGCATGGGAATGGTCTATCTTACCAAGTGGTTCATCCCACCACCACAACCGTAATCTGGCCCGGGCCGTGAACGCCGCGAACCAGGATCTGTTCGATATCGGCGGTGCGGCTGGGACCCGTGATCAGCACCATCGAGCTGGTCACGTCGGCGGGATTCGGGAGTACCGTAAGCAGTTCATCTATGCCCGTCAGAATGCGCTCGCGCGGCACCACCGCGATATGGGCGGGCGGCAACAGCGAAACCAGGCGCGCCTCATGCGGGCCTGCGATCATGACCAGCGAGCCGGTGTCGGCCAGCGCGTAATCCGCGCTGGTGATGCCCACATCCGCCGCGGCGCACAACCCGCGCAGCTCTTCCCGATCGGTGATGCCGGAGCGCACCCCGGGAAGGCTGGCAATTCCGCACTCCGCGAGGTACGGGGCATTGGAGGCCACCGCGGTCTTTCCCTCGATGGCCGCAGCCACAAACCCGCGCGCGTCCGCAGGCGTGGCGGCCCGATGAGTCTTCCCGGCCAGCGCCTCGATCGCCGCAAGCATGGTCGAGATGCGCTGCTCCATATCGACCTCGGGGATGCGGATGCGCACCGGCGGCGGATCGGCCACCCCTTGCCCGGCGCTGCGGCCGAGCGCGGTGCGGACGCGGTGCAGGATGTTGTCGCGCGACATCAGCGGCGCCTCCACATTTCGCGGAAGCTCCGGGCGGGGGCCGGAGGCAGATCGCGCTGGCTCAGCCATGCCCGCAGAGGCCCAATGTTCATGGGAGCAGGAACGCCGCGGATCCACCCGGAACTGTCCGGCGGCGCCGCGGAAGCCGCCAGCCGTCCCGCCATTTCGTACAGCCGCGGATGGGTCATCAGCCAGGCGTAAGCGCGGAACGCCAGTTTCTCGAGGCGGTTCCGTTTCTCGCGCACCTCGGCCTTTTTCACGTCCGAGCGCAGTTCCAGCAGCACCTTCGGGATGTCGATCTTCACCGGACACACCTCAGCGCATGCTCCACAGAGGCTGGAAGCGAACGGCAGAGCAGGCTCGTGCGAGATCCCCATGAACTGCGGCGTGATGATGGCGCCGATGGGCCCCGAGTAAACCCACGGAAAACTGTGGCCGCCGATCTTGCGGTACACCGGGCAGGCGTTCAAGCAGGCGCCGCAGCGAATGCAGTAGAGCGACTGACGCGTGCCGCGGTCGGGCAGCAGCCGCGTGCGGCCGTTATCCAGCAGCACCACGTAGAATTCGTCGGGACCGTCCGTCTCGCCGCTGCGCCGCGGCCCGCTCAGGAAAGACGTGTACACCGTCAGCAACTGGCCGGTGCCGCTGCGGCCCAGGAGTTTCAAGAACGTCGCCAGGTCCTGCGCGCGCGGAATCATTTTCTCGATTCCCGCAATCGCAATGTGGATCTTGGGCGCGGACGTGGTGAGCCGTATGTTGCCTTCGTTCTCTATCAGCACCACCGCGCCCGAGCCGGCCACCAGGAAGTTCGCCCCGCTGATCCCTATATCGGCCGCCAGAAACTTCTCGCGCAACACCTTGCGGGCGATGGCGGTCTGCTTCTCGATCACCGTCTCGCGGGGAACGTGGAGCCGCTTCGTGAAAAGATCCGCCACTTCGTAACGGGTCATGTGCAGCGCCGGCGCCACTATGTGATACGGCCGCTCGTGCGCCAGTTGCACGATGAACTCGCCCAGATCGGTCTCCACCGCTTCCAGGCCGTGGTGTTCCAGGCGCTCGTTGAGATCCACCTCCTCGGTGGTCATCGACTTGGATTTGACGATCAGCCGCGCGCCCCGGTCTTTCGCCAGCGCCAGCACGAAATCCGCGACTTCCGTGCCGTCCTTGGCGTACACCACCTTGCCGCCATGGGCTTCGACGTTGCGCTCGAACTCCTCGAGATAGTAATCCAGGTTCTCGATGGTGTGCTTCTTGATGGCGTTGGCCTGGGTCCGCAGCTCCTGGTAATCGGGCAGCGCGTCGGGCGTCACGGTCTCGCTGCGCTTGTCCTTCAGCCGCCCCGTGGCCGCGTAGATGGCTAATTGAAGATTGGCGTCGGCCAGCGTGTTGTGGATCTTCCGATCGAATTCGACCGACATATAAACCTCAGCGGCTCGCTAGGACCTCCGCCAGGTGCATGGTGCGCACCTTCAAACCGGCCCGCGAGAGCGCACCCTGGATCTGCATCAGGCAACTCAGATCGAGCGACACCACGGTGTTGGCGCCGGTGCGCAGGATGGCGTCGATTTTGGTGCGGGCCATGGCGCCGGAAAGCTCCGCGAATTTCACCGCAAACGTGCCGCCGAACCCGCAACACTCTTCGGCCGGCTGCATTTCCCGCAATTCCAGGCCCCGCACGCGGGCCAGCAAACGGCGCGGCCCGTCCTTGATGCCCAGCTCGCGCAGTCCGTGGCAGCTATCGTGGAAAGTGACTACATCGTCCAGGCGCGCCCCCACGTCGTCCACGCCCGCGACCTCGGTGAGAAACGTCGAGAACTCCCAGATCCGCTTTTCCAGGGAATGCACGCGCGCCAGCGTCTCCGGCTCCTTCTGGAACAGCTCGGCGTAGTGATGCGCCACCATCGACGTGCAAGAGCCCGAAGGCGCCACGATGCACTCTGAGGATTCGAAGGTGTCAAGGAAATGGCGCGCCATGATGCGCGCCTCGTCGCGATAGCCGGTGTTGAAGGCGGGCTGCCCACAGCAGGTCTGGCTCTCCGGGAAATCGACTTCGTAGCCCAGGCGTTCGAGGACGCCGGCCATATCCATGCCGACCTTGGGAAAAAGCTGGTCGACAATGCAGGTGATGAACAATGAGACCCGATTACCCATGCAGAAACAGAATTGTAGCAGTTTCGGGGGGTGCCCCCTGGGACCAACCTTACCGCCCCACGCTCAACCGGTCCGCCAGAATCGGTGGCAGGCCCGCCTCGCGAATCTTTTCCTGCGCGGCCGCCACGTCATAAGGAGCGCGGCAATAGGCGATCACGCGCTCGCCGGAATCGTAGACCACGTAGGCCGCGCGCGGGTCGCCGTCGCGCGGTTGGCCCACCGAACCCGGGTTCACCAGGTAGCCGCATTCCGGATCGACCCCCATTTTCCGCCGCTGGCTTCGCGCCGGCGTTGCCGGGATGGTTTCCACGCGCGACTGGTTCCAGATGAAGCCGCCCTGCACGTGCGTGTGCCCGAAAAAGGCCAGCCGGCTCTCCAGGTAGCCGAATGCCTGCCCGGCTTCGCCGGCGGCCATCACGTATTCGTCTTCATCGAACGGCGAGCCATGCAACACCTGGAAGCCGTCCAGCAGAACCGGCCCTTTGGCAAGGCTGCGGATATACTCGATATTCGCAGGTGTGAGGTTTTCGAGCGTCCAGAGCGCCGCGGCGCGCGCCACCGGGTTGAACCATTCCAGGTCCTCCTGGCCGGTGGAGACCTTATCGTGATTGCCCCGCACCACCACGGCGCAATTGGCGCGCACCCAATCCACCACCGGATTGGGTTCGGCGCCATAGCCCACCAGGTCGCCGCAGCAGAGCGCCTGGTCATACCCGCCGGCGGCTTCGCGCACCACGGTCTCCAGCGCCTGCCAGTTGCCATGAAGATCGCTCAAGATAAGATAACGCACGGGAATCTGTGCTATGCCTTTCTCAGCCGCAGGACGGAGATCTCCGGGGGCGCTCCGATACGCGCCGGGATGCCGATGGTCCCGATGCCGCGCGTGACGTACGCCGCCGCGCGTCCCGAGCGGAAAAGCCCGTAAACATAAGGAGTGAAAAAACGGGCGGGATTAATGGATTGATCCAGAATTTCGACCGTGATCTGTCCCCCATGCGTGTGCCCCGCAAGGACAAGATTATATCCCTGCCGGGCCGCCACGGGAAACACGTCGGGATTGTGCGAGAGCAGCACGTTCACGGCGCCGGGGACTACCAGGCGCTCCGCTCCGCGCAGATAGTTCCCTCTATCGGCCAGGGATTGATAGTCCACGCCGGCCAGGTTGAGAACCGAGTTTCCGAAGCGAAGCGTTTGCGCTTCGCCGCGCAGGAAACGCATACCGGCGCGCGCGCCCGCTTCCACCGCGTGGCGTTCCGCCCCGGCGTAATGCTCGTGATTGCCCAGGCACCCGAATGTGCCGGCGTCGGACTTGACGCGCGCGAGCTGCCGGATGCAGGCGTCCAAGGGGTCGCCGCGGGACGAGATGAGGTCTCCGGTCACCACGGCCACGTGCGGCCGCAGCTCAAGCGCCATGTCAATCACCCTCGCCAGCTCGGACTCGTGGAGGAACGCGCTGAGATGGATGTCGCTGAGCTGCAGGATGCGCAGGCCGTCGAGGTCCAGCGGCAAGCCGGGCAACGGCACGTCCACTTCCCGTACCCGGAAATCCAGGCGCTCGACCATGGCTCCATAACCCATCACCACGAACGGAGCGGCCATCAAAATGTTACCCGCGGCGCTGAGCGCGCGCCGGCGGCCCGGGTTCACCTCGACGCCCAGTTGCTTCCCGATGGCTTTGAGCGCCAGGTACACTGCCGCAACGGCGGTGGCGGTGAGGAGATAGGCCAGAATGCCGGCGCCCAGGATCAGGGCGATATGCCCTGGGATTCCCAGGCGGGGGACCAACTCCGAAAAACTGAGCGAATACCCGGCCAGCAATACGGCGTCGAAAAGAAACACCATGCCGTGCGCCGCAGTGCGCGCCCATCCCGAGGAGAGCCGCCCCGCCACGCGCAGTAATATGGCCGAGATGCGCCACTGAACGAAAACAAAAACGATGGTTACGGCTAAATTCAGCGCCAGGTTCACTCCCGAGCCCCAATCCCCATCTTGTATTGTAATGTCTTACACGATCCAGGCGTTGACCAGCACCGCGATGGCCGCCGCTGCGGCCGTTTCCGCGCGCAGCACCTGCGGACCGAGCGATACCGGCTGCCACCCCGCGGCGGTGGCAAGCTGCCGCTCCGCATCGGTCCAGCCGCCCTCGGGGCCGGTGAGCACGGCGGCGCGGCTGCCGCTGGTCCGGCATGCCGGTGGCGCCCGCAATACTCGCAACAATGGAGGCGCGGCGGCCTCCTCCAGAAAGTAGCGGTAGTCCGCCTCTTCGGCCAGGCATCGCTCGAAGCGGACCGCCGGCGCAATCTCCGGAGCGCGCATTCGGCGCGCTTGCTGGCTGCTTTCGCGCGCGATCCGGGCCCATCGCCCGGCTCGCTTGCGGGAGGCTTCCAGCAGCCCTTTCTCGCTGCGCTCCGCCTCCACCGGCAAGATGCGCTCGACGCCCAGCTCGGTAGCCTTTTCGACCATCCACTCGAAGCGGTCGAACTTGATCAGCGCTGCGCAAAGGGTAATATGGAGGGGCGTTGCCGGCGTGTCCAGAGGCTCGATGACGCGAAACACCACGCGCGTGCCGCGTGCCTCCGCGATTTCCGCCAGATAAGCGGACTGTCCGTCGGAGATTTCGTAGCGCTGTCCCGCTTCCGCGCGCAGCACGCGAGTCAAGTGGCGAGCCTCCTCGCCGCGCAGTTCCGCCGTGCCGCCGCGCACGGCATCCACGAAGAATCTTCGCCGGGCCAAGAGATCATTGTACGGCCTGGACAGGCGCGCTTGGTTCGGCGGCGCGGACGCATCTGTTAGAATCATGTTCTTTAAGATGGTTGAACGCACCGATAGTGTCTGGAAATCGCAATCCCTGGCCGCTATCTATCTGGAGGGCATCCGTGCGGCCTTCCCGTTCGCGCTCGAGCAGATCGATGTGATGCTCCGCCTCATCGTCGGCTGCGATCGGCCTATGCGGCGGGTGCTCGACCTTGGTTGCGGCGATGGCGTCCTAGCTTCGGCAATCGCTCAGTGCCTGCCGCGGGCTGAGGTGGTGCTGGCGGACTTTTCGGAGCCCATGCTCGAGGCCGCCAGGAAGCGATTCACCGCTGCCGGCCTTCCCGCCCACTTTGTCCTCGCCGATTACGGGGTCCCATCCTGGACACACGCTGTCGCCGGGTGGTCCCCTTACGATGCCATCGTCTCGGGCTTCTCCATCCATCATCAGCCGGATGACCGGAAGCTCGCGGTTTACGAAGAAATCTTCGGACTGTTGAACCCCGGTGGGGTCTTCGTCAACATCGAGCATGTGTCCTCGCCCACCGCATGGATCCGTTCGCTGCAAGACGAGATGTTCATCGACTCGCTCCACCGCCATCACCCCAACCAGAGCCGCGAAGAAGTGACCCGGTTTTACTATAACCGCCCGGACAAGGACGCCAACATCCTGGCGCCCGTTGAGCAGCAGTGCGCCTGGCTCCGTGACATCGGTTTCACCGACGTCGATTGCTATCTGAAGGTCTTCGAGTCGGCTGTCTTCGGCGGTCGCAAGCCGTAACCGTTGAGGAGCCATTTGGTCCGATCTATAATGGCTACGGGGAGAACAGAGCACCTCCTTGGAGTGGGGCTATGATCCGCTTGGGCCACCGGCACCACCTTGGCATCCACCGCGAAATGTGTTCCGATGAAATTCTAGCGTTGATTGAGGCCGTTAGGAGGCAGGTGGCATGACGACCAACGGAAAGCCCGACCGGGGAATGGTTGAGATGAATGCGGAAGAGTGCAAGGGGTGCGGCCTTTGCATAGAGGCTTGCCCGCCCAAGGTTCTTCGTCTGGCGGACCATCTGAACCATTACGGCTACCATCCGGCCGAATACCTGGGGGCGGGCTGCACGGGCTGCGGCATCTGTTTCTTCGTGTGCCCCGAGCCCGGCGGAATCACCGTCCTGAGGCTGGTTCTGCAGCCGGCGGCCGCCTGAGGCCGCCTGGAGAGAAACGATGCGGAAGCAACTGACCAAGGGAAATGAAGCCATCGTGAAGGCCGCGGTGCTGGCCGGCTGCCGGGCATATTACGGGTATCCCATCACGCCCGCGAGCGAAATCGCCGAGGCCGCGGCGCTCTACCTGCCGCAGGTCGGTGGCGTGTTTTTGCAGGCCGAGAGTGAAGTGGCGGCCATCAACATGCTCTACGGCGCGGCCTCGGCGGGTGTGCGCGCCATGTCCGCGTCCAGCGGGCCGGGCATCAGCCTGATGCAGGAGGGCCTCAGCTACATCGCCGGGTCGGAGTTGCCTTGCGTGGTGGCGGATATCATGCGCGCCGGTCCGGGGTTGGGAAACATTGCGCCCGAGCAGGGCGACTACAACCAGATCGTAAAAGGCGGCGGGCACGGCAACTACCGCACGCTGGTGCTGGCGCCCGATTCCGTGCAGGAGATGGCCGACCTGACCACCCTGGCCTTCGATCTCGCCTTCGAGTATCGGAACCCGGTGGTGGTGCTGGCCGACGGATACACCGGGCAGATGATGGAGCCGGTGGAGTTCGCCTCCCGCGCGTTCGTGCCTCCGCCGCCCGAGTGGACCGTGAGGGGCACCGCGGAAACGCGGCACAATCTGATCTGTTCCATTTACCTGGAGCCGGATTTGATGGAACGCCACGTCCGCAAGCTGGAGGCCAAGTACAAGCGGGCCGAGCGCGAGGCGGTGCGCGCCGAATACTGGCGCACCGAGGACGCCGAGATCGTCCTGGTGGGCTACGGCATCATGGGCCGCGTCTTGAAAGCCGTGGTGGAGATGGCCCGCGCCCGCGGCATGGCCGTGGGACTGCTCCGTCCCATTACCTTGTTTCCGTTCCCCGTGGCCCAGATCAGGGAACTCAGCCGCCGCGCCAAGGCGTTCGCAGTGGTGGAACTCAGCACCGGACAATTGCTGGACGACGTGCGCCTGGCGTTGGAGGGCCGCCGCCCGGTGGAGTTCTACAGCCGCGTGGGCGGTAATGTTCCCTCGGCCGAAGAGGTGCTGGCGTTTGTCGAACGGAAGTTCGCAGCCTGCGCCCCCAGCGAGGAGGCGCTGATCCATGGCTGACTACAAGGTCACTCACCACAAGGCCTCGAGCTTCTACGGCGTGTACGAGCGTAAAGCCGACTTGCAGCATCAGACGCACTATTGCCCCGGTTGCGGGCACGGCATCATACACAAGCTGCTGGCCCAGGCCATCGATGAACTGGGCGTCCAGGACCGCACCGTGCTCATCAGCCCGGTGGGCTGCTCCGTGTTCGCCTACTACTATCTCGATGTCGGTAACATTCAGGTGGCGCACGGTCGCGCGCCGGCCGTTGCCACGGCGGTCAAACGCAGCCGGCCGGAGGGCATCGTAATCGCCTACCAGGGAGACGGCGACCTGGCGGCCATCGGCACCGCCGAGATCATTCACGCCGCCAACCGCGGCGAGCCCATCACGGTGGTCTTCGTCAACAATGGCATCTACGGCATGACCGGCGGGCAGATGGCTCCCACCACGCCGCTTGGTGGGAAGACCACCACCTCGCCCTTCGGCCGCAACCAATGGACCGATGGTTTCCCCGTGCACGTTTGCGAGCTGCTGGCGTCCATGGAAGCGCCGGTCTATATCGAGCGCGTGGCGCTGGGTAGTAACAAGCAGATCATGCAAGCGGCCCGCGTGCTGCGCCGGGCGTTGGAGAACCAGGTGAACGGCCTGGGATTCTCGCTGGTGGAAGTGCTTTCTCCCTGCCCCACCATCTGGAAAATGCAGCCCGTGGAAGCGCAGCGCTTTGTGGAACAGGAAATGACCAAAACGTTCCGCGTGGCCAACCTCCGCGACCGCACCAAGGACGCCCCCACCCGCCCCGCGCCCGCCCCGCCGCCGGCTCTCGAGGACATTCCGCGGATTCTGGGCCTGGCCAACAGCGACGCCGCCGCTACGCCCGAAGGGTGTCCGCCGTCCCGCCCGGCGCGCGCGCTGGATGTACGCATCAAGGTTGCGGGCTTCGGCGGCCAGGGCGTGCTGATGCTGGGAGAGGTGCTGGCGGAGGCCGGGCTGGACGCCGGCTACGAAGTCTCATGGCTGCCTTCCTACGGGCCGGAGATGCGCTCGGGCACCTCCAACTGCCACGTGCGGCTGTCGAGCGAGGCCATCGATTCGCCGCTGGTCTCGCGGCCCAACGTGCTGCTGGCGCTGAACGAGCCGTCCGTGCGCAAGTTCCTGCATGCCGTCGAGCCGGGTGGCATCGTCCTCTACAATTCCGAACAACTGCCCGAGGATTGCGCGCGCCCGGACGTTCGCATGGTGACCATGCCGTTTACGCAACTGGCCGACCAGCTTGGAAATTCGAAAGCCGCCAACATCGTGATGCTGGGGGCGCTGCTGGAAGCCACCGCCCTGTTGGACCAGGAGCGCGTAACCGGCGCCCTGCGCAGCAAGGTGAAAAGCCAGAAGTGGTTCGAACTGGACCTGGCCGCGCTGGCCAAAGGCCGGGAAGAGGTCCGCAAGGGGACCTCCTCATGAGCGGTGAATTGAACCCCGAGACCATCGTCTTCTTCGAGAACCGCCTGACGGCCCTATCCGAGGCGCGGGTGGGCATTCTCACGCACGCGCTTAATTACGGGACGGGCGTCTTCGAGGGCATCCGCGGGTATTGGAACGTCGAGGAGAATCAACTGTTCCTGATGCGCCCGCGGGAGCATTTTCTGCGCTGGAAGCAGAACTGCGGCATCCTGCGCATCGAGGTGCCGTGGTCCGCCGCGGAGCTCGGCGAGCTCACCGCCGGCCTGGTGCGGCGCAACGGGTTTCGCGGCGACGTTTACATTAAGCCGCTGGCCTACAAATCGTCCCAGCGGATCGGCATTCACATGGACGACCAGAACGCCTTCGCCATTGTGCCTATGCCCGCGCCTGCCTATCTGGACAGCTCCCAGGGCCTGCATGCAGGCGTGACTTCCTGGCGGCGCATCGAGGATAACGCCATTCCCGGCCGCGGCAAAATCTGCGGATCGTACGTCAACGGCGTGCTGGCCAGCGACGAGGCGCGGCGCAACGGTTTCGACGAGGCCATTCTCCTCACCGAGGCTGGCCACGTGGCGGAGGCCGCCAGTTCCAACATTTTCCTGGTGCGCCATGGCAAGCTGATCACGCCGCCCGCCAGCGAGAACATTCTCGAAGGCATCACCCGCGCTTCGGTGATGGAGCTGGCGCGAAGAGAGTTGCGCCTGGAAGTGATCGAGCGCCCGGTGGACCGCACCGAGCTCTACGTCTGCGACGAAATCTTCTTCACCGGAACCATGGTGGAGGTGGCGCCGGTGATTCGCGTGGACCACCGTCCGGTGGGTTGCGGAGAGATCGGTCCGGTGACCGCCGAGCTGCGCCATCTGTACAGTCAGGCGGCGCGCGGACGGCTGGAAGCCTGGCGCCATTGGCTGATGCCGGTGTACGAGGCAGTCGCCACCTTCTCAGTCGGCTCCGCTGTCTGACTCCGCGGGTTCGATGAAAGAAGGCTCTCGCGAACCGTCGAAGTCTCGACTACTCACCGGCTTCTGGACGCCGTGCCACTTGGTGAGGGAATCCTTGACCACGCCATAGATCGCGCCCCGGTTTCGGGCGGCCAGCTTTAGCCATTCCCACGCCCCCTTTTGCGGGAAATAGATCCCGCGGAAGAACAGGCGGGACATCAAGTGGCTGATCTTGTACGCCGCCGGCTCGTCCGCGATCGACTCCAGGGCTCTCTCGACCGCAGCCGGGCTGTAAGAGTTCGTCCAGGCGTACAGAACCTCATCCTGCACCTCCGGAATCGTGATCTTCAGAGGCGTGTGCGCCATCCGAAACGGAGCGAACTCGAGCCAGTGTTTCGGACGTATCAGCCGTCCTTCCTTTCCCAGGCGGGCATATAAAGGAGTAGCGGGAAACGGAGTGATCTGTCCAAACACGGGCAGCACCGGCGGCCACTCGCGAATCTCGGCCAGGGTGCGCTCGCCCACCCCGGGGGTATCGTGATCCAGCCCAAAAATAAACGACGTGATCGCATACACGTGGCGCCGGGCCAGCGCCTCAAGCACCAGCGTAATCCGCCGGCTTGTTGAAGCTCTTTTTGACACTGGCCAGATTGGCGGGGTCGAGAGACTCCATCCCGATGAAGAGCCATCTCCCGCCCGAAGCGGCGATCAAATCGAGCAGCTCTTCATCCCGCAACAGGTTGGCGCTGATTTGCCCCACCCACGACAGTTCGGCTCCGGCCGCAATCACATCGCGCAGGAGCGCCTTGGTCCGCTTGACGTTGATCGCGAAATTATCATCGACAAAGAATACGGCGGCCTGGCCGCGAGTGGCGCGGGCGCGCTCTTTGATCTTGAGCATCTCCTCGACGATGCTCCGGTTGGTCCGGAACCGAATCGAGTCGCCAAAAAACCCGTGACCGTGCAGAATTCGCATCCGTATGGACAGCCGCGTCCGGATTCAATGGGAATGATATGAAATGTCTCCCACTCGAACCCGAAGTGCCGCATCAGCGGACGGAAGAAGCCTGGAATCCGGTTGAACTGGCGCAAGTCGATCGAGTCCCAGGGAATGATCGGGTAATCCTGCAAGGTCGGTTTGCGCTCCTGCCCCAACGCGTCCACCGGAGCGTAAACCTCCTTGAGTTCGCCCCGTGCCGCATCCTCCACGATCTGCGGCCAGGTATGATCCGCCTCACCCAGGGCCAGCGCATCTGCGTGACGCGGTCCGCCGTCGCGCCCGAGAGCTTCTTCGGGAGCTTCCGTCACGTGCGTCCGCCCATGACCACGGGAATGCCGGCCGCGCGGATGGCATCCGCCACCCGGTATGCTTTGGCGATCATGCGAGTCATGGCGCCGATGCCCACCAGCCCGATCTGCTGGTCGAGAGCGAACTGAACCAGCTCGGCGTCGCTCATCGGCTGCGTGTTGCCGTCGATCAGAACCACTTCGTGGCCACTGGGCGTAAGCGCCTGCAGCAGAAACATCCAGAGATGCGGCATGAAGTTCTGCGTCACGCCATTGTCGGGGTTATAAAGCAGAATCCGCATCTACTTACCGTTCCAGCGTCGCGTTCGATCGCTGGTACTACCTTTCGCCGGCAAGCAGTGTGCGAGTATCAGTCGGAGCAGGATTCCGTTGTCGGTACAGCCATGTTAGCATTTGTTGGCGCGAGGTCTTGACCGGCGGAATCTTCAGCGTCAAGTTGCTGGTCTGCACCTGCGCCAGGCACACCACCACGAGACACACTCCCACCACGAACCGCATGCACTTCAAGTGGACGCACAGCCGTCGAACCCGGTTTCAGGAGCGGGGCGGGAGCGCGATACTAAGCATATGTCCGGCGCCGCGCCCCAGCTCGCCCTCTCGGTCCGCAATCTGCGGAAGGCGTACAAAGACGTGGTCGCCGTCGATGGCCTCGATCTTGAGGTGTGCTGGGGCGAGTGCTTCGGCCTGCTGGGTCCCAATGGCGCCGGCAAAACCACCACCATCGAAATCTGCGAGGGTCTCACCGCCGCCGATTCGGGCGATGTCGAGGTGCTCGGCATGCGCTGGAACGCGCACGCCACCGAACTCCGGCAACGGCTGGGGATCCAGCTTCAGGAGACCCAGCTTTCCGAGAAGCTCACCGTGATGGAAACCGTCCGCCTGTTTCGAAGCTTCTTCCGGCGCGGGCCGACCCCGGCTGAAGTCATCGCCCTGGTGCAGCTCGGCGAGAAGCGGAAATCCCGCGTGGGCAGCCTCTCCGGGGGGCAGAAACAACGGCTGGCGCTGGCTTGCGCGCTGGTGGGCGATCCCGATTTTCTGTTCCTCGACGAGCCCACCACCGGCCTCGATCCCCAGGCCCGGCGTCAGCTTTGGGATTTGATCGAACAGTTCAAGCTGGCGGGCCGGACCATTCTGATGACCACCCACTACATGGACGAAGCCGAACGGCTGTGCGACCGGGTAGCCATCATGGACCACGGCAAAGCTATCGCTGTGGGCACGCCGCGCGAATTGATCGCGTCCATAGCGGCGGAGCAGATGGTGGAGTTTTCGGCCGGCGGCGCGGCGCAGGCGCTGGATGTTTCCGCGCTCGGCCGGATTGAGGGCGTGCGCGAGGTCCGCGCGGAGAACGGCAGCGTGCGCATGCAGGTCACCGAACTGCACCAGTCCGTGCCCGCCCTCCTGGACGAACTCGACCGCCAGGGCGTTCCGCTCACCGAACTGCGCACCCATTCCGCCAGCCTGGAGGACGTCTTTGTCATTTTGACGGGACGGCATCTGCGCGATGAGTAGCACCGCATGGGCGGACCGTCCGCTGGCGCAATTGACCCTGGTGCGGTTCCGTGAGTTCTGGCGCGAGCCGGAAGCCTTATTCTGGGTGTTCATTTTCCCGATCCTTCTGGCCGCCGGTCTGGGGCTGGCCTTCCGCAACCGTCCCCCGGACGTGATCGGGATTGCAGCCGTTACGCCGGAGCTGGCCAGGGCGCTGCGGCAGGAGAAACTTCTCGACGTCGAGCAGTTATCCGCTCCGGCCGCCGAAGCCGCTCTCCGTACCGGCAAGGTGGCGCTGCTGGCCGCACCGTCGCCCGGCGGGGTGGTGGTGTACCGCTACGACGACACCAACCCCGAAGGACGCACCGCTCGCATGTTGGCCGATCAAGCCGTCCAGCGGGCGGCGGGCCGCGCCGACCCCGTGCCTTCCAGCGACCGCCTGATGCGCGAGCCCGGCTCGCGCTATATCGATTTCCTGGTCCCCGGCCTGCTGGGAATGAACCTCATGGGCAGTGCCATCTGGGGGATGGGGTTCGCCATTGTGGATGCGCGGCGCAAGAAGCTCATGAAACGCCTGATTGCCACCCCCATGCCGCGCCATTACTACCTGCTCTCGTTCGTCCTGGCGCGGCTGCTGTTGCTGGTGGTGGAAGTCGGCGTGCTGCTGGGGTTCGGCGCCTGGGTATTCCACGTTCCGGTGCGCGGTTCCCTGCTGGATCTGGCGGTGCTGTGCGTTTTGGGATCGCTGGCATTCAGCGCCGTGGGATTGCTGATCGCTTCGCGCGCGCAGACTATCGAAGCCGCATCCGGCCTGATGAACACCGTGATGATGCCGATGTGGATCGTCTCCGGCGTGTTCTTTTCGGCGCAGCGGTTTCCCGGCGTGCTGCAACCCGTGATCCGGGCGCTTCCCTTGACCGCGGTGATCGACGCCCTGCGCGCCCACATGCTTCAGGGCGCCGGCCTGGCGCAAGTGGCGCCGCAGTTGGGTGTGCTGGCAGCTTGGCTGTTGGTGTGCTTCACGCTGGCGCTGAAGCTGTTCCGCTGGCGATAGGCGGTCTCAGGCTTTCCCGTTCCCGGCCGATAAGAGAACTGAAAAGGTACGTAGCCATGACGGTTCTAAGTTAATGCTCGCCCTTCTCGGTATCGCGGTGGTTCTCTTGGCCGTCTTTGGCGGCTTCGTTCTGGAACGCGGGAACCCCTATGTCCTGATGCAGCCGGCCGAACTGCTCATCGTGGTGGGAGCCGCCATTGGCATCGTGGTGGTGGCCAACCCTCCGGCGGTCATGCGCAGGATGGCACGCGGCGTCTTCGCCGCCTTCCGGCCGCCGGTCCATACCAGCCATTCCTTCCTTCGCTACCTCCGCATGTTGTACGAAGTATTCGTCTTCGTGCAGCGCGCCGGCGTCGTCGAACTGGAGAACGACGTCGAGAACCCGCCCGGCAGCCGCATCTTCTCCAACTATCCCGACTTCCTCAAGGACCAGACCACGCGCGATTTCATTTGCGATTCCCTGCGCATGTTGGTGATCGGCGTCACCACGCCGCACGAACTGGACCAGTTGATGGACCTCGATATCGATGTTCAGCGGCAGGGCCGGCAGGAGCCGGTGAGCGCCTTGAGCACGGTCGCCGATGCCCTGCCGGGACTGGGCATCGTGGCCGCGGTGCTGGGCGTGGTAATCACCATGCAGGCTATCGGCGGGGCGCCCGAAACCATCGGCCAGAAAGTCGCGGCCGCGCTGGTGGGAACCTTCCTGGGCATCTTACTGTGTTACGGGGTGGTGGGGCCGGTGGCCGCGCGTATGGAAACCATGAGTGGGACCGAAACGCAGTTCCTTCAGGTGCTGCGCATTGCCATCGTGGCCTTCGCCCGCGGATCGTCGCCCATCCTGGCGGTGGAATACGCGCGCCGGTCGATTCCCGTGGAACTGCGTCCGTCGTTTGTCGACATGGAGATCACCATCAAGCGAGACGCCAGGATTCCGCCCGCCCCCAAGCCGGATGTTCCGGCCGGCGCCATTCCCGGCGCGTCGAAACCGTACGTTCCGGAGGAGGCCCATGCCGCTGTTCAGCCCGCCTGACGTGCCCGGGCCGCCCGTGGAAGTGCGCATTCGCCACATCTACCATCGCAAGCACGGCGGCGCCTGGAAAGTGGCCTATGCCGATTTCGTCACCGCGCTCATGGCGCTGTTCATCGTCCTATGGCTGATGGGCAGCAGCGCGAAGGTGAAGGCTTCCGTCAGCGGATATTTTAAGGATCCCCGCGGATACATGAGCAAACTCAACGCCGGCTCCGCCAATTCCGCCGAAGAAGTGGTGGTGCACCGCGAAAACGTCGAGGACATCCAGAAACGGATCGAACAGGCCCTCGCACAGATGCCGGAGTTCCGCAAGATCCGCGACAACATCAAGTTCAGCGTCTCCAACGAGGGCCTGCGGATCGACCTGGTGGAGACCGAGCAGGGCCTGTTTTTTGTCACCGGCAGCCCCACCCCCACCAGTGCCGGCGAGCGCCTGCTGGCGGTGCTCGCTAGAGAGCTCGGCAAGATGCCCAATACCGTGGTGATTGAAGGCCATACCGACGCACGGCCGTTTCGCAATGTCGGCCCTTCCAGCGGCTATGGCAACTGGGAGCTTTCCGCGGACCGCGCCAACGCCGCGCGCCGCCTGCTGCATGCCTACGGTGTCCGCCCGGAACAAGCGGTCGAGGTGCGTGGCTTCGCCCATCAGAAGCTGCTCAACCCCGCCGACCCCAACGACCCCCGCAACCGCCGCATCTCGCTGGTGGTGAAGTTCGTGGGGGATGCCGGCCGCTGACCCCGGTCATTTCTTGGGATTTAACTTGAGATTGAGGATAGTTTGCGTTCGCGAATCGAAGGAACTCAGCGTCTTGGTGTTGCTGGAAGCGCCCTGGTAGTCGGCTTTGAGTTGGTAATCGATGTCCGGGCTCAAATCGTAAAAATGATAGGTGCCGTCGTCCTTAGTGATGAAGGACCGGATTTGCAGCGTCTTGGTGTTCTTCAATTGCACCACGGCGCCATTCACCAGGCTGTCGTCCGCGGCGGTCACCGTGCCTTGCACGCTGCGCGTGGTTTCTCCACCCTTTTTCTTCTGTTGTGCGAAAGTGGCGGAGGCACTGAGGAGGAGAACCGCCACCAGAGCCAGCCGGATCGTTTTCATGCGATTACTTCCAGTCCTCGTCGGACTCTTCCTCCTCGTCGTCCTCCAGAAAATCGTCATCCTCCTCGTCTTCCTCGAGGTCTTCCGCCGACTCCAATTCCAAAGGATCGGTGCCCACGACTCTCAGGTCCGCGCCACACTCATCGCAACTGATGGTGTCGCCTTCGTCGACGTCTTCTTCGTCCACATCGATCGTGCCTTCGCATACCGGACACGTGACCATCGATAATCCTCCCGACATACTACTGATATACGATAGACTGCCGCGTTTGCAACCTCTATTTGCCGGCCTGCTTGGCCAGCCGCCGGCGCGTGGTGGCCGGAACCATGCCCTTCAAGCGAAGGTACATAAACAACTGCTGGCGATGGGTCAATTCGTGCTCTTTGATGGTCTGCACCATTTCGAGGCGCGTGACCTTCTGGCCGTCCATCCGGGTGATGATGTGCGAAAAGAATTCAGCGGGTTGGGCGGCCAGTCGCGCCGCGCGCTCCTCCAGTGAATCCCGCAAAGCCGCAGCCAGTTCGGCCGCTCCCGCGCTGGCGTCCAGACCCCTCATGTGGCGCTTCAAGCGTTCGCGAAAATCGGGCGTGGCGAAATTGTCGTCGCCCGCCAGTAGCATTCCCGTCAATGCGTGGCTCGCGTCCAGAATGTGGCGCGCGATGTCGCGGAACGTCATTAACTCGGGCGTGGGCCGGTAATCCAGATCGCCGGCCGGAAACTCTTCGACCGCGGCAGCCGTATCCTGCCGGATCGTCTTCCAGGAATCGAGAACATGCTCCACTCTGACCATGACCACATTGTACTAGCACGCGGCAAGCCCCGGCCGGAGACTGCCACACCTGGTGACAGACACACGCGTCCCAAGGCGCCGGGGTGCCCCCTTGGGGCCGTGCGCCGCGTGGACGCTGGTGTCCGTCACCGAATTTGGCGGTCACGGGCGTTCATTATAATGAAGGTGTCCATGCACCAGAAACGCAGCCAGAGGGTTGTGGATTCAAATCCACAGGAGACCGCTGAGTGGTTGGAATCGCTCGATCAGGTGATCGACCAGGCCGGGCCTGATCGCGCCGCATACCTGTTGGAGCAGCTTACCGGGCGTGCTCGGACTGAAGGCGCCGACCTGCCCATTCACCTCAACACGCCCTACGTCAATACCATTCGCCCCGAAGACGAAATGCCGTACCCGGGCGATCGCGCCATGGAGCGTCGCATCAAGAGCCTGATCCGCTGGAACGCCATGGCCATGGTGGTCCGGCAGAACAAGTACGATGCCGGCATCGGCGGCCACATTTCCACCTACGCCTCGCTCGCCACGCTGCTCGAGGTGGGGTTCAATCATTTCTTTCACGCATCCTACGACGGCCAGCCGGGCGACCTGGTCTACTTCCAGGGCCACGCCTCGCCGGGGGTTTACGCGCGCGCTTTCCTCGAGGGGCGCCTGAGCGAAGAGCACCTCGCGAATTTCCGGCACGAGCTGCGCGAGCACCCCGGGCTGTCCTCCTATCCGCACCCCTGGCTGATGCCGGATTTCTGGCGTTTCCCCACGGTTTCGATGGGCATCGGGCCGATCAACGCCATTTACCAGGCGCGCTTCATGCGGTACCTGGAAAACCGCGGCCTCATTCCACCCGCGCCGCGGAAAATCTGGGGTTTCCTCGGCGATGGCGAAATGGATGAGCCGGAATCCATGGGTTCGCTCACCCTGGCCTCGCGCGAGAAGCTGGACAACCTCATCTTTGTCATCAACTGCAATCTTCAGCGGCTGGACGGACCGGTGCGCGGCAATGGCAAGGTGATTCAGGAGCTCGAAGCCGCCTTCCGCGGCGCCGGCTGGAACGTCATCAAGGTGATCTGGGGCGAAGATTGGGACGCGCTGCTGGCCCAAGACTCGACCGGCCTGCTCCAAAAACGTATGGGTGAAGCTGTGGACGGCGAGTACCAGACCTACATCACCAAGGACGGCGCCTACATTCGCAAAAACTTCTTCGGCAAGTACCCCGAGCTGCTCGACCTGGTGGCCCACCTCGGCGACGACGACCTGATGCGGCTGCGCCGCGGCGGTCACGATCCCCGCAAGGTCTATAACGCCTACCTGGCGGCCGTGGAAACCAAGGACCGCCCCACCGTCATCCTGGCCCACACCATCAAAGGTTACGGCCTTGGAGAGGCGGGCGAGGGCCGCAACATCACCCACCAGCAGAAAAAGCTCAACGAGCAGGAGCTCGAGCACTTCCGGTCGCGCTTTGAGATCCCCATTCCCGACGAAGCCGCCCGCCATGCCGAATTCTACCGGCCGCCCTCGGACAGCCCGGAAATGGCCTACCTGCATGAGCGGCGGCGCCGCCTGGGTGGATACATGCCCAGCCGCTCCGTGATGGCCGCCGGCGTCGAAGCTCCCCCGCTCGATTACCTGAAGGAGTCGCTTGAAGGATCGTCCGGGCGCGAGGTCTCCAGCACCATGGCCTTCGTTCGCGTCCTGACGCTGCTCATGAAGCACCCGCAAATTGGCAAGCGCGTCGTGCCTATCATTCCCGACGAAGCGCGCACCTTCGGCATGGAATCCCTGTTCCGCCAGTTCGGCATCTATGCCAGTCAGGGACAGCTCTACAAGCCCCACGACGCGGAGATGTTCCTGTACTACAAGGAATCCAGGGACGGCCAGATTCTCGAAGAGGGTATCACTGAAGCCGGCTCCATGGCTTCCTTCACCGCCGCGGGCACGGCCTACTCGAACTACGGCGTGGCCATGATCCCGTTCTTCATCTACTACTCCATGTTCGGCTTCCAGCGCGTGGGCGACCTCATCTGGGCCTTTGCCGATTCGCGCGGCAAAGGCTTCCTGTGCGGCGGCACCGCCGGCCGAACCACCCTGGCCGGCGAAGGCTTGCAGCACCAGGATGGCCAGAGCATCCTGCTCTCCAGCATTCTGCCCACCTGTACCACTTACGACCCGGCCTACGCCTATGAGATCGCCATCATCGTGCAGGATGGCATCCGGCGCATGTACCAGGAGCAGGAGGACCGCTTCTATTACCTCACCTTGTACAACGAGAATTACCCCATGCCGCCCATGCCCCAGGGCCTCGACCCCCAGGGCGTGCTCAAGGGCATCTATCGCTACCAGGCGGCTGGGGTGCCCTCTGGGTCCGGCGCGGCCAAGGTGCAGCTCTTCGGCAGCGGCCCCATCCTGAACGAGGCGCTGCGCGCGCAGCAGATCCTTTCTGAGAAGTACGGTGTTCCGGCGGATGTGTGGAGCGTGACCAGCTACAACGAGCTGCGGCGCGAAGCCCTCGGCGTGGACCGCTGGAACCGGCTGCATCCCGATCAGCCGGCCCGGACGCCCTACATCGTAGATGCCCTGAAAGGCGCCGCCGGGCCGGTGGTCGCCGCCACCGATTACATGAAAGTGGTGGCCGACCAGGTGGCCCCCTGGCTGCCCGGCCGCATGGTAACGCTCGGCACCGACGGCTTCGGCCGCAGCGACAACCGCGAGCACCTGCGCCGGCACTTCGAAGTCAATGCCGAGTCGATCGCCGCCGCGGCGCTCTCGCGGCTGGCGCGCGACGGCCAGTTCGACGCCGCGAAAGCCCGCGCGGCCTTCGCCGAGCTGGGGTGCGAAACCGAAAAGATCGACCCAGCGCGCGCCTGATGACTGACATGCACATCGGCCAACGTGTCGCCATCGCCGGGATGGCGGTCAGCGGTGCGCTCGCCATCGTCAAGGTCTTGGTGGGCCTTTCCGGCCATTCCACCGCCGTGGTGGCGGATGGGCTGGAATCGGCCGGCGACGTGTTTGCTTCCGGCTTTGTGCTTCTCGGCTTGACCCTCGCCGCCCGGCCCGCCGACCAAAACCACCCCTATGGCCACGGCCGGGCGGAAATCCTTACCGGCCTGTTGATCGGCCTGGCGCTCACCGCCGGCGGTGCGCTGATCTCCTATGACTCGCTGCGCCGGCTGGGCCAGCCGCGCCTGCCGCTGGCGGCCTACGTGGTGTGGCCGCTGATCGCCTCCCTGCTGGCCAAAACGGCTCTTGCCTTAGTCAAATTTCGCTATGGCCGGAGGCTCCACAGCGCCGCGCTCACCGCCGACGCGTGGCACAACGCCACGGATACCGTTTCCGCCATCGCGGCGCTCGTCGCGGTGGGACTGACGCTCTCCGATCCCGTGCGCTTTTTCGAGGCGGACCGGTACGGCGGCTTCGTCGTAGGCCTGATCGTAGCGTCTTTGGGCGTGCGTGTGGCGCGCGAGACCGCCCTTCAGCTTATGGACACCATGCCCGACGACCGGCTCATGAAGCAGATCCGGGCGGCGGCGTCCACAGTGCCCGGCGTGCGCGGCGTCGAAAAATGTTTTGCGCGCAAGACCGGCCTGCGCTATCACGTGGATCTGCACCTGGAAGTGGACCCCGAGATGACCGTGCGGCAATCGCACGAGATTGCCAACAAGGTGCGGTTTCGGATTCGGGAGCAACTGGACTGGGTGGCCGACGTGCTGGTGCACGTCGAGCCGGCCCCGTAGGGTGGGCCCAGCAATCGCTCCCTCACCCACGGAATGTTATGATGCGGGCTTATGCGCGACGTGAACGTAGGAATAGTGGGTCTGGGTAACATCGGTTCGGGCACGCTCAAGATTCTGGCGGAGAACGCCGATCATATCGCTCTCAAGCTTGGGTTTCATCTGCGGGTGGGGGCCGTCTGCGATCTCTTGATCGATTCCAAACGGATTCCCGAATCGCTGGGACCGGTTTTCAAGACCGACGACTGGCGGCGGTTGATCGAACATCCGGGCCTGGATATCGTGGTCGAACTGGTCGGCGGCACCACCGTCGCCGCCGAGATTATCAATGCCGCCATCGCCGCCGGGAAGTCCGTAGTCACCGCCAATAAGGAATTGATGGCCTTGAGCGGCGCGGAAATCTGGGAGCGCGCCATCGCCGCCGGGACCAACATGGCCATGGAGGCCAGCGTGGCGGGCGGGATTCCCATTCACGCGGTGCTGAGGGAAGGCATCTCCGGCGACCGCGTCGTAGCCCTCTACGGTATCCTCAACGGCACCAGCAACTACATCCTCACGGAGATGGAGCAGCACGGCTCGCCGCTCGAAACCGTGCTCGCCGAGGCGCAGCGGCTGGGATACGCCGAGGCCAATCCCAGCAACGATATCGATGGCTTCGACGCGCGCTCCAAGCTGGCCATCCTCTCCGCGCTGGCCTTCGGCGAGAAGATCACGCCGGGGGACATTTTCACCGAAGGGATTCGCCGCCTCTCGCCCATGGATTTCCAGTACGCCCACCGCCTCGGCCACACCATTCGATTGCTGTGCGCGGCGCGCCAGACGCCCCAGGGTTTGATCCTCTCGGTGCGTCCGGCCCTGATTCCCGAGACCGCCATTCTGGCCAGCGTGCGCAGTTCCTACAATGCCATCTGGGTGCAGGGAACCTACGGCGAGGACACCTTCTACTACGGCCGCGGCGCCGGTCCCCGGCCCACCGGCGTAGCCGTGGTGAGTGACCTGATGAGGGTAGCGCGCGAGATTCTGGCCGGCAGCCCTACGCGCGTCTCGCCCTTCGCGCACCAGCGCCTGGGCGAATACAAGCCCATCCCCGTGACCCTCCAGACGCGCTCCTACTACGTGCGCTTCCGCGTGGTCGACCAGCCCGGCATCATCGCGGCGCTATCGGGCATCCTGGCCGCGAAACACATCGGCATCGAGGCGGTGCTGCAACTGCCGCACGAAAACAAGCTGGACCTGCCGTTCGTCATCACGCTCGAACCCACCACCGAGCAGTCCGTGCGCCAAGCCGCCGCAGAGATGGCGAAGCTCGACTTCTTGTTGGAGCCGCCGCTGGTGCTGCCGATGGAGCCGCCGCTGTAGGGGGGCGTGGTGGCAAACTTCTCGCCACTATCCCTCGACGATCTCAAGCCGATATCTCGTGCGTGCCCTAACTGCGCGCTTAACCTTCAACGAGGGAGCGACAGCACTCACTAGCGCCTTGATCGTTTCGTAGCCGGCCTCGCAACCTACGATCACTGCCTGCAGAGCGCCCGCCGGAAGTCCCAGGAAGTTTCCGCTTAACATGAGAGGATGCCCCTTGTAAGGCCGAGCGATACCCTCCCCGAGACCGATCACTCTATACTCACGCTCATATTGCCAATCGTCAGACTTAGTCAACAAGACGTGCGGCCCGTCGCCCGTCATCAATGAGTGCGGAGTCCACTTGGGGTAGGAAGCTAGATACGTAACTTCCTGCGCAGACCCAAAGACCGCATTATCCAACGCGAATTCCAGGCAGATGCCGGTATGGTTTTCAGCGTAATGAGACCACATCAGCGTTGAGTCTGGGACTGGAGTTAGGCAATACAGCTTCCACCGGTCTGGGATCACCTTCAGGAAGTCCTTTGAAAAACGGTCTAGTATCTGCCGTCTGTATTCTGGGTTAGTACGAATCTCCTCTTGAGTAGCCCTTACTTGCTCCTCGGAGACCGGCGATGTTGGCTGAAACGAGAAAAACCAATTAATAAGTTCATCCACAGCGTTTGGATTGTCCAGCGCTTCATCGTCAAACCAAGGTCGGCAATCCCAAGGATCGTTGAGAGCCGCCGGGTCCGCACAATGCACCCGCTGGCCTACCAACACATCAACGAGGTACGCCGAATTGAATTTCTCGTAATGATATAGACGCCTTATTCCGGCCGCGATTGCCGTTCGTGACATTATCCATAGTCTACCTAAATCTTCACAAGCCGTGAACGCAGGTCAGGGTGCCGCCGCCCCGAAGTTCCCCAGAAAGAGCGTTCTGGGAGATGAATCCCTTGACGTCCCCGTCACGCAGGCGGGCAATCACCCGACCGCGTAACGCCCGATGCCTCCTTGTGCGTCACGCCGACGCCAAGCGCCGGCATTCGAGCCAACCGACATCCGTTTTCTGGGCGCGCGCTGTTTGGCCGCTGCGCACGCTTCGCTTCGCGCCGGATACCCTCGGCAATCCACATCCGGAGTTGAGTTTGGTAGCCTACCGACTTCGCGGCTGCGATGTGCTTTGCAGCGGCGATCTGCTCGGGGGCCAAACGAAGTGAAATCGGAGACTTTGCGCGCGCGTGGCGGTCGCGGATCTTCCTGGCCAATGCCGGCGACGGTTTGGCCTGAGGTGCCTCGGGCAACTGATCCCACGCGCTAGCCACCGAATGGGTCTCGAAATACTCCGCGGCCTCTTGGTCCGATTGAAACTTCGGGAGTGGCGACTTTGCGGGAGAAAGCTTCTTCTTCATTTGCTCCACCTACTTGCGGCGAAATAACCGCCGTTCACTTGTGTCCATGTCCCGAGCCGTGATCACTCTCACCAGACCTCCGGACAATCGCCGAAACACGACGAAAAGTCAGACGGCCGTCCAGCGTTTCGCCTAACGCGATGTATCGCTTCTGGCGCGTTCGCCTGACCTTGTGGTCACCGGCGAAGACCTCCTCCACCTCTTCCGGGGTGAACTCGTGCCTCTCGATATGGAAGATGTTGTCATCGTCCCACTCAAATCCGGAAACAACCACAAGTGCTATCGTAGCACGTTGTATATACGAAACGCTACGATGCGCGAAGGCACGCACATTCCACCTCGGTGTCTCGCCCCCTCCGCTCCCCCACCTGTACTACCGTATTACCATGCGCTTCCTCCTTGCCCTCCTCTCCGCCTGCCTCGCCGCGCAAGCCCAAATCCCCGCGCAGGACTCGCGCAACGTCAACCTCCCCAACACCGACACGCACTTCACCGCCAGAACCTACAAAACTCTCGCTGAGTGGCAGGCCCGCAAGGAATTCCTTCGCCAGCAGATTCTCTCCGCCGCCGGCCTGTTGCCCCTGTTCCCGAAAAACGACCTTCACCCGCAGATCTTCGGGCGCATTGAGAACGGCGATTACTCCATCGAAAAGGTGCTGCTCGAAACCCTCCCCGGCTACTATCTCGGCGCCAACCTCTACCGCCCCCTCAAGCCAGCGCCAGCGGAAGGTTTTCCGGCCGTGCTCACCTTCCACGGCCACTGGCCCTACGGTCGCCTCGAGAACACCACCATTTGTTCTGTGCCCGCCCGCGCCATCAATCTCGCACGCCAGGGGTACGTCGTCCTGGCGGTGGACATGGTGGGCTACAACGACACCATCCAGACGCCGCACGATTTCGGCGAGAAGCCCGTCGAGCAGCTCTGGGGCTTCGGCTCGTTCGGCCTCCAGTTGTGGAACGCCATCCGCGCCGTCGACTTCCTTCAGTCCCTCCCCGGCGTCAACCCCCATATGATCGGCGCCACCGGAGCCTCCGGCGGCGCCACCCAGACCTACACGCTCACCGCCGTCGATGACCGCGTCCAGTTCTCCGCCCCCGCCAACATGGTCTCTTTCATCATGCAGGGCGGCGGGGTGTGCGAAAACGCGCCCAGCCTGCGCCTCGATACCAACAACGTGGAGTTCGCCGCCATGATGGCGCCGCGCCCCATGTTCATGGCTGCCGCCACCGGCGACTGGACCCGCAACATGCTCAAAGAGGAATATCCCGCCGTTCGCGCCATCTACGACCTCTACGGCCAAGGCGACGACGTGGAGGCCCTCCTGCTCGACGCTCCCCACAACTACAACCAGGCGAACCGCGAAGCCATGTACGCGTTCTTCGGCAAGCACGTGCTGGGCGAGAGGGACCCCGCCAAGCTCAACGAGCAACCCATCCGCGTCGAAAAGCTCCAGGACATGCTGGCCTTGCACAACCGCACACTTCCCGCCAACGCCCTCTCCTTCCAGCAACTCTTCGAGGAGTGGGTCCGCCTGGCCAAGGAGCAGACCGGGAATCCGAGCCAGCGCCTGGCTTACGCCCTGGCCGCCGGCTGGCCGTCGGAGGTTCTCAGCCACTCGGATGGCGGCCGCATCCTGCTGGGCCGCCCCGGCCAAGGCGATCGCATCCCCGGTATCTGGCTGAAAGGTTCCAACCCGCCCGTCCTGGTGGTCCATCCCGATGGCGCCGAAGCCGCGCGCGGGACGCCCGAAGTTGCGCGCCTGGTCGAGTCCCGCCGCTCCGTTCTGTTGATCGACGCCTTCCAAACTGGCAGCGCCGTGGCGCCGCGCGACCGTTCCGTGAGAAACTTCCTGACGTTCAACAAGTCCGACGATGCCAATCGCGTGCAGGACATCCTCACCGCCCTCGCCTGGTTGAACACGCCGCACACCTGCCTCATCGGCCTCGGCAAAGCCGCCGTCTGGTGTCTCTTCGCCGCCGCTCTATCGCGCCAGCCCGTCGATCTCCAGGCCGATCTTGGCGGCTTGACCGGCGCCGACCAGGATTTCATCGACAGCTTCTTCGTCCCCGGCATCCAGCGCGCCGGCGGCCTTCGCGCCGCCCGCCAGTTGGCCGGTGCTCGGTAGTTCCGCGTAACAGGCGATGGTCTGTCCCACCAGTCTCTTACAATGAGAGTTCCATGCCACTCCCGGTTACCCTGCGCGCCCTCCAGTACCGTAATTACCGGCTTTTCTTTGCCGGCCAGCTCATCTCCCTGATCGGCACCTGGATGCAGAATGTGGCGCAAGCGTGGCTGGTTTACCGGCTCACGGGATCGGCGGTGCTGCTGGGCGCGGCCGGATTTTGCGCGCAGATTCCGGTCTTCCTGTTGGCGCCCGTGGGGGGCGTCGTGGCCGACCGCTACAACCGCCACCGCCTGGTCATCGCCACCCAGACGGCCGCCATGCTGCTGGCTTTCGTGCTGGCCGCCCTCACGCTCTCCGGCACGGTGCGCGTCTGGCACATCTTCGTGCTGGCGTCCTTGCTCGGGGTGGTGAACTCCTTCGATATCCCCGCGCGCCAATCCTTCATCGTGGGCCTGGTGGCGAAGCCCGACCTCATCAATGCCATCGCCCTCAACTCCTCCATGTTTAACGCCTCGCGCGTGGTGGGGCCGGCCATTGCGGGCATCCTGGTGGCCAGCATTGGCGAGGGCTGGTGTTTCTTTGCCAACGGCGCCAGCTACATCGCGGTCATCGTTGGGCTGGCGCTGATGCGCGTCCCTCGCCATCAGCCGGCGGCGCAACCGGGCTCGCCGCTGTCGCGCATGGCGGAGGGGTTCCGCTTCGTGATTCAGCATCCGCCTATCCACGCCTTGCTCATGCTGCTGGGCGTGGTGAGTCTCACGGGAATGCCGTACGCCGTGCTCATGCCGATCTTCGCCGACCGCATCCTGCACGGCGGCGCGAGGGCCCTGGGTTCGCTCATGGGCGCGACCGGGATCGGAGCGCTGGCGGGCGCCCTGACCCTGGCCAGCCGCCGGGACCTCAGGGGACTGGGGCGCTGGGTGGCGTTCGCCGCTCTGGGATTCGGCGCCGGGTTGGTGGCGTTCTCTATTTCGCGGATCTTCTGGCTCTCCGCCGCCATTCTGGCGCTGTGTGGCTTCTCCATGATGATCCAGATGGGCTCTTCCAACACGCTCATTCAGAGCATGTCGCCGGACCGGTTGCGCGGCCGAGTGATGTCGGTCTACTCGATGATGTTCATGGGGATGGCGCCGTTCGGCGCGCTCCTGGCGGGCGCGGTTGCAGGCCGCCTGGGAGCGCCCCTGACGGTAGCCGCCGGCGGCGCCGCGTCGATGGTGGCCGCGACGGTTTTCTGGATGTGGTGGCCGCAGATCCGCGTGCGTGCGCGCAAGCTGATTGTGGCCCAGCAGATGGCCGGCGGCGACCCGCCCCAGGAAATGACCGGCGGCAGTTTGGAGCTGGAGCCGGAAGAGTAGGTAGCGGGGCGGATCGCGCGCCGGGGGAATCAGCTCAGGCGCAGGCAACTACTGGATGATGGCGGCGCCATTGATGGGGCTCGGGATCTTTAGTGCGAAGCGCAGGGTAAGTTCGCCCTCGGAATCGATGTTGAAAAGCGACACATCGGAATAAGTAACGCCGTCGCCACCATCGATGACCCCTAGAAGGTTATTCTGAACATACAGATCAGTTGGCGGTCCCTTTAGCGTGGCGACCGCCGCCTTATCGAAAAAGACGTTGTTGTCGCTCACCAGATATCGTAAGAGCTGCTTGCCCGGGCTGTCCGACGAATACAGAAACTGTCCGAAGAGGGTGTTCCAACAGGGCGCGTGGAGCAGATTGCCGGATTGGTCTTTGTAGGGAGTCGGGCCGGCGGCCATAGAAACGATTTCACCGTTCACCACCAGCGCCTCCAGGTCCGAATGTGCGATGGTTACGTATACATAAGCGTCCCGGGCAACCATTCCAAAGGGGGTGCTGTTGTTGGGAGCGGGCGGTAGCGCGACCCAGATGCTCGGCCCGGATAGGCCCGACATCCCGTCGGTGGACAAGCTCAGTTCGCTAATGCCCCCGCTCTTTTCCGTATAGACGGCTCCGCCGCTGTAAGTGACAATCTGCCCTGCGCTCCCGTCGCCTATCTGGAGCTGAACATTACCGTCGCTGGCCCCCACGGTATTTCCGTACACCGGGAAAGATTGCGCCGTGGTGAGACCCAGGACCACCAGGTGATCGTGACCGAAGGCAACAGACACCGGCTTCGAGGTTGTTTGGATCATCTGCATGGGCTGCATCGCGTTGCCCTGGCGGACGAAGATAGTGACATTGGAAGAGCCGAAGTTGACTACGGCCGCGAGTTGGCCCTGAACAGCGATGCCGCCGGCGTTGCTGCCGCTGGGGACCCCGCCGGAGCCGCCCGTCGGTACGTAATCCGTCTCTTGTGTCCGGGTATTGACTACCGCCAGGAAATTGGTCGTTGCGTTGGTGGCAGTCAGAAACAGTGGGTCGTGACCGCCACCCTGCATGGCTTGTGCGTGCGCGGCGGTGGCAGTTGATACTGCCACGGCGCAAATCAAAGACAACATTGCCAGCGCTTTGCCGGCGTGATTTCTTTTCGTTGACATTTGTCTCTCCTTAAGTGCGATAGATGCGATCAGCGCGACACGTGCGCGCGAGTCCCTGGACGTCACGATTTGGCGATCTCCCAAAGGAACCCAGCATCCCTCGTCGGAAGTTGATTCGCTGTCGGGCGGGAAAAAGTTACGGTGCCCGCCGCATAACTTTTCGGCGCCGTCCGTCGAAATATTCCATACCGGGATTGCATGAGACGGCTGGCAATAATCTGGTAATAATGGGGTGAACGGCTTTTCCCCATGCATCCGGACAGCGATCTGGAAATGCTCATGGCCCGTTATCAGCGGGGTGACTTCGCCGCGGCTACAGCCCTGATCCATCGCCTGAGCCCGCAGCTGCATCGGTTTTTCGTTATCCAACTCGCCAGCCGGGGAGATGCCGATGACCTGCTGCAGGAAACCTGGATGCGCATTCACGAAGTGCGGCATACCTACCGCGCCGGCGAGCCCGTGCTGCCGTGGTTTTACGCGATTGCCCGGCACATTCGCGTGGACCACTACCGAAAGGCGCGCCGCACGGCCGCCCGCGAAGAGCGGTTGGAGGAAATGCCCGAGGTGGCGGCGGTGCTCCCTGCGCAATCCGGCGGAACTCCGGATCTGGAAGCGTTGCTGGCGCCGCTTCCCCAAAGCCAGCGGGAAGTGGTCGAGATGTTGAAGGTCTCGGGAATGTCGCTGGAAGAGGTGGCGCGCGCCACTTCCTCGAGCGTAGGGTCGGTGAAGCAGAAAGCTCACCGGGCCTATGAGACATTGAGGGAACGGCTGAGCGGGGAGAGGTTGATTAAAGGGCGTACGGGAGGCCTTTCGTGAGGGATCGGGAGATCGACGAAATCCTGAAGCAGGCCGCTCAGGCTCCTCATGATGTTGACCCGGCGCTGCTTGATCGTATCGCCGGATCCATCGGACCCTCGCTCGCTCCGGTCCGTCCGCTGCCGCCGGCATGGGTCCTGGCGTGCGGGTTGGTACTGATCTCGGTGGCCGTTGCTCTGGCCGGCGCGGCCCGATTGGGGCTCTACGGCATTCAAAAGCTGAGCGTCTTGGAATACGCGCTGATCTTTCCCGTGCTAGGTATCCTCATATGCCTGGCGGCCACCGCATTCGTCGGCGAAATGATCCCTGGAAGCCGGCGTCGCGTCGCTCCGGGGTTCCTTCTAGGGGCCGGCAGTTTGGCGCTCCTGGCCGTCTTTGCGGTCCTGTTCCGCGACTATCACACTGAGCGGTTCGTGTCCCAAGGGGTCGCCTGCCTGACTGCGGGCCTGCTCCACGCCGTTCCGGCGGCCCTCGCGGGCTGGTTGCTTCTTCGGCGCGGTTTTGCGGTGAACTCCGTTGCCGCCGCAGTGGCGGCGGGAACACTTGCGGGTCTGGCCGGCGTGACCATGTTGGAGCTTCACTGCGCGAATTTCGAGGCTCCGCACGTGATGCTCTGGCATACCGCGGTGATACCGGTATGCGCGGCCGCCGGAGCGTTGCTGGCGCGGGTCACGCGCCGCTGACTACTCTCCCGGCACCGCCCTTACGCTCTTCTCCACCGGCTCCAACTCGGCGATCTCCACGCCCAGCGGGGCCGCTTTCAGCTCGGCGAACTTGCGCCCGCTCACCATTACGCGGCTTTCGAACGATCCCACCGCGCTGTTATACGCTTCCACCGCACGCTCCAGGCCTTTTCCCACCTTGTTCAGGTGGTCGCCCATGTCGGAGAGGCGCTTGAAAAGGTCTTTGCCCAGCGCGCTGATTTGGGCGGCGTTTTGCGCCAGGTTCTCCTGCCGCCAGCCGTAGGCCACCGCCCGCAGCAGCGCGATCAGCGTAGTGGGAGTCGCCAGGATGATGTTCTGCTCCACGCCGAATTCGATCAGCGAGGCGTCGCTCTCCAGTGCCGCGCTGAAGAAGCACTCACCGGGCAGAAACAGCACCGCGAATTCCGGCGCGTGATCGAACTGCTCCCAGTAGGATTTGCGGCCCAGCGCCGTCAGGTGGGCGCGCACCTGGCGCGCGTGGTCGGCCAGGCGCGCCTTGCGGGTTTGCTCGTCCGGAGCTTCGATCGCCTGGAGGTAGCCATCGAGCGGCGTCTTGGCGTCCACCACAATGATCTTCCCCGCGGGCAGGCGCACCAGCAGATCGGGGCGCAGCCGGCCTTCCTCGGAAGCGACGGCGGCCTGCGTGACAAAATCGCAGTGGTCCAGCATGCCGGCCATCTCCACCACGCGGCGTAACTGGATCTCGCCCCAACGGCCGCGCACTCCCGGCGTGCGCAGCGCGGTGACCAGCTTGCCGGTTTCGGCGCGAAGCTGCGACTGCGTTTCCGCCAGGCCGCGGACCTGCTCGTGGAGCGCGGCATAGGCGCCGGCGCGGGCCGTTTCCAGCTCCTGAATCTTGGAATCGACTTTTTCCAGCGAGTTGCGAACCGGGGCCACCAGCTCGCCGATGGCCTGCTGCCGCATTTCCAAGTCGCCGCGCGCGGCTTCTTGCGTCTGCGCCAGAGTGGCGCGGGCAAGCTCCAGGAAGGCCTGGTTGTTGCGCGCCAGGGCGTCGGCGGAAAGCGCTTTGAAGGCCGTTTCGGTTTCCTGCTTGCGCCACCGCAGCACCAGCCACGCCAGCGCGAAACCGGCGATAAAACACAGTACCGGCAGAATGTTCTGCATACCTACAGCAGCACGGTGTCGATGCGCCCCGGTTCCTCCACCGGCGCCGGGGCGGGGACGGCCGGCCGCTCGGCCGCGCGCAGGAACAGCATCAGCTCCGCTTCCGATCCGTCGAAGAAACCTTCCAGCAGCTCGTGAATGGCCACTCGGCGCATGGCATCGCGCGACGCCTCGGGCGAATAGACGAACGCCCGCCCCACCTTGCGGCGCGTCAGTTTTCCCTTGCGCACCAGGCGCTCGAGCACCGTCATGATGGTGGTGTAGGCCAGCGGCCTGGATTGCGCCACCACCCGCTGCACCTCTTTCACGTTCCCTTCCTGCAGCGACCAGAGCGCCTTCAGGCAGGCAAGTTCCAGCGGCGGAGGGATATCGCGCGTGGCTTTCGGCATCAGCTTTCCTGTTTCGCCTCCGCGGGCTGAAGCGCCTGCCTCAGCTTGCCGGCAAAAGCCGAGTCCGCTGGGGCGCCCGCTGGACCCTGCGAGGTGCCCTCTGGGGTGCCCTCTGGGCCCGGCGGGACGCTCTCCGGGGCGCCGTTCAAATACCGGTCCTTCTTGAGAGCCGCGCGCTCCAACGCGGTGCTCCAGGTGGTGAAGCAGCCTTCCACCTGCCGGTCGTTCTCAATCAGCGCCCGCATGCATTCCATTTTGGAATCCATGTCGTCCAGGTAGTGCAGCAGCAGCGCTTCGGGAAACTGCGGCAGCTTGGGCGAGCCGAATTCGAGCTGCCCGTGATGGCTCAGGATCATGTGTTCCACCAGCGAGCGCAACGGCGGCGGGAAATCCGGCAGGCCGCGCAGTTTGTCCGCCACCATGCCGAGGGCGATCGTGATGTGGCCCAGCAGTTGCCCTTCGTCGGAGTAGGAGAAGCCGCGCTCGTAATTCAGCTCGTAAATCTTGCCGATATCGTGCAGCACCACTCCGGTCAGCAACAGGTCGTAGTCGATGTTCGGATAGTGCGCCGCCGCCATTCGCGCCAGCGTGCACAGCGAAAGCACGTGTTCGATCAGGCCGCCCAGGTAGGCATGATGGATCTGTTTGGCGGCGGGCGCGCGGCGCATCCTGCACGCCACGTCGTCGTCGTCCAGCAGCGCTTCCACCAGCGCTTTCAGATGAGGATTGCCGATGGCTGCAACCGTGGCGCGCAGCTCCGTCCACATCTCCCCCGGGTCGCGGCGCGAGGAGGGGAAGTAATCCGAGAAATCGATTTCGCTGTCGTCCATCCGCCGCACCTTGTGAATGGTGAGCTGAGGCCGGTTGTGGAAGATCTGAGTGAGACCCTTGACCTTGACGAAATCGTCCCGGTCGAAAGTGTCCAGCACCTCCGTCACGTTGTCCCACATCTTGGCGTCCAGCTCGCCCGTGCGGTCGCCCAGCAGCAGCGAAAGGTACAGTTCGCCGGTCTTCTTCTGGCGAATCTCCTTCGAGTGGACCAGGAAACTGGTGGTGATCACCTGGCTCGGCTTGAGTTCGTTCACATACGGTGATTTCATTGTCGGATGGGCGGCATGGGCGGCAGCGGTTTTGGCTCGGAGGGCGGCCGCTCGGGTTTTGACGGCTTCGACGCCACCACTGCCGCTTCCGTCACCGGGGCGGGGGGCTTGGTAGTGCCGGGGATCGGAAACAGTCCGAACAACTTCTTCCGGTTCTTGATGCGCGAGGCGACTTCTTCCTTGGTGGTGGTCTGCGGCTTCAACTGGGCCACGTCCTGCCAGCGAGTGTCTTTGCCCGGCGCCGCGCCGCTGTCGATGTAGCCGTCTTTAATCTGTAGGAATGCTTCTTCTCGCAGCCTGGTGAGGTATTCGCGCACTTTGGGCTCCATCTTCGGCTCCCTCAGGCGGTCTTCGATTTCGTTTTTCACTTCGTCGAATGACGCCTGGCCCGCTTCGAAGCGCTCTTCCACTTTCAGAACCAGGAAACAGGCGGGCTTTTCGATCTTGAGGGGGTCGGTGACGTAGCCCTTCTTCTCCTTGAAAACGACATCTTCAATCTGCTTCAGTAACAGGCCCTTCTTGAACCCGCCGATGTACCCCCCGGCCTTGGCCGTCTCGGTGTCGTCGGAGTTGTCGCGCGCCAGGTCGCTGAACTTCTCGCCCTTGCGCCCGCGCTCCGTCAGGTCCTTGGCCTTCTTTTCCGCCGCGGCGATCTGCTCGGCGGTCTTGCCTTCCGTGGAGATCAGAATCTGGCTCAGGAATACCTGCTCTTCGCGCACGAAGTCCTTCTTGTGCTCCTCGTAATACTTCTGCATCTCCTCATCCGAAATGGCGATGCGCGAGCCGATTTCCGAGCCGACCACCTTCTGCGTGAGGATCTGGTTCGTCAACTGCTGCTTGAAATCCTCGAACGGCATCCCGGTCTGCTGGCGGATGAATTCTTGAAACTTATCGGGGTCCCGAATGTTGTTCTGCACCTGGATCTCCGCCAGCCGCCGCGTCACGTCGGCGTCGACCTTGATGTCCAGGTCCTTGCCCCTCTGCACCAGCAGGAGTTGGTCGATCTGGTCGCGCAGCGCGTCCCGTTCCGCTTGCTTGACGGCATCGGCCAGCTTGGCGCCGCTGAGGCCCTGCCGCCGCAGTTCCTGCTCGATCTCCTGCCGCCGGTGTTCCAGTTCGCCGCGCGTAATGATGTCGTTGTTGATCTTGGCGGCGATCTCCTCCACCACATTCACGTCCGCCGCGACGGCCATCGGAAGGGCCGCCGCCATGAGTACTACAAACCTGCGAAGCATATCGTGAATCTCCATTCTACCAGTGGGACCAGCCTCCTGGCCGCTTCAAGCCGGCGGGGACGCCGGGGATGCCAACTGCTCCAGTTTCTCCCACAGGAAACGCAGCGTCTCGCCCGCGCCGCCTTGGCCATCCAGCGGTAGTAGCAATACGCCTGCCGGAGTGAACTGCGCTCCCCTGGTTTTGGCGACCATATTCATGAGCCGCGCCGGATCCACGCGGGTTTCCTTGTGAAACTTTATATTCAATATATTATGGCGCCGGTCGACCAGTTCTATGCCAGCCTGCTCCGCCACCGTCTTGAGCGCCGAGTAGACCAGCAGGTTGTGGACCGCTTCGGGCACCGGGCCATAGCGGTCCTCCAGTTCCTTTTCGGCACGGTCGCGCGCCGCCGCATCGGCCGCATTGGCGATCTGCCGGTACGCCCGCAAACGCTGATTTTCGTCCGCGATGTAGTCCGGTGGAATGCGGATGTCCAGCCCCAGGTTCAGCGCCGAGTGGATCTCCGGCGCCACTTCTTCGCCCTTCAGCTCGCGGACCGTCTCATCCAGCAGCCGCACGTACGTATCGAAGCCCACCGAGTTGATGTGGCCATGCTGCTCGCCCCCCAGCAGATTCCCGGCGCCGCGAAGTTCCAGATCCAGCGCCGCGATCTTGAAGCCTGCCCCCAGGTCGCTGAACTCCTTCAGCGCCGCCAGACGCTTGCGCGCGACTTCGCTCAGTTCGGTATCGGGCGGCACCAGCAGGTAGGCGTAAGCGCGCCGGTTCGAGCGCCCCACCCGTCCGCGAAGCTGATACAGTTCCGAAAGGCCCTGCCGTTCCGCATTCTCGATAATGATGGTATTGGCGAGGGGGATATCCAGGCCATTTTCTATAATTGTAGTGCAAACCAGGATATCGAACTCATGCCGCATGAATCGCAGCATGGTCCTCTCCAGTTCGGCCTCGCCCATTTGGCCGTGACCCACACCAATCCGGGCAGCCGGCGCGAGTTCTTGGACCATGGCGGCGCGTTTCCAGATGGAGTCCACGTGATTGTGGAGAAAGTAGACCTGCCCACCGCGGCCTAATTCGAGTTCGATGGCGGAGCGGATCAGCTCGGGCTGAAACGGGGCCACTACGGTGTGGATCGCGAGACGGTCCTTAGGCGGCGTCTCGATCACCGACATGTCTCGCAACCCAAGTAACGACATGTGTAGTGTCCTGGGGATCGGGGTGGCGCTCATGCTGATCACATCCACCGTTTTCTTCAGGTGCTTGAGCCGCTCCTTGTGCTTGACGCCGAAGCGCTGCTCTTCATCCACGATCACGAGGCCCAGGTCCCGGAATTCCACGTCCTGCGACAATAGCCGGTGGGTGCCGATGGCGATGTCCACCTTGCCTTCCGCCAGGTCCGCCAGAGCCGCTTTGAGTTCTTTGGGTGTGCGAAACCGGCTGAACATGTCGGTGCGCACGGGGAATGGCTGGAAACGCCGCTTGAAGGTCTCAAAGTGCTGAAATGCTAAGACAGTTGTAGGAGCCAGGACCGCAACCTGCTTGCCGTCCCCCAGCGCCTTGAAGGTGGCGCGCATCACCACTTCGGTCTTGCCGAAGCCCACATCCCCGCACAGCAGGCGGTCCATGGGCTGGGGACTTTCCATGTCGCGCTTGATCTCCCGGGCGGCGGTGATCTGGTCGCGCGTCTCGCTGAATTCGAAGGCGTCTTCGAATTCGCGCTGCCAGTTGCTATCCGGCGAAAACCGAAACCCCTCCGCCATTTTGCGTTCGGCGTAGAGCTTGAGCAGTTCGTCCGCCATGTCGCGCATTTTGGCTTTGATCCGCGTTTTGGTGCGCGACCAGGTTACTCCTCCCATGCGGTCGAGCGCCGGCTTGGCCTCCCCCGCCCCGCGCCACCGCTGCACTAAATCCATGCGGGTCAGCGGCACGTACAGCTTGGCGCCCGCGGCGTATTCCAGAAGCATGTAATCGCCCTGGGCCTCGCCTTGGGCAATCTCCCGCAACCCCAGGTACTGGGCCACTCCATGCTCGGCATGCACCACGTAATCGCCCGGCTTCAAATCGATCAAATCGGCGGAAAAAGTGGCCAGCGCGGATTTGGAAACCGAGGCGCGAGCCACCAGTTCCGAAGTCTCGAACAGATCCTCAGAGCCAAATACTACAAGTTTCGAATCCTGGAAGGCAGTGCCGTGGCGGATCAGCCCCTTGACCACGTAAATGCTGGCCACCGAGCCAGCCAGGTAAGCGCGCTCGGCCAGGTAGGCGGGCGTCGAGTCGAATTGCTCCAGGCCGAGCTGGTAGGGGATGCTGTATTCATTGAGAATGTCCGCCACTCGTTCTACCTCACCTGTAGAAGAAGCGAAGAACGCCACGCGATGGCCCGACTCCACCAACGTGCGCGCCTCGGCGATGGCCACCTGCATGTTGCCATGAAAGACCAGGGAAGGCCGCGTGGCTATATGAGAATCCCCCTCTTGGGACCATCCGATGTCGAGTTCCCTGAGGGCCATCTGCGGACCACTGTCGGCTTGCAGTTCCAGATCCTCCCAGCGGAAGTAAATCCTATCTGGGTCGTAGGCTGGTGAGCGCTCGATCTGATCGAGGCGTTTCCAGAACCGTTCGGCGGCCCCGCACACCTGCTCGGGTTCATCCCAAAGCACGACCGGATGCTCGGGCAGCGAAAAGACCGACGCACTGCGCGGCCGGAGCATAGGGGTCACCAATTCCCAGCCGTGAAACGGCTCGCCGGGCGCCGGCAGGTCGCGGCGCGGGAAGCCGGCCTCGCGCATCAGTTCCCCCAGTTCGACCAGCAGGGCGCGCGACTTCTGCCATTCCGTCAGTGGGAGCAGGGTGCAGTCTTCGATCTTGAGGACGGAGCGTTGCGACTCCACGTCGAAGCGGCGTATGGATTCCACCTGGTCGCCGAACAGGTCGAGACGGATGGGTTTCGGCGCCTCCGGCGAAAACACGTCCAGAATCCCGCCGCGAACCGAGTATTCCCCGACCATCTCAACCGGCTCGCGCCGCTCGTAGCCGATGCTCTCCAGGTGCGCGACCACTTCCTCAAGCGGCAACTCGTCGCCCACCCGCAGCTTGAGCGCCAGTTGCCGGTAATAGTCTCCCGGTTCGATCCGCATCAAGGCCGCTGCCACCGGCATGACCGTGATGGGCACTCTTTGGGTGGCCAGCCCCCATAATCCTGTGGCTCGCTGCTCGCAGATGTCGGCGTGCGGCGAAAGGTTCTGAAGAGGCAGAACATCCAGAGCGGGCAGGAGTTGGGGGCCGTTCCGATCCTCCGCGGCGAGCAGCGAGAAGAAAGTATGGATGGCTTCCGAGAGCGCCTCAGCCTGCTTGTTACCATCTACTACAATTATCAGTGGATGGCCTGAGGATTGCCATAAAAGCACCGCATACAGGGCCTTGGCGGTAGTGGTGAGACCCGAAAGCGAGGCCTTGCCGCCCGCAGCCAGGCGGCGCAAAGCATCTTGGAAGCTGGGATGCTTCGCCAGGTCCAGAAACAGATCGCGAACGGCAGGATGAATCAAGGTCGGCTGAGAATTCTTTCGACAATATTAGTAGTAGAATACCCGGGTTCCAGAGCCACGGTGACCACCTTGCCGCCGGCGGCTTCCACTTCTTCCCGGCCCGCGACAAAGTGCGACCAATCCGCGCCCTTGACGAGCACATTTGGCGAAACGAACCCAATCAGATCGCGCGGCGTGTCCTCATCGAACAGCGTGACCGCATCGACGGCCTCCAGCGCCAGGGCCAGTTCCGCGCGTTCCCGTTCCGGGATCAGCGGCCGGTCCGGCCCCTTGGCGCGCCGCGTACTGGCATCGGAGTTCAACGCCAGAATGAGCACGTCCCCGAGCGAGCGGGCCTGCTCCAGGAGCCGTATGTGGCCGGGATGAAGCAGGTCATAGCAGCCATTGGTAAAGACCACGGTCTTGCCCTCCCGCTTCCAGCGCTGGCGCTGTTCGAGAAGTTCCGCGCGGCTATAGAACCGGCCCACCGATTTCAGTGTAGCAGCCGGTGCAAGAGCTCCAAATGCGAGGTGCTCCTGAGCCGGCGCTCTCGCATCGAGGGAAAGCCTGCGAGCCGAGCCGGCTGAGCTTCGTTATGCTTGACGTAACGCATAACGAATGATATCCTGGAAAATGATCGCCGGCTATCGAGGCAAGCGCACGAGGGATTTCACGGCTGGACAGCGGGTGAAAGCGTTCTCTGGAATCGAACGGCCGGCGCGTTTGAAGCTCGACCGGCTGGAAGCGGCTACGGGGGTCAAGGACCTCGCAGCCTTGCCCGGCAATCGTTTCGAAGCGCTGGCCGGCGATCGTAAGGGACAGTACAGCATCCGTATCAACGACCGGTGGAGGATCTGTTTCGAGTGGCCGGACGGAGCGCCGGGACCGTCGAACGTAGAGATTGTCGACTATCATTAGGAGGGCTGACAGTGACCGCGATACATCCGGGGGAACACCTGGCCGAAGAACTGAAAGAACTCGGCATGAGCGCCGCCGAGCTGGCGCGCAAGCTGGATGTGCCGACCAACCGCATCACCGGCATCTTGAATGGGCAGCGCGCCATCACCGGAGACACAGCCTTGCGCCTGGCCCACTTCTTTGGCACGAGTGCGGAATTCTGGCTTAACCTGCAGAGCCTTTACGAGCTACGCATCGCTCAGAAGAAAGCGGGGAGGTCTATCAAAGCGCTTCCCAGGTTGACACACGGCGCGCGCGTTCCTGCGTGAAAGGCCGGTTGATCGGGATCTCTCTCACCCTAGAAGATGAAGCTCAGCCCGCCGCGGAAACTGCGGGGGGTCTGGACCAGCATCACGGACTGGCCGTTGACCATCCCCAGCGGGAGATAACCCTGCGCCAGCATGTTGCGCAGATCGGCCGTGGCTTCCACGCGCCAGGGCAGCATCGAAAAACCCGGAATCGGCTGCCGGATGTAAACGTTCAACCCCGGCATTGGCCCCACAGCCTGGGTGCTATACAGTTGACCGGGCATAGCCCAGCGGTTACCGTCGGTCCACTGGTAGCTGGCGATCATGTGCGTGCCGGTCCAGGGCGAGGTGGCCGTGATGCGCGTCGAGGCGGCCTGCCTGCGGCCCGAGCGGATCATCGAGCGCAGTTCATCGGGACTACTGCTGACAAGCTCGCCGTTTTGCGCGGTGAGCGCGCCCATGGAGCCATACATCACCGTGGCGCTCACATGGTCGCCCAGGTTCTGCGTGACCGTGGCCGTGTATCCCACGCTGTGATAATCGCCGGCGTTGAAGATCGAGTTGGCGGAGAACAGGTCCGGGAGGATGTCGCCGCCGCTATACATACCCTCCGGCGCCACCAGCGAGAGCGCCGCATTGGTCACCGATTCGCGGTAGGCGGAAACCTGGTAGGTCCGGGAGCGGGCCTTGAAAGAGTATGACAGTTCGTACTCTTCGCCGCGCTGGATTTTCGGCCGCCCGCCCAGCAGGGAAATGCGCGGGAACAGGCCCAGGGTGCTGAGGTCGCGCTGCAAATCCGCATCCTGCGAGACCCCGCCGGCCAGGTCGGGCCGCCCGTTACCGGAGGTGTAGGCAAAATCCACTTCCGCGTTGTTCCCGGCCTTGTAGCTCAGGCGCTCATACGGGCTGAAGTAGTTCAGGCGATCCAGAAACGAAACCGAGTCGAGCGTGAATCCATACTGGATTGAGAGGCTGTCCGTGATCTGCGTGCGGTCGTCGAAGGCGGCGGACATCGAGCGCAGCATGGGCAAAGCGGAATCCGTCCCCGACATCGTGGCGCCCAGCCGCTCGGGCAGGTACAGTTGCCGCATGGTGAGCGAAACCTCGGGATTGTCACCAGCCAAGCTGTGGCTATAGCTGGTGCGGAACGCCGCCGCGGGCACGCCCGTCTGCGAGCCGTATCCCACGTTGCCGCTCACCTGGAGCATGTTGTCGCCGTACAGCGAAGTAGCCAGCGCAAAAGCGGTGCCCATATCGGCCTCGTTGCCGATGCCCGTGACCAGCGGGCCGTCTCCCGCGGAAACCCTCAGGATGCCGCGCGTATCGGAGAAAACCGCGCTGCGCACGCTAGTTGCCGGGTTGCCACCCAGCGGATCGTCGGCGAATCGCAGCACCGGCCGCGTGGACGAGGCGGTCCGCAGAACCCACTTCCAATCGTCGCTCATGAGACTGCCCGCATCGGCCGACGGGTAGGCGAGTTGGATGGTGCTGAACAGCGTGCTCAGGTTCACATTCAGCACGCTCCGCATGCCGGGCTGCACCAGGATGTTCTTCTTCAGCGCTGGGACGAATGTGGCCAACGTCACTTTGACGGAGTAGAGGTCGGGGAACAGCCCCAGGAACTTGAATTGGCCGAGGTCGTCGGTCTGGACCTTCCCGTAGATGCGGTCCTGGCGGTTGTAGAGCAGGACGATGGCACCCATCTGCGGGATGCCCATCGAGTCGCTCACCACTCCGCTGATGACCCCGGAGAGCTGGATGGGGCCGGCCGCCGGCAACACCGAAGGCGCCGCCAGACAGGCGATCCCTATTGCCACCAACGCGACCGTCTTGTGCGTCTTCGTGCTAAACATCCGCGACGCTCATTTTGGGGAGCGGGCCCACCCGCTCACACTAGGTTACCGTAAATTGGACCGATGGGGTAAGGGTTTGGTTGCGGTTTTTATCCGTAACCTTCAGCCGGAGAGTGTACTGGCCCGGAGCCAGGGTGTTGAGCGGAAGAAGTTTTTCAACGGTCACCTGGCTGGTGGAGGCGCCCGGAATCTGCGCCACCTCTTCGGTGAAATTGAAGATCCTCTCGTTGGTGCCGTTCTTCACCACTTCGTACTCCACCTGCCCGGATGGCAAATGGGTCCCCTCTTCCGCCCCGAAGTTATAGAGCTTCAAATAGATACCCATTTTCTCATCGCGCTTGAATACGTCATCCATGCGCGGCCGCACCTTGGTGTCGCCGATCACGAACTGGCCCGTGCCGATGCTCTTGCTGGGGACCTTTTCCATCACGTCGGCCAGGATCAGGGTGCTGGAAGAGAGCTTGTCGGGATCGAGGTGGGGCACCGTAACGGCCACTTCATAAATGCTGAGGTTGCCGCCCACCACGTCCTTGGCCGTGACGTTCAGCCGGTAGGTCCCTGGCGCCAGCGGAATCGTCTTCTGATAGATAGACTTCAGCTTGGTGTAGTCTTGCAGGTACTCCGGCGGCGAGCTGGCCGTGACCGTGTCTTCGAATACGCTCACCACGCGCCGCGTCATGGTGCTGAATTTCCCGTAGATGTCGACCACCGCCCTCTGCACCCCGTCCTTGAGCTGGAATTGCAAGTCCTTGTTGTCGAACTGGAGCGTCACATTGGTCAGAACCGAGGCATCCGTTACGGGGAAAAAGTCCTCCCTTGTTTTCATGGGCAGAATATTGTAGCTGAGGCGCGAGCTAACGGCGGTTTCCAGGTCCGTGAACTTGATCTTCGGCGGCTGCTGCAGTTTGGCGTACTGCTCCAGGCGCGAGAACTCGTTCATGCTCTCGGGCTGGCCGCCGAATGGCTGGCCGAGGTGGGTGCCGTCGGTGTTCTGGAAGCGCTGGGTCTTGCTGGAGAGTCCCATCTGCTCCATCATGGTAAGGCCGGCGCCCGGCACATAGAGCAGCGCGTCCTTCTCCGACGGGTCCATGGTCATGTGATACTCGCCCGTCATGGTGGGGTCGACGAACTCGATAATGATGTTGGTGCCGATGCCTTCGATGTAACGGTAGCGCCACTGTTCGAAGGGGTAAGTGGAGGTCTCGCCGCCGCCCTCTTCGGGAGGCCGCTCGTAGGTGCCGCCGGAGGGGTGGGAGTCGATTTCGTCGGGCGGGCCGTAGGTAATGTAAATGCGCCCGCGGTCGGTCTTCCAGCCGGGGATGCCCGAAGCGTAATGCTCGTTGGCGTATGCGATGCGGCGGTAATGTTCTTCTTTGAACTCGTTTTCGACGGTATCCGGGGTCGGATCGCGGCGCAGCCAGAACTGCTCGATGAACTGCTCGCGCTCTTCATCCGTTTGGAGGCGCTTGAAGGCCGCCCGCTCCTCATCCGTGATGATGTAGGCGACGTCCTCGTTCAACCATTTGCGGTAGGGCGTTTCGAGCTCCTTGCGGAGCTTCTCCTCGCGTTTCTTCTTCTCCCTTTCCGACAAGGGCCTGGAAATGGTTTCGCGCTGCGGCGCGGTCGAGGTCTTCTTGGTATCGGGCGGATTCTGATTCTGATCGGTCTGCTGTGCCACGGCGAAAAGGCCAATCACAACGGACAAGGAAACGCAGGCAATCGATAGGCGTGTGACGTTCATACGACTCACCGTTTCCTCAAGACAAAGCTCAATTATCTCAACCCCATTTTAGATCGGGCGGTTTCGCACGGTCAATCCCGTGAATCGGGGGCACAGGTGTGCCGAGGAGGGCAAATCATCGGCGACCTTTTTCGTTCACAGAGATTTCCGAATTCTTTTCTCTTTAGTTGCAACAAGTTACATGGCCGAAAACAAAAGTCCGGGGTGACACGGCGCTAACGTGGGAGACGGAAGAGGGAGTTCGGCCGCCAGAATCCGCCTTTAAGTTCCCATTACCTCCCCCATGACCCCCACCGCTCCCTTGTTTGGAGCGTTCCTCTCCGTTTCCGGATTCCCTCTCTTTCCTAGCCGACGTAATCGCTCCCTTTTTGACTTTTGGCTCGGTTTCGGTTAACCCCTATATAGATATGCCCGAGAGCTCGTACCGCTTTCAGGTCGGGGCCATCTGCTGCATGGTTCTCAGCGATGGCTACTTTTCCTATCCCACGTCGTGGTTCTTTCCCAACGCCGACCCTGATGAGCTCTCCCGCGCCCTCGCCAGACGCCATCTTCCGCACGACGCCGTGCTGAGCCCTTACACCTGCCTGCTCATCGAGACCGGCCGGCACGTGATGCTGGTGGACACCGGCGGGGGAGAGTTCTCGCGCACCACCGGTGCCATCGTCGCCCGTCTGGAAGTGGCCGGCGTCCGCCCCAAGGACGTCGATACCGTGGTCCTCACCCACGCCCACCCCGATCACATCGGCGGCGCAATCGATTCCCGCGGGCGCCCGGCCTTCCCTTACGCGCGCTATGTTCTCTCGCAGCCGGAATGGGATTTCTGGACGGAGTCGCGCTCCGCTCTGGACGGCCTGCGGGTGCCGGAAGATGTGAAGCGCATGATCGGTTCGGCGGCGCGGCGCTATCTGGCGCCCCTGCGGTTCCAGGTCGATACGGTGGAGGGTGAGACCGAGATTGTCCCCGGCGTGCGCACCATCCCCGCGCCGGGCCACACTCCCGGGCACCTCGCGCTGCTGATTTCCTCTGAAGACCAGCATCTCCTCAACATGGGCGACGCAGCCGTTCACCCCCTGCACCTCGAGCGGCCGGATTGGGAGAACGGCTTCGACCTCGCTGCCGAACAGGCCGCCGCCACTCGCCGCTTGCTGCTGGACCGCGCCGTGGCCGGAAACATGCACCTCATGGCGTTCCATTTCCCATTCCCCAGCGTCGGCCGCGTGGCCGCGCGCCAGGAGGGCGGTTGGGAATGGACGCCGGGCTGGTAAGACAATAAGGACGAATAGAATGAAACTCGCTGCGATGTTACTCATTGCGCCGCTGGCGGCCGTCGCCGGGCCCAGGGGGCACCCCGCTGCGCCCACGCCGCCCATGGGCTGGAACAGTTGGGATTCCTACGGGACCACGGTCACCGAGGCGGAAGTCAAGGCCAACGCCGATTACATGGCCGATCGCCTAAAAAGCCACGGCTGGCAATACGTGGTGGTGGACATTCAGTGGTCCGAGCCTCACCCGCAGACGCACGGCTACCGCCCTAACGCCGATCTCGTCATGGACCAATACGGCCGCCTCACGCCCGCCACCAACCGTTTCCCCTCGGCCGCCGGCGGCAAAGGCTTCCGCCCGCTGGCCGATTACATCCACGCCAAGGGTCTCAAGTTCGGCATCCATATCATGCGCGGCATCCCGCGCCGGGCCGTGGCCGCAAACCTGCCGGTCTTCGGCAGCCAGGCGCATGCCGCCGCCATCGCCGACCCCCAGTCTCTGTGCCGCTGGAACACCGACATGTACGGCCTCGATATGAGCAAGCCCGGAGCCCAGGATTACTACGATTCCATCTTGCAGCTCTACGCCGCATGGGGCGTGGACTACATCAAGGCCGACGACATCGCCATCCCCTTTCACGGAGATGAGATCGCCGCCCTCCACCGCGCCATTGTGAAGTCCGGACAGCCCATTGTGCTCAGCCTTTCACCCGGCCCGGCGGATCTGGCGAAGGCTGATTTCTATGCCGCCAACGCCAATTTGTGGCGCATCTCCGGCGATTTTTGGGACCGCTGGCCGGACCTCCGCGCCAATTTCGGTCTGCTCGACAAGTGGAGCCGGTACACGCAGCCCGGCGCCTGGCCGGACGCCGACATGCTGCCGCTCGGCCGCATTGGAATTCGCGCCGAGCGCGGCGATGATCGCACCACGCGCTTTACGCGCGACGAACAGCGCACGCTCATGAGCCTCTGGTCGATTGCGCGAAGCCCGCTCATGTTCGGAGGCGATTTGCCGAGCAACGACGATTTCACGCTTTCCTTGCTGACCAACGACGAAGTCCTGGCCGCCGACCAGAACGCCACCCGCAGCCGCCAACTGTTCCTGCGGGGAGACCAGATCGCGTGGACCTCGGACGCCCTAGGCTCGCAAGCTAAATACCTGGCCGTATTCAACGTCGGAGATCGGGCGCCCCTGGAGATTCGCGTGAATTGGAGCGAACTGGGGTCGCCGGCAACCTGCGCTCTGCGCGATCTCTGGGAGAAGAAAGACCTGGGTACCGTGAAGGACGGTTATACGTTCAAAATCCCCCCACACGCTTCGGGATTGTACCGGATCAGATAGCGGCCGCCTGGCACTCCTCGCAGGGACAGATGCGGCGGAAGTATTCATAGGAATAAATCCCCGTCTTGTGCCCGTCGTTCCAGTTGATCCGGATGGCGTAATTCCCCACCGGCTCCACGCCCAGCATCTTCAGCGCCGGCTGGTACATCTGAAACGGATTGGCGGGCCCCGCCGGGGGGCCCTTGGACGTCGGCGGCGTGCCGGGGTGCCCATTGGTGCACGCGGCGCAGGGGCATTGGTCGCGCAGGTACTGCAACTCGTACTCGCTGCGGTGCCCGTCCTTCCAGTCGATCTTGATTCCCTTGGATTTGGAAATGGCGATGTGTTCCGGGTCGGTCGAAAAAGGCATGGTCAGTTGTAGAGGCGCTCCACGTCGCGCACGCCCGAAATCCGCCGCATGGCGCCCACCAGTTTTTCGAGCTGCTTCTTGTCCCGCACGTCCACGGTCATCTCCACCACGCCGCCGCTCTGGTCCAGATCCCCCTTGGCTTCCAGGTTGCGGATGTTGGTGTTCTCGTCGGAAAGCACGGAGGTGAGCTGGTTGAGCATTCCCGGCCGGTCGTCCGTGTGGACCACGATGCGCACCGGAAAGGCGTCATCCGCGGCCCGCGCCCACTCCACTTCGATCTTGCGCTCTACGTCGTACATCAGGTTTTGCACGTTGGGGCACATTCGGGAATGCACCGCCACGCCCTTGCCGCGCGTTACGTAGCCCACGATGGCTTCGCCGCGGATGGGATTGCAGCACTTGGCGCGGTAGACCAGCAGGTCGTCGACCCCGCGAACCTTGATGACGCCATCGCCGTCAGGGGTGCCCCCTGGGCCCCGCGCGCCCGGAGCCTGGGGTGTGGTGGCGCTCGGCCCGGAGGGTGCACCGCCGAGTTCGGCAACGGCGCCCGCCGGCCTGCCTTCAAACGGCTCCTCTTTCACCACCCCCGGCGCCACTTTGCTCAACACCTGCCGCGCCGAGAATTTTCCGTAGCCCAGCGCGGCGTACAGGTCCTCCATCTTGCTGTACCCGTACTCCCCCGCGACTCTTTCCAGATCGGCCTTGGCTACCTTGCCGAGCTGCACCCCCAGGCGGCGCGCCTCTTTATCCAGGTACTTCTGCCCGATGTCGATGGCCTTCAGCCGCTCGCTGGCGTTGATCACGTGCTTGATCTTGTTCCGCGCCCGCGAAGTCTTCACGTACGCCAGCCAGTCCTTGCTCGGTTCGTGGCCCGGCTGCGTCATGATCTCGACGATGTCCCCGTTGCGCAGCCCCGATCGCAGCGGCACGATGCGCCCGTTCACCTTGGCCCCCACGCAAGTGTTTCCCACGTCGGAGTGAATGGCGTAGGCGAAATCGATGGGCGTGGCGTCGCGCGGCAGCACGATCACTTTGCCGCGCGGCGTGAACGTATAGGCCTCTTCGGGGTACAGATCCACCTTCAGCGTGGACATGAACTCGGCGGGGTCCTGCACCTCGCGCTGCCACTCCACCAGGTGCCGTAGCCAGGCGATGCGCTGATCGTCCGCGGTGGGCCCCTTGCGGCCCTCTTTGTATTTCCAGTGGGCGGCGATGCCTTCCTCCGCGATGCGGTGCATCTCCTCCGTGCGGATCTGCACCTCGAACGTCTGGCCGTGCGGCCCGACCACGGAAGTGTGCAGCGACTGGTAGAGGTTGGGACGCGGAATGGCGATGAAGTCCTTGATGCGGCCCGGGATGGGGCGCCACTCGTTGTGGATCACGCCCAGCGCGGCGTAGCAGTTCTTCACCGAATCGGTGATGATGCGCAGAGCCGTCAGGTCGTAGACCTGGTCGATGCCGATCTTCTGCCGCCGCATTTTCTGGAATACCGAATACGGCCGCTTCACGCGCCCGTCGATGCGCGCCGGAATGGCCTCGCGCCGCAGCTCGGCCTCCACCGTCCGGCGGACCTCGCCCAGGAATACTTCGTTCGAATGGCGGCGCGTCTCGATGGCGCTGGTGATCTCCCGGTAAGCGTCCGGCTCCAGGTACTGGAAGGCCAGGTCCTCGAGCTCGCCGCGCACCTTCCCCATTCCCAGGCGGTGCGCGATGGGCGCGTAAATCTCGATGGTTTCGCGCGCAATGCGCTGGCGCCGCTCGGGGCTTAGATAGCCCAAGGTCCGCATGTTGTGGATGCGGTCGGCCAGCTTGACCATGATGACGCGGATATCCTCTACCATGGCCAGCAGCATTTTGCGGACGCTCTCCGCCTGCCGGTCCTCGGCGGAGAAGAAATCCAGCTTGGTCAGCTTGGTGACGCCGTCCACCGAGCGCGCCACTTCCTCGCCGAACTCCTTGCGCACCTGCTCGACGGTGACGCTGGTATCCTCCACCACGTCGTGCAGCAGGCCGGTCTGCATGGCTACCAGGTCCATCCGCATATCCGCCAGGATGCGGGCCACCATGACGGGGTGCGCCATGTAAGGCTCCCCCGAGTCGCGCATCTGCCCTTCATGCCACTGCCGCGCGAAGCGGAAAGCCTTTTCCAGCCCCGAGAGGTCGTCCTTGGGCCGGTATTCGCGAATCTCGGCTTCCAGCTCGCGGTACGACTGCTCCACCGGATCGGCGGGACACGGGGGCGCCAAAGACTCCGGAACGCTGGCGGACTCGGCGGGCACTGTAATTCGATTGTAGCAAGGCGCTACAACCGCCCGAGCCGTATGGAACCGTCTCCGGTGCGGATGTAGAAGGGCGCGCCTCCGGCGTTGAGCCGGGCGCGCAGGTCGTGGTCGCTGCGCCCGCCAGCAGTGGTGGCCAGCGGGAAATCCACGGAGATGCTGCCGTCGCCGGTGCGCAGGTCCAGATCGGCGGCGAAATCGCGGGGCAGCCGCACGGTCACGCTGCCATCGCCGGATTCCACCCGCCAACTGGAGGCGATCTTCGAGCCGGGGAGCACTTCGGCATCGATGCCTCCATCCCCGCTGCGCAGAGTCATCGAATCCAGGCGGCCGCGCACGCGCATGTGGCCGTCGCCAGTAGTGGCTTCGACCGATCCACCCAGCGAATCGGCCTCGATGTGGCCGTCACCGGCGCGCAGCCGGGTCTCGCCCTGGAGACCGATTACGTCGATGTGGCCGTCCCCGGTGCGTATATTGGATTCGATCTGGCGCGGCGCCTGCACATCCACTTCGATGGAGTGCATCCCTACGCTGAAGAAGGGAAAGCGCCGGCGGGACGTGCGCACCGTGATCTCGACGCGGTCGCCGGCCTGGGATTGCCCGACCTCCACTTCGCCCGGGCCGATCTTCCAGCCGGCGGTGGTGACACGGACCGCAATTCTCGGTTCGTCCCAGGTCCTCACGGTAACGCTGGCGTCGTCGGTCTCGATGCGCAGCTCGGGCCGGCCCGCAACCATGAAGGTCTTGGTCCAGTCATCGGCAAACCCGCTTCCGGCCGCGAGAGCGGCGATTATGGCGACTTGAACTGGCAGGCGCATGAACATCGCACTCCTTTGCAGGGTATTACGCACAAGGAAGCACGGATGTTCCGGGCTATCCGCTCATCGATCCCAAAAATTCGGCGTTGCTGCGGGTCTTGCCCAGCTTGTCGAGGAGCAACTCCATGGTTTCCACCGGGGAGAGCGGGTTCAATACCTTGCGCAGAATCCACACGCGGTTGAGCTCGTCTTTGGGGAGCAGCAGTTCCTCCTTGCGTGTGCCGCTCTTGTTGATGTCGATGGCGGGGAATACGCGCTTATCGACCAGCTTGCGCTCCAGGTGGATTTCCATGTTGCCGGTGCCTTTGAACTCCTCGAAAATCACGTCGTCCATGCGGCTACCGGTGTCGATCAGGGCCGTGGCGACTATGCTCAGCGAGCCGCCTTCTTCGATGTTGCGCGCGGCGCCGAAGAAACGTTTGGGGCGCTGCAAGGCGTTCGAATCCACGCCGCCCGAGAGCACCTTGCCGGAAGGCGGAACGATGGTGTTGTAGGCGCGCGCCAGGCGGGTGATGGAATCCAGCAGGATCACCACGTCGCGCTTGTGCTCCACCAGGCGCTTGGCCTTCTCGATCACCATCTCGGCCACCTGCACGTGGCGCGTGGCGGGCTCGTCGAAGGTGGAGCTGATCACCTCGCCGCGCACGCTGCGCTGCATGTCGGTGACTTCCTCGGGACGCTCGTCGATGAGCAGCACGATGAGCGTGATCTCGGGGTGGTTGGTGGTGATGGAGTTGGCGATGCTTTGCAGGAGCATGGTCTTGCCCGTGCGCGGCGGCGAAACGATCAAGCCGCGCTGCCCCTTCCCCAGCGGTGTCAGCAGGTCCATCACGCGGCCGGAATAGTTTTCCTTGACGGTTTCCAGCTTGACGCGCTCGTTGGGGTAGAGGGGCGTCAGGTTGTCGAAGAAAATCTTGTTGCGGGCTTCCTCAGGCGGCTCGAAATTGATGGCGTCCACCTTGATGAGCGCAAAGTACCGCTCGCCTTCCTTGGGCGGGCGGATCTGGCCGGAGATGGTGTCGCCGGTGCGTAGATCGAATCGCCGGATCTGCGACGGAGAGACGTAGACGTCGTCCGGGCCCGGCAGGTAGTTGTACTCCGGCGCGCGCAGAAAACCGAAACCGTCGGGCAGGCACTCCAGCACCCCTTCGGAAAAGATCAGCCCGCTCTTTTCGGCCTGGGTCTGAAGGATCTTGAAGATCAACTCCTGCTTGCGCAGGCCGGCGGCGCCCAAGATCCCCATGTCCTTGGCCACCTGGTTGAGCTTCTGGATGCTCATGTCTTTCAGCTCCACCAGGTCCAGCGTGGGGGTTCCGTTTTTGACGCCTTGGGCCTGCTTGCGGCGCAGGTGGCCGGGTCCGCCATGCGACAGGATGGGCGGCGGCGGCTCGGAAGGCGCGGCCGCGGGCGGGTCGGCGGCTTTAGCTTCGGCGGCGGGCGGCGGGGCGCTTGCCGGACGCTGCGCAACGGCCGGTTTTTCGGTCTTCTCCGTTTCGGCGGGGGCAGGCTGCTTCTCAGCCGCCTTTTCGGTGGGCTTTTCCTGCGGCGGAATGTCTCCTACCGTGGATTCAGTGTCTTCGATATGGCTTGCCAAGTTTCCCTCACTCCCCGGCCCGTTAAGGCCGAGAACGGCAGCGGCTCCACGCCTTCCTCGCGGATGGCGCGCAAACCGCGCTCTTGTTCCGATTGATTCAGTTTGTCGGTCTTTGTGGCGATTACCAGGTACTGCCTGCCGTGATACTCGAGCCACCGCTTCAGGTCCAGGTCACTCGCCATCCATCCCCGGCGGGCATCCAGTATCAGGCAGCAAAGCTTTAGAGTTTCCCTCTCCTCGAAATAGCGCTCAATTAGCTTCTTCCATTCCCACTGCCGCCCTGGCGGCACGCGCGCATATCCGTACCCAGGAAGATCGACGAAGTACAAGGCTCCCTCGATACGAAAAAAATTAATCGTCTGCGTGCGACCCGGCTTGCTGCTGGTGAAAGCCAGCCCTTTGTGCCCCACCAGGGCGTTCATCAGGCTGGATTTTCCTACGTTACTTCTTCCTAAAAATGCGATCTCCGGCAACCCGTCCGAGGGAAACATCTCCGGGCTGGCGGAACTGGCTATGAATTCGGCTTTCAAGTCAATGCGCTACCGTCCCCTCCACGGGTTGCACCTCGACTGCCGGAGTGGGCGCCGGCATCGGCAGCGCCACCAGCTCCCGCTCCAAAGCAATTCTCAATACTTCGTCCATCGAATCCACAAAATGCAGCTTCATGGTCTGCTTGATGGCGTCCGGAATGTCCGGAAGGTCCTTCTCGTTCTCCCGGGGCACGATTGCTTCCAGAATGCCATGCCGATGCGCCGCCATCAACTTCTCTTTCAGCCCGCCGATTCCCAGCACCTTGCCGCGCAAGGTGATCTCGCCCGTCATGGCCACGTCGCAGCGCACTGGAATGCGCGTCAGCGCGCTGCAGATGGTGGTGGCGAGGGTGATGCCCGCGGAGGGCCCGTCCTTGGGAATGGCGCCCTCCGGAATGTGGATGTGAACGTCCAGGTTGCGGTAGAAATCGCGCGGCAACCCGAACTGGTGCGCGCGCGAGCGAATGTAGCTCATGGCCGCCTGCGCCGATTCCTGCATCACATCGCCCAGCTTTCCCGTAATGGTGAGCTTGCCTTTGCCTTCCATCAGAGTGCATTCCACAGTCAGAATCTGGCCGCCCACTTCGGTCCACGCCAGGCCCGTCGCCGCTCCCACTTCGTTCTTCTTCTCGGCCTGCAGATCGCGGAATTTCCATGGTCCCAGCAGATCGGGCAGCTTGTCGCCCGTCATCACCACCTTGGAAAGCGTCTTTTTCTCCTTGCCGCTTTCGCTGTTCACCACCTGCCGCGCTACTTTGCGGCACAGGTTGCCGATTTCGCGCTCGAGGTTGCGGACCCCGGCCTCGCGCGTGTAGTACTGGATCAACCCGTTCAAGCCATCGTCCGCGAACTCGATCCGGTCTTTCCCCAGTCCGGTCTGCTCCATCTGCTTGCGCACCAGGAACCGCTTGGCGATCTCCATCTTCTCCAGTTCCGTGTAGCCCGAAAGCCGGATCACTTCCATGCGATCCTGGAGCGCCGGAGGAACAGTGTGGAGAACGTTGGCCGTGGCGATGAAGAAGACCTGGCTTAGATCATACTCCACATCCAGGTAGTGGTCAACGAACATGAAGTTCTGCTCCGGGTCGAGCACTTCCAGCAGCGCCGCCGAAGGGTCGCCGCGAAAGTCCATCGACATCTTGTCCACTTCATCCAGCATGAAGACCGGGTTGCGCGTTCCGGCTTTCTTCATCATCTGGATTATCTGGCCCGGCAGGGCGCCGATATACGTGCGCCGGTGGCCGCGGATCTCCGCCTCGTCGCGCACCCCGCCCAGGGACAGCCGCACGAACTTGCGGCCCGTGGCCCTCGAAATCGACATTCCCAAGGAAGTCTTGCCCACGCCCGGAGGCCCGACAAAGCACAGGATCGAGCCCTTGGGGTTTTTCACCAGCCGCCGCACCGCCAGGAACTCGAGGATCCGCTCCTTGATCTTCTCCAGGCCGTAATGGTCGGTTTCCAGCACGTTTTCGGCGAACTTCAGGTCGCGGATCTCCTTGGACTTCTTCTTCCACGGCACCGCCAGCAGCCAGTCGAGGTAGTTGCGGGATACCGTGGATTCCGCCGACATGGGCGGCATGTTCTCCAGCCGCTTCAGCTCCGCCAGGGCCTTTTCAAGGGCGTCCTGAGTCATGCCGGCGGTCTCGATGCGCTTCTTGAGCTCTTCGATCTCGCTCTTTTCCCCCCGGCCCAGCTCCTTCTGAATGGCCTTGATCTTCTCGTTCAGGTAATACTCTTTTTGAGCCTTTTCCATCTGGCGCTTCACGCGGCCCTGAATGGTGCGGTCCACATTGAGTTTCTCGATTTCGATGTCGAGCATCTCGGCCACCCGCGTCAGGCGGTCGATGGGGTCGAAGATTTCCAGCAGCTCCTGCTTCTCTTCAATGGTGAGTTGCAGGTTGGCGCCCACCGTGTCCGCCAGCTTGCCGGGCTCGTCCACGCGGAGCGCCGCGATCATGGTCTCGTAATTCAGGTTCTGGCTCAGCTTGACATACTGCTCGAAAAGCCCCGTAACCCGGCTGATCAGCGCGTCGAGCTGCGGGCCGGCTTCCACGCGGAAAGCCGAGGTGCGCACGATGGCCCGGAAAAACCCTTCCTCATCGGAGACCGATACCACTTTGGCGCGTTCCACGCCTTCCACCAGAACCTTGATATTGCCGTCCGGCAGTTTGAGGCTTTGCACAATGTTGACGATGGTCCCGACGCTGTAAATCTCGTTCGGCTTGGGCTCGTCGATGGAGGCGTCGTGCTGGCTGGCCAGAAAGATCTTCTTGTCCCCCGCCATGGCCTCTTCCAATGCCCGCACACTGGATTCCCGCCCCACCACAAACGGGGTCATCATGTACGGAAAGATGACCACGTCCCGAATGGGCATCATCGGCAGACGTTTTGTCTCGGATTTTTCCTTTGAAGTAAGCATTGTTCTCCGCAGGGGGACTGACCCTGATTCCCAGAAGAGCAGTAGGGGCCGGGCACGCCCGGCCTCTAACCGGCCTTTTCTAATATTGTAAGACTGATTTTCTGCGCCAGCACCATCTCTTGAGTGACCTGGAACTCGCGGACCTTCTTGTAAGAAGGCAGGTAGTACATCAAATCGAGCATCAAGTCCTCGAGAATCATGCGCAACCCCCGCGCCCCCACCTTGCGCTCCATCGCCAGCTCGGCAATCGACTCCAGGGCGTCGTCGCTGAACCTCAGCCGCACGTTCTCAAACTCGAAGAGCTTCTGATACTGCTTCACAATTGCGTTCTTGGGCCTGGTCAGAATCTGGATCAGGGCCGACCGGTCCAGATCCTGAAGCACCGCCGTTACTGGAAGACGGCCGATGAACTCCGGAATAAAGCCGAATTTGATCAGATCCACCGGCTGGACCTGCGAAAGCAGATCGATGTCCCGCCGCGAGCCCGACAGCCTCACCGCGCCCTTCTCTTCTTCCGGTAGGAAGCCCATCGACTTCTTGCCCGTGCGGCGCCCGATCACCTTCTCCAAACCCACAAATGCGCCGCCACAGATGAACAGGATGTTGGTGGTGTCCACCGGCGTGAATTCCTGGTGCGGATGTTTGCGTCCGCCTTGCGGCGGAACGTTGGCCACCGTGCCCTCCAGGATCTTTAGCAGGGCCTGCTGCACGCCTTCCCCGGAAACATCGCGCGTAATCGACGGGTTTTCGTCCTTGCGGCAGATCTTGTCGATTTCATCGATATAAATGATTCCCTGCTGGCACTTCTGCACGTCCCCATCGGCCGCCTGGAGCAACTTGAGGATGATGTTCTCGACGTCCTCGCCCACGTAACCCGCTTCCGTCAGGGTGGTAGCGTCCACGATGGCGAAGGGCACCTCGAGGATCTTCGCCAGGGTCTGGGCCATCAGCGTTTTGCCGGTCCCCGTGGGGCCGATCAGCAGGATATTCGACTTTTGCAGCTCCACCTCGGTGTTGCGCACGCGGTTCATGTGGACGCGCTTGCAGTGGTTGTATACCGCTACCGCCAGTTTCTTCTTGGTGGGCTCCTGCCCGATCACGTACTGATCCAGAAATTCCTTCACTTCCAATGGCTTGGGTATTTTATTCGCGATCCCCGAGGGTGCTTCGACCTTGTCGTCTTCCAAAATCGAGTTGCAAACGGCAATGCACTCGTCGCAGATATAGGCGCGGGGATAATCGCTCGGGGAAGAGATCAGTTTCCCTACTACATCCTGGCTCTTATGACAAAAAGAACACCGTAAAGCATCATCCGATCCGGCACGCTTCACGCAGATTCCTCCTCTTCCGCCCTCGGAGGGCGGTAGGGAACCTCAATTGCACTCGTCCCCATTATCGCCTGAACAGCGCTCGTAAGCAATGTGCCCCAACGGTTAACTGGGTACTGTACTGTAGGACAAACCCACAAGGCGTTACTCGTGCTACGCGGTTTTCCGGGCATGTTCGAATAGGAAGTTGAGCGTTTTCTCGGTCTGAATATGGGAAGCGATCCGCCCCATCGTGCCGTCTTTTTCGAACTTCATCTGCAGCGCTGCCACCGGTTCGCGCTGCTGCCGGGCCAGCCGCTCCACTTCTTTATCCACTTCGTCGCGCGTGGCGCCGATGGCTTCCCGCTCGGCAATCCTCGAGAGCAGTAGCGATGCCTTCACCTCGCGCACCGCCTTGTCCCGCTGCGTCGCCTTTACTTTCTCCCAATCCAGTTTCATGGATTTCGGGTCCACCCCCTCCGCCGCCATGGCGCGCAGGCTCTGCTCGACACGGTTGCGGATCTGACGCTCGACGAAGACTTCGGGAACCGGAAAATCGTGCGCATCCACCAGCTTGTCCACGATCCGGTTCTTGGCCTCCTGCTGCGCCTCGTACTGGCGCTGCGCCAGGATGGACTTGCGGACGGCTTCGCGCAGTTCATCCACGTTGCGGTAGTCGCCCAGGTCCTGAGCGAATTCGTCGTTCAGCTCCGGCAGCTCCTTCTTGCGCACGCCCTTCAGCGTGGCGTGGAATCGCACCGTCCTGCCCGCCAGCCGTTTGGCGCCGAATTCCGCCGGATAGGTGACTTCGAATTCCTTCTCTTCGCCCGGAGTCACCCCGCGCAGGTTTTCCGTGAAGGCCTCGAATGTGTCCGCGCCGCCGATCTCCAGCACCATCTCTTCCTGCTTCACCGGCTCGCCTTCCACGCCCGCCAGGCTTTCCAGCGCCACCACTGCGTGATCCCCATCTACCAGCGGCCGGGGGTCGATGTTCACGTACTGCGCTTTCTGCTCGCGGAGCTCATCCAGCCGCTTGGCCACGTCTTCGTCGGTTACTTCCGGATCGTGGTAGGGAACCTCCACCTCTTTGTATTCCTGCAACTCGATTGGCGATACCACCTCGAATTCGGCCTTAAACGTCAGCGGCTCGCCGGCGTGATAGTGCACGTCTTTGATGTCCGGCGTGCCCACCACGTTCAGGTTTTCCGCCTCAAACTGTTTTTGCAGGTACTTGGGGATCAGGGCTTCCATTACCCGCTTCCGGATATCCGAGGCGAACTGCTTCTTAACTAGCGAGACAGGCACCTTGCCGGGCCGGAAACCGGGGAGCTTGGCGCGCTTCATGACGTCGGCGACGACGCGCTCGGTCTCGCTCTCCACCTCGTGGACCGGGATGGAAATCTCCAGCGCGTGCTTGCAACCTTCGATTAAAGCCAAGTGGATTTGACCTCGGGAAAGAAGTGATGGCCGAAACTCTATGATACCACGTACAATAGATCATATCCGGTGGATGCTCGCAGTTTCGGTGGCGGCGGTGGTTGCGCTGCTCGGCCTTTGGGCGGCCATCACACGGCGGTCCTGACCATGCATTTTCAACTTCAGAACGCAATTCTAAACGTCCTGCTCCTGTGGATTCTCACCGCGCCGCACGAATTCGCGCACGCCTGGGTGGCCACTCTTCTGGGCGACGATACCCCGCGGCGCGACGGCCGCGTCACGCTCTATCCCCTCGCCCACGTGGACTGGCTGGGCACCGCCATCCTTCCGTTCGCGACTTCCCTGCTCGGCGGCGGCTTCCTGGGATGGGGAAGGCCCGTGCGCACCGACCCCTCCAAGCTCAAGGGCGGGTTGAACGGCCTGGCCCTGGTATCGTTGGCCGGTCCGTTCAGCAACGTTGTGTTCGCGGTGGTGCTGGGCGTGGTTGCCGTGGCCGCCAATCGCCCGCTGCCGGCGTTTTCGCAATTCGCCGTGCGCGGCGTGTGGCTGAGCCTCTACCTGGGGATCTTCAACCTGCTCCCGGTCCCGCCGCTGGATGGCTCGAAGCTGCTGCTGGCGGCGCGCATTCCCATGGCCATCTACATGGAAATCTCGCGATTCGGCTTCATGCTCCTGATCGTGGCGGTTTCGGTTTCCGACTTCGGCCGGTGGATGAGCCAGTGGAGCATCTGGGGGACGCGAGCGATTCTGGGAGCGTTGCAGTAAGCTGTGTCGCCCCCTCCCGCGAAATCAACCCGGACCCCCGACAGGTCCGGATACTACCACTATTTCGCCTTCGGTTTGGAATCCTACATAGCCGGAACGCTGGTAAGGGTCCGGGAAGAGATTTTGCAAATTTTTGTCGCTGCGTTTCGGCCGTCACCTTCACAAACCATCCTGGATATCGGCGTATCGGCCGACGACCATCGCTCGTCGAATCACCTGGAGAAACGCTATCCCCACACCAGGCGCATCTGCGGGTTGAGCGTCGAACACCTCCCCGAGCTGCACGCCCAATTCCCAGGCCTGGCATTGGTTCAGGGTGATGCCAGGGCGCTGCCGTTCGCCGACGGATCTTTTGATTTCGTTTACTCGCACGCCGTAATCGAGCACCTCGGCACTCGCGCCCAACAGGCTCGGTTTCTGGCGGAGGCGCTTCGCGTTGCGCGCCGCGGAATTTTGATAACGACGCCCAATCGGTGGCATCCCCTGGAGACCCACACCGGCCTGCCGCTGCTGCATTTTCTTCCCGCCCCGCTTTACCGCCGGCTCTACAGGCTTCTTGGCAAGGGCATGTATTCGAGCGAGGGAACGCTGCACCTGATGGGAGCGCCGGCGCTTCGCGGCCTGGTCCGGAAGGTCAAACCGAAGGACGCATCTGTGCGTCTGCACCAGGTCCGGTGGCTCGGCTTGGCCTCCAACCTGGTTCTCGTCGTTCGGAAATCCACATGATTTCCGCCTCCGGACTCATTACCTGGCCGGCCCGGGCGGTGAATTTTTTTCGCGGGGTAAAGCGGTATTTGATCAGCGTCCACAGCGCCTCGAAACCGTGTCGCGCGCGGATCTTCTTGCCCTCCGCGATGCCGCGGGCATTGTAGCTGATCGGGACCTCATGAATCTTGTATCCCAGCCGCCGGACCTTGGCCGTCACTTCGGGGCAGAATTCGAAACCGCGGCAGGTTAGCGCGATTCCATCCAGCAACGTCGCGCGAAACGCCTTGTACCCTGTAGCCTCGTCGGTTAGCCCGGCGCCGTAAAGCAAGTTCGACGCGAACGTCAGAATCCGGTTCGCCAAGAGATTGCGAAACGCCATGCCCTTGGGCCGACCCAAAAAACGGGAACCGTAAACCACGTCCGCATCGCCTCGGACGATCGGCTCGACCATGCGCGCGTAGTCGTTGGGATCGTATTCAAGGTCGCCGTCCTGGATCACAATAATGTCGCCTGAGGCCAACGCGATCCCCGCGCGGACGGCTGTGCCCTTTCCGGAATTGATGACCGATTGATGTCCAATCACCACGCCTTGGTGGTCATAATCTCTCACCCTTCCGGCCGTTCCATCGGTGGAGCCATCGTCCACCACGACGATCTCTTTGACGCAGGATTCCGGCAGGGGCGCCCGCCGCACCCGCTCCAGAACCTGATCGAAGGCGCGGAACTCATTGTAAACCGGAATGATTACCGAGACCTTCAAACCGCCCCCAGGATGCCGCGGGCCAGCCGGTGGCAACTCCGCCGCTTGCAGGCATCACTGTGCTATTCTACCATCCGGTCTTCACCTGAATTCACGCATGCTTGCGGCTGAGGAGTTCGGCAGTGGCGGTTCGCGCGTCGCATTCGCGTGCGTGTTCGCGTTTCTGACAATCGTGTTCCTTTTCCATTCCGCCTTCTACCTGCCGTTGGTTGGGATCGACGACGCCAATATCGCCCGGGTTTACGCCGCCAATCTCGCCAGCGGCCATGGCTGGGTGTATTTTCCGGGCACCGAGCGTGTTGAGGGCACCACCTCTCTGCTGCAAGTTGGGATCTGGTATCTGGCGCTTCGAACACCCTACCCGCTGCCCGTCATGCATGTGATTCACTTCCTGTTCTGCCTCCTCGCAATCTGGATGGCCCTGCGAATTCTCGCCAGTTTCCAGAGCCAGGCGGCCGGCAGGATACAATTCGGCCTGCCGCTGTTTGCCTACCTTTGTTGGTTAGCCCTGAATCCGGGAGTGATTACCTGGTCCACCATGGCGCTGATGGATGTCTCCCTTTGGACGTTACTGATCCTCAGCGCACTCGCCGTCACCTGCGCTCTGCTGGCCGAAGGCCATACCAGGCGATACGCCACACGCATGTCGGTGCTGGCCTTCATCATGGTTCTGACGCGGCCGGAGGCCATGGCCCTGGTTCCATTTTTGGTGCTGACGGGTGGTCTCTTGTTTTGGCTGAAAACGCACGAGCTCCGGACGACAGTGCGGACCGTGGCCATTCCATTGATCGTGCACGCCGCCGCAACCGCCGGTCTGATTTGCTTCCGCCTGTCCTACTTCGGCTATCCGCTGCCCAACACCTATTACGCCAAACTGTCGCCGCATGTCTGGTACAACATCACCAGCGGCCTGAACTATATCGGCGAGAATTTTCAGGTCTGCCCGATGGCCGTACCCTTGCTGGTCGTTCTTCTGGCCCTTGCCATCCGCGCCGGCTGGCGGGTGGTCGGAAACCCGCAGCCCCGGCCATCCGATCTGCTTACGCTCGCCGTCGCTATTCCCGCTATGGCGTTGGTTGGAATCGCGATCCTGAACGGCGGGGATCATTTTGCGCAGGGCCGGTTTCTGGTGCAGTTCAACATGCTGCTGCCCATCCCCGCTCTGGCGCTGATCCATGTCCCGCGGTGGCCCACTGCGGCCCCTCGTGGCATCGCCATCGGATTCCTGGCCGTCGCCACCGCCGCCGCCCTTGACGTAGTGCAACTGCCGGCCATCGAGCGCGTTGCCGGCCTCGAGCTCGAATACCGGATTGCCGAACGCGGATTGCAAACAGGGAATCTTCTCAATCATGCATTTCCCGGCAACCCCAAACCCACTATCGGAGTGGTTACGGCGGGCGGGATTGCGGTCGCTTACGGCGGGTATGTGGTCGACCTCCTGGGTCTCAACAACACCCGGATCGCTCACGCCAACCAGGGCCTGTACGGATTGAAGAATCATGCGGCCTTCCACCGGCCCACCTTCTATGCCCTCTTGCCGGACCTGCTACTCCCGCGGCCGCTCATCGACATTCGGCAAGCCGCCTCGGCGGATTGCACTCAGATTTGGGCGTTTGAAGAACTCGTGACCCGGCGAGTAATGTGGGAACCGGAGTTCGCCGCCGTTTATGCTCCCGTGAGCTTGGTGCTTCGCTCCGACAGCCTGGTGCCCCCATCACCGCTCCTGCGCGCCCAGCCCGCCTTCCTGCGACCCTTCATGGAACCTCCCGTAATCCACTGGGTGGGGACGTATTTGTTTGTGAAGAAATCGCTTCTCGGCGCGGTTAACCGGGAAGCATTCGACGTCACGCCCCTCGCTTGTGTAAACGCCGCCGCTCCGCCGCGTGCTCCCTCTCCTCCCCGTGCCGAGCCATTTACCTGGATCGAAGCCCCCGTTTTGCCGTCTCGGTAAAGCAGGCGGCTACACGGCTCCGGAGCGAACCCGTTGACGAAGCTGCCAAAGCTGGCGAAATGCTTCCGATACCACCGCCCCTTTCAGGCGGGGGCTGGGCGAGGAGTAATGGATCGGCGCCTCGATCCATTTCAGATTGCGGCAGAATGTCTTGATTTCAGTTTGGAAGAAATGCGCCCGCGAGCGAATCCCGCACTGCAGCACGTATTCCAGCGCGGCCCGGCTAAAAAACTCAAACCCGCTCGTCATGTCGGTTTGCCGCGTGCCCAGCAGGAGGTTGCTCAGCAGGGTGCCGCCGCGGCTCACGATATAGCGCTTCAGGCTCTCGTCGGTCAGACTGCTTCCCTTCATGAAGCGGCTGCCGAAGATACAGTCGTAGCCGCCCGTCATGGCGTCGAAGAATCTTGGCAAGTCTTCCGGCTGGTGACTGAAACCGGCATCCATTTCCAGTATCCAGTCGCAGCCTGCCGCCAGGGCTTCACGGTATCCCCTTACGTACGCGTCCACCACCGAACGGTTTTCCGGTGCCCAGACCACGTTCAACCGCGGCTCGCTGGCGGCGTGAGCCCGCAGCAGTTCGAGCGAATTATCCTTGCTGGCATTGTCCAGAACCGCGAAAAAAGTAGTCTGGCGAAATCCCACACATCGCTCCAGAACCGCCTTTACGAAGCGAACCGCGCCATCTCCCTCGTTCGCCATCGGACAAGCGATCCCCAGATGACTTTCCGATCTGGATTTGTGCGTCAAGCCGGATCTCCTTAGCAGGCTTCGAACCACCACTCAGTGTACCTGTTGCCGCTCAATTTGGCTTCCCGCAGCCGGCAGCCCCCCGGGTTCGTGCTACATTTCTCTGGAGGGGGTTCCATGCGTCGCGCGCTCTTTACACTTGCTTTCCTGTCTTTGGCGGCTTACGCCCAGGACGTCGATATTCCGTTCCAGAAATTCGTTCTCGGAAATGGCCTCACCTTGATCGTCCATGAGGACCACAAGGCGCCCATCGTGGCCGTGAACGTCTGGTATCACGTCGGGTCCAAGAACGAACACCCCGGCAAAACCGGCTTCGCCCACCTGTTCGAACACCTCATGTTCGGCGGCAGCGAGCATTTCCATGGCCGCTACATCGATGCCATGGAGCGGATTGGCGCCACCGACCTCAACGGCACCACCAACGAAGACCGCACCAACTATTTCGAAACCGTGCCCGTCTCCGCCCTGGATTACACCCTCTGGATGGAATCGGACCGCATGGGATACATGGTGAACGCCATCGACCAGAAGACCCTCGATCTGCAGCGCGGGGTGGTCCAGAACGAAAAGCGTCAGGACGAAAACGAGCCCTATTTCCTGGCGGAAGAAACGATGCAACAGGACACTTACCCCGCCGGCCATCCGTATTCCTGGAACACGCTGGGGTCCATGGAGGACCTCAACGCCGCGTCCTTGAATGACGTCAAGGAGTGGTTCAAGACGTTCTACGGCCCTTCCAATGCCGTGCTGGTGGTGGCCGGCGACGTGGATCCGCAGACCGTCCGCAAGAAAGTGGAAACCTATTTCGGCGAGATACCGCCCGGTCCGCCGGTTTCTCGCCAGCGCGTCTGGATCGCCAAAATGTCGGGGGCCCACCGGGCCGTCTACCAGGACCGCGTGGCCCAGGCGCGCGTCTACAAGGTCTGGAACATTCCCGAGTACGGCAGCGAGGACGGCGACTACCTCGACATGGTCAGCGACGCGCTCTCCAATGGGCGGACCTCGCGGCTCTACAAGCGCCTGGTTTACGACGACCAGGTTGCGACCGATGTGTCGGCCTATCTCAACCCGCGCGAAATCGGCGGCCAGTTCGTCATCCAGGCCACGGCCCGTCCGGGTGTCGAGCTGGCGCGGGTCGAAAAGGCCATAGATGAGGAGCTGGCGCGCTTCCTCGCCCAGGGTCCCACCCCGCAGGAAGTGCAGCGCGTCCGCACCCAGTACCTCGCCAACTTTGTTCGCGGCGTGGACCGCGTCGGCGGGTTCGGCGGAACCTCCGACGTGCTGGCCATCAGCCAGGTCTATCTGGGCGACCCCGCCGCTTACCAGGTCAAATTGCGCCGCGAGCGCGAAGCCACCCCCGCCAAAGTTCAGGCCGCCGCCCAACGCTGGTTGTCCGACGGCGAATATGTCGCGGAGGTCTTTCCCTTCGGCGACCCCCAGGCTTCCACCACCGCCGTGGACCGCAGTCAGCCTCCCGCCACCGGCCAGCCTCCCGAGCTTCGCCTGCCCACGCTCGAGCGCGCCACGCTTTCCAACGGCCTCAAAGTGGTGCTCGCCGAGCGTCACGAAATCCCCTTGGTCAATTTCTCCCTGCTGGTGGATTCCGGTTATGCCGCCGACCAGTCCTCGGGGCCCACTGGGCGCCCCGGCGAGGCGGCACTGGTTTCGAAACTGCTCGATCAGGGCACCAAAACGCGCACCTCGCTCGAGATCGGTGAGCAACTCGCCCAGCTCGGCGCCACCTTGAACGTAACCGCCAACGTGGACGCCATCGACGCCCGCCTCTCGGCTCTCAAGACCAACCTCGACGCGTCGCTCGAAATCTTCGCCGATGTGGCCCTCAACCCGTCCTTCCCCCAGGCCGATTTCCTGCGTGAGCAGAAGCAGCAATTGGCCGCCATCGAGCGCGAAAAGACCGAGCCCGCGCCCATGGCCCTGCGCGTCCTCCCCAGCCTGATTTATGGCAAGGGCCACGCCTATTCGGAACCCTGGACCGGCTCCGGCACTGCCGCCAGCGTCTCCCAGCTCACGCGCGAAGATATGGCCCGGTTTCATGCCGCCTGGTTCAAGCCCAACCACGCCACGCTGATAGTGGTCGGAGACACCACTCTCGCGGAGATCCGGCCCAAACTCGAAAAACTGTTCTCCGCCTGGACCCCCGGCGAGACGCCCCCCAAGAACGTCGCCACCGTGCCTCTGCCGGAACGCTCCGTGGTCTACCTGATCGATCGTCCAGGCGCTCAACAGTCGTTGATTCTGGCGGGCAGCGTGGCGCCCCCCAGGAACAATCCCGATGAGGTGTCCATCGAGACCATGAACAATATTCTGGGAGGCGATTTCGGCGCCCGGCTCAATATGAACCTGCGCGAGGATAAGCATTGGGCTTATGGGGCTTTGACCCTGCTGGAGAGCGCGCGCGGCCAGCGCCCGTTTCTGGCTTATGCTCCCGTCCAGACCGATAAGACCACTGAGTCCATAACCGAGATCGGCAAGGAGTTGCGTGGCATCCTGGCGGACCATCCCGCCACCGACGCGGAGCTGGCCCGCGTCAAGGCCAGCGAGACCCTGCGCCTGCCCGGCTCCCGCGAAACCATGGATCTCGTAATGAGCTCGGTGGAAAATCTCGTCGAGTACAATCTGCCCCAAGACTACTACCAGACCTACGCCGGGAAAGTGCGCGCGCTCACCCTGGCCAACATCCAAACCTCCGCCCGCGAAGTGGTTCACCCCGACCATCTGATCTGGGTGGTGGTGGGAGACCGCGCCCGGATCGAAGCGGGCATCCGCGCGCTGGGCCTGGGCGAGGTGCGCGTGCTGAATCCGGAGTAGCATCCCGGCCATGTTATTCTAGGAATTCCTTACTGAAGATGGCGCAGACGAGGTCGCTCCCGCGTATTTGCATCGCGCTGGGCCTGCCAGACGTTCCCACACTGCTGGACCACGCCCGGCGTGAAGCTGAAGCGGGTGAGACGTTTCTCGAGTTCCGCCTGGACTTCCTCGATGAACCCTGGAAGGGCGCCGATGCCATTCGAGGGTTTCTTGAGCAGTTTCCCGATTCCATCGTCCTTGCCACCTGCCGCCGCCACCAGAACCACGGCAGATTCAACGGCAGCGTCGAGGAGCAGTTTGCCGTACTGGACCGCGCCGTCGATAACGGGGCGCAAGCCGTCGATTTCGAAATCGAAACCGCGGAGGTGGCTCCCGAACGGCTGCACCAGTTTCGCGGGCGCGCGCAGGTCATCGTCTCGTGCCACAATTACGAGGCCACCCCGCCCATGGACACCATCGTGAGCCGGGTCATGCAGGTGCAGGCCGACGCCTACAAGGTGGTGACCACGGCGCGCAAGCCTTCCGACAATTTGCGCGTGCTGTCCGCCGTCAAGGCGCTGTCCAAGCATCGGCTGGTGGTGCTGGCCATGGGCGAGCTGGGGTTCCCCACGCGCGTGCTTTCTCCGTTGTTCGGCGGCCTCTTCACCTACGCCGCCCCCATGTTCGCCGAGGGCACCGCCGCCGGGCAGGTCAGCGCGCGGCACTTGCGCCATCTGTACCGCGTCGAAAAGCTCGGGAAGAATGCCAAGATTTACGGCGTCATCGCCGACCCCATCCGGCATTCGATTTCGCCGGCCGTCCATAACCGGGCGTTTCAATCGCGCCGCCTGGACGCCGTGTACCTCCCGTTCCTGGTTTCCCCCGTGTACTTGCGCGACTTCTTCACCATGGCCGCCAAGCTGCCGCTGGCGGGCTTCAGCGTCACCATTCCCCATAAGCAGAAGATCATCCGCTACCTGGACATGGTGGACCCCCTCGCGCGGCGCATTGGCGCGGTCAACACCGTATGGCGCAAGGCCGGCAAGTGGCGCGGAACCAACACCGACGCCGCCGGAGTCACCGGCCCGCTTTCCCGCCTGCTGCGTCTCGGGAAATCGTCCATCTTGATTGTGGGCAACGGCGGCGCCGCCCGCGGTGCGGCTTACGCCCTGGCAGACGCGGGCGCGAGGGTTACCTTGGTGGGCCGCAATATCGAGCGCGTGCGCACCCTGGCCAAGATTTGCGGGGCCGAGGCGCTGGCGCGCGAGCAGCTCGATACGCGCCGTTTCGACGCCGTGGTCCACGCCACGCCGCTGGGCATGTACCCCCAAGTCGATGAGTGCTTCTTTAACGGATCCATCCCCGCCGATGTGGTCTTCGACTTGGTGTACAACCCCATCGAGACCGTGCTCATCAAGCGCGCCCGGGAACAGGGCAAGACCGTCGTTCCGGGGCTTGATATGTTTATCGAGCAGGCCGTGCGGCAGTTCGAAATCTGGACCGGCGTAGCGGCGCCCCGCCCGGCCATGGAGAAGGCGGCGACCGAAGCCCTGGAACACGACTACAGGTGAATATGAAGCTCACGCGACGCCAATTGGCAACTGCGCTGACTTCGGCGGCGGCGCTGGCGCAAACCCCGTCCGGGCCTCTCGCCACTCCCGAAGAAGAACTGAAGGCGGCCCAGGACCGGATCAAGGCCACCGGCGCCGCGCTGGCCAAACAGGAAGTGCCCGTGGCTACCGAGCCCGCCTTCCAGTTCAAAGCCTGAGGTGCGCTATGGCCGGCATCGGCAACGACCTGTTCTTCGCCACCATTCCGGAGCTGAATGCTCGCCTCCAGTCCAAGGAGTTTTCCGCCCAGGAACTGGCGCGGGCCTTCGCCGGCCGCCTGGCGCAGCTCGGACCGGGCTACAACGCCCTGGCCCTTTCCCTGCTCCAACCGGCTCTTCGTCAGGCGCGGGAGGTGGATCAGGACCTCAAGCGCGAGCGCCTGCGCGGCCCGCTGCAAGGGATTCCCTACGGCGTGAAGGACCTGCTCAGTCTGGCCGGCCAGCCCACCACCTGGGGCGCGAAACCCTATGCCGAACAGGTGTTCGACTACAACGCCACGGTGATCGATAAACTGGCGGGCGTGGGCGCGGTGCTCGTGGGCAAGCTTTCCATGGTCGAGCTGGCCGGCGGCGGCGGATATCGGTATGCTTCGGCATCCCTCACCGGCCCGGGGCTGAATCCGTGGGACCGCACCCGCTGGTCGGGCGGATCTTCCAGCGGGCCGGCGGCCGCCGTGGCTGCCGGGCTGGTCGTCTTCGCCATCGGATCGGAAACCTCGGGATCCATCGTGACGCCGGCATCTTACTGCGGCGTCACCGCGCTGCGGCCCACCTACGGCCTGGTGAGCCGCTACGGCGCCATGGCGCTTTCCTGGACCCTGGATAAACTCGGTCCCTTCGCCCGCAGCGCCGAAGATTGCGGGCTGATCTTGCAGGTGATCGCGGGCAGTGACCGGAAAGACCCGGGTTCAGCTGGCAAGAGCTTCTACTACACACCCCAATACGCGCCGCCTTTGAAGGATCTCAAGGTCGGCTACGCCCCCGTGGATTTCGCTGAGTGGGCCGATCCCGAGGCCCGTCCCGCTTTCCAAGCCGCGCTGGATGTGCTCCGGCAAACCGGCCTGCGGCTGGTCGAGACCAAGCTGCCGCCGTTTCCTTACGGCGCGGCGCTTTCCACCATCCTGGCCGCCGAGCAAGCCTCCGTTTTCGAGCCGCTTATCTCCAGCGGGAAGGTCGACCTACTGGCCGACGCCGCGCAGATCGCCGGGCTCAAGGCCAGCCTCGAAGTTCCCGCCAAGGATTACCTGAAGGCCATGCGCCTGCGCCGGCTGATCCAGGAGGCGTTCTCCACGCTCTTCCAGGAAGTGGATCTGTTGCTGGCGCCCGGGCGGCACGGTCCCGCCACCGGCATCGATCAGCCGCTCGACAGCGCCGGATCGGCTCCCGCCACTGCGCCGCGAGATCCCGGATTCCGGTCCATCGTTCCCGCCGGGAACCTGGCGGGTCTGCCCGCCCTGGTGCTGCCATGCGGCTTCGCCGCGAACCTGCCAATGGCGCTGCAACTCGTGGGAGTGCCGTTTTCCGAGAACCTGCTGCTGGCTGCCGGCAAGGAGTTTCAGGCCCGCACCGACTGGCATAAGCGGCGCCCGCCGGGGCTGTAGGCCATTCCAGCCGATAAGTCAGGCAGAGTGTCTCCTGTGTCAGGCTCCGCTGTCGGCTCGGCCCTGGCGGCGGCAGCGCAACCTGCGGGCTTCACGCGTCCCCCTGCCGGTAGCTCTGCCGCCGCTTCGTCCAAACTCTCTCCCGGGCAACAGGCCGCCGTGGCTCAACTGGCGGTTACCGACCGCCACGTTCGGGCCCACGAGCAAGCTCACCTGGCGGCCGCCGGCCCCTACGCCACCAGCGGCCCTTCCTACGGCTACACCGTCGGGCCGGACGGCAGGAGTTATGCCACCAGCGGAGACGTTACCCTGGATGTTTCCCCCGATCCGTCCGGCCCTCAGGCGACCATTGAGAAAGCTCGCGTGATCGAAGCGGCCGCCAACGCCCCCGTGGACCCCTCCACCCAGGATCGCATGGTGGCTGCCGCAGCCGCCGGCATGGAACAGCAGGCCGAACTGGCGCTCGCTGCGCAACATCGGAAGGCCGGTTCCTCCTACAATCAGCCCGACCCGGTGGACACCGGCGCGCTGCTGTCGGAGTTGTTATAGTCCGTCGCCGTGCTATTCTCTCCAACGGAATGGCTGCGAAAGAAACTTCAGCGCGGCGATGGCTCATCCGCGGAAGCGTGCAGGGCGTCGGGTTCCGCTATTTCGCGCAACGCGCCGCGGCCGAGCTCGGCCTCACCGGCTACGCGCGCAACTTGGACGATGGCCGCGTGGAAGTCTACGCCGCCGGCCCCCAGGAGAAGCTCTCGCAACTCGCTGCCCTGCTCCATAGCGGCCCGCGCTGGGCCGACGTGCGCGGTGTCGACGAGCAGGACGCCGCCGTTCACCACTACCCCGGTTTTCGCATCCAGTGACAACCTCTCCCAAAAAATAACCCCTTCCGTTCCAGTCACTTGATCCTGCCGTATTTCAGACTCGAGCCCCTCCACATGCCATCCTCGAAGCGGAGGGTAATAATCCCATGTCTCGCACACTTTCCCCGGAACAACTCGCCGCCAACCGCGCCAACGCCGCCAGCTCTACCGGTCCCCGCACCCCGGAAGGCAAGCTCCGTTCCGCCCAGAATGCCCGCAAACACGGCTTCACCGCCTCCACCTTCGCCGTCGTCCGCCTCGAAGACCTCCAGGAGGTCGCCCATCTCACAGAAGACCTCATCCCCGTCTACCAGCCCGTGAACTCCCAGGAACTCTTCGCCCTCGAACGCGTCGCCCTCGCCCAGCAGGCCATCCTCCGCGCCGCCCGCCTCGAATCCGGCTTCTTCACCAACTGCCTCAACGAATTCTTCGACACCAACGCAGAACCCACCCTTCCCATGAACTCGGAACTTACTGCGGATATCGAAGTCACCAAGGCCCAGAACCGCAACTACGTGTTGGGGCACAGCTTCCACCGCTTCGCCCGCCAGTCCAACAGTTTTGCCCTCCTGCTGCGCTATCAAGCCCAGGCCGAGCGCCAGTACCGCCGCGCCATCGAGGAATTCGACAGGCTCAAAGCCCAGCGGGCAGAATTACCAAACGAACCCATTTTCGCGGAACCCGACCAAACTGAAACCGCTGGCACCCCTCCGGAAACAGAAACAAAGCCAATTTCCCCCGAAACCCCAGCTCCCGCCCCGGCTCCGGAACCCCATCCACTTGAACCCGTCGCGCCGCGCGTGCAACAATACGGGTCGTTCACCATGGGGCTGCCGGAAATGCCGCAAAACGCTCCGTCCGTCCCCGAACTTTCTTATGGAAAATCTTAAAAAGCTCATCCGCGAGGTGCCCGACTTCCCTAAACCCGGCATCCTCTTCTACGACATCACCACCCTCCTCAAGGACCCCTCGGGCCTGCGCGCCGTCATCGACGGGCTCAAGCGGCATTATCGCCACACGCCGGTGGATCTCGTGCTGGGCATCGAGGCGCGCGGCTTCATCTTTGCGCCGGCGCTGGCCTATGCGCTGGGCGCCGGCTTTGTGCCCGTCCGCAAGCCCAGGAAACTGCCCGCTGAGGTGGTCAGCGTCACTTATGACCTGGAATACGGCACCGACACGCTCGAGATGCACAAGGACGCCGTCGGGAACGGCAGCCGCGTGCTGATTATGGATGACCTGCTGGCCACCGGCGGCACTGCCGCGGCCGCGGCGCACATGGTGCGCGACGCCGGTGGCACGGTGGTGGGCATCGCATTCGTGGTCGAGCTGACTTTTCTCAACGGGCGCCGGAAGCTCGCGGGCTACGACGTCTTCTCGCTGCTCGAATACGACCGCTAATCACAGCGTCATAACTAATTTGGTAAATTGCATGGAGTGAGGTCTCGCACCCTTTATCAGGTTCTGGAAGAGGCCGCCCGCGCGTACGGCGATGCGCCTGCGCTCATTCAGCCGGGCTCGCCGCCCTGGTCGTGGAACCAGTACCGCCAGGTGGTCGAAGAAATCGCCGCCGGACTGCGCGCCCTGGGAATCGGGAAGGGCGACATCGTGGCGCTCAATTCCGAGACGCGCCTGGAGTTCTATCTGGCCGACCTGGGCGTCATCGCCAATGGCTCGGTGGCCGCGGCCCTGTACCCCAGCTACCCGTCCAAGGACCTGGTGCGCACCATGGAATCCGCGGGGGCCTGCGCGGCTTTCATCGAAAATCCGGAGATGCTCGAAGTGCTGCGGCCGGCCCCCGTTCGGCATTGGATTCTGCTTACCGGGCGGGCCGCCGGCGCGCTCGCATTGGACGACCTCCGCGAAATGGGCCGCCATGCGCTCCAGCGCGACCCGGCCTTGATGGAGCGGCTCGCGTCGGAACTGCGCCCCTCCGACCCTGCCGTCTTGTATCTCACTTCCGGTGCCACCGGAGAGCCCAAGATGGCGCTGGTGACGCACCATGCCATCGTCTCCAACATCGACATGGGTCCGGCCGTGCTGCCGCTCGGGCCGGAAGATTCCACGGTGGTTTTTCTACCATCGGCGCACATCGCGCAACGCGTAGTAATGGAATTCCTGCCGATCCGCTGCGGCATGCCGGTGACCTTCGCCGAGAGCCTCCTGAAGCTGCCCCAGGAAATCCGCAACGTGCGGCCCACCATTCTGCTGGCGCCCCCGCGTATGTGGGAGCGTATTTACTCCACCATCTGCATGGAGCTGCGCAAACGCCCCGCTCCGGCGCGCAGGCTGTTCTATGGCGCGCTGGCTCTGGCGCTGGCGGCCTCGCGATACCGCCGCGCGGGCAAGCCGGTTCCCGTGCGAATTCGCGCCCCCTTGAAATTGGCCGACCGGCTCCTCTTCCGCAAGATCCGCGCGCGCTTCGGCGGGCGCCTGCGGGTAGCTGCTTCGGGCGCAGCGCCGCTGGGCAAAAATCTGGCCGAGTTCTACGACGCCATTGGTATGTCGATCATCGAAGGCTATGGATTGACCGAGGGCGGCGTGGCCACTCTGAATCCGCTCGACCGCCCCAAGCCGGGCAGCATCGGCCGGCCGCTGGCCGGTGTCCAGTTGCGGTTCCTCGAGGACGGCGAGATGCTCATCCAGAGCCCCTGTCTGTTCTCCGGCTACCTGAACGATCCCAAGACTACGGCCGAAGTGCTGCGCGACGGCTGGCTGCACACCGGCGACCTGGGCCACGCCGACAGCGAGGGCTACATCTTCATCACCGGCCGCAAGAAGGAGTTGATCGTCTCTTCCACCGGGAAAAAGATCTATCCCGCGCGCGTCGAGAACCTGTTCAAAATGGAGCCGCTGGTCAGCCAGGTGCTTCTGATTGGGGACCGGTTGCCGTTCCTCACCGCACTTTTAACTGTCAATCCCGCCGCCGCCGATGCGTTGAAAGGGATGGAGCCGTGGCGAGGCCGTGCGGTTTCCGAAATCGCCCAGGCGCCGCCGGTCCTCGCCGAGATCCGCAAAGCCGTGGCGCGCGTCAACAAACAGCTTGCGCCGTTTGAGCAGGTGCGCAAGTACCGTGTGCTGGCGCGCGATTTTTCCATCGAGCAGGGAGAACTGACCGCCACCATGAAGATCCGGCGCGCCCAGGCGCTGGCCAACTGCCAGGCCCACATAGACGAACTCTACGCCGGCCGGGAATGAGTGGTTGAACTGTCCGTAATCCGCCGCCGCAACAAGTCGAGCGCCATCTGCACGGTGAAGAGCCGGATACGCTGGCGGTCGCCGAGGAACCGGCGGTGCTCGGCGTGTGTGCCGACGTCATCGGCGACGGCCAGCCAAACGGATCCCACCGGCTTGGATTCGCTTCCGCCGCCGGGACCCGCTACCCCGGTGACGGAAAGCGCGTAGGTCGAGCCGGTGCGGCGGCGCGCGCCCGCGGCCATGGCCTCGGCGGTCTCCTGGCTCACGGCGCCGTGCTGCTCCAGGACCTCGGGGGGCACGCCGAGGAGTTCCATCTTCATGGCGTTGGAGTAGGTGATGAACCCGCCTACGAAGTAGTCCGAGCTGCCGGGAACCGACGTGAGGCGCTCGCCCAACATGCCGCCGGTGCAGCTTTCGGCCACTGAGACGGTGGCGCGGCGTTCGCGCAGGAGATCGCCGACCACCACTTCGAGCGGGTCGCCGTTGCGGGAGTAGACGCGGTCGCCGAGCAGCAGCTCGACGGGGGCGGCCACCTCCGCCAGAAGGGCATCGGCCTCGGCTTCAGTGGCGCAGCGGGCCCGCAAGTGGACCTGAATTTCCCCGTTGGCCGCCAGGATGGTGGTGACCGGGTTCAGGTACTTCTTATAGACCGGCGAGATAAGCTGATCGAGATCCGACTCCGGCATGCCGACCACGCGCAGAACTACCGTACGAATCGCCTGTCGGGGCGCCAGGCTCTTGAGGCGCGGCAGACATTCGCGCTCGAACATCGACTTCAGCTCGTGCGGCGGGCCGGGCAACAGCATCACCACCGAGCCGGATTCCTCCAGCCACTGGCCGGGCGCGGTGCCGCGGTCGTTGGGAAGAATGTCGGCGCCTTCGATGACCAGGGCCTGGCGCTTGTTGACCTCGGCCATCTTGCGGTTGGCCCGCGCGAAACGGCGTTCCAGCGCCTCGGCGATCTCCGAATGAAAAACCAGTTTGCGGCCCAGCGCCTGGGCCACGGCTTCGCGCGTGACGTCGTCTTCGGTGGGGCCCAGGCCGCCGGAGAGGATCACGATTTCCGAGCGCTCGCGCGCCTGGCGGACGGCGCCGGCGAGAAGGTCGCGGTGGTCGCCCACCACGCACTTGGCCACTACTTCGACGCCCAGGCTGTTTAGCTCGCCGGTGAGATAGAGCGAGTTGGTATCGACGCGCTCGGGCGTCAGCATTTCGGAGCCGACTGCGATGATTTCAGCGTTCATCAGGTGAGCGAAGGGCGCTTGATCCCCACGTCCACGCGATAGATCGCATTGGTGGTGGCGACCACCATGGCGCGCGACGGGGTGAACGCCAGACCCACGATTCCAGGCCCGGAGAGGAACAGCTCGGCGCGCCGGTCGGGGTCGATGCGCACCACGCCTTTGCGGCCGGAGATGGAGGCGGCCACGTACAGGCGGCCCTCTTCGTCGAAGGCCATGCCTTGCGGACGGCCGAGGCCGCGATAGTAGACTTCCACTTCGCCGTTGTGCGAAATGCGATGGATGGAATCGAAGCTGGAGGTGGTGGGACCGGCGACGTAGAGGTAGCCGTCGGAGCCGAACGCCAGGTGGTAGGCGGCGATGGAAGGCTCGAGCGTGGCGAAGACGAAAATCTGGCGGTCGGGGCTGATCTTGAAAACCGTGCCGCTGCGGTCGCCCACATAGAGATTCTGCTGGCCGTCGAAGGCAATTCCGGTGGCCACCCCCATGCCTTCGACGAAAACGGACATGTTGCCGTTGGGCGTCGCCTGGTACACGAACCCATCGTAGCGGCTGGAGATGTAGAGCAAGCCCTGGGCGTCGAAAGCCAGGCCCGTGGCATTCATGAGCTCGTTGATGAACGGCTTCATAGTGAAGTTCAGGTCGATCTTGTAGACCGCTACCGGAACCTTCTGGCCGCGCGAGCCGCTGAAGGTGGTGTAGATATTGCCGAACGAATCGATGGCCGGATTGGCCACTGGGTGGAGGTTCTCGGCCACCAGAACGCCGATATCGCAGGCCCAGGAATCGCTGGCCTGCTGGCCGCTCTTGACCACCACATCTCCCGCCGTGGCGCCCTCCGGAACGCGGGCAATCACAAACGAATCCGAGCCGATGATCACGGGCGCGCCGACTTCACCGACGGTGACCTCGGGCCGGTCCAATTTCGCGAAGCCCTTCCCTCGAATCTGCAGCTCGCCGCCGGCGATGGCGGCGGGCGGTGTGATCCGGGAAATCTGGGGCCGGAGGTCGGGTGCTTTCCGAAGGGGCATTTAATAAAGATTGAAGCATCCTGCCAGGAATAATACAAGCGCCGCGTACAGGCCGGCCATGACGTCGTCGGCGACGATGCCGAGCCCGCCGGGCAGCGCCTCCAACTGGCGCACGGGCGGAGGCTTCCAAATGTCGAAGAGCCGGAACAGGACGAAGGCGGCCAGGCAGCTCTTCCAATTGAACGGCTGCGCGCCGGCCAGGGCGATCCATTGCCCGAGCACCTCGTCGATAACCACGAACCCCGGGTCTTCGATGCCCGTGGCGCGCGCGGTGACGCCGGCGGCCCACACCGCGGGCCAGAAGCCCACGGCTGCCAGCAGAAGGAAGTGCCACCAGGTGAAGCCGGCGTATGCGTGGAGGGCGATGGCGATCAGGAGCGCGGCCAGCGAACCGGCGGTGCCGGGGGCCATGGGAGAGTACCCGCAACCGAACCAGCTGGAGAGCAGCGCGGCGCTACGGTTCTTCTTCATCTTTCGGGATGGGCGACGGGATTACGTACTTTCCGGTCGCCCAGTTGCCTAGGTCAATGATACGGCAACGCTCGCTGCAAAAAGGGAATTCGGGGTCGCCGGGAGCGACTTCTTTCTTGCAGATGGGGCACTTCATAGCGCGATGTTGACCAGGGACGCCGGGGTGGGGGTGCCCTCTGGGCCCGGCGCTGGTTCGGTGGGGGGAAGAAGCGTGCCCACGACATCGTAATCGTGGGCTTCGGTGACGCGGAGGAGGCGAATTTCACCGCGGCGCGGCGCGGCGATTTCGAAGTCGTTGACGAGAACGGCGCCGTCGATTTCGGGCGCTTGCGTGGACATGCGCGCCGTCCAGAGAAGATCGGTCTCCGGCGACGGGCCTTCAACCAGCACGGGCACTTCCGCGCCCACCAGGGTGCGATTACGGGCGCGCGCGATTTTCCGCTGGATGGCCATGAGGCGGCGCTTGCGGTTGTGGATGGCGCGGCCGTCCACTTTGCCATCCAGGGCGTAGCTGGCGCTGGTGTCTTCGTCGGAATAGGTGAAAACACCCAGGTTGTCGAACCTGGCGGCCTCGACGAACCGGCACAGCTCTTCGAAATCTCCCTTCGTCTCACCCGGAAATCCGGTGATGAAGCTGGTGCGGATGGCCACTCCGGGGATGGTCCGGCGAATACGCTCGAGCAGCTTCAGGAAGAGATCGCCGGACGCGCCGCGCTTCATACGCTGGAGGACGCGGGCGCTCGCGTGCTGCAACGGCAGGTCGATGTACTTGACCAGCGACGGATGCGCAGCCATGGTGTCCAGCAGTTTCTGCGTCACCCGGTTGGGGTAGGCGTAGAGGAAGCGGATCCACTTTTCGCGCGGGGTTTCAATTTGGGCCAGGCGTTCGAGAAGGCGGGCCAGCCCATCGGTGAGGCCGAGGTCTTGGCCGTAGGAGGTGGTGTCCTGCCCGATCAAATTGATTTCGCGGACGCCCTGCTCAAAGAGGCGCGCGGCTTCGGAGACCACGGATTCCAAATGGCGGCTGCGGAAATGGCCGCGGTACTGCGGGATCACACAGAAGGTGCAGGGATGGTCGCAGCCTTCCGCGATTTTGATGTAAGCGAAATGGCGCGGAGTCGAGAGCACGCGCGGCGTGAGGTCGTGATACAGGTACGGCTGGGGTTGAACCCGCGGCGCCTCCAGGCCCTCGCACACCGCCACGACGCTGTCGAGGTCATTGGTGCCGATGATGGCATCGACCTCCGGGAGTTGCTGGCGGATGGCGCCGCGGTAGCGTTCCACCAGGCAGCCCGCCACGATCAGCTTGCGGACGCGTCCGCTCTTTTTGTATTGGGCCATTTCAAGGATGGTCTCGACCGATTCCTTCTTGGCGGGGTCGATGAAACTGCAGGTGTTGACTACCAGGACATCGGCTTCGCCGGGGTGCGGCGTCAACTGATGGCCGCGCGCCACGAGCTGGCCCATCATGACTTCACTATCGACGAGGTTTTTGGGACAGCCCAGACTCACAAAGCCGACTATCAAGGGTATATCCAAGCCGGGCCGCTGGCTACTTACCGTTGTGCCCCGAGGGTGCCCCGCTGACGGCTGCGCCGACTGGGTTTCCCCAGGCATCGTGGCGGACCGGACCGCGGCGGCGGACGCCCGGTTTTCTGGCAGCGGCCTTGCGCGCCTCCGCTTCTGTCCGCGCGGTGACGTACGCCAGCAAGTCCTCGCTGGTGAGAGTGTGCTCGCGCTGCGGGAGCGTCTCGAGGTCGGCCGCCAGCTTTCGGGCGCACAGAGAAGGCCCTTCCTGTATGCCGACGTGGTGCTTAAGGAAAAGCGTCAGGTCGACCGTGACAATGTACCGCGTGGCTGGCGCCCGGTCCACTATGCTGTCAAACCTGTAGACTCGGACTGCCTTGGTCTGATCGAACCCCATGTACCGTAACTGCATGACTTTCTCCACTTCCAGGCTGCCTTTTAGAGCATCCTGGTAAGCTCCCCCACAGCCGGCCAGGAATGCGGATCCACGCTATTCGCCGGCCGGCATTGAGACTTCATCGGGCGGCCCGCCAAGGTGGTCCTTCGGTGTGTCCGGAGACTCGCCGGAGAGCTTCTGAGCCTTGCGCTGGATTCTCCTGGCAGCCTTGTCGCGCTGTTTTTCCATTCGCGCAAGCTCTTTCTGCCGTTTCTTGAATGTAGTGCCCGAACGCATACCCATAAGGTCCGCTCCCGATCTGCGGCCGGTCGATGAGGCCGGCCGCGCTGTGACGCGAGATGAATTACCAGCGAGGCTCGCGCCGTTGCCTGGGTCCGCCGCCTTCGCGGCGGAAGCCCCCGCCAGAGCTGCCCCGGCCCCCTTCGCCCTTGGGCCGGGCCTCGTTGATGTTGAGCTTTCGCCCGCCCAACTCGGTCCCGTTGAGAGCCGCAATGGCGCGATCCGCCGCGGCGGAATCCGTCATTTCCACGAATGCGAAGCCGCGCGGGCGCCCGGTATCCCGGTCGGTGACCAGGTTGACGCGCTCCACTGCTCCATGAGCTTCAAACAGCGACCGAATTGCCGATTCCGTCGCCGCGAAATCCAGATTGCCTACAAATATGTTCTTCACGTTGTTTCCTCGAACTTCACTTCTTCCACTTTCTGATTGTGCGGGCTACACGAGGCAAATGGACCAGGCCAAGTTTCGCGGGACGATCAAAAGCCACTTTTATTTTACCAAATTCCGGCCCGAAGCGTTCAAAATAGAAGCATGACCGCACCGAAGAGGTATTTGCTGATGGCTGTTGCGCTATTCCCGATCACGGCCGCCATGGCGCAATCGCAGCGGTGGTCCGAGAAGGCCGCCAACGATTGGTACCGGAAACAACCCTGGCTGGTGGGCAGCAACTACATTCCGGCCACCGCCATCAACCAACTGGAGATGTGGCAGGAGGATACGTTCGATCCGGCCAGGATCAACCTGGAACTGAGCTGGGCGGAAGATCTGGGAATGAACACCATGCGGGTGTTCCTCCACGATTTGCCGTGGCAACTGGACGCCGGAGGCTTCGAGAGGCGGATCTCTCGATTTCTGGCGATTGCGGAGAAGCACGGGATCAGACCCATACTGGTCCTGTTCGATTCCTGCTGGGACCCGTTTCCACAACCGGGAACACAGCCGGTGCCCCGGGCCGGCGTGCATAATTCCGGATGGGTGCAAAGTCCCGGGGCCAGAGAGTTGCTGGACCCGGCTTTGCACGCGCGTTTTCTGAAGTACGCACAAGACGTGGTGAGGACTTTCGCGGATGACAAGCGAATCCTTGCCTGGGACGTCTGGAACGAGCCGGACAACACGAACGCTTCCAGCTATGGAACCTCCGAGCCCCCCGGTGAGGACGCCGCGGTGATGGCCGTGCTGCCGACGGTATTTGAATGGGTCCGCGCGGGGGTCCCGACGCAACCACTGACGAGCGGCTTGTGGAAGGGCGACTGGTCCGCGCCGGAGAAGCTGACGCCGATGGAGAAGATGCAGATCCAGCTTTCCGACGTGATTTCGTTTCACAACTACGATGCGCCGGAAGAGTTCGAAAAGCGAGTCCGCTGGTTGCAGGCATATAATCGGCCGATCTTGTGCACGGAGTACATGGCGCGCCCCAACCAGAGCACTTTCCAAGGAATTCTGCCGGTGGCCAAGAAGTACAAGGTGGGGGCTTACAATTGGGGCTTTGTCGTGGGCAAAACGCAGACCAACCTGCCTTGGGATTCCTGGCAGAAACCGTACACCGACCGCGCGCCGGCGATGTGGTTTCACGACATCTTCTACTTCGATGGGAAGCCGTACCGGCCGGAGGAGGTGGAGTTTATCAAGCAGATGATCGGGAGCAAGGGGAAGCGCAAGTGAGAGGGGAACCCGCGCGGACTGGGCGTAGGCGCTCGGCAAGTGGTTGATACAATGTTCCTGGGGGGGACCGGATGCCGCAAAAGCCGACAAGGGGCCCATCACTTATCGTCACATGTATGGCGCTTGTGGTCTTCACTTCAACGGCACCGCGACAGGCGCATGGGATGAGCATGAGCTTCGAACAGAATCCGCAGACTGCCGATGCCACGACCCGCATGGTGGTCGATCGCTTCAATGAGGCATTCAATCGGCACGACCCGGACGCCCTGGCGCTATTGCTGACCGACGACACAGTGTTCGAGGATACGTCTCCCGCGCCAGACGGCCGGCGCATACAGGGAAAGGCAGCGGTGATCGCGTACTGGCGGGAGTGGTTCGCGCGCAATCCCGGTGCGCGATTCGAAGCCGAGGAAGTCATCGTCAGTGGTGATCGTGCCGTCGTGCGGTGGGTGTATCGCAAGATCCGCGACGGACAACCGTGGCATCTGCGTGGCGTGGACGTATTCACCGTACGCGACGGGAAAGTAGCCGCCAAGCTGGCGTACGTGAAAGGGTGAACTTCGAGCCACAGTCGTGACGCACGCATTGTGGCGTGGTTTGAAGAGTATTTGAACAAGGAGTCAGCCGCGCCGGCGGGACGCTGACGAGAGCGGGAAGTTCGGTTTACCGGCTGGTCCAGTCTTCGACCCTCAGCTCTCTTATCCGAGTAAACGCTTGATCGTTGGTGACCAGGACGGCTCCCAACGCGACGGCGTGAGCGCCGATCATCATATCGAGGTTCCCCATCGGCTGGCCTTTGCGTTCGAGCGCGGCCCGGATCCGCCCGTAGTGTTGGGCCGCTTCCGAATCCCAGGGCAGGATCGTCACTCTGAGCAGGAATTCATCGACGATGGTCCGCAAGCGTGCGGCGTCGGGCCGCCGCGCTGCTCCATAGCGCAGCTCGCCTTCGGTCACGGCGGAAATGGCGAGTTGCGCCATAGGCACTTGGACGATGCGGCGGCGAACGGCGGGAATGTTGCCCTTGATGACGTAACTGGCGATATTGGTGTCCAGCAGGTACCGGATCGTCATCGGAACAGCTTGCGTTTCTGCGGTGCTCCATCCTGACGGTCGGACATGAAATCGCCGGGCACACCCGCCTGCTCGGTGAGTTTGAAAAAGCTCTCCCAGGAGTCCGGCCGCCGCGACAGGATGACATCTCCGGTGGCGGGATTCTGCCGGATATAGACCTCCTTGCCCTCAAACCGAAAATCGGCAGGCAAGCGAACTGCCTGACTTCGGCCATTCCGAAATAGCTTGGCGGTGCGGGGCATCATCTGCTCCTTCCATGGTATATACCATAGTATATTACAGTTTACGCGCGCGGCTCAATGCGGGGCTTCTTCTTCCCCGGCAGGCTGGCGGGATTCTCGTGGGTGCGCTCGCGGAAACTGCCGCGCAGGCCGGCAGCCAGCGATACGGCCGATTCTCCGAACTTGTCGCGCAGCCGGTCGGCGGCCGCCAGCGCCTGGCTCCACTTCTGGTGTTTCTCTTCGCCTATCAGGTCTAACTGCTCGTCGCCCTCGAACCAGGAAGAAACGTGCACCCCCAGCAGGCGCACGGCCGCTCCCGTTTTCCAATGGCGGCGGAAGAGCTCGCGGATCTCCTCAAACAGCTCGGTATCGAGATCGGTGGCGCGGGCGGTGGAATGCGCACGCGTGAAGGTGGAGAAATCGGAGTAGCGCAACTTGAGCTGGATGGTGCGTGCGCGCAAGCGGTGCTCGCGTAAACGGCGGCCCACCATTTCGCACAGGCGCGCCAGTGTCGATTCGATCTGCGCCAGGTCCGCGGTGTCTTCGGAGAAGGTGTGCTCGTGGCTGATGGATTTTGGGCCACCGTCCGCGCCGATTTCGGTATCGAACCAGCCGCCGGCATCCAGGCCGCGCGACTTGCCGGCCAGCGCCAGGCCCCACTTGCCGAAGCGCTGCTCGAGGAAGGCTTCGTCCAGGCGCGCCAGGTCCCCGACCTTGCGGATGCCGAGCGCGTTAAGCTGCTTCTCCGTCACTTTGCCCACGCCCGGAACCTTGCGCACGTCGAGCGGCGCGAGGAAGGCCGCTTCCTGGCCCGGAATCACCCACAGCACGCCATTGGGCTTGGCCTGGTCGGAGCTGACCTTGGCCACCAGGCGCGAGGCGGCGATGCCGATGGAACAGTTCAAGCCGGTCTCCGCCTTCATGCGCTGGTGCAGCAGGTGCGCGGCGCGCAAGGGCGGGCCATAGAGGCGCTCGGTGCCGGTCATGTCGAGGTAGGCTTCGTCGATGGAGGCCATTTCCACCAGGGGCGAAAAGGCGTTCAGCACGTCGTAGACCTGGTGCGAGTAGTCGCGGTAGCGCTCCGGATGGCCGTCGACGAAAATGGCCTGCGGACACAGCTTGTACGCCGTGCGCAGCGGCATGGCCGAGTGGACGCCGAACTTGCGCGCGGCGTAGGATGCCGCCGAGACCACGCCGCGCTCGTTGGGCCGGCCGCCCACCACCACCGCCTTGCCCTTTAGAGATGGATCGAACAGTTCTTCCACGGAGACAAAGAAGGCGTCCATGTCCACGTGGAAGTAGGTTCTCACGGCTGAGATTCATGGTAGCGCGCCTGGCCCGACGGAACCGGAGCGCACTCCAACACTCCCCGGCGGCGAACCGGGTCTGAACCGCAGTGAGGTCCGCACGGCGGCCCTTAAGTGGCGGCCGGCTCCTTGTAGAGCCAGGCGCCAATCACCGTGCCCGCGACCATCTCGATCAGCGTCAGCACCAGGTCGTACCCCAACAGGTGGTAGGGGAACAGGTGCATCCCAACAGCCGGTAAGGTGGGGAGCAGGGAACCAATGATCCAGACGGCAATGCCGGCGAACGCGGCCGTCCGGGGACCACGCCCCAGGCGCGGCCTGAGGGTCGCGTAGAGCCACAGCGCCGCGATGCCGACCAGAAAGCCCCACACCACGAACGCGGCGGTCGCGCCGGCGCCCATGGCGGGCCTGCCCAAGTTTTTCAGAACCGCGGTCCATTGGTCGCCCAATACGAGGCCATCCACCAGGAACTCGCAGATATTGATCACAAGCCCGGCGAGCAAGCCGCCGAGGATCATGCGGCTGCAGTTTATCTTTTGCATGGTACACTCCCTTGCCAGTTGCCAGGCAGCGGCAGCGGACAGCGAATATATACACCTTTTTAGGCCGCGGTGCAAGAGAATTCGGGAGGAATTCGGGCGGCTCAGCTCACGGCTTTGCGGTGGAAGCGGTTCAGGCCGGCGGCCAGCAGCGCGAGATCGATGGCCAGGAGCGCGCTCAGAACCACCGCCATGTGCATATGCGGGACCTGCGGGGCCAGAGAGCCTCTCAACCCTTCGCTGGCATAGACCAGGGGATTGACAAGCACGGCGATTTGCAGCACCGGGAAGGCCTTCAGGACGCTCCACGGGTAGTAGGCGCAGCCGAACATCATCATGGGCGCCAGCACCAGGCTGAACATGAGGCCGATCTGCGTCTGGCCCACGCTGCACCCCAGCGTCAGGCCGCCGGCCGCCGAAAAGAACGCAACCAGCAGGCACACGGCCACGAATGCCAAGGGCTGGTGAAAGCTGAGGTTCACCCCCGAGCCCATCAGCAGCCACCCGGCGGGAATGACCACCAGGCCCGCCACCAGCGCCTGGATCATGCCCGCCACTATCTTTTCGACGGCCAGCCAGCCGATCTCGATGGGCGCCAGCAGGCGGTCTTCAATCTCGCGCGTGAACTGGAACTCCGCGATGAGGGGCATAGCCACCGCCTGGATGCCCGAGAGCACCATGCTGATGGCCATAATGCCTGGCAATAGCAGGGTCTTGTACTCCGGCCGCATGATGCCGCTGGTGGTCATGATGCGGCCGAAGACGAAGACGAACAGAAGCGGTTGCAAGAGGTTTTGCAGGAGCATGGGAAACAGGTTGCGGCGGGCCACATGGCCGTCGCGCGAGAGCATGGCGAAAAACGTTTTCCAGTTCAATCGCGCAAACTCCTTCCGGTGTGATGCAGGAACAGGGTCTCAAGACTGGGCTCTTGGATGTGCACGTCGTGGAGGCCGGCGCCGGCGGCCTGAGCCGTGTTGACGATGGCGGGGATGAGCGGCCCTCCGCGGTCGGCGTAAACGTCGGCCGCGGTGTGGTCCGCGGAACGCACCTCGGTTACGCCGGGCAGCTTCTGTAATTCCGCCATCAACTGGTCCGGCACGCGGTCGAATCGCAGGCGCAGCAGGTATCCGCCGGGGATCGACCGCTTGAGATCCTGGGGCGTCCCCTGGGCAATGATGCGGCCGTGGTCGATGATGGCGAGCCGGTCGCACAGGGTATCGGCTTCCTCCATGTAGTGGGTGGTGATGACGATGGTTTTTCCGAGGCGGTTGTAATCGCGGATAATCTCCCACAGCAGGAGGCGCGTCTGCGGATCGAGGCCGGCGCTAGGCTCGTCGAGGAACAGTACTTCGGGGTCGTGCATCATGGCGCGGGCGATGGAGAGGCGCTGCATCATGCCGCCCGAGAAGGTGCGGACCATGTGGTCGGCGCGGTCGGTGAGCTTGAATTTGTCGAGCAGCTCGGCGGCGCGGCGCGCTCGCTCGCGGGCGCTCTGGCCGAAGTAGGCGCCGTGGAAGAGCAGGATCTCGCGCGCGGTGAGGGCGAAATCCAGGTTGGGCCGCTGGGGCACCACACCGATGAGCCGCTTGGCCTTGACCTGCTCCTTCCAGACGTCATGCGGGCCCACGAAAACGCGCCCGCTGGTAGGCTCGACGCGCGTGGTCAGGACGGCGATGGTGGTTGTTTTGCCCGCGCCGTTCGGCCCCAGCAGTCCAAACACTTCGCCGGGAAGGATCTCGAGTGAAATGCCGTCGAGCGCCTGGACTTCGAACTTCTTCTTTTTCTCCTTGCGCCCGGCGCGCGCGCCGCCCCAGGCGAAGCCGGCACCGCGGGCCGCCATCGGCGGCGGCGTATCGTAGACCTTGCGAAGTTCCTCAATGCGAATGCCGATTCCCATGCACTAATCCTACGAGCATAACCCATCACGACACCGCTGCCGAAAACCTGTTGCGAACGGCAGGCCGGGAAGGGGGTCAAAATAGCTATAGAGTTTAGGGGATGAACGGACTACTATATTGAGCAGTGATACGGGTGAGGTGAATAGCATGAGTAAGCGGTGCAGCGGTTGGATCTATGTATTTTGCTTTTCGCTGGTTTCCGGGTTTGCACAGCAGAATGGACCCACCGGGCAATCCGAGCCTCCGGCATCTATCTCGTTTGTTAGTGCGAATCGCCAGATGACGCTGGATGTGGTGGTGACCGATAAGTCCGGAAAGCCGGTGTCCGGTTTGCAACAGCAGGATTTTACGCTCCTGGACAACAAACAGCCGCAGAGGATCTTGTCTTTTCAGGCCGTAGAGGGTGGGACAGCGACGGCCGATCCGCCGGTGGAAGTCATTTTGCTGGTGGATGAAGTCAACACGGCATTCACGAGTGTAGCCACCGAGCGAAATGAAATCGAGAAGTTTCTACGGCGAAACGGCGGGGCGCTTGCCCAGCCGGTATCAATGGTCTTCGTTTCCGATTCGGGAACGACCGCGACCATATCTTCGCGAGATGGAAACGCTGTAATTGCGGACATGAATCAGCAGCAATTCGGTCTACGCACAGTTAACAGGTCACAAGGAATTTACGGCGCCGGCGATCGGATACAGTTGTCTCTCAACGCGCTCCAGCAGCTCGTCAACAAAGAAGCGACCAGGCCTGGACGAAAGCTGGTGGTTTGGATTAGTCCGGGTTGGCCCTTTCTTAACGAGCCGGGCATGGATATGAATCTGGGCTCAAAGCAGAGGCAGCAGATTTTTAACTCCATTGTCGGTATTTCGGATGCGCTGCGACAGGCTCGCATTACTCTTTACAATGTCGATCCTTTGGGGTTAGCGGACGCGGGCCAATTCCGAACGACAGAGTATATGCAGTTCTCAAAAGGCGTGAAGGCGGCGGGACAGGCGCAGAATGGAAACCTGGCACTGCAGGTTCTGGCGTATCAAAGTGGAGGGCGGATTCTCAATTCAAGCAACGATCTGGCGGGCGAGATCGCAACCTGCGTGGCGGACGCGAATGCCTTTTACGTTCTCTCCTTCGACGGCCTTCCCGGGGACGGTCCCAACGAGTACCATGCGCTCGACATTAAAATCGACAAGCCCCGATTAACGGCGCGCACGCGATCCGGCTACTACGCCCAGCCATAGCATCGGCGGCCATAGGCATGATTGCGCGGCCGCCATGTAGAGCTATACTGGCACGTTCAGTGGGGAAGATCGAAAAGCGGCGGAGGCCGCGCGAAGCATCTACCGTGGCCGCCACGCAAGGCTTGCGGAGAACGGAGCGGGTGTGGCGGCGGCACGCGTGGCGGCTGGCGGCGATCGGGGGGCTCGTCCTGGCGGCGTATTCCAATTCCTTCCAGGCGGGCCTGGTGTTCGACAATGCCTCGGCGATTGGGGAGGACCCGCGAATCCGGGAGGCCACACCCGAAAACATCGAGTCGATTCTGAGGGGAGGGTATTGGTACGGCAACAGCGGGCGCGCGACCACCTCGGGACTGTATCGGCCGTTCACCACTTTCTCCTACCTGGTGAATTACGCGGTGCTGGGCAATGGGCCGGGCCCGGCGGGCTATCACTGGGTTAATCTCGCGCTGCACGAAGTCAACGTGGCGCTGGTGTATGCGCTGGGCGTACTGACTTTTGGAGAAACCGAGGCGGCTTGGGCGCTGGCCGCGATTTGGGGATTGCATCCGCTGCTCACCGAATCGGTCACCAATATTGTGGGGCGGGCGGACCTGCTGGCGGCATTCGGCGTGCTCGCGGGCTTATTGTGCCACGTGAAAGGCGCCTCCGCCGCGGGGCGGCGCAGGGTGGCGTGGCTGGCGGGTCTGGCCGGCGCGCAGGCGGTGGGGCTTTTTTCGAAGGAGAACGCCGCGGTGTTGCCGGGCATCATGCTGCTATACGACCTGACGTGGCGGGAGCGCGCGACATGGCGCCGGCGGGCAATCGCGTATGTCGTTGCGGCGCTGCCATTGGCCGCCTATTTCTATTTGCGCAGCGGTTCGCACACGCACATGGTGGTCGAATTCACGGAGAATCCGCTGGTGAGCGCCAGTTTCTGGACAGCGCGGCTCACGGCCGTCAAAGTGATTGGCAAGTTTCTATGGCGGTTTTTCTGGCCAGCCCGCTTGTCGGCGGATTATACCTACAATGCAGTGCCGTTGTTCGGCTGGCGGGTGTGGAATTGGGAGGACGCCAAGGCGCTTATGGCGCTGGCAGTTTGCCTGGGCGCCGCGCTGCTGGCCGTCTTGCTGGCCGTCCGCCGGCGCCGCACGGGGAGGCCGCTACTGTTCTTCCTGGTTTTCTTTTTCGTGGCGCTATCCCCCACTTCGAACCTGATCATGCTCATCGGAAGCATCATGGCGGAGCGTTTTCTGTATCTGCCTTCGGTGGGCCTGGCGGGATGCGTGGTGGCGGCCATTTACGCGCTTGGCCAGCGGCGCTGGCTGAAGCGGCCGGCGGCGGCGCGAGTTGCCTGGGCCGCGCTGGGAATGGTGTGCCTGGCGTCGACGGCGCGCACCTACGCCCGCAACTTCGACTGGCAGGATGACCGCAGTCTGTGGGCCAGTGCCGTGGAGGTTTGTCCGGAAAGCGCCCGGGCACACTACAACCTGGGGATAGAATTAGAGCGCCAGCCGTACGGGTTGGCGGAGGCGATTGGCGAGTACCAGGCAGCGGTGCGGATTGAGCCCGATTTCGCAGAAGCGCACAACAACTTGGCGAACGCCCTGGCGCGCCTGCCCGGCCGGCTGCCGGAGGCGATTGGCGAATACCAAGCGGCCCTGCGGATTCGCCCGGATCTGGCGGCGGTTCACTACAACCTGGCAAACAGCCTGGCGCGCCTGCCCGGCCGGCTGGCGGAGGCGATTGGCGAATACCAGGCGGCGCTGCGGATTCGGCCCGATTTCGCGGATGCGCACGACGCCCTAGCGAACGCCCTGGCGCAGACGCCCGGCCGGCTGGCGGAGGCGATTACCGAATACCAGACGGCGCTGCGGATTGAACCCGATCGCGCGACGGTTCACTATAACCTGGCAAATGCCCTGGCGCGCCTGCCCGGCCGGCTGGCGGAGGCGATTGGCGAATACCAGGCGGCGCTGCGGATTCGGCCCGATTTCGCGGAAGCGCACGTCAACCTGGGGAACACGCTGGCGCGGACGCCCGGCCGGGTACCGGAGGCGATTGCCGAGTATGAGGCGGCCCTGCGGATCAGGCCCGATCCGCAGTTGCGGCAAATGGTGGAACGATTGCGGGCTTATGTCGGGGCGAAGCCGTGAAGAGCCGGCTGTGAAACACCGGAATCCTCAGGGCCTATTGTACAGCCCTGAGGATTCCGGCGCCTGCCTGGGGGGAATGCAGGCGAAGCTTGGTCAGAACCTCACGCGCAGCGACAACTGAATGTTGCGCGGGTCGTTTTCCTGCGTCAGAGTCACGAGTCCTGGCGTGGTCCCGCTAAGACCCGTGTTCGGAGGGTTGAATTGCGGCGAATTGGTGGCGTTGAACGCTTCCGCGCGGAACTGCAGGTTGAAGCGCTCGTGCAAGGTGAAGGCCTTGAACATGGAGATGTCCGCGTTGGGCACCTTGGGTGGACGGATGGTCGGGAACTCGCCGCTCAGCGTCCGCACCGAGTTGGGATACTGCTGGATGAAGGCAGTCGGCAAGGTCTGGCCGTTGAAGGTGCAGTTCGCCATGACGCCGCTGGTCAGTTGCGTGCAGGTATTGAAAAACTTGGAATCGTTTCCGTTGGACAACGCGGGGTTGATCCCCGTCGAAATGAAGCCGCTCGGCGCGCCCAGCGGGAAGCCGTTCTCACGCATGAAGACGCCATTGACCTGCCAGCCCTTCAAAAATACGGATACAATCCCTTTGGTATGGCTGAATAGAGGAATGGCCCAGTTGCCGCTGATCACGATGCGGTTCGGCGTATCGTCGGCGTTTAGCGTGCGATCCGGCGTCTGCGTGAGGGGCTCCTGGGCGTTCAGGTACGAGGTGGCGTCCAGCCACTTCGCCCGGGTGTAGCTTACCAGCAGGTTCAAGCCGTGGCTGAACCGCTTGTCATAGCGGATCTGCAGCGAGTTGTACCAGCTTTTCCCCACTGGAATATTTTGCTCGGTGACCCCCGTAAACTGCGGATAGGGCAGCAGCAACTGCTGCCGCGTGGTAGTGGCGCCGTTGGGGCCGGTAGGGAGCACCTGGTAGAACGGATTGGCGTAATTACACAGCGCCTGTCCTACCCCGCAGGTATCGGTCAAGTTGGGCGAGGCATTGCCGCCGTATTGCAGCAATTGGGCCATGGTCACAACGTCGAGGTTCTGCGAGACGTTCAACTCCTGGCTGCGGCTGCCCACGTAGGAAACTTCCAGCACCGAGCGCGAGGGCAACTCGCGCTGTATGCCGACGGAGAACTGGTGCACCCTGGGAATCACGCGATCTTTGTCCGTGAAGGAGATGGATTGCCCCAGGAACGTGGACAGCCCTCCCTTGCTGCCGGTGGGCATCAGTATTCCGGCCGGATAGGGATTGTTGAGATAGTTGCCAGCGAAATCGATGTTGCCGTCGTTGCTGGCGGTGAAGGGAGTCGAATAGCTGAATCCCTGGGTGCCGGAGGTGGTGAAGGTGGCGATGTAGCTCAACCCATAGCCGGCGCGTACCACAGTCTTGTTCAACGGGCGCCACGCAACGCCCACGCGCGGCTGCCAGTTGTTCAGGTCGCGCTGGTAGGGCAGCCGGTCGCCGGCACTGGCAAACAGCAGCCCGCCTTTCAACGTAAGGCCCGGCTGCAAGGGGTCAACCACCTGTACGGGGCAGTTGTCGGTGAAGTCGAAGCCCGCATTGATCTGGTTGTTGCGCTCCGTCAGCGGCGATTCATAGTCCCAGCGCAGCCCATAGCTGAGGGTCAGGGTGTTGGTGACGCGCCAGTCGTCCTGCACGAAGACGCCATAATAGTGACCGCCATAGGCCAGCGCCACGTTGATGGGCACGCTGCCGCTCGAGGGCATGCCCAGCAGCAGCGAAGCAATCGAGTTGCCCTGGGCGCCGTTCGAGTTCAGCGCGTTCAGTTGCGTCCAACCGGGACTGAAGGAGTAGCTGCCGAAGTTGGTGGTGGGTGAATTGATGTTGTCCTGCATCACGCGAAATTCCCCGCCGAACTTCACCTGGTGGCGGCGGATGGTCCGGTTCACGATCTCGGCCCACGACCAATCGGTGCTCTCGGTGAACTGGTTGCCGCCGCTCCGCGCGGCCCCAAACGTGGTGTAGCCGCTGGGTGCGATGGTGGGGAAGTAGGGCGGCAGAACGTTCAGCAACGACGACGGGAACCCCAACTGCGTGGGGTTGAAGCCGCTGGCGTAGAGCGTGATCCACAGGTCGTGGCGCAGGTATCCCACGCGCGAGGTGAGCACGGTGGAGGGCGAAAGCATGGAGGTGAGGTCGGCGTTGCCGCCCTGGCTCAAGCGCCCATCGGTGTAGGCGTTCCCCGCGGCGGCCACCTGCGGCCAGCCGTAGTCGCCGTTCACTTCGGTGCGGAAGCCGCGCACGAAGCGGGAGAAGAAGTGTTCCTTCTCGTTGATCTGCTGGTCTATGCGGATCACGTGGGCGTCGTAGGCGTCGGTCCGCGTATTGGGCGTGGCTTCCAGGTTGTTTTGTGAACCGGGCTGGTTGGGCGCGGGAATGTAGCTGACCAGCTTGAGCGCCACCGGGTTCATGCGGCTCTGCGGAATCGTGTCGTTGGCAAACGGTGTCCGGGTGTATGTGTTGGTCCCCGTCTGCGTGACGGTGAGCGGGTCGTAAATGGTGATTCCCTGGCCGTTGCTTTGCGTCGTGGTGCTGAAGTTCCCCTGCACGGCTAACGGTAACGGCACCGTTTCAGTGGAGGGCGTCGGAATGGAGTCGCGCCAGATCTCGTAGGAATACATGAAGAAAGTCTTGTTGCGGCCGTCGTAAAGATGCGGAATATAGACCGGCCCGTCGAACTCAAGACCGGGGTTGTTCTCGTGATACGGGGTACGCGCGGTGCCGGAGTGGTTCGCATCGAAGGTGTTGGCGGTGGTGATCGTGTTCTTGTTTAACCAGTAGACGGCTCCGTGAAGCTGGTTGGTCCCGGCCTTGGTGCTCACCGTCATGGTACCGCCCGCGGTGCGCCCGTACTGGGCGTCGTAGTTGCTGTTCTGGATTTTGTATTCCGCCACCGCCTCCGGAGTGGGCACGAAGGCCTGATTGGTGGCGCTGGAGCCGGTTTCCACGCCCGTATTGGGGACGCCGTCCAGCAGCAGATCGCTGGCTCCGGTGCGTCCCCCGTTGATCGACATGGTCTCCGCCACGTTGTTGCCGGCGTCGAACGGCCGCGCCGAGCGGCTCAACTGATTGCCGCCGATATCGTACTGCACGCCGGTCGCTATGACGCCCAGGAGGAACGGATTGCGGGCCTGCGCAGGCAGGTCGGCGACGTTCTCCTGGCCCACCACCTGGCCCTTGTCGGAGGCCACTTCCTGGAGCAGCTCGGCCCCCGCGGAGACGGTGACCTCCTCGGTCACGACACCGACTTCCAGCGTGAAATCCTGCTGCACCTGGTCGCCCACGCGCAGCTCCAGTTTGTCCTGCACGGCTTTCTTGAATCCCCTAGCCTCGACCGTCAACCGATAGGTTCCGATAGGCAACACCGGGAATGCGTAGTACCCGGCCGCATTGGTGGTGGCGTGAGTGATTTCATTGGTGGCGAGGTTCTGCGCTTCGATGGGCACTCCCGGCACGACGGCGCCTTGAGCGTCCCTCACGATACCCCTGATACCAGCTTGAAATTCTTGTGCGAACATCGGCGCACACAGCAAGAGCGCAAACAAGCAGACGAGGCGTTTTGACATGGCGATTCTCCTTTGAAGAAACGACAACACGAAACTCCCTTAGGCTTCGGAGCATAACATTGTGCATTGTGCAAGGCCAAAGGAATTCGGAGATAGGACCCCGATTCTAGTATGTGAAACCAAGCACGAATCTGAGGCAGAGTCTAAGTCTTCTGGATGCAGCGGATACAGCCCGTTTAGATAGGGTACCCGCACTCCCCGCCTGCAAAACGAAGGCAGGCTCGTTATTCATAGCGAAACTTTCGGGAATGGGTCCCTGACCGGCAGCCGAGGTTTCCACCGCGGTTATGGCTGCGACCGCATGAGCGCCTCTATGACGCTCCAATAGATCGGGCCTGCCTGAGGCTTCGCCCACGCCTGGTAGAGCGCCGGATACTGGGCGGGATTGGCGGCGAGTTCTCCGCGTACCCCGGTCTTCATCCCGCCGCCATAGGCTTTTTCGAGCAGCGGCGACTCGTCCGGCAGGCGAAGCAGGCGAACATGAATCAACATGGTCAAACTATCGGACTGCCCGACGCAGGTCACGCCAGGCTCGACCAGCAGGCTGAGCACGGCATCCGCACCGGCGGGCGTCTGGATCAACTCCAGAAGGCCGCGGCCGGAGCTGAAGGCGTAGTCGCGGAAGGCGCCGAGGACCAGGGCTTCCGGCCGCACGCCGTCCATGTGCCGCGCCAGATCCTCGGGACGCATGAAACAGGAGCTGAAGAAGGAGGCTCCGGGAGCCCACCTGGCTTCCACCGCCAGGCGCAAATGGGGCTGTGGAAGCAGTTTCAGCACGTTGTCGTGGACGGTGTGAATGAGGCCGCCGGAAGGGGAAAGCAGCGCCAGCATGTAGGCGTTCCAGCCACGCTTGTCGCGGGCGCCCGCACGGGCGCCTTGGGCGAGCAGCAGGCGGACGGTATCGGCGTGCCCGTACTGCGCGGCCAGCATTAGCGCCGTGCGCCCGTCCTTATCTTGGGCTTCGATCTCCGCTCCCGCTTTCAGGAGGGTTTCGACGCGAGCGGTGTCGCCATTTTTTGCCGCCGCCAACCAATCTTCCGGCGCAACCGCGGCCAGGGAAGCGAACGACAGAAAGAACAGAACCGTGCGCGACACCACAAACCAAACTTAGCAAATACCGGCGCTCCAGGCTTCTCAGACGCGATCTGAAGCGGGGATGTCAACTTCGCCAGCGTCAACCGCCGTATCCCCCCGCGTGTTACTATTCCGTTTTAAATACTCCGTTTTAAGACCTGGAGCAAACTCCGTGAAAGTCTACGAAAGCAAGGACATTCGGAACGTCGGTGTGGTGGGCCACGGCGATTCCGGCAAGACCACGCTCACCGCCGGGTTGCTGTTCACCGCGGGAGCCTCGAATCGCTTGCTGCGCGTGGATGAGGGCAACACGATCACGGACTTCGACGAGGAGGAAATCCAGCGCAAGATCACCATCTCCACCGCCATCGCCGTGGCCGAGTGGAAGAAGACCAAGATCAATATCCTCGATACTCCGGGCTATAACATTTTCATTAACGACACGCGGGCGGCCCTGGTGGCGGCCGACGCCGCCCTGGTCCTGGTAGACGGGGTCGGCGGGGTCGAGGTGCAAACCGAAAAGGTGTGGCATTTCGCCGCCGATTATAAGCTTCCTCGCGCCGTGGTCATCAATAAGCTGGACCGCGAACGCGCCGATTTTCAGCGCGCCCTGGAAAGCGTGCAGGAAACCTTCGGCCGCGCCGCGGTTCCCATCCAGATCCCCATCGGGGCGGAGCGGGATTTCACCGGGGTGGTGGACCTGGTGCGGATGAAAGCCTACACTTACACCGCCGACGGCGACGGCAAGGGCAAGGAGGGCGACATCCCCGGCGACGTCGCCGCGGCCGCCCAGAAAGCCCACGACGCGCTGGTGGAGATGGTGGCCGAGGGCAATGACGCCCTGATGGAAGAGTTTTTCGATAAAGGCACCCTGGGGCCCGGCCAGATCGCGGAAGGCCTCAAGCAGGGCTTGAGGGAAATGCGCATCTTCCCGGTGATGTGCGCCTCCGCGTTTCACAATGTAGGGTCCGACCTGATCCTGAATTTCATGGTCGAAAATCTGCCCGCCCCGGTGGAGCGTGAGGCCATCCCGGCCACCGTCAACGGCGCCGAAGCGACGCGCAAGATCGCCGAAAACGACCAGCCGTCCGTCTACGTTTTCAAGACCACGGCCGATCCGTTCGCCGGCCGTATCACGTTTTTCAAGGTCAACACCGGGGTGGTGAAGAACGATGCCAATCTCCAGAATGTGACCCGCGGCACGGCCGAGCGCCTGGCGCACATCTCGAGCCCCATGGGCAAGACCCTGCAGCCGGTCACGGAGCTGCACGCCGGCGATATTGGCGCAGTCGCCAAGCTGAAGGAGACTCTGACCGGCGACACCCTGGCCGACAAGGGCCTGGACATTACCTACCCGCCGGTGAAGCTCCCCGAGCCTTCTATCGCCTTCGCCATCGAAGCCAAGTCGCGCAACGACGAGGATCGCATGGGGAATGCCGTCCACCGGATACTGGAAGAGGACCAGTCGCTGCGTTTCTACCGCGACCCGCAGACCCGCGAGTTCCTCCTGGCCGGCTCGGGCCAGCAGCACGTCGAAATTGTGGTCAGCCGGCTCAAGAAGCGATACGGCGTGGACGTGGCGCTCAAAGCTCCCAAAATACCCTACCGCGAGACCGTCCGCGGCACGGCCGACGTCCAGGGCCGCCACAAGAAACAAACCGGCGGGCATGGCCAGTTCGGCGATTGCTGGATCAAGATGGAGCCTCTGCCGCGCGGCGCCAAGTTCGAGTTTGCCAACGAGATTTTCGGCGGCGCCATCCCCAGGAACTTTATCCCGGCGGTGGAGAAGGGCATCATCGAGGCCGCCGAGAACGGGTACCTGGCGGGCTACCCCATGGTGGACTTCAAGGTGACCGTCTACGACGGCTCGTACCATGACGTGGATTCGTCGGAGCTGGCCTTCAAACTGGCGGCCCGCAAGGCTTTCAAGGCGGCCATGCAGCACGCCAAGCCGGCTCTGCTGGAGCCCATCATGAACGTCGAAATTCAGGCTCCCGTGGAGTACGCCGGCGATCTCATGGGCGACCTCAACGGCCGCCGCGGCCGTATCTCCGGCATGGAGACCAAGGGCAGCAGCCAGTTCATCCGGGCCCAGGTTCCCATGGCCGAGATGCTCAACTACCAAAGCGACTTGACGGCCATGACGCAGGGCCGGGCTTCCTTTACCATGGAGTTCGACCACTACGATTTTGTGCCGCAATTGCAGTCCGAGAAGATCATCGCCGCCGCCAAGGCCGCCAAGGCGGGCGAAGAGGAGGAAGAGGAATAGCGGCGGGCGGGAAGAGCAGTTACTGCCTGGCGCCGACGATTTCTCTTTCAAGTCCAGAACATTTGCTGTAGATTATGTTGTATGGAGAACATCCCTGATTCGTCTATCTGGCGGAGCCTCGCCGTTGCATTTGGAGACGGCCTGGCATTTGGCGTGGGGATGAAACTCACGCAAAACGCGGCCCGCCGACCCGGCACGCCGCAGTCCGACCTCACCACCTTGGCTGATCGTTTCGAACGCCTCGAGCAACGCCTCGAACGCCTCGATCACGCCCCCATTGCCGCTCCGGAGGCGCTTTCCGAGCCGGGGTCGGCCAGCTTCACCCAGAGAGTGATCGAGGCCGTGGTTCAGGCACTCGGCGAGCGCCTCGCCGAACACTCCAAACAAACGGAACGCCGCCTGGCGGAGCTCGAAGCCCGGATTGCGGTTGAGTTGAAGGCTCTCCAGCAGCAGGACCAATCCCTGGCCTCCCGGGCCCAGGCCCGTCTGGAAGAAGTCCGGAGCCAGCTCGGCGCCCAGATCGTCGCTGTCCGCAATCGCGTGGAAGAAGATATGCAGGGTTTTACGGGGTCGGTGGCCAAACTTGTCGAGGAGCAGGTTGCTTCCCGCGCAGGCGCGCTGCTCCAGCCTGTGGAAAAGCAACTGCGCGAAGAGATACGGCGCGTGGCTGACCGCTCATCCAGCTTCGATGCCTCGGCGGCCGACGCCGCCATGGAGATGAAGCTCGAGCCCCTGCGGGTGGAGTCGAACGCCAGGAATCGTGAAATCGCCGAAGTGCGGAAACGCATGGCGGATAGCGACCGCACGGTCCTAGACCTCGTCCTGGCCATTGGCCAGATATGCCGGCAGGCCGCCGAGCGAATCGCCGGTCCCGCCGCGGCGCCTCCCGAGAGCCCGCCTCCGCTCTCCAGCAGCGGCTCGGGATTACGGGCCGAGCCGGCTCCCCCAGCGTTGGAAACTCCTTCCGCCGGCACCATTATGGAAGGCGAGCCGCCGCTCAATCGAATCGGCGACCCGCTCCGCGCAGTCCTGGAGGAGCCCGTCCCTGTGTGCCCGCCTGCCGAAGCGGAGCCTGGGATCGTAATGGACCCGCCCTTGGAATATTCAGTGCCGGCCTTCACGCAGCTCAAAAAGGTCCCCTCGCTCTGGCGGATTCCGGTGGCCTCTTCGTTCCTGCTCACCACCGGTGGTTTGCTGCTGCTGCATTATCTATAGCTGGTGGGGCAGATCCGCGACTTTCAGGACCGGATTGCCCGTCCACACGATAGTGACCGCAGCTTTATGCGGCGAGGATGCTTGGGCTGTCACAGCCGATGGCGACTGGAGCCGGGGTGGGCATGACCCGCCGCTGTGCAATCTGTTCCTTCAGGTCGGCGAGCTTCTCCCGGAACTGGAGTGCCATTGCCAGACGGACCATTTGTGGATGCTCCCTCCGGTATTGTTGATGCTCCCTCCAGTGGAGCCTGACTGCGTTCTCGTAAATGCCGCTCGATATCCGATCGAATGGGCGATTCCAACCGCGTCCGTTTCTCATGTCCCCCATCTCCGGAGCGAGTTGTGCAGCCGCCCGACGAAGCTTTGCCCACCGAAAAACGGATTTCCCCAACTTTCGAATGGGACTTCAATGGTCGACGCCATATCGCTCTGTCCAATTGCAATTATCCGGAGTTGTCGCGTGAGTTCATAGTCCTGCCCATACTGATCGGGTACTAGGGGACTTGTACTAGGGACTTTATGGCAAATGATAGGAAGGTGGGAGGATAGGAATCGAGGAGCGAGGAAGGCCCGCCGGGCGCAGAGAAGGGAGATTCGAGTTGTCGGGCCTGCTCCAAAACGGGAATCCCTGCTGGTAGTACTCCCCTGCTACCCATAGGAGACTTGCATGCGTGCCGGGAACCAGCTTAAATGGTTTTTGGGCGTGGGCGTGTCCCGCGCTGACCCAAGAGGCGGTATGACTTCTCCTGAATCCGTAACGGACACCTCACAAACTCTAGAACAGCGCCTGGCAGAAGGCGCAATCCCCGCTGCACAAGCGCTACGTTACGCCATTACGCTGGGTGAAGCGCTGCGCCGGATGCACGACGCCGGACAGGCGCATGGCGCCGTTTCGCCGGTCAACATCACGGTTTCTGGCGCGCGGCTGGAACTGCTCCCCGCGGCGGCTCCCGCAGGGGGCGTTACGCCGTACACCGCGCCGGAACTGCTGCAAGGACACCCCGCGGATGCCCGCAGCGACATCTTCTCTTTCGGCGCGGTGGTCTACGAGATGCTGACCAGCCGCCCCGCTTTCCAGGGCGACACCCCCGACGAGCTTGCCGAGGCTATTTCCCACGCCGTGCCGCCCCCATCCGGCAACCCGGGAATAGACCTCTTCCTTCCTACGTGCCTAGCCAAGGACCCGGCGGCACGTTTCGAGCGTATGCAGAGCGTCTTGCTGGAACTGAAGCTGCTGGCGGTCCACGCACGGCGCGCCGAAGCCCCCGCCCGCCGGGAACAAGCCGCGACCGCTTTCCGCTCCGAATTGCAGCAGATCGAGACCCGCCTGGCATCGCGGCTCGAGGCGTACGAGAAGACGGCCTCCGACACCGCGCGCGCTGCCAGCGAAGCCTTGGAAACGCTGCGCGGACAGTTTTCCGCCTTGGGCGCCCAGTTCGCCGCTGCACAAGAGCGGGCCGAGCTGGACACTTCGAGCGCCAAGCAGGCCATTGAAGCAATCGCGGCGCGCGTGGCCAATGCCGAGCAGGGCCTGGACGCCCTCCAGCAGGCCTTCGCTACTCACACTGAGAAGGCCGCGGCGGATCTCCACGAACTCCGGGAAAGCCTCAAGGGGCAGAGTGCCGCAATCCAGTTGGCCCGCAGGGCACAGGCTCAGACGGACAACCTGGTCGAGGGCGTAGTCGAAGCCCTCGATCTGCTGCAACCGAGCATTGTCGAGTAGACTGAAGAGCTCTCCGCAGGCATGCCCCGCTACAAAAATACTCCCGGCGGACAGGATCCCGCTTGCTTTACACAGGTGAAACGTTGTAGTCTTTTAAGTTCGTCACCGCGCACTGGCTCGTAGAAGTAGCTTATTTTCTGTAGTCCGAGGCAGTAATGGAAGTTCGGAAGAAGACGCTCTTCTCTTTTTTGTTGGCCGCTGTAGCCTTTACCACCGCCGGATGCGGGTTGAACCAGTCGTCCAGGTTCCGCATGGCGTTCCTGCCGCCAGCTTCCCACGACAGCCTCACGGCAATCGAGCTGGCCGACCCTCCCGTCATCCAACCCAATCTGTACTTAAAGGATGTTCCCCCCTTCCTGCTGACCGATCCGCAGTTCTCCGGCCGCCGGACCCGCGCGGATTCGCTTGTCGAGCGAGCCGATCGCAGGTTTGAGGCGGGTAAGCGGTATTACCAGAGCAACGATATGGGGAACGCCCGCCGGGAATTCGACGCCGCCATCGACTCGATGTTGGACGCGTCGGACCAGAATCCCACCGACCGCGAGGAATACGAGCGCAAGCTGGATGAAATGGTGGACGCCATCCACCGCTTCGATCTGACGGGGCTGGGCGCCTCGGCCGGCATGGAAGAGGGCCAGTTCGAAAAGGCCCCCTTGGAAGACATCCTGCAAATGACCTTCCCCGTGGACCCCAAGCTGAAGGACAAGGTGCGGGAGCAGGTGGCGGCCACGGTTTCGCAGTTGCCCCTGGCGGTGAACGACGCCGTTCTGGGATACATACACTTCTTCTCCGGCCGGGGCCACAAGACACTGGTTGGCGGGTTGCAGCGCTCGGGCCGCTACCGGCCCATGATCCAGCGCATCCTGGATGAGGAAGGATTGCCGCAGGAACTCATCCACGTAGCCCAGGCCGAATCCGGTTTCATCCCGCGCGCGCTATCCCGCAAGGCCGCCGGTGGCATGTGGCAGTTCCTCAAATGGCGCGGCAACGAATACGGCTTGCAGCAGACCCGCTACACCGACGACCGCATGGATCCCGAAAAGGCCACGCGCGCCGCCGCCCGCCACCTGCGCGACCTGTACCAGGAGTTCGGCGACTGGTACCTGGCCATTGCGGCGTACAATTGCGGACCGGTGGTGGTGGAAAGAGCCGTGGAACGCACGGGCTATGCCGATTTCTGGGAAATCCGGAGCCGGGGAGCTCTACCGCTGGAGACCACCAACTACGTGCCTGTGATCCTGGCCATGATCATCATGGAGAAGAACGCCGCCGAATACGGTCTGGACGGCATACAGTTGGACCCGCCGGTGTCGTTCGACACGGTAGAGGTCTCCGCGCCCACCAGCCTGGCGCTGGTCTCCGACATCACCGATACGCCGGTCGCCGAGATGGCCGCCCTCAACCCCGCCATCCTGAAGGGGATTGTTCCGGAGGACTATCCGCTGCACGTGCCCAAAGGCAGCGGCAACCAGCTCCTGGCTGCGTTGCAGCTTATTCCCGCGGAGCACCGCAATTCCTGGCGCGTGCATCGCGTGGGGGCAGGGGAAACGCTGGCCGCCATCGGCAAGCGTTACTCCGCCTTGCCCAGCAGCATTGTGGCCGCCAACCACCTGTCGTCGGCCGAAGCCGCGGAGGGCGACCGGCTGCTGATTCCCGCGGCCCTGCGTGTGGAGGCACCCGTCCGGCGGACCGTGGCTCGGACCACCGGTGCGCGGACTTCGGCGCATCGCCGCACGCCGGTTCGCCGCACTTCGGCAAAGGCGCCTGTGGCCAAACCCGCGGCTCCTGTTCAGGCGGTGCACAAGAGCCCGCCGATCCTCACCAACACCGCTTCCAGATAGCGGCATCGAAATTCTCCGGAATCGCACTTTTCGCTATTGCCTCGCCGTCAAAAAGGGGTATTCTATGGGTGATTGGGCCTTGATACAGGAGGCTGGTCTCATGTTTGATAGCCGAAATTTCGCTCCCAAGGACGAAGAAGAAATGGAAGACTTCCCCGACTACGAGGACGAAGAGGACTCGGAACTGGATTCCAAGCTCGACGATTACGACGACGAAGACGAAGAGGAGGAAGAGGAGATTGACGTGGTGATCGTGTCTCCCGTGCCTGAGCCGCTGCCGCCTGCCGCACCCGTGCCCCCGTCGGCGCCCCAGGCCCCTCCCAGGAAGCCGGTGAAGAAGGCTTCCGCTGCGAAGAAAGTTGTAGCCAAGAAGGCCCCGGCGAAGAAGGCTGTGAAGAGAGCCCCCGTCAAGAAGGCCACCAAGAAAGCCGTTGCCAAGCCCGTGAAGAAGGCTCCCGCGAAAAAGAAGCCCGCTAAAAAAGGCGCCAAGAAGCGCTGAGTCGAGCGGCCGGGAGGGTGCTGCGCTTAGCTCTCTTTCTTGACCACGCGCCGGCAGCGCTCGAATAGTTCCAAGAGCGCTTCCGCATGCTCTTCCGCCGAGCGGGCCACGGGCTTTCCCGAAAAGCCGGCGGAAGACTGCGCGGCCTTTCCGTATCCCGTCGTCAGCGCAATGAACTTCATCAGTTCCAGCGCCACTTCGTCCTGGCTTCGCACCCCACCGGGCGCGGGCCCGCTCTCGGAGGTGTTACTGGTGGATGCTTCTGGTTCGGCCATCTGCGATGGATTCCTCCGTATGATACAACTCTAGGTTACTGCACTTTCTTACCGATGCCGCTTACGGCCGTCCGGCACCTGCGAAAAATGCGAGGAGGCGCTCAGTCTCATCTGCTGGAGGCGGATGACGGGAATTGGTACGTCGTCAAGTTTCGCAATAATCCCCAGCATCGCCGCATCCTGGTGAACGAGCGGCTCTCCGCAACGCTGTTGGACTACCTGAAGATTGCCACTCCCGAGACCGCCCTGATCCAGGTGGGCGCCGCGTTCCTGGCCGCCAATCCGGAAGTCGACCTGCATCTCGGGACGCGGCGCATCGCCATCGAGCCGGGGTGGCACTTCGGCTCGCGCTACCCCGGCGACCCCGGCCGCACGGCAGTTTACGATTTCCTCCCCGACGCGCTTCTGCCCCAGGTGGTGAACCTGGAGGATTTCCGCGCCATCCTGGTGTTCGACAAGTGGACCGGCAACGCCGATGGCCGCCAGTCGGTGTTCTACCGCGCACTGGTGCGGCGCGGAGAATCGGGGGCGCCCGCGGGGCCGGACCGTCCCGGTTTTGTGGCCCGCATGATCGACCACGGTTACACCTTCAACGGGCCGAACTGGGATTTCCCCGAATCGCCCCTACAAGGTCTTTACGCCCGCCGCCTGGTCTACGAGGCGGTGCGCTCCCTGGAGGACTTTCAGCCCTGGCTGGACCAGGTCATAAACTTCCCCGAGGAGGTGATCGACCAGGCCTGGAAGGGCATTCCCCCGGATTGGGTGGAAGGCGAAGAAGACGCCCTCGAACAACTTCTGGAGCGCCTCTTTGAGCGGCGCAAGCGGCTGCCCGAGCTGATCGGCTCCTGCCGCCAGGGCAAGACCGACCCCTTCCCCAACTGGAAGTAGCCTCGCGCACGTTCCGGATTGACAGGCTCATTTCTTGGACGCGCATCTACGAGCTGGGCGGGGCGCTGCCGCGGGACATTCGCGCTTTCGCCGACATAGCCGGCTGTCTGGATGCGTATCTGCCCAATCGACTGGCAGTTCTTCAGCCACTGAGCTTGGGAGCCGGCGCGGTAAAATGGGCACGTGCTTCATCGTCACATCCTTCACAACGGCGACATCCGCGAAGTTTCCGAGCCAGCGCTCTCCGCAGGCCAGGTCGGCCTGCTCTCCGGATGGGGGGTCTTCACCACCATGCGCGTGGCCGATGGCGTGCTGTTCGCGTTCGAGCGCCACTGGGCGCGAATCCAGCGGGACGCCGCGGCATTCCATATCCGCATTCCGGACCATGCCGGCGAGGTGCGAAGGAAACTGCTCGAACTGGTGGAGGCCAACCAGGCGCACAACGCCACGCTCCGGCTGGCGATTGTGCGTAACGGCCCGGGTATTTGGGCGGACCCCTCGGTGGGCCGCCCGAGCGACCTGATCGCGCTCACCGCCGATTCGAAAGACTGGGGCGATGGCGTCAAGCTGGCGTACGTGCGGGACGGCCGCCACGCCGCATGCCCTTTCGCCGGGACTAAGATTCTCTCCTGGGCCATGAACCTGACCTGGCTCGAATCCGCGCAAGCCCGAGGCTTCGACGAAGTGATTCTCCTCAACGAGCGCGGCGAAGTGAGCGAGTGCACTTCGGCCAACATATTCATCGCCAACGGCAGCCAGGTGAGGACGCCGCCGCTCACCTCCGGCTGCCTGCCGGGGATCACCCGCGAAGTGCTGCTGGGCGACATCCACGCGCCCGGAATCAATATTGGCGAAGAGATCCTGATGCCGGGGGACCTGGAATCCGCCGACGAGGTCTTTATCACTTCCACCACGCGCAACCTGCTGCCGGTCCTGCGAATTGAAGAGAAGAAGGTGGGCCGATCAGAGAGCGCGCGGCAGGCGCTCGAAGGGGCATTCTCGGAGTTTGTGAAGCACTACGTGGCGGAGCGCAAAAAAATGGTTCCAAGTGATCTGATTCCCAGCCTTGCCCACCGCCGGCATGCCCGGCACTGAACATTGCAATCGGGAGCGCTGAACGCTTCGCCTCTCAGCTCCCCAACAGCCGCTTTCTCCAGCCGCTGGATCAACGCTTCCTGACGCGTCGCAGCCTTTCTTCTCTCCCGACTGGGGCCGGTCGCTCGTAACGGCCTTTCCCTCGCCCGCAACGACTCCCGCTTGCGCGAGCCCCGTTCCGGGGTCAAAGGTCCCGACCTGCTACTTCGCTCCCCGCTACCTGCCTTCACTGCCCGTTCGGCCCTTCTGCTCCACTACCCAAACCGGTTTGCCCCGGTCCCGGCCGCTTCATCGCTTCTGGCCCGTTGCAACGTCAACAGATAGCCCGCCTGGCTGCGCTTCCCGCCTCCACTCCCCTTTGGGACTCTTACCTCCCTTAGGATCAAAGTTTCAGCGGATTTCGCCGCCCGCCAAGCCCGCCTTCCGAATCCGCCCGATCTCCTCTCGCTCCCCGCAGCCCGTTTCTATCACTAGATCTCTCGGCTGCGGATCATCGTTCCTGGTCCGCTACGTTTCCGGAGGCTTGCTGTTCCTCAAACCTCTTGGAACCTCCCCCAATATGCCCTCACAAGGGTTTTCCGTCAATCCTTTTTTAATGCGCCCGCGCACTTTTCCTCAAGTTATTTATGCCATGTTTCTAAGGAGTTACAGAAATGTTACGTGGATTGCCTGTGAATAAATCAGGGGCTGGGTGTCTTGTTCTACTGCGTCAACTTCAGGATCATGCCGTTATCGGTAGCCAGCCAGATGTCACGGTCGCCACTCGCCGCCATAATGGTGCGGTTGGCCACCGCGCGGTAGTCCACCTCGATGTCGGTCCACGTGGAAAGGTCCCGGCTCTTGAGCACCATCACCCTGCCGGGAATCACGCTGCGTAGCTGGCCGGCTACCTCAATGCCCGAAAGATAGGCCGTGCCGTCCGGGGTCATCGAGACATCCGAGACAGCAAAATTCTTGTCTCGGTATACCCTTTCGTTGCCACCCCCAGGCCAATTGATGCGGTAGACCTCGCTGGGATACTGGAACGAGTCCGAATACTCGACCAGTCCCAGCCCAGTGCCTGGCGGTCCAAAACGGATGCGCGTAACCAGGCCCAATACCGAAGCGGAAGCGGACTTCCAGGTCTTGCCGCCGTCGTGCGTCTCGAGCGTCAGTCCGAGATGCGGCCATTCGCGACGGTGCAAGGCCGCCTCCGGATCGATCCACCCCGGCAGTGCCGGCGGGAAGGTTTGTTGCGGCGGGCGGTTCCAACCGGTGATCACGCCAAGCTGCGGCGTGGCAAACGCGATCCAACCATAGGCGGAGCTCTCGGGCTTTCCGGGCTGTTCGGCGGCCGCGGCCACGCGGGTCCACTGCCGGCCTCCATCGTGGGTCTCGAGCACGGTCTTCTTGTCGCCGGCGGCCCAACCGTTCTGCTCGTCCTTGAAGTACACCCGAAGAATCTGGGCCGGAACCCGGGGCATCTTGGTCCAACTTTTTCCGGACTCCGTAGTCTGCCACAGACCCTTCTCCGTCACCATCCACCCGGTGCTTTCATTCAGGAAGAACAGCGACAGGGGTTCTTCTTTGAGCGGGACGATCTGCCAGCGGGCGCCGCCATCGGAGGTCACCAGCGCCACGGGCCGTTGGCGGCTGCCTTCCGCGATGGTTCCCACCGCGACGCCGCGTGCGGGCGACGCGAAGCACAGGTCGGAGATGGCCAGGGAAGACTTGTTCCGATCATAAAGGTATTGCACCTGCCAGCTTTCGGCGCCGAGCGGCGTCACCCACGCCACCAGCACTGCCAGCGCGCATAGGAACCGAGCGAATGAAAGCGTCACGTTGCTTCTATTGTTTCATTACGACAGGTCCGGAGGAAAGCACCAATTCCACGTGATTGGCCGATTCCACCGCGGTGGGGGGCATGCGGGCCAGCACCAGGACGCATCCCACTTGCTCACCGACGGTGGTGAGCACCTCCATTTCGCCGCCGGTATGCTGGTGGGGCAGCCGGTGCTGCACGTTGATCACGCCCACCACCCGGTTGCGGGCGGTCACCGGCGCGGAAAGGAACGCTTCGTAGGTGTCTTCCTCCAGCTCGCCGAATTTCTTGAACCGCGAATCCTTGTATGCCTCGCGCGAAATCGCCAGCAGGCGGCGCTCGCGCGCCACCCAGCCCGTCAGGCCCTCATTGGATTTCATGCGCAGTTTCCCGATGGTGGAGGGGTGCGGCATGTTGGAGGCGCACAGCACCAGTTCGTCGCCATCGAGAAGGTACACCAGACAGGAGTCGCATTGGGTGAACTCGACCACCAGGGACACGATGCCTTGCAAGACTTCCGTCAGGCTCATTTCCCGGACCATGAAGCGGCTGATCTTCTGGAACAGGCGCAACTGCCGCTCGGTCTGTTGCAGGCGCCCCTCGAGATCTCTGGCTTTCGGCACTCCTTCATTATAGCTTTGGCTTCGCGGCACACCGGCGGTCTACAATCAATTGAGCGGGCGCAAATGAATGACGGAGAATGACCCGGCAAACGCATCAGGCACATGGAAGGCGCCGCAGTGCCCCTTTACAATCGAGTACTCCCTCAGAGCGCTGGACGATATCCGCCTGGCCGTGGTGGATGCTTTTTTTTCGCTGCCGCGCGGCGGCGCCGAAATCGGCGGGATTCTGCTGGGACAGCGTTTGAAGCGGCGGCTGGTGATTGGGGATTATGTGGCTCTGGATTGCGAGCACGCGTTCGGACCGTCGTTCGCGCTTTCCCCGCGAGACCAGGACAAGTTGGCGGAGCTGCTGGCGGCGGCGGAGCAGAATCCGGACGGGCTGAAGCCCGTCGGCTGGTACCACTCCCACACGCGCACCGAGATCCTCCTCTCGGAGGCCGACCAGGACCTTCACCAGCGCTATTTCCCCGAACCATGGCAGGTGGCGCTGGTGCTGAGACCACACACCTTTCGTCCCACCAGGGGAGGCTTTTTCTTCCGGGAGACAGACGGATCGATTCATGCAACGGCCAGCTACCAGGAATTCGCGCTGGCGCCATTGCCGGTGCGTCCGGTTCCGGCGGGAGTTGCGCCGGCGCCGGAGTCCGCGCCTTCCGCGCGTCTCCGGCGCGCGCCAGGTCCGCAGGGGCCGGTGATCACGGTGGCCGCCGAGGAGGCGTCTCAAGAGCCCGCGCCGCCCGCCGTACCGGCATCCGAGACATCCGAGCGGCAACCGGCCGATGTGCCGCTTCCGAGTTTCCTGGCGCCGCCCGCCGGGCGGAAGTCGCTCTGGTTGGTGTTGACTGTGCTGACGATCACCCTAGGCCTGGCGGCGGCGGGCTACCTGACGCAGCGCCTCTGGCTGCCTCGCCTGACGGCTGCGATTTGGCCCCCACCCCAGGTTTCCATCGGGCTCAACGCCATCGATCACGACGGCCAGTTGCAGATCCGGTGGGACGGCAACTCTCCCGTAGTGCGCCAGGCAAACAACGCCATCCTGGATATTGAGGACGGTCCTGTTCGCCAGGAGATCCGGTTGGACGCGCCGCACCTGAGAGCCGGAACTATCACTTATGCCCGCCAGGGCGAACGAATTGACATCAAGCTGGCCATTCACCTGCCCGGTGGGCAACAGGCCTACGGAGCAGCCAGTTTTTTGGGAAAACTTCCCGAGCGGAAGCCACCACCAGAGGACCCGGAGATCCGCAAGCAGAGAGACGAGCTGGCCCAGGAAGCCGCCAAACTCAGGTCGGACCTGGCGGCGGAGATGGCGCGCACCAAGAAGCTCGCGAAGTCCCTCGACGAGGTGAAGAAGGTCCTCCAGGAACAGCAGCGCAAGCGGTTGGAGAACCAGAGCCCCGGGAGGTAGGGGTTTTTCTGGTCGGGTTGGGGCGATTTGACCGCCCGACCCCTGCGCCCTAAGCACCATCCGGGCAAACCCACTACTCGCCCGGTCTGTTCGTGGAGCTCCGTCAACGCTAACTTCTGTTAGGGGGCGATCCAGAACATATGTCAGCAGGGCATTTTGGCGGCAGATCATTGAGAATGATTGCCGTGAGAACCGCGCGGCTTAATCCAATCAAGCTCAGGAGTCCATATTGTCCCGCAACGTGAAGAACCTTTTAGTCCGGCTTTTTAAGCTTGCAGTTTGGCTCGCCGTGTTCTGTCTGGCGTTTGTGGCCGCTGTAATGGTGCTGGCACCGCGTCAGGACTGGGCCTGGGGGGAGCGCGCTCGCGTGGTGGCGGCAGTTTACCGGCCGGTTAAGTTTCCTGGCTTCGCGCGCGAGCGGGATCGGCGATGCACGCTGGCGGACGCGTGGCGAGAGGCGGTGCCCGATCGAGCTCTGGCTGCGAGGAAGATCGAGCGGGACATGCGCCGGGTTCGAGTGGACGGAAATCTGGAGCTGGTGGAGACGGCTGCGGGACGCATGTGGATCCCCACCAGCGACAGGATGGCCTACGCGGAGGAGTTGGCGGAGGAAGGCGAAGAGGAATATGGGACCGACAACAAAGGCGCACGGCCCGGAGACACGGTGCTCGACTGCGGCGCAAATGTCGGAGCTTATACGCACGAGGCGTTGCGGCTCGGGGCGAGTTGCGTGGTGGCGATCGAGCCTGCCCCGTGGGCGCTGGAGTGTCTGCGGCGGAATTTTCCCGAAGAGATCCGTGCGGGGAGGGTGATCGTCTTTCCGAAGGGTGTGTGGGACCACGACGCCACGCTCGTGCTGAACGTGCCGCCGGGCATGGCGAGCACCGCGGCCACCGTGGCGCTCCATAGAGCGGCCGGAGTCGAAGCGGCGGTACCGCTCACGACCATTGACCGGATGGTAACGGAACTGCACCTCCAGCGAGTGGACTTCATCAAAATGGATATCGAGGGTGCCGAGCCCAACGCGCTGCGGGGCGCCGTGCACACAGTCGAACGCTTTCATCCGCGCATGGTGATTTCGCTGGAGCACCGCCAAACGGACCCGGACACGATTCCCACTTTGACGCGGCGGCTGTGGCCCGGCTACTCGGTGGCATGCGGGCCCTGCACCAACATGAACGAGCATTTACAGCCGGTGGTGATGTTCGCCCAGTTCGTTACGCGCTCCGGGTCGCACTAGGCTAGGTCTCTGACCGTCTGAAAAAGTCAGTTAAAACAATTTCATCCACAAATGTTTCAGCCTATACTGGACATGGGGGTTTATCGACGTCCTCGAGTGCGAGTGACGAAGAATGATCGCGAAAAGTCGGATGACATTCTGCGCGGCGGCATCCAAGGCGCCCGGTCGACCGTGCGACTGGTGGCCCAGGAAGCGGTGAAACGCAAACTGGTTCCCAGAGTGGGAAGGAAAACCGTCCGGATTCTGCTGCTCCACCACGATCTCCAGCCGTGGCGGGGAAAAAATGTGGTGTGTCGCCAACCTGGATGAAGACTACGTGGCCAGATGGAAGACGTGCTGGAGACGTATGAACAGCCCCACGATCCCAAAGAGCCGGTGGTGTGCCTGGACGAGAAGCCGGTCACACTGCAAGGCCGATGTCCGTCCCGCCTCTGCGGCTGAGCCGGGACGGGAAGCTAGGCGGGACAGTGAGTACGAGCGCCACGGGAGGGCTGTAGAGCCGAAGGTTGGCCGACACTTCACATTCCCTATGCTGGATCGCTCGGGGTTCGAGTTGGCGCAGGTGGCCTTCCACTTGGCACCGTCAAGACGTTCCTCGCGAAAATGGCGGCACCGACCCGACGCTCGTCGCGGCGTTGTCTCCGGGGAATCCGCCGCTGGCCTTGGCTCGGCGCAGGGTCGCATACCCGGCCAGCAAGGCCAGCATAATCGCGGTGGTCCCGAGCCCGGTCGGTGAAAGGGCCGGCACTGTGGCCGTGGCAACGCTCACCGTGCCGATATCGATTGAGGCTTCGCCGGGGATGCCCACCGAAAAGCTTGACAATGTGTCGAAGGTAAGCGTTGCCGAGGTGGCCAACAACACCTCGTAGGTCGTCCAATTGGCAGGCACCATGAAGCTCTGGTTGGTCAGGGTGAAGGTGGTACCGCTGGATGGGACACAATTGTACTGAGCCACCTGGCTACCGTTGGCGTAGACGGTGAGCGTGCAGCCATAGGTTACGACGTTAGTTAACGTAAAAAGGATGTTCGCACTGATCGTCGCCGTGGTCCCGATGGTTCCGGAAGCCGTGCCCTGCCAGACGAAACCCATATAGCACGAATAACCACCTTCTCCGTTCGAATTGTTAAAGGACGCACCGCCGTTCAAGCTAAGGCCGAGCCCGCTGTTGGTGACGATCCCGCCGAGGCCGGTTATGCCATTGGCACAATTGTCATCGTCAAAATCGACATAAGAAGTCGTAGCGGACTGTGTCTGGCTCAACGCATAGGGTGCGTTGAACGTGGCGTTCGCCCGGGTAAGGGTGAAGAGCGCCAGCAGCACCACGTGCAATACAAGCGAATTCCGGTTGCGAACCGATTTCAGCTTTCCAGTCAGAGCCGTCATATAGTGCCTCGATTAAACTCCTCGGTTGAGTATAGCCCACAATGCATCATGCGGGTGAAAAAAAAGACAGATCGTCCCTCCCGGCACCCTAGCACAGATATTGTCCGGAATTTCCATGAGGTTGCCCGGAACTCCGTTGTAAGTAGCGACCCGCGGTAACTCATAGACTACGCGACCGTTACCTCCTTTGCAACCGACTTTTTCGAAACGGCATTGGCCATTGACGAGCGCCCTCGCGCAGTCCCAGCACCGTCTTGCGCCCGTCGCAGCCGATGCCCAACGCCACAATCATTTGGCGATCCTTGAAGGGTGTCCCGTCGATCAGCACGGCGCACCGCCGCAGTTCGCCCAGCGGCCGCTCCATCAGCTCCTTCGACTTTCCCCGGCTCGCGTCGATGAAATTCTCGCTCACCGCCGACTTGAGTGAAGGAGCCAGAAGGACGCTGAAGCGCTGAAGTGTAAATTCCAAACTATGGCTGGAGCCGGGTTGACGGGGATTGAAACCAAGCGGAGAGCAGTGTGAGAGCATTGAAGAGTGTTAGAGCCATTCTGCCCGCCAGCGTGATGGGCGTGTTGGGCTGCGTGCACGCGCAAGCAGCGGATCAGGGCGCAGCTCCGAAAACGTCAGCGCTCCCCGCGGATATCGACCCTGAGTCCGGAAACCGGCTGCCCTTGCCAAAGCGCGAGGACATGAACGGCGCCGACCAGAAGATTTTCGACGACATCATGGCCAGGCAACAAGGCGGGCTTTCGAGCCGGGAGAAAGAGCGTCCCCAGGTGCGGATGTACAGTCCGGGGCTGTCGAAGGGCCTGGAGGAGGCTCACCACTATTTGAAATACGACACGGGGCTCGGGGATCGGCTGATGACCAGCGCTGTCTTGACCACCGCGCGCGAGCTGACCCCTGCTTCCTGCCAATGCGAAGAGTCGCTTAAAATAGCGGACAGATTGAGAAGACCGCCCGGCAAGCGTCTGGACGAGGTTCCAGGCGGGTGCTTCCGCGCGGCGTCTCGCACCGAAATCGCGAGTGATTTCCTGAGGCTTTGAGAACAATTAACTTCACTTAGATTCTTCGGATGCCGCATGAAACCCGGTATGGGCCGCGGGCACACCGGCGTATACGGCGACCATCAACAGCACTTCTTTTAAGTCGGCCATCTCCAATTCCGATGCGAGGCCCGTTCTCACATGGAGGCGGAATTCCTCCCAGCGCCCGAGCGCCGCGGTAATTGCCAGTGCCAGAAGCCGCCTGACGCCCGGATCCAGGCCCGGCTTCGTCCATACCGCCCCCCACGCATACCGCGTGATCAACTCTTGAAACTCACGCGTGAATTCTGTAGTGCGAGCCACCGCGCCATCCACGTGCGCGTCGCCGAGCACGGAGCGGCGCACTGCATACCCCGCTTCGAGCGTATCGTCCGATCCCTTGGGCAGCAGAAAATCGAACAGTGCAGCGGTAAAGGAAGACGGCCGCTCCACGTTGGAAAGATGCGCCGCGGACAACCGGACCGCACGCGCCCCGGGGATGCCGCCGGCCAGTACGTCTCCATGCCCGGCCCAGGGAGTCGAGACATCCTGGTCGCCGGCGATCACCAGCACGGGTACTTGGATGGCTGCCAGCGACGGCCGCTGGTCCATATCGCGGACGGCCGCGCAGCATCCAGCGTAGCCCACGGGACTGGTTGCCAGGAGGGTAGTGCGAATCGACTCGACTGCCGCGCTGCCCGAAGACAACATGCGCGCCGAGAAGAATCGTTGCATCACCCCCTCTTCGATGACGCTCACGCCTTTCTCCAGCACGGTCGCCCGCCGGATCTCGAACAGACCGGGGTCGGCCATCCTGGGCGATGTGTTCGCCAGGACCATCCGATCGATGCGGTGGCCCGCGTTCGCGGCGAGCCACTGCCCGATCATTCCGCCGAGCGACAATCCGCAATACGCGAAGCGGGCAACCCCAGCGGCATCGGCCACGGCAAGCACATCGCGTCCCAGTTGAGGGATTGTGTAATCGCCTGCCGGCGCATCGGAAGCGCCGTGGCCCCGCAGATCCAGCCGCAGCACCCGGAAGCGGCGCAGCAATGCCGGCATCTGCGGATTCCACATTCCGTGGTCCGTGCCTAAAGCATGCGTCAGCACCAGCAGCGGATCGCCCGGCGCACCTTCCAGCCGGTAGTAGATGCGGCACCCCTCGGAAGCGGCGAATGGCATGCTTACTCCTTTCCTTCCAGGAGGCGAAGCCGGAAAGCTTCGGCGCTGCCCAGATAGTCCTCGGGTTCGCGCAGGCCCGGCAAGTCGGGCGGCGAGCCGGATTTGCGAACGCTCTCCTCTACCACCCCGTAGGCCGCATCGCGTCCCATTTCGCGCGCCAGCAGCATCATCGCCTTTTCGGCGAATATGGCCCCGTGGGTCGCTTCCATGTTCCGCCGCATCCGCGCGGCATCCACCGTGAGTCCTTCGGCGACCTCCGCCATCGACTCCAGCGCCACGCCCGCCGATTGCACGATCGCCTGCACCGTCGACCATTCGGCTTGCCAGCCACCCAGCCCGCGCTCGTGCTCCTGGAGCATACCTGTGAGGAAATTCGCTACCAGGCCGGGAGTCCGCCGCGCCGCAGCGATTGCCAGCATACAAGCCGTGGGATTGCGCTTGTGCGGCATGGTGGAAGATCCGCCTCTTCCATCTCCACCGGGCTCGGCGGCTTCGCCCACTTCGAACTGCATCAGCAGCGCGATATCGAGCGCCATCTTGCCCAGGCTCGCCGTATAGATACCCAGGGCCGCCATCAAGGCCGCCAGCCGGTCGCGATGCCCGTGCCAGGGAGCGTCCGGACACTTCAGGTTTAGTTCTTCCGCGAGCGCCTGGCTGACGGCAACGCCCCGGTCTCCCAGGGCGGCCAGGGTTCCGCTGGCGCCTCCGAATTGCAAGTATGCGGACTCCTCGAAACGGCTCGCCACCCGCGACCACCCGCGCCGCAATGCACCCAGCCAGCCCGCGGCTTTGAGGCCAAATGTGACCGGCGGCGCCGGCTGCAACAAAGTGCGTCCCAGCATCACGGTGTTGGCGTGCTCATTGGAAATGTTGCGCAAACCACGCGACACGCGTTGGTGGTCCGCTTCCAGCACACGGCGGCACTGTCCCAGCAGCAGCACGAGCGCGGTATCGGTGACATCCTGGCTGGTGGCGCCCCAATGCACGAAGCCCGCTGCCGCGGCGTCCCGAGCTCGGACTTTTTCGGTGAGCATGCGCACCAGCGGAATTGCCGGCGTACCGGCCCGCAGGGATTGGCGCACCAGGCCGGCGACATCGAATCCATCGGGCACCGCTGCCGCGCTGATGGCCTCTGCGGCGGCCGCGGGAATCACGCCCACGCGCGCCTCGGCCCGCGCCAGCGCCGCTTCGAAATCAAGCATGTACCGCAGAACGGCTCCGTCGGAGAAGACCGCCGACAAGGCTTCCGTGGCCGCCAGGCTCTCGATCAATCGTGTGAACATGAATTGATCTTACACGTCGAAGAACACCGTTTCCCCTTCGCCCTGGAGACGGATTTCGATGGACCACGCGTTGGGCCGCCCGGCGGCCGGCCGCGCCAGCAGTGTGCCGCGGCGATCCTCCGGCACGAGCATCAGCACCGGATCGCACTCGTTCGCCGCTTCACCGTCGAAATACACGCGGGTGTAGAGTTGTTTGAGCAGCCCGCGCGCGAACACCATCACGTTGATGTGCGGGGCTTGACCGCCGACCGGCCCGGGCTTGACGGTCTCGAAGATGCATTCGCCGTGGGGATCGGTCTCCAGGCGGCCGAAGCCGCAAAAGTTCGGGTCGAGCCCCTGCGTGTAACGACCCCGCGCGTCGGCCTGCCAGAGTTCGATCATGGAATCGCCTGGTGTCGGTGCGCCATCGCCATCCACCACGCGGAACGCGAGCGAAATGCGATCGCCCTCCGCACCTTCCCCCGCCAGCACGCCCAGACGGGCGTCGGGAGTGAGCGCGAAATTGAAGAAGGGCCCGACCGTTTGCGAAGCACTCGGGATCAGGCTCATTTCCCGCCCTCCTCGAAATATGTGGCGCGCCGGCCCCTGAGGACGATGTCAAAGCGATAGCCCAATGCCCATTCCGGCTCGGTCAGCGAGAGGTCGAACTGCGAAACCAGCCGCGCTCGCGCGTCGGCATCGGGAATCGATTGCAGGATGGGGTCCAGTGGGATCAGCGGATCGTTCGGGAAGTACATCTGGGTGACCAACCGCGTTACGAATGCGGACCCGAAAAGCGAAAAGTGAATGTGGGCCGGGCGCCACGCGTTGTGATGATTGCGCCAGGGATATGCGCCGGGCTTGATGGAGACGAAGCGATAGTTGCCGGCGTCATCCGTGACGGCCCGGCCGGCTCCCAGAAAGTTCGGATCGATCGGCGCCGGGTGATTGTCGCGGGTGTGCCGGTAACGGCCCCCGGCGTTCGCCTGCCATACTTCGACCAGCGCATTTGGCACGCCCCTGCCGTCTTCGTCCAGCACCCGCCCGGCGACGATTATGCGCTCGCCCTGCGGAGCCTCCGCGAAATGGAGTGTGAGGTCGTTGTCCGTCGGGCCGATAGGATTGTGGCCGTAAACCGGGCCGGTCAACTCGCTGAGCGTATGCGGCAACTGGATCAACGGCTGCGATGGCGCGCGCCGGATTGTGGCCCTATAACCCTCATATAGATATTCCGGCTGGCTGCCGGGCTTGGTCCTCGGATATTCGTTCATTCGCTTCCACCTGCCGCCCCGTGTGCCCGCGCGGTTCGCGCATGCAAATCGCGCAACACTTCCAATTCCGATTCGGATGGCGGATCGGTCTCCAGCACCGTATCCGCGAAGCGCACTTCCCAACCGGTGTTCTTGCTGACCTGCTCACGCGTAATTCCTGGGTGAAGGCTGGTTACCACCAGTTCGCAAGTTTCCGCCTCCGGACGCATGATGCACAAGTCCGTGACCAATAGCGTCGGCCCCTTGGTGCGGATGCCGAGTTCGCGGCGTTCGTGGCCGGTGCGCCCGTGGCCGAGGCTGGTCAGAAAATCCAGATGCTTCACGAAGCTGCGTGCCCCGTGGCGCATCACGATGAAAATCTGCCCGCATGCAGTGGCGATCTCCGTCGCGCCCCCACTGCCAGGCAATCGAACTTCGGGCCTGGCGTAGTCTCCGATTACGGTGCTGTTGAGATTGGCGAAACGATCCACTTGCGCACCACTTAAGAATCCAACAGTAACCCGCCCACCTTGCAGCCAGTAGCGGAATACTTCCGGTACGGGAACCGTGGTCAACGCCGTCTCGCACAACTCGCCGTCGCCGATCGAAAGCGGAAGCACGTCCGGCCGGGTCGCCAGTGTTCCCGATTCGTAGATCAGGCAGATGCGCGGCGCATGGGTCAGGCGCGCCAAGTTGCACGCCGCCGATGGAAGCCCGATGCCGACGAAGCAGATATCGTGATTGCCCAGCGCCCGCGCCGCCGCTACCGTCATCATTTCCACCGGTGTGTAGGTCATCGCATCACGTTCTTCCGCATCCACGCCAGGAAGTTTGCCCGTTCGCGCGCAATCTCGTCCCAGGCGAGGTAGAAGGCATTATCCCGCGAGTAGTAGCCGTGGGCGTAAGAGGGGCGGGCTCCCTGTGGCGCAAGCACCACGGCGCTCACCGTCCACGCCGGAAGAACCACGGCATTGGAGATGCACGGGCCGAAGTCATCCACCACTTCCTCCACCGTCACCACCGCGCGCCGCGCCGCCAGCACCGCCTCCTTCTGCACGCCCACGATTCCCTCGATCAGCACATTGCCTTTGAGATCCGCCCGCTGCGCGTGGATGATGGTAACGTCCGGCCGGATGGCGGGCACGCATGCCAACTCTTCTCCCGTGAAGGGGCAGGGAACGAACCGAATATTTCCGTTGACGCCGGGAAGATCGCTGCCCCGATATCCGCGGAAAAACGCGCACGGCATGCCGGCCGCTCCGGCCTCATAGGCGCTGGCCATAGCGGCATGACTGTGCTCGACAATTTCCAGCGGGGCCGGCCAGCCGTGCTCCACGGCGTCGCGAAAACGGTGCAGCGAACCCACGCCCGGATTCCCACCCCACGAAAAAACCAGCTTGCGAGCCGTGCCCATGCCTATCATCTGGTCGTAGATCAGGTCGGGCGTCATGCGGATGAGCGTCAGATCGCGGCGGCCTTGTCGGATGATCTCATGTCCGGCGGCAAAGGGAATCAAGTGCGTGAATCCTTCGAGCGCTACTTGATCGCCGTTATTCACGTGATGTTCGATCGCGTCGTTCAGGCTCAGGAATTCCATAGGTGCGCGAATATCGCCCTGAAGTGCGATATTCGCATATAATGAACGAAACGTCAAGGGCGTGCCCACTTGTGCGATAATCGGCTAGTGTCAGGATTTGCCCAGTTTGAAGGTGATCCGGATTTCGTCCTCTCTCTCGCGCGGGGCCTCGCGGTCATCGAAGCCTTTCAAGACCGTCCCGACGGAGTCACGGTCGGCGATCTCGCCGCACGAACGCAACTCTCCCGAGCGGCGGTGCGAAGGCTGCTGATTACCCTCGAACTTCTGGGGTATGCCAGCCACAACGGCCCCATCTATCGGCTGGGCAGCCGCGTATTGAGGCTGGGTTTTTCGTTCCTGTCTTCCCACTCCCTCCCCGCGCTGGCCCTTCCTATTCTGGAAGAAATCAGCTCGATCATTAATGAATCCAGTTCCCTAAGCGTCCTGGAAGGCGATGAGATAGTTTACCTGGCAAGGTCCGCAACCAGGCGGGTGATGTCTGTTGGCCTCTCCGTCGGCAGCCGGCTTCCGGCGTACTGCACCTCGATGGGACGGGTGCTCCTGTCCGGCCTTAGCGAGCCGGAACTGACTGCGTATCTGGACCGCGTCGTCCTGGATGCTCACACACCGAAGACCATCACCGGCAAACCGGCCCTCGCCGCGGAGCTTCAGCGCGTGCGCGAGGATGGCTATGCCCTGGTGGACGAAGAACTCGAAATGGGGCTGCGTTCGCTAGCCGTTCCGGTAGCGACGCGAACCGGCCGTGTGGTGGCGGCCATGAATACCGGCGTGCATACTTCACGCGCGACTTTGGAGGAGATGGCGCAGCGTTTTCTCCCGGCGTTAAGGAATGGAGCGCTCGCGTTGGGCCGCGCGCTCGGGTAGGGCTTGACAACTATTGGGCGTTTATCGTACAAATGAGCGATAAGCGCACATGGAATCCGCTTTCATCTGTGACGCACTACGCACGCCCTTCGGCCGCTATGGCGGTTCGCTGGCTGCCATTCGTCCCGATGACTTGGCCGCTATCCCGCTGCGCGCGCTTCTGGCACGAAATCCCAGCCTCGACCCGGCCTCACTCGACGATGTGATTCTCGGCTGCGCCAATCAGGCTGGCGAGGACAATCGCAATATCGCGCGGATGGCCCTGCTGCTGGTTGGAATTCCGCCGGAGGTTCCCGGTGCCACGGTGAACCGTCTCTGCGGATCCGGTATGGACGCCGTGGCCATCGCGGCGCGCGCGATCCGCACTGGTGAGGCGGCGGTGGTGATGGCCGGCGGTGTCGAAAGCATGTCGCGGGCGCCCTTGGTCCTCTCCAAGCCGGAGGCTCCCTGGGCGCGCTCTCAGAAACTCGAGGACACCACGCTGGGATGGCGTTTCGTGAATCCGCTGATGCGCCAGCGCTATGGTGTCGATTCCATGGCGGAGACGGCCGAAAATGTGGCGGCGGAGTACGGCGTGTCACGCTCCCACCAGGACGATTTCGCGTTCCGCAGTCAGCAGCGATGCGCGGCGGCAGTAGCGGCCGGCCGCTTCGACCAGGAGATCACGCCGGTTTCCGTTCCCAAGAAGGGCGAGGTGAACCGGGACGAACACCCACGGCCAGATACCACTCGGGAGGCGCTGGCGCAACTGCGGCCAGTGACCAGCGCCGCCGGTACCATCACGGCTGGAAACGCCTCGGGGATCAACGATGGCGCCGTGGCGCTGCTGCTCGCCTCGGAATCCGCCGCTGCTCGGCACGGCCTCACGCCTCGCGCGCGGATTGTGGGAAGCGCGGTTGCGGGGGTGGCTCCTCGGGTGATGGGATTAGGACCGATTCCGGCGGTGCGCAAACTGCTCGACCGCACGGGCCTCAGACTGGACCAGTTGGACGTCGTGGAACTCAACGAGGCGTTCGCCGCGCAGGCGCTGGCTGTGCTCCGTAGCCTGGGTCTGCCGGACGACGCGGCCCAGGTGAACCCCAACGGAGGCGCCATCGCGATTGGGCATCCGCTCGGCGCGAGCGGGGCGCGCCTTCTCGCGACGACCGTGTATCAATTGCACCGGACGGGCGGACGCTATGCGTTGTGCACCATGTGCATCGGGGTAGGACAAGGCATTGCCATGATGATTGAACGTGTTTGATTCGAGGTTCTTATGATCGAGCTCCGCCATGCCGCAGACCCTGCCGCCCGCAAACTTCGCACTCAGGTCGGCATCGTCGGGGCGGGGCCGGCCGGCCTGATCCTCTCGGTCCTGCTCCACCTGGAAGGCGTCGATTCCGTGATCGTGGAAGCACAGACCCGTAAACACGCCGAAGAGCGGGTTCGCGCGGGCGTACTGGAGCAAGGCACGGTGGATCTGCTCACCCAAGCGGGCGTCGGCGAGCGTTTGCGGCGCGAAGGCCTGGTGCATCACGGCATCGAACTGCGCTTCGCGCGCCGCGGGCATCGCATCGATATGCACGCTCTCACCGGTCGCGCGATCACGGTATACGCCCAGCACGAGGTCGCGAAGGATCTGATTGCCGCGCGGCTCCAGGCCGGCGGGCAGATCTTGTTCGAAGCCGGCCAGGTCAAAATCCACGATTTCGAGGGCGAGTTGCCGCGCATCACCTTTCAGCACGCGGGTGAGAACTACGAACTGGCCTGCGATTTCATCGGCGGCTGCGACGGTTTTCACGGAATCTGCCGGCCTTCGATTCCGGCCGGAGCCCTGCGTTTCTACGAAAAGGCATATCCGTTCGGCTGGCTCGGCATCCTGGCCGCGGCGGCTCCTGCGAATCGCGAGCTGATCTATGCCAACCATGAGCGCGGCTTCGCCTTGGTCAGCATGCGCACCCCTCTGATCACCCGCGCGTACCTGCAGTGCTTGCCGGACGAAGATCTCGCCGGCTGGCCGGATGAACGGATCTGGGAGGAATTCGATCGCCGCCTGGAGACCATAGAAGGTTTCCGGCTGAATCGCGGCCCGATCCTTCAAAAAGGCGTGACGGCGATGCGCAGTTTTGTAACCGAGCCGATGCAATTCGGGCGTCTATTCCTGGCTGGAGATGCCGCGCACATTGTGCCGCCTACCGGAGCCAAAGGGCTGAACCTGGCCGCCGCCGACGTATACATTCTTTCCCGGGCCATCGCTGCCTGGTATCGCTCCGGCGCAACCGAACTGCTGGAACGCTATACGGAGATCTGCCTCCGGCGGGTGTGGCGGGCGCAACATTTTTCCGGCTGGATGACCTCAATGTTGCACCGCTTCGAAGGCGACGACGGCTTCGATTATCGCCGCCAATTGGCCGAACTGGACCAGGTGACCACCTCGCGCGCCGCCGCCACCACACTCGCCGAGAATTACACCGGACTGCCCTTCGATCTTCCTGGAGAACGCCTATGACCCGATGGGAGCGCCCGGTGTGACCCATGCCGTCTAAATCCGCTCGACAGGTTCGCAAAGTTAACGTGCTTGGCGCGGAGGCTGTCTTTGCACAGGGGAGGGATGGGACGATCTATGTCCGGTCGCCACACCCACTGGGGCCTTACCCCGTTAAACTCACCGAGCGCCTGGAGCATTGGGCCGCGCACGTGCCGAACCGTACTTTCCTGGCACAACGCGATGCCGCCGGCGCATGGCGCTCGGTCACTTACGCCGAATCCCTGCGCCTTGTCCGCGCCATCGCGCAGGCGTTGCTCAATCGCCGCCTGCAGGCCGAGAGGCCGGTGGCGATCCTCTCCGGCAACAGTATTGAACACGCCCTGATGGCGTTGGCCAGCATGTATGCCGGTGTGCCCTACGCTCCCATTGCCCCATCCTACTCGCTGGCCTCTGCCGAACTCACCACGCTTCGATACCTCTGGGACCGGTTGGAACCCGCGCTGGTGTTTGCGGCCGATGGCGCAGCCTTCGAACGTCCGCTATCCGGAGTCCTCGATGCGCGCACCGAACTCGTGACGCTTACGCCGCCCATGTCCCTGCGGGCCACGCGGTTCGAAGAACTGGCGGCCGTGCCGGCCTCAGCCGCGGTTGACGAGGCGCATTCCCGAGTTACGGCGGACACCATCGCCAAAATCCTGTTCACGTCCGGCTCGACGGGCAAGCCAAAAGGCATCATCACCACCCAGCGAATGCTCTGCTCCAACCAGCAAATGTTGCGCGTTCTAATGGGGTTTTTGGCCGAAGAGCCCCCCGTGCTCTGCGATTGGCTGCCCTGGAACCATACGTTTGGGGGCAGCCACAACTTCGGCATCGTTCTCTATAACGGGGGCACACTGTATATCGACGAAGGCAAGCCGACGTCCTCGGGATTTGCCGCAACCATCGCCAATCTTCGGGAGATCGCCACCACGGCGTATTTCAACGTTCCCAAGGGGTTCGAGATGCTGGTGCCCGAACTCCGCCGCGACGAAGCATTTCGCCGCCACTTCTTCAGCCGCCTGCAGATCCTTTTTTATGCTGCCGCCGGCCTCAAGCAGGAGGTATGGGACGAGTTGCAGGATCTCGCCGTGGACGCCTGCGGCGAAGAAATCCTCATCATGGCGGGTCTGGGCGCCACGGAGAGTGCTCCCTTGGCGCTTTCGACCGGCGTGGAAGGTGCGGCGGCAGGCCACGTCGGTCTTCCCGTTCCCGGGGTCGAACTTAAGATTGCGCCCGTGGAAACCAAACTGGAAGCCCGGCTCCGGGGTCCGAACATCATGACCGCTTTTTGGCGCGATCCACAACTGACTGCGGCGGCATTCGACGAAGAGGGCTTTTACAAGCTTGGAGACGCGCTGCTCTTTGCCGATCCCCAGGATCCCCTGAAGGGTTTTCTCTTCGATGGCCGCATCGCGGAGGACTTCAAGCTTACCACCGGAACCTGGGTCAGCGTAGGACCGCTGCGAGCCAGGTTTCTCTCCTGGTTCGACGGCGTGGTGCAGGACGTGGTAATCGCCGCACCGGACCGCGACTACGTATCCGCCTTAATTTTCCCGCTGCCCGGCGCAACCACTGCCGCCATCCGCGCGCTGCTCGAAAGCTTCGCTCGCCAGAGCACCGGCATTTCCACCCGTGTGCAGCGCGCCCTGCTGCTCCACGAACCGCCCTCCATGGACGCCGGGGAATATACCGATAAGGGCACCATCAGCCAGAAAGCAGTCCTGCGCAACCGGGCGGATTTGGTGGAAGAACTCTACGCCGGGTCGCCGCGGGTCATCGAAATCGACTTATGAACTTCGCGCAACTCAAAGCCATTGACGTTCACGTGCACATCGAACCCGACGAAACCGGCTCCGCGGCTGATTTGGCGGCCAAGAAATACTTCGGGGATAGCGGCGCGGCGCGCGATCGCAACGCCCTGGCCGATTACTACCGGTCGCGCAACATCGGCTGCGTGGTCTTCCCATTGGACGAGCGCCTGACGGGGCGCCCGCAGGTGTCGAACGACTCGGTCGCCGAATTCGCCGCCGCCAACTCCGATATCGCGATCGCTTTCGCCAGCATCGACCCCACGCGCGGACCGGAGGCCGTCCGCGAGGCCCGCCGTCTGGTCTCCTCCGGTGGCATCAAGGGCCTGAAGCTTCATCCGCCCTTGCAACAGTTTTTTCCCAACGATCCGATCGCCTACCCGCTATACGAGGTTTTCGCCGAAGCCCGCCTGCCGGTGCTCTTTCACACTGGTCACAGCGGTATCGGCACGAATATGGCGGGCGGCGGCGGTGTCCGCTTGAAATACGGCAACCCCATGCACATCGACGATGTCGCCGTGGACTTCCCGGACCTGCCGATCATCATGGCCCACCCTTCGTTCCCCTGGCAGGACGAGGCCATCTCCATCTGCCTGCACAAACCGACGGTGTACATCGATCTGTCCGGCTGGTCGCCGAAGTACTTCTCTCCGACGCTGGTGCAATACGCCAACACTCTGTTAAAGACCAAGGTGCTCTTCGGGTCGGACTATCCTCTCATCACGCCTGACCGCTGGCTGGCCGACTTCGAAAAGATCGCCATCCGCGACGAGGTGCGCCCGCTGATCCTGAGGGAAAACGCGATCCGTCTGTTCGGAGGAAGTGAAGCCGGCCGAGCCTAGCTAGGGTTTAATGAGATAAACTCTGCAGCCATGGCCGTTGTAGGCGCTGCTCCGCTGCTCGCCGTACACCGGGAAGTTTCCGCGATGCCGTCAGTTCGATCAGCCTCTGGCCCCACTTCCTCCGCCAGCACCACAGCCTGCTCACCAAGTTGCGGCAAGTCTTTTATATCGGTATATTTCGGCCTGAAACTGCTGCATAATAGGATACTGGTAAAGTTTATGGATCGCGGCGCCCGATTGAAGGACCGCTATGAGCTTCTTGAGCCACTCGGCCAAGGCGGCATGGGCGTGGTTTACCGAGCCTATGACGCCGTGCTCAAGTGCGACGTAGCGCTGAAGACGATTCGCGAGGCGCCGGACCCCACGGAGCTCCAGCTCTTCTATCGAGAATGCGAAGTTTTGGTTAAGCTGAATCACCCCAACATCGTCCCCATCCTCGATATTGGGGAATCTGAGGAGCAGGGATTCGCGAAGCCCTACTTTGTCATGCCGTTGCTGTCCGGCATGCCGCTCGACAAGCTGATCCGTACAGCGGGCGCACGGCTGACCACCGGGCGACGCGTGGAGATCCTCTCGCAAGTATGTCGCGGGTTGAGCGCGGCACACGAGCATGGCCTGGTGCATCGCGATCTCAAGCCCGCTAATGTCTTCGTCATGCCGGACTACTCCGCGGTAATTATCGACTTCGGCATTGCCCACATGGTCAGCGCGGGAATGACGGGACAGAAGGGAACCCTGTACTATATGGCGCCCGAGCTGATCGAAGGCAAGCC